>Ga0255338_1000084_pt1 | contig 406641 bp, 374 predicted proteins | sample MeOH1_35cm_T4_19_FD_203715 | JGI IMG/M metagenome (GOLD analysis project Ga0255338, IMG submission 203715) | Sandy soil microbial communities from University of British Columbia, Vancouver, Canada - MeOH1_35cm_T4_195 | ecosystem: Engineered > Artificial ecosystem > Sand microcosm >... | reverse complement strand
GAACCCTCCCGGAGCCCCGAGCTCCCTGAAGGGCCGTCGGAGACGACGACGTCGATAGGCCGCCCGTGGACGCGGGGCAACCCGCTCCGAGCGCAGCGGTCCTAATCGCCCGTGCGGCTTGACTACTCGCATGTCGATCGAGGAAACTCGGTCGGCCAATCCGAGCAGAGCACTGCACGATCTACATTCAAGACTCGATCACCCCGATCACTGCTTCCCATCCGCTGTCTCACAGCGATCAAAAGATTCGCTGGCGATTAGAGCGTAGGGGCCACACCCGTTCCCATCCCGAACACGGTCGTTAAGCCCTACAGCGCCGATGGTACTCCGACCGAGAGGTCGCGGGAGAGTAGGCCGTCGCCGGCACCTCATTCACGAAACCCCCGTCCGATCATTCGGACGGGGGTTTCGTGCATCACGGGACCGCGGTGGCCGCGCCGCCAGCGTACTCCGACACCGCCGAACGCCACCACCCTTATCTTTCCGCCATGCAACGTGCCGGGATCGTCGCCGTCGTCGGGAAGCCGAACGCCGGAAAGTCGACGTTGCTCAATCGCATCGTCGGTGAGAAGCTCAGTATCACGAGCACCAAGCCCCAGTCCACGCGCGACCGAATCGTCGGCATTCGTACCGCGAACGACGCGCAGATGGTCATTCTCGACACGCCCGGGTTGCTCGAGCCGCGCTATGCGCTGCAGCGCGCGATGCGCTCCACCGCGCTCCAGGCGCTCGCGGACGCGGACGTCATTGTGTACCTGGCGGACGCTACACTGGGAGTGCCGCCCACGCTGTCTGAGGCGGCGGCGCTCACGGCGCCGCCGGCGGCGAAGATCGTGACGGTGCTCAACAAGATGGACCGCCTGCGTGCCGATGACCGACAGGAGTTGACTGCCAAGCTTCCCGAGGCCATTCAGCTGTCGGCCACAACCGGGGAGGGCGTGGACTCGTTGCTCGCGGCGATCGAAGCATTGCTGCCCGAGAGCCCGTTCCTCTACCCTGAAGACGACATCAGCACCCAGTCGCTGCGATTCTTCGCCGCGGAGCTGATCCGTGAGACGGCGCTCGACCAACTCGACGAGGAAGTGCCGTACAGCGTCGCATGCGAGATCGAGGAGTTTCGCGAGGACCGTACGCCCGTGTACATTCGGGCGACAATTTTCGTCGAACGTGACAGCCAGAAGCGGATCCTGATCGGAGAGAAGGGTGCCCGGGTCCGCGAGATCGGACGCGCGGCCCGCGCAAAGATCGAGCGACTCGTCGGCGGCGCGGTGTATCTGGATCTGTGGGTCAAGGTCCTCGCCAACTGGCGTCGCAATGCGCGGGCTCTCCAGCGGTTCGGATATCGCCTGCCTGAGGAGCCGACACGGTGACCCTTTCTCCGCAGTTGCTCGCCATCCTGGTGTGCCCGAAGTGCAAGGGCGCGCTCGAATATCGCCCGGATGAATCGACGCTCGTTTGCCATGCGTGTCGGCTTCGCTACCCAGTACGCGACGACATCCCAATCATGCTGGCGGATGAGGCTACGCCGCTCTAGCCGGGCGGTCGTCCTCACGAGCGCCTTCCTGTTGGGCGGCGGATGGACCGCGGTCGCGCGCGCGCAATCCGGACTCGCGCAGGAGGGAGCGCTCTTTCTCCTGTTGCCCGTTGGCGCACGCTCCGTCGGGATGGGACAAGCCGTCGTGGCCGATCGCCCGGGCAGTGAAAACGTCTGGTGGAATCCTGCGGCAATCGGCGCCGCGACACGGCGAGAGGCGGCCATCCACCACTCACAAAGCGTTGCCGGCACCGGTGACGCCGTGACGCTGGTGGTGCCTTCCTCGCTACTGGGGGTGCTCGCCCTCTCGGTGAACATCTTCGACTATGGCGAACAGCAGTCCAATCCCGATCCCACCACGCCCATCGAGGGCGGAGGCGGAACCATCATCCCGCGCAGCTTCGTGTACGCAGCGACGTACGCGACGTCCATCGGCGGGTACGTTACCGCGGGGCTGACGTACAAGCTGGTTCAGTTCCGCATCGACTGCACTGGACCGTGCCCCGATATCGCGTTCTCGGCGACGACGAGCGCGCTCGACTTCGGTGCGCAATTCACGGTAAAGCGCTCCATGCCGCTGGTGATCGGTGTCGCGGCGCGCAACGTCGTCGGTCTGAAGTTGCAGGTGAACGACAGCCCTCAGTCGGACCCGATTCCCCGTCGGCTCCAGATCGGCGCGCAGTACCGGTTCGACTTGCCCGACCGTATCGCCCCAGAGACAGCGTTGCGGGTGGCGGTCGACCTGATCGACGAGCTCACGTTGGGGAACCCCACGCCCCGGTTCGGAGCCGAGATCGGCTACCGCGATCGCTTTCACGTCCGAGCTGGCTACGCGTTCGAAGCCTCGAGATCGGAAGCCGGAGGGCCATCGCTCGGCGTGGGCCTCAGCACGGGGAATCTCGTCTTCGATGTGGGGCGGATCATGAGCGGGCTGTCCGCCGACGCGGGTAAAGCGCCGACGTTCCTGTCGCTCCGGTATCTGTTTTGAGCGCGCTCGCACCGACTGGACTCACCGTTATCGCCCTGGCGCTGATCCCGATCGCCGAATGCGGGGCGCAACGCTTCGGCGAGCGTCGTTTCCAACCGGCGGCACGTGCCACGCGGCCGGCGCTCGACACCAACCCGGCGGCTCCTTCAAACCCGAAGTGGCGGTTGCCTGCCACCGACTCGGTGCGGCGGGCGAGCCCCTGGGCGGTTCTCGCATCGGCGGTCGTCCCAGGCGGCGGACAGGCGCTGCTTCGCCAGGACCGCGTCGTCGCGTATCTGGCAGTCGAGGCGTACTCGTGGGCCCGCTACTTCGCCGACGCACGCGAGGGTCGCCGGGCGCGCGCAAGCTATCGAAACTTGGCAAGCGAGGTCGCGCGCCGTCCGTTCGCGAACGTTCGACCGGACGGTGATTTCGACTACTACGAGCGCATGGAGAAGTTCGTCGAAAGCGGAGCATTCGACGCGGTCGCCGGAGGCGAGCTCGATCCCGAACCCGACACATCGACCGCCAACGGCGCCATCTGGTTGCTCGCACGTGAGACCTACTGGCCCGACCCGTTGGCCCCGCCCCCGATGGACTCCCGCGAGTACGAGCGTGCCGAGTCGTTCTACCGGGACCGCGCGGTGCGACCGGAGTACCGCTGGTCCTGGCGCAACGCCCGCCTGGAGTATGCCGAGTTCCGACGCACCATACGCCGAAGCAACAACGCGTATCGGACCTCCCTGCAGGACCTAGGGATCGTGATCGCGAATCACGCGTTGAGCACCGTCGACGCGTTCATCACGGTCCGGCTCCGCCGGACCGTGGTCTCCGGCGCCGAGCGATACGACCTTTCAGCATCGATCCCATTCGGGAGAGCGACCGACCGCGACGAATGACGTCCGGTACCCCCGCGGCGTCTACATATGATCCCCGGCGCCTCGGTCGCGCTGGGGAGCGTGACTCAACTCACGGTCACGCTTCAGTTTGATTTCGTCTGATACCCCCGGTATCTTGGCGCCCCCGAGCATGAGCATGGCGTAGCGTGCCGCAGCAATCGGCGATGATGTTCAGCCCCGGCGGCGCGCCCCCGCCCGAGGTCCTCTGCGCGTGGCTGCGAGCGCGCGGCGTGACGACGGTGCTGGTACAGGACGTAGACGAGCTCATGGCGCGAGCCCTCCGAGGGCGTCCCCGGCTCGTGGTGTTCGACGCGCGCACCGGCAGCCCGGAGTGTGAGGCAGCTTGCGAGCGACTCAAGAGCGACTCCTTCACCGGGATCGTGCCGAGCGTGTTTTTCTGCCGCGCGGGGATCGATGCCTTGACGTCGGCGTTCGCAGCCGGTGCGGACGAGGTCCTCAATACCGCCACCAAGGTGGACGAGCTGAGCGTCCGCATGGACGTGTTGCTCCGGCGGTCGGACCGCGATGTGTTCGTCCATCCGTCCACCCGTCTGCCGGGCACGATCGACATTGAATCGGAGATCACGCGCCGGCTGCATCAAACCGCACCCTTCGCCGTCTGCTACGCGGACCTGGATCACTTCAAGGAATTCAACGATCGCTATAGTTATTACGACGGCGATCGTGTGATCCGCATTCTCGCGAAGATCCTGCACGATGTGGTAAAAGGTATCTGCGGCGAGCATGGGTTCGTCGGACACATCGGAGGCGACGATTTCATCTTCATCGTTCCGGCGGCGGCAGTGAACGACACGTGTTCCGAGATCGTATCGATCTTCGATGCCCTCGTGCCGTTCCAGTATTCGGAGCAGGATCGGCGCGCCGGATACTTTTTCGGGAAGGATCGGCGTGGTCAACTGCATCGCGTGCCGTTGATGACGGTCTCAATCGGCGTCGTCTCGAACGAGCGACGGCACTTCGTGAACGCGGCGCAGGTGAGCGAACTCGCCACTGAAATGAAGAGTTACGCGAAGACTTTGACGGGTTCCGTGTACACCATGGATCGCCGGCAGGACCCGCCCGTTGGGCAAACGGTGGCCTCGCCGGCCCCGCGATCCGATGTTCCGCTTACCCTGGGCGACGAGTCATGAACGTTTCGTGTCCCGAATGCCAATCGGTGTTCCGCGTCGATCCGGCTCGCGTGCCGGGTCCGGAGGTTCGCGCGCGCTGTTCCGTGTGCGGTGGCATCATCCCCATCTCGGCCGCACGCAGCTGGACGGACGACTTCGCGACGCCGCACGACGCTGCAAGCCTCACAGCGGCGATGGCGCGCGCGAGCGCGCGGCCCGGAGCCGGTGGCGCGGCGGTGGCCGTCGAACGGCCGCCGGTGGCACCTGAACCGGCACGTGCCCCAATCCGCGAGGCGCTGGGGCAGCCACCACAGTCGGCCGGCGCCGGGCGCGCGACGCCGCCTGCCGGCGCACCGCGAAGTGTCACGCCGACCCGAGTGCCGCCATTCGCCCCGGGTCGTCGACCGACGCCGCCGGCGGTCACTTCTATGCCGCCCGCAGTCCCGTTCGGTGCTCCCGCAGGCGAAGCCCGCGGCGTTTCTGCGCCTCCCTCTGTCGCAGCACCCTCACCTGCGGCGCCGTCGCCGGCCGCCGCGACCGGCCGCGCGATGCCTCCGGCACCGCTCGAGAACCGGGCGGTGCCATCGCGCGCCGTCGGTAGCGCGCCGCCCGCTCCGGCACGCGTGCCGTCTGACGCTCCGATTGGTGCGCCGGTGCCGCGAACGGCGCCACTTGCCGCTACATCGATGCCAAGCCCAGCTGGTGCAGCACCCCCGAGTGCTGCACCGATCGAGCGGTCGTCGGCGCGCCCAAGCGCGGGTAGCTCGGACCCCACGTTGGCTGTCCGACCTGGGGGCGCAGTCGCAAGCGGATCCGCGCCCACCCGCCTCGGCACCGATTCGGCCACGTCCGCGCGGACGCCAATCAATCCGTTCCTCGCGAACGACCCGAATCAGAAAGCGAAGCGGCTTGCCCGCGCCCTCGTGTCGGACATGGTCGCGTACCACCCGCAGAAGCGCGATGAGGGGATACGGGCAGGGACGCTCAAGCAACTCTTCCGCGAAGAGATCAAGAAGAGTTACGAGGAGTACGTCGAGCAGATCGGGAAGGAGTTCGCGGAATCGACCTCGCACTTCCAGGATGCGCTGAACGACGTGCTCGCGGGCGGCAAGAAAGTGTTCTGATCGAACGGAATCGCGCACACGGGGTGGTTCGCGACTCCCGCGAGCGCTATCTTCAACCCAGACCTGTGACCGCCGAGCCGTTCTCCGCCGTGGAGGGCGGCTCGTGTCATATTCGCCGCAATGGGGATGAAGACATGGCAGAGACCGAGCGTACGCGTCGGCTCCGAGAGGCCGAGGACCGGCTGCTCGAGCTGAGGAGGTATCTTTGACCTCGACAATAAACGGGACACGCTGAGGCAACTCGAGGAGCGCATGGCGGCCGCGGGCTTCTGGAGCGACCAGGAGAACGCGCGCACGTCCGTGCAGCAGGTGAAGGCGTTGAAAGGATGGATCGAGCCGTTCGACCGGCTCGTCGGGCGAATCGAAGCGGCGATCGAGCTCGACGAACTGCTGACGGCCGAGCCCGACGCGGCGATGTCCGCGGATGTCGATCGCGAGGTGGCCGCGGTCGAGAGCGATTTGGCCGCGTTCGAGCTGCGATCGATGCTGCGCGGCCCCGACGACTTCCGTGACGCTCAGGTCGAGATCAGTGCTGGCGCCGGCGGGACCGAGGCGCAGGACTGGGCGCAGATGCTCATGCGGATGTACACCCGGTGGGCGGAGCGGAAGGGCTACACCGTCGACGTGCTCGACATGAGCGAGGGTGAAGAGGCGGGGATCAAGGGAGCGGTCCTCGAGATTCACGGGCAGTACGCCTACGGCTTTTTGCGCCCCGAAACTGGTGTGCACCGACTCGTTCGCATCTCGCCGTTCGACGCGCAGTCGCGACGCCACACGAGCTTCGCGTCGGTCTTCGTCTACCCCGTCGTCAACGAGGAGATCAACATCGAGATCCGCGACGAGGACATCCGCATGGATGTCTTCCGCGCGAGCGGCGCTGGCGGACAGCACGTGAACAAGACCAGTTCCGCGGTTCGCCTGACGCACATCCCGACAGGGGTCGTCGTCTCGTCACAGCAGGAACGGTCGCAGTTCAAGAACAAGGCGACGGCCATGAAGATGCTCAAGAACCGGTTGTACCAGCTCGAGGCGGACAAGCAGGCCGCCGAAAAGGCGAAGGTGGAAGCGACCAAAGCGGACGTGACATTCGGGAGCCAGATCCGCAGCTACGTGTTCCAACCCTATACGATGGTGAACGACCACCGCACCGAGCTGAAGATCCCGGACGTGCAGAAGGTGATGGACGGCGGGATCGACCCCTTCGTGGAAGCCTATCTGAAGCAGACAGGGGCGGGGGAGACGACCTCGTGAGCGACGAGGCGAACTTCGTCCTGCGCGCGCGGCGTGACAAGCTCGCGGCGCTCGAGGCGCAGGGCGTCGTGCCCTTCGCTTACGCGTTCGACCGCACCCACGATGCGGCGTCGGCCATTGCCGCGTTAGGTCCCGCGGAGGAGGGGCCGGCCGTGCGGGTGGCCGGTCGCATCGTGTCGTGGCGTGGTCAGGGCAAGACCGTGTTCGCCCATCTCGCCGACATGAGCGGTCGGGTGCAACTCTACTTTCGCCGGGACGACCTCGGTGAGGAGGCGTTCGCGCGACTCAAGCTGCTCGACATCGGCGACGTGATCGGGATCGAGGGGACGATGTTCCGAACCCGCACGGGCGAGGCGACCGTGCGGGCGGCGGCGGTGACGATGCTGGCGAAATCGCTGCGCCCGCTCCCGTTCGGCAAGGAAGAGGTCGTCGACGGCGAGGTCGTGCGCCACTCGGGATTCAGCGATCCCGAGCAGCGCTATCGACAACGCTACGCCGATCTGGCGGTTCATCCGGAGGTGCGGATGCTCTTTCTCGCGCGGTCTCGCATGACGACCGCGATCCGCGGGTTTCTGGATGGACTTGGCTACGTCGAGGTCGAGACGCCGGTGCTCCAGCCGCTATACGGCGGCGCCGCGGCAAAGCCATTCGTGACGCATCATAACGCCTTGGACATGCCGCTCTTTCTGCGCATTGCGGACGAGCTGTACCTGAAGCGGCTGATCGTCGGCGGCTTCGACAAGGTGTACGAGATCGGGCACGACTTTCGAAACGAGGGGATAGATCGCACGCACAACCCCGAGTTCACGATGCTCGAGTTCTACGAGGCCTACGCCGACTATCAGGTGATGATGGGTATCGTGGAACGCCTGGTCACGCACGCGGCGAATGCCGTCCGGACGTTCCCGCGACTCGCCGAGGGCGTGCCGTCGTTCGCCGCGCCATTCCCACGCATCGAATGGGTCGCGTCTCTCAACGCGGCGCTCGGCGCCGACGCGATGGCCCTCGATGACGAGGCGCTCCGGAACTCCGCTCGACGCGCGGGGGTTCAACATCCGGAGTTGTTGAGCCGCCCGAAGCTGCTCGACGAGTTGTTCCAGGCGCTCGTGGAGTCGCGCCTCGACTCGCCCACGTTCGTGGTCGACTACCCCGTGGAGCTGTCGCCGCTCGCCAAGCCGAAGCGGGGGAACCCGGCACTGACCGAGCGATTCGAGCTATTCGCGAACGGCAAGGAGCTCGCCAACGCGTTCAGCGAGTTGAACGATCCGATCGACCAACGGCGGCGATTCGAGGCGCAGGCCCGTCTCCGGGCCGCCGGTGACGAAGAGGCGTCGGGGGTCGACGAGGATTATCTGCGCGCGATGGAATACGGCATGCCTCCAATGGGCGGCGTCGGGGTCGGTCTCGACCGGCTGTTCATGTACCTGACCCGGACGGCCAACATCCGGGACGTCATCCTCTTTCCGACAATGAGGCCGGAATGAGCTCGCTCGAGCTGTCCATCGCGTGGCGCTATCTTCGCAGCCGGCGTGGGTCCAAGCTGCTCTCGTTCATCAGCGTGATCGCGATCGTCGGCGTGATCGTCGGCGTGAGCGCACTGATCGTCGTGATGGGCGTGATGAACGGGCTGCAGCGCGACCTCCGCGAAAAGATCCTCATCGGCAGCCCGGACATTCGCGTGCTGACGTTCGGCGAGAACATGCGGATCGATGACTGGCAGTCCGTCCTCAAGAAGGTGCTCGCCCAGCCCGGCGTGGTGGCCGCGGCGCCGTTCGTGATGACCCAAGCGCTCGTCAACGCCGGGCACGATTACACCGACGGCGGCTACGTCGTCGGCATTCCGCCGCAGTCGCGCGATGCGGCCGAGGTGACCGAGATCCGGAAGCATGCCACGATCGGCGATTTTCGTTTCGCCAGCTCGGACGGTCGGGGCCGTGGGATCGTACTCGGCAAGCTCCTGGCGGGTCGGTTGGCGGCCTTCGTGGGCGACACGGTCACGTTGTATTGTCGCGGGAGCGGCCAGATCAGCCCCGTCACCGGCCAATTCACCCCGCAAATCGCCCAGTTCGAGGTCACCGGCGTGTTCGAGACCGGGATGTACCAGTACGACGACGCGTACATGTACGTGGCGCTCCCCGTGGCTCAGGAGTGCGCGAGCCTGGGCGAGGCGGTGACCGGGATCGAGGTGAAGACCGAGAGTCGGTGGGATGCGCGCAGCGTGGCGGAGCGCCTCTCGAAGACACTCGACTTCCCGTACCGAACGGTGGACTGGCAGGAGCAGAACAAGTCGCTGTTCCAGGCGCTCAAGCTGGAAAAGCTCGGAATGGGGCTGATCCTGTTCCTGATCATTCTCGTGGCGGCGTTCAACATCGTCAGCAATCTGACGATGGTGGTGGCCGACAAGACCCGGGAAATCGGCATTCTCAAGGCGATGGGGATGACCCGTCGCTCGGTTCTCCGAGTATTTTTCGCCCAGGGACTCGTGATCGGTTTGGTGGGCACCGTGCTCGGGGTAACGATTGGAATCGCGGCGTCGCTCGCGCTCGGCAAGTACCAGTTCATCAAGTTGAACCCCGAGATCTATTTCATTGATCATCTGCCGGTTGCGACGGATCCGACGGACGTCGTCTGGACGGTGATCGCGAGCGTCGCTGTCGCTGCGCTGGCCACGCTGTATCCATCGAGGCAGGCCGCGCGGCTGTACCCGATCGAAGCGATCCGTCACGAGTGATGAACGAGCGAGGACGCGTGATGAATGTGCTCGAGGCTCACGACATCGCGAAGTCGTATCGCGGTGGAGACGGCAGCACACTGCACATCCTCAACGGCGTCGACCTGACGGTTCGGCGTGGCGAGATGATCGCGATCGTCGGGGAGAGCGGTGCCGGGAAGAGCACGCTGCTGCACATCGTCGGTGCGCTGGACCGGCCGACTCGGGGGCACGTGCTCCTCGGAGGCGAGCCGATCAACGATCGGAGCGACGATGAGCTCGCGGTCATTCGGAATCGAAAGGTCGGGTTCGTCTTTCAGTATCACCACCTCCTGCGCGAGTTCTCCGCGTTGGAAAACGTGATGATGCCCTTACGGATTGCCGGCACTCCCGTCCGGGAGGCTCGCAGTCGTGCCGAGGAGTTGCTGGCTCGAGTCGGGTTGAGTGGTCGCATGCACCATCGACCGAACGAGCTCTCGGGTGGAGAACAGCAGCGGACCGCGGTGGCCCGAGCGCTCGCCGTCGATCCGTCGGTGGTGCTGGCCGACGAGCCGACCGGAAACCTCGATCATCGCAACGGCGACCTCTTGCATGAGGTGTTCGCGCAACTGGCGCGCGACCTGGAGATCGGGATGGTCGTCGTGACTCATAACAGGTCGCTCGCGGCGCGCGCGGACCGGGCGCTGCTGCTGGAAGACGGGCGGCTGGCGGATACGGATGTCCGGGGGGTCGTAGCCTGATGTTGTGCGACGTGTGCAAGGAGCGCGAAGGGGTCGTGAGCGTCACGAAGATGGAGAACAACTCGGTGACGCTCGAGAACCTGTGCGAGAAGTGCGCGGCGGCGCGCGGTATCGAGACGACGGTGTCGATGCCGAAGCATCCGCTGAGCGACTTTCTCTCCGGCGTTCAGCAGCAGGTGGGCCGGTCCCAGATCGACGCGACGCGGTGCGCGTTCTGTTCGACGACGTTGCGCGACTTCCAGAACTCCGGCCGCCTGGGGTGCCCACACTGCTACGCCACGTTCGAGCAGAGCCTCCGCGAGTTGATGCGTAAGATTCACGGGAACTCGCGGCACGCGGGGCGCCGGTACGAGCCTCCCGCACCCGCGCTGCTCGAACGGTCGTCGACACTGGGCGAGCTGCGCGAACGTCTCCGGCGCGCGGTGGAGACCGAGCAGTTCGAGCTCGCGGCGTCGATCCGCGATCAGATCAAGGGGATGGAGTAATGGTCGACCTCTCTCTGTTGCCGGATGGCGGGGCCAGTTGGCTGGACGCATCGGGCGACCATGCGGACATCGTGCTCTCGACCCGAATTCGGCTCGCACGCAACGTCGAGGGGTACGCGTTCACCGGGCGCGCGCGGGACGGAGAGCGGCTCCGCATTCTCACGCAGGTGCGGGAGGCGCTGCCACACGTGCCGGCGCTGGCGAACGGCGTGCTGCTTCGCGTCGATGAGCTACCGCCGACCGATCGGCTGCTCTTGCACGAACGGCACCTGGTGAGCAAGGAGTTGGCGGGATTGGATCTGCCTCAGGGGGTGCGGAGCGGTGCGGCTTTGTATCTCTCCGAGGCGGCGGGCGTCATGATAAACGAGGAAGACCATCTCCGGTTGCAGGCGCTGCGATCCGGGTTCAGTGTCAGCGAGGCGCTGTCGGCGGTGATGCGGGTGGATCGGGAGTTGGGAAGTCGTGTGCCGTTCGCGTTCCACGAGGAGTTCGGCTTTCTGACGGCGTGCCCCACAAACACGGGGACGGGGCTTCGCGCGTCGGTGCTGATTCACCTGCCTGGTCTCGTGCTGACGAAGGAGATCGGGAAGGTGCTCGCCGGGCTGCAAGCGATGGGGCTGACGTACCGCGGGTTGTACGGCGAAGGGAGCGAAGTGGTGGGGAACTTCTTCCAGATCTCGAACCAGACGACGCTCGGCCGGTCGGAGGACGAGCTGGCAGAGCATCTCACTCGCGTCGTTCGCACGGTGATCGAGCGCGAGGAGGAAGCGCGTCGGGTGTTGCTGCGTGACGCCGGCTATATTATTGAAGACAAGCTGTGGCGCGCGTACGGCACCCTGCGGTATGCCCGTAGCCTCTCGTTCGACGAGGCGATGAACTTCCTCAGCGGGGTAAGGTTGGCGGTCGGTCTGAAACTGATCATCGGCCTCAGTGTATACACCCTCAACAAGCTCCTGATTTTTAGTCAGTCCGCGCATTTGGCGTATGCCGAAGGCCGTGCGCTGACCGAGAGCGAAGCGAACCTCGCCCGCGCACGATACGTGCGACAGGCGTTGATCAACGAGGCGGGCTCGCAGGCGTGACCGGAGCTTGACTCCGGATTTGAGGGGAATATGAACGGCTACAACTTCACCGAGCGAGTGAGAAAGGTCCTTGCGATGGCGCGCGAGGAGGCTGCTCGTCTACACCACGAATACGTGGGGACGGAGCACATCCTGCTCGGGCTTATCCGCGAGGGCGAAGGCGTCGCCGCGGCCGTTCTGCAGAATCTGAGCGTCGATCTCGACGAGATTCAGCAGAAGATCGAAGACACCGTCAAGAAGGGAAAGGCGTCGCAGACGACCGGGCCCGACCTGCCGTACACGTCGCGGGCGAAGAAAGTCCTCGAGCTGGCGATGAGCGAGGCACGCGAGCTCAGTCACAGCTACGTCGGCACCGAGCACCTGCTGCTTGGTCTTCTCCGTGAGGAGAAGGGGATCGCCGCGCAGGTGCTGACCGATGCCGGGGTCAACCTCGACGCCGCGCGCGCCGAGACGCTTCGGCTGCTCGGCACCGATGCGCCGCAAGGCACGACGCCGACGGCGCAGCAGGGTGGCGGCTCCGCGGCGTCCACGCCGCCTAAGGGCGAGAAGAAGTCGAAGACTCCGGCACTCGATCATTTCTGCCGCGATCTCACGCAGCTCGCGGCGGAAGGCCAGCTCGATCCGACGATCGGCCGGTTCAAGGAGATCGAACGCGTGATGGAGGTGCTGACGCGCCGGAAGAAGAACAATCCGGTGCTCATCGGCGAGCCGGGGGTCGGGAAGACCGCCATCGTCGAGGGGCTGGCGCAGCTCATCGCGAACGGGGAATGCCCCGATTCGCTGCGCGACCACCGCGTCCTGTCGCTGGACATGGCGGCGGTGATCGCCGGCACCAAGTATCGCGGTCAGTTCGAGGAGCGGCTCAAGGCCGTCATGAACGAGATCGCGCAAAACAAGAACATCATCCTGTTCATCGATGAGCTGCACACGCTCGTCGGTGCCGGTGCGGCAGAAGGCGCGATCGACGCCAGCAACATGCTCAAGCCCGCGCTGGCGCGCGGCGAGTTGCAGTGCGTCGGTGCGTCCACGCTCAACGAGTACCGGAAGTACATCGAGAAGGACGGCGCGCTCGAGCGGCGCTTCCAGACGGTCATCGTCGATCCGCCGTCGGTCGACGAGACGGTCGAGATCCTGAAGGGGCTCCGCAAGAAGTACGAGGACCACCACCGGGTCACGATCCCCGACACCACGCTCGTGGCGGCATCGAAGCTCTCGGAGCGCTATATCACCGACCGCTTCCTGCCCGACAAGGCGATCGACGTGATCGACGAGGCGGGCGCGCGCGCCCGCCTGGCGGCGCAGGTGCCGCCACCGGAAGTCTCGCAGCTCAAGGATCAGCTCGAGGGCGTGAATGCGGAGAAAGAGGCCGCGGTCCGCGACCAGAACTTCGAGCGGGCGGCCTCGCTCCGGGACAAGGAGCGCGAGCTGCAGGGCGACATCCGGAAGAAGCAGGATGAGTGGGAGAAGCGGCGCCAGTCATACCGTCCCGTGCTCGGCGAGGAGGAGATCTCCTTCATCGTCAGCCGCTGGACGGGGATTCCGGTGACCCGGCTTCAGGAAGCCGAGACGGCGAGACTGCTCCGGATGGAGGAGGAGCTGCACGCGTCCGTCGTCGCGCAGGAGGAGGCGATCAAGGCGCTCGCGCGCTCGATCCGCCGCAGCCGCGCTGGCCTCAAGGATCCGAACCGGCCAATCGGCTCGTTCATCTTCTGTGGACCCACCGGGGTCGGGAAGACTGAGCTGGCGCGCGCCCTGGCGAAGTTCCTGTTCGCTGACCACACCGCGCTGATCCGCGTGGACATGAGCGAGTACATGGAGAAGTTCTCCGTGTCCCGCCTCATCGGCGCCCCGCCAGGATACGTGGGCTACGAGGACTCGGGCACGCTGACCAAGGCCGTACGGCGCAAGCCCTACAGCGTGGTGCTGCTCGACGAGATCGAGAAGGCCCACCCCGATGTCTTCAACATCCTGCTCCAGGTCCTGGACGAGGGACATCTCACGGACAACTACGGCCGCGTGATCGATTTCAAGAACACGGTCGTGATCATGACGTCGAACGTGGGAGCGCGGGACATCACGAAGGGCAAGCAACTCGGCTTCGCGGCGCCGGACACGCGCGCGAATTTCGAGCGTATCGCCGAGAAGGTGAAGGAAGAACTCCAGCACGTGTTCAATCCGGAGTTCCTGAACCGGCTCGACGACGTGATCGTGTTCCACCCGCTCCTGAAGGAGCACATCGCGCAGATCGTCGGCATTCTGCTGCGCGACGTGCAGAAGCGGCTCACCGAGGAGGAGCTCACGCTTCGCCTCACCGAGGGCGCGTCGGAGTTCCTGGTCGGGCACGGGTACGACGAGCACTTCGGGGCGCGACCGCTCAAGCGGGCGATCCAGCGGTTCATCGAGGACCCACTGTCGGAGAAGATCCTGCTGGGTGACTTCGCCAAGGGCGACGACATCGAGGTGGACGTCTCGCCGGACAAGACGAAGCTCGATTTCCGTGTCCTGACCAGCTCCACGAAGGCCTGAGCCCGGACGGGCCCGGCGGCACGAGGCCGACGGCACGAATGGGCCAAGGTTAGACGGGGGCAACGGATAGCGCCGAACGGGATGCTGAACCCGTTCGGCGCTTTCGTGTATATTACCGCCATGTCCCGACTGCCCCTCGTGCTGCTGTGCCTGGCAGCGGCGAGCGCCTCGGCGCTCGCGCAAGATACCCCGCTTGGAAGTTGCGCTGTCCCGGATTCGATCGCCGTCCGTGGCAACGAGCACGTTGACGATGCGACCATCCGTGGCGACGCGGGGCTGGTGGCCGGCGCGACCTTGAACTACCGAGACGTTCAACGCGCGCTGCGCGCGGTGTTCGCGACCGGGCAGTTCGATGACGTGCAGATCACCTGTCTGCCCGCGGCTGCGGGTGGCCGGACGATCCTCGCGATCACCGTGAAGGAGCGTCCGGTTCTGTCGGACGTACGGGTCGAAGGCGTCGATCGCCTGTCGTCGAAGGCGGTACGCGATCGCATCGAGATTCCGGAGGCGCGGCCGCTCAACCCGGCGCTGGTTTCGCGCGCCGTCGAGCGAATCGACTCGTTGTACGAGGCACACGGCTACTACCTGGCGCGCGTGCGCCCGGAGACGACGTTCGTGGGCCCGCAGATTCAACTGACGTTCAAGATCGACGAGGGCCGCCGACTGGCGATCTCGGGGATCCAGATCAAGGGCAATACGCACATCTCCGACGGCGAGATCGTCAAGGCGATGAAGACGAAGCCGGAGGGGTTCTTGTGGTTTCGGAAGGGCGGGTTCGACGAGGACAAGTTCGCGGCCGACCTGGGCGAGCGGCTGCCCGAGCTCTACGGCCGACGCGGGTACATCGATTTCCAGGTCGTGCACGACACGATGATCGTCGATCGCGACAACGGGAAGGCGCTCATCGAGATCGACGTCTCCGAGGGGCCACAGTACCGGGTCGGCGACTTCACTCCGGAAGGGAATCGCCGGTTCTCGACGGAAGAAGTGATGCGCTTCTATCCGTTCACCGACTACACGCGCTCGCTGACGAGCCGATTGGGCGACCTGCTGCCCGGCAGGGGTGGCGCGGCCCCGGAAGGCGTGTTCGACAAGACGCGTTGGGACGAGGCGTTCAACAACCTTCAGACCGCATACCGGAACGAAGGGTATATCTACGCCGACCTTCGCCCGGTCATCGAGCGCCGTACGGGAGCCGACACGTCCAAGCACATCGTCGATCTGCGCTGGGTGATCGACGAGAAGGCGCCGGCGATCATCAACCGGATCGAAATCGCCGGCAACGACTACACGGTCGAGTCGTGCATTCGCGATCAGCTCGTGATCATCCCGGGCGGCGTCTACAACCAGGATCGACTGATCCGTAGCTGGCAGAGTATCGGGAATCTCGGGTTCTTCGAGACGCCCGTCGCACCGCCAGACACGCGCCCGGCGAACGAGCAGGGCGACGTGGACATCATCTTCAACGTGAAGGAGAAGCGCACCGGCAACGTCAACTTCGGCGCATCGGTCGGCCAGGGACTGGGAGTCGGCGGCTTCATCGGCCTCGACCAGCCCAATCTGTTCGGGCGGTGCAAGCGGGGGTCGCTGCAGTGGCAGTTCGGGCGCTACGTGAACGACTTCAATCTCTCGTACAGCGACCCGGCGATCCGCCAGTCGCGAGTGTCCGGCACGGTGTCCGCGTACCGCTCGCAGGCGCGCTACACCGTCGCCGACCTCGGCCGCAGCCTGCGGACCGGGGGCTCACTCGAGCTCGGGTTCCGGGTTCCTGGCTCTCCCTTCTCAACCCTCCGCCTCTCGTACGGCGGCGAAGTCGTGAGCTTCGGGACCAGCGGACTCCTCGGTGAGCAGAAGAGCCTCTACGGCAACAACTCCTTCCGTTCGACGCTGGGCGCGACCGTGATGCACGACACGCGCGTCGACATGCCCTTTGCGAGCGCCGGAGGAATGCAGAGCGTCAGCGCACAGTTCTCGGGCGGCCCGCTCGGCGGGACGTACAACTTCCAGCGATACACGGCGGAGACACGCGCCTACGCGCCGCTCGGGCAGATCGGCGGCAAGGCTGCCGGCTCACAGCCGATGAAGTTCGTGCTCGGCCTGACCGGCCGCGCCGGTGTCGTTACCGGCAACACTGGTCCGTTCTTCTTCTCGCAGGAGTTCGCGCTCGGCGGCGTGCAGTATGGCGAGCAGCTCCGCGGATACGACGAGTTCTCGATCTCGCCAGGGGGCTACGTACTCGGTACCGACAACTTCAACGCCACGCGTACGTCGTTCGGCAAGGCATTCTTCACCGCCACGGCCGAGCTCGGACTGCGCGTCAATCAATCGCTGTACACGAGCTTGTTCTACGACGTCGGTAACGTCTATGCGAACGCTCGTCAGTTCGATCCGTCGCGGCTGTTCCGCGGCGCTGGTATCAGCGTATCGACGATCACCCCGCTGGGCCCGTTGGGGCTCGATTACGGCTACGGCTTCGACCGCCTGGACAAGCTGGGACGTCCGGCGCCGAAGTGGCAGCTACACTTCCGTCTCGGTCAGTTGTTCTAATCCGGAGCTCTTTTCATGAATCTGAACCGCCGCGCGACGAAGCTCGCGCTCGTCATATCCGCCGTCGCCGCCGGGCCCGCCTTCGCCCAGGGGGCGCCGAAAATCGCCTACATCGACTCGAAAGTCGTGTTGCAGCGCGCCCCCGGCCGCCAGGCGGCCGAGGACACCTTCAACAAGGAGATGGAGGCGTCGCGCACGCAGGTGCAGCGCATGGGCGATTCGCTGAAGACCATGATCGATGACTACCAGAAGGCCCAGGCCACGCTGGCCGCGAACGTACGCGAGCAGCGTGAAGCGGCCATTCGCAAGAAGCAGGAAGACTACCAGAAGCGAGCCGGCGCGCTGGATGAGCAGATGCAGCAGCGCCAGGTCGAGCTGGTGAAGCCGATCATGGATCAGATTCGGAAGGTGCTCGACGAGATCCGACAGGAGGATGGCTACGCGTTCATTCTCGATGCCGGTTCCGACGCCGGCGTGATCGTGGCCGCCGACAAGAACCTCGACATCACCGAGAAGGTGATTTCGCGGTTGAAGCCTGTGCCGCTGACGGCCGCCGGTTCCAGCGCTCCGAAACCCGACAGCGCCAAGGCGCCTGCCGGCCCTCGTCCGGCCCCGGCGGGCGTGACGCGGCCGAAGCCATAATCGCGGCGATGGCGTCGGTTCAGGAACGTGGGACCGAGAGCGGTGAGGGTGTTCGCACTCTCACCGCTTCGGACATCGCGGAGCTGGTTGGCGGGACCGTGATCGGCGACAGCGCCGTCGCGGTGCGGGCGCTCGCGCCGCTGGATCGCGCGAGCGCGGGCGATCTCAGCTTTCTGGCCAATGCGCGATATGCGGCGGACTACGAGCAGACCGGCGCGAGTGCGGTCCTCGTGGCGCCGGAGTTCGCGACCCTGTCCACCACTGCCTCGGCCCGGATCGTCGTCGCGAGACCGCACGACGCGATGCTGACGGTGCTGCCCAGGCTGTACCGCGCGCCAGGTCGCGCGCCCGGCGTGCATCCAACGGCCCGACTCGGGCGGGGTGTCACGTTAGGTGATGACGTGACGATCGGTGCGTACGCCGTGATCGGCGATGGCGCGACGATCGGGCACCGGAGCTGGGTCGATGCGCACGCCGTCATCGGGGATGGCGTTTCGCTTGGCGATGACGTCCGCATCTACCCGTCGGTGACGATCTACAGTGGAACCGTGCTCGGGTCCCGCGTGATCGTCCACGCCGGCGCGCGCCTCGGGAGCGATGGCTTCGGCTACGTGTTTCGCAACGGCGTGCACGACAAGATTCCGCACGTCGGACGGTGCATCATCGAGAGTGAGGTCGAAATCGGGGCCAACACGACGATCGATCGTGGCAGCATCGATGACACGGTGATCGGCGCCGGGACGAAGATCGACAACCTCGTGCAGGTCGGGCACAACGTCCGCATCGGCCGGCTGTGCCTCATCATGGCGCAGGTCGGCATCGCGGGATCGGTGCGCGTGGGTGACGGCGCGGTGCTCGCGGGCCAGGTAGGCATCGCGGGGCACGTGACCATTGGCGACCGTGCGCAACTGGCAGCGCAGGCCGGCGTGTTCGGCGACATCCCCGCCGGCGAGACGTGGTCGGGCTACCCGGCGCGCCCCCACCGGCTTTCGCTGCGCGCCAGCGCCGCGCTGCTCCGGCTCGCCGACATCATCACGAAGCTCGAGCGCACGGTGGAGCGCGAATGACCGCCTCGCGGCGAACGATTGCCCGTTCGGTGACGCTGGAGGGGGTGGGACTTCACCTTGGTGTGCCGTGTTGCCTGACGTTTCGGCCCGCGGGTGCTGGGGACGGCGTCCGCTTCGTGCGTACCGACCTACCAGGCGCTCCAGTGATTCCCGCCATCGTCGAGCACGCGGTGCTCACGGAGCGGCGGACGCAGCTCGGTACCGGCGAGCACGCGATTCACACGGTGGAGCACGTGCTGGCGGCGGTCGCCGGCGTGGAGGTAGATGATCTGACGATCGAGCTCGATGGGCCGGAGCCTCCGATCATGGACGGCAGCGCCGCGCCGTTCGTCGACGCACTGACGGCGGCCAAACCGGCCGCGCAGCGCGGCGTGGTGGAGTATCTCAGGCTCCAATCACCGGTCCGGGTGATCGACGGCGAGTCGGTCTATGAGGCGTATCCCCATGACGGGCTCGACCTCCGTGTGACGATCGACTTCCCGCATCCGCTGATCGGCCGTCAGGCGTGCCGGTTCGACGTCACGCCCGAGGTGTTCGCGCGCGAGATCGCTCCGGCACGCACGTTCGGCTTCGTGCAGGAGGTCGACGCGCTCCGCTCGCGGGGCCTCATTCGCGGCGGGTCGACGGAGAATGCAGTCGTGCTCGACGCCGACGGCGTCGTCGAGAACACGCTGCGCTGGCCCGATGAGTTCGTGCGCCACAAGGCGCTCGACTGCGTCGGAGATCTCGCGCTCGCCGGCCGGCGAGTGCGGGCCAGAGTCGTCGCTCACAAGCCGAGTCACAGAGGAACGATCTTGCTCGTGCGTGAACTCACCAAGCAGGCGGGGAAGGAGAGCACCGTGATCGGAATCGAAGAGATCATGAAGGTCCTCCCGCATCGGTACCCCTTCCTCCTCGTTGATCGGATCCTCGAGATGGAGCCGGGGAAACGCATCGTGGGCCTGAAGAACGTCACCATCAACGAGCCGTTCTTCCAGGGGCACTTTCCCGGACATCCGATCATGCCGGGCGTGCTGATCATCGAGGCCATGGCCCAGGTCGGCGGGATGTTGCTCATCGGTGCGGTGGGCGACCCCGAGAGCAAGGTCGTGTACTTCATGTCGCTGGACAACGTGAAATGGCGCCGCCCGGTGAAGCCAGGCGACCAGCTGCGGTTCGAGCTCGAGGTCATTCAGATCCGCGGACGAATCTGTCGTATGAAGGGGGTCGCCAAGGTCGATGGCGAGCTCGTTGCCGAGGCCGAGATGGCGGCCATGGTGCGGGATCGATGAGCGACGCGACCCAGACCATGCCGGGGATTCACCCGACGGCGATCGTCTCGCCACGCGCCGAGCTCGGCGACAACGTGACGATCGGACCGTATGCGATCGTCGGCGAGGGGTGTGTCCTCGGTGACGGGAGCACACTCGAAGCGCGCGCGGTTCTCGAGCGAAACGTTCGGTTGGGCGCGAACGTGAGCGTGGGCATCGGCACGGTGCTCGGTGGCGACCCGCAGGATCTCAAATTCCGGGGCGAGGAAACGTGGGTCGAGATCGGCGACGGCACGCGCATTCGCGAGTACACGACGATCAACCGCGGCACGGCACAATCGTTCAAGACGACGGTCGGGAAGGGGTGCTTCCTGATGTCGTACGTCCATCTGGCGCACGATTGCCATCTCGGTGACGGCGTGATCATCTCGAACGCGACGCAGCTCGCCGGCCACGTGACCATCGAGGATCGCGCGATCCTGTCGGGGCTCTCGGCGGTCCATCAATTCGTGAAGATCGGCCGGCACAGCTTCGTCGGTGGTTGCTCACGGGTCGCGAAGGACGTCCCACCGTTCATCAAGGCCGTCGGCAACCCGGTGAAGCTGTACGGGCTGAACAGCGTCGGACTGCAGCGCAGCGGATTCTCGGATGACGTGGTGCGCGAGCTGAAGCGGGCCTATCGGTTGTTCTTCCGGTCGGAGCTCAACGTGTCGCAGGCCATGGAACGGGCGCGCTCCGAGCTCCAGCCGTTGCCGGAGGTCGAGTACTTTCTGCATTTCATCGAGGAGAGCCAGCGCGGGGTCGGGTTTTGAGCGCGCCGGTGCGGCTGGGCGTCGTCGGCGCTGGCGCGTTAGGCTACCATCACGTTCGCCTGCTCCGTGACGTGGCCGATGCGGAGCTCGTCGGTTTTCACGAATCGCGCCGCGACCGCGCGAGCCAGGTGGCCACCGAGCTCGGCGTGCGCGCCTTCGAATCGCTCGACGCGCTCATCGACGCGTGTGACGCGCTCACCATCGCGGTGCCGACACCCGCGCACTACGCGGTGGCCAAGGCCGCGCTGGAGCGCGGCCGCCATCTGCTGGTCGAGAAGCCGCTCGCGGGAACATTGGCCGAGGCGGACGAGGTGCTGGCGATCGCGCGGCGGACCGGTGCGCTCGTGCAGACCGGTCACGTGGAGCGATTCAACCGCGCCGTGCGCGCCGCGCTGCCGTACGTGGAAGCACCGCGTTTCATCGACAGCGATCGCCTCGCGCCGTTCAATCCGCGCGGGTCGGACGTGGCCGTGGTGCTCGACCTGATGATTCACGACATCGACCTCGTGCTGACGCTGGTCAGCAGTCAGGTCGCCGACGTCGCGGCCGTCGGTGTGCCGGTGTTGACACCGTTCGTCGACATCGCGAACGCCCGGCTCGCGTTCGTGTCGGGCGTGGTGGCCAACATCACATCGAGTCGCGTCTCGCGCGAGCGGATGCGGAAAGTTCGGATCTTCCAGCAGAGTGGCTACATCTCACTCGATCTTGCCGCCGGTGATGGCGAATTTTACCGGCTGCGCGGCGATGTGGACCTCGCCGCGCTCGCGAAGGGGCCGCTGGCGCTCGAGGCCTTCGTTGAACGCATCCCACTCGATGCGCCGGCCGGCGAGCCGCTCCGCCTCGAGTTCGAAAGCTTCGTGGCAGCCATCCGCGGTGAGCAGCCGGTCGTGGTTTCGGGAGAGGATGGGCGCGAGGCCCTGGCCGTTGCGCTGCGCATCGTCGCCGAGATCGAGCGCACGCTGCCGTCGCTCGCCGGGGACGGTGTCACGCGTACTGGCGGGGCAGGCGTGCCGGGCACGGTCGCGCGTGCGTGAGGTTCTGGTCATTGCCGGGGAAGCGTCCGGCGACCTTCATGCGTCGGGCCTCGCCACCGAACTGCAGCGGATCCGACCGGACCTGCGTCTGACGGGCGTCGGCGGCGCGCGCATGGAAGCCGCCGGAGTCACACTGCTCGAGCGATCGGACCGGATGGCGGTGATGGGATTCGCGGAAGTGATTCGCCAGGTACCGCGCCACTACGCGCTGCTGTCGTCGCTCAAGCGCCGGCTGCGGTCGGGCGGCGTGGGGCTGCTCGTCGTGATCGATTACCCGGGCTTCAACATGAAGCTGGCAGCGGCCGCGGCGGCGGCGGGTGTGCCGGTGCTGTACTACATCACGCCGCAGGTGTGGGCGTGGGGCGCGGGGCGACTCGCTGAACTGTCGCGCATCATCACGCGGGCCGCGACGATTCTCCCGTTCGAGGAGCCGCTACTCCGGCGGCACGGGATCGACGCGACGTTCGTCGGCCATCCGTTGCTCGACCGAGTTGCGGAGATGCCTGGACGGACCGAGGCGCGCCGCGCGCTCGGCCTGTCCGATTCCGACCGGGTGCTCGCCTTGTTCCCGGGGAGCCGCGCGCAGGAGATCCATCGGCACCTCGACGACTTCGTTCGCACCGCGCGCACCCTCGAAGTGCGCTGCCCCGGGCTGCGCGTGATCGTGAGTGCTGCCGCCACAGTCGAGATAGACCCCTCGCGCTGCCCGTACCCGCGCGTCCCATCGGCATCGTTCACGGTGCTGCGCGCGGCGGACGCGGCGCTGTGCAAGAGCGGCACGACGACGCTCGAGGCAGCCGTGGCCGCGTGCCCGCTCGTGGTCGCCTACAAGACGAGCGTCTGGACGTACGCCATCGCGCGACGCGTGGTGAAGATCCCGCACATCGGGTTGGTGAACGTCGTCGCCGGACGCGAGGTCGCACCGGAGTTCGTCCAGGATGCGGTGCAGCCCGACCGCATCGCGGATGCACTGATGCCGCTGCTGTCCGCCGGAGACCCGCGCCGGGCCGCGATGCTCGCCGGGCTCGACGAGGTCCGGGCACGGCTCGGCACACCGGGCGCCGCGGCGCGCGTGGCACAGATGGCGAGCGAGCTCGCGGCGTGAGCGAACGCACGCGCGGCTTGAAGCTGTCGCTCGCGGTAATCCTGGGCTCGTCCCTGATCCGCGCCCTCGCGTGCACCTGGCGCTTCCGTGTCGCGAACGACGAGGCGTACCGCGCGCTGAGCGCGCGGCAGCAGCCGTTCATCTTCGCGTTCTGGCACGGACAGATTCTGCCGCTTCTGTGGCTGCATCGCGGGCAGGACGTTGCCGTCGTGATCAGCTCCCATCGCGACGGCGAGCTGGTGGCACGCATCGCCGAGCGGCTCGGAATGCGCACGATACGCGGCTCCTCCTCACGGGGCGCCGCGCGCGCCCTGCTGGGCGTCGTGCGGGAGCTCGAAAATGGTGGCGCGGTAGCGATGACGCCGGATGGCCCGCGTGGCCCGGCGGAGCGGTTCGCGACGGGCGCACTCGTGGCGGCGCAACGGGTGAGCGCACCGATCATCGGCATCGGCGTGGGCGCGCGTCGCTGTTGGCGGCTGCGGAGTTGGGACCGGTTTCTGATCCCAAAGCCGTTCGCCGTCGTCAACGTGAGGTATTCCGCTCCCACGTTCGTGAACGCGGCGTCGGCTCGCGAGGCTGAAGGCGAGGCGTCACGATTCGAGGCCCTCCTCGGCGACGTCGTCCTGGCGGCCGAGCGTGCGTGACGACCGCTGGTTGTACGGACTGTGGGAGGGTGACCGCGCGGTAGCACGCGCAGGCCGAGTGGCGTTACTCCCATTCGAGCTGCTGTTCGGCGCCGCCACCGGCGTGCGTGCCGCGCTGTACGACACAGGGTTTCTACGCGCGCATCAGACTGCGGTGCCCGCGGTGAGTGTGGGGAACCTCACCGTCGGCGGAACCGGTAAGACTCCGCTCGCCGCGTGGATCGCGAAGCGCCTGCGCGGCGGGGGGGCAACACCGGCCATCGTGCTGCGCGGGTATGGTGACGACGAGCCGCTCGTCCATCGAGTGCTCAACCCGGACGTCCCCGTATTCGTGTCCGCGGACCGCGTCGCGGCCAGCCGCGAAGCGAGCCGTGCGGGTTGCGACGTCGTCGTGCTCGATGATGCGTTCCAACACCGCAGAGCGAGTCGCGTCGCCGACATCGTCGTCGTGAGCGCCGACCGATGGCGTGGCACGCACCGTCACCTCCTGCCTGCCGGGCCATGGAGAGAGCGGCTTTCGGCCGTCCGGCGCGCGTCGCTCGTGGTCGTCACACGGAAAGCCGTGCCGGCGGAACGGGCCGCGGCGGTGCTGGATGCGTTCCGGCGAGTCGCGGACCTTCCTGCCGCGATCGTCCACCTCGATGCGAACGAGCTGCGGCAATTCGGCAGCGACGCGCGTGCCGATTCGATCGTCCTTCAGGGGCAGTCAGTCCTCGCCATCTCGGGGATCGGTGACCCAACGGCATTCCATGCCCAGCTCGAGGCGCGAGGTGCCACGGTCGTGCCCGCGCGCTTCGGCGACCACCACCACTTTACGCGGGACGATGCCGCGGCACTGGCGGCGGCCGCCACCCACTACGATCGAACCGTCTGTACGCTCAAGGATGCGGTGAAGCTCGGCCCGCTGTGGCCGGGCCCGACGCCGCTGTGGTATGTTTCCCAACGCGTCACCCCGGAGCGCGGAGCGCAGTTTCTGGACGCCGCGCTCGTCACCATGCTCGCGGCGCGTTCTGACCCAACCCATTCCGGACGGCCGGGTACGCCCGGACCACACGCCTGATTCCATGGCCACTGACCTCCGCCTTCCTACCGATCGCATCGTTCGTCCCGACAAGGACCGCTTCCTGAACGAGGAAAACCCGTTCGAAGCGATGATGTCTCGCTTCGATCGAGCTGCCGAGCTGCTCGATCTCGAGCCCGGCCTGTACAAGGTGCTGCGGCATCCGGAGAAGCAGATCACGGTGTCGGTGCCCGTACTCCTCGACAACGGCGAAGTCGAGGTGTACACGGGCTACCGCGTGCTCTACAACACGTCGCGCGGGCCGGCCAAGGGTGGCATTCGCTTCGACCTCAACGTCACGCTCGATGAGGTGACGGCGCTGGCCGCGTGGATGACGTGGAAGTGTGCGGTGGTGAACCTGCCGTTCGGTGGATCGAAGGGTGGGGTCGTGTGCGACCCGCTGAAGATGAGCGTCGGCGAGCTCGAGCGGCTCACGCGTCGCTATACCGCGGGTATCATCTCGACGCTGGGCCCCGACTCCGACGTGCCGGCACCCGACGTGAACACCAACGAGCGCGTGATGGCGTGGGTGATGGATACGTACTCGATGCACGTGCGGCACACCGTGACGGCGGTCGTGACCGGCAAACCGGTGGAGATGGGTGGCTCGCTCGGCCGCCGTGAGGCGACGGGACGCGGCTGCATGCTGGTCACCAAGGAGGCGCTCGCACATCTGGGAATGAACGTCCGTGGGACCACGGTGGCCGTACAAGGGTTCGGCAACGTGGGTTCGGTGGCGGCAACACTCCTCCACCGCGAGGGGTGCAAGATCGTGGCGATCAGCGACCGGACAGGCGGGCTGTTCAACGCGGCCGGGATCGATGTTGCCGACGCGGTCGCGTACGTGAAGGAGCATCGGTCACTCGATGGGTACACGAAGGGGGACCGGATCACGAACGAGGAACTGCTCACGCTCGACGTCGATGTCCTGCTTCCGGCGGCCCTCGAGAACGTCATCACGACGAAGAACGCATCGAAGATTCGCGCGAAGATCATCTGTGAGGGGGCGAACGGCCCGACGACCGCCGCTGCCGACGCGGTGCTCGAGGAGAAGGGGATCTTCGTCATCCCCGATATTCTTGCGAACGCGGGCGGCGTCACCGTGTCGTACTTCGAGTGGGTGCAGGACCGCGGGGGCTATTTCTGGACGGAAGAATCCGTCAACGACCGACTGCGGGACATCATGACGCGGAGTTTCAGCGCCGTGCTGGACCTGTCGCGCCAGCACCGGGTGAACATGCGCACCGCGGCCTACATGCTGTCGATCAGTCGCGTGGCCACCGTCCACCGCCTGCGCGGCATCTACGCCTAACGAATCCGGCGCTACTGACGGCCGCGGTCACGCACGCCCATGCGGCTCATCGTCGCGGTCGTCGGGAAGCCGAAGCATGAAGCACTGGCGGACGCGATTCGGGACTACGAGGAACGCGCTCGCCGATACTGGCCGATCCAGGTTCACGAAGTGAAGGATGAGCCGGTGCGTGGAACGAATGCCGAGCTTGCGCGGCGCCGGGAGGGTGAGCGCCTGGCCGCCGCCATCGGCGGCGCCCAGCTCGTCGCGTGCGAGGTCGGCGGGCGACAGATGTCGTCCCCGGAGTTCGCGGCGTGGGTGCAACGCCTGCGCGAGGCGGCGGTCGACGCCGCGTTCGTGATTGGCGGGGCGTACGGCCTGGCCCCAGAGTTGGCCGCGCGCGCGGTCGCGCGCCTCTCGTTCTCGTCGTGGACGCTGCCCCACGAGCTCGCGCGCCTCGTCCTCGCCGAGCAGCTCTACCGTGCCGGGACGATCGTCCGCGGGGAGCCGTATCACAAGTGACGCCCAATGACTGAGCTCATCGTTCGAACGGAGTCACTCGGCGGATCGTCGCTGGCGCGAGCAGCGCTCGATGGGCGACACCCGGAATGGTACGGCGCGCGTCCGCAAACGCCGGCCGAGTGGCGTCGGCGCGCCGATGCCACGCGCCGCGATTTCGGTGACGGGGCGTGGATGACGTCGCTGGGCGAGGCGATCGCCCCAACCGGTGCCGCGGCCAGGCGTCTCGACCGCGTCGCGCGCGGGCGCGGGATCGTTGTCACCACGGGGCAGCAGCCTGGCTTGTTCGGCGGGCCGCTCTACACCTGGTCGAAGGCGGTGAGCGCGCTCGCCCTCGCGGACGAGATCGAACGCGTCACGGGCATACCGGCGGCCCCGGTGTTCTGGGCCGCGAACGACGACGCCGATTTCGCGGAGGCGTCGTGGACCGCCGTGGCCGTGCCCGGCGGGGCAGAGCGCCTGTCGGTCGAACCCGGTGCGCCCCTCGGCCGGCCGATGTCGGAGATGCCACTCGGCGACACGTCGGGCGCACTCGAATCGCTCATTCGCGCGTGCGGAGCCACGCTGGACGAGCGACCGCTGGCGGTGATCCGCGAGGCCTATCGCCCCGGCACCACCGTGGGCGCCGCCTACCTGCACTTGCTGCGACAGCTCCTCGAGCCGCTCGGGATCGCGGTACTCGACGCCTCGCACGATGCGGTCAGCAGTGCGACGCGGCCGTTTCTCGCTCGCGCGCTCGAGGGCGCCGAAGGCGTCGCGTCCGCGCTTCGTGAGCGCGACGACGCGATTCGCGCCGCCGGCTACACGACGCAGGTCGAGGCGATGGCGGGACTCACGCTCGTGTTCGAGCGGCCGGGCGCCGGCGGCGAGAAACGACGGATCCCGCTCGCCGACGCGATGACGGCGGTGTCCGACTCGCGCGGACGGATCCTGTCGCCTAACGTGCTGCTCCGGCCCGTCATCGAACGCGCCGTCCTGCCGACGGTCTCCTACGTGGCCGGGCCGGGCGAGATCGCGTATTTCGCGCAGGCCACGGCCGTCGCGGCCGCACTCGGGCTGCCGTCGCCCCTCGCCGTACCGCGCTGGTCGACGACCATCATCGAGCCGCACGTGGCCCGGATGCTCACCCAGTTGGGGCTTGCCGTCGAGGAGCTCGCCGACCCGCATCGAGCCGAGGGACGTCTCGCGCGGATGGCGATTCCCACGACGCTCGACGACGCGGTGGCCGAGCTCCGTCGTGACCTCGACCGTGGAGCGCTTCTGATCGGGGATGCGGTCGTCGATGCAGACCTGTCGCTGCCAGCTGCCGCGATCGAGGGTGCGCGCCGCTCGATACGGCATCGGATCGATCGTCTCGAGCGCCGCATCGTCGCGGCCGCGAAGCGGAAGGAGGCGGACACGATGCAACGCGTCGCGACCGTGCGCGGCGCGCTGTACCCCCTCGGTATTCGCCAGGAGCGGGCGCTGAACGCCATTCCGTTCCTCGCCAGGCACGGCGCGCTCGTCGTGAAGCGCATGATCGCCGGCGCGACGGACCACGCGCGCTCGCTGGTCGGAGCCGATCGCGACGGCGGGGAGAGTCGAGCGGAGGCCACCGAACCCCGCCTGGGTGCGATCACCGTCGATTCGCCTCGTGCTGCCGATGCCTAGCGGGACTTCGTTCGCCGCCGCGATCACGGCAGGTTCGCGACGCGACACGTGGCACGTATGAGCGAGTCGCTCGACGGCGCGTCGGCACAGGCAGAGCTTGCGCCCAGCGCGGACGGCGTCGCTCGGCGCGCCCGTGCACAACCGGCCGCACTCGTTGCCGCCGGTATTCTGCTGAGCCGCGTCATCGGCCTCGTCCGCGAGCACGTGTTCGCGCGCTATTTCGGGGTTACCGACGCCGCCGACGCGTTTCGTGCGGCGTTCCGCATCCCCAACCTGCTGCAGAACCTGTTCGGCGAAGGCGTCCTGTCGGCGTCGTTCATCCCCGTGTACGCGTCGCTCGTGGCGCACGACGAGCGGGAGGAGGCATCGCGCGTTGCCGGCGCCGTGTTCTCCATTCTCGCGCTCGTGGTGTCGGCGGTCGTGCTTGTCGGGGTACTGGCTGCGCCCGTGCTCGTGGACCTGATCGCGGCCGGGTTCCCGGCGGCGAAGCGCGATCTCACGGTGACGCTGGTCCGCGTGCTCTTCCCGGGAGCCGGCCTCCTCGTGCTGGGCGCATGGTGCCTCGGGATTCTCAACAGCCATCGGCGATTCTTCCTGTCGTACGCAGCGCCGGTGGCCTGGAACGCTGCGATGATCGCGACGTTGCTCGCTCTGGGTGGTCGAACGACGTTGTCGGAGCTGGCCGTATGGCTGGCGTGGGGATCGGTGGCGGGCAGCGCGCTTCAGGTGATCGTCCAGTTACCGGCCGTCCTCTCGCTGGTCGGGCCCGTTCGCCTCGGACTCGCTACGGACTCGTCGCATGTCCGGGAAGTCGTGCGCAATTTCGCCCCGGTCTTCGTTGGACGTGGCGTCGTGCAGATCAGCGCGTACGTGGACGCGTGGATCGCATCGTTCCTGATCGCGGGGTCCGTGGCCGCGCTCACCTACGCGCAGACGCTCTCGGTGCTCCCCGTCAGCCTGTTCGGGATGTCGGTCTCGGCCGCCGAACTTCCGGCCCTCTCGAGCCTGCGCGGAGACGACGCGTCCGTGTTCGGCGCCATGCGCGGGCGCCTCGACGCCGGCATGCGGAGGATCGCATTCTGGATCATTCCATCGGCGATGGCGTTCGTCACGATCGGTGACGTCGTGGCCGCGACGATCTATCAGGGTGGCGAGTTCACGCGCTCGACGGCGGAGTGGGTGTGGGGAATTCTCGCGGGGGCCGCGGTCGGGCTTCTGGCGACGACGCTCGGCCGTCTGTACGCATCCGCGTTGTACGCGTTGCGAGATCCGAAGACCCCGTTTCGATTCGCCGTCGTCCGGGTGACACTCACCCTCGTGCTAGGATATCTGTTCGCGTTGCCACTTCCCGCCGCGCTGGGTATCGATCCGCGGTGGGGCGCGGCCGGGCTCACGGTGTCGGCGGGCATCGCGGGGTGGGTGGAATTCGCGTTGCTTCGGCGTGCGGTCAGCCGACGCATCGGCCGCACGGGAGTCGCGCCGCGTCGATTGCTCACGCTGTGGGCGGCCGCCGCAGCCGCGGCGGCGGCCGCCTGGGCGACCCGCCTGGTCGTGCCGGTGGCCCACCCGCTGCTCACCGGGGCGCTCGTGATCGGCGTGTATGGTGCGGTGTACTTCCTGATCACGTCGCTGGTGGGAGTCGAGGATGCCGCGCTCATCGTGAAGCGACTCGGGCTGCTCCGGCGCGGCGCTCGCTAGGCACCCGACGCGTTGGGACGCGCTACGCCTGCGGGCTCGAGGAGGCCCGCAGGCGCGCACTCCACATCATCCGGCCGCCGTCTAATTTTCGTGCATGCTCGCCGTTCCCGACGCGATCGCCACGAAGCTGCCGCACCTGCCCGAATCGCCAGGGGTCTACCTCTGGAAGGACGGTGACGGCGTCGTGTTGTACGTGGGCAAGGCGAAGCGGCTTCGCTCGCGCGTGCGCAGCTACCTGGCGAGCGATCATGTCGAGAGCGTGAAAACGCGGGCGCTGATGCGCCAGGCGGCGGAGCTGGACACGATCGTCGTGCCCACCGAGGCGCATGCGCTCATCCTGGAAGCGAACCTGATCAAGGAATACCGGCCGCGGTTCAACATCGCGCTCCGCGATGACAAATCGTATCCGTACATCAAGGTCACGATTCAGGAGCCATTCCCCCGCGTGTTCGTGACCCGGCGCCTCGTCGATGACGGCGCGAAGTACTTCGGCCCGTACACCGACGTCGGGCAGATGCGCCGCGCCCTCAACGTCGTGAAGCGCATCTTCACCGTCCGGTCGTGCAACTACGACATGCCGCGCGAGATGCCGGAGCGGGCGTGTCTCGACTACCACATCGGGCGGTGCAAGGCGCCGTGCATCCTCGCCCAATCGCAGGAGTCGTATCGCGCGATGATCGACGAAGTCGTGCTCTTCCTGGACGGCCGCGCCGATGAGGTGATTCGGCGCGTGCGCGACCGCATGGAGGAGGCGTCGGTGAACCTGGACTTCGAGCGCGCCGCCGAGCTGCGCGATGCCCTGAAGCATCTCGAGCGCATGGAGGAGCCCACCGTCGTGCTCGAAGTCGAGGGCGGCGATCGTGACGTGATCGGGTACGCGCGCGACGGCGACGACGCGTGCGTGGCGATTCTCCGGATCCGGCGGGGAAAGCTGCTCGCGCGCGACCATCGGTTCGTCGAGAACATCGATGGCGAAGATGACGCCGCCGTGCTGTCGGCGTATCTGGCGCGTACCTACGTGACATCCGGCGAGCGTGCCGGCGAACTGCTGGTGCCGTTCGATTTCGAAGACCGCGAGGCCATCGAGGAATCCGTGCGAGGCACCCGCGTGATCGCCCCGCAGCGCGGGCCGCGTCGCGAGCTCGTGGACCTCGCGCAGCAGAACGCCCGCCATCTGCTCGAGGAGCTCAAGCTCGCGACGCTCGAGAGTGAGGAGCGGGCGACGAATCCGGTCTACGAGCTGGGTCGTGAGCTCGGACTGCAGCGCATTCCGCGGTCGCTCGTCTGCTTCGACATCTCCACCGCGCAAGGAACCGATACCGTCGGGTCGTGCGTGTGGTTCGAGAACGGCCGGCCGCGCCGGGCGGAGTACCGGAAGTTCAAAGTGAAGTCCGTCGTCGGAACGGACGACTTCGCGTCGATGCACGAAGTGGTCGGACGCTACTTCCGACGGCGCCACGAAGAGCGGAAATCGCTGCCTGACCTCGTCGTGATCGACGGCGGGAAGGGCCAGCTCGGCGCCGCCGCCGATGCCTTGCGGGAGCTCGGGCTCGAGACGCTGCAACTGATCAGCCTCGCGAAACGCGAGGAAGAGATCTACGTCATCGGTCGCGCCGAGCCGGTGCGTCTCTCGCGCCGCTCGCCGGGGCTGCGCCTGCTGCAACAGGCGCGCGACGAGGCGCACCGCTTCGCCGTGACGTACAATCGCAAGCGCCGGTCGCTTCGAACGGTGACCTCGGAGCTGTTGCGCGTGCCGGGGATCGGACCGTCGAAACGCCGGCTGCTCCTTCGGACGTTCGGCAGCGTGCAGGGCGTGCGCGATGCTTCGGTCGAGCAGATCGCCGCGCTCCCTGGCTTCTCGAACGCGAGCGCGACCAAGCTTCTCGAGTCACTCGCGCGCCCGGCGGGAGTCGCGCCGGCCGAACCGCCCGCCGAGGCCACCGCCCTCGGTAGCACCGCAGTTCCCTCGAGCGACGGGCCTGCCGCGCCCGCGGCGTCCGCGCCCGAGGATTCTCCCCCAACTCCCGAGTCTCCGTGACGACCTGGATCCTGCGCTGTTCCGTCTGTGACCATGAAGAGCCGCGCACCGCGCGCGTCGGCACCTGCCCGCGGTGCGGGCAACCATTCCTCGCCGAGATCACCTCGAGGCCGTCGCGCGTGGCGCTTCGCGAGCGCTGGGACATGTGGCGGTACGCCGACGCGCTGCCGCTCGAGGAGGGCGAGGTGCCGGTCTCACTCGGTGAAGGGTTCACGCCCCTGATCGAGCTGCCGAAGCTGGCCGACGAGATCGGCGTTAGGCGGCTATGGGTGAAGGACGAGGCGGTCAACCCGACGGCGTCGTTCAAGGCGCGCGGCCTGAGCGCGGCCGTCACGCGTGCGCGCGGGCACGGCGTGCCCGGGTTGGTGGTGCCGACCGCGGGGAATGCCGGGGCCGCGCTCGCCGCCTACGGCGCCGCGGCGTCGGTGCCCGTGCGCGTCTACGCGCCCGCCACCACCCCGGAGCCGATCCTGGACACGATCCGCGCCGTCGGCGCCGACCTGCAGCTCGTCGACGGACACATTGGCGACGCCGGGAAGGCGGCGAACTCGTTCGCCGGCGCCGAGGGCTTCTTCAACGTCGCAACGCTCAGAGAACCGTACCGGGCGGAAGGGAACAAGACGTTAGGTTACGAGCTCGCGGAGCAACTCGGCTGGCGACTGCCCGACGTGGTGGTGTACCCGACCGGCGGTGGCGAGGGCGTCATCGGCATGTGGAAGGCGTTCGCCGAGATGGTGCGGTGGGGCTGGCTACCCGCCGATACGAAGCTGCCGCGCGTCGTCGTGGCACAGGCCGATGGATGCGCACCGCTGGTCCGCGCCTTCCGCGCCGGGGCGGAGGCGGCCACCCCCTGGGAAAACCCGTCGACGCACGCCGCGGGACTGCGCGTGCCAGGCCCACTCGGTGACCGGCTGGTGTTGAGGGCACTTCGGGAGAGCGGCGGGGACGCCGAGAGCGCGAGCGAGGATCAGATTCGGCTCGACACGAGGCGGCTGGCATCCGCGAGTGGCATCGACGCCGCGCCTGAAGGCGGTTGTGCGGTCGCGGTCACGCGGAAGCTCGTGGCCTCCGGCCGCATCCACCCCGCGGCCGAGGTCGTCGTCTACAACACAGGAAGTGGCGCTTCGTATCGCTGAGGCAGCGCCGTCAGGATTCGGTGGGTGACCGACAGGCAAGGCTGGCGTCAAATGGCGGCGGCCGGATAACTTTTCCGGCTGTGCCGATCGCCATTCTCGATCCATTCAGCGGGATTTCCGGGGACATGACCCTCGGCGCTCTCGTCGATCTCGGGTTGAGCGCGGAGTGGCTGACTTCGCTTCCGCGCCGACTCGGGCTCGAGGGGGTAACGGCGCACGTTCACGACGTGCGGCGCTCGGGGATCGCGTGCAAGAAGGTCGAGTTCTCGATCCCGCCACAGCCGCACGGCCGGCACCTGCGTCACATCCGCACCATCATCGAAGCGTCCGGTGCGCCGGCCGAGGTTCGGGAGCGCGCCGACGCGGCGTTCACCGCGATCACGGAAGCCGAAGCGGCGATTCACGGGACGACCGTCGAGCGAGTGCATCTGCACGAGGTCGGTTCCGTGGATGCCATTCTCGACATCCTCGGATCCATCTGGGGCTTCGCCGAGCTCGGCGTGACACGCGTCTATTGCGGCACGCTGATGCTGGGCGATGGGTTCGTGACCGCGGCGCACGGGGTCCTGCCGGTGCCGGCTCCCGCCACGCTCAAGCTGCTCGAGGGGCTGCGCGTTCGCTCGGGACCGGAAGGTGCCGGCGAGCTGGTGACGCCGACGGGTGCGGCACTCGTTCGCGCGCTCTCGGCCGGCTACACACCGGCCGAGTACGTCCCGATCCGCTCGGGGTTCGGGGCGGGGTCGAAGGATCCGGCTGACCGGCCCAACGCGCTCAGAATCATCCTCGCCGAAGAAGCTGGAGCGGGGCGCACGACGCGGGGCGAGCTCGAGGAGCAACTCACCGTGCTCGCCACGGACATTGACGACATGTCCGCCGAGCACCTCGCGGCGGCGGTGGACGCGCTGCGAGACGCTGGCGCTCTTGATGTGACGTGCATCACGACGGCGATGAAAAAGGGACGCGTTGGGACGCGAATCGAGGTTCTGAGCCACCAGAATGATGTCGACCGACTCGAGTCACTGCTGTTTACGCGCACGACGACGCTCGGGGTCAGGAGAGCGCGCGTCACCCGACGCGCGCTCGCACGCGACGTGCGCACGGTCGACGTGCTGGGACACGATGTGCGCGTGAAGATCGCGGCGCTGCCTGACGGCGGGCACCGCGCCAAACCGGAGTACGAGGATGTGCGCATGGTTGCCGAAGCAACCGGGCGCACGCTGCAGGATGTCAGCTCGCTCGCCCACGCGGCGACGGAACGGGCGTAGTCGAAACAGGGTAGGACCACCGAATGCGCGGCGCTTCCGGCGTCTCGCTCCACCCAGGAGAGGGTCATGACGGTTCGAATGACGATCCTGTTCGCGACGCTGGCCGCCGGCACGGTCCCGGCCATCGCGCGCGCACAGGCAAAGTGCGAAATCGAGGAAGGAAAGCCCAATCAGGTGAAGGACGCGCGCACCGCGATCGTCACCAGCGGGCTCGTGGCCAAGCCGGAAGAGAAGAAGAAACAGCTCACGAAGGCGGTGGGTCTGCTGACCACCAACCCGCAGGCCATCAAAAACGACGTCGGTCGCAACTGGATGCTCGGACGCGCGTTGGTGACGTTCGCGTCGCTGCCGGATGTGCCCCCGGTGGTGGAGAAGTCCGCGATCGGATATGCCGGGAACCCGCAGGACAAGGTCGACCTCGTGCTCGCGGCGGATTCGGCGTTCGACGTGGTCGAAGCGGCGATGCCCCAGTGCGCATCCGACACCGAGCAGTATCGGCGTATGCCCTACGTTGGGCTCGCGAATCAGGCGGTGAATCTGTACAACGCGAAGCAGGTCGATTCGGCGGTGGCGCTCGCGAAGCGCGCCCTGATCATCTATCCGAAGTCGCCGGTCGCCTGGAACGTCATCGGTAACGAGAGGCAGTCGAAGAACGACATCCCGGGCGCCGTCGACGCGTTCCGGAAGATGCTCGAGGCGATCGGTACGGATACCGCATACGCCGATGAGAGGAAGCAGGTGATGCTGAACATCGGGCAGTTGCTCGCGGCGTCCGCTGAGGAGGCCGAGGGTGCCAAGAAAGCCGAGCTCGCGAAACAGGCGGCCGATGCGTACCAGGCATACCTGAAGGAGTATCCGGACGATGCCGGCGCGCAGTCAGGGCTCGCGCGCGCCCAGTTGATGGCGGGCGACAGTGCCAGCGCGAACAAGATCTACGCCGACATGCTTTCCGCGCCGGACCGCTACAGCGACATGCAGTTGCTCGAGGCTGGCGTCAACGCCGCGCGGGCCGAACGAGGGAAGGAGGCAGCGCAGTTGTTCGAGGCTGGCCTCCGGAAGAACCCTTACTATCGCGACGGGCTGTTCAACCTTGCGGTCACGTACCTCACGACGGGTCAGCTCGACAAGATGCCGCCGGTGCTGGAGCGTCTGATCTCGGTGGATCCGAACAATCCCGAGAACTATCGAGTGTTCGTCAACTACTACCAGGAAAAGCTGAAGGCCGAGAAGGTGACGGCGCAGAAGAAGCTGCTGAGTGACTCGGTGCTGAAGTACTACAAGCTGTTCAGTGAGCCTACGGTCAAGGTCACGTTCAACCTGTTCAGTCACGACGGCGCGAAGCACACGCTCGCCGGCTCGATCGAGAACCTGTCGGCGGCGGCGCGCCCGTACACCCTCAAGGTCGATTTCCTCGATACGACCGGCAACGTCGTCGCATCGCAGGAGGCGACGGTCGCCGCGGTCGATCCGAAGACTTCCAAACCGTTCCGCATTACGGTCGAGAAGGAAGGCGTTGCCGCCTTCAGGTACGCGCCGCTGGACAAGTAGGGCGCAGGGAGAGACAGCCGACCGACGTCGAACGGCGTCAGGCCGGCTGGTGGTGGATCGCGCGAGCGTCGGACACGACCGTGTCCGACGCTCGCTTCGTTTTGGCCATTGGGCGCCCGATCTCGACAGCGTCTCCGCTGTCGCGACCGAAGTGATTATCTGGAATTGTTTTCGACGTTCAGAGGTACTAAATTAGGTGAGCTGTACCTGGAGTTCGTGATCGAGGTCGTGTACCGGGGGAAGCTCGCACTGCGCGCTCTTCCCCCTCGTTCGTGGCGGGGGTGAATGGTTCGAGTCGCGCGCATTGCGGAGGGCAGTATCGCACAGGAGATCGGTGTAGCGGCCGGCACCGAGCTGCTGACGGTCAATGGGCGTGCGCTCGATGACTTCCTCGACTGGGAGTTCCTCACCGCCGATGACGAGCTGGTGATCGAGGCTCGGTCGCCGGGCGGGGAAGAGATCATCTACGAGATCGAGCGACCCGAAGGCGAGCCGCTGGGCATCGAGCTCGAGCCACCATCGGTGCGCCGCTGCGCGAATCGCTGCGAGTTCTGCTTCATCGAGGGATTGCCGAAGGGCCTTCGGAAGAACCTCTACATCCGCGACGACGACTACCGCCTGTCGTTCGCGTACGGCAACTTCGCGACGCTCTCGAACATGAAGCCTCGCGACGAGCAGCGGATCATCGAGTATCGACTGTCGCCGCTCTACGTTTCGGTCCACGCGACGCCGTGGGAAGCGCGGCGGACATTGCTGAACAATCCGCGCGTGCCGAACATCGTGGACCAGCTTACCCGGCTGGCGTCGCACGGCATCCAGTTTCACTGTCAGATGGTCATTGTTCCCGGGCTGAACGATGGCGACGTGCTCGAGCAGTCGCTCACCGACCTCTGGAATCTCGGCTCGGCGGTCATGTCCGTTGCGGTGGTTCCAGTCGGGCTCACGCAGTTCTCCCACCTGTACACCGGGGAGTCGATGAGCGGTGAGCGCACGCGCTCGCTGCTCGCCGTCGTGGACCGGTGGGCGTCGCGCGCGAAGTCGGAACGCGGCAACCCATGGCTGTTCGGGTCCGACGAGCTCTACCTGCTCGCTGGATACGAGTTGCCCCCCATCGATCACTACGGCGATTTCGCCCAGATCGAGAACGGCGTTGGTGCGGTCACCTCCCTGCGCGAGCGCGTGCGGGTCGGTGCACCGACGCTTCCTCGCCTCGAGGGACGGCGCATCGGCGTCGTGACTGGCACCTCGATGGCGCCGCTCATGCCCGAGCTCCTGGCCCAGCTCGAGTCGGTCACTGGCGCACGCTTCGTTCTCATTCCGACCACGAACACGCTGTTCGGTCCGACGACGACGACGGCTGGCCTGCTCGTGGGGGCGGACATTCGCCGTGCGCTCGAGGGCCGCCACGACCTGGACCTCGCGCTCATTCCGGCCGAGACGATCAACGAGAGCGGCCTGTTCCTCGACGACGAGCGATTCATCGCGACCCGCGAGTCTCTGCCCATACCGGTGTATCCGTCGTATGATTTCATCGACGTGCTCTCGTTCGAGGGACAGACCACGTCCGGCGCGACGGGGGCGCGCGCCGCATGAACGTACCCGTGGTGGCGCTGATCGGCAGGCCTAACGTCGGCAAGTCCGCGCTGTTCAATCGGATCGTCGGCGGCCATACGGCCATCGTCAGCGACGAAGCGGGGACCACACGCGACCGGCACTTCGCCGAGGCCGAGTGGAACGGTCGTACGTTCTGGTTGGTCGATACCGGCGGGGTCACCGAGGATCCGCGCGCGCCGATGGACGTCGAGATCAGGAAGCAGGTCGACCAGGCGATCGCCGAGGCCGACCTCTTGCTCCTCGTAGTCGATGCGCAGGCCGGCGTGCACCCGGTGGATGCGCGGGTCGTCGACATGTTGCGTGCGGCGAGAAAGCCGTGGGTGCTCGTTGCCAACAAGGTGGACGATCCGCGGTCGACTGACTTCTACGAGTTCTATCGCATCGGGGCCGGCGACCCGGTCCCCGTGTCCGCGATCAACGGGAAGAATTCGGGCGACTTGCTGGATGTGATCGTCGAGCGCATGCCGGAGGCGCCGCCCGAGGAGCAGGACGCGCTGCGTGTCGCCGTCATCGGCCGGCCGAACGTGGGCAAGTCGTCGTTCGTGAACCGGCTGCTGGGCGAGGAGAGGCTCGTGGTGTCGGAGATCGCCGGCACCACGCGGGACGCCATCGACACACCGATGCGCTATCACGATCGTACGATCGTGTTCATCGACACGGCCGGCCTGCGCCGGCAGTCGAGGGTCGAGGACGGTGTCGAGTTCTATTCCGCGCTGCGGACCCGACGCGCGATCGAGCGCGCGGATATCTGCCTGCTCCTGATCGACGCGGTCGAAGGGCTCCACAACCAGGACCTGAAGATCGCCAACCTCGCATGGGAGGCCGGGCGGGGGCTGATCATCGTGGTGAACAAGTGGGACCTGCGCGAGAAGGACGACAAGACGGCGGCCAAGTTCGAGAAGGAGTGCCGTGAGCGTGCGCCGTTCCTCGGCTTCGTACCATTCCTGTTCACATCGGCCGTTACGGGCCAGCGGGTCACGCGCGCGCTCGACCGGGTTCTCGAGGTCGACGCCGAGCGCCAGAAGCGCATCAGTACGTCCCAGGTGAACACCACGCTCGAGGCGTTGGTGTCGCGGCGGCAACCGCCGCAGGCCGCGGGCCGGGAAATAAAGCTGCTCTACGCGACCCAGGTGGAGGTTGCGCCGCCCACCATCGCGGTGTTCGGGAATCACCCGGAGCTCCTCGCGGAGCACTACGTACGGTATCTGCACAACGGGTTTCGCGAGGCCTGGGGATTCACGGGCAATCCGTTGCGGATCGTACTCCGGCGGCGCGCCGCGTAAGTGCTCCCCTACCTGGGTGTCGCGCTCGCCTACGTGGTGGGATCGATTCCGGCGGCCTACATCGCGGGGAAGCTCACCCGAGGCATCGACCTCCGGCAACACGGATCGGGCAACCTCGGCGCGACGAACGTCTATCGGGTGCTCGGGGCCAAGGTGGCGATCGTCGTGCTGCTGTTCGACGCCGCGAAGGGTGCCGTGCCGGTGCTCTGGTTTCCGCGCCTGTTCGGCGTCGACCACAACGGGGCGCAGACTACCTTGCTGTGGGCGATCGCCTACGGAGTTGCGGCGATCATCGGCCACGTCAGGCCGGTGTTCCTGCTGTGGAAGGGAGGCGGGAAAGGGGTCGCGACGGCCACGGGCGTGTTCGGCGCGCTCGCACCGGCCGCCATCGGCGTCACAATGGTCGTGTGGTTTCTGGTCCTCGTGATCAGCGGCTACATGTCGCTCGCGTCGCTCGCCGGTGCGGTGACACTCCCGATCGCGATCGCCGTGATCGCGGGCGTTCGCTCCCCGCTGTTCCTGGTCAGTGTGGCGATCGCCCTGTTCGTCGTCTGGACGCACCGCGCGAACATCGCGCGACTCCGGCGTGGCGAGGAGCCGCGGTTTGGCCGCAAACCGGCGCCTGACGCATGAGATGCGCGGTGGTTGGCGCGGGCGCGTGGGGCACCGCCCTGGCGAAGCTGCTCGCGTCCAACGGGCACGATGTCGCTCTGTGGGCCCGCGAGCCCGATGTCGTGGCTGCGGTGAACGAGAGCCACGAGAACCGCCGCTTCCTTCCCGGCGTGTGCCTGCCTGATAACGTGCGCGCGACGGGACAGATGCGCGATGCGTTGCGCGATGCGGAGGTCATCGTGTACGCCGCTCCATCGCACGCGCTTCGTGCTATCGCGGAGAGCGGCGCGGCGGTGGTGCCGCCAGCGTCGGTGCTCGTCGTAGCGAGCAAGGGCATCGAACGCGGCTCTCTGGCCATCATGTCCGACGTGGTGGGGGAGGCGATCGCGGGTCATCCCGTCGTGGCACTGTCGGGGCCGAGTTTCGCGTCGGAAGTGGCAACCGGACACCCGACCGCCGTGGTCGCGGCTTCGCGCGATGCCGTTGCGGCCGAGCACGTGCAACGCGTGCTCAGCTCCGACGTGTTTCGCGTGTACACGCACGACGACGTGGTCGGTGTCGAGCTTGGCGGCGCACTGAAGAACGTGATGGCCGTCGCGACCGGAATCGCGGAGGGGCTGGAGCTCGGGTTCAATTCGCGTGCGGCGCTCATCACCCGTGGGCTCGCCGAGATGACGCGCCTGGGTGTCGTGCTCGGGGCGAGTCCAGCGACGTTCGCCGGATTGGCAGGACTCGGCGATCTCGTGCTGACCTGTACGGGGGCGCTCAGCCGCAATCGCGCCGTCGGACTGGAGATCGGGCGGGGTCGAACCCTCGCGCAAGCGACCGAGGGGAAGGACACGGTGGCGGAGGGAGTGCTGAACACGATCAGCGCTCGGGCGCTGGCCGAGCGCGAGGGGGTGGACATGCCGATTGTCCTGGCCGTGCATCGCATTCTGTTCGAGGGCCAGCCGCCGAGGTTGGCCATTTCGGAGCTCATGACGCGCGAGCTTCGCGCGGAGCAGGACTGATGGCGACGAAGGAAGAGCCAGTCCAGGAGTTCTTCTCGATCGGCGATGTGTGTGCGCTGACCGACCTCAAGCCGCACGTACTGCGCTACTGGGAAAGCCAGTTCCGCTTTCTCAACCCGGCCAAGAACCGTTCGGGGAACCGCGTCTATCAGCGGCGCGAGGTCGAGCTCATCATGCTCGTCAAGCATCTGCTGTATACCGAGAAGTACACGATCGAGGGCGCTCGACAGCGAATCGAGGAGCAGCGACGAGCGGGGGCGCTCCGTACCGAGGCACGCGCCGCCCTCGACGTCCAGATGATTCGGGACCTCGAGCGTCAACTCCAGGGGATTCTCCGCGTGCTGGATGGAACGGAGACACCACCGTCGGTCGAATCGTCGGCGCCGCCGACAGAACCCGAACGGTCGGCGACATGAGCCGCCCAATGGTCGCGTGCATCGTGCCGGCACTCGATGCCGCCCCCACGCTGGCGAGCGTCGTCGGCGGGCTCCGCAAGGCGCTGCCCGACGCGATGATCGTGGTGGTCGACGACGGCTCGCGCGACGGCACCGGGCAGGTCGCGCGCAGTGTCGCCGATGAGACCGTGCGATTTCCGCGCAATCGTGGAAAGGGTGCAGCGCTGCGCGCCGGGTTCGCCGTCGCGCTCGATCGCGGCTGCGATGCGGTGCTGACAGTGGATGCCGACGGGCAGCACGATGCCGCTCGTGCTCCGGCGCTGCTGGCGGCGCTCGACGGCGCGGATCTCGCCATCGGCGCGCGGAGCCGCAGCACCGGAGTGATGCCCCTCGGCCGACGCATCACGAACCGCCTGTCTGCGGCGGCGGTGGCCCGGTGCATCGGGCAGCCGGTCGCGGACGCGCAGAGCGGGTTTCGCGCGCTGCGTGGCTCGCTGCTCCGCCACATTGCACCGCGTGGCGATCGCTACGAGTTCGAGACCGAGTTGCTCATCATGGCCGCGCGCCGCGGTTTCCGCGTGGCGTTCGTACCGATTCCGACCCGTTATCCTTCGACCGTGCCAAGTCGTTTCCGGACAGTTCGCGACTCCGCGCGCATCGTCTCGACGCTGTGGCGCTTCGGGCGTGGAGCCGTCTCCTGATGCGCCTGCTGTGTACGAACGACGACGGGTTCCTCGCGTACGGGCTCGAGTGTCTGGTGCGCGCCGCCGAGCCCCTCGGCGAGATCACCGTGGTGGCGCCCGACCGCGAGCAGAGCGCGACCAGCCATTCGCTCACGCTCCATCATCCACTGCGCCCCGTGCGGCGCGGCGAGCGGCGCTACCAGGTGGACGGCACACCGACGGACTGTGTGATGCTCGCGGTCGAAGCGCTCATGGAACACCGGCCCGACTACGTCCTGAGCGGCATCAACCACGGGCAGAACATGGGCGAGGACGTCCTGTATTCGGGAACCGTGGCGGCGGCGATGGAGGGATTGGCGCTTGGCATCCCATCCATCGCGATCTCGTTCGCCGGCGGTGACCTCCGCGCCGACGTGTCGCTGCTCGACGACCAGATCGAGGTGTTGACTCCGCTGCTCGCCCATCTGACGTCGCTGCCGAAATTTCCCGAGAACACGCTGCTGAACGTGAACCTTCCGCCCCGGCGTGCGAGCGAGATTCGCGGCGTGCGCCTCACGCGGCTCGGGCGTCGTGTGTACTCGGACTCGCTTCGCCCCATGGAGGATCCGTGGGGGCGACGGATCTACTGGATCGGCGGAGGCTCCATCAACTGGGAGGGCAGCGGGGTGGGATCCGACTTTCGGGCGGTCGACGACGGGTACGTGTCCGTCACGCCGCTGCACCTCGACCTGACGCACCGCGACATGCTCGAAGCGGCGGAGACCTGGTGGCGGGAACTGTAGGCCCGGAATATCGCGGTGCGCGGCGGCGCCTCGTCGAGACACTGCAAACCAACGGCATCAAGGATCTGGCCGTCCTGCGTGCGGTCGATCTCACGCCACGGCACGCCTTCGTGCCCACGGGCGTCCGCCATCGCGCCTACGAGGACTCGGCGCTGCCGATCGGGAACGGTCAGACGATCTCGCAGCCGTCCGTCCACGCGCGTTACCTCGAGTTGCTGCATCTGACCGGGGCCGAGCGCGTGCTCGAAGTGGGCACCGGCACGGGATACCAGACGGTGCTGCTGTCGCATCTTGCGGCACAGGTGTTCTCCATCGAGCGCGTTCCCGCCCTGTACGACCGAGCGCGTGACATTCTGCGCCAGCTCGATGTGCGCAACGTCTCACTCCTGCTTGGCGACGGCACCATAGGGTGGCGAGAGTACGGGCCGTACGACGCGATTCTCGTGAGCGCCGGTGCGCCCGAGGTGCCGGCCCCACTCGTCGAACAGCTCGCGGAGGGTGGGACGCTCCTGATTCCGCTGGGCAGCAAGGACGAGCAGCTCCTCGTGAGCTTCGAGAAGCGTGGTGGCGCCGTCGCGCGGCGTGACATCACGCCCGTCCGATTCGTCCCGCTCTTGGGCACGCACGGCTGGCACGGATGATCTGAGCCGGCGGCTGGCGTCCCGCGTCACGAGCACTCGCATCGGGAGCCGCCGGATGGCCGAGCAGAACATCGACGAGACGAAGCGGGCCGCGGCGCGTCGTGCCGCACGCCCGTTCACCGGGCCCCCTGGTACGCCGTCGCCCGCACAAGCGCCGATTCTGCGGCCGGCTGGGCCAGCCAACCGGCCGGCCCGTGGCCCGTTCGCGCCGCCCGGCGGCCGTGCCGCGTTAGGCAGCGCGAGCGTCGTCGCGCAACCGGCCGCAGCGCCGGTGACCGCGCCGAGCGATGCCGTGGGATCCACGGTTACGGGCGATGCATTCGCGCCGCACGCCACCGCGCCGGCTGCGCCACCGGCTCCGGTTTCGCCCGCGGCGGTGACGTTCGATCCGGGACCCTCCGAGTCCGTGGGTGGAGCGGCGATCACGACGCCGGCGGTGCCGAGTGACACGCGCGCGGCGCACGGTCACGCCGCCGCCCTCGCTGGCGCGGAGTCGCCAGATTTGGGAGAGGCGTTCGACCGGATCGGTGACGTGTGGGAGACGGAGCCTGGCCTCGACACGCCCGCGATGCACGCCGAGAGTCCCCTGCTCGATGAGGCGTCGTTAGGCATGGGCGCCGATGCCACGGAGGCGTGGGCCGATGAGATCACCGCGCTGCCCGACCCGTGGACGGACGCCGGGGCTGCAGCGCCGGCGGACCCGGCCGATGCGCTCGAGCCCGACATCGACTGGGCCGCCGCGCCGGAGATCCCGTCCGCGGACGACGTGGTAGCCGCGGGACCGCCTTCGCAGGCCGCGGCCGCAGTGGAGGAGGAGCGTGCCCACGCCGTCGAGCCGGGGTTCGCGGAGACGCTCGATGAGGCGCTGGCGCTGCCCGAAGTGCTCGCCGCCGAGCCGGCGCGCGTACCGTGGCCCGACCCGTTGCTCGCCGAGTATGCGCCGTACGTGCCGGCTCCGGAAGTGACGGATGGCGCCGACGTTCACGCCGAAGGCGTCGTAGCAGCTGAGCCCGAGTCGCCGGCTGTCGTGGTCGCTGAAGTCGAGTCGCCGGGTCCGGAACTGCGCGTTGCCGAGGCGCTCGATCGGCTGGCGGAGCGCGTCCGCCGTGGCGAGATTCCCGTCTCGTCCGTGGCGCCCGAAGCAACCGACGCCGCCGTTCTGGCGTCCGTTCTCGTCGCGCTTCTTGGAGGGCCGATCAGCCGCTGAGGGACGGTGGCAACGGTACATCTCGAGATCGCCGGGAAGGTGCAGGGGGTCGGGTTCCGCTGGTTCGTGCGCGAAGCCGCGAGGCGCGCCGGCGTGGCAGGGTGGGTGCGAAATCACGCCGATGGTCGCGTCGAGATCGCGGCGTCCGGGAGCGAGCTGGCCATTGCCGAATTCATCTCCGCCGCTCGCGCCGGCCCCCCTGGTGCCCGTGTGGACCGTGTTGCCGAGTTGCCGTTGGCGGGGCTGGACGACCTTCCGCGACCGTTTACCGTGATCGGATAGCGTGACGCCGACAACCGACGAGCCGACTGCCTCCTCAGTGCACATCGATGAGCTGCGACGCGCCGTACGCGACGTCCCGGATTTTCCAAAGCAGGGAATCCTGTTCAAGGACATCACGCCGCTCCTTGCCGATGGGCGGCTGTTTCGGCGCGCGTGCGACGCCATGGCGCGCCCTTTCCAGGGACAGGACATTGAGGTCATCGCTGCCATCGAGAGCCGAGGTTTTCTCCTTGGCGGGGCCATTGCGGCCGCGCTCGGGACCGGGCTGGTACCGATCCGAAAGGTTGGGAAGCTGCCGTACACGACGCAGCGCGTGACCTACGCCCTCGAGTACGGCACCGATGCGCTGGAGGTGCACGTCGACGCCTGTGTCGAGCGGCGGAAGGTACTCATCGTCGATGACGTCCTCGCCACGGGCGGAACGGCCGCAGCAGCATGCGAGCTCATCGAGGCCGTCGGCGGCGAAGTGGTCGGGTGCACCTTCCTCATCGCGCTCGACTTCCTCAACGGCCGAGATCGCCTGCGCGGGCGCGCGGTCGAAGCCGTACTCGGCTACTGAGCGCTGGTGGCCGGCACGGGCGCCGTGACGGCTTTCGTCACGCGCGGCGCCCCAATAGGTTTGTGAGTCTGGCCGTGGGCGTCGGGCGAGCGGTCCGTCGAACGGAGCGGCCGCGCCACGCCAGCCACGCCCCTGTAGCTCAGATGGATAGAGCAGCGGTTTCCTAAACCGTTGGTCGCGTGTTCGAGTCACGCCAGGGGCATCGACCGAGCGCGCCGCGAAGCACTCACATACCTCGACACCAATGACGAAAACTGGAGTAGCCGCCGGTTCCGCGTTCGATGATCGGACCGAGTCGGCGATGGATTGGGCTCGCGCCAACGCGAAAGCAATCGGCATCGCGATCATCGTCATCGCAGCCGCCGTGATCGTGTGGGTCGTGGCGAAGCAGATGCGCGAGAAGAAGGCTGCCGATGCAGACATCGCACTCAACCGCGCACGCCAGAGCTATGCCCAGCGAAACCTGCCGCTGGCCCAGACCGATCTTCGGCGCGTGATCACGCGGTACGGCGGGAGTCCCGCGGGCAGTCAGGCGACGATGCTGCTGGCGCAGGTGTTCTACGAGCAGGGCAAGCCGGACAGCGGCCTGAAGGTGCTGAACGACGGCAAGCCGGCCGATGTGGATGAGGCGGCGTTCGAGGCGTTGAAAGGCGCCGGACTCGAGCAGAAGAAAGAGTATACTCAGGCCGCGGAGCACTACCGGGCGGCCGCGGCGAAGGCCGACGCGAAGGTCGCGAAGGATCGGCACATGGCCGATGCGGCACGCGCGCTGACGTCCGCGGGAAACAAGGCGGAAGCGGCGAAGATCTGGACCGCGTTGGCGGACGATCCCGTCTCTGCGCTCGCGGCCGAAGCGCGGGTGCGACTGGGCGAGCTGACTGCGACGGTCGCGGGCCAGCGGTAGCACAGTCAGTCGCGTTGAGATCTAAGGTTCGAGGCGGAGGCGAAGGCGGCCTCCGCTTTTCTTTCTGGCCGATTACTACTACGCATAATAAGTATTATGTAAACTGCCAACGTGGAGAACTGTGGGTAACTCAGATCTTTAGCTGGCCAGTTCCCCACGGTACACGATTCTGCCCTCGCCACTGAGCGATGGTGTACGCGATCCTGGCGCCGACTCACGGAACCGTACGGTGAGCGGCAACCCGGACCGCGTTCGAAGCGTCGTCGAGCTACCCGACTCGCCCCAGCGCTCGAGCAACGCGGCGGTCGCGACTGCTCCGGTTCCACACGCGAGCGTCTCGGCCTCCACACCCCGCTCATACGTGCGGACGGACCAGGCCGCGCCGTCGCGCGCCACGAAGTTCACGTTGGCGCCAGCCTCGAGCGACGGATCATGCCGTATTGGGCGACCGCGACCAACCACATCGACAGACTCCACGTCAGCGCACAGGACCACGACGTGCGGCACGCCGACCATGGCGAATCCGAGCCGGCGTTCACCTGCCCCAGTGTCCAACCCGGCCTCGTCTCGCAACTCGGTCACCGGTTGCAGGTCGATCTCCGGGCCGTGCGGAGCGAGGCGGCCACGCACGACGCCGGCTCCCGTCCCGAACTCGAAGTCCTCGCCCTCGGCGGCGATGCCGAGCTCAACGGCAAGCCGAACACTGCACAACGAGGCGTTGCCACACAGCGAGGCCAACGAACCGTCCCGATTGAAGTAGCGAATGCCGAACCGCTCGCGGTTCGACGTGGGCGGGTCGACGAACACGACGCCGTCGGCGCCAATGCCAGTGCCCCGAGCGCATACGGCCTCGATGATCCGCGGGTGCGCGAGCTCTCCGGCCGGCTCGACCCGCGCGTCAACGAAGACGAAATCGTTGCCCGACCCCGTGAGCTTGTAGAACCGGCGTCCGTATTTTGTCGGCATCAGACCTTCCCGGTCAGCGACCACCACCGAAGGCGCCACACCATCCAGACCGCCTCACGAACGATGCGCTTCGACATCTTGCTCTCGCCCTCGGTCCGGTCCACGAACACGATGGGGATCTCGACGATCCGGAAACCCTTCTTCCAGGCCCTAAAGTTCATCTCGATCTGAAACGCATAACCGTTTGATTTGACGCCATCTAGATCGATTTGCTCGAGTACTTTCCTGCGGAAGCACTTGAACCCGCCGGTCGAATCGAACAGCGGGAGCCCGGTGACGGCGCGGGCGTAGATATTGGCGGCGTAGCTCAGGAGGAGCCGGGACATGGGCCAGTTCACGACCGTCACCCTGCCGTTTCGATAGCGCGATCCGAGCACGAGGTCGGCATCCTTGATCCGCCGCAGGAATTCCGGCAGATGGTCAGGGTTGTGCGAGAAGTCGGCGTCCATCTCGAAGATGTACTCGTAGTCGCGCGCAAGCGCCCACCGGAAGCCATCGAGGTAGGCAGTCCCGAGACCCATCTTGCCCGCCCTGTGGAGCACGGAGACGCGGGGGTTCGCGGCCGCAATCTCGTCGACAATGGCGCCGGTACCATCCGGCGATCCGTCGTCGACTACGAGCACGTCGATTCGGGGGTCCTTCGACAGCACGCTCTCGATGATCGGCGCGATGTTCTCACGCTCGTTGTACGTCGGCACGATGACCAGGGCGCGCTCAGACACGTGATCTCCGGTCCGCAATGGCCCCCAGGAGCCACCAGGAGGCGGCGAGCGAGAGTGCGACCAGGGTCACGGCCTTCCCGGTGTGATACGGCGCGCTATCGAACGTGAGCTCGACCGTTCGCGCGCCGGCGGGCAACTCCACGCCAGTCAGCACATAGTCGGCACGCCCGACCGTCGCCGGACGCCCGTCGATAGTGGCATGCCATCCGGGGTAGTAGTTCTCCGACACGACCAGCGCGGAGCCGGCCGGCGCTGGCGCGTCGAGCGCCAAGGTCAGGCGACCAGGCTCGTAGCGTGTTACCCGCACCCGCGTTTCGAGCGGAGCCGGCAGCGCGGCCACGGTACGTCCGGACACGCCGACCGCGGGGTCGAACAGCGCCGCCCTCCTCAGATCGAACCTCGGATCGAGCACCGTGGAGAGGACCTGGTCGTCAGGCGCCTTCACGATCACCGGTGCCAGCCACGCGATCGGATTCTCGCCGGGCAGCTCGAACAGATAGACCGTCGTGCCCGCTGCATTGCGAACCGGCCCCACGACTCGGCGAACGCCGGGGATCGGGAGGCTGTCCACGTTGGTGAGCCAATACCGTGCATTCGTAAGGGCCCAGAAGTTCGGATTGACGATCGATCGTCCCCCATCCTCCAGACCGAGCAGATCGTCGTACCGACCAGGCTGGTTTCCGTGGTAGCCGAGCACCGTGCGGATGTCGTGGGACATGAGGCCGTTCGCCTGCCCGCCCGGCCGGAGATACGGGTCTCCCGGTGCGACATCACCGCTCAACGGAAGCGCGATGACGCGCGCGGGCTGCGGCCGCTGCTTGACGTACTCGATAGCCGGGTCGGATGCGTACAGCTTCGACGCTGGTGGCGAGAACAACCAGTAGCGTCGCTCGATGCTCCAGAGATCGGCCGCGACCGATGCCACCAGCAGGCCGGCCCCGACCGTCACCGGAAGGCGGTGCGAGACGACGGCCCAGACGATCGCCACTGCCACGGCGACGAACGCGAACGACCGGACCGCGCCGACCGCCACCTCGTTCGCGTTCGCGAATACCCAGTCGGATCGCTCCGGTGCCGCAATGCCGGCGGCGAGATTCGTGAGTCCTCCGGTCATGCCAATGACCGCAAGCACTCCTCCGAAAACCAGCCAACCGACCAGATACCGCCGGCGCACCTCGGCGCGGATCACCCGCTCCATTCCGCATGCCGCGAGCACCGCGACGGCAAACGACGCCACGTAGAGCATCGTGCTCGGAGCACGAAAGAACTTGGTCCCCGGGACGACCGCGTAGACCAGGTGGTAGAATGGCGTGTAGCCGCCCATCGCCCAGAGGAGCGCGACGACGAGCGTGCCTAACCAGAACCAGGTGAACCGTCGGCCACCCCGCGAGCCCGACCACCCGAGTCCGATGCCCGCCAGCATCAGCACCACAGCGCCCATGTACTCGCTGTGGAAGTGAATACCGTTCCGACCCCAGTACCTGTCGAGGATACCGGTGAACTGGGGCAGGTACGTATTGAGGAGCTCCTCGGGCGGCAGCGAGTATGAAACCGCATGCTCCCAGCCTTTCCCGCCAGCTCGCGGCGAGAACGGCACGTATTCCTGGACCGGGATGTACTGAATGGCCCCGATGGCGCCGCCAACGGCGATCGCGCCGAGCGCGAGCGCAAGCCGGCGGACAGCGGTGGGGCGGTCGAGTTTCGCACCGTCGAAGGCGGCGAATGCGACGTACAGGGCGAACGCTCCGGATGCGAGCAGCAGGTATTGCAGCAACTGTGGATGCGGGCTGAGCACGGCCAGCCCGATCACGATGGCCAACGCTCCCCACGCCCCTCGCTTGCCATCACGCACGCCGCGAAGCACGAGCAGCAGCGTCAAAGGGAAGAGCGCGCTGATATACAACTTTCCGTCGTGGCCCGGGGACACCAATCCGGCGACGTTTCCGCCGATCATGTATGCGAGTCCGCCGACGAGCGTGCCGAAGAAGCCAAGCCCGCAGGCGCGGAGGAAGACATACGCGAAGAGGCCGGCGAGGAAGACGTGCAGGATGAACGACCACGTCATGGCGACATCCGTCGGCAGCAGGAGCCGCAACAGAAACGTCGGATAGAAGATGTCGCCGTGCATGGCGGCCACGTACGGCAGCCCGCCGTAGAGATACGGGTTCCACAGTGGAAATCCGCCGTGCGTCCTCATGTAGGTGGCGGCGAACTCCCGGAACGCGTAGCCCGCGATGTACTGGTCGCTGTGCGGGTTCACCAGAAAGCCGCCGGCGAGGGCCGGGTAAGCGAGCGCCAGCACCGCGGCGGCGTACACGAGCGACGCCCAGCCGAGCGCAAAGCGCGGCGCCCACTCGTGAGGCGCCGCGTCGGACCGGCTCGGCGTAGCGGGGTCGGTTCTCGACATCAGTGAGGGTCGTTCGAAGTGTTTCGGTTGAGCGAGCGCCGTCCCAGCAGCAGCAGGCCGGGGACGATCTCGAGCACGGTGAGCCAGAGACGACTGGTAACGGCGATGACCGCTGCATCGGCAGCCGAGGCGAGCCCAAACGGGGGCATCGCCAGCACGAGTACCCCTTCGCGGACGCCGATGCCGCCCGGCGCGAACAGCGCAAGATACCCGGCGAGGTACGAGCCGGTGTAAACTGCGATGTACGAGGGGGCATTTCCAGTCGCGCGCGGCGACACACCGCGCGCGAACAGCGAGAACGCGATGCCGTAGAGCACCCACGCCGCAGCAGTCGCCCCGGCGGTGATCCAGATCGCTCGCGCCGGAACCGAGGGAATCGGGACGGGGCGCCCCGTCACCCGCCCTGCGAGCACCGCCAGCCGTGGGACCGCGACGGGCGCCAGCAGCAGCGCGACGCCGCCGGCGATCGCGATCGCCACGACGACGGTCTCCGCGGTGTGCGGCGCCAGCCCCGAATCTCGCGCACCCACCGCTTCGGCCACTTTCCCCGCCGAAGTCCCGGCGATGACCGCGAAGCCGGCGATGATGCTCACCAGGTTCACGATGAGGCTCGATCCAATCGCCGCGGCGCCCGACACGCCGGCCTTCTGCGCCATGGTACCCATCGCCGCGATCTGCCAGACTTTCCCTGGCACGTACTTCCCGAGGTTCGAGACGAACCAGATGCGGGCGGCGGTGCCGAACGAGAGCGATTCCGACCAGACGGAGAGGGTGGCCCGCCACGCCTCTATCAGGAGGACATAGGTTGCCAGCACGATCACGCCGGAGGCGCCAATCCGCCGCCAGTCCGGGTCGAGCCCCCTGAGGGCAGGAGCGACATCGCTCCACTGGCGTGCGAGTGCGCGCGCCGCGAAGCCGATGACCGCGGCGGCGATGACCCACTGCGCGACGACCGCGAGCCTACCTTTCGGAAGCGCCAAGAACGGATCGATAGATCCCCGCGTAGCGCCGCGCGGCGGATTCCGGCGCGAAACCGGCCAGCGCTACCATCCGCCCTGCTCGTCCGAGCTCCGCAGCGCGGCCAGGCTGGTCGAGCAAATCGTCCAACGCGGCGGCGAGCGCGGCTACATCTCCGGGGGGGACGAGAATCCCTGTTCGATCATGCTGGACGGTGTCGGTGAGGCCGCCGGAATTGTAGCCGACAACGGGAGTCTCACACAACTGGGCTTCCACGGCGACGAGACCCAGCCCCTCGTCGGTGGACGGAACGACGAGCGCAGTCGCTCGGCGATAGAGGGCGACGAGCTCGGGTTGCGCCAACTGGCCGAGCCAGTGAATGCGATCGGTGAGCCCAAGCGCGCTCGCCCGGGCCGCCAGCTCTCCCGCAAGCGGGCCGTCGCCCACGACATCGACCACGGGCGAGTGGCGCATGCGCGCGAGCGCCTCGATGAGCCCCGCGATTCCCTTCTGCGCCGTAAGCCTCCCGACGAACAGGAGTCGGTCGCTCGCCCGTTCGCCGCCTGGCGAGAAGAGATCGGTGGCCACCGGCATCGGCGCCACCGCCGCGCGCACACCGGATACGAGCGTCTCGGTCTCGCGCGCCAGCCATCGCGACACCGTCGTCACGGCGCTGGACTGCTGCAGCACGTGACGGAAGAGCGGCCGAGCGATGGCCTTGCTGACGGCCAGGCGCACATCGGTTCCGTGCAGCGTAGTCACGAGCGGCACACCCGAGAGCCCGCTGAGCCACGTGCCAACCAGTCCGCCGGGAAACCACCAGTGTGCGTGGACGAGATCGGGCTCGAACGCGCGACGGGCGCGCACGGCGCTCCCGAACTCGGAGCCAAGGAAGCCGAGCAGTGCCAACCTGGCGCCCCACGAGTCACGCACCTGTGTGTGCATGTTTCCCGCGTACGCGAGCCTCTCGAACCGGCGCGGTGCGTACCGGAAGCGCTCGACCGAAATGCCGTCGAAGCAATCGGTGGCCGGCAGGTGGTCGCCTGACGGCGCCACGACGTGCACGTCCACGCCCTGATCGCGAAGCGCGACGGCGAGCTTGAGCACGAACGAGCCGGCAGCGTCGCCCGCCTGCCGCGGGAAGGAATGAGTCAGGAAGAGCGCGCGCATCGCGGGCGAACGTCAGTCCTCGCCGTTCGCGCTCTGTTCGTCGAAGCGTCGGCGCAGCTCGCGAAGCTCCGACCGCTGAACGGCAACCTGCTCGCCGACCAGTCCCGTCGCGAAGAAGACGCTGCCGACGATGACACACGTCTGAATGAAGGTCCAGACGGGGCGCGTCCCCTCGCCGAAGAGGATCAGCCGGCCTAACGCGAAGAGTCCGGCGATGACGCCGATGGCGAACAGGCCGAGCCCGACCATGCCGAACAGCAGCAACGGCTTGGGCCCGAAGCGCAGCTCGAACCACACGGAGAGCATGTCGAGCACGCCCACCGGAATGCGCCCGATGCCGAACTTCGACCTGCCGGAGTGCCGCGGGTAGAGCGGCACCGGGACTTCGGTGACGGTGAACCCGTTCGCCGCGGCGATCACGATCATGTAGCGATGCCAGTCCGGTCGAATGGGCAGCGTCTCCATGATCTCGCGGCGGTACGCCTTCACGGAGTTGAGGTCTTTCACCGGCACGTCGAAGAGCGCGCGGCTCAGGCCATTGTAGACGCGCGAGACGAACCGCTTCTCGTAATGCCCCTGCTTGAAGCCCGTGACCATGTCGGACTCCCCGGCGAGGATGGGGGCGACGAGGCGTGGGATGTCCTCGGGCTTGAACTGGAGGTCGGCGGGGTAGAAGACGAGGATCTCGCCGCGCGCGCGCAGGTAGCCCGTGCGCAGCGCATCGGCGATGCCGCGGCGGGCGCGGTGCCGCGCGAGGCGAAGGAACGGGTACTCTGACGTTAGGCGCTGGAGAACCGCCCACGTGTCGTCCTCCGAGCCGTCATCGATGACGATGACCTCGTAGCGCACGTCGGAGCCGGCGAACGCGGCCGCGGCCTGCTCCATGAACAGCGGGAGATTCCCTGCCTCATCCTTCGCGGGGACGAGGACGGAGACATCGACTTCGCGGGAATCGGGAATCGGGAATCGGGAATCGGAACTACGCGGCGCTTGCTCCGTGCCCGCGCCAGTGTCTCCGGTTCCCGGTTCCCCGTTCCCCGTTCCCCGCGTCAGAGAAGAGGACATCTCGTTCGAGATGGTCCCTCTCACACCCGCTTCCGCATGCGTGCGGACAGGACGCCCAACTGGTCACGGTACTTCGCGACCGTGCGACGCGCGATCTGGACGCCGCTCTCCTTGAGGATGTTCACGATCGCCTGATCGGTGAGCGGATGCCGGGGGTCCTCGTTCTCGACGAGCTTCTGAATCTGATCCTTGATTCCGCGCGCCGAAACGTCCTCGCCGCCCGTCGTCGACAGGCCGGACGAGAAGAAGAACTTGAGCGGCAGCACGCCCCGCGGCGTCTGCACGAACTTCTCGTTCGTCACGCGGCTCACGGTGGACTCGTGCATGCTGATCACTTCCGCGACTTCGCGGAGCGTGAGCGGCTTGAGGTACTGCACGCCCTTCTCGAAGAAGTCGCGCTGCCGCTCGACGATGTAGTTCATCACCTTCAGCATCGTCTGCCGCCGCTGCTCGATCGCCTGGATCATCCAGTTCGCCGAGTTCAGCTTGTTCGAGATGAACTCCTTGTTCTCGCCCTCGAACTTCTTCTTGTCGCGCGCGATCTCCTGGTAGGCGCGACTCAGCTTGAGCCGTGGGAGATTCGCGTCGTTGAGGAAGACGTGGTACTTGCCATCGATCTTCTCGACGACGAGATCGGGGATGATGTAGTTGTCGCTCGCATCGCTGTACATCAGCCCCGGCTTCGGGTCGAGCTTCGCGATCTCGTCGGCCGCCTTCTGCACATCGGCCGGACTGATGCCGAATCGCTTCGAGATCTCGCTCCATCGGTGGTTGATCAGCTCGTCGAAGCAGTCCCGGACGAGGCGATATGGTACCGACTGCTCGAGGCCCGCGTCGCGGAGCTGCAGCATGAGGCACTCGCGCAGGTCGCGCGCGCCGACACCTGCGGGGTCGAGGCCCTGCACCACCTCGAGCATGCGGAGGACTTCCTCCTCGGTGTAGAGGGGAACCTCCGACAGCTCGCGCTCCGCGGCTTCCGCTGCCTCGAGGACGACGTCGTTGATCGACTGCCGGATGTCCTCCACGGGACACGCGAGATAGCCGTCCTCGTTGATGTTGCCGATGAACTCCTCGGCGAGGAGCGTCTGCCGCGGGTCCAGGTCGAGCAGCGCGATCTGGTCGCGCAGGTGGTCGCTCAGGTCGCGCGTGTCGACCGTGACGGGCTCGTAGTACTCCTTCTCCTCGTGCTCCTCGCGGCGTCCGCCCGCGTCGAAGCCGTCGAGGAGGATCCCCTCCCAGTCGATTTCGTCGTTGGCGGCCTTCTCGGGCTCCTCGGGTGTGGTTTCCTCGGCTTCAGCGCCCTCCTCGTCGTCCTCCTCCTCCGGCTCGACCATCTCCAGAAACGGGTTGTTCAGGAGCTCCTGCTTGAGGTGCTGCTGGAGGTCGAGCAGCGGCATGTAGAGCAGATCCATCGCCTGATACAGGCGTGGATTGATCTTGAGTTCCTGGCGGAGCTGCGTGCTCTGGTTCAGCCCAGGCTTCATGTTATGCGGCCTCCCCGGTCGAAAACCGGGAGCGCAGTCGGGCGGTCAGCGTGGGACCGAGGTAGATCTCGGCGACAGTATCGTCGAACACGAGCTCGCGAACCGTTCCGGACACCTTTACCTGACCATCGAACATGATATATGCACGGTCAACGATGTCGAGGGTTTGCTCGACGTTGTGGTCGGAGATGAGGACGCCAATACCGCGATGGCGGAGGTCGGCGACGATCGTCTGGATGTCGTGGACGGCGATCGGATCAACCCCCGCGAAAGGTTCGTCGAGCATCATGAACTTCGGTTGCGTCACCAGCGCGCGCGTGATCTCGAGCCGGCGCCGCTCGCCGCCCGACAGCGCGTAGGCCTTCGCGTCTCGCAGGTGCTTGATCCCAAGTTCGTTCAGCAGCGACTCGAGCCGCGTGCGCCGCTCCTCGCGCGACAACCCGGGCAGCGTCTCAAGGATTGCCAAGATGTTGTCTTCGACGGACAGCTTCCGGAAGATCGAGGGCTCCTGAGACAGGTAGCCGATGCCGTGTTGCGCGCGGCGGTACATCGGCATCTTGGTGATATCCTCGCCGTCGAGGACGATCCGTCCGTTCAGCGGCTGGATGAGCCCCACGATCATGTAGAACGTCGTGGTCTTCCCCGCCCCGTTCGGCCCGAGGAGCCCGACGATCTCCCCCTGTTGCAATCGCAGGGCCACATCGTTCACGACCCGACGCCGCCTGTACATCTTCACGAGCCCTTCCGCTGCCAGAATACTACCGCCTGGGACGCTGGGCTGGGCGCCGGCGGGCGTGCGGTGCGCCACGGCAACGTGCTCGCCCGTCTGCCACAACGCCTCGACCACGGACGCGCGACATGACTGCACCTCCTCCCAGAACCCCGGCGTGATCGCGATGATGGGCGAGCCGTTGGTGTCGCGCTCCTCCCGCAGGACGGTGATGATCCCTTCACTCGCCAGACGCGGAAGCACCGTCTCGACGAGATTGGAACGCGCCTGATCCACGCCCAGGATCCCGGCCTCCCGTTCGATGTCCCGCCCGTCGGCGCGCATCGCGGCGAGGGCGTCCTCGCGATACCGGATGGCCACGTCGTGGAGGTTGGCTCGGCCGCGCTCGTTTGCCGCGAGCAGAATGGCGTGGAGGCCGAGTAGCGTGGAGCGGTCGCCGGCGGCCAGCTGCTGAAGCACTCGCCGCACCCGCTCCGGGATCTGTCGGTCGTTCATGGTCGCGTCGCGGCTGGGGGAGGACGGATGGGTACCGGGGGCTGGGGGCGCGGCGTGCCGGCCGGCACGCCGGGACGAGCGCGCCGAGTGCCCTTCGTGCTGTCGGCCGCGGGCTCGAGAAACACGCCTGCGGCCTGGTTCTGCACCACCACGGATTGCACTTCCTGATCGCGGAAGCTCACCGTGATGGCGCTCCCGCGCACGTAATTCAGGTTCGGGAGCGAGTCTACCCCCTTGTTGGACGGGATCTGATAGAACGAGCTGGCACTGCCGGTCGCGGTAAGCTCCCTGATTCGCGGCCGCGACGCGGTGTCGGCGGCGAGGGCGGAGTCGAACGCGGCCACGATCGTGTCGCCGCGGAGCCAGTCGCGTTGCGACGATTTGACCTTCGTCGAGTCGGGCGCCGTCTCGGCGTACGCATGCCGAACCGCATGCACCTCGCTCACGCGCTGATTCGGCATCTGCACGTCGAGCGAATCGGCGGTGATGGTGCGGTCGGGCGAGACGGCGCGCGCGCCGCCGGGACCCCATGCGTACGCGCGCGACAGCTTGTTCTCCGTGACGCGCAGGTCGATGCTGTCGCTGCGCAGATCGAGGTCGCCGCTCACAGCCTGCGCGGAGTCGATCGCGATCACGCGCTCGACCAGCCGGTTCTTCGAGAACAGGTCGATGACCTTGCCGCGCAGCACGAAGCTGCGCTCCCCGCGCCCTTCGATCTGCGGGCGTCGCAGAAGGCGACCGTACTGGCGCGTTTCGTCCATGAAGGCCGAATCACTCGTGGCGTGCAGATCGGGGCGTGTGATGTCCACGTTCCCCCCGGCGTAGTACAGCGAGTCGCCCACGACCGTGACCCGGTCTGCGAGCAGCGTAGCCGGATCGCCGACCTTGCCAGTGGAGTCGCGCTGGATGAGCGTGAACGTCGGGCGCCGGGGCGCCCGCAGCTCGGCGACCTGACGAAGGGGCGCGACGGGCCGGAAGTACTCCGCCTCCGGCCCCCTCATGCTCGAGCCACTCGGCAGCGACGCGCGCACGTTCTGCTCGGCCAGAATCCGTTCCTCGCTCAAAAAATACGTGACCCGGTCGGCGTCGATGTTCACGCGTGCCTCGCGATAGCGCACGTTGCCGAACAGGTAGTACAACTTGATGGTGTCGTAGAGCTCGGCGCTATCCGCGTACAACGTCACGTCCTGGCCCACGCACCTCGCCACCACGCCGCCGCCGACGAAGGTGTTATACCGCCCGGTCGCGGGGTCTCTGACGAACTGCGAGCGCGTCGCCGGCGTGTTCGGGAAGTCGAGCTGGCAGCGGCGCTCCTGGCGCGGACGTCCGCGTGCGCCAGCGGGCGTCGGCGGCGCCGGCTTCCGCGCGGCGAGCAGCGAGTCCCGTCGCAGCGAGTCCGCTCGAATGGAATCGGCACGCACCGAATCGCGCCGTGCCGAGTCGCTCCGCGCCGCCGCCTCAGCCGCAATTCGCGCCGCGACCGTATCGATGGGCGTTGGTGCGGCGGGGCTGGGCGGGCCGCCGGGCTGACGCGCACCGCGGCCGCAGGCGGCAATGAGCATGAGTGCGGCAACGCCCCGCACGATGTTCCGCTGGCGCGTCACCGGTCGGGCTGCACGATGGAGGTCTTGGTACGGCCCGACGCGGCTTTGATGACACGGACGTTGTTCAGGTTCGGGTCCGCGATGAACCCGATGCCCGTAATCGTTTCCTGCGGCTGCGTGAGCACGAACGCACTGTCGCTCGAGATCTCGTTGCGCGTGGGGTCGTAGCGGAGATGCGGTGTCTCGAGGCGTCGTCCGTCTTCGGAGATGACGACCACATCGCCACGCGCCTCCATGGTCCCGCTACGCACGTTGTAGGTTCCCTGGCGCGACGTGAGCGTGCCATTCTTCACGCCAGTTTCGGTGAAAAACGTGGTGCGAACGTTCCGCAGCTCGGTGCGCGTGTTGTCCTCGTAGGTAAACGCCGTGTCCGCCTGCAGCAGGGCGCGCTGGATTCCGCGGTCAGCCAGGACGAGGCGAACGCCGAACATCGTCTGATCCGCCGTGTCGGGCAACGCCCGCACCGCGACTGGCGGAGTGGCGCCCGAGTCCCGACACGCCGCTCCGGCGAACAGTGCGCACCCCGCGAGCAGCATGGCGATCGGTCGCTTCACGCGACACCCGCGCGCATCAAGTCGTGCAAGTGGATCACTCCGCGAACGTGGCGATTCTCGTCGAGTACCGGCATGGCCATAATCCCATGTCGCTCCATGCGATACACCACGGCGCTGCCGAGTTCCCCAAGCGTGGCGAACTTCGCCGAGCTGGTCATGACGTCTCGGACCGGCACGCGTAGCACATCGTCCACGCGCTCCATGAGACGCGTGAGGTCGCCGGCCGTCAGCACCCCGGCCAACCGACCGTCATCGAGGACGATCGCGATGCCGCGCCGTTCCGCGAGCAGAACCACCGCCTCACGCATCGTCGCGTCGATGGGAAGGGTCGGGATCGCTTCCCTGATCATCACGTCATCGACACGCGTGAGGAGTTGGCGACCGAGGGATCCGCCCGGGTGCAACCGCGCGAAATCCTCGCGGCGAAACCCTTTCTCCTCGAGCAACGCGACGGCCAGCGCGTCGCCAATCGCGAGTGCGGCGGTGGTGCTCGTGGTGGGAGCGAGGTCATGCGGACACGCCTCCTCGCGCACCCAGGCATCCAGCACGACGTCGGAATGCCGCGCCAGCGTGGAATCCGCCACGGCAGTGAGCGCGATCGTACGTACACCGAACCGCTTGAGGTGCTGGAGCAGCCCGACCAACTCTTCGGTTTCGCCGCTCTTGGAAATCAGGATGCCGATGTCATCGTCTCCGACGATGCCGAGATCGCCGTGCACGCTGTCGACCGGGTGCAGGAACGTGGCCGGTGTACCCGTGGACGTGAGGGTGGCCGCGATCTTCCTGCCAACCAGCCCGGACTTGCCGACCCCCGCGACGATGACGCGCCCCGTGGATGACGCGATGAGATCGACCGCTCGCGAGAAGCGTGCGTCGAGCCGACGCTCGACCTCGGCGAGGGCCTCACACTCCAACCGGATCACCCGGCGCCCGCGCTCGAGTAGAGTGGTCTCGCGCGCCGCGCGTGCGTCGGACGGGATGGTAGTCACGCTCGCACCGCCTCGGTTCGATGGAGGGACCGTTCCGCGACGTAGCGCTCGACGACCTCGTGCCAGGCGTCGCGCGCCTTCAGTAGCAGTTCGGCGAATTCGCGCACGGCGCCCCGGCCACCCGAGCGGGAGAGGTGGATGCGGCACGCCGCGAGAATCTCCGGCGCCGCATTGGCGACGGCGACGGGAAGTGCGACGCGTCGCAGGATCGCGAGGTCCGGGAAATCGTCGCCGATGTGGGCGACCTCATCCATCCCGACGCCCAACTCCTCGAGAATGCGCACGAGGCCGGCCAGCTTCTGCGCATCGGGGTCCTGCGCCACATGGTCGATGCCCAGCTCGCGTGCTCGCAGCTCGACACTCATCGACACGCGGCCGGTGACGATGATCGGAATGAGTCCGGCCGACCGCAGGAAGTAGATGCCGAGTCCATCCTGAATGTCGTAGCGCTTGAACTCGTGGCGTTCACCGGCGACGTCACCGAGGTAGATCCCGCCATCGGTCAGTACGCCGTCGACGTCGAGCGAGACGACGCGAATGCGGCGAGCGATGCCGGCGTCGATCATTGGCGGCACAGGTGCCAGATCTCGACGGCGCGCGCGATCACGCCGTCCAGCCCCGAGAGTGGCAGCATGTTCGGTCCGTCGCTCGGTGCGTGATCGGGATCCGGATGCGTCTCGAGGAAGAGACCATCGGCGCCGGCAGCGGCCGCCGCGCGCGTGAGCGCGGCGATGTGCTCGCGCGCTCCTCCGCTGGCGCCGCCCTCGCCCATTCCCGGCCGCTGCACGCTATGTGTTCCGTCGAAGATGACCGGCACGTCGCACGACTCGCGCATGCGCGCGAACGCACGCATGTCGACGACCAGATCTCCGTAGCCGAAGAACGAGCCGCGCTCGGTAACAGCGACGCTGGCGCGGGAATCGGGAACCGGCATCTGGGAACTGGGGCTGGTCGTCGCACGCTGCTCGATTCCCGCTTCCGTCCCGGTTCCCCTTGCCTTCCTCACCTTTTCGACCGCCCCTCGCATTCCTTCCGGATGCATCCACTGGCCCTTCTTGATGTTCACCGGCTTGCCAGTGGCGCCGGCGGCGACGAGAAGGTCGGTCTGGCGACAGAGGAACGCCGGGATCTGAAGCACATCCACGACCTCGGCTGCCGCGGCACATTGCTCGGGGAGATGTACGTCCGTGAGCAACGGAAGGCCGGTGGCGCGACGCACACGCTCGAGCGCGGCGAGTCCTTCGTCGAGGCCCGGACCGCGCGCGGCACCGGCGTTCGACCGGTTCGCCTTGTCGAAGCTCGCCTTGTACACGATGCCGCCCGGGACCTGCTCCGCCAGGCGGGCGAGGTGCTCCGCCACGCACAGGTTCAGCGCGTCCGACTCGAGCACGCACGGACCGGCGATGAGGAAGAGCGCATCACGCGGGAACGCGAACGTCATGTCAGTCGGCGGCCTCGACGAGTGCCCGTTCGCCCGTAGTCGCCTCGCCTCGGCGCTTCTGGCCCGAGGCTGCCGCGACGAGGCCGGCGAACAGCGGGTGAGGACGCGTGGGTCGCGACTGGAGCTCCGGATGGAACTGACAGCCGATGAACCACGGGTGGTCGGCCAGCTCCACGATCTCGACCAACGACCCGTTGGGGCTCAAGCCGCTCAGTCTGAGCCCGTGCTCCACGAACATCTCCCGATACTCGTTCGATACCTCATAACGATGGCGGTGCCGCTCACTCACCTCGGGCACGCCGTACACCTCGGCCGCCTTGCTGCCGCGCGCCAGGCGGCACGGGTAGGCACCGAGGCGCATGGTGCCCCCCATGTCGGTGACATGTTGTTGGGATTCCATGAGGCTCACGACCGGGTTCTCGCAGTCCGGCGCGAACTCGCTGGAGTGGCTGTCGTCGAGGCCGAGCACGTTGCGGGCGAACTCGATGATCGCCGTCTGCATGCCGAGGCAGATGCCGAGAAACGGCAGGCGCGTCTCGCGCGCGGCGCGAATCGCTTCCACCATTCCCTCTACCCCACGCACGCCGAACCCACCCGGCACGAGCAGGCCGTGATAGCCACTCAGGATCTGGCGTGCGCGCTCGGTCGTCGTGAACAGGTCGCTCGAGAGCCACGAGATGTCCACGCCGACGTCGTTGGCGATGCCGCCGTGAATGAGTGCTTCCTGCACGCTCTTGTAGCTGTCGACGAGGTCCGTGTACTTCCCCACCACGGCGATGCGCACACGGTCACGGGGGGCGACGACGCGATGCACCATCGCTCGCCACCGCGACAGATCGGGCGTGCGGCCTTCGAGCTCGAGGCGCTGCATCACGCGTTCGTCGAGCCCCTGGTCGTGGAAGCTGATGGGGATCTGATAGATCGTGGGGACGTCGCGGCTCTCGATCACGGCGCCGAACTCGACGTTGCAGAACAGCGCGATCTTGCGCTTGACGTCCTCGGACAGCGGCCGCTCGGTACGACAGATCAGAATGTCGGGCTGGATTCCGATCTCCATCAGCTCGCGCACCGAATGCTGCGTCGGCTTCGTCTTCACTTCGCCCGCGGCCGCGATGTACGGAACCAGCGTCAGGTGGATGAAGAGCGCATTCTGGCGGCCGACCTCGTGCCGGAACTGTCGGATCGCCTCGAGGAACGGCAGTGACTCGATGTCGCCGACAGTCCCGCCGATCTCGACGATGACGACATCGTTGTCGGGGGCCATCCGACGGATCGCCGACTTGATCTCATCGGTGATGTGCGGGATGACCTGCACCGTGGAGCCGAGGTACTCGCCGCGTCGCTCCTTGGTGATGACGTTCAGGTAGATGCGCCCGGTGGTGACGTTGTTGAGCTGCGAGAGCGATCGGTCGATGAACCGCTCGTAATGGCCGAGGTCGAGGTCGGTCTCGGCGCCGTCATCGGTGACGAACACCTCCCCGTGCTGGAACGGCGACATGGTGCCAGGATCGACGTTCAGGTAGGGGTCGAACTTCATGATGGTCACCGACAGGCCGCGCTCGACCAGCAGGCGTCCCAGCGACGCCGCCGCGATGCCCTTGCCGAGCGACGAGACGACGCCGCCGGTGACGAAGATGTAGCGAGTGTTTTTCGTGCTCGGATTGTTAGGCATCACGTTCGATCCGCGTAGAGTTCGGTCCAGTGCGCGTTGGCGCGTGCGAGGTCGTCTTCGGTGTCCACGCCGCCGGTCGGCAGCTCGCTCACCGTGGCGACGCCCATGGCGTAGCCGGCGGCCAGCGGGCGAAGCTGTTCGAGTCGCTCGATGCGCTCGAGCGGGTGCGGCGGTAGTGCAACCCACGCCGCGAGTGCCTCGCGGGTGTAGGCGTACACGCCGATGTGCTGCTGCACGGTGCGCGCACGCAATCCGGCATCGTCGGGCTCTCGCAGCCACGGGATCGGCGCGCGAGAGAAGTATAGCGCGCGCCCGTCGTCGGCCGATACGACCTTCACCACGTGTGGCATGCCGAGGATTTCTTCGCCCGCCGGCGCGGCCGCCGTGCCGAGCGGGAATCGCCCCGACGTCACCACATCGGTCGCACCCCGGACTGCCGCGGCAGACACGAATGGCTCATCGCCCTGGACGTTCACCACGGCATCGTACGATACATAGCGCGGGTGTCTGGCAATCTCGGCGACGCGGTCGGTGCCGGATGGGTGCGCGGGGTCGGTGAGCATCACCGGTGCGCCGGCGCGGCGCGCGGCCGTGGCGATCTCATCGCTGTCGGTAGCGATAACGACATCGTCGGCGGCGCCGATGCTGATGACGCGCTCCCAGACGCGGACTACCAGGGGGACTCCACCGAGCAGGCGAAGCGGCTTTCGCGGAAGGCGGGAGGCGCCAAGACGCGCGGGAATGACGGCGAGCGTCTTCACCACGCTGAACTCAAAATCGCGCGCGAGGCAGCAAATTGCACGCCACTCAAGTTACACCACACGTGGCGGATTGCAAAGCCAGAACCTGGTGGGGCCGTCTGGCTGGCTGTGGTCGCGTGCACGGCGCGCCTGGCCGTCTCCATACTCAGCGCGCAAACGACAGCGCGACCCCGGTTCGCTGCTTCCGAGTGGCCGGATCGATGGCGTATTCCACACGCAGGAAGCCCAGCGCCACGAGGGCGCCAACGTTCTGCGTGAATCGGGGCAACCGCTGAACGCCGGCCGATCCGACGCGGTGGCGGAGTGAGATCACCGGCGATCCCACGAACCGAATCTGGACGCGCTCGAGCGGCACTTCCCACCGGCTGTCCACCAGCAGGAGTTGGTCGCCGCCGAGCGAGAGCGGATCGTGAATGACCGGGAGCGTACCGCTCCCACCGAGGTACGCGAAGCGCTGTGGTGGCGCGGTGTCGCCCGGAGTCGCAACCAAGTGCACGTCGGAGCGAAAGCGCTGGGTGCCGAACGTCGGGAACTGAATCGTGCCGTCGACGGTGATCTGGGCGAACCGGAGATCGCCGGGCGTCTGCCACGGCAACTCGAGGCGACTCGTGCCGGCGACGCGGACGTCCCCGAGCTCCAGGCGCGCAGCGGCGCCGACGAACGCGGCGGAGATCCGTCCGCGCGTCACAGCCGGATTGCCGCGCGCAAGGTTGTCGGCATCGCCGCGCCCGCGCAGGCTCCAGGGTCGCGAGCCGAGCGTGTCGGGCGACCCGACGGACCATGCCCGTTCCGTGAGCACGCCGGCATAGGTCTCGAGCTCGAGCGACACATACCGGTCCAGGCGTCCCACCGCGACCTCGCCTCGGTCCGCGCGGTAGTAGTTGCGGGTATCGATGCCGGCGAAGATCGTGTTGATGCTGTTGATCAGGTCGGAGTGAATCCAGGCATCGTTGGTGAACGTCCCGCGCCGGGCGTCGATCGTTAGGCGCCACACGTCGCCGAGCTGCAGCCGCGAGCGTACGCCGGGGTCCCACGCGCCCAGGTGTGACCGGTACGTCAGGATCGGCTCCAGCTCCAGCCCCGGCGTCAGTCGCAGCAGCGGCCCCCACGGGATGCTGGCGCCATCCACCCGATCGTACGACGGGACACGCAGCCCCTCGAGCACCGGCAGTTCGACGGCCGGCTCGCGCCCGCCGATGTAGCGGTAGACCAGGGTAATCCCGTCGTCGCCCCGACGGACGTCGTACGTCTGGTCGCGGTAGCTGTCCGTTCCACCCGCGACCCGTGCGAGCGTGGAGCCGTACACGGCGCCACCGATGGCAACCGCACGCCCGTCGATGGCGGCGCCGGGGTGCAGGAACAGGTCACCGCCCACGACCACCACATCGCCCCTCACGCGCGCCCCGACGGACGCGTCGCCGCCAATGATCACCACCGTCGCGGGCAGCGCGGATCCGCGCGGGAGGAGCAACCGCCGGAGCGAGTCGGAGACGATCAGATCATGTGACGCCGCGAGGGTAGCGCGCAGCACGCGCGCCGAGGATGCGCGGGGTGGCGCCTCGATGCGCACCGTGTCCTGGGCGCCGGCCCGTGCCGTCGCGCAGGCTGCAGCGAGGGCGAGGAGCCGGCCAGCGCCGTTCATCCGGTGAGCGCCAGGAAGTTCTCCAGAATCGCCTTGCCACCGGTGGTGAGGATCGACTCGGGGTGGAATTGCACCCCCCAGACCGGGTGCTCACGGTGACGAATGGCGTGGATCTCCGACGGATCGTCGGTGGCGACCGCGACGATCTCGAGCTCTCTCGGCAGCGACTCACGCTCGATGATGAGCGAGTGGTAGCGCATCACCGCGAGCGGGCTCGGTAGGCCGGCGAACAGTCCGGTGCCGTCGTGCTCCACGCTCGAACACTTCCCGTGCATGACGCGCCGCGCGCGAACGACCCGACCTCCGTACGCCTCCCCGATGGCCTGATGGCCGAGGCACACCCCGAGCGTGGGAATGGATCGCCCCCACCGCTGAATGACAGGAATCGTGACGCCCGCCTGCGCGGGCGCGCACGGCCCGGGCGAAAGCACGATGGCGTCCGGATTCAGCGCACCGATCTCCTCGACGGCAACCGCATCGTTCCGGCGTACGACGACCTCGGCGCCGAGCTCACCAAGATACTGAACGAGGTTGTACGTAAAGGAGTCGTAGTTGTCGATGACGAGGGCTGTTGGAGCCATCAGCTATGAGCCGCCAGCTATCAGAGGGTTACGCACGCGGATGGAATTGACGATGTACGGTTCTCAGGTACTCGCGGTCAACATGCGTGTAAATCTGTGTGGTCGAGATGTCCGCGTGTCCAAGCATTTCCTGGACCGCGCGCAGATCGGCACCGCCCTCCAGCAGATGCGTGGCGAACGAATGCCGGAGCGTGTGCGGAGAGATGTGCTTCTCGATGCCGGCGCGCGTCACGTACTTCCGGAGAATCTTCCACGCACCCATGCGCGTCAACGGCTCCCCACGCGCGTTGAGAAACAACACGCCCTTGCCCGCTCCGCGCTCGAGCCGCGGGCGCAGCTCGCGGACATACGACGCGAGGGCGCCGATGGCCCGGCGTCCGATCGGCACCAGCCGCTCCTTGCTTCCCTTCCCGAACACGCGCACGAGTGCCTCGTCGAACATGACGTCGCGCACGCCGATCGAGATCCACTCCGACACGCGGAGCCCTGCCCCGTACGCAAGCTCCAGCAGCGCGCGGTCGCGGAAGACGAGCGGGTCGTCGAGCGATGGCGCCGCCAGGAGCCGGTCGACTTCGGCGATCGTCAGGACCTCGGGCAGCGTGCGCCATCGCTTGGGCGTCTCGATGCGCTCGCTCGGATCACGGGAAACGTGCCCTTCTCCGAGCAGGAACTTGAAGTAGGTACGAACCGCGGAGACGTTACGCCGGATGGAGGCGGGTGCGAGGCCGAGGTCCTTCAGGTGGTACAGATACTCGCGGAGCAGGCGCGCGGTCACGTCGGGCGGCGAGTCCGCCCCTCGAGTCGTCGCATAGGCCGCGAACCGATCGAGGTCGCGCGCGTACGCGTCCTGCGTTTGCGGCGACGCCCCCTGCTCGAGCAGCAGGAAATCGTGGAACCGCTCGAGCAGGAACCGGCGGCCGAGGTCGGACGGCCGGGTGGAGTCGGTCACGCGCGCCGGCGGAGCCGCCGCAGCCACCAGATTCCGACGCCGGTCAGGACGATGACCGTGGCCACGATCGCCGCGGTGAGCTCGAACTGCTTGATGACGGCGGAGATCTGCTCCCATCGCGAGCCCACGCGGTACGCGAGGAGCGCGAGCGTCGTGTACCAGATCGTGGACGCGACCGCGATGGCAGCAATCGCGCCGCCAGCCGGCACGCGGATGGCGCCGGCCAGCGGCGGGACGACCGCGCGCACGGCGGGGAGAAACCGACTGAGGAACAGGGCGGGCAGTCCGTAGCGATTGTACCAGTGGCGGACACGCTGCTCGGCGCCCGTGCCCATCACGTGCAGCCGGCGGCGAATCCAGTCCGCTCCGAACCGGCGCCCGAGGGCGAACATCCCCAGCGCACCGCCGACGTTGCCGACGACGACGGCGATGACGGTCGGCACGGGTGACTGATTCTGGCGGGCGGCGAGGAAGCTCCCGAACCCGACGATCACGTCGGCGGGGATAGGTGGAAAGAAATTCTCGGCCGCCGCCACGAGCCCGAGAATGACGTACAGCGCGGCGGGCGGGAGTGAGGTGAGCCAGGCAAAGACGCTGTCCACGCTATCCGCGCGTGGCTGGCGCGAGCGATGCAACCGCCATGCACGCCAGGCCCTCGGCACGTCCGATCCATCCCATGCCTTCGTTCGACTTGCCCTTCACGCACACCGCGGAGGGATCGACCGCGACCGCGGCGGCGATGGCCGAGCGGATGGCGTCGCGGTAGGGTCCGATGCGCGGACGCTCGGCGACGACGGTGATGTCCACGTTATGCACCGCCCAGCCGATCGCGTGCACGCGCGCGACGGCGGCGCGAAGCATCTCGATCGAATCGCGGCCACGATTGCGCGGATCGGTGTCGGCGAACATCTCGCCGATGTCGCCGACGCCGGCCGCGCCCAGCACCGCGTCGGTGACGGCGTGCGCGATCGCGTCGCCGTCCGAATGCCCAACGAGTGACACGTCCGACGGGATCGTGCACCCGCCGAGGATCATCGGCCCTCCGGGAGCGAAACGGTGCGAGTCGTAGCCGATGCCGACGCGAAAACCGGGGACCGGGATGTGGGAACCGGGAACGGGGGCTGCGTGCTGCTCGCTGCTCGCAGCGCCCGTTCCCGGTTCCCCGTTCCCCGTTCCCGCCGCCGTCACGCCGCCGCCCCTGCCGGCTCGAGTATCGAGTAATCCTGCCGGCGGCGGCGCGGGGTGAAGCCCGCGTCGACGATGAGGCGCTCGAGCTCCTCGATGGTGGTGCGATGGGTCGTGTTCGCGGCCGACACGACGTTCTCCTCGATCATGAGCGAGCCGAAGTCGTTGCAGCCGAAGCTGAGCGCGAGCTGCCCGACCTTCATGCCCATCGTGACCCAGCTCGACTGCAGGTTCGGCACATTGTCGAGCACGATGCGCGCGATGGCGACGGTGCGGAGGTAATCCACCGCGTCGGTGCGCGGCATGTGCGACATGGTGGGCGTATTCTCCGGCTGGAGCGGCCAGCAGATGAAGGCCGTAAAGCCGCCTGTTCGCGCCTGCAGCTCACGTACGCGCCGCAGATGCTCGAGGCGCTCGGCGAGCGTCTCGCCGATGCCGTACATCATCGTGACCGAGGTTTTCATGCCCTCGTTGTGCGCGAGCTCCATGATCTCGAGCCATCGATCGGCGCCGGCCTTTTTCGGTGCGACGATGTCGCGCACGCGCTGGACGAGGATCTCCCCGCCGCCGCCCGGGATCGAGTCGAGGCCCGCGCCGCGCAGCTCGCGAATGACGTCGCGCGCGTCCAGGCGGAACAGCTTGGCGAAGAAGTCGACTTCGCTCGGGCTGAACCCGTGGATGTGAATCGGGTGATAGGCCTTGATGTACCGCAGCAAGTCCAGATACCACTCGAACGGGATGTAGGGGTTGTGCCCGCCCTGGATCAGGATCTGGACGCCACCGAGCGCCTTCGTTTCGTCGATCTTCTGGCCGATCTGCTCGAACGAGAGCGTGTATCCCTCACCGTGCTTCGGCCGGCGGTAGAAGGCGCAGAAGCCGCAGTCCGCGACGCAGACGTTCGTGTAGTTGATGTTCCGATCGACGATGAACGTGACGATCCCCTCGGGGTGCCGCTCACGCCGCATGCGGTCCGCTTCGGCGCCGAGCTCGAGGAGCGGTGCGTTCGTGTAGAAGTCGAGGAGGTCAAGCATAGGAAACCGGGAACCGGGAACGGGGATCGGGGAACCGGGGCTGGTCGCTGAGCCTGATGGCTGATGACTGATAGCGGATGGCTGCGGCCGTCAGGCCGCTGGCAGGAACGCCAACGTGCCGTTAGGCACGCGACCCGCCGCGACGAGGCGGCGGAAGAACTCCGTGAGGCCGGCGAGGTGCTCGTACGAGAGGCCGTAGTCCAGACCGGAGAGATACTCGTGACAGACCGGCTCCGGAACTCCGGTCGCGTGCGCTGCCTGAGCGGCGAGCGTCGGAAGATGCTCCAATCCCCAGTCGCGCGACGCGATCAGGCTCGCGTGCACGGCCAGGGCGCTGGCCACGGGCGCCGTGCGCTGCGCGACCCAGACGGCGAACACGAACGGGAGACCCGTCCACGCCTTCCACGTCTCGCCGAGGTCGTACGCGAACGGGTACATCGGAAGCGTCGGGGGCTTCCCACGCTCGGCGATCCGCGGCCGGACGTCGCCTCGCAAGACGAGCGCCGCGTCGCCGATCACGAGGCGCGCGTCGTGACCATCGCGCTCGAAGCGGGCAATGTCGGACATTTCCGCGTCGCCCGGGACGAACTCGGGACGTGCGTGCCACACGTTCTCGAACAGGAGCTCGACGAGCGCGACGCTCGTCATCGAGCTCTTGCTCACGATCACGCGCCTGCCATCGAGCTCGCTCGCCGGCCGTCGCGAGAACAGCATGACGCTGCACACCGGGCCGTCGCACGAGATGGCGAGGTCGGGGAGCAGCAGGTACCGCCGTGCATCACGCGCGTACTCGACGGCCGAGACGACGCTGACGTCCAGCGCGCCGTCGGCCATGCGCCGGTTGAGCGCGCTCGGCACGCCGGTCACGAGCTCGCCGGCGAGCGCCACGACGCGGCGGTCGATGGCGCCGTAGACCGGGTAGCAGTTGACGTACGGGATGCGGCCGACGCGCACCGTCAGGCCGCCTCGGCCGCCGACGTGGTGACGGGGTCGCCCGGCGGGAAGGTGCGCAGGATGTTGTAGAAGGAATCGCGCTCCGCGGGCACCTTCTTCGCGCTACGGATGAGCATCACGATCTCATCGAGCGAGAGTGCCTGCGGTGTGTGTGCGCCCACCGCGTGATAGATCTTCTCCCGGACCACGGTGCCCTCCATGTCGTTGACGCCGAACGCGAGCGACGTCTGGGACAGAAAGGGTGTCACCATGATCCAGTGCGTCTTGATGTGATCGATGTTGTCGAGGTACAGGCGACCGACCGCGAGACTGCGCAGGTCGTCGTACCCGGTGGTGGCGCTTCCCCGCCGGCCGAGCTGGAGGCCCAGTTCGTTGTCATCGGGGTGGTACGCGAGCGGGACGTACGCGAGAAAGCCGCCGGTGTCGTCCTGCAGGTCGCGCAGCATGCGCAGATGGGCCACCCGGTCGGCGTGCGTCTCGACGTGCCCGTAGAGCATCGTGCAGTTCGTGCGGATGCCGAGGCGATGCGCGGTGCGGTGCACCTCGATGTAGTCGGCGCCGCCGAGCTTCTTGTCCGCGATCTGCTCCCGCACCGCGGCGCTGAACGTCTCGGCGCCGCCACCGGGCATCGTATCGAGCCCGGCTTCCTTGAGCGCGAGCAGCACCGCCTCCCACGTCATCTTCTCGATGCGCGCGATGTGTGCGATCTCGACCGCGGTGAGCGCCTTGATGTGCACGTGCGGGAACTCGCGCTTGAGCGCGCGGAACATCGTGACGTAGTAGTCGAGCCCCGCTTTCATGTCGAGCCCACCGACGATATGGAACTCCTTCGTCAGTCCGTGCCGCGCCGGCTCGGCTTCGGCCAGCACCTGCTCGAGCGTATAGCGGTATGCGCCATCCTCCTTCGGGAGTCGCGCGTAGCCGCAGAACACGCACGTCTTTCGCAGGATGCAGACGTTCGTCGGATTGATGTGCTGGTTGGCGGCGAACGTCACGCGGTCGCCGTGCTTCGCGCGGTTCACCGCGTCGGCGAGGGCGCCCACCCCGAGCAGATCGGGCGAGTCGAACAGCGTGACGCCGTCCGCATCGTTCAGCCGCTCGCCCGCGCCGAGCTTCTCGGCGATCGGACGGAGTGCCGGGTCTCTGAGGCGATGGATCGGCAGATCGAGCGGACCGCTCACGGTCACTCCCTGTACTTTCGCACGGCGAGCGCCACGTTATGCCCGCCGAATCCGAAGCTGTTGCTGAGCGCCACCTCGACCTCGCGACGCGACGCGGTGTTCGGCGTATAGTTCAGGTCGCACTCGGGGTCGGGGTTCGCGTAATTGATGGTCGGCGGAATGACCCCATCGCGGACGACGAGCGAGCTGACCACGAACTCCAGCGCGCCCGCGGCGCCGAGCATGTGTCCGGTGGCCGACTTGGTGGAGCTCACGTTCAAGGTTCGCGCGTGCTCACCGAAGACGGCTTTGATGGCGCGCGTTTCGTTGAAGTCGTTCGCCGGCGTGGACGTGCCGTGCGCGTTCACGTACTGCACGTCGGCGGGTGAGACGCCGGCATCGCGCAGCGCACGCCGCATGGCTCGCTGAGCACCTTCGCCGTCGGGCGCGGGTTGGGTGATGTGGTACGCGTCGCCCGTGGCGCCGTAGCCGACGATCTCGGCGTAGATCTTCGCCCCGCGCCGTGTTGCGTGCTCGAGCGCCTCGAGGATCACGACCGCGGCGCCCTCCCCCATGACGAATCCATCGCGCGTCGCGTCGAACGGGCGCGACGCGGTTTCCGGCGAATCGTTCCGCTCCGAGAGTGCCTGCATGTTCGCGAAGCCGCCGATGGCCATGGGAGTCACCGTGGCTTCGGAGCCGCCAGAGATCATGACGTCGGCGTCGCCGTAGGCGATGGACCGGAACGCGTCGCCTATGGCGTGAGCGCTGGTCGCGCACGCAGAGACCGTCGCGTAGTTCGGACCCTTGGCGTTGAAGCGCATCGAGACGATGCCCGCCGCGATGTCGGCGATGAACATCGGGATGAAGAAGGGCGAGATCTTCCCGGGGCCCCGCTCGCGATAGACGTCGTGCTGCTCCTCGAAGCTTTTCAGCCCCCCGATGCCGCTGCCGAGGATGACGCCGGTGGCCTCGGGGTCGTAGCCGTTGCCGTCAGCGAAGGCGGCGTCCTGCATGGCCTGTACGGCCGCGGCGACCGCGTACTGGGTGTAGTGGTCCGCGCGCTTCGCCTCCTTGCGCTCCATGTACTGGAGCGGATCGAACCCCTTCACCTCGCACGCGAATCGCACCGGGAAGTTGCTCGCATCGAACTTCGTGATCGGCGCTGCGCCCGAGCGCGCGTCGACGAGCGAACGCCAGGTCGTCGCCACGTCGTTGCCGACGGGCGAAATGGCACCGACCCCGGTGACGACGACCCGCCGCTTCGTCACGCCTTGACCTTTTCGTTGAGATAGGCCAACGCATCCCCAACGGTACGAAGCCGTTCCGCGTCCTCGTCGGGAATGTCGATGTTGAACTCCTTCTCGAACTCCATCACCAACTCGACGATGTCGAGGCTGTCGGCACCCAGATCCTCGATGAAGCTGGCCTCGTTAGTGAGCTTCTCACGCTCGACGCCGAGCTCCTTCTCGATGATGTCTTTCACTTTGTCCGAGTGGTCCGCCATGACGAGGTTCCTCTGCGATGGATAGGAAGGATGTTGAAGGAAAATAAAATAACCGATTTCGTCGCCTAGTGTTACATCACCATACCTCCGTCGATCACGAGCACCTGGCCGGTGATGTAGGCGGCGTGATCGGAGGCGAGAAACGCAACCATCCCGGCGACATCGTGGGGTGATCCCAGGCGCTCCAGCGGGATGGTACCGACAAGCGCGGCGCGCGCCTCGGGCGTCATGGCGTTCGTCATGTCGGTCTCGATGAAGCCGGGGGCGATGGCGTTCGCGAGGATGTTTCGCGAGGCGAACTCTTTCGCGACCGATTTCGTGAGGCCGATGAGTCCGGCCTTGCTCGCGGCGTAGTTCGACTGCCCCTTGTTCCCCACGAGACCGACGACGCTCGCCATGTTGATGATGCGCCCCCAGCGGCGCTTCATCATGCCGCGCGTCGCCGCACGGATCGCGACGAACGCGCCGCGAAGATTCGCGTCGAGGACCGCGTCCCAGTCGTCGTCCTTGAGGCGGAGCACGATGTTGTCGCGCGTGAGGCCGGCGTTGTTGACGAGGATGTCGACCGAGCCGAAGGCATCCTCGACCGCCGACACCAGCGCGGTCACCGAGGCGGTGTCGCCGACGTCGCAGGCGAACCCGCGTGCTTCCGGAGAGAGCTGTGCCGCCACGTCCGCGGCGCGCGTGACATCCCGGCCGACGACGGCCACGCGCGCGCCACACTCGGTGAGCGTCTCGGCGATGGCGCGCCCGATGCCACGCGTGCTTCCGGTGACGAGCGCCACGCGCCCGGTGAGATCGATTCGCATCAGGCGACCTTGGCGAGGAGCTGTACGACGTCGGCGGCGGTTCCGCAGGCCATCGTCTGGAGCGACGGCGCGATCTTCTTCGTGAGTCCGGTCAGCACGGTACCCGGGCCCATCTCGACGAACAAGGCGTCCGGGAAATCGGCGGCGAGGCGCTCGACCAGCCGGGTCCACGCGACCGGGGCCGTCAACTGCTCGAGCAGCAATCGGCGGGCATCGCCCGCCGCTCGCACCGGTTCGGCCGTCACGTTCGCGTAGACCGGAATCGAGGGATCGCTCAGCCGCGCCGAGTCGAGCGCCGCCGCCAGTCCCTCGCGCGCCACTTCCATGAGGGGCGAGTGGAACGCCCCGCTCACGTTGAGCCGAACTGCCCGCTTGGCACCGGCGGCTTTCGCGAGCTCCATCGCTCGCTCCACCGCGGCGATCTCGCCCGAGATCACGACCTGCCCGGGTGAGTTGTAATTGGCCGGCACGACGCAGCCGCCCTCGGCGCTGGCGCGCGCACATACGGCCTCGATACCGCCCTCCACGTCGCCGAGGATCGCGGCCATCGTTCCGGGCTGGCGTTCGCCGCTCTCGAGCATCAGCTCACCGCGACGTCGCACGAGCCGGGCGGCGTCGGCCAGGCTGAGCGATCCCGCCACGTGGTGCGCCGTGAACTCACCGAGCGAATGGCCGGCGGCGGCACGCACGCGACCAGCGAGGTGATCGCGCACGACGGCCCACACGGCCGCGCCGTGCGCGAGCAGCGCGGGCTGCGCGTTATGCGTCAGCGTCAGCGTGTCCGCGGGTCCGTCGAAGCACAGGGCGCTCAGCGACTCGCCGAGCGCGGCGTCGACGGCCGCGAAGGCATCGCGAGCGAGTGGAAAGGCCTCGGCGAGGTCCTTCCCCATGCCAGGCTTCTGCGATCCCTGACCGGGGAACAGCAGCACGACGTTCATGCTGGTGCGTGTGGGCTAGAAGCGGACGACCGTTGAGGCCCAGGTGAATCCGGCGCCGAAGGCGACCATCAGTACGGTCGACCCCTCCGTGATGCGCCCGGCGTCCATCGCCTCGTCGATGGCGATGGGGATCGACGCCGACGAGGTGTTGCCGTAGCGATCGACGTTCACGTAGACCTTGTCGAGCGGGATGTTGGCGTGTTTGGCGGTGGCTTCGATGATCCGCACGTTGGCCTGGTGCGGGATCAGCAAGTCGATGTCGCTGCCGGTGAGCCGTGCGGCGTCGAGTGCGCGATCGGCCGCGTCGGACATGGAGCGCACCGCGTGCTTGAACACCTCGCGCCCGGCCATCTTCACGAAGTGGCTCCTGTCGTCGAGCACCGCGTCCGTGAACGGGATGCGCGCCCCCCCGGCGGGCCGGTACAGCAGCTCGGCGAGCGTCCCGTCGCTCCGAATGAACGACGACAGGATTCCCTTGCCGTGCTTCGCGCGCCTGAGCACCGCGGCTCCCGCGCCGTCACCGAACAGCACACAGGTCGATCGGTCGGTCCAGTCGACGATGGAGCTCATCTTCTCGGCGCTGACCACGAGTGCGGTCTCGTGTGAGCCGGCGGCGATGAGGCCCTCGGCGACCTGGAGCCCGTAGAGAAAGCCGGAGCACGCCGCCCCGACGTCGAAGGCAGCCGCTCGAGTGGCGCCGAGCGCCGCTTGCACGTCGACCGCGGTGGCGGGCAGCAGACGGTCGGGAGTGGCGGTCGTCAGGATGATGACGTCGAGCTCACCCGCGTGCACGTTGGCGCGCTGCATGGCCATGCGTGCCGCGTCCGCCGCGAGTGAACAGGTCGACTCGCCGGGGCCGGCGATGCGCCGCTCGCAGATGCCGGTCCGCTCCACGATCCACTCGTGCGACGTCTCGAGCCCCATCGCGGCGAAGTCGTTGTTCGTGAGCACCTTCGCGGGCACGGCCCGCCCCGTTCCGGCGAGAAATGCGATGGGGCGCTTCACGCGGTCGCTCCGGTGCTGGCGGCAGCGCCATCGAGTCGGCGGCCGATGTGATCGCTCATCCGCGACTCGGCGGCCTTCGCGCCAACCTTGATGGCGTTCTTGATGGCGCGCGGTGACGACTTGCCGTGCGAGATGACGCTCACGCCGCGAACTCCGAGCAGCGGCGCGCCGCCGTACTCGGAGTAGTCGAGGTGCTTGAGTGCTGTCGTCAGCGTCGCCGGGTCGAGGCCCAGATGGGTCTGCATCATCCCGATCATCATCGGCGCGATGGCCTCGTAGAACTTGAGCACGACGTTGCCGACGAACCCGTCGCAGACGACGACATCGACGGGCCCGCGATCGCTCCCGCCGGCGGGCAGGTCGCGTCCCTCGATGTTGCCCTGAAAGTTCACACCGGCGGTGCGGAGGAGCTGGTTCGCCTCCTTGACGACGGCGTTCCCCTTCTCCGGTTCCTCTCCGATGCTGAGGAGGCCGACGATCGGGTTGTGACGGCCGAGGACGTCCTCCGCGTACACGACTCCGAGGCGCGCGAACTGGACGAGCTCCTGCGCGGAGCAGTCGACGTTGGCGCCGGAGTCGAGCACGACGATGGGCTTCTGCGCGGTGGGGAACAACGTCGCGATGGCGGGCCGAGTGAGCCCGGCGTGCAGCTTGAGCAGGAGCGTGGACGCGGCCATCTGCGCGCCGGTGTTCCCGGCGGAGACGAACGCGTCGGAGCGCCCATCGGCCTGGAGCTTGAGGCCGACGACCATGGAGCTGTTGGGTTTGTTGCGGAGCGCGGCCGCCGGCTTGTCGGACATCTCGATGACGTCCGGTGCGTCGATGACCTCGATCCGATCCGCGTGTTCGCTCGCGGGGGCCAGCTTGCCGGTGCTGAGAGCAGCGACGCGCTCACGGATGAGGGCAGCAGGCCCGACGAGCTGCAACGAATGCTCGGGGCCGAGCTCGAGAATGGCGTGGAGCGCTCCGGCAATTGTCGCGTCGGGGGCGAAATCGCCCCCCATCGCGTCCAGCGCGATCCGCGCCAACGTCAGGCTTCCCGGGCTGCTACTCGCTGCTCCCCGTCGTAGTACCCGCATTCGCCGCAGACGTGATGCGGACGGCGCATCGCCTGGCAGCGCGGGCAGGGCTGGATGGCGATAGCGGGTGCGGTCTTGTGGGTGTTGCGGGCGCGCTTTTTCCGCTTCGAGGTTCGGCGCTTCGGGACGGCCATGGAATTGAATCGCGTCGAAAGGTCGAGCCGTCAGTGGGACTGGCCGCGGACGTTCCGCAGCGAATCCCAGCGGCTGTCAGTTGCCGGCGCACAGTCGCACGCACCGGCATTCAGATTGGCGCCACAGGTCGGACAGAGTCCCTTGCAGTCGTCCCGGCATTGTGCGAACGCCGGGACGGCGAGCAACCACTGCTCGCGCAGGGCGGGACGCATGTCCAGCTCGTAAGCGCGTGAGTCTACCACGAACACATCAGGATCGTCCGCGCCTTCCGTGTCGGACTCCACGAACAGGAGATGGACGTCTTCGGCTACGGGAACGGTCACGTCGGTGAGACATCGCCGGCACTCCGCCCCCGCTTCTCCGTCCATGTGCCCGCTGAAATAGTAGCGGCCGGCACCGGCGGCGGAGAGCCGCCCGACGACATGAACCGGACGCGTCGGGAGGGTGTCTCCCTCCTGCCAGACCGGGTCATCCGCCGCCAGAGTACCGTCCACGTGAACGGCCTTCGAAGCGAGCGAACGAATGTCAAAGGACAGCATAGCCGAGCAATCTACCGCGCCCATGTGGCGGTAGCAAGTCTGCACGGAGACGAGACTTAGAGCCCCAGCGCGCACGTCGGGGGCGACCCGCTCCGGGCTAACTCTCACCGCCACGGCGGCTTGCTTCACATCGCCCGGATCAGCTCCGTGTCGGCGAAGAAGAAGCTGACCTCGCGTGCGGCGTTCTCGTCCGAGTCCGACGCGTGAATTGCGTTCCGCTCCTTGGACTCCGCGTACAGCTTTCGCACCGTTCCCGAGGCGGCCTCGGCCGGATCGGTCGCGCCGATGGCCGAGCGGAGCGCGATCACGGCATCGTCGCGCTGCAGTACCATGGGCATGCACGCGGCCGACGTCATGAAGGTCACGAGCGACCGAAAGAACGGCCGCTCGCGATGCACCTCGTAGAACGCGCCAGCCTCGGCTTCGGTGAGGTGGGTGACTCGCGCGGCGACGATACGGAACCCGCCGGCCTCGAGGTGGGCGATGATCTTTCCTGCCTTCCCCGAGCAGAACGCGTCGGGCTTGATGATCGTCAGCGTGCGATTGCCAGCCATGTCAATGTCCGAGGAGTTTGCGAACGATGTCGCCCCGGGTGAGCATGCCGACGATACGGCCGTCACGCACCACCGGAACCCGGTCGACATCCTTGTTGGTCATCATCGACGAAACGTCCGCGATGGGCTGATCGGGCGAGACACACAGGACCTGCCTCGTCATCGCCTCGCGAACGGTTGGCCGCGGGGCCGGAACCCCCGGCGAGCGGGGGCCCTCTCCACGACCGCCCTGAAGATAACCGGTGAGGGATTGAAGCAACTCGCGCTCACCAACCATTCCGATCAACAGCCCGCCAGCGTCCACGACAGGCAGGCCACCCACGCCGAGCCGAACCATGTCGCGCGCGGCGTCCTGCAGATCCGTGTCGGGGGCCACGGTCATCGGACGGTCCGTCATGATGTCGCGCACGGTGAGCTGCGCCGGAAGCTCGTAGTCCGTGAACACGGGGAGTGCCGCGAGCGACGCGGCATCGCTCTGCGCGAGCAGCTCATCCACCACGGTCTGCTTCGAGAGCAGACGCGCGAACGCACCGACGAGCTGGAGATAGCGCGCCGCCATCCTGGGTGGCGCGACCACGAGGAGGACGATGCGTGCGCACTGAGTCTCGTTCTCGCCAAGCTCCCGGCAGATCGGCTGCTCCGAGGTGCCGAGTGCGACCCGGAGGTCGGTGACGGCGTCGGTGCGATAGTGGAGCAGAAACGCGCGCTCGCCCATCGCGACGATGTCTTCCGGGCTCTCTTCCGCGACCCGCGACCGGAGCTTCTCGACGTTGGAGATGGTCCCGGCCGCGACGAGCCGGTCGATCAGCGCCCCCGCCGCGCCGAGGATGGTATCGTGGCGGAGCGGGACGACGACCTGATTGGCGAGAACGAAATCCGAAAGTCTCAAAGTCGCGCTTTCATGAGCTGGACGAAGTCCATGGGCCGTCGTGCCACCCCCATGCCCGCGTCCTCGAACGCCTGGATCTTTTCGGCGGCCGTGCCCGCGGAGCCGGAGATGATCGCGCCCGCATGCCCCATGCGGCGGCCAGGCGGGGCCGTCTGGCCGGCAATGAACCCGACCACTGGCTTGGTCATGTGCTCCTTCACGAACCGCGCCGCGTCCTGCTCATCGGTACCGCCGATCTCTCCCATCATCGCGACGGCCTTCGTTTCGGGGTCCGCCTCGAAGGCGGCGAGGCAGTCGATGAAGTTCGTGCCGTTGATGGGATCGCCGCCGATCCCCACGCACGTCGTCTGCCCAATGCCGGCGCGGGTGAGCTGGTAGACGATCTCGTAGGTGAGCGTGCCCGAACGGCTCACGACGCCGACGGGGCCAGGCGTGCAGATCCGTCCGGGGATGATGCCGACCTTCGACTTGCCCGGCGAGATGAGCCCCGGGCAGTTGGGCCCGAGGAGTCGCGCGCCACACTCCTTCACGAACGGGTACACCCTGGTCATGTCCAGCACCGGCACGCCCTCGGTGATGGCGACGATGAACGCCACGCCGGCGGCGGCCGCCTCCATCATGGCGTCGGCGGCGTACATCGGCGGCACGTAGATCACCGACGTGTTCGCGCCGGTGGCGTTCACGGCCTCGGCCACGGTGTTGAAGATGGGTACCGTGTCGTCGAACTTCTGGCCGCCTTTCCCGGGCGTCACGCCCGCGGCGACGCGCGTGCCGTACTCGATCATCTGGCGCGTGTGGAACGACCCGTCGCGCCCGGTGATCCCCTGCACGATCACCGTCGTGTTCTCGTCGATGAAGATGCTCACGCGGCCTTCCCCCCCGTCGCGAGCCGCACGGCGCGCTGCACCGCCTCGTCCATGTCGGTCATTGCCGAGAATCCGTTCTCCGTGAGAATCTTCACCGCGATCTCCTCGTTGGTGCCCGTTAGGCGGATGACGATCGGCACCTTCAACGGGTTCTGCGTGGTGGCCGTGACGATGCCGTTGGCCACATCGTCGGTGCGCGTGATGCCGCCGAAGATGTTGAAAAGGATCGCCTTGACGTTCGGGTCCGCGGTGATGATGCGCAGCGCGTTCACGACCTTCTCGGGATTCGACGAGCCGCCGATGTCGAGGAAGTTCGCCGGCTCGCCGCCGTAGTACTTCACGAGATCCATCGTCGCCATCGCGAGCCCGGCGCCGTTCACGACGCACCCCACGTTGCCATCGAGCTTGATGAACGTGAGGTTGGCGTTGCGTGCCAGCACCTCGCTCGGCTCCTCGGCGGATTCGTCGCGCAACGCGGCGACCTTCGGCAGGCGATCGAGCTCGTTGTCGTCGATGGACATCTTCGCGTCGAGTGCCATCACCTCGCCGGCCGGCGTAACGACGAGCGGATTGATCTCGGCGAGCGATGCGCCGTTCTCCATGAACGCGCGGTACAACTGCTGCATGATCTTCGCGGCGGCGCGGGCCTTCGCCGCGTCGGCGTACAGGAAGAACCCGAGCTCCATCGCCTGGAACGGCATCAAGCCGTAGCGCGTGTCGATCGGCAGGCGCATGATCTTGTCGGGCGTGGTCGCGGCCACCTCCTCGATGTCGATGCCGCCGGCGGGACTCACCATGAACACCGGCTTCTTGGACGCGCGATCGAGGATGATTCCGACGTACGCTTCGCTCGCGATGTCCGCGGCATCCGTGACCAGGACCTTCTGGACCGTGAGTCCCTTGATCTGCATGCCGAGAATGCGGCCGGCGATCTCGCGCGTCTCCTCGGGCGTCTTCGCGAGCTTCACGCCGCCGGCCTTGCCGCGTCCTCCGGCGTGCACCTGGGCCTTCACGACGACGGTGCGCCCGATGCGGCGCGCGATCGCCTCCGCCTCCTCCGGCGTCGTCGCGACGTCGCCCGGAGGGATCGGGACGCCGTACGCGCGCAGAATGTTCTTTGCCTGGTATTCGTGAATGTTCACGTGGTCTCCACAGTGATGGTCAGCGGCGCCGCGGCGCGCGCAAGCTATCGGTGACGAAAAATCGCGGCAAGGCGGGCAGGCTCATCGCGGTGCCGTTCGCAGCAGGCGGCCAAGGTCATCGTACGCCTTCCCGAACGCACTCCAGTCACCGCGGCGCAGCGCGTCACGCATGGCGGTGTAGAGGTCGTTCACCCGCGAGCGGAAGTCCGCTGGGCTCAGTCCAGCTCCCCCCATAGCCGACTCCTCGAGCGGAACGCCGGCCGCTTCGGCCAACGACGCGCCGAACGATACGGAGTCGCGCGTCGAGCCTGTGCCGTGAATGGCGACGCGTGCGACGGTCGGCGCGCCATCGGTGCGCCACGCGTACGTGGTCTGGAGATAGGCCGCCAGCCCGCCTCGCAGCGGGACCACACGCACCGGGCCCCGCCGCACCGACACGTCACGTGCGGCCGGCGGAGTCTCGGGCGTACGCAGCAGGCGCTCGAGCACGGCAGGCCATCGCAGCGCCGGCTCGGCGAGCGGCAGCCAGTACGTGACGGGTTGTGCGCCGCCCACCGATACAATGATCCCGCGCACGCGGTCGGCGGCATCGAGCAGCGGCGTGGTCCACGCGAGCCGAGCATCGGGTGGAGCGAGATAGGGCGGGCGCCACGCGCCGCCGAACAACGTGTCGCCGCCGAACGTCGATGGCAGATGCGCCGCCGGCGTGGGCTCGGAGCGCATTCCGACACGCGCGAATGCCGCGGCCTGCGTGACCGCGCCCTCGACGGGCGGGGGGATGTTCGCGATGACGGCGGCAGGCACGGTTCCCCAGCTCGCGAACAGCGCCGGGAAACGACGAATCCATGTGGCGGTGATCGGATCGGGAACCGAGTCCGCTACGAGCGTCACGCGGCCGGTATGCGACTGCACGAGCGCGGTGGCGGCGTGCCGCACGTACGATACGTCTTCGCCGCCGAGCCGCGTGTGCTCACTGAGCGGGTAGAAGTCGGAAGCGGCGTAGAGGTGAACGACCCAGTACAGCGAATCGCGCCAGGCGATCGGCGCGATGTGCGCCGATTGCCAGAAGAAGGGTGCGAGCATTCGGAGCCGGTCGTGCACGTCGCGATGGAGCATCATGCGCGGCTCGCGAACATCGACGTCGCTGAACATGAGGCGCACGTTCTGCTGGTCCCAGGCGTGCGCGAGTCGCGACGGCCAGTGCGATATCTCGGGCGCGGCCACGTCGCCGTCGCGATCGGAGACGACGAGATATCCCGTGGCCGAATCGTAGACCAGCGCCGCGGGAATCGCTCCGCCCTCCTCGACACCGCCGCCGCCCACCCCGACGATTCCGCCGCGATCGTCACTGTCCCAGGCGCGAATGCGGGTCACGGTCCAGGGGGTGAACGGGTCCGCCGCATCGGGGCCAACGGGGCGCTGCGCCGCGACCGCCACGAGTCGTCCGCTATCCGCCGCCCACCCGATGGCGCCGCTCACGGTGCCCTGGCGCCGACGCTCGACGGCACGCGCGATCGCCGCCGCGTCCCACTCGGAGATGGCTTGAATCGATTCGCGCACCGAGGGGAGCGCGATGGGCGCCCCGACTGTATCGGCCGGGACGATGTGATCCACGGCATACGCGCGGCGCGTGTAGCCAGCGCGTGTGGCGACATACCCCGACTCCCGGAGCTCGGGGTCGACGGGTCCCGCGAGCCGCCGCGCCAGTGGCGGGAGGAGCTGACGCAACCCCAGGGAGAGCGCGAGCACCGCGGTGACGGCGACGAACGCGATGCGCACCTGGCCGGTCCACGCCGCCCATCCCACGAGCACCGCGGCCGCCGCGGTGGCGAACGCGAGCACGAAGTTCGCCGGCACCCCGACCTTCCAGTCGGCCGACGTGAACGCGCCGCCCAGCCCCGAGCCGTTCGCCAGCAACCCTAACGCGTCGAGGCGATAGCTCCACGCGAGCAGGAAGATGAGCAGGGCGCCGAGGAGGGAGAGGTGGCGTCGCACGTACCCCGAGACGTGCAGCGTGCCGCGCTCCCATCGGAGGCTGGGCGTGAGCGCGTAGAGAAACACCACCACCGTCGTGGCCGCGAGCAACGCGATCAGCGACCAGATGTGGAGCGAGGTCTCGAACGGCAGCCAGTACACCCAGAAGCCGAGGTCGTATTCGAAGTACGGATCGGACTCGCGGAACGCCTGGCCCCACCGGACGAGCGCGAGCGACGTCCAGTCGTCCTGCGGAAACGCGAGGAGCCCGCCGAAGACGAGCGACAGCGCGATCACGGCGAACAGGAGGTACCGGCTCGGCACCTCCTCGCCGATCTCGATGTTCGCGACACGGCGCGGCAGCACCAGCGAGACCACCGAATGCCGCACCGCGTAGAGGTTGCAGAAGAAGAAGAGCGTCGCGACCGCGCCGGACAGGCCGCGCAGAATCACCAGGTTCTCGATGCGGGCCCACCACACGGACTCGGCGCCGAGCGCCGCGAACCAGCGATAGTCGACGTAGACGCCGGCGAGTGCCTTCCCGATCAGCAGGAAAAGCGCGACGGCGATCGCCGCGATCGTGAGCCACCGTCGCGCTCGCACGTCAGGGCGCGACGCCGTGCGAGCGGAGCCACCCTTCCATCTCGCCGCGAATCTCCGCAAGGCGCTCGGCGCTACGCGCCTCGAAGCGCGCGACCAGCACCGGTTGTGTGTTGGATGCGCGGATGAGCCCCCAGCCATCGCCGAACAGCACGCGCGCGCCATCGACGTCGACCACCTCGTGCTCGCGGGCGAAATGCCGAACGGCGTCCGCGACGATCGCGAACTTGCGATCGTCGGGACAGTCGATGCGAATCTCCGGGGTCGAGACGAACCGCGGCACGTCGGCCAGCAGTTGCGCGATGCCCTTCCCCGACTCGGACACGATGCGCATGAGCCGGGCGGCGGCATAGAGCGCATCATCGTGGCCGTAGAACGACTCGGCGAAGAACATGTGCCCCGACATCTCGCCGGCGACCGGCGCGCCGAGCGCCTTCATCCGGTCCTTGATGAGCGAGTGCCCAGTCCTCCACATGACCGGCGTGCCGCCGGCGGCCGTGATGGCGTCGGGCAGCGCCTGCGAGCACTTCACGTCGAAGATGATCGGCTGAACGCCTCCGATGCGCGCCAGGACGTCACGCGCATAGATGAGCAGCAGATAGTCACCCCAGATGATCTCGCCTTCCGCGTCGACTACGCCAATGCGATCGGCGTCGCCATCGAACGCGACGCCGAGATCGTAGCCGCCCCGCCGAACCTCGGCGATGAGGTCCTGGAGGTTCTCGACGACGGTAGGGTCGGGATGATGATTCGGGAACGTCCCGTCGCTCTCGCAGAACAGATACGTCGCGCTGATGCCGAGGCGCTCGAACAGCGCGGGCGCAACGAGGGAACCGACGCCGTTGCCGCAATCGACGACGACTCGTGGCGCGCGAGCCAGCCTGCCGACGCGCCGGGCTATGTCATCGATGTAGCGGTCGATGACCGCCTCCTGGCGCACGACGCCCTGCCCGCTCGGCGACGAAGTCTTCGATGCGAGTCGGCGAAGCTCCTGAATGTCCTCGCCGTGCACCGAATCGGTGCCGACGCAGATCTTGAAGCCGTTGTACTCGGGCGGGTTGTGCGAGCCGGTGATCTGGATCCCCGCCCCGACGTCGAGGTTGGAGAGGCTCCAATACAACAGCGGTGTCGGGACCGTTCCGATATCGACGACGTCGACGCCGCAGCCGGTGAGCGCGCCGACCAGGGCGTCTCGAAGGCTCGTGCCGCTCGGGCGGTTGTCGCGGCCCACCGCGACCGGCCGTTGCACGCCTCGGGCGGCGAGAAAGGCAGCGAAGCCGCGGCCGATGGCGGCCGCGGCTTCGACGGTCAGATCCTCGCCCACGACGCCGCGGATGTCGTACTGGCGAAAGATCCCCGGGGCGATGGTCATTCGGGTCTGAGCGCGCGACTGGTCCGCGGCGGCGGACGCTCGTGACTAGCGCGCCGCCGCCGCCGACGGCGCGATCGGTACCGCTGGAACCACGACGGTCTCGCTGGCCTGTGCGGGTCGGACGGCGCCGCGCTGCGCTATCCGCGCCACCGAATCGGGGAACAGCCCGAGCACGACGATGAGAACGGCCGCTGCCGCGATCACAAAGCGGGTGAGGCCGCCCGCGGGCGTCGTGGGCGCCGCAGCGGCGGGACGCGGCTTCATGTACATCACGCGGATGACCTGCAGGTAGTAGCCGGCGGAGATGGCTGTCGTAATGACGAGGAGCACTGCCAGCCGCGACTGCGGTGCCGGCGCATCCAGCGCGGCCTGCAGCACGTACCACTTCGCGAGAAATCCGATACCGCCCATGAGCGGGAACCCGAGCAGGGCGAGCATGAACACCGACATCGCCGCGGCCATCCACGGCCGCTCGTTCCACAGCCCCGAGTAGCTGTCGATGGTCAGATCGCCCTCACCCGGCTGCCCGAGCGCGACGATCACGGCAAACGCGCCCATCGTCGCCAGGGTGTACGCGAACAGGTAGAACAGGAATGCCGACGACCCGGCCGGCGTGCCAACGACCAGCGCGACGAGCACGAAGCCCGCGTGCGCGATGCTCGAGTACGCGAGCATTCGCTTGATGTTCGTCTGCGCCAGCGCGACGACGTTGCCCACGACCATCGTGAGCGCCGCGAGCCACCAGACGGCGATGTGCCACCGCGTGTACGAGCCGCCGAACGCCTCGATCCACACGCGGAAGAACGCGGCGAACGCGCCAGCCTTCACGGCCGCGGCCATGTACCCCGTGACCGGCGTGGGCGCACCTTCGTACACGTCGGGCGCCCACATGTGGAACGGCGCGGCCGCGACCTTGAATCCGAAGCCGACCAGCAGCAACGCGATGCCCGCGAGCAGCATCGTGCTGTCAGCGAGGTGGAACTCCGCGACGCGCTCGGCGATGGTGGTGAGATTGGTGGAGCCCGTCGCCCCGTACACGAGCGCGATCCCGTACAGCAGAAACGCGGTGGAGAACGCGCCGAGCAGGAAGTACTTGACGGCCGCTTCGGCCGATCGTGCGCTGCGGCGGTTGAGTCCCGCCAGCACGTACGAGGCGATGGACATGAGCTCGATGCCGAGGAACACGATCATGAGATCGCGCGCCGCGGCGAGCATCATCATGCCGCCCGTCGCAAAGAGCACGAGTACGTGCGACTCGCCGGCGTCGATGCCTTCGCGTGCGTTGTAGTCGATGGACAGCGCGATGGTGATCAGCGTCCCGATGAGGAAAACCAGGTCGGCGCCCCAGCGGAAGCCATCCACGGCCACGATGCCCGGTTGCGCAGTGTACCCGCGCGACGCGAACCAGATTACGACTCCCGTCGTGATCAACGTCAGGACGAGCGCGCCGATTCCGACTGACCGCTGATGACTCGCGCTGTCGGGCCGCCAGGCGGACCACAACATGAGGAGCATCGCCCCGCCGAGCAGGACGAGGTCCGGCACGAGGGCGAGCGACAGGCCGCCGGGGAGCGAGACGTCGATGGGCATCTAGCGTCCCCCCGCCGGCAGGGTGGCCGTCTGCTGCGCGGTACGCGCCTCGACTGTCTGGACGAACAGCGTGGTCGCGGCTTCCATGCGCGACAGAATTGGCTTGGGATAGAGGCCCATCCACAGAATTCCGGCGAGCATCGGCACGAGCAGCCCGATCTCCCGCCAATTGAGATCCGTGAGGTGCTCGTTCTCGCGCTTGTCGAGCGGGTTGTAGATGATCCGCTGAATCGCCCACAGCAGGTACGCGGCGGCGAGGATCACTCCGATGGTCGCCACCGTCGTGGCATACGGGAACGTCTTGAACGAGCCGAGCAGGACGAGGAATTCGGAAACGAATCCGTTCGTGCCGGGCAGCCCGATGCTGCTCAACGCGACGACCGTGAGCAGCGTCGCGAATATCGGAACCACCTTCGCGATCCCGCCGTACGCCGCGAGCTCGCGCGAATGGCGGCGCTCGTAGATCATGCCGATGAGCAGGAACAGCGCGCCGGTGGAGAGGCCGTGGCTGATCATCACCATCATCGCGCCCTGCACGCTCTCCCGCGTGAGCGCGAAGAGGCCGAGCATCACCATGCCCAGGTGCGCGACGGATGAATACGCGACGAGCTTCTTGAAGTCGGGCTGGACGAGCGCGACGAGCGAGCCGTAGATCACGCCGACTACAGCGAGCACGATGATCGTCGTGCGCACCACCGGACTCATCGCCGCGGTCGGAAACAGCGGAATCGCGAGTCGAATGAATCCGTAGGTCCCGAGCTTCAGCATGATGCTGGCGAGCACCACCGACCCGGCGGTCGGCGCTTCGACGTGCGCGTCAGGCAGCCAGGTGTGGAACGGGAACATCGGCACCTTGACCGCGAACGCGCTGAAGAACGCGAGGAAGAGCAGCACCTCGGCCGAGACGAACACGCCGACGAGAGGAAGCGTCACACCTCCCTGCGTCGCCTGCGAAGCGGCCGCGAAGATCCGATCGAACGCGAAGTTCGGGATGCCGGTGGCCGGGTCGCCCGCCTTGATGCCCAGGTACAGGATCGCTACGAGCATGAGTAGCGACCCGACGAACGTGAAGATGAAGAACTTGAGCGCGGCGTAGAGCCGGCGTGCTCCGCCCCAGATGCCGATGATGAAGTACATCGGCACCAGCATCACTTCCCACATCGCGTAGAACAGGAAGAGATCGCGCGCCACGAAGACGCCGAGCATCCCGGCCGTGAGGATCAGCAGTAGCGCATGATAGCTGTGCACCTTCGTCCGCACGCTCGTCCATCCGCCCAACACCGCGAGCGGCATGATGAGCGTGGTGAGCAGCACGAGCATCACGGAGATGCCGTCGACACCGACCGTGAAGCGAATGCCCCAGGTGCGAATCCAGGGGAGATCGACCACCGCGCGCCATCCAGCCTCGCCGGGCAGCACCACCCACCAGAGTCCGATCGAGACGACGAACTCGAGCACGAAGGTGAACAACGCGATGCGCCGTGCGAACATCGCCCCGGCGTCGTTCAGGTCACCGGTTCCTTCCGCCTGGTTCGCCGAGCCATGCACCAGGATCACGAGCGCGCCAGCCACGGGAAGCGCCAGCAGCGTGGGCAGCACCCACGACTCGTATGCGATCGAGTTCAGAAAGGCGAGCATCGAATCAGCGGAAAGTGAAGGCGCCGAGGACCGCGATGACGCCGATCAGAAGAACCCACGCGTAGGTGCCGACCTGCCCCGATTGCAGCCGCGAGCCGACCCATCCGAACAGGCGCGGAATTCCGGTGCCGACCCAGGTGACGAGGAACCTGTCGATGAGGCCCTGATCCACACCCTCGGTGAGCACGTTCCGCGACACCCACAGGGTCGGCTTCACGATGGCGCGATCATAGGCCTCGTCCACGTAGTACTTGTCGAGCAGCACGCGCTCGATGCCCTGCTCTTCCGGCGCCTGGGCTTTCGGCACGAGGCGCGCGGGCTTGAGCCGCACCACGGCGATCACGATGCCGAGGACCGCGATGGCCACCGCGGCGCCGATGAGCGCCCATTCGGTCGCGTGCGACACGTGCCCCCCGCCCTCGCCCGTGACCAGCGCCGTGGCCGGACCGACGACCGGCTCCAGCCAGTGATCCAGCAGTCCGACAGGCCCGAGCGGCAGCAGCGCCGGCAGATTGAGCCAGCCGCCGAACGCGCTCAGCACGCCGAGCACCACGAGCGGGCCGGTCATGATCCACGGCGCCTCGGCGAGGTGCGAGCGCTCCGTCTCGCCGGTGCGGTTGGGGCCGTGGAAGGTGTACAGCATCATTCGCGTCATGTAGATCGCGGTGAGCAGCGCGGCCGCGAGCCCCATGGCGTAGATGACGTAGAGCAGCGCGCTCCCCGGGATGCCTAACCAGCTCGTCCGCACGAGCGTCGATTCGTGCGCGCGCGCGAACACGGCACCGAGGATCTCGTCCTTGGAGAAGAAGCCCGCGAACAACGGGATGCCGGCGATGGCGAGCGTCGCGATCCACATGAGCACGAACGTGATCGGCATGTAGCGCCGGAGCCCGCCCATGTTGCGCATGTCCTGCGCGTCGTCGGTCTTGTGCGTGGCGTGGTAGGCGCGGTGCATCACGTGGATCACCGAGCCCGCGCCGAGGAACAGCAGCGCCTTGAAGAAGGCGTGCGTGACCAGGTGGAACACGCCGGCCACGTACGCGCCCACGCCGACGCCCACGAACATGTACCCGAGCTGCGAGATCGTGGAGTACGCGAGCACCTTCTTGATGTCCCACTGCTTGAGCCCGATCGTCGCGGCGAACAGCGCCGTGAGCGCCCCCACGAACGCGACGGTCAACTGCGCGGCCGGCGCGAGCGAGAACAGGAACGCGCTGCGGGCGATGAGGTAGACGCCCGCGGTGACCATCGTCGCGGCATGGATCAGCGCCGAGACCGGTGTCGGGCCTGCCATGGCGTCCGGGAGCCAGACGTACAGCGGGATCTGGGCGCTCTTGCCGGCGCAGCCGAGAAAGAGGAACAGGCAGATCGTCGTCACCAGGGGGGTGTTGAACCCTAACGCCGGCGCGGCCGCGGCCGCGCCGACGAAGTCCAGTACGCCGAGGTTGGCGAACAGCATGAACATGGCGATCAGGAATCCGAAATCGCCGATGCGGTTGACGATGAACGCCTTCTTGCCGGCGTCGGCGTTCGCCTTGTCGGTGAACCAGAAGCCGATGAGCAGGTACGAGCAGAGGCCCACGCCTTCCCACCCGACGAACAGCACCGGGTAGCTGGCGCCGAGCACGAGCACCAGCATGAACGCGACGAACAGGTTCAGGTACGCGAAGTAGCGCGGGTATCCCGGGTCATCCCGCATGTACCCGATGCTGAACAGGTGGATCAGCGTCCCGACGCCGGTGACCACCAGCGTCATCACCATCGATAGCGGATCGACCTGGAGCGCCGCATCGACGTGCAGGTCGCCGGCCGGGATCCACGAGAACAGCGTGCGAATGAACGGGGCCTCGCGGTCGACGCCGAGCATCGCGAGGAAGATCGCGACGGCCAGCACGAACGCGAGCACCAGCACCAGCGGACCGACGACGGACACGATCCCGGCGTACCTGTGCCGGGCGACCGCGTGGTGGTCGTCGCCATGGGCTCCGCCGCCCGTGCCGTGACCGTGCTCGTGGCTGGGCGCGTGGACGTCGTGCCCGGCGGCGCTCGGGTCGGCGGGCCCGACGCGCGCCGCCGACCTGAGCGAGAGCCAGCCGTTGATGATGAAGCCGAGGAATGGCAGCAGCGGGATGAGCCACACCCACTCGGCGATGCTGCCGCTCAACGGATGCGCGCCGGTGGTCGCTTCCTGAAGCAGCATTAGCCTTTCAGCAGATTGATGTTCTCGAGATTGACGGTCTGCCGGTGGCGGAAGATCGCGATGATGATCGCGAGCCCTACCGCCGCCTCGGCCGCCGCGACCGTCATGACGAAGACGACGAACACCTGCCCCTCCATGCCGTAGACCTTGCTCAGCGCCACGAACGACAGATTCACCGCGTTCAGCATGAGCTCCACGCACATGAAGATCACGATCGCGTTGCGGCGGGTGAGCACGCCGATGGCGCCGATCGTGAACAGCACGCCGGAGAGCGCGAGCGACTCAGCGAGCATCGACACGCCTCCCGCGCCCGATCACGACGGCGCCGACGATGGCGACGAGCAGCAGGATGCTCGTCAGTTCGAACGCGAGCAGGTACTCGGTGAAGAGCGGTTGCGCCACGCTGCCCACCGCGCCGAGGTCGCGCACCGCCACCGGATCGTAGCCCCCGCCCGGCGTGAAGGGCTGGGGCAGCGTCTTCCCGGCGAGTGCCGCGAGCTGCGCGAGCAGCGCCAACCCGAGGAAGCCGGCGAGCAGCCTCCCCCACTTACCACGAATGTCGGCGAGCTCGGACGGGTGGCCGAGGTTCAGCAGCATCACGACGAAGAGGAACACGACCATGATGGCGCCGGCGTAGACGAGCACCTGGATCACGCCGATGAAGTGTGCCTCGAGCATCGCGTAGAGCGCCGCGAGGCAGAACATCGTGTTCACGAGCCAGAGCGCCGCGGCGACCGGACTCTTGCGCGTGACGAACGCGATCGCCGATGCGATCGCGATCAGTCCGAACAGATAGAAGTGAACCTGGTAGAAAAAGTTCGGCATGAGCGCGTGGCTACTCGCCTTTCGGATCGGCCGGGTCCCACATCTCGCACACCGGATGCGTCTGTTCCACGAGCCGCTCGAGATCGTAGACGAACCCGTCGCGGCTGTACTCCGCGTTCTCGTAGTGGCGGCCGACGTGGATCGCCTCTTCGGGGCACACCTCCTGGCAGTAGCCGCAGAAGATGCAGCGGAACTCGTCGATCTCGAACACGAGTGGGTAGCGGTTCCCCTGCTCGTCCTCGCCGGGCACGAGCTTGATGCAGTTCGCGGGGCACACCGTGGGGCAGAGACCGCAGGCCACGCATTTGGCCTTGCCGGTCTCGGTGGTGAGCATCCGGTGCGTTCCGCGCCACCGCTTGGAGATCGCTTCCTTCTCCTCGGGATACTGCGTCGTCACCTTGTGCGGGTCGATGAGGTGCTTGAAGGTCATGGCCATCCCCTTCAGCGTCGCCCGCACGTAGCTGACCTGTTCGACAGGTCGCTCCATCACCTTCACGTTGATCGCCATCAGTCTCCGGACTCTGGGCTGAGCTGAGCGCGCGTGGCCGTCACGGCGCGCAGCCGCGCAATCTGTTGCGGCGTGGCCCGGCCGTAGGCCGGGCTGATGATGCGCCCGCGATCGAGGATCACGAACGTGATGATCACGAGCACGATGTTCACGGCCAGCAGCGCGAGCCCGTACAGGAGCCCTCGCTCGAGGCCGAGGTAGTCGAGGGCCAGCATCACCGACGCGACGATCACGATGTACGTGAGCGCCATCGGGAGCATGATCTTCCACCCCAGCGACATGAGCTGGTCGTAGCGGAAGCGCGGCAGGGTCCATCGGACCCAGATGAACAGGAAGAGGAAGAACAGCGTCTTGACCGCGAAGATCGCGATCGACAGGAGCAGCATGACGAACGAGACGCCGCTCGTGTTGTCGACGGTCGTGAACGGGATGTCCCACCCGCCGAAGAAGAGCGTCACCATGAGCGCGCTCGACGTCGTCATGTTCGCGTACTCCGAGATCGGGAACATCGAGAACTTCATCGCGCTGTACTCGGTGTGATACCCGGCGACGAGCTCCGACTCGGCCTCGGGAAGGTCGAACGGCAGGCGGTTGGTCTCGGCGAACGCGGCGACCATGAACACGAAGAACGACATCGTGAGCGTGGCCACGTTCCAGAGGTGCATCGACGCCTGCTGATCCACGATCTCGTTCAGCGTCACGTTGCCGGCGAGCAGCAGCACGGGAATGAGCGACATCCCCATGGCGATCTCGTACGACACCATCTGCGCACTCGACCGCAGGCCGCCGAGCAGCGCGTACTTGTTGTTGGAGGACCAACCGGCCAGGACGATGCCGTACACGCCGAGCGACGTGATCGCGAGCGTGAACAGGAAGCCCACCGGCAGGTCGGCGACGATCATCGGGATGCGTCCCCAGCGCGAGTCCCACGGTGCGCCGAAGGGGATCACCGCGGCCGCCATGAGCGCCGGAATGAACGCCATCATCGGCGCGAGCATGAACAACGGCTTGTTCACGTGCGCGGGGAGCGTCTCCTCCTTCATGATGCTCTTCACGCCGTCGGCGGCGGGCTGCAGGAGCCCCAGCTTGCCGCCCACGCGATTCGGGCCGTGCCGATCCTGAATCCATGCCGAGATCTTGCGCTCGGCGAGCGTGAGCAGCGCCGCCCCGACCATGTACACGGTGAAGAGGACGATCACCTTCACCACGGTCGAGATCAGGAACGTCCAGAGCGGTAGCGGCGGGTCCGGGATCGTGTGGACCAGCGCGTACACGTGAGACGAGATCACTGCGGCGCTCCTGCCGGTTGCCCGGCGTTCACGACCGGGAGTCCACGCAGGCCGAGCGAGTCGTAGTTCAGTCCCGCGAACTCCGAGCGGGTCGCGGCCAGCGCCTTGAACACGTCGGCGGGAACGAAATAGTCGCTCGGCTCGCCGAGCGATCCCAGCAGGTCCGCCAGCACGAACCAGCTCGGACGCGCGAGTCCCGGCGCCGCCTTCGCCTGCAGGAACCGCTGTACGCGCCCGCGGAGGTTCGTGAACGTTCCCTCCTCCTCCGTGAAGTTCGCGATCGGCAGTGCCACGTCGGCGACGGCGAGCCCGACGGGCAGGACGGTGCCGATCACGATCACGGCCGAGGCACGCCGCACCGCCGCCAGGTCGATCTCGGCGAGCGGGTGGTCGGCGATGACGAGCACGTCGCCGTCACGCAAGCCATCGAGCGGCGTGTCGGTTTTGGTGAAGCCCAGCATCTCGGCGCCGGTCACGTTCGCGGCGCGTTCGGCGCGGAGCGCGAGATCCTTCACGCCCGGAAGCGGTGCCTCGGGCCCACGCGCGACGCGGAATGCGCCGCTGCCACCGGTCTTCTCGGCGAGCCGGCCGAGCAGGTGCAGCGCCTCGTTCGACAACATGGGTGAGGCGAGCACGAACGCCCGCTTGCCCTGGAGCAGGCGCGCCGCGGCGGCCAGGCCCGCGTCCCAGTCGGTGGCCTCCAGCGTCGCCTCGCGGCGGACCATCGGGAGCTCGAGCCGGTTGGTGGCGTTCATCCACCGATAGTCGAGCCGCCCCTCATCGCAGAGGAAGTACTGGTTGACCTCGGGATTCGCGCGCGGCCGCATGCGGACCACCACGTTGTCCCGCGTCTCGATGATCGCGTTGCACCCCTGGGTGCAGTTCGGGCAGATCGAGGCGGTCCGGTCGAGCTCCCACGCCCGCGCCTTGTTCAGGAAGTCCTTCGAGAGCAACGCGCCCACCGGACAGAGGTCGACGACGTTTCCGGCCCACGGGTGCGTGAGGTCCTTCTCCTCGAACTTCCCGATGTAGGCGCGATCGCCGCGCTCGCTCACGTTGAGCACCGGGTCGTCTGCCACGTCGTCCATGAACCGAACGCACCGCGTACAGAGGATGCACCGGTTCGGGACGTACATCACGTCACCGCCGAAGTCCTCCACCGGGTTGAACCGTTTCGGCTCGTGGAAGCGTGAATCCTTCCGCCCTTCCTGGAACGTGTAGTCCTGCAGCTCGCACTCGCCGGACTGGTCGCAGATGGGGCAGTCGAGCGGGTGGTTGATGAGCAGCATCTCCAGCACGCCCTTCCTGGCTTCACGCGCCTTCTCGGAATGCACGTGCACGACCTGCCCGTCGGCCACCGACGTCGCGCAGGCGGGCGCGAGCTTCGGGGCCTTCTCCACTTCCACGAGGCACATTCGGCACACGCCGGCCACGGGGAGCCCGGGGTGATAGCAGTAGTGCGGGATGAGGACGCCGACGGTGCGGGCGGCCTCGAGGATCGAGGTGCCCTCGGGCACCGCGACCGGCCGGCCCTCGACCGTCAGCTTGATCGTCTTGACGTCAGCCATGAAATCGTCGTTAGGCTGCGGCCGGTCAGGCCGCGGCGGCGGCGCGGAACGGGCAGCGCTTCCCGGTAATGTGGGCTTCGAACTCATCGCGCCACTTCTGAATCCCGGAGGCGACCGGCACCGCGCAGGAGTCGCTGAGCACGCAAATCGTCTTGCCGGTCATGTTCTCGCCGATGTCGAGCAGGGTATCGAGGTCGGCCATGGTGCCTTCGCCGGCCTCGATGCGCTCCATGATCTTCGTGCTCCACGCCGTGCCCTCGCGACACTGCGTGCACTGGGCGCAGCTCTCGTGGGCGTAGAAGCGTGTGAGGCGCGCGATCTGCTTCACCATGCACTGCGCGTCATCGATGACGATGCAACCGGCCGAGCCCAGCATGGAGCCGTTGGCGACCATGCCCTCGTAGTCCATGACCGCGGCTTCGGCCTCGGCCATGTTCATGATGGGGACCGACGAGCCGCCGGGGATCACGGCCTTGAACTTCCGGCCCGGCAGCGGCCCGCCGCAGACGTCGTACAGGAAGTCCTTGAACGGGAACCCCATCACGACCTCGTAATTGCCCGGGCGCGCGATGTTGCCGCACACCGACCAGAGCTTCGTGCCGGTGCTCTTCGGGTTGTCGGGCCGCGCCATCTTCTTGTACCACTCGGCGCCGTTGTTCAGGATGTGCGGCACCGCGGCGAGCGTCTCGACGTTGTTGATCGTGGTCGGTTGGCCGAAGACGCCGGCGACCGCGGGGAACGGCGGCTTGATGCGCGGGTTGCCGCGCCGCCCCTCGAGCGAGTTCATGAGCGCCGTCTCTTCGCCGCAGATGTAGGCGCCCGCGCCCTTGTGAACCCAGACGTCGATTCGCTTCCCGGTGCCCATCGCGTTAGGCCCGATGAGCCCGGCGGCGCGCGCCTCGGCGACCGCGGCTTCCATCCGTGCCAGCGGTTCAGTGAACTCGCCGCGGATGTAGATGTAGCACGTCTCGGCGCCGATGGCGTACGCGCCGATCGCACAGCCCTCGATGAGGGCGTGCGGCGTCCAGCGCATGATCTCGCGGTCCTTGAACGTGCCCGGCTCGGATTCGTCCGCGTTGCAGCAGAGATAGTGCGGCTTGCCGTCGCCCGGCTTCATGAACGACCATTTCATGCCCGTCGGGAAGCCGGCGCCGCCGCGGCCGCGCAGCCCCGATTCCTTCAGGACGTTCACGATCTCGGCCGGCGTCATGCCGAGCGCCTTCTCGAGCGCGACGTAGCCGCCGCGCTTCCGCCAGCCATCGACGGAACGTGCGTCCGGGTCGCCAAAGTATTTCGAGAGGACGAGCGTCTCCCGCGGGTGCGGGGCGTGCGGGTATCCCATTAGGTCAGCTTGGAGAGGATGTCCGGCACCGTGTCGGGCGTGACCGACTCGATGAAGTCGGCGTTGATCATCACCGGGGTCGCGAAGCCACACGCGCCCAGGCACTCGACTTCGATGACGGTGAAGCGACCGTCGTCGGACGTGACACCGAGCTCGCCACACCCGGTGTGGTGGAGGAAGGCCTTCACCACGTCCTCGGCGCCGCACACGTTGCAGGGCGACGTGGTGCACACCTGGATGAAGTGCTTTCCCACCGGGTGTTGGTGGTACATGGTGTAGAAGGTGACCACCCCCTTCACGTACGCCGGCGTGAGCGCGAGCACTTCGGCCACTTCGGCCATCGCCCCCTCACTCACCCAGCCGCGATCCTCCTGCACCATCCAGAGGGCGGGCAGCAGCGCGGCCATCTTGGTCGGGTAGCGCGTGAGCAGCTCGTCGAGCTGCCGGCGACGTTCGCCCACGAACACCGGCTCATGCGGCTCCCCGTGCGGGTGGCGCGCCTCGCCGTGCGGAGCGTGCGATTCGGCGTGGGTGCCGCCCATTTCCTTGGACGTCGCCATTATCGGTCGATCTCCCCCATGACGATATCGATGCTCGCGTTGATGGCGATCACGTCGGAGAGGAGGTGACCCTCGACCATCTTCGGGATCGCGGACAGGTTCACGAACGACGGCGGACGGATGCGCCAGCGGACCGGCTTCGACGTTCCGTCGGAGACCATGTAGTAGCCCTTCTCACCCTTCGGGCTCTCCACCGCCACGTACGACTCGCCGAGGGGTGGGCGCGGACCTTCCATCACGACCTTGAAGTGATGGATCATCGACTCCATCTCGCTCGTCGCCTTCGACTTCGGCGGCAGGATCAGCCGCGGATCGTCGACGTTCACGGGGCCGTCGGGGAGTCGATCGGCCGCTTGCTGGAGGATCCGCACCGATTGGCGCAGCTCCTCCATGCGCACGAGATACCGATCGTACACGTCGCCGTTCGTCCCCACCGGCACGTCGAAGTCGTACGTCTCGTAGTCGAGATACGGAAAGTCCTTCCGGACGTCGTAGGCGACCCCCGAGGCGCGGACCATCGGCCCGGAGAGCCCGTAGTTGACTGCCTCCTCGGGCGTCATCACGCCGAGCCCCACGGTTCGCCCCACCCAGATGGCGTTCTTCGTCAGCAGGCGGTCGACTTCATCGAGCGTCTTCGGGAAGGTGCGAATGAAGTTCCGGAGGCCGTCGAGCCAGCCGTCGGGGATGTCGGCGATCATGCCCCCCACGCGCGTGGCCGACGTCGTCAGGCGAGCCCCCGTCCACGCCTCGAGCAGGTTGTAGACGTTCTCGCGCTCCTGGAAGGACCAGAGGAAGGGCGTGTACGCGCCGATGTCGATGCAGGTGGTGCCGACCCACACGAGGTGCGAGATGATGCGCGACAGCTCCATCGCGATCACCCGGAGCACCGTGCACCGGGGCGTGGCCTCGACGCCGAACAGGCGCTCCGCACCCAGCGCGAACGCGACGTTGTTCCCGATCGAGTTGAGGTAGTCCTCACGATCGGTCCACGGGATGATCTGGTTGTACTGACGGTACTCCCCGATCTTCTCGAAGCCGCAGTGCAGGTAGCCAATGTGCGGGATGCAGCGCACCACCGTTTCGCCGTCGAGCTCGAGCACGAGTCGGAGCACGCCGTGCGTTGCCGGATGCTGCGGCCCGAGGTTGACGAGCATGTGCTCGCCCGCGAGATCGGGCTCGATCATCGGCGGCGCCTCGACCGCGACCGGCGACCCGTCGTCGGCGGTGACGAGTGGTACGCGCTGCGGCCGCCCCTGCGCATCGAGGCCGGTGGTCGACAACGCGACCTCCACCGTTCGTTTCTGCGTCGCCACTTCTATTCTCCTGTGCGCTCGCCGCTGCGGAGCCGCCGCCGCATGTCGGCGGGCAGGTCCTCGAAGGCATCGGCGATCGAGAGCTCTTCCATCGAGTACCGCGCCTCGGGGTTCGCCGCCAGCGCCTGCCGCAGCTGCTCGGCGCGACTGAACCGGCCGCGGAGTGGAAAGTCCTTCCGCAGCGGATACCCTTCGCGATACTGCTCCCACATCAGAATGCGGCGCAGATCCGGATGGCCGACGAAGCTGATGCCGAACATGTCGAAGCACTCACGCTCCATCCAATCGGCCGCCTTGTAGACCGACCACACGCTCGGCACCTCGAGTGGGCGATTCTTCGGCAGTTCGGCCTTCAGGCGCAGAAAGCGACGGTAGGGCAGCGAGCGCAGATGCCACACGACCTCGACCGGGAGCTCGAGGTCGCGATACTCCACCGCGGTGACGTCCGAGAGGTAGTCGTAGCGCTGCTCGGCGTCGTCGTGCAGCCATCGGACGATGTCGAGCGCGCTCTCGGGCGCGATCATCACCGTTGTCTCGCCCCACACGACGTCAACGCGACGGATGGCCTCGCCGAACTGCGCGCGCAACGCGGCCGCGGAAGGGTTCGGCTCGCCGCCGCGATGCGGTACCGACTTGGGCGTCACCGGCGCGGGGGCATCTGCGTCGGCGCTCCCGGCGTACTGGATCTGGAATGGCGCCGTCACAGGCCGGACCGGGTCTGGTGCACCGAGTTGCCGAACGGTTCCGACAGCTCGTCGATGATTGGTGGCGGGATGTACAGCTTGCTGTTGGGGTCGGGCTCCATCTCGTTGCGGATGAGGTTGTCGCTCATCCGTTCACGCTTGACCTTCTCCTGGAGCATCATGATCCCGTACAGGAGACCTTCCGGCCTCGGCGGGCAGCCGGGCACGTAGACGTCCACCGGAATGATCGTATCGATCCCCTGCACCACCGCGTAGTTGTCGAACATGCCACCGCTCGACGCGCACGCGCCCATGGAGATGCACCACTTGGGCTGAGGCATCTGCTGCCAGATCCGCCGAATCACCGGTGCCAGCTTGAACGGCACGCGGCCGGCACAGATCAATACGTCAGCCTGACGCGGCGAGAAGCTCATGCGCTCCATGCCGAAGCGGGCGAGGTCGAAGCGGCTGGCCGCGGTGGCCATGAACTCGATGGCGCAGCATGCGGTGCCGAACGGCATGGGCCAGAGCGAGTTCGCGCGTCCCCAATTGACGAGAAAGTCGAGGCGCGTCGCGACCCACCCATCCTGTGAGCTCGGATCGTACTCGACGACACGGCGCTCGGGGCGAGACGTCAGTCCCACTGCAAAGCCCCCTTCTTCCACACGTAGATGAAGCCGACGAGCAGGATGGCGATGAAGACGAGCATCTCCCCGAGCCCGAAGAACGAGATCCGGCCCGCCGGGCAGACGCCGCTGGCGAGCGGTACGGCGCACGAGAGCTGCCGGTAGTAGACTCCCCACGGAATCATGAACACGGTCTCGATGTCGAAGATGATGAACAACATCGCGACCATGTAGAACTTGACCGAGAACCGCTCCCGCGCGTCGCCGAGCGGGGGGATTCCGGACTCGTAGGGCGTGTTCTTTTCCGGGGTGGCGCGTTGCCGAACAGTGAGGTGGGACAACCCGATGATGAGTATCGCGTTGGCGACCACGAAGCCCATCAGCAGCAGCACCGGCAGATAGGTCCGATCCATCACGCTCCCGACTTCGTGAAATAATTCACTTGCCTGCTGTCGTAAGCTATCGCGCGCTTGGATGGAGTGTCAACGGACTCGGGAATCGCGAACCGGAAATCGGGAATCGACGCGGTAAAACCGTCGCGGACCACGCGCGCGAACTGCCGTGACTTCGCTTTCGCGTTATCTTCCCCGCCGCTTCCGGCTGCGTTGCGGAGCCCGCATTCGCGCCAATCCAGCGCCGTCGATTCCCGATTCCCCATTCCCGACGACATGTCCATTCAATCTGACCGTTGGATCACACGCATGGCGCTCGAGCACCGCATGATCGAGCCGTTCGAAGGACGTCAGGTGCGTTCGGGCGTGATCTCGTACGGTGTGAGCTCCTACGGCTACGACATGCGCGTCGCGCGCGAGTTCCGCATTTTCACGAACGTGCTGAACTCGATCGTCGACCCGAAGGCCTTCGACCCCAAGTCGTTCGTGGAGTTCGAGGGTGATGTATGCATCGTGCCGCCGAACTCGTTCGCGCTCGCGCGGTCGGTCGAGTATTTCCGGATCCCCCGCGACGTCGTCACCATTACCGTGGGCAAGTCCACGTACGCGCGCTGCGGGATCATCACGAACGTCACGCCGTTCGAGCCCGAATGGGAAGGGTTCGTGACGCTCGAGATCTCGAACACCACGCCGCTGCCGGCCAAGATCTACGCGAACGAGGGGATCGCCCAGGTGCTTTTCTTCAAGGGGAGCGAGCCGCCCGAGGTCTCGTACCGCGACAAGCAAGGCAAATATCAGGGGCAGATGGGCGTCACGCTGCCGAAGCTGTAGCGAGACGGGGCGCGTCAGGTGCCGCGGCGCAGTCGCTCCGCGGCCGACTTGACGCGTGCCGCGTATCGCACCGCCGACTCGTCGTCGCGCCGCGCCGGCAACACCAGGCGCCGGTCGTCGGGATGCCTCGAGTCCGGCGCGTTGTTCATGGAGTCGCCGCCAACCGCCGCGACCGCAGCCTCGAATCGCTGCACGACCGTGAGGAGATCGGCCAGTTGCTCGGGCGATTCGTCGCCGTCGAGCAGGACGCGGCGCTCCAGGAGCTGGCCGCGAATCGTCTCGGCCGCGCGTGCCTCGTCGCGGGCCTGGACGCGGTCGAGCTCGTCACGCGCGCTCACTGCAGCCTCGCACCGCGCGTCACCCGAACAGCCCGGCGGCGTAGGCCACGAACGCCAGCACCGCGAGCGCCACCGCGGCCCACCCCATGAGGCCGAGACCGTGCTCGCGAGGCACCGCTGCGGTGATCGGCACCGGGAACACGGCCTCCCCATCTGCCTCAGCGCCATGGACGTCACTCACGTACGTCGTCTTCTCCACGGCGTCGGCGCCACCGATGCACGGCTCGCTATTCCTGTCGAGGCCGGCGGGGTTCACGGCGCTCGGCGGATTCGTCTCCGGACGGTGCTCCATACGGCGGTAGCGTGCAGCAAACGGGCCACGCACACGCGTGGCCCGAAGCTCCCCTGGGTCTGACGCCGACCGCGAGCGGGGCGTCCCGCTACCCCGCGCCCTGGCCCGCGGCGAATTCCTCCCGCGCGAGCGCGGCCGCCTTGAAATAATCGCGATTCATGCGGGCGATGGTGTCGATGCTGATGAGCTTCGGACATGCCTCCTGGCACTCGCCGAACAGCGTGCAACCGCCGAAGCCCTCGAGGTCCATCTGTTCGACCATGTGCAGCACGCGCCGGTAGCGCTCGGGCTGGCCCTGCGGCAGCAGCCCGAGGTGACTGACCTTGGAAGCGGTGAAGAGCGATGCCGACGCGTTCGGACACGCCGCCACGCACGCGCCACAACCGATGCAGGCGGCGGCGTCCATCGCATCGTCCACGTTCTCCTTCGGCACCGGGATCGCATTCGCGTCGGGCGCGCCGCCGGCGGGTGCGGAAATGAATCCGCCCGCCTGGATGATCCGGTCGAGCGCTTCCCGGTCCACGACGAGGTCCTTGATCACCGGAAACGCCTGCGCACGCCACGGCTCAATGTAGATCGTGGTGCCGTCGTCGAAGCTGCGCATGTGGACCTGGCACGTCGCGGCGCCGCGCACGGGCCCGTGCGCGGCGCCGTTGATCATGAGCGAGCAGGAGCCGCAGATCCCTTCGCGGCAGTCGTGCGCGAACGCGATCGGCTCATCGCCGCTCTCGATCAGCCGCTCGTTGACGACGTCGAGCATCTCGAGAAACGACATGTCGGGGCTCACGTCGGGTGCGTCGTACTGCACCATCCGTCCCGGCGTGTCAGGGCCCTGCTGGCGCCAGATGTGAAGTCTGAAATGCATGATTAGTTGGATAGGCCAGCCGAGATCCGCCAGCCGCGAGCCGTCGGTGAACGACTAGCCGTCAGTGAACGACTAGCCGTCAGTGAACGACCGGCGGCTGGCGACCGGCTGCTCATTTGTAGCTCCGCTGCGAGAGCGGCACGTACTCGAACGCCAGCGGCTCCTTGTGCAGCACCGGGGAGTTGCCCACGCCGCAGAATTCCCAGGCGGCGGCGTACGCGAAGCGCGCGTCGTCGCGTTGTGCCTCGCCGTCGGGCGTCTGGAACTCCTCGCGGAAATGCCCGCCGCACGACTCCTCGCGGTGGAGCGCATCGATGCACATGAGCTCCGCGAACTCGAGGAAGTCCGCCACCCGGCCGGCCTTCTCCAGCGACTGATTGAGCTCGGCGCCGGTGCCCGGCACGGTCACGTTCCGCCAGAACTCCTCGCGCAGCTCGGGGATGCGGCCGAGCGCGCGCCGGAGCCCGGTGGCGTTGCGCGCCATGCCGCAGTCCTCCCACAGGATCGTGCCGAGCTCGCGGTGGAAGGAGTCGACCGTCCGCTTCCCCTTGACGCCTAACAGGCGATGCTCGGTCTGCGTGACGCCCGCCACGGCGTCGCGAAACTCCGGACGGTCGGCCGACACCGGCGCCAGCTTCGCGCTCGCCAGGTAGTCCCCGATCGTGTAGGGTATGATGAAGTAGCCGTCGGCGAGCCCCTGCATGAGCGCGCTCGCGCCGAGACGGTTCGCGCCGTGATCCGAGAAGTTCGCCTCGCCGAGCACGTGCAGTCCGGGGATGGTGCTCATCAGGTTGTAGTCGACCCACAACCCGCCCATGGTGTAGTGCGCCGCGGGGTAGATGCGCATCGGGACTTCGTACGGATTCTCATCGGTGATGCGCTGATACATCTCGAACAGATTGCCGTACCGTTCGCGGATCTTCTGCATGCCCAGACGGTGGATGGCATCGGCGAAGTCGAGATAGACCCCACGCCCCGTCTCACCCACGCCGCGCCCTTCGTCGCACACCTCCTTGGCGGCGCGCGACGCGATGTCGCGCGGGCTCAGGTTGCCGAAGCTCGGATACTTCCGCTCGAGGTAGTAATCGCGCTCGGCTTCCGGAATCTCGTTGGGCCGCCGCTTGTCCCCCGGCTTCTTCGGCACCCAGACGCGCCCGTCGTTCCGTAGCGACTCGCTCATGAGCGTGAGCTTCGACTGGTAGTCGCCGCTCACCGGGATGCACGTCGGATGGATCTGCGTGAAGCACGGGTTCGCGAACGCCGCGCCCCGCTTGTGCGCGCGCCAGATGGCGGTGGCGTTCGAGTTCTTCGCGTTGGTCGAGAGGTAGAAGGCGTTGGCGTAGCCGCCGGTGGCCAGCACCACCGCGTCCGCGGCGTGCGCCTCGATGGCGCCGCTGCGCAGGTCACGCGTGACGATCCCGCGCGCCTTGCCGTCCACCAGCACGATGTCGAGGACCTCGGTGTGCGTGAACATGCGCACGCCGCCGCGCGAGATCTCCTTCTCGAGTGCCTGATACGCGCCGAGCAGGAGCTGCTGTCCGGTCTGGCCCCGCGCGTAGAACGTGCGGGACACCTGCGCGCCGCCGAACGAGCGGTTGGCGAGCAGGCCGCCGTACTCGCGCGCGAACGGCACGCCCTGCGCGACGCACTGGTCGATGATGTTGACGGAGATCTGCGCGAGTCGGTACACGTTCCCCTCGCGCGCGCGGAAGTCGCCGCCCTTCACCGTGTCGTAGAACAGGCGGTAGATGCTGTCGCCGTCGTTCTGGTAGTTCTTCGCGGCGTTGATGCCGCCCTGTGCCGCGATGCTGTGCGCGCGGCGCGGCGAGTCGTGGAACGAGAAGCAGAGCACGTTGTAACCGAGCTCGCTCAACGTCGCGGCGGCCGAGCCGCCAGCGAGGCCCGTCCCGACGACGATGACCGTGAACTTCCGCTTGTTGGCGGGGTTCACGAGCTTCATCTCGAAGCGGTGCTTATCCCACTTCTGCTCGATCGGGCCGGACGGAATACGGGACCGCAGTTCCATCGATCTGGTTCGCTCGTGAACGATCGCGCGCTACCGGACGATGCCGGCGAACACCGCGATCGGAATGAGGGAGAAGCCGAGGTAGATCGCCCACGCCAGAACGGCGGCGACGCGACGCTTGAGCGGGTCGGGGGAGGGTCTCGATATGCCGAGCGTGCGAATGCTGCTCCACGTGCCGTGGTAGAGGTGCAGCCCGAGACCGACCATCGCCAACAGGTAGAGCAGCGCGACCCACCAGGATTGGAAGGCGACCACGATGTTGCCGTACACATCCTTGTGGTCGAATGCCGGGTGGATGGTGCCGAACGTGAAGTGCAGCAGGTGCAGTACGATGAACACGAGCAACAGGACGCCGCCCCACCGGATGGTGCGGGCGGCGATGGTGGACACCTGCGGCTCCCGCTCGGCGTAGTCCACGGGTCGCGCAACCTGTTTGCGTCGTGTCAGCTGATAGGCCGCGGTGACGTGCAGGATGAGCGCGACCAGCAGGACGGCGCGCGCGAGCCACAGCAGCGGACCGAGCCGGCGCAGCGCCGCCGAGTAGTCGTTGATCTTGAGTGGTCCGGCGAACACCTGCAGGTTGCCGAGCACGTGCGAGATCAGAAACGCGATCATGATCAGGCCCGTGACGGCCATCACGGCGTGCTTCCCGATGGACGAGCGCCAGAATCGCGCGATCGCGCTCGCGGGCGCCGCGGACTCGTGCGCGGTGGCAGACGGTGCAGTCATCTCTTCCGTGGGACTCCGCTCCTCAGATGGACAACTTCGACATGGGCTCGCGCACGGCCTCGGCGCTCTTGCCGAGATCGACGCGCTCCTTCGACGTGAGCTCGACCTCGAGCACCTGCTCCAGTCCGCGCCGGCCCAGCTTGCACGGGACGCCGAGGAACAGCCCCGACATGCCGTACTCGCCTTCCAGCCACGCCGCGCACGGGAGCACGCGCTTCTGATCGCGCACGACCGCCTCGGCCATCTGCACCGCCCCCGACGACGGCGCGTAGTAGGCGGAACCGGTCTTGAGATACTTCACGATCTCGGCGCCGCCGTTGCGCGTGCGATCCACGATCGCGTCGAGCGTCTTGCGGTCGAGCAGCTGCGTGACGGGAATGCCGCTCACGGTCGTGTAGCTGATGAGCGGGACCATCGTGTCGCCATGACCGCCGAGCACCATCGCCTGGATGTCGCGCACCGAGACGTCGAGTGCCTCGGCGAGGAACGCCCGATAGCGCGCGGAGTCCAGCACGCCGGCCATCCCGATCACGCGCTCGCGTGGAAAGCCCGTGACCTTCTTCGCGACGTAGCACATCACGTCGAGCGGGTTCGAGACCACGATCACGATCGCGTTCGGCGACGTTCGCGCGATCTGCTCGGAGACCTGCTTGACGATGCCCGCGTTCGTGTTCAACAGATCGTCACGGGACATTCCCGGCTTGCGCGCGATGCCAGCCGTGATGATGACGACATCCGAGCCGGCGGTTTCTTCGTAGCCGTTGGTTCCGACGATGCGCGAATCGAAGCCCTCGATCGGAGCCGACTGCCACTGATCGAGTCCCTTCCCCTGCGGTACGCCCTCGACGACGTCCACCATGACGACGCGACGAGCGAGCTCCTTCTCGGCGACACGCTGAGCGGTGGTCGCGCCGACGTTTCCCGCGCCGACCACCGTGATGAGGTTGACCATGATGTGCGTAGAGATGGGTTGGATACTGCGGTACGGCAAAGTTAGCGGGCACGGGAGTGCGCTACAACTCAGCCTCCAACCTGCGACAGCGCGCGAAGGCCGCCAACTTTCATCTGCAGCAGCGCGTGTTCTTTCGGCTTACCGGCGAGCGCATCCCGAAACAGCGGCTCGAGCGGTTCGCCGGCGCGCAGCGCGTCGCGGAGCATCACCTCGTGATCGCCGAACAGACACGTGCGAAGACGACCGTCGGCGGTGAGGCGCACGCGGTTGCACGACGCGCAATACGTGTGCGTCATGGGCGTGATCACGCCGACGGTGCCGGGCCCTCCCGCGAGCCGATAGTACTTCGCCGGGCCGTTGCCACGCGGCGGGCCGTCATCCGCCGTGAGCTCCCCGAGCGACGCGACTCGCGCGAGTACCTCATCGCTCGGGACGACGTGCTCCCACGTGAGATTGCTCATCTCGCCCACGGGCATCAGCTCGATGAAGCGGACATGCCATGGATGCTCGAGCGTGAGGCGCGCGAAATCGGTGATCTCGTCGTCGTTGATGCCGCGCATCACGACCACGTTGATCTTGATCGGTGCGATACCGGTGCGCTCGGCGGCCACGGCCGCCGTCACCGGATCGAAGGCGAGGTTACGCCGTGCGATGGCCGCGATGCGATCGGGGCGGAGACTGTCGGCGCTCATGTTGATGCGGTCGAGGCCCGCCTCCCGCAGTCGCGGCGCCAGCTCCACGAGCTTCGCGCCGTTCGTCGATAGCGCGATGTCCTCGATGTCCGGGACCGCGCGCAGCAGGCGAATGAGCTGCTCGAGGTTCGGACGGATGGTCGGCTCGCCACCGGTCACGCGCACGCGCCGCAACCCGAGCGGCGCGAGTTGACTTACCACGCCCGCGATCTCCTCGTACGACAGGATCTCTGCCTTGGGGAGCCACGGCAGTCCTTCCACCGGCATGCAGTACAGGCAGCGGAAGTTGCACCGGTCGGTGATCGAGATTCGCAGGTACTCGATGCTGCGGCCGAATTGATCGCGGAGCGGCGCGTTCATGGATGAGACGCCTCGGTCGGAGTCTGCGCCGCCGCCCCCACCCACTCGCGGGTGCCGTCGACGTAGTGCTCGAGTTTCCAGATCGGCACCCGACGCTTGAGCTGCTCGATGACATAACGCGTGGCGTCGAGCGCCGGCGCCCGGTGCGGGTGCGCCGCGACGATGGCGACGCTCACGTCGCCGAGCGCGAGTGGGCCGAGACGATGCTCGACGACCAGCCGGGACACGCCAAACCGCGCGTCGGCCTCCCTGGCGATACTCGAGAGTTCGCGCTCGGCCATTGTGCGGTACGCCGAGTACTCGATGCCGGTAACGGGACGGCCGTCGTTGACGTCGCGCACGCAGCCGAGGAAGACCGACGTCGCGCCGCACGACACATCGCCGGTCTCGGCGATCAACGCCGAGACATCGATGGCACGGTCGACGAGCGCGGTCCGCATCAGCCTCCGGCGACCGGTGGGATGACCGCCACTTCCTCGCCACCTCGCAGCTCGGTGTCGGCTGGCGCGTACATCTCGTTCACAGCCACCAACGGTCGCGGCGGCAGCCGGTCCCCGCCGGGCAGGCTCGAGAGGGTGCCGAGCACGTCGCGAATCGTCGATCCGGCGGGAACATCGAGCTCGATCGCCGAGGTTCCCAGCGCGTCGGCGTAAGAGGCGAAAAGCAAAACCGTTACGGTCATGAGCTCGAGAAAAATATAACCGCTGCCTCGCGACCCGCGCCGCCCCGGGGGAAAAAAACGGCGCCTCTCGGCGCCGGGCTATCGCGATCGCGTGGCGCGATCAAGCCTCGGAGAGCTCCTCGGGCAGCTCGGTGCCCGCGACCATGGCGCGGAGCTCTTTCGACGGCTTGAACACCGGTACGGGACGGGCGGACACCTCGACCGGCGACCCGGTACGCGGATTTCTCGCCATTCGCGTCTTGCGCTGCCGAATCTTGAACGTCCCGAAGCCGCGCACCTCGATGTTCTTTTGCTGCTGGAGCGCCTCCTTGATGGCGTCGAGGAAGGAATCGACGACGCGGGCGCAGTCCTTTTTGGAGATCATCGGTCCGGCAGTCTGCGAAATCTGCGCAGTGACTCGCTCGACCAGATCAGCTTTGGTCATTGAAGGGCCTCGAGTGAGACGCGTACGGGACAGACGATCGACGGCTCGAAACTAGACCCTTACCTATTGTGTGTCAAGCGCTTGGCTCACTTGAGGCGGCTGTCGAAAGCCGCTCGGGCCGCAGGCGGTGTCGCCCGCCGAGCTCGCTGGGGGAGCAGTTGCGGGCTCGGCGCGGAGGGATCGGGCTCGAGCGTTGTCGTGAAACGCAGGGCCGCGAGTGGCAAGCGCTGCCGGTGGCCGCGCGGGTCAGACGCGCGTCTTGCGTACCGTCTCCATGAACTCCTGGAACAGCGGCCGCGCGTCGTGAGGTCCCGGGGCGGCTTCGGGATGGTACTGCACGCCAAAGATCGGTTGCTCGCGGTGCTTGAGCCCTTCCACCGTGCCGTCGTTGAGATTCACGTGCGTGACCTCGAGCTCCGGTGCTCCAGGCACGCCATGCTCGTCACCCCGCACCGCGAAACCGTGGTTTTGCGAGGTGATCAGGACGCGACCCGTGGAGAGCTCGCGCACCGGATGATTTCCGCCGCGATGACCGTACGGCATCTTCACCGTTTCGCCACCGAACGTGAGGCCGAGCAGTTGATGGCCCAGGCAGATGCCGAATATCGGGACACCGGCCGAGGCGACCCCGCGGATGGCGGCCGGGGCGTAGTCCACGGCCGCGGGATCACCCGGGCCGTTGCTCAGGAAGACACCGTCGGGTGCGAGCTCCAGCACTTCGGCGGATGATGTGGTAGCGGGCACGACGGTCACGCGACACCCTTCGGCCTCGAACAGGCGGAGGATGTTGCGCTTGATGCCGAAGTCGTACGCGATGATGTGCATCGAGGAACGCGGATCGCCCCACTCATACGCCTCGCGCGTCGTGACACGCGAGGCGAGGTCGAGTCCTTCCATGCTCGGGCATGCGTCCAGCGCGGCGAGCGCATCGGCATTCGGCTCCTGCCCCACTGCGATCACACCGCGCATCACGCCCACCGAGCGGAGGTGACGGGTGAGTCGGCGCGTGTCCACACCCTCGAGAATCGGAACGCGCGCCGCCGCGAGCCAGCTCCGGAGATCGCCCGACGCGCGCCAGTTCGAGTAGGTGCGCGAGAGCTCCCGCAGCACGACGCCGGCAACCTGCGGCTCCGCCGACTCCGGGTCTTCGGTGTTGACGCCGTAGTTGCCGATCATCGGCGCCGTCATCACGACGATCTGCGCCTTGTAGGAGGGATCGCTGTAGACCTCCTGATAGCCGGTCATGTTCGTGGTGAACACGACTTCGGCAACGGCGGGCGCGATGTCCTGGTCGAGCCGGCCGCGAAATAGGGTTCCATCCTCGAGGAGGAGGAACCCTGGAACAAAGCGTGGGTGGCTCACCAGTCTGGGCGCTACTGCTTCGGCTGCGGGCTGGTGGGAGCCGGCGTCGTGGTAGGCGGCGCCTTCGGCGCGGCCTCGAGCGGCACCGCGGGGTTCGCCTGCTGCGTCGGCGCGACCGGCGCGGGCGCGGCGGGCGTCGAGAGGCTCTTGTCGAGGACCGACGCCGGGACGCGGTTGCGGGTCGAGGCGATCTGGAGCACGAGCGCGAGGAAGAGGAAGATCCCCCCGCACCACCAGCTCGCCTTGGTCAGCAGGTTACCTGCCTGCCGAGTACCGATCAGGGAGTCGGCCGCGGACGTCGCGCCGCCGAAGCTCGCTGCGAGGCCGCCGCCCTTGCCGCTCTGCAGCAGAATGGCGGCCACGAGGACGATGCTGTCGATGATGAGCAGAATGAGCAGAAACGTGTACCACATGCGCGGCGATGGTTCGAGGCGATTGGAAACGGCAACCCCGTAATATCGCCGCACTTAGCCGCTCGGGTCAACCCGCGCGCGACTTCGAATCGAGCCATGCCCGGCCCCGGGGTCGCATGCGCATGGCGAGAGAGCGATGGTCAGGCGCGAACGATCGTCGCCCACCCTTCCGCATCGAGGCTGGCGCCACCCACCAGCACACCGTCCACCTCGGGTGCCGCGATGAGCTCCGCCACGTTGCCGCGGCTGACGCTGCCGCCGTAGAGCACCGGGATGTGGCCGGCCCGCTCGCCGGCAAGCTCCCCCAGCACACGGCGCACGACGGCGTGCATTGCGGATGCGTCGTTCGGCGATGCGGTGCGCCCGGTTCCGATGGCCCAGACCGGTTCGTACGCGACGAGCGCGTTGGCGATCTGTGCGGGCTGGAGTGATGCGAACCCTGCGCGAAGCTGCCGCACCACCACCGCCTCGGCCTCTCCACGCTCACGCTCGTCGAGCTTCTCGCCCACGCACAGCAACGGCGCGAGCCCCGCCGTCGCCGCCGCCGCGCACTTCAGCTTCGTCTGCTCGTCGGTTTCGCCGAACACGTGCCGCCGCTCCGAGTGCCCGACCAACACGAGGCGCGCTCCGGCGTCGCGCGCGATGGGAGCGGAGACCTCGCCGGTGAACGCGCCTTTCGGCTCCCAGTGGATGTTCTGCACGCCGGAGAGGATGTCCGGCCGCTCCCGGAGCGCATCGACCACGGCGTGCAGCGTTAGGCTCGGCGGAAAGAACGCGACGGTGCGATCGGCGCGCCGCGCGTAGTGTACGAGAAAGGTCCGCAGGAACGCCTTCGCGTCGCTCGGACCGTGGTTCATCTTCCAGTTCGCGGCGAACACCGGCTTGCGGGTCATGCGGCGCGGTCCTCGAGCGCTTCGACACCAGGAAGCGGCTTGCCCTCGAGGAACTCGAGCGAGGCGCCGCCCCCGGTGGACACGTGGCTCATCCGGCCATCGAGCCCCGCCTCGGTGACCGCGGCCGCCGAGTCGCCCCCACCGACGATCGTCGTCGCACCCTTGTCCGTCGCGTCCGCCATGGCCTGCGCGACCGCGCGCGTGCCGGCATCGAACGGCGGTGTTTCGAACACGCCCATGGGCCCGTTCCAGAGAATCGTTTTCGCCGTGGCGATGGCCCGGCCGTACGAGCGGATCGTGTCGGGGCCGATGTCGAACATCGCCTCGTCCGGCGGGATGGCGTCGCGCCGCACGGCGTGCGCGGCCGCGGGCTGGTCCAGCGACGGCGCGACGACGGCGTCGTGCGGCAGCGTTAGGCGGAACGCCGCCTGCTCGAGCAGCGTCTCGGCGAGCGCCACGCGGTCGGGCTCCACCAGCGACTTGCCCGTCTCGAGGCCCATGGCCTTGAAGAACGTGCACGCCATCGCCCCGCCGATGAGCAGCCCGTCCACCTTCGGCAGCAGCGCCTGGATGACGTCGATCTTCCCGGAGATCTTCGCGCCACCGAGAATGGCGATGAACGGCCGCTGCGGGTTCGCCAGCACACCGCCGAGATACTCGAGCTCCTTCTCCATCAGGAGCCCGGCCACCGCGGGGTGCAGGTACGCCGCGACGCCGGCCGTGGAGGCGTGCGCGCGATGCGCCGCCCCGAACGCGTCGTTGACGTAGAGATCGCCGAGTCGCGCGAACGACCGCGCGAGCGCGTCGTCGTTCTTCTCCTCGCCGGGGGCGAACCGCGTGTTCTCCAGCATCAGGATCTCGCCGTCCTTCAGGGCACGCGTGAGCGCCACCGCCTCGTCACCCTCGACCACGGGGGCGAACTTCACCGGATGCGGGGTGAGCTCGGCGAGCCGCCGCGCGACGGGCGCCAGCGAGTACTTCGGGTCGGGCTTCCCCTTCGGGCGGCCGAGGTGCGACAGCAGCACCACACGCGCGCCGCGTGCGATGAGCGCATCGATCGTCGGCAACGCCGCACGAATGCGCGTGTCATCGGTCACCCGACCGTCGTCGCCGAGCGGGACGTTGAAGTCCACGCGTACGAGTGCGCGCTTGCCGCGTACCTCGGCGTCGGTGAGGTCGCGAATCGTTCGCTTGCTGATCACGCCCGCGTTCCCCTAGAGCCGCGCGCCCATGAAGCGGATGAGGTCGACACAGCGCGAGGCGTAGCCCCACTCGTTGTCGTACCAGCCCGACACCTTCACCAGTGTGCCGTCCACGACGTTCGTGCTCTTGGCGTCGAGGATGCACGAGTGCGGGTTGCCGACGTAGTCGACGGAGACGAGCTCCTCCTCGGTGTACGCGATGATGCCGCGCATGGGGCCGTCGGCGGCCGCCCGGAACGCGTCGTTCACCTGCTCGATGGTCACGGGGGCATCGACCTCCACCGCGAGGTCGGTGAGCGACACATCCGGTGTCGGTACGCGGATCGCGATGCCGTCGATCTTTCCTTTCACTTCCGGGATCACGAGTGACGTCGCCTTCGCGGCGCCGGTCGTCGTCGGGATGATCGACACGGCGGCGGCGCGTGCCCGGCGCAGGTCCTTGTGCGGCAGGTCGAGGATGTTCTGGTCGTTCGTGTAGCTGTGGACCGTCACCATCGAGCCGTGCTTGAAGCCGAAGGCGTCACGCACGACCTTCACCATCGGCACCAGGCAGTTCGTGGTGCACGACGCGTTCGACACGATGTGGTGCTTCGCGTTGTCGTACTTGTCGCTGTTGACGCCCATGACGATGGTGATGTCCTCGCCCTTCGCGGGGGCCGAGATGATCACCTTCTTCGCGCCGCCGGTGATGTGCTTGCACGCGTCCTCGGCCTTCGTGAAGCGGCCCGTGGATTCGAGCACGATGTCGACGCCGAGCTCCTTCCACGGCAGCGCGGCCGGGTCCTTCTCGGCGAAGACGCGGACCTCGTCGCCGTCCACCGTGATGCCGTTGGCCGAGGCGGTGACGTCCCCCTCGTACGTGCGATGCACCGAATCGTACTTGAAGAGGTGCGCGAGCGTCTTGGTGTCGGTGAGGTCGTTCACCGCGACGAAGTCCAGATCCGCGACGCCCTGCTCCTTCGCCGCGCGCAACACCTGACGGCCGATGCGACCGAATCCGTTGATCCCAACGCGAATTGCCATCCCGTTCTCCTCACGAAAGCGGCCGATCGCTCGCGGAGCGAGCGCGGCCGAAGGTGACGTAGCTGATGATGCGGGCACCGCCGCGCACGAGGACTTCAGCGCACGCGTTCAGCGTGGCGGCCGTCGTGACGACATCGTCGACGAGCAGGAGATGCGCGCCGCGCAGCCGCGACGACGCCGTCGCCGAAACATCGAACGCGCCCGCCACGTTGCGCAAGCGGTCGCCGGGCGTGAGTCGCGTCTGCGTCTCCGTGTTGCGCGCTCGTGCGAGCACGTCGGCCCACACCGGCACGCGCCAGCGCACGCCGAGCGCGCGAGCCAGCAGCTCGCTCTGGTTGAAGCCGCGTTCGCGGGCGCGTGCCGGCGACAGCGGCACGGGCACGAGGGCGGCGCGCTCCTCGACGACGTCGCGCGGCCACGCCAGGCGCGCCATGCGTTCCGCCATCCCGTCCGCGGTCGCGCGCCACCCCTCGTACTTGAGCGCGTGCACGATCGCGCTGCCGCTGCCGCCGGGAATCCAGCAGACCGAGCGGACCGCGCGCACGAACGGCGGCAGCAGCTCGCACCAGCGGCAACTGTGCTTGATGTGCGGATGACCGCACCGTGCGCACTGCGGAAACGGAATCGCGTCGAGTCGCGTCCAGCACCATCCGCACACGACACCGCGTTCCGAGGCCGAGAGCGGTCTGTCGCACGAGACGCAGACGCGAGGCAGGAGCAGGTCCGCGAGCCCGCCCAACGCGCGCCGAAACGTTCGCGCCGCGAACGCCGAGCGAATGCCGGACGCGAGCCCGGCCGGCGCCGTCGTCACCGCGCGAGCGAGCGGCGCATGGCCGCACGGTCGGGGGCGACACCGAACCACCGCTCGAATGCCAGCGCGCCCTGGGCGACGAGCATCTCGAGTCCGTCGGCCGCGCGGTGGCCACGCGCCCGCGCGGTACGCACGAGCGCGGTCTCGTCGGGGCGCGCGATGAGATCGATGACCACGGCATCGGGCTCGAGCGAATCGAGGTCGAACGGCAACGCCTGACCGTCGAGGCCCACCGGCGTCGCGTTCACCACCAGCGCCGCGCCGCGGAGCAGCGCACCCGTGTCGTGCGCGGGGCGCGCAAGCGGGAAGCGGTCGCAGAGGGCCACGGCGCGGGCGGCAGTGCGGCCGCGCACGCGAACGTCGCGAAACCCCTCACGCTCGAGCGCCGCCATGACGGCGGCGGCCGCACCTCCCGCGCCCGCCACCGCGACCGGGCGCGCACGATCGATGTCGGGTGCCGTCGAGGCCAGCAGCTCGAGGAAGCCGCCGACGTCGGTGTTGTCGCCCGAGAGCGTGCCGCGGTCCACCCAGAACGTGTTCACGGCACCAACGCGCTCCGCCAGGGGCGAGAGGCGGTGGCAGCGTGCGGCGACGCGCTCCTTGTGCGGAATCGTCACGTTGCCCGCGGCATTCGCCGCGATGAGCGCGTCGAGCACCGTGTCCAGCTCGGCGGGCGCGACGTCGAGGGCCTCGTAGCGCAGCGGCAATCCCGCGCTCCCGAGTGCAACGTTCTGGAACGTTGGAGAAAGCGAGTGGCTGACCGGGTGACCGAGGAGAACGAGGCGCCCCGGCAGCGTGATCACGACGGGCCGGGCGCCTGTTCGGCGGCGATGCGGTCGAACACGCGCTTGATCTCCTGCTCGAGCTCCTCGTACGTGGCGCGATACACGTCGAGGTCCCCGCCGAAGGGATCGCTCACCGCGCGGTCGGTCGAGCCGTGCGCGGCATAGTGCGTGACCAGGTGTGTCTTCCCTTCACCGCCCAGTGCTTCGGCTCGCTCGAGATGATGCGGGCCCATGACGAGGATCACGTCCTGTTCGGCCACGATCTCACGCGTGAGCTGGCGTGCCCGGTGCCCGCTCAGATCCACGCCGTGCTCGAGCGCGACGAGCAGGCCGCCGTCGGACGCCGGCGCGCCATTCCACGCGCTCGTGCCGGCGCTCGAAACGTCGAACTCGATGAGCCCGCGCTCGATGGCTTCGCGCCGCGCGATGGCTTCCGCGAGCGCGCTGCGGCAGGTGTTCCCGGTGCACACGAAAAGGATCTTCATTCGCGCTCACACGTCTCCGATGAGGTCCGGCGCGCTCTCGCGCAGCGTCGCGGCGGGGATCGCGCCTGGGCGAATCACACGCGGACGCTGCCCGGTGCAGTCGACCACCGTGGATGCACTCGAGGGTGAAAGCCGTCCACCGTCGAGCACGCGAATCTTCCCGCGTGCGACCGCATCGCGCCACTGCTGCAAAATTTCGGTTGCCGACATCGCCGGCGGTACCCCTGGACGATTCGCGCTGGTGGACGTGATCGGGTCGCCGTACGCCTGGATCAGGCGCGTGAGTGCCGGATGCGACGTCCAGCGAACGGCCACGCCACCCTCTGGCCCGCGCAGCCGCGCCGGCACGCGCCGCTCCCCCCCGGGCAGGACGAGCGTCACGGGCCCGGGCCAGTGACGCGCGGCGATGCGTGCCGCCGAACTCGTGAGATGTAGCGCGAGGCGTGAGATCATCTCACTCCCCGCGATGAGGAGCAGAAACGGCTTCGCTGGTGGCCGGCGCTTCAGCGCGACGAGCTTCTCCACCGAGTCGTGGTCCACCGCCCCGCCGAAGCCGTACACCGTTTCGGTGGGATAGGCGAGCACGCCTCCCGCCTGCAGATGGGCGATGGTCGGAGCGAGCGCGGCCTCCACTTCCTCGCGCGACCAGAACGGAACGGCCGCCGGTGCCGGGCTCATTCCGGCACCGCGAACAACGCCTCCGCGCGCGCGAAATCCTCCTCGTCGGTGATCTTCATGGCTCGCTCGCTCCCGCGAACCACGGTCACCGGCAGTCCAAGCCGCTCGAACAGCGCCGCGTCGTCGGTGGCCGAGAACCGTTCGGCGCGCGCCATGGCGTGCGCGCGTTCGATCAGCTCGCGCGGAAACCCCTGCGGCGTCTGGGCGCGCCACAGCCGCGCCCGCTCGACGGTCCGTACGACACGTCCGGTGTCGTCCACTTCCTTGAGCGTGTCCACGACGGGCAGCGCGGCCACCGCGCCGCGGCCACATCGCGCCTCGGCCACCACGCGGTCGATCATCGCCGTACTGACGAACGGGCGCGCCGCGTCGTGCACCAGCACCACGTTCACCTCTTCGGGCAGGTCCTCGAGACCGTTGGCAACCGACTCGGTGCGCTCGCGCCCGCCGACCGAGATGAGGAGCCGATCCGTGTCACACTGGAACAGCCACGGCGGCGGGTCACCGACGTACGCCTTGGGCAGCACGCACACGACCATCGCCACGTCCGCGCGCTGCTGAAACGTCTGGACGCTATGCAGCAGCATTGGCTTGCCGCTCACCCAGCGGAACTGCTTCAGCTCGCCGCCACCGACGCGCGAGCCGCTGCCCGCGGCGACGATCACGACGCCGACGTCCGCGACGACTGCGTCGCCGGCGTTAGGCTCGCGACGCAGCTCGGGCGGCGTGGCGTCGCGCGCGAAGTGCCCGGGCGAGCGGCGGTCGCCGTGATGATCGTGGTCGTGCGCGGCGTCGTGTGCCTGGCCGCCGGCATCAGCGTCGCCCGGCGCGCTCACCGGAAGAGCGGAGTGAAGAGGTCGCTCACGGTGCGCACCCCTACCGCGCGAATGCCGGCCGGCGTGCGGCGCGGCACGCCGCGCTCCGAGAGGTACGCGGTCGTCATCCCCATCTTTGCCGCCTCGGCCAGTCGCCGCTCCGACTGCGACACGGGTCGAATCTCGCCGCCCAGCCCGACCTCGCCGAGAAACACGGCATCCGCGGGCAGCGGCCGATCGAACACGCTCGACGCCAGCGCCGCCGCCACCGCGAGGTCTCCGGCCGGCTCCTGCATCCGAATGCCGCCGACGACGTTCAGGAAGACATCGAGCTGGGCGAACGAGAGTCCGGCGCGCTTGTCGAGCACCGCGAGGAGCAACGCGAGCCGGCGGCCATCGTAGCCGGTCGCGACTCGCTGCGGTGTCCCGAATCCGGCCTTGGCCGCGAGCCCCTGCACCTCCACGAGCACCGGTCGCGTTCCCTCCATGAGCGCCGTCACCGCGCTGCCCGACGCCGTCGTCAGGCGGTCGCCGAGGAACAGCTCGGAGGGGTTGGCCACGGGCACGAGGCCGGCCTCGCTCATGCGAAACACGCCGATCTCGTCCACGCTACCGAATCGATTCTTCGTGGCCCGCAGCACGCGATGGTCGAGTGCGCCGTCGCCTTCGAAGTACAGCACCGTGTCGACGATGTGTTCGAGCGTCTTCGGCCCGGCGATGCCACCGCCCTTCGTCACGTGGCCGACGACGATGACCGCCGTCCCCGACTCCTTGGCGTAGCGCATGAGCCGCGCGGCACACTCGCGCACCTGGCCCACGTTGCCCGGCGCACCCTCGAGGTCGGCGGTGAACACGGTCTGAATCGAATCCACGATCATCACGCGGGGCTCGCGCGCGGTCGCCGTGGCGAGCACCGTCTCGAGGAGCGTCTCGCTCAGGAGCTCGACGTCGCCGGCGCCCTCCCCCACCCGGTCGGCGCGCAACTTCACCTGCAGCGGCGACTCCTCGCCGGTGACGTACAGGGCCGAGCCGCCGCGCTCGTTCACCCGGGCGGCGACCTGCAGCAGGATCGTCGACTTGCCGATCCCCGGCTCGCCGCCCACCAGGACCATCGAGCCGGGGACGATGCCGCCCCCCAGCACGAAGTCGAACTCGTCGATGCCGGTCTTGAGTCGCGCGGCTTCGGAGCCGGCGACGTGGCGGAGCCGCGTCGTGGCCGCGACGCTGCCGCCGGCACCTAACGATTCCGCGCCACCGACGCGCCGTGCGCTGCCGCCCGCGGTGGCCGCCCGCGCCTTCGGCGCGACGACCTCCTCGACGAGCGTGTTCCATTCACCGCACACGTCACAGCGCCCGGCCCACTTGGGGTGGTCGGCGCCGCACTCGGTGCAGCGGTACACCGTCCTGGCCTTCGGCGTCACGTCGCGGTCTGGCGGGCCGTGTAGTTCTCGAACCGCGTGTATTGCTTGTGGAAGAACAGGTTCACCGTGCCGATGGGCCCGTTGCGCTGTTTGAGCACGATGATCTCCGCTCGTCCCTCGAGCGAATTGCCGTCCTTGTCCACCGGCGGCCCCTCGTGGCGGCTCTCCGCATAGACCTCCGGACGGTAGATCGCCATCACGAGGTCCGCGTCCTGCTCGATGGCGCCCGACTCACGGAGGTCCGAGAGCTGTGGGCGCTTGTTCTCGCCGGTGCGCTGCTCCGGCGCGCGCGAGAGCTGCGAGAGCGCCACGACGGGCACCGAGAGCTCCTTGGCCAGTGCCTTGAGCTGCCGGGAGATCTGACTGATCTCCTGCTGCCGGTTCTCGGCGCTGGCCGGCCCCTGGATGAGCTGCAGGTAGTCCACGATGATCATGCCGAGTCCCGAGTCCGCCTTGAGCCGGCGCGACTTCGACCGCATCTCGAGGAGCGTGATGCCCGCGGCGTCGTCGATGTAAACCGGGGCCGAGCTCAGGATGCCGGCCGCGCGCGCGAGGCGCGAGTAGTCGTCGTCGCGCAGCATGCCCTTGCGCAGCCGCTGGGCGTCGATGCGGGCTTCGCTGGTGAGGAGTCGTTGCACGAGTGACTCCTTACTCATTTCCAGCGAAAAGATCGCAATCGAAGTGTTGTGCTCGATAGCCGCGTGTTGCGCGATGTTGAGCACGAACGCCGTCTTTCCCATCGACGGTCGTGCCGCGATGATCACGAGGTCCGATGGCTGGAAGCCCGATGTCAGCTCATCGAGGTCGTTGAAGCCGCTCGCAACGCCGGTGATCGACTTGCCGCCGCGCTGGAGCGCCTCGATGCGCTCCATCGTCGGCCACATGAGCTCCTTGATGCGGGTGAAGCCCCCGGCACCCTGCTGCTGGCTGACCTGGAAGATCTTCTGCTCGGCCTCGTCGAGCAGCTCGGCCGCCTGCGTACGCCCCTCGAACGCCTCGGTGACGATCGACGTCGACACCTCGATCAGGCTGCGCAGGAGCGCCTTTTCCCGAACGATGCGCGCGTGGAACTCGACGTTCGCCGATGTCGGAATGGCATCGACGAGAAAGGCGATGTACTCCTTGCCGCCGCTGGAGGCGAGCTCGCCGCGGCGGTCGAGCTCGTCGGCGAGCGTCAGCGGGTCGGCAACCGCTCCCCGCTCGGTGATCGCGACGAGCGCGCGGAAGATTCGCCGATGCCGCTCCGCATAGAACATCGAGTCGTTGACGTACTCGGCGGCGCGCATGATCGCGTCGCCGTCCATGAGCATGGCGGCGAGCACGGCCTGCTCGGCGTCCTCCGAGTAGGGAGGGCGCCGCTCACGGTAGGGGTCACGTCCCTGTGGCGCTATCGAGTACTCGACGGGCGAGCTTGACATCTTCCCAGGTGGGGCGCTTCCACGCCGGGTTCCGAAGGAGCGCGGCGGGGTGGTAGGTAACGACGAGCGGAATGCCGTGGTAGCGGTGGACCGTACCGCGCAGCTTCCCGATCGCCAGCTTCGTGTCGAGGAGTGTCTGCGCCGCGAACGTGCCGAACGCCACGATGACCTTGGGACGAATGAGCTCGAGCTGGCGTACCAGATACGGGCTGCAGGCCGTGACCTCCAGCGGCATCGGGTTCCGATTCGCCGGCGGCCGGTGCTTGAGCACGTTACAGATGAACACGTCCTCGCGACGCAAGTTAATGGCGGCGAGAATCTTCGTCAGGAGTTGGCCGGCCGCGCCCACGAACGGCCGTCCCGTCTTGTCCTCGTTCTCGCCCGGCGCCTCGCCCACGCACACCAGCTCGGCATTCGGATTCCCCTCGCCCGGGACCGGGTTCAGCGCGGTGGAATAGAGCGGGCACCGCGTGCACTTCGCGATGATCGAGGCGAGCTCGTCGAGCGTGGGCACGTCCCCGAACGGCCCGGCGAAAAGCTCGGCACCCGAGGCACCGACCACCAGCCCCGCTCCGGGCTCCGGCGGTGGGGGCTTCGGGGCTGCCGGCTTCTCGGAAGGGGTGGCCCGCGGCGGCGGACTGCCCCCCGCCGAGCGAAGCACCTCGCGCCAATCAGGGTAGCCGGCCGGGGGTGGCTCCGGAGGTGCGTGCTCTTCCGCGCCGGGGCGGCTCTCACGGCGCGGCTCATCGCGCGGCGGCTCATTGCGCGGCGGCTCGCGGCGCGCGGCGGGGTCGCTGCCGGATGACGCACCATCGCTCGCCCCGAGGATGCGCATCACGTCCTCGACCGACAGGTCGTCGAGGACGAGCTCTCGCTCACCCATCTCGCGGCGCTGCTCGAGATAGCGGCGAAGCCGCTCTCTAGCGTCCATGGATCAAACGCTCGACGCGGTCGAGAATGAGATCGGCGACATCGTCCTTCAGCATCAGCGGCTGTTCGTCGACACGCCCGTCGCGCGCGATGAACGTGACCCGGTTCGTGTCGACCGCGAATCCCGCGCCGGGCTCCGTGGCATCGTTCACGACGATGAGGTCGAGTTGCTTCGAGGCGAGCTTTCCGCGCCCGTGCTCGATGGCCGCGTTGGTCTCGAGCGCGAAGCCCACCGTCACGAGCGACGCCGGACGAGCGGCGATGGTCGACGCGAGGATGTCGGATGTGGGTGCGAGCTCGATGGCTGCCGGCGCCGCTGACTTCTTGATCTTCTGGGTGGCTGGCGCGGCCGGCCGGAAGTCCGCGGGAGCCGCGGCCATGATCAACGCATCGGCACCAACGATCGCGTTCTCGACGGCCAGTCGCATCTCCTCCGTCGTCTCGACGTTCACGAGCCTGGCGCCGACCGGCGTCGCGACCGACAACGGGCCAGCCACGAGCGTGACGTCGGCGCCACGCCGCCAGGCGGCGGCGGCGATGGCCACGCCCATCCTTCCGGAGCTCCGGTTGGACAGGAATCGCACCGGATCGACGGCCTCGCGGGTTGGTCCGGCGGTGACGACCAGGCGCTTTCCGGACAGCGGGTTCGCGGGCTCGAGGAGCCGCGCCGCATGGGCGACGATCGCCTCGGGCTCGGGCAGTCGCCCCGGCCCGCTTCCCTCGCCCACCGCGAGCGGTCCCTCATCGGGCTCGAGCACGGTGTAGCCGATGGCGCGCAGATGCGCGACGTTCGCCTGCGTCTGACGATGCGCCCACATCCGGTCGTTCATGGCCGGCACGATCAGGACTGGCGCGCGGGCGGCGAGCAGACACGCCGTGAGCAACTCGTCAGCATGCCCGTGCGCGGCGCGCGCGATGAAGTCTGCCGTTGCCGGCGCCACCACAATGGCATCGGCCGCGCGCGCCAGCCGGATGTGGTCGAGCGCGTGACCCTCGGCGATGAGCGCGGTGTGCACGGGACGCCCGGTGAGCGCCTCGAACGTGATGGCACCGATGAACTCCGATGCCGACCGGGTAAGCACGACGTCGACTGCCCCCCCGGCTTGCGTCAGGAGACGAGCGACCCACGCCGACTTGTAGGCCGCGATCCCGCCGGTGACGCCGAGCAGGATGCGGCGGTCGTCGAAGGGCCGAGTCACTTCGACTCCTGCCGCCTCCTCACCCCTCCGATCTCCGTTTGGGCACCACGCGGTACTCGATGTCGCCCGCCACGAGCTCCTCGAGCGCGCGCGTCGTCAGCTTCTTCTCCCGCGACGACGAGCGATCGCGTGGAAACTCGTTCAGGACGCGGGCGAACTTGGCCGCGACGAGAACGCCGAGATACTTGTTGCCTGCGTGCGTGGCGACTTCGCCGGGAGTGTACACTCGCATGTTCTACTGATTCCTCGCTGAAGAGTATGCATGAATCTGACGATCGAGCGCGTCGATGAGACGCGCGACCCGCTCGTCGAGCAGCGGGACGCGTCGATGGCGAACGGTCTCGGCATCGACGATCGACGCGACCTGGGAGTACGCTCGCTCGAGATCGTCGTTCACTACGACGTACTGGTACGTTCCGACTTCACGCAGCTCCTCGCGCGCCGACCGGAGGCGCACCAGCAGCTTTCCATCATCTTCCGTCTGTCGCGCGCGCAGCCGCCCGATCAGCACGTCGGCAGCCGGCGGCAACAGGAACACCAGCACCGATTCGGGGAACGCGCGCAGGAACTGCCGTGCTCCCTGCACGTCGATGTCCATGATCACGTGCTTCCCCGCGCCCAGCACCCGCTCGACTTCGTCGCGCAGCGTTCCGTACAGATGGTCGTGCACCACCGCCGATTCGGCGAACTCACCGCGCGCCCGGCGTGCCTCGAACTCGTCCCGCGTGACGAAGTAGTAGTCCTCGCCGTGCCGCTCACTCGGCCGCGGTGCGCGCGTGGTGCACGACACCGAGTAGCCGACATCGGGCCGGCGCTCGAGTAACATCCGCGCGATCGTCGTCTTGCCGCCCCCCGAAGGCGACGACAGGATCAACGGGAACGGATTCATTCGAGGTTTTCCACTTGCTCGCGGATCCGTTCCAGCTCCTCCTTGATCGATACGACGTCGTGCAGCATCGCCGCGTCGTTGGCCTTGCTGCCCGTGGTGTTCGCCTCCCGCAGCATCTCCTGCAACAGAAATCCGAGACGCTTGCCCACCGGCTCCCCGCCGCTCTGCTCGAGCGCCGCGCGAAATGCGGCGATGTGTGACGCGAACCGGTGCAGCTCCTCCTGGACGTCCAGCCGATCGGCGAGAATGGCGATCTCCTGCGCGATCCGTTGTTCGTCCACCGCCATCCCTTCCGTCAGCACGCGGACCGACTCGCGAAGCCGATCGCGCTGCGCGATTACCCGCTCGGGTGCCCGCGCCGCGATGCGCGCCAGCGCTACTTCCACGATGCCCAGGCGCTCGAGCAGGTAGCTCGCCAGCCGCGCCCCTTCCTCGCTCCTCGACTGCGTGAGCGAGTCGATGGCCGCCTCGACGATCGCCGTCAGCTCCGCCGGCGTCCCGGTCTCTTCACCCCCGCCCGACGCGAGCACGTCGGGCATGCGCAGCACCGTTGCCACGTCGAGCGGGCCATCGAGAGAGTGGCGGTCGCGCAAATCACGCAACATTGCCACGTAGCTCGCGAACCGGTGCTCGTCGATGGCACCCGCGCCGACCGCGCGCTCGGTACGCGCCGATACCGTCACGTGGCCACGCGCGATACGACGCCGCAGTGCCTCGCGCACCTCGGGTTCCCACCGCGACAGCTCGACCGGAAGCTTGATGCTCGGCGAGAAGAACCGGTGGTTGACGGTTCTCAGCTCCACGCTCACGCGCGACCCGCCGACCAGCCCTTCGGCGGTCCCGAAACCCGTCATGCTCCGGATCATCGATAGTCGCCCAAGTTATGAGCTGGCAACGACCTTGTCAATTGAAGAAGCTCCACCGGACGCCGTAGTAATTGATCGCGCGCGGCATGGTGAACCCGGGCACCACGGTGTAGATGTCGCCGAGGATGTTCCGGTACTGCCACGAGATCTCCGCGTCGTAGAGTCGGAGCTCGAGGAGTGTGGAGATGACGCGGTACTGCGAGGCCCGTTGGTCCGCGCCCTCGGCCACCGGAAATCGGACCTGCGTGCGGTACTCGTGGGTGGCCGACGCGAGGATGTGAAAGTTCCCCGTCGGGAATCGGCTCAGCCAACTGGTGCTGAGGTACAGCTCAGTGCGCACCTGATACTCGGGCAGGTATGCCTCTCCCGCCGGCCACTTCGTGGCCGAGACATTGAGCCCGATGGCTTTCCACACCGGCCCGCGCAGCGTGACGAACGTGCCGCGCCGCGCCCCCACCGCCGCAGCCTGGTAGAGCGTGTCATATACCTGCGGTGCTGGCACGACCGTCGTATCGAGCGAGAGAACGCCGCCTGTGGCCCACATGCGGCCGGCGCGCAGACCAACCTCCCCACGATACGCGAGTGCCGCTGGTCGGTCGCTCCCTTCGATGGCGCTGTTCCGGCCGACGGAGCCGGCGAATGCGAGAAAGGGGAGCGGTCTCACACGTGCCGTGACATCCATCCGGAACGTCGAGTCCGACTCCTGCTGCTCCGCGAACGCGCTCAGCGAAAGCATCCCGCGGTCGAAACCCACCCGCCCTGACGGCGTGAGGAACCAGCGTTGGTTGAAGACGCGGAGGCGCGCGGCGCCACTCACGGATGCGCCGAGAAGATGGGCGCCGCCGGTCACCACGTACTGCGCGCGTGAGGCCGTCGTATCCACCGTGTCACCGACGACGACCTCGCCGGGCGTGGGAGGGGTCGTGGTCTGGGTCTTCGCGTTGGTCTCGACGAACCGGCTCGTCGCGGCGATGACCTGTAGCCAACGGCCCCGGCCGGGGTCGCCGTACGCGACGCGCGCGTACGCGTCGGTGCGGACGGCGTCGAGACCGGGAAGGTTGCTGCCGGCATTCTCGATCCGAAGCTGCTCGGTGCGCTTGCGATTCGCGCGCAACAGCACGGCGTCCACGCTCCACTGCTTCTTCGCCCACCCCAACCGGCCGAGAATACTGAGCATATCGCCGTCCCCGCCGAGGCGGGGATCCTCCGTGCTGTACTGCTGCGCGCCGAGCTGCAGCGCGCCGCCGTTGCTGAATCGTCGCCCGAAGAAGCCGCGGTAGCTGTTGGTCGACAGGTCTCCGGTGGAGACATCCACCCGGGTGTACGGCGTCGTTTTGGTCACGCGCCAGCTTTGCAGGTAGACGCGCAACTCTTCCGCGGCGCGCTCCACCACGAGATCCTCGAGCGTCCAGATCGGGATGGCGGAGAAGTCGAGCATCGGCCCCATTCGCACGTCGAGCGGGTCCAGCTCGACGCCGTCGTAGAACACCCGGACGCGGCCGAAGTCTCCCAGGTACGCGGTGGTGTGCGGCGTCGCGATCCAGCCCGACATGAACGCCGTGACGCCGGGCACGCGGCCGAGCAGCTCGCCTAACGTGAGCGCACCGCTCGCGAACAGCTCGTCGCGGCTCCATCGGTAGCGCCCGCCGATCTCGGCGTCGGCCGGGACTTCGGCTCGCGCGATCGGCGCCTTCACCGTATCCGCAGCCTTCCGGGCAAGCTCGGCGGCACGGATGCTGTCGGCGCGTGCGCGTGCGCGCGCGCGCACCGAGTCGGCCTTCGCCGAGTCCGGTGACAGCGGTATGGCGACGCCGGCCGAATCGCGGAGTCGGCGGAGCGTGTCACCGCGAGCGCGCAGCGAATCGGCCCGTGTGGAGTCCCGCCGCGTTCTCGTGGTGTCGCGCGTGGGGACCTGCGCGAGCGCGCTCTCGTGCAAAACGGCCCCGAGAAGCAGGGCGAGGCCGACGCGACGTGCGTATCGAACGACGGCCGGGAGGAGACCGGTCAGCCCGCCCTCCCCCGCACGAACTCGACGAACGTGCCGACGGGCACTCCGGTGGGACCGCGTGGAATGGCCACGAGGTCCGCTTCCGAGTATGCCGTGCCGGCGATGTCGAGGTGCACCCACGGATACTCCTCCGCGAACTCCTTCAGGAACATAGCGGCGGTGATGGTACCCGCCGCACGTCCGCCGGTGTTCTTCATGTCGGCGACGTCGGACTTGATGAGTTCCTTGTAGTCGTCCCACAGTGGCAGTTGCCAGCCCGGTTCGGTGGCACGCTTCGCGGCCGCGATGACCTCGTCTACGAGCTCCTGGTCGCTCCCCAACACGCCGGTGGCCGTGTGGCCGAGGGCGACGACGCACGCGCCCGTCAGCGTCGCCGCGTCGATGACCGCGGCCGGCTTGAACCGACGCGCGTACGAGAGGAGGTCCGCGAGAACGAGTCGGCCTTCCGCATCGGTGTTGATGATCTCGATGGACTTTCCGAGATGGCTGATGACGACGTCGCCCGGCTTCACCGCGGCGCCCGATGGCATGTTGGTCGTGGCGCCGAAGATGCCCACGACGTTGACCTTCAGCTTGAGTCGCGCGATCGCTTCCATCGCGCCGAGCACGCCGGCGGCACCGCACATGTCGAACTTCATGAACTCCATGCGGTCGGCGGGCTTGATCGAAATGCCGCCGGTATCGAAGCACAGCCCCTTGCCGATGAGGACGACTGGCGCGGCGCCGCGGCGCCCTTTTCGATACTCCATCGTCACGAGCTTCGGGTCTTGTGGCGTGCCCTGCGCCACGCTGAGGAACGAGCCCATCTTCTGTCGTTCCATCTCGCGGCGGCCCAGCACCGTCACCTTGAGCCTGTGCCGGCGCCCGATGTCGGTGGCCGTCTTCGCCAGAAAGTCCGGCGTGCAGAGATTGCCCGGCATCTGCGCGAGCCGCCGCGAGATGTCGTAGCCGGCGGCTATCGCCTCGCCTCGCGCGAGCGCGTCCCTGGTTTCCTTCGAGGTCTCCGCGACGATCGTCACGCGCGCGAGCGGCGTCTTCCGCTCCTCCTCGGGTGGCGGCGCCTTGAGATCGGAATAGTCCCAGGCTCCCATGGCGACGCCGATCGCCATGGATTCGACGGCCGCCGTGTCCGCGCCGGGCGCGATGACGGCGAGTGAGCCGGCGCCCATGCGCTGTGCCTGGCGCCCGAGCAGTGCGGCGCCGCGACGGAGCCCTGGCATCGGGTCCTCCGCGCTTCCGGTTCCGACGAGCAGAACGCGGCCTGCCTTGCTGGCCCCGCCGTCGAGGTGCAGCGATTCGTCGCGTGCGCCGCGGAAGTCGCGACGCTCGAACGCGCGGCCGAGCGCGCCGCCCATCGCGTCGTCGAGCCCGCGCAGTTCGTCGGGAACGTCCGTGCCGGCCGGAACCAGGACGCCGAGCAGCGGTGTGTCGATGTCCGCCGCGTCGCCGCCGCGTAAGGCGAATGTGAGAGCCATTGAGTGTGCAGGTGAGCGAAGAGGGCGGAAAGCTATGGACGGGTCATAGGCGCGGGCAAGCGCAAGCGATTGCGGCTGGCGCAATCGACCGCGACGCGTCACGCGACGCGATCGGGCGGCGCAAGCCCGCGGAAATACGCGTCGAGATTCGCCAGCACGCGATCGCCCATCGCGACGCGCGATGCCGTGGTCGCGCTCCCGATGTGTGGCAGCAGCACCACGTTCTCCAGCGCCAGGAGGCGCGCGGACACCACCGGCTCGCGCTCGTGGACGTCGAGCCCCGCGGCCGCGATCGCGCCGCTCTCGAGTGCGTCCGCGAGCGCCGCCTCATCGACCAGTTCGCCGCGCGCGGTATTCACGAGGATTGCTCCGGGTCGCATCACGCCGAGCCGCCGTCGGTCGAGCAGATGGCGGGCATCGGGGCCTGCCGGTGCGTGCAGCGAAACGAAGTCGCTTCGCGCCAGAAGCTCCTCGATGGTCGCGCAGCGCTCGGCCTCCGCCTCGGCGACGACGGACGCGTTCGGCGCGCTCGGGTTCACGAAGAGCACTCGCATCTCGAAGCCGCAGTGGGCCCGCCGCGCCACCGCGGCGCCGATGCGGCCAAACCCCACGATTCCGAGCACCGCGCCGTTCACGCGCCGCCCGAGCATGTGCGTCGGGCGCCAACCCTGCCAGTTACCGGAGCGAAGCTGCCGCTCCGCCTCGCCCGCGCGGCGCGCGGCGGCCAGCAGCAACATCATCGCGAGGTCCGCGGTGTCCTCGGTGAGCACGCCGGGGGTGTTGGTCACCACCACGCGGTGCGCGCGCGCCGCGGCGAGATCGATGCGATCGAAACCGACGCCATAGTTCGCGACGATCCCGATGCGGCGGCGTTCCGCCTCGAACACCGCCGCCGGTACGTCATCGGCGACCGTGGACACGATCGCGTCGAAATCGCGCGCCGCGTCGACGAGCATCGCCGGCGCACAGGCCTCGTCAGTCCGATTCAGGTGTACGTCGTAGCGAGTTGCCAGCTCCGCCTCGGTCGCGGGTGGCAGGCGCCGCGTCACGAACACGCGATGGCGCCCACCGATGGTGTCGCGGATCCCGGACCCCGATTCTCCGATCGTCGTCACCCAGCCTCACGGTGGCTTCGGCCCGGCCGTCGGCGACGCGGTCGGCGCCACCGGATCGGTACGCACGTCGCGTCGCGCCAGGGATGGCGCGAGCAGCAGTCCGACGAGCGTGACCGGAATGTACTGAATCATCTGGATGAGAAACGCCACCGCCACCGCGCGGTTCTTGTCGAGCCCCATCGATCCGGCGGCGAGCGCGTACAGAAGCTGGAAGACCCCCACGTTCCCCGGAGTCATCCGGATGAGAAAGCTCGCGTTCACCGTGAGCAGCGCGAGGAGCGACTCGGTACCGGAGATGGGGAAAGCCGCCGAGCGTGCCGCATAGTGGAAGGTCGCCCACTGCCCCGCCCAGCCTACGAACGACAACGCGAGCGCCATCGCCATTCGAGGGCCGCTGGCGATCGACGTGGAGGTCGCGACGAGGCGGCGCCAGTAGGCGCGAGCGCGCGTGCCGACTCCGGCACCCGCCGCTACCGGCTCCAGCGTGTCCTCGGGCCTGGTGTCATCACCCCGCCAGATCAGCGCCGCCGCACTCAGCACGAGCAGGGTCAACCCAATGCTTCCGGCCAGCCGCCAGCGCGCGAGCTCCGCCGGCAGCGGCAGCACGAATGCCGCGGCGACGAACAGCCCGGCATACGAGACCGCGTCACCGAGGCGGTCCAACGCCAACGTTGCGAGCACTCGCGCGCTCGATACGTTCCGGCGCCGCGCCACGAGCGCGATCCGCGCCGCATCGCCGCCGTTCGCGATCAACACGTTGTTCAACGCGGCGCCGACCACCGTGGCACGGATGGCCGGCGCCACGCCGGGCACGCCGGCAGCATCGAGGAAGAGCCACCACCTGATCCCCTTGACGGCCAACGACGCCAGGTTGGCGGCCGTCGCGACGAGGAGCAGCATTGCGTCGGCGTGGCTGATCGCGCTCCACGCCGTCGCCCAGTCGACGCTGCGCGCGAACACCGCGACCAGCACGACCGTGAGCGCCGGCGCGAGCCAGCGGAGGGCGCCGCGCGCCGCGCGCTCGTTCACGCGAGCGGGAGCGTCGCGAACGAAAAGCCACGCTCACGAAGCCCGCGGATGATGAGCGGCAGCGCGCGCGCGGTCTGCATGCGATCGCCCAACGGGTCGTAGCCGTCGCCGTCGTGCAGCAGCACGATGGCGCCGCAGTCGGCAGCGCGAATCACCCGGTCGGCAATGGCGTGGGTGCCCGGGCGGTCGCTGTCCCAGACGCCCAGTGTCCAGCCCACCGTGCGCTGCCCTGCCGCGCGAGCGAGCGGCGTGACCCATGGACTGCGGTGCCCATGCGGCGCGCGAAAGAGCCGCGGGCGGCGGTGTGTGGCGCGCTCGACGGCCGCCGCGCCCAGGGCGATGTCGTCGCGCACGTAGCGCGGCGAGCGCCACACCAGCTTGCGATGGTGGTAGCCGTGGTTGGCGACCGCGTGTCCCTCGGCGGCGACGCGCCCCGCGAGCCCGGGCCAGCGGTCGGCATGGCGACCGAGGAGGAAGAACGTCGCCGCCACGCCTTCTTCGCCGAGCACGTCGAGAATCGCGGGCGTCGCATCAGGGTTCGGGCCGTCGTCGAACGTGAGCGCGACGACGGGATCGTGCGTCGGCAGCCGCCGCAGAACGGAGCCGAACAGCGGGCTGTTTCGCTCGAACGCGCCCCACGCGAGCGCGCCCGCGGACACGACCATTGCCGACATCGCGGCCGCGATCACGCTGTTCTCACGCCGCGAGTCGCCGCGCGCCGAGCAATTGCGCGTAGAGCCCGAGGATCGTGTCGCTCACGCGCGGCCATCCGTACGCGAGCGCTCCCTGGCGGCCCGCCGCGCCGAGGCGCGTGCGCAGGGCTTCGTCGTCGAGCAGGCGCACCAGGGCGTCGGCCAGCGCCTCCGTGTTGCCGCACGGGACGAGGAGTGCCTCGCGCTCGTGCGCGACGACGTTGCGGAAGCCGTTGATGTCGGAGCACACGATGGGGGTGCCACACGCCATGGACTCGAGGAGCGTGATGCCGAAGGATGCTTTCGTCGTTGGGCAGGCGTAGAGCGAGCAGTTGGCGTAGTACTCCGGGCGCTCGCGGAGGACGGCGCCCACGAACGTGATGTCCGGATCTCCCGCGGCCAACCGATGATAGTAGCCACGCAACGGGCCGTCTCCCACGACGACGAGCTGCACCGGCCGGTGTCGACTTCGCACGCGCTTGAATGCCGCGATGAGCGACGCGAGCCCGTTCCGAGGATCGAACCGGCCGAGAAAGAGGATCGACGGCACGTCACGGCGCACCGACAACGGGTGCGGGGCGCTCGGCGAAAAGAACGCGGTGTCCACTCCGTTCGGGATGTGTGTCCAGTCTGTGTGGAAGTACCGTTCGTGCGCTTCGACGACGGTTGGCGAAACGGCAACCGCGGCGGCCAGGCGAGAGAGCCGGCGCTGAAAGTAACGCCGCCCGATCGTGTAGCCCACCGAATACTCGAAGTACGTGTGAAAGGTACCGACCACCGGGCACGGTGCCTCGTCCACCGCGAGCAGCGGCAGAGACGGCGCGAGGGGCGCGTGCACGTGGACAAGGTCGTATTCGCCACGCAGGAGGAGCTCTCGCACCTGCCGTCGCAGCGACCGGCCCACCGTGATGCGAGCGAGTGAGCCGTTGCCGTAGACGGGGACGCTCCTGCCGACTCGGATCACGTGCGGGTCAGCGGCCGCGCCGGCGAGCTTGGACGTGATGATGTCGACGTGGTGCCCACGCTCTCTCGCTTCGCGTGCGAGGAAGTGCACGTGTTCGCAGATGCCGCCGAGGTGCGGGTAGTAGTACTCGGTGACCTGCGCGATTCGGAGACCGTGCATGGCGGTGGGGCCGGGACCGCGCCCGATTGGGTTCGCGTCGAGACGCCGTGCCGCCAGCCGCCGATTGCCGGACGGAGCGGCTTCACGGCGCCGTGAGCACACCTCCGAAGGATGGCGACGCCAACCTTAACGCACGGTGATCGACGTGCGCGGCCGCTCTACTCGAGCTCTACTCTAAAGGTCGAGTGCAATCTGCGGTCCAGCGGCCTCTGGGGGCGGGTCGTCTCCATCCGACCCACTGGGGGCGGGCGGTGCGGTAGGACTGGCGGGCCCACCCGCCTCGGTGGCGGGGCTCGGATCACGTGTGACGATGGCGGCCCCGGCACCGGACAGCGCCACGTCGTCGGACGGAAAATCGGGGGGCGGCTCGGGAATCTTTCGCGTGGACGGCTGTTGGCGGCGCGCATCGATGAGATGGTCGACAGCCCCTTTCGTGACCCCCAGCCGCTGTGCCAGGCGTTCGCGTAGTCCGTGGTACGGCTTGAAGCCGCCGAGCATGTTGTAGACGAGCGCGGGCGTCACGCCCTCATCGCGTGCCCAATCGGTGATCTTCTCGGGCCAGAGGAGAATCTGCACCACGAGCGAGGCCGGCATGGCGGGCAGCTCGGTGTGCACGCGATAGAGCGCCTTGCGCTCGAGGGCGCTGAGCCCGTCACGGTTGCGCGAGGGCGGTGGGGGGAGTGGCACCCCATCGGTTTCGCGCTCGAAGAACGCTGATGATTCCATCCGAAGCTCCTGCCTTCGGCGGCGACCGGCGAACGACCTAACGCATCCTAACGCCTCACGAGCCGGCGTCGCCTCACCCGAAAGTACAACGAAGACGCGCGATGCGCCATCGGTACCGTGGGGCTCGGTTGTTAGGCGTGCGGGTCGTGGATGCCGGCGTGGCGGGGTAACATACCTCCATGGAGGTATGTTACCCCGCCGCCCGATGATGACGAGCGTCCGGCTCCGGCGCGGCGAGACCGCGCCTCCGCCGGGCGCCAGCGCGATGCCGGCCAGATGTCGATGGTGGCTGCGTTAGGCCCCTCGCGATGGCTCGGCGTCTCGCTCGAGCCGGGGGCGGCCGGGATGCAACAACGCCAGCGACTGGGCGTCAGCCGCTGGCGTTGCCTTGAATACCCGGGACGAGACTCGAACTCGTAAGGCCCGAAGGCCGGGGGATTTTGAGTCCCCTGCGTCTACCGATTCCGCCACCCGGGCACTCACGCAATGTAGCCGGCCGGGCGACGCCGCTCAACGCGTTCTCGGTCCGCGGCTATGGCGGTGGCCGTCGGCCCGGCCCAGGAGCTCGTGCGCGCGGGGCGCCCGGCCGCCCGTCTCGGCGCATCTCCTCCATCCGGCGCCGCATCTCGTCCTGAATGCCGAAGTACATCGCGCGCTGCACCGGCGTCATGAACGTCGCGAGCTCGCGCTGCTCGCGTTCGGTAAGATCCAGCCGCTGGCGCTGGATCCTGAGCGCATTGTCGAGGAGCTCGGCCACCTTGGCCTGATTGGCCGAGTCGCCGCTGAGCACCTCGTCGCGAAGCGCCATCCGTATCTGGCGTTCCTGTCGCAGGAGCGCCATGCGGTCTCGCTCGAACCGGTCGTTCACCTCCGACAGCTTCGCCATCTGCGCGTCGTCCAGATCGAGCCGGCGTCGCACGATCTCCGCGAGGCGCTCCCGGAACTGTCGCTCGAGCCCCTGCCTGCCCTCGGCCGACTCCGCCGCACGGCCGGGCCGGCGATCGACTCGCTGCGCGTGCGCCGGCAATGCGGCCGCCGAGGTCATCGAGACCACCGCTGCGAGGACGGCTGCACATCGCGCGCGACTCATCGGCTCCCCTCCCCGATCACGGGAAGCACCGGTGTACGGTCGGGCTCCGCCGACGGTGCCATCGGTGCGCGGTCGAGCTCATCGAGCGCGCCCATCAATGCCTCGATGGAGGCCGCATCGAGATCGCCGACGCCGCCACCGAACGAGAGCTGCGCTTTGCGCTCCGTGCCTCGCGCAACCTGCGCGGAAGCTGCCCCGCCCCCCGTATCGGCCGTGCGGCCGGTGTCCGGCACTCGCGCGATGATGCTCGTGCGCGAACCGCCGGCCGAGTCGATCGCGCGTGTCGACTGGCGCGGACTCATGTCGGGCGGCAGGCGAAACCGCCGTGTGACTGCGAGCGACAGCCCGCCGACCGTGATCGTCGTCAGTGCAGCCGCGATACGCCAGTCGATCCATCGTTTGACGGGCGCGCTCGCCGCACGAGCACGCCGAGCCGGCACAACCGGCCTCGGCAGCGCCATGACGATCCGTGACGTGTCCACGCGCGGCGACTTCGCGAACGCCGAACGCACCAACCGCAGCGTCTCGAGCTCCGACGCGCACTCGGCGCACGACGCTACGTGCTCTTCGACGCGCGCGCTGGTCGCCGCATCGAGCGTCCCCGCCGCCAACTCGGGGAGCAACTCACGCATCTCGACGTTCGCGCAGTCAAACATAGAGCGACTCCTTCACGGCTCGCATCGCGTTGTGATAGTGCACCCGCGCCGCTCCCTCCGTGCTATCGACGATCTCGGCAATCTCCCTGTACGACAATCCTTCGGTTACCCGCAACAGAAACACCTCTCGCTGCAATCGCGACAACCGCTGCACGGCCTTCCGCACTCGCGCTTCGGCCTCCTCGGCCACGAGCCCGTCGAGCGCATCGAACTCCGTTGCCGCGTCGCGTTCCTCGATCGACAGATCGTCCTTTCGGCGCCGGTCGGCTCGCCGGCGATCGAGAATCAATCGCCGCTCGATCGTGAACAGCCAGGTGCGGAGCGAGCTGTCGGCGCGAAACGAGTCGATCGAGCCGAACGCCCGCACGAACGTGTCCTGCACGACTTCTTCGACATCCGAGCGCTGACCCAGGCTCATCGCGAAACGCGCGAGCGCCGGCGCGTGGCGCTCCACCAGCATACTGGCAGCTCGCTCGTCGCCGGCCTTCCACCGGGCGATCAGGTCGAGGTCGGTGGAAATCTCGTTGCGCTCATGGTCCTGACCCATGCGGTTCACTGGGTGAGACGCCGGCCGGGCGGTGACGTTAAGGGCCCGTTGACAGCGTCGGCCGTTGTCCCTAGGTTCGCGCCGACCAATGGCTTACGCAAGCGCACGCCCTGTCGAGGTCATCGGCCACCGGGGCTCGCCCAGAGAATACCGCGAGAACACGCTTTCGTCGTTCGCACGCGCGTTCGAACTGGGCGCCAATGCAGTCGAGCTCGACGTGCACTCTACACGCGATGGCGTGCTGGTCGTGCACCACGACCCGATCACGAACTCGCGGCCCGGGGATACCGGCCCCGCAGTCCGGATCGCCGATACCACAGCGACGGACCTGCAGCGCGTCCCCGTGGCGGGAGAACGCATCCCCACGTTGGCCGACGTCCTCGCGAGCGTTCCCGATTCAGGCATCGTCTATATCGAAGTGAAGGCCGCGGCGATCGAGCGCGAGGTGGTCGCCGCCATTCGTGCTGGCGGCCGGCGGTGCGCGGTGCACAGCTTCGACCATCGGATCGCGCGCCATGTCGCCGAATTGGCGCCCGATCTGCCCTGCGGCATTCTACAGACGAGCTACCCGGTCGATCCGGTTCGCGCGATGCGCGACGCCGGCGCTCGCGACCTCTGGCAACAGTGGGAGCTGATCGACCAGGCGCTCGTGGATCTCGTCCACGGGGACGGCCGGCGGCTCGTCGCGTGGACGGCGAACGACGCGCACGTCGCCGAGCGGCTCATCGGATGGGGTGCCGACGGCATCTGCACCGACGTCCCGGCAATCATGCGTGACCTGGTGGACGCCCACGCCGCCAGATGACGCCCGTGCCTTCCCGCGTCCGTGCCCGCGGCTCTACCTTCGCTCAGCTCAGTCACCCACCCACGTTGTCCGGCACCCTCAGACGGAGACCGATCCCCGCAATGCGAATTCGACTCGTCGCCGCGGCCGCGCTCGTCGCCGCGTGTGCGCCCGCGCAGCCGACGCCTTCGCCACAACCCCGCCCGGGGCCGGCCACGCCGGCGCGCGCCGACAGCACCCGGCCCGGGCCGGGTGGAGTGTCGGCGCCTAACGCCAACCCGTTCCCGAGCACCTACAAGGCGCCACCGACCCGTACCACGCTCATCCGCAACGTCACGATCCTGACGGCGGCCGGCCCGACGATTCGGAACGGCACCGTGTTGCTGCGGGATGGGAAGATCGCCGCCGTCGGTACGACGGTGAGCGCGCCCGTCGACGCCGAGGTCGTGGATGGCCGCGACAAGTACGTCACGCCAGGCATCATCGACGACCACTCGCACCTTGGCGTGTACGCCGCGCCCGGCGCCGACGCGCTCTCGGACGGCAACGAGGCAACGAACCCGGTCACGGCCAACGTGTGGGCCGAGCACTCGGTGTGGCCGCAGGACCCACAGTTTCCGCGCGCCCTCGCGAGCGGTGTCACGACGGTGCAGATCCTCCCCGGCTCCGCGAACCTGATCGGCGGGCGGAGCGTGGTACTCAAGATGGTACCGTCCGCCACCGTGCAGGGCATGAAGTTTCCGGGCGCGAAATACGGGCTCAAGATGGCGTGCGGCGAGAATCCGAAGCGGGTCTACGCCCAGCGCGGACCGTCTACGCGGATGGGAAACGTTGCCGGCTATCGCGCGGCGTGGATTCAGGCCGAGGCGTACCGGCGGAAATGGGACAAGTGGAACGCCGACCATCAGGGTGACCCACCGCAGCGCGACCTCGGGCTCGAGACGCTGGCCGAGGTGCTCCGCGGCAACATTCTCGTGCATAACCACTGCTACCGCGCCGACGAGATGGCGCAGATGATCGACATCGCGAAGGAGTTCGGTTACAAGATCCGGTCGTTCCATCACGGCGTCGAGGCGTACAAGGTTGCCGATCTGCTCGCGAAGGAAGGCATTTCAGCGTCGCTCTGGTCGGACTGGGGCGGATTCAAGATGGAAGCGATGGATGGCGTGCGCGCGAACCTCGCGATGGTGAGCGCCGCGGGGGCACGCGCGATCGTGCACTCCGACGACCCGTCGGGTATGCAGCGACTGAACCAGGATGCCGCGAAGGCGATGGCTGCCGGCGAACGCATCGGCATTCACACCACCGAGGATGAGGCGATCAAGTGGCTGACGATCAATCCCGCATGGGCGCTCGGACTGGACGACAGGATCGGATCGATCGAGGTCGGCAAGAACGCCGACGTGGTGCTCTGGTCCGGCAATCCGTTCAGCGTCTACTCGCGCGTGGACCGCGTGTGGATCGACGGTGCGCCAGCGTACGATCGGGCAAACCCGGCATCGTGGTGGCGGACGGACTTCGAGCTGGGGAACGTGCCCCTGGCGGGAGAGAGCCGATGACCTCGGGAATCTGCGGGCGCCCGCCGGAGGCGGGCAGATGGGAAGCGGGAATCGAACGCGGTGGACGATTCCGAATCCGCTGCCGCCCCCTGTACATCGGGACCGTTTGCGCGCTCGCCCTCGCCGCGATCGCGGTGCCCGCCCTGGCGCAGACCATTGCCATCACGGGTGGCAAGGTCTACCCCGTGAGCGGGCCGGCCATCGAGAACGGGACCGTCCTGGTGCGCGATGGGAAGATCGTGGCCGTCGGCGCGAGCGTCGCCGTGCCGGGTGATGCGACACGCATCGACGCGACCGGCAAGTGGGTCACGCCTGGACTCGTCAACGCGCTCACGGGGCTTGGCGTCAGCGAGATCGGTCAGGTGCAACAGACGGTCGATCGCGGTGCGCGCGGCGACAACGCCATCGCCGCCGCGTTCCCGGTCTGGGAGGGGATCAACCCGGCGTCTACCATGTTCGCGCCGGCACGGAACGAGGGGATCACCTCGGTGGTGGTGGTGCCGACGGGAGGGCTCGTTGCCGGGCAGGCCGCGCTGATCGACCTCGTGCCCGGGACGGTGTCGGACATGATCGACAAGGCGCCGGTAGCGATGGTGGCGCAGTTCGGTGACGCGCGCGCCGGCGGGACGAACGCGCGGGGCGAGCAGTACGCGCGGTTGCGTGAGCTGCTCGACGATGCGCGGGTCTACGCGAGACGTCGTGGCGACTACGAGCGCGGCCAGACGCGCCCGTTCGCCGCTCGGCGCGCGGATCTGGAGGCACTGGTGCCCGTGGTCGAGGGGCGACTGCCCCTGCTCGTGAACGCCGACCAGGCTAGCGACATCGACGCCGTGCTCCGCCTCGCGCGCGAGACGAACGTGAAGGTCGTGATCGCCGGCGGTGCGGAGTCGTGGATGATGGGCGAGCGTCTGGCCGCGGCGAACGTGCCGGTGATCGTCGGATCGATGAACAACATTCCGACGTCGTTCTCCGCGTTAGGCTCGCGGCAGGAGGCGGCGGCGCTGCTCCAGCGGGCCGGCGCGAAGGTCGTGCTGATCGCCAACGGGAGCGGCGGCGAGGAGGTGTTCAACGTCCGCAACCTGAAGTACGACGCAGGTGTCGCGGTCGCCTACGGACTGACGTGGGACGCCGCGCTGCGGGCGATCACGCTGACGCCCGCGGAGGTGTTCGGCGTGGCGGATCGGATCGGGACGTTACAGCCCGGTCGAGACGCGAACATCGTGGTGTGGAGCGGCGACCCGTTCGAGTTCACGACGCGGGCGGAGCACGTGTTCATCCGCGGACGGGAAGTCGTGCAGCCGTCGCGGCAGGACGAGTTGATGGACCGCTACAAGCAGGCCCCACCAGCATACAGGAAGCCGTGATGTAGCCTCCGTGTCATCCCGAGGCGAGCCCCTCACGAGGTTTGGGGCAGGCTCCGCCGCTACGCGCGGGGCCTCTCGGGATGACAGGTTGGCGGCTATACCACCGGCGCTTCGGGCGGGGGTGGTGGCGGAGGCGGCGTCGCGGGCTCGGACGGGGGCGGTGGGGGCGGAGCGGCGTCCGCCGACCGCTTCCCGGACGCCCCGAGATCCCTGAGTTGCTGTTCGAGCCGGGCGGCCTCGGCCTCGTGTGTCGCGAGACTCGTGCTCAGCCGCTGATAGGTCTCGGCGTCGAGCTCACCGCCGGACTGCCGCGCTCGATACACCGCGTAGCCGAGCGCCTGCGCGGCCTTGTCGGCGAGTTGGCGCGTCCTGAACGCCTCGAGCCTCACCTTCCCTTCGTCGATCGCGTTCTGCGCCGCCTTGCCGGCGCGATCGAGCTCGGTCCTGAGTTTGTCCCAGATCGCCATGGCGTCTCACGAGGTGGATGGGTCGGGTGCCACTACGGCCACGCTCGGAACGATGTTGCAGGTGCGAGGCCGCCGCCACCAATGAAAAGGGGCCCCGCGTTGCGCGGGGCCCCTATCGAGTTCCGTTGGCAGCCCTGGAATCAGGCCGCGGACGTCGTCTCTTCAGCCTGGGCCGGGTAGACGCTGACCTTGTAGCGGCTCTTGCTCTTGTGCTCGAACTTCACGACGCCGTCGATGAGCGAGTAGATCGTGTAGTCCGTGCCGATGCCGACGTTCCGGCCGGGGTGCCACTTGGTGCCGCACTGGCGGATGATGATGTTGCCCGCCACCACGCGCTCGCCGCCGTACTTCTTGATGCCGCGGTATTTCGGGTTGCTGTCGCGGCCGTTACGGGACGAGCCGACGCCTTTCTTGTGAGCCATATCGCCTCGCCCTCAGCGGAGGGTGATGTCCTTGATGCGGACTTCGGTGAAGCCCTGCCGGTGCCCCTGCTTGCGGGCGTAGTTCTTCCGGCGCTTGAACTTGAACACAATGATCTTGTCGCCGCGCCCGTGTTTCACGATCTCGCCGGTGACCTTCGCGCCGGAAAGCGTGGGAACGCCGGTGTGCACGGAATTGCCGTCCGAGCCGAGGAGGACCTCGTTGAACTCGACGGTCGCTCCGGCATCGCCGACAAGTGACGGGATGCGGAGCGTCATGCCCGGTTCGACACGGAACTGCTTGCCACCGGTGCGAATGATCGCGTAGGCCATGGAATCCGAAAACGCAGGTTGGACGTAAGAGCCTAGCAACTTATCTGGCAGGGGGTTAGGTGTCAACCGACACAGCCAGGGAACAGAGAACCGGGAACGGTGGCTGCGAGCCCGAGGCGTGGGCGCGCGGCGCGTCATTGGGGTCAGACTCGAATTCCGCGGCCGCGGAATTCGAGTCTGACCCCAATGACCCCCTTCCCTCTTCCCGGTCTGTCACGCCACTGCGTATTGCTGAGTAACATCCCGCCCTGCCCCCTTCACCACCAGCTTGAACTCGTCCGGGCGAAGTAACGGATCGTCACGGACTTCGAGCGAGAAGCCGACGTTCTTCTCGAGCTTCTTCACCACCTCCGGCTCCTGTTCCAGCACGTACATCGCGACGTCCGGGTGCAGGCGGATCACGAGGTGATCGCGGCGTCCTTCCACCGCCATCCGCTTCACCGAGCGCTCCATGCGGCGAATGATCGTCTCGGGCGTGAACACGCGGCCCGTGCCGTGGCACGTCGGACACGGCTCGGTCATGCTCTGCAGGTGGCTTTGCCGTACCCGCTGCCGGGTCATCTCGATCAGCCCGAGCTCGCTTACCGAGAACGCCTTCGTGCGCGCGCGGTCGCGCCCCAGGTGGGTGCGGAGCTCCTGGAGCACGCGGTCGCGGTTCTGCTTCGACTCCATGTCGATGAAATCGCAGACGATGATGCCGCCCACGTCCCGGAGCCGGAGTTGGCGCGCGACCTCGCGTGCCGCCTCGAGGTTGGTCTTCAGGATCGTCTTTTCGGGGTCCTTCTTGCCCGTGTAGCGGCCGGAGTTCACGTCGATCGACACGAGCGCCTCGGTGGGCTCGATGATCAGGTAGCCGCCGGACGGCAGGTCGCACCGCCGTTTGAACAGGTCGCGGATCTCGGTCTCGATGTCCGCCTTGTCGAACAGCGGCGTCGGCTCATCATAGAGCTTGATCCGGTCGAGCAGCTCGGGGGCGATCCCCTTCAGATACTCGACGATCTCGTTGTAGACCTGCTTGGAGTCGACCGACAGGCCCTCGATCTTCGTGCTGAACAGATCGCGGATGATGCCGCGCGTGAGGCTCGTCTCGCGGTGCACCAGCGCGGGTGCGCGGAGGAAGTGCGTCTTCTTCTTGATGCGCTTCCACTGCCCGATGAGCGTCGCGAGCTCGCGACCGAACGTTTCCTGGGTGACGTCCTCGCCGACCGTGCGCACGATCACGCCACCGGAATCCTCGGGGAGCACGGCCTGCACCTGCTCGCGCAGGCGCTGTCGCTCCGCGCGCTCGCCGATTTTTCGGCTCACTCCGACGCGACTCGCGAACGGCATGTAGACGAGGAACCGGCCTGCCATCGAGATCTGCGCGGTCACGCGCGGTCCCTTCGTGGAGATCGGCTCCTTGGAGATCTGAACGAGGATCTCCTGTCCCCGCTTCAGCAGATCCTGGATCGGCGGCGCCTTGGCCCGGCGTCCTCGCGCCGGCGCGTCCTCGGCCTCGCCGTTGTCATCGTCTTCGTCCTCGTCCTCGTCGGCGCCGTCCTCGTCGAAGACGAGGTCGGACGCGTGAAGGAAGGCACTCTTCTCGGTGCCGATGTCGACGAACGCTGCCTGAATACCCGGGAGTACCGCCTCGACTTTACCGAGGTAGATGTCGCCAACCATCCGGCGGGCTTCCGGACGGTCTACGAGCAGCTCGACGAGCTGGTCGTCCTCGATGATGGCGACCCGCGTCTCGCGCGGGTTTGCGTTGATGAGAATCTCTCGCTTCATGTGGATCGGCCGGCCACTCGAATCGGGGCGACTCCCCGATGAGTGCACGGCGACGGGAAAATGTGGTGGCAGCGGGAGCCGCACCCTGATGGGTGCCGCTCCCGCTGCCCGCGTCGAAGGTCTCTCGCTGGCGGTGCGTGATCGGCCACGAGACGTCCGGCCGATGGGCAACGCGGTCCGGCGTGACCGCTGCGAACGGCAGCGGCACGCGGGCGGTTGCAACCGGCAGTGAGCGGAGTCGCGTGCGATCGTCCAGCGCCGTGAAGGCATCGCACCGGGCGGAAGCGCTGCCTCCCCGCGACGCTCTCCGGGAGCGCCAGGGCGGCAGCAGGAACGCAAGGCGCGCCGCGAGTCGCGCGACGGCCCATACGGGAAAACCAAGGAGGATGCAGAAACGCGCAATCGCCTCGAACAGCGGCGATCGCGCCAGGAAGATCGGAGCCGGATGAGCGATTACCATACCTCGCCTCTCATCCGCAGGACGAGCCAGGCGAGCGCCAGGATAAACCCGAGGGCCGCCTTCCACTCGCCGTGTCTCATGTACAACGCCGGGCTGAACCGTTCGCGCTCGACCACCATGGGGTCGCGCCACGGCGTTGGCCGCGGCACGAACGCGGGCACGTTCTGCTCCCAGCGCGCATAGGCATCCGGAAACCGGGCGCTGATCTTCGCGCGCTCGCGCTCGATGGTGGGGGCGTACACGAGCCCGAAAAACGCGACCACGAGCAGGAGCATAGACCAGTGCGCGGCGATCGCGAACCCGGCGGCGATCAGAAAGCTTCCAAAGTAGAGCGGGTTCCGGGTGTGCGCGTACGGCCCCGTGGTTGCGAGCCGGTCGTTCTTCACGATGTGCCCGGCGGCCCACGCGCGAATCGCCAGACCCACGAGCGCGAGGAGTCCACCGACGGCGAGCGTGAGCGGCGAGGGCCGCGCGAACGCGAGATACGACGCCCCCAGCACGAAGCCGAGCGGCAGGCGTAATCGCCTCGCGACTTCGGCGTAGGTCAATCCGCCATCTCCCGAAGCAGGCTCCGCGCGATCACGAGTCGCTGGATCTCGGACGTGCCCTCGCCGATCTCGCAGATCTTCGCGTCGCGCATCATCCGCTCCACCGGGTAATCGCGGGTGTAACCGTACCCGCCGTGCACCTGAATGGCCTTGAGCGTGGCGCGCATGGCGAGCTCCGAACAGAACAGCTTGGCCATCGCCGCTTGCTTCGTGAACGGCTTGCCGTGCTGCGCGAGCCACGCCGCGTGGTACATCAGGTGCTTGCCGGCCTCGATCTCGGTGGCCATGTCCGAGAGCTGGAACTGCAGGCCCTGGAACTCGAAGATCGGCTTCCCGAATTGGCGTCGCTCGGTCGCGTAGCGCATGGCCTGCTCGAAGGCGCCTTCCGCCAGCCCTAACGAGAGCGCGGCCAGCCCGATGCGTCCGGCGTCGAGCGTGCGCATGAAGTTCACGAACCCCTGCCCCTCGTCGCCGAGCACGTTTTCCGCCGGAACTTCGACGTCCTCGAAGATGAGCTCGCGCGTATCGGATGCGCGCCAGCCGAGCTTGTCTTCCTTCTTGCCCGCTCTGAACCCGGCCATCGCCGGAAGCGAGGGGGCGTGGCCGACGCCGACCTCCGCCGCCTTCGCGAGGTCGGTCGTGGGCTTCGTCATGATGAACGAGGTGATGCCCTTGGTGCCTCGCCCGGGGTCCGTGACCGCCGTGACGACGAAGATCTCGCCGACGCCGCCGTGCGTGATGAACCGCTTCGACCCGTTGATGAGGTAATGGCCGTTCTTTCGAACGGCCGTGGTGCGCGTGCCACCGGCGTCGCTTCCCGCGCCTTCTTCCGTGAGTCCGAAACCGCCGAGCACTTTACCCGTCGCCAGCAAGGGCACGTACCGCTCGCGCTGTGCGTCCGTACCGAAATGGACGATGGGTGATGTCCCGAGCGTGGTGTGCGCGGAGATGGTGATGGCGTGCGAGGCGTCGACCTTCGCCATCTCGTGAATGGCGATCATGTACGCGATGTAGTCGAGTCCCGCCCCGCCGTATCGCTCGGACCAGGGGACGCCGAGGAGCCCCAGCTCCCCCATCTTCCGGATGTTCTGCCACGGGAACTCGGCGCGTTCGTCGTACTGGGCGGCAACCGGAGCGACCTCCTCGCGCGCGAACGCACGGACCATCTCGCGGACTGCCAGGTGCTGTTCGCTGAAATAAAGAGAGTCGTCCATGTGCTGCCGCCTTCCGTCGCGCGGCGCTGGTTATGCGGCTTCGGTTTCGTCGGCGCCCCTGATCACGGTCAGGAAGCGCTCGCCATACTTGTCCAACTTCGCCTGCCCAACGCCGCGAACTTCGAGCAATCCCGCCGCCGTTCGCGGTTTGCGTGCCGCCAGCTCGGCGAGCGTCCGATCCGCGAACACGACGTACGCCGGGACCTGCTCCTCGCGCGCAATCGCGCTGCGGAGCGCCTTCAACGACGCGAACAACCGCGCGTCAGCGCTGTCGAGCACGATCTCCGAGGATGGGTCGGGCGCGGCAGCCGCTGCCTCCGGTCGGGGTGACCCGCGCCGACCGGCCGCCGGCGTGGTCCGCTCGCGGCGTGGCCGCGCCGACGCGGGCTGCTCTCGCTCCTTGCCGGTGTGGAGCCCGAGGCAGTTGTCGCATCCGCCGCAGGTACCACGTCCAGCTTCATCACCGAAATATCGAAGCACGAAGGCACGACGGCAACCGGTGGTATACGCGTATTTCTGCATGGCGTCGAGCTTTGCGAGATCGGCGCGCCGCCGGCGATCGAGCGCCGCCCAGTCCACGTCGAACGTCGACAGCGAGGCGCGGGGGTTCGTGAGCCGCGTGCCGCCGCCGATGCGCTCCCACGTGAGGAACTGTCGCGACTGGAGCGCGGTGAGCAGCGGAATGGCGGTCGACGCGCCGCTGAACCCCGGGGGCAATCCGTCGAGCGACACCACCGCGCCGTCGTGCAGCCGAGCGCCCACCGCCCGCCAGAGCGCTCGGAGGAATCCGAGCTCCGGGTTGTGCCCGCCGGGCAGCTCGCGCTTGATCCGCTCGGGTGTGGCCAGCAGGCGTACGTGCACCGACGATCCGGACTCGGCCTCGCGGCGTACGGCATCCGCGCGCAGGAGGATGCGCAGCACCGAGTCCACCTCGCGCGCGCCGACCTTCCCCGGAACGAGCCGCGCGATGTCGTCGGCCTCGAGGTCCGTCATCCCCGACGCATCGACCACGCGCCGCAGCGCGTCGTACACGCTCTCGACGAGCGACCGCTCGGGGTACGCGCCCTTGATGAAGAACTCGTGCGTGAACCGGTCCGGGAAGGAGTGCAGGAGCACGCACTCCGAATGCTGACCGTCGCGCCCCGCTCGCCCCGCTTCCTGGTAGTACGCCTCGAGAGTCCCCGGCATGGCGTGATGGACGACGAGCCGCACGTTAGGCTTGTCGATCCCCATACCGAACGCGTTCGTGGCGACGATGGCACGCACCTGCTCCTTCATGAAGCTGTCCTGCACCTCGTGGCGGTGCGCGTCGTCGAGGCCGGCGTGGTACGCCGCGGCCGGAATGCGCGCGCGCTCCAGGACGCCGGCGATGCGCTCGACGTTGCGCCGCGTGGACGCGTAGACCACGGCTACCCCTTCGTGGTCGCGCAGCGCCTGTACGAGCGCGGCGTCCTTGTCCTGGTCGGTGCGGGTGGGCCGGACGTGGTAGTGCAGATTCGTGCGGTCGAACCCGGTGACGATGACCGTCGGCGATCGGAGCGCGAGCTGGGTGGCGATGTCGCCGCGAACCTCGGGGGTGGCCGTCGCGGTAAGGGCGAGCGTCGGAGGCGCGCCGAGGCGCTGGCGCACGTCGCGCATGCGCAGGTAGCTCGGGCGGAAGTCGTGCCCCCACTCGCTGATGCAATGCGCCTCATCCACGGCCAGCAGCGCGACGCCCATCGCGCGCAGCCGCTCGGCCGTGGCGCCCGAGTCGAACCGCTCCGGGGCGACGTACAGGAGCTTGATCTCGCCCCGCTGCGTCCGTGCGAGCCGGTCGGCGACCTGCGAGGCGGTGAGCGTGCTGTTGATGAACGCCGCCGGAAGGCCGCGCGCGGTCAACGCGTCGACCTGATCCTTCATGAGCGAGATGAGTGGCGACACCACCACGGTGAGCCCCGGCAGCATCAGCGCCGGTACCTGATAGCAGAGCGACTTGCCGCCACCGGTGGGCAGGACGACGAGGGTGTCCCGGCCGGCCAGCACCGACCCGATGGCGCGCTCCTGTCCAGGGCGGAATGCCGGGTACCCGAAGGACTGGCGCAGGGTGGTGCGCGCCCTCTCCAGCGAGCGTTCGGCGGCTACGTCGTCAGACACGCCGAACAATAACGCGATTGCCTGACGCGAACCATCATCATGGGGCCGCGCGGATGAGCGCTTTTCGCACGGGCGCGCTCACACCGCGCGCGCGAAATGACCGCGTGTGAACCGGCTTCCGACGAGGGCGCGAACCGCCGCGTCGGGCGCGGCCACGCCGCCAGTCAACGCCTCCAGCGCCGAGCGATAACCCGCGACGATCTCGCGAACGGGGTCGCCGGGCACGTTGAACACTGTCCGGAACCCGCGAATGCCCGCCTGCCAGAGCCGTGGCAGGTACTCGGACGCCTCGACCGGGCGCGAGTGCAGCAAGCGGTTCCGGCACGCGGAGTCCGTGGCCACGCCGAACGTGTACCCGGCCGGGTCTGTGAGCTCGACCACGGGATGCTTCTGCACGCACAGATCGCGGCACGTCGTCGGCTCGCGGTCGAACGCGGCCGAGAGCACGCAGTGCTCGATGGTCATCCCTTCCGGACGGCCATAGACCAGCACGTCGAACCCCGCGCCGCCCCACGGCGCGCTCACCGCCGCGAGCTCTGCCGTGGTGAGCTCGATCGAGAGCACGATGCGTCGCGCGCCGAGTCGGAAGAGCTCCGCCGCCGTGTGCTGGTTGAAGCAGTTCACGGCATAATCGGCCGTGACATCACGACCCGCGCGGGCCAACTCGGCGACGAGCCCCAGGTGTCCCGACGACATGGGAAGGCCGAGGGCGAGCCATTTCTCGAGCGCGCGGCGTTCCTCGGGGCGCACGATCGTCGGCGTGCGGAGCCGGAGCGTTATGCCGCGGGCGGCGAGCTCGTCCGCCAGCGCGCGTACCCGCGCGGCCGGCGGCGCCGGATGCCGGAGGAAGGGATCGAACGTGATCTCCGTCGCTCCGCCCTCGGCCGCGGCGCGCGCATCGTCCACGCGGTACACCTCGGCGCCGAGGATGTACTCGTCGCTCGCGCCGGTCACGCGGGCACCGGCGATGTCCGTCGGCGCCGTGGAAACGGTCACGTGCGCGATCGCGGCGGCGATACTCGCCTGCCGCTCCGCCGCGAGCGCGCTCGCGGCCCAGTCGCGCCTGACGAGCAGCTCATCGACCACCTGTTGCCGCAGGTGGTTCAGCTCACTCACCGGAAGAAAAAGACCGTCCGCGAGACCAGCGACGTCGAGCTCGCCCAGCACGAACGGAGTCTCTCCGAGACGGCCGAGCTGCTCGCGCAGCCTGGGCGCATCGAGCGCGTGCGCACGGGCGGGCGCGAGCGGTACGCTGCCGCGCGCGCTCACCCGCTCGCCATCCGCCGATGCGACGAGCTTGAGCGCCGCGCCCGCGGTACCGAACAGTCGCATGTCGAGCCGAGTGCGGCGCGCGCGCGCCGGCGCCGGGAGCGTCGCGAAGCTCTGCCGCGCACGCTCGAGCAGCGACGCCTGCGACGTACGTACGACCGTCCAGCCGGCCGGGACAGCGATTCGCGTCGCGACTGCCTGACGAGTCGTGCCGTCGTGGCCCGCGAGTGTCCGGATGCCCGTCACGGCGAAGCCGACCGCGGCGGCGCGGGTGCCCACAGGCGGCTCGAACCCGAGTCCGTCTCCGACTTCGACCGGCGAGCTCACATCGATCAGCAGCTCGCCGCCCTCCGATCCCGCGACCACACCGATGGTCGCGCCATGGTTGTCGGGGTGTGTGCGCGTGACGTACTCGCGCCCGGCGCGCCCGGTCAGCATGCCGCTGGTGAAGCCCCGGCTGAAGATCTGCACGAGCGGCTGAATCTCCTCGAACGCGGGCGCCGACTGGTCGCCGCGAGACAGGCGATCGAGAAACTCGCGGTAGCCGTGCGTGACGGTGGCCACGTACTCGGGCTTCTTCTTCCGCCCCTCGACCTTCAGGCAACCGACCCCCGCATCCGCGAGCGCCGCGAGCTGGTCGTGCGCGGCGAGATCCTTGGCGGAGATCAGATAGCCGCGATCGAGCTCGGCCCCGGTAGCGGCGTCGGCGAGCACGTAGTCCTTCCGGCACGACTGCGCGCATGACCCGCGGTTCGCGCTCCGCTCGCTGATCATCCCCGACATGAAGCACTGCCCGGAGTACGAGATGCACAGGGCTCCGTGCACGAACGACTCGAGGCCGAGGTCCGGAACGGCGACGCGAATCTGGCGGATGTCGTCGAGCGTGTTCTCGCGCGCGAGCACCACGCGATCGACGCCCAGCTCGCGCATCACCGCGGCGCCACTCGCGTCGTGGACGGTCATCTGCGTGGAGCCGTGAATCTCGAAGCCCGGATACACCGCCTGGATGAGCCGAACGAGCCCGATGTCCTGCACGATGGCGGCGTCGACGCCCCGGTCGATCGCATCGCCGAGCAGCGACAGCGCGTCGGCCAGCTCGTCGGGCTTCACGAGCGTGTTCAGCGTCAGGTAGATCCGGACGCCCCGCGACGTCGCCAGCGCGCAGGCGCGCTCGAGCTCATCGAGCGTGAGCTGTGCACCCTCGTCGCGGGCGTTGAAGCGCTCGGTACCCAGGTACACGGCGTCGGCGCCATTGGCGATGGCGGCGCGGACGGCGTCGAGAGAGCCGGCGGGCGCGAGCAGCTCGGGGATGTGGCGGGACATCCCGCGAAAGATAGCGCCCGACGGGCACGCGCGGCGCGGGCTGGCCGCCCGCGCCCGGGCTACTCGCGGCTCGAATCGCTCGGTTCGCGCTTCTTCACGAACCGCAGCAGAAACGCGATGACGACGAAGGCGATGCCTACCCAGCGCACGACGGTCTCCTCTGCGCGCACGCCGTACGCGAAGATGCCGATGCCGGCGAGCGCGAACGCGATCTTGGCGACGGTCACCCTATCCATCCTGCCTCCTGCGTGATCTCGCGGAGCGACGTGGCTGCGTCGTCACCGTGCGGATGGCAAACCCAGGGCGGTGGCTTCGCGGTCCGGAACGTCGAGCATCATGCGAAGCAGCGCCGTCGAGAACACCTTGCCCTGCGCATCGGTCTTGAGCGACAGCGTGCCACCGCCGTCGAGCGCGCCGTGCAGCAGGAAGTTGAGCGCATTGAGATTCGGCAGCTCGTACCGTTGCACGTCACCGGTGATGACGCCGCGGAAGTGCTGGGCCACGCGCTCCTCGGTCAGCTCGCGCACGAGCAGCGGGTACCAGTTGGGCTGGAGCGCGATGACCCCCACGTTGGCGGTATCACCCTTGTCGCCGGAGCGCGCGTGCGCGATGTCCACGAGGCGCACCTTCATGCGATCACCTCCACGGCGGTCCGGACCTCGGTCTTGTCTATCAGCGCGGGCCAGTACGCCACGATTTCCTCGACTTTCGGGCGGCCACCCGCGAACCCGGTGACGCTCGGTGGGCCGTTCAGCACGAGCGGCGCGATCTCGCGGGTGAAACGCTCGACCGCGGCGCGATTGTCGCCTCGGACACCGAAACGGAGCTGCACTTCCGGCAGATCGGCGCGGGGCTCGGCGAGCGGGCCATGCGTCGCCGACGCGCCGACGAACTCGGTCATGATCTTGTCGAACCGGAGCCCGAGCCGGTCGAGCCGCTCGCGCAGCACCCGGTCGGCGAGCTGCGCCTTCTCGAGCGCGTCGGGCCATGCGTAGACGAGCGTGCCCACGGCCTTGAAGCCGGCGCGATACGCGATGGAGACCTTGAGCTTGTCCGTCGGCGGCCGCCCGCCGATGCCGAACACCCTAACGCGATCGTCGCCCGCGGGCTCCAGCCGAATGGTCGTGAAATCGGCGATGACGTCGGGGGTGATGTACGAGTGCGGGTCGCCCATCTCGTAGACGAGCTGCTCGGACACCGTCTGGACCGAGATGCGGCCGCCCGTCCCCAGGTGCTTGGAGATCTCGAACGTGCCGTCCGCGTGGGCGTTCACGATCGGGTAGCCGACGTTCGCGAGGTCGGGGATGCCCCGCCAATCGAACAGGCAGTTGCCGCCCGAGCATTGCGCACCACACTCGATGATGTGTCCGGCCACGATGCCCGCCGCGAGCCGATCCCAGTCGTCGGCGCGCCAGCCGAACTCGTAGCGGAGTGGCGCCATGGTCAGGGCGGTGTCGGTCGAGCGGCCCGTGATGACGACCTGCGCTCCGCGCTCGAGCGCCTCGACGATCGGCGTCGACCCGATGTACGCGTTGGCCGACAGGACGCGATCGCGAACGAGGGACAGCGACTCGCCGGTATCCATGTTCGCGAGGGCGTGGCCGCGCGCGATGAGGTCGTCGAGGCGCGGCAGCAGGTCGTCGCCGGTGACGACGCCGATGCGCACCTTCCCGCCGGCGCCCTTCGCCGCGGCGAGATCGCGCACCGCCTCGGCGCACGCGACGGGATTCACACCGCCCGCGTTCGCGATCACCCGCACGCCACGCTCGACGATGGCCGGCAACACGCTCTCGACGGCTCCGACGAAGTCGCGCGCGTACCCCATGCGGGGATCACGCTCCTTCTGCTTCTGGAGGATCGACATCGTGACTTCGGCGAGGTAGTCGAGCATGAGGTAGTCGACCGGTCCGCCTTCGACCTGGCGCCGCGGCGCCTCGAGCCAGTCACCCCAGAATCCCTGGCCGGCTGCAACTCGTACGACCTGCTTCACGATTCCTCGGAGAGGTGAGGTGGAAGGACGAACGCGCCGAGGTGGGGTCCCTTGTTGTGCAACGCGGTGCGGAGCGCCATCGCGAGCACGTCGCGCGTTTCTTCGGGATAGACGATCGCGTCGATGAAGCCACGCGCGCCGGCGTAGCGCGCGTCGAGCTGATGCTCGTAGTCGGCGCGCATCTCCTCCACGGCTTCGAGCACTTCGGGATCCGCGTCACGCCGCGCTTTTTTCGCCGCATCCAGCGCGGGCCCATGCACGGCCTGGATGGCCGACTCGCCTTCCATGACGCCCATGCGCCCCGTGGGCCAACTGAAGATGAAGTCGGGGTCGAACCCCTGCCCGGCCATGGCGTAGTAGCCGGCGCCCGATGCGTGGTTGACCGTGAGCACGAGCTTCGGCACGCGCGCCGTGGCCATCGCCTCGACGAATCGTGCGCCGGCGCGAATGATTCCCTCGTGCTCGGCCTCGGGCCCCACCATGAAGCCCGAGACATCCTGCACGAACAGGAGCGGTAACCCTTGCCGGTCGCACCGGTCGATGTAGTACGCGACCTTCTCGGCGCTCTCGGCGTAGACGATCCCGCCGAATCGCGGCTTCTCGCCGGGCCGCCCCTTGATGAGCCCACGCTGATTGGCGATGACACCGATGGGCATGCCCTCGATGGCCGCGTCGGCGCAGATCATCTCGCGCGCGAGGTTGCCCTGGAACTCATCGAGCTTTCCGTCGTCCACGATCGCCTGCAGGACCGGATGCATGTCGTAGGACATGCGGTGGTCGGCCGGGAGAAGGTCGTACAGTCGGTCTGACTGGGAACCGGGAACCGGGAACCGGGAACCGGGAACGGGGGCTACTTGCTGCTCGCGGGGCGCAGTTCCGATTCCCTGTTCCCGGTTCCCCGTTCCCGCTCCGCCCGGCAGTCGCGCCACCAGATCCCGCAGCTTCTCCAGACAGGCGCGATCATCGTCCACGGCAAAATGCGCCACCCCGCTGATCTCGGTGTGGGTCACGGCACCGCCTAACGTCTCGGCGTCGATCGTCTGGCCGGTGGCCCCCTTCACGAGGTTCGGGCCGCCGAGTCCCATGAAGGACGTGCCCTTCACCATCAGGATCACGTCGGAGAGCGCCGGCAGGTATGCCCCGCCGGCGATGCAGGGACCCATCACCGCCGCGAGCTGCGGGACGTGCAGGTAGCGGCGCATGATCGAGTTGTAGTAGAAGATGCGCGCCGCGCCGTACTGTCCGGGAAAGACGCCGCCCTGGTAGGGCAGGTTCACGCCGGCCGAATCCACGAGGTAGATGATCGGGACCCGGCAGCGCATCGCGATCTCCTGCGCGCGGAGAATCTTCCGGATCGTCTCGGGCCACCACGACCCCGCTTTCACCGTCGCGTCGTTGGCGACGATCACGACCTCGCGCCCGTGAACGAGGCCGATCCCGGTGACCACACCGGCGGCCGGCGCTTGCCCGTCGTACTGATCGTGCGCGACGAGCAGGCCGATCTCGAGAAAGCGCGACGGGGGGTCCGTCAGCAACGCGACGCGCTCGCGCGCCGTCAGCTTGCCCTGCTTGTGCTGCTTCGCGATTCGGTCGGCGCCGCCGCCTTCCCGCAGCGAGGCCTCGAGCTGGCGCAATGCGTCGCTCAGCTCACGCAGCCGCGCGGTCACTGGCTACCGGATTCCGCGGCGGCGCCCTCCCGCTCGGCGAACCACGCCCGAATGTAGTCCACGAGATCCGAGGTCGAGGTTCCGGGACCGAACAACCGGCCGAGGCCGCGCCGCTGCAGCTCCTCCATGTCTTCCTTCGGAATGATACCGCCGCCGGTGATCAACACGTCGTCGCGTCCCGCCGCGCGCAGCAAGTCGAGCACGCGAGGAAAGAGCGTCATGTGCGCGCCGCTCAGGATCGACAGGCCGATCACGTCCACGTCCTCCTGCACGGCGGCGTTGGCGATCATCTCCGGCGTCTGGTGCAGGCCCGTGTAGATGACTTCCATACCGGCGTCGCGCAGCGCGGCCGCGACGACCTTTGCGCCGCGATCATGGCCGTCGAGGCCAGGCTTGGCGATCAGAACTCGGATTGGGCGAGAAGACACGGAAGGGCTGCTGGTGACTGGTGGCTGCGTGCAGTTGCTGGCGGCTCCCCGCTGCGGCCGCGTGCTGCTCGCTCACGGCCGACAACCGTCAGCCAACGGCTCGGGGCTGACGGCTCGCGCCGCGATAAAGCTATCCCGACCGCCGCGCCGCGAGCAACGTCGCCGTCATGGCTCCCTGCGCGCGACGAGCAGCATCTCGCCGCTGCGGCGCGAGAGCGGGCGCGTCGTCCAGCCATCGTACGCGGCTTCGACGATCAAGCCGTGCGCCGCGAGAATTCGCGCCAGCTGCGTCGCGGTGTAGAGGCGTATGCGGTGCTCGCGCTCTCCCGCCGCGCGCGTGCCGCGCCAGGTCGAACGCACGGTGAGCACGCCCGACAGCGCGTCGAACGAGCGCTCGTGGCCGACCATCGTACCATTGGCGGTGAGCCACCAGTCACGCGCGAGAAAGCGCCGCATCACGCCGTCGCGGTTGCCGCCGTGCCAGACGAGCAGGCCGCCCGGCTTCAGCACGCGCGCCCATTCGGCCACGACCCGCTCATCGTCCGACGGCAGGAGGAAGAACCCGAACGAAGTGAACAGGTTCGCCACGGCGTCGAACCGGCCGGTCCACCGCGCCGGGAGGCGTCGCATGTCGCCCCGCGTATACCGAAGCGTCCTTCCCACGCCGCGCGCCCGAGCGCGCTCGAGCAGGTCCTCGGAGAGGTCGAAGCCGTCCACGTCGAACCCGGCCTCGGCGAGCAGGTGCGCGTGCCGCCCCTGCCCGCACGGCACGTCGAGCACGCGCGCCCCGGCGGGGAGCTCGAGCAGATCGAGCAGTCGCGCGACCTCGCGCCGGTCCTGCGCGAGGTCGAAGATCGGCTCGTACTCGAGCAGGTAGTGGGCGTCGAAGTGGGAGGACCACCAGGCCGCGGCCTCCGGCCGCGGCCTGGTGGGAACAGGGGACGGGCGGGTGCCCGCCGAAGGCGGGCGGATGGGATCCGAAGCTGGCTGCTGCTCTTTGCTCGCCGCCCCCGTTCCCGGTTCCCTGTTCCCTGTTCCCGCTCGGCCCTTACGTGATCTCAAAAGAAAACCGGTTCCCGATACGCCCCGAACACCGCCTCCATCGCCGCGCGGATCTCGTAGAGCGTGCAATACGCGCGCGCGCAGTCGAGGATGTGCGGGATCAGGTTCTCGCTCGTGGCCGCCGCCGCCGTCAGCGCCTCGAGTCGTCGCTTCACGAGCGCGTTGTCGCGCGTGGCGCGCAGTTTCGCCAGGCGCTCGCGCTGCAGCGCGTCCACGATTTCGCCGACACGCAGCGTCGGGATCGTGAGCTCCGGCTCGTCGGTGACGAACGCGTTCACGCCCACCACCAGACGGCGGCGCTGCTCGATTTCCCACTGCTGCCGCGCGGCCGACTCGGCGATCTTGCGCTGGAACCAGCCCTGCTCGAGCCCCGCGACCACGCCGCCCACGTCGTCGATCTGGCGGAAGATCTCCTCCGCTTCGCGCTCGAGGCGGTCGGTCATGGCGTCGACGTAGTACGAGCCGCCGAGCGGGTCCATCACGTTAGGCACGCCGGTCTCGTAGGCCAGCACCTGCTGCGTGCGCAGCGCCACCTGCACCGCGTCCTCCGTGGGGAGCGCCAGCGTCTCGTCCATCGAATTCGTGTGCAGCGACTGCGTGCCGCCCAGCACCGCCGCCATCGCCTGGTAGGCGACGCGCACGATGTTGTTCATCGGCTGCTGCGCGGTGAGCGTCACCCCCGCCGTCTGCGAGTGGAAGCGGAGCATCCACGAGCGCGGGTCCTTCGCGCCGTAGCGGTCGCGCATGTGACGCGCCCAGATGCGGCGAGCCGCGCGCAGCTTCGCGATCTCCTCGAAGAAGTCGTTGTGAATGTCGAAGAAGAACGACAGGCGCGGCGCGAACGCGTCGACGTCCAGCCCGCGCGCGATGCCACGCTCCACGTACGTGAAGCCGTCGGCGAGCGTGAAGGCCAGCTCCTGGGCCGCGGTGGCGCCCGCCTCGCGGATGTGGTAGCCGGAGATCGAGACCGTGTTCCACAGCGGGGCGTGCGTGGCGCCCCACTCGAAGAGGTCGACGATCAGGCGCAGCGCGGGCTCGATGGGGTAGCACCACGCGTGCTGCGCCATGTACTCCTTCAGGATGTCGTTCTGCACCGTGCCACGCAGCTTCGTGCTCGACACCCCCTGCCGCTCCGCCGCCGCGACGTAGAAGCAGAACAGGATCACCGCCGGCCCATTGATCGTCATGGACGTCGAGACCTGATCGAGCGGAATGCCGTCGAACAGCGTCTCCATGTCGGCGAGGCTCGAGATGGCGACGCCCGTCTTGCCGACCTCGCCCTCCGACCGCGGGTGGTCGGAGTCGTATCCCATGAGCGTCGGAAAGTCGAACGCCGTCGAGAGCCCCGTCTGCCCGTGCTCGAGCAGGAACTTGAACCGTGCGTTCGTGTCGGACGCGCTCCCGAAGCCGGCGAACTGCCGCATCGTCCACAGCTTGCCGCGGTAGCCGGTCGGATGGATGCCGCGCGTGAACGGAAAGGCCCCGGGGAGCGAGGCGACGGACTCGCCGCGCTCCACGACATCGAGCGCCGTGTAGAGCGGCGCCACCTCGCCTTCGCTGTTGGTGAACGCGATGTCGCGCTTCTCGCCTTTCTCGTACCGCACGCGCCACGCGGCCACCTCGGCGCGCAGTCGCTCGAGCTCGGCCGCCTGACGACGGATCGTCTCCTCACGATCGTCACCGGCCGCGCTCGTCAGATCTCGCATCTGCGTCATGATCAGGTCCGCGTCAAAAGGTCTCTGCTGCGGGCGAGCAGCTCGTCGGCCACCGTGAACGGCGTCGCGGCGCCGGACTCGAGCGAGGCCAGCGCCGTGTCGAGGAACGCATTGGTGTCGGCATCGCGCCAGAGTCGCTGTCGGAGCTTGTGCTCCGTCACATCGACGATCTGCTCGCGCAACCGCTGCCGGCGGCGCCGGCGCAGCTCTCCGCTCGCCTCAAGATAACGGAAGTGCCGGTCGAGGGCCGCGATGAGCTCGGCGACCCCCTCACCGTTCACCGCGACCATCCGCAGCACGGGCGGCGTCCACGACTCGGTCTGCTCCGAGGCTGCCGCCTCACGCGCGATGCGCGCGGGATTCATGATCTTCTTCAGATCGACGCCGTGATGTGCCGGCACGTTACGCAGCGCTTCGCCGGTGCGCATGCCGAGCATCAGCTCGATGTCCGTGCGCAGCCGGTCCGCACCGGGCCGGTCGGCCTTGTTGACGGCGAAGATGTCGGCGATCTCCATCAGCCCCGCCTTGAGCGTCTGGATCGAATCGCCGGACTCGGGGACGAGAATGACGAGGGATGAGTCGGCCGCTCGGGCGATGTCCAGCTCGCTCTGCCCGACACCCACCGTCTCCATGATGATCCGGTCGAAGCCGAACGCATCGAGCACGTCCGCGACCGCGCGGGTGGCCGACGAGAGCCCGCCGAGCGACCCGCGCGTCGCCAGCGAGCGGATGTACACGCCGGGGTCGAGCGCGATGCGCTCCATGCGAATGCGGTCGCCGAGCAGCGCGCCGCCGGTGAACGGAGACGTCGGGTCGACCGCGACAATCCCGACCGTGAGCCCGGCCTCGCGATACGCCGCGGTGAGCTGCGTCGTGACCGTGCTCTTCCCCGCCCCGGGCGGTCCCGTGATCCCGATGCGGCGCGCGCGGCCGATGCGCGGATGCAACGCGCCGAGGAGGGCGTCGAACCCGTTGCGTTGATTTTCCACGATGCTGATCGCGCGCGCGAGTGCCGCGGGGCGTCGTGCGTCGAGGTCGGCGAGCAGGCGCGCGTCCGGCGTGGTGGTGGTCGTCACGCGCCGGTGTGCTCCGAGCCGCTGTCCAAGGGACGACTGCCGCTCGACGCCGCCGCGCTCGTGGCGCGGAACTCGGTGGTCGTCGCGCCCGGCTCGTCGTGCTCGTCGCGAATGTCGCCGACCAGCTCCTCGAGCAGGTCCTCGAGCGTGACGATGCCCACCAGCCGCCCGGTGGCGTCGCGCACCACCGCGAGATGCCGCCGCCCGCGCAGCATCTCGAACAGAAAGTCGTTGCACCGTGCGGTCACCGGCGCCTCGGCGACCGGGCGCAGCGGGACGGGGCCGTCGTCGGTGTCCTTCAGCACGTCGAACGCGTGCACCATGCCGATGATGTTGTCGAGCGTGCCGAGATAGATGGGCACGCGGCTGTACCGCGACTGGGCGATCCGGAGCGCGAGCTCGGGGCCGCGGATGCTCTCCTCGATGGCGAACACCTCGGCGCGCGGCGTCATGATCTCGCCTAACGTCTTCTGCCCGAAGTGCACGACGCCGCTGATGATCGCGAACTCGGTCTCCTCGCCCACCCCTTCGAGCTCGCCCTCACGGAGCAGGTCCTCGAGCTCGTCCCGAACCGTCTCGGGGGGCGTGCCGGCACGCGGCGCGAGCGCCGCGGCCACCCGCCGGGCCACGGCAACGAAGGGCGACAGGATGATCTCCACGCCACGCAGCACCGGCAGCAGGGCGGGCACCACGACCGTCGGCCAGCGGCGCGCGATGGCGCGCGGCACGAGCTGGCCGACGACGAGCACGGCGAGCGCGAAGACGACGAGCCGGCGCGCCACGACGGCGAGGCTCACATCGCCGACGGCGCCGATGAGCGCGCCGGCCACGTAGACCGTCACCGCGACCCCCGTGGCCGCGGCGAGCAGCAGCCGTTGCGGCCGCTCGAGGAAGAGCTCCGCGCTCGGCGCGCCCCGGAGCCGTTGCTCCGCCCAATGCCGGAGCCAGATGCGGCTCACCGAGCGGACCGCGGTCGCGGCGCCGGTGAGACACGCGACGATGATCAGACAGATGAGGAGCGGCGCGGAGATCGTCATGACGCGCGCTCGCTCAACTGTTCGGTGCGCTCGAAGTAGACGCGCTCCACGCGACGCTTGACGACGCGCTCGATCACGACGCGGAACCCGTCGATGTTGAGCGTCTCGCCGGCCGCGGGCACGCGCCCGAGCAGCTCGTACACCAAGCCGCCCACGGTCGTGACGCCTTCACGGTGAAAGTCGTGCCCCACGAGCTCGGAGAGCTCGTCCACCGTGAGCCGGCCGGGGACCCAGAACCGCCGTCCCTCCTCCTGCTCCACCGACGCTTCCTCGACGTCGTACTCGTCGCGAATCTCGCCCACGATCTCCTCGAGGATGTCTTCGATCGTCACGACGCCGGCCGTGCCGCCGAACTCGTCCACCACGATCGCGATGTGGTTGCGAGTCGCCTGGAAATCGCGGAGCTGCTCGTCGATCATCTTGCTCGCCGGGATGAAGACGGCCGGCCGCACGAGCGTCGTCCACCCGCCGGCCGGCTCCTCATCGGCGATGGCCGCCGGCAGCAAGTCCTTCGCGTAGAGAATGCCGGTGATCTCATCGAGCGTGTCGTCGTACACGGGAAAGCGGGCGTGCTCCGAGCTGCGCACGCGCGCAAGGACGTCGGACCATGGCGTCGTGCGCTCGATGCCCACCACGTTCACGCGCGGCACCATGATCTCGTGCACCGCCGTCTCGGCGAGCGAGAAGACGCCGTGCAGGATCGTCTCTTCCGCATCGCTGACGTCGGCTTCGGCCGCGACGATCTGGCGAAACTGTTCGGCCGTCGCCTCACGATCCTCCTCGGGAGGCGACGGCGGGATGAGCGAGTGCAGGATGCCGTCGAGCCACTCACCGACCACGACGACGGGCGACAGCACACGCTCCACGAGGTGCGTCAGCGGCGCGAGTCGCCGCGCGACGCGCTCGCCCAGCGTGTCGCCGATGGTGCGCGCGACGCTCTCCGACAGCAGCACGGCAACGAGGGCGATGGGCACGGCGATGGCGAGCGAAGTGGCGAGCGAGCGGTCGGCGAACCGCAGTGCCGCCGCCAGCGCGCACCCCGCGACGAGGTGCGCGAGAATGCGTGCGAACGCGAGCGCCCGATGCGTGCGCTCGCGACGGTCGGCCAGCGCGCGCAGCGATGGTGCGAGGCGACTGTCGCCGGGCTCGAGGGCCAGCAAGGCGCCATCGGCGGCGGCGATCGCGGCGGCGACGGCCGACGCGATGACCGTGATGATCACCGCCACAGTGGTCGTCATCGGTGACCTGTCGCCGTCGCGCCCGCGCGACGCGTGAGTGTGCGCGTGCGCGCGAGAATCTGCTCCTGACGACGCCACATCGGCGACTCGGTGCGGCCGGCGCCGTCGGGGTGCTCGTAGCCGAGCACGTGCAGGGTGCCATGCACGACGAGCCGCGCGATCTCGTCACGCACACCGCCGCCGAACCGGGCCGCGTTGGCGCGGGCGACCGCCGGCGCGATGTAGATGTCGCCGACGACAGGCTGCCGCGCGGCGGCCGGCGATGCGGCGCCGAGCGCGAACGAGATGACGTCGGTGGGACCGGCGTGTCCGAGGTGCGCGCGGTTGAGCCGCGCGATCTGCTGTGGCGACACGAGCGCGATGGAGATGAACGCGTCGCGCACGCGCTCGGCGCGGAGCGCCGCGAGAGCAATGTCGCGCACGCGCTCGCGAGAGAGCGGCGTTCGCACGCCCTCGGCAGAGACGTCGACGATGAGCGTCACCCGGGCCTCATCGTGCCTTCGCCGCGCCGGCACCGGGCACCGGTGCGGGCGCGGCGGACTCGCCCGCGTTGCCGGGGCCGGCGGCGTTCGGTGCGGCCGGACCGGGACCGGGCGCCGGTGGCGTGGCCGGTGGTGCGCCCGCTGCCGTCGTAGCCGCCGAGGCGCCGGCACGGCCGGTTGCGCCAGACGCCTGCGCCTCGGGTGTACCGAACTCCGCCGTGATCCCGCCGCTGGCGGCCGGATAGTCGATCCGCGAGTGATACATGCCGGCGAGCACGCGCGTGAACTGCTCCTTCACCGTCTCGAGCTGCGCGAGCGTGATGGGCGCCTCCCTGAGCTGCCCCTGGTCGATCCGCTGGCGCACGATGCGCTCGACGACCTCGCGTATCTTCTGCGGCGTCGGATCGTTCAGCACGCGCACGGCCGCCTCGGCGCCGTCGGCGAGCATCACGATCGCCGTCTCCACGCTGCGCGGCGACGGGCCAGGGTACGCGAACTCGGCGGTGTTTGCCGGCGTGCCGTCGCGCTCCTTCGCCTTCTCGAGGAAGTAGCTGATGGGGCCGGTGCCGTGGTGCTCGCGGATGAACGACAGCACGCTGCGCGGGAGCTTGTGCTCCTCGGCGAGCTCGAGCCCTTCGAGCACGTGATTCCGTATGATCGCCGCGCTGGTGGTCGGTTTGAGCTTGTCGTGTGGGTTGCGGCCCTTCGCCTGGTTCTCGACGAAGTACTGCGGCTTCTTGAGCTTCCCAATGTCGTGGTACAGCGCGCCGACTCGCGCCAGCAGACCGTTCGCACCGATCGCGTTGCTCGCGCTCTCGGCGAGGTTCGCGATGGCGATGGTATGTGCGTAGGTGCCGGGGGCCTCGAGGCTCAGGCGGCGCAGCAGTGGCCGGTTGAGGTCGGACCACTCGAGGAGCGTGAAGTCCGTGTCGACTCCCGCGAACTGCTCGGCGCCGGGCAGCAGCACCATCGCGATCGACACCGACGCGACCGCGTTCAGCGCACCCCACACCGCGCTGGTGCCGATGTCGGCCATCGAGAGGTCGAGCGTGAGTCCGATGGCCACCGCGCCGATGAGGTATGCCGCGGCGATGGCCAACATCGCGTAGTGCGTCTGGTTGCGGTGGCGAACGATGCGCACGGTGAACGCGGCGGCCGTGCCGCCGATGAGGTTCAGGAACAGCGCGTTCGTGCCGCGGAACTCGCTCTGCCCGCCGATGAGCACCGCGAGCACCATCGCCGCGATCATCCCGACGCGCGGGTCGAACAGGATGCTGGCGATGACCGCGGCGAACGCGACGGGCACGAGCTCCGGGTGCACCCGTTGCGGCACGTGCGCGATGAGCGATGCGGTCACGATCACCATCAGGAAGATGATCGCGAACAGCAGCACCGTGCGCATCGCGGCGTAGAGCTTTGGGCGGAACAGCAGCAACGTGAGGCCGAAGATCGCGAGGACGAGCGTGTTGAACAGCACGGCCCCCACGATGCGGCTCGCGTTGCGGCGGCTGTCGCCGCGGCGCGAGAGCTCGTCGCGCAGCGCGCGCATCTTCTCCTGCTCCTCGCGCCCCACCACCTCATGCGCGCCGACGATCTTCTCGCCCGGTCGCAGCGTGTACTTGATGCCAGGCACCGAGCGCCGGAGCTCCTGGCGCGCGCGTTCGGTCGCGACGCGGTCGAACGTTATGGTGGGGCGGAAGAACGCCGTCAGCAGCTTGCGGTAGGCCGCGTCGCCGGCCGTCGACTGGGGATCCGGATGCATCAGTCGCGCCCGAACCAGCAGCGCACCGAACGTCGGAATGCTGTCGGCGAATACCGACCGCTCGGTACTGTCGCGGCGCAGGGTCACCACGCCCTGCACGGCGTCGAGCACGCCCGAGGCCGCGACACCGCTCGGGAGCCAGCGATCATAGGCGCGGCGCACGGCCTCGGTGACGGCTTCGCCTCGCGCCGGCGTGGCCAGGTATTGCGCCTCCGCCGGTGTGAGCTGTACGCCCAGCTCGCCGCCGACCGCCTGCACCGCTGAAACCCGTTGAGCCTCGTTGCCTGACGTCGCAACGACACGCCGCAGCCCCTGTTGAAAGAGGTCGACGAGCCGCCGCGACGAGTCCGCCGCCGCGGGGATGAAGCCGAAGATCGGCTGGGCCGAGCGTACGATGTCGTTCTGCTCCTTCGCCAGCTCCTCCGGCGACTTGGCGACCGAGTAGCCGAACGGCGCGATCACGTTGTCGGGGGCCACCGATCCGACCTCGAGGATCGGCGAGTCGACGGCCGGCGAGGTCGGGAACATGAGATACGTGACCGCGGCAACCCCGAGCGCGACGAGCGCGCGCGCGCCGTGAAAGCGCAGCGCCTCCATGCGCGGATTGCCGTTCCCGACGTCGCGTGCGGACCAGCCGACCATGGCGCTCAATCTCCTCCGTCCTCCGCGTACGCCTTGATGATCTCGCGCACCAGGCGGTGGCGGATGACGTCGGTCTCGTTGAGGTAGTGAAAGCCTATGCCGTCGATGCCGGTGAGAATACGCTCGATCTGCATCAGCCCCGACTCCTCGCGCTTCGGCAGGTCGATCTGGGTCTTGTCGCCGGTGATGACCGTCTTCGAGTTCACGCCGAGGCGCGTCAGGAACATCTTCATCTGTGCCGCCGTCGCGTTCTGCGCCTCGTCGAGAATCACGAACGCGTCGGCCAGCGTGCGGCCGCGCATGTACGCCAGTGGCGCGATCTCGATGGTGCGTGTCTCCAGCGCCTTCTGCATCCGCTCGACCGGCATCATGTCCTCGAGCGAGTCATACAACGGACGCAGATACGGGTCGACCTTCGCCTGCATGTCGCCCGGAAGGAAGCCGAGGCTCTCGCCCGCCTCCACCGCCGGCCGCGCGAGTACGATGCGCCGCACGCGCTTCCGCGCCAGCGCGTCCACCGCGGCGGCCACGGCGAGATAGGTCTTTCCCGTGCCCGCGGGCCCGATGCCGACGACAATGTCGTTCTCCGCGATGAGCGCGAGATACTGGGCCTGTCCCGGTGTTTTCGGCTGGATGATCTTGCGAATTCCGGGCAGCACGATGCGCGCATCGCCCGTGCCGGCCCCCGGCTCGCGCGACCCGTCCATGCTCATCCGCAGCACGTCGTCTGCGTCGAGCACGGTGCGCTGCTTGGCGGAGTCGATCATGCGTTGCGCCACCGAGGTCGCACGCTCGACCGCCTCGGCCGTGCCGGTGAGGGTCATCGTGTCGCCCCGCAGCGAGACGCGTGTTCCCGTCTGCCGCTGGAGCTCGATCAGGTTGGCATCGTTCACGCCGGCGAGTGTCAGCAGGTCGGCGCCTTCGGTGTTCAATCGTTGCGTCGTTTGGTCGTCGCTCAACGCGTCGCTCCGTCAGTCACCCACGATGGCGATGTGGAGGTCTCCGAGATCGTCGCTCGGGACCGTGGTGGGCGCTCCCTCGAACAACGCGCGCGCGGCCGTCGTCTTCGGAAACGCGATGACGTCGCGCAGCGACGTCGCTCCCGCGAGCAGCATCGCGACGCGGTCGAAGCCGAAGGCGATGCCGCCGTGCGGGGGCGCGCCGGCTCGGAGGCCCTCGAGCAGGAAGCCGAACCGGCTGCGCGCCGTCTCGTCATCGATCCCGAGCAGTGAGAAAACGCGCGACTGGTCAGCTGGGTCCGAAATGCGGATGCTGCCTCCACCGAGCTCTGTGCCATTGAGCACCACATCGTACGCGAGCGCCCGCGCCCGCGTGGGGTCGGTTGCAAGCAGCTCGCCGTCATCGGGATGCACGGCCGTGAAAGGGTGGTGGACCGGCGTGACAGCCCCCGACGCCGGATCGCGCTCGAACATCGGGAAATCGACGACCCACAGAAACTCGAGCTTGTCGGCCCGGATGAGGTCGAGGCGACGCGCGAGATCCTGCCGCACGCGGTCGAGGGCAGGCGATGCGACCGCATCTTCAGCCGCGACGAACACGCCCAGGTCACCCTCGCGTAAGCCCAGCCGGTCGCCGGCGTGGTCGGGAAGGAACTTGGCGCCCTTCCCCTCGAGCCCGGTGGCCGTGCGCTTGAGTACGATCAACCCGCCCGCGCCCGCGGACTTCGCGACCGCCTCGAGCTCATCCGTCTGCTTGCGGGACAGCGTGCCGCCGCCGGGTACGCGAATGCCGCGCACGCGCCCGCCACGCTCGATGACCTGACGAACGAACGTCAGCTCGGACGAGGCGAACACGGGGGTCGCGTCGGCGATTTCGAGCCCGTAGCGGAGATCGGGCCGGTCGCTCCCGTATCGCTCCATCGCGTCGGCGTGCGTCATCCGGCGGAACGGTGTCTCGATCTCGTGCCCGCCCTCGCGCCAGAGCGCGGCCACCAGCCCCTCCGACATCTGCATGACGTCCTCGCGCGTGACGAACGAGGCCTCGATGTCGATCTGCGTGAACTCCGGCTGCCGGTCGGCGCGCAGGTCCTCGTCTCGGAAGCAGCGGGCGATCTGGAAGTAGCGGTCGAACCCGGAGACCATCAGCAGCTGCTTGTAGAGCTGAGGCGACTGCGGAAGCGCGTAGAACTCGCCGACGTGCACCCGACTCGGCACGAGGTAGTCGCGCGCACCCTCGGGGGTCGGCTTGGTGAGGATCGGTGTCTCGATCTCGATGTAGCCGTTGTCGCTCAGGTAGCGCCGAGCGGCCTGCATCAGCCGGTGCCGGAGCACGATGTTCTCACGAAGCTCCGGCCGCCGCAGATCGAGATGCCGGTAGCGCAGGCGCAGCTCCTCCGCGGGAAGTGGCTCCCCGCGGTTGCGCGCCACCGGAATGACCGGGGTCTCGGCAGGGCCGACCACGCGAAGCGAACGTCCGCGGACTTCCACGTCGCCCGTCGCGAGCTCGGCATTGCGCATCTCGGGAGGACGGGCCACCACTTCGCCCTCGATCAGCACCACGCTTTCGGCGCCGAGGCCGCGCGCGACGTCGAGCACTTCCGGCTCGGCGTACGCCGGGTCGAACGACACCTGTACGATGCCGGCGCGGTCGCGCAGGTCGATGAACACGAGGCCGCCGAGGTCGCGACGGCGATGCACCCACCCGCCCAGTCGTACGGTGCGCCCGACGTGATCGAGTCTCAGCGAGCCGCAGAGCGCGTCGCGCAGCACAGTCTTGAACGGCGAGGTCGAGCTCACGAAACAGACTCCCGGCGACGGCGCGCCAACTGGAAGGCGAGAACCCCCACCGCAGCCCCGACGGTGTCCGCGACCCAGTCGAACGAGTCGCTCGATCGACCGGGAATGTACCGCTGATGCCACTCGTCGGCTGCGCCGAACAACGACACGACCGCGAGCACGCCCAGCATCGCTCGCAGCGACGACGGGGCAAGCGCCCGCGCCGAGAGCCACGCCAGCACGGCGTACATCGCGGCGTGAACGAGCTTGTCCGATCCCGACGGCGGAACGGACGCGAGTGCGGTGGGGATTGGTGCGGAGGTCGCGATGAGAATGAGCGAGGCCCAGGCACCAGCCGGGCCCCAGCGCTGAAGTGACCTACTCAATCGAGCTGTCGCCAGAACGTCCGGGCAACAGGACAGGCGGCACGCACCGTCGAGCAGTGCGTTGCGAAGAACTCAAGCGACGGCGTGGTAGTGTCATACGCGACGCGGTAATCTACATGTACACATACGTCCCCGGAAGCCGCCGCCTTGACCGGCAGAGCTCGTTTTCGTATGCTCAAGTGCATGCGTTGCTTGCACTTCGCCGCTGGCGCGGCACTCCTGTGGTCGAGCCCGAGCGAAGCGCAACGCGTGCCGGGGCGCGACCTGCTCCGCTACCCGCTGGGCACACTCGCCGAGGCGCCCGCGCTCGCGCTCGAGAGCGGAGACGGCTTTCAGAACGCCGCCGCCATTCAGCTTCCGAACGGCGCGCGCGTCCGAGCCACCGCGGTCGCCCTGAACACCGACACCGAGCGCGGCGTGAGCGCGCAGCTTGCCGCGGTGGCCGTCGCACTCCCCGGCGAGATTACCGTCGCGCTGTCGGCGGTTCGCGCGAGCATCAACGGCATTGCCCGCGCCGAGGCCGATCCGTCGCCGATCGGGCGCGACATTCCCTATAGCACCGTCGTGCTCTCGCTGTCAGGGGCGCGGCGTACGGTCGAGCATGTCACGTCGGGAATCGCGGTTCGATATCGCACCGGCGAGGTGGATGGTGTGCAGCGAGCGACGGTCGGGCTCGACGGCGGCCTGGTCGCGGAGCGGCTGTTTGGGTACGACGCACGCCTCGGCGTATCGAGCTTCCTCTGGAGCCCGGGGGCCGGCGGCAGCGAGGAAGCCGCGTATTCGGGGGCCGTGGATGCGCGCATCGTCGGCGTCGATTCCATGCGGCAACTGCGCGGCGGGTATTCGTACACCGCGGCCGACGAAGCCTCCGCGGGGCATTACGTTTTCATGTCCGGCCGACTCGCGCGCTGGCTTGGCCGCGTGGGGGTCGCTCGCAGCGCGCCGTACCGCCACGAAGCAACGACGGTTCGACTCGGCCTCGGCTTGCGGTATGCGCGGTATACCGTGGGGCTCTCGCGTGAAGACAGCCCCGGCGGCTTCGACCCAACTTATCAATTTCTGCTCAGCGGCATTTTTCGGTGACGATCAACCTGCTCAACCTCGCTCCAGCGGCAGCCGCCGATGCGGTGCGCGAGTTCACCGCGACGCACGGTGAACCGGCGTATCGGGGCGCGCAGGTGGCGAGGCGGCTCTGGCATACCCCGGCCGCGTCGTTCGCCGACATGACGGAGCTTCCGAAGGACTTCCGTGCGGCGCTCGGCGAGGCATTTGCGATTCCGCGACTCGAGATCGCATCGCGGCAGCGATCCGCCGACGGCACCGAGAAGTTTCTCTTCCGGCTGCATGACGGGCAGCACATCGAAACCGTCGCCATTCCCGAGGGCGATCGACTCACGTTGTGCGTGTCGTCGCAGGCTGGCTGCGCGCTGCGGTGCGCATTCTGTGCGACCGGTCTCATGGGGTTCGCGCGGAACCTCGAGGCGTACGAGATCGCCGGCCAGGTGCGCGAGCTGGCGTTGCTCGATCCGCCCCTGCGGGCGACGAACGTGGTGTTCATGGGAATGGGCGAGCCGCTGCTCAACTGGAGCGCGCTCGACGTGGTGCTCACGATCCTGAACGACGCGGGGGGAATCGGCATCGGCGCGCGCCACATCACCGTCTCCACCGTCGGCGTGCTTCCCGGTATCGTGGCGCTCGCGGCGCGACCCGAGCAGTTCCGGCTGGCGATCTCGATTCACGCGCCCAACGACGCGCTGCGGCGCACGCTCATGCCGATCAACACGAAGTATCCGTTGGCCGACGTGATTGCCGCGGCGTCGGCCTTCGAGCGCCGCGTGACGTTCGAGTACGTGATGCTCGGCGGCGTGAACGACGGCCCGGAGCAGGCTCGGGAGCTCGCGGCGCTCGCGCGCGCGTGTCGCGCGTTCGTGAACCTCATCCCGCTCCACGCCGGCGGCGCCGGCGACTTCGTGCCGACGTCCGCCGATGAGATCCGTCGCTTCGCCGGCTGGCTCCGGCGCGAGGGGGTGGAGGTCGCGGTTCGGAAGAGCCGCGGCGTGGACATTGCCGCGGCGTGCGGCCAGCTACGGGCGGAACGGCTGCGACGGCGGCCGCCACGTGGCGCCGAGCACCACGGTGACGTCCACGTAGCGTGACGTATCGGGGCGGGCTTCGACGCGCGCCCCGCCTAACGCCTGCCCCACCCGCCGCGCCCAGTCCGGGTGGCTCGACCGGTCGAGCACGACGGTCGTGTCCTGGGTGACGCCGCTCGTGCCGTAGGTCACGACGTCGAACCCGCGGTCGCGCAGCAGGCGCGTGGCCTGGCGCGCCAGGCCGCTCGTGCGCGTCGCGTTGATGACTTCCACCCGCACGCGCGTGTTCGGCGGCGCCATGATCTCGCCGGTCACGACTCGCCCGAGCGCGGTGGTGCGTACCGGCGGCGGACGGCGGCGCGCCACGAGCACCGCCACGACCGCCACGGTGACGAGCGCGATCCCGATCGCGCCGACGCGGCGAGCGCGCGGCGTCATCGCACGCTGTTCCAGAGCGCCGCCGTCTCGGGGAACAGCATCTTCCCCTCGCGCACCGTCCATTCGATGCGCGTCCGAACCACCTGACGAAACACGCCGTCGAAGTCGGCGGTGACGTGTGCCGCGAGAAAGGCACGGTCGGCGCGCGAGAACGGGCGTCCCGGCTCGAGAAAGTCCGCCATGTACAGCGCCTTGCCGGTCCGCGTCCAGTGCGCGCTGCCTAACGTGTGCCAGCGAATCGCTTCGAGCACGTCGGCGCGCGGCTCGCCCTCCTGCGCCAGCCGTTCCGCCACGGCCGGGCCGTGGAGGATGTGCACGGGCCGCTCGGCGTCGCCCGTGAGGCGTCGCAACTCCGCCTCGGGCGCGTCGCGGAGCGCGTCGTGCAGCACGCCGACGTCGTGCCACGCGCGACGCTCCTCGGCGGAGAGCCGAAGGGGGCCCGCCCACTGATCGAGCAGCGCCGTCACGCGAGCGATGTGAGCGCGGCGCTTCTCGCTCACCTGCGCCCACGGCGGCAGCCGAACCTCCTCGAGTCCGTCGCCATCGACCCGGACTTCGACGCCGCTCACGTTCCCTCGCCGAGGATCATGTTGTCGATGAGCCGCGTGCGACCCACCCGTGCCGCGACGATCGCGACGCTCTCGGGCGTCGCGGTCTCCACGGCTCGCATCTCGGCAGGGTCCACGACGGCGAAGTAGTCCACCGCCACGTCAGGGTGCGCGGCGAGGGTATCGAGGCCGATGCTCGTCAGGCGCGGTCCACTCCGCTCACCGCGCGAGAACGCGCGCACGGTGGCGCGCAGACTCTCGACGAGCGCCAGCGCGCGTGCCCGCTCCGATCCGTCCAGGTAACTGTTCCGGCTCGAGAGGGCGAGTCCGTCGGGCTCACGAACGGTCGGCACGACGACGACGTCGACGGGGAAGTCGAGCCCGCGCACCATGCGACGAATCAGGGTGGCCTGCTGAAAGTCCTTCCGGCCGAACACGGCGACGTCGGGCGCCACGATGTTGAGCAGCTTCGCCACGACCGTCAGCACGCCGCCGAAGTGCCCCGGTCGTACCGCGCCCTCCCATCGGCTCGGCAGATCGTCCGCGGTGACGTGCACCGATGGCGGCAGCGGATACATCTCGGTCACGTCAGGCACGAAGAGCAGACCCACGCCTCGGTCGCGAGCTTTCGTGGCATCGCCAGCGAGGTCGCGCGGGTATCGCGTGAAATCCTCGTTCGGCCCGAACTGCGTCGGGTTGACGAACAGGCTCACCACCACGCAATCCGTGACCCGCTTCGCCTCATCGACCAGGCGCAAGTGGCCCTCGTGGAGGAATCCCATCGTCGGCACGAAGCCGATGCGGTCGCCGTGCGCACGAGCGGCGCGTACCGCGGCGCGAATCTCGTCGATCGAGCCGATCTGCCGCACCGGTCAGAAGCTGTGTTCGGCGTCGGGGTACCTGCCCGCGCGCACATCGTCGGCGAAGCGCGCGACGGCCCCACGCACGTCGCCCGCCAGCTCCGCGTACCGGCGCAGGAACTTCGGGCGGAAGCGATCGTTGAGCCCCAGCAGGTCGTAAAGCACCAGCACCTGGCCGTCGCAGTCCACCCCGGCACCGATGCCGATGGTGGGGATCCGCAGCGCATTGGTCACTGCTTTCGCGACCGCGGACGGTACGAGCTCGAGCACCACTGAGAACGCCCCCGCGTCCTCCATGCGACGGGCCTCCTCGACGAGCCGCTCCTGGTCCTGCGGCGCGCGGCCCTGCACGCGGTACCCACCGAGCGTGTTCACCGACTGTGGCGTGAACCCGATGTGGCCCATGACCGGGATGCCTGCGCGTGTCATGGCGCGCACGGCGTCCGCGATGGCGGTATCGCCCCCCTCGACTTTCACCGCGTGGGCGTTCGTTTCCTTCATGATGCGGCCGGCGTTGCGCAGCGCGTCCTCGGTGCTGACCTGGTAGCTCATGAACGGCATGTCGATGACCACGAGCGCGCGCGCGGCGCCGCGGCACACCGCGGCGCCGTGGTGGATCATCTGCTCGACCGTCACCGGCACGGTCGATTCCAGGCCGAGAATCACGTTCGCGAGCGAGTCGCCGACGAGGATGAGGTCGGCCCCGCCTTCCTCCGAGAGTCGCGCGAACAGGGCGTCGTACGCCGACACCATCACGAGGCGCTCGCCGCGCTGCTTGTGCGCGAGCACGTCGCGAACGGTGACGCGCGACGTGGGGCTGACGCCGCTACTCATGCGTCGGCTCTCGGACCGTATCGCGCAGCTCCGCGAGCTCGCGCTGCCAGAACGGCCGATCGGCAAGTCCCGGGTGTGGAATGGTGAGGTCCTCGGTGTTCACGATGCGCTGGTCGAACAACACGATGTCGAGATCGATCGTTCGCGGTGCCCACCGGGTCGTGCGCGTGCGACCCGCGGCGGCCTCGATGTGCTGCAACCGCGCGAGCAGCGCGGGCGGGTCGAGGGTGGTCTCGACGGCCAGCATCTGATTCAGGTACGCCGGCTGGGCGAGCCCGCCCAGCGGCGCCGTCTCTTCCACCTGCGATTCGGCGACGACTCGGCAGCCCGGGATGGACGCGATGGCATCCCGCGCATCGTGGAGGTACGCTCGACGGTCACCGAGGTTCGAGCCGAGCGCGATGTACGCGATTTCAGCCATGACCCGCGAGCGCCCGAGCGCGCGGCGGCCGGAGGCGCACGGCGGTTCTCGGCGGCGTGATGGTGAGGCGGGGACGCACGGCGCGGAACGTAGAGGACCTGGTCATCAGTGTCAATCGATTGACTCGTGCCGGCGGCCATCGGGCGCGTACGCGAGCACCGAAGGATGGCGGGATCGTGGACCGTTCGCGAACCTAGGTCGTGGTGTGCGCGGTGGTGACGCGGGCGATGCGGCGGGTGAGATCGCTGAGGTCGGCGGCTACCTCGCGCAGCTCGTGGGCGGCGCCCTCCAGCTCGCGCAGCGCACGCGCCTGGTCGGCGGCGGACTGCGTCACGTTCTCCGCACCGGCACGGTTGCGGCGCGAGATCTCGGCGATGCGCGCCACGCGGTCGCTGAGTCGGCCCACCTCGGACTCCTGGGCGCGTGAGGTGTCGGCGATGCGCTGTCCCCAGCTCAGGCTCGAGGCGGTGGCTTCGACGATCTCGTCGAGCGCGGTTCGCGCCGACTCCGACAGCGTCTCGACATCGCTCATCATCGTCTGGCCCCGGCCCACCTGCACCGCGGCCTGGCGCATCTGCTGCTCGAAACCCATGACGATCTCGCCAGCATCCTCCGACGCGCGTGCGCTCTGCTCGGCGAGCTTGCGCACCTCGTTCGCGACGACGGCGAACCCCTGCCCCTGCACGCCGGCTCGTGCCGCTTCGATGGCGGCGTTCAACGCCAGCAGGTTCGTCTGGTCGGCGAGCTCCTTGATGACCGCGATGAAGTCGGTGATACGCTGCGTGCTCTTCGACAGCCCGTCGATCTGCATCGCACTCTCGCCGGTGAATCGCTTCGCGTGCACCAGCCGCTCGATGGCGGTCCCGATGGTCTCGCGGTGCTCCGCGGCGATGCGCGTCGCACGCTCGCTCGCCCCGGCGGCGTCGCGACCGTCGCGCGCGATCACGGCCATCTTCTCATGCAGCGACCGCGCCGCGTCGAGGCTGCGATCGGCCTGCTCGCTCTCCTCACCGATGCCGCGCGTGATGTCCGCCGTGTTGCGCGCCACCACTTCGGCCCCGGCGCGCAGGGCCCGCGCCGAGTCGTTGAGCGTGTCGAGCTGTGCTTCCACGCGCGCGAGGGCGGCGAGCAGCGGCTGACGCAGATCCTGAATGTGAAGCGCCGTGGCGAGCTGATTCGCGAACCGCGAGACGAGCGCGATCTCCTTGGGTCCGTACGTCCCTCGCTTGTGGTGGTCCAGCTCGACGAGACCGAGGCTGCGATCGCCGAAGCGAAGCGGCGCCACCACCAGGCTGAGCGCCGACGTGCCGGTTCCTTCGGCGCGGGCGTCGCGCGTGGCGTCGGTGATCACGAGCGGCTCCCCGGTCGTGAGCGCGATGTCGCGCAGCCGCCCGCCGGACGCGCCGTTCTCTCGCGGCTCGGACAACAGCCCTTCGCCGGACTGGTAGATCATTCGCAGCGTGCCGCCGTTCAGCCGCCAGATGCGGAACCCGTTCCATTCGACGAGCCGATTCGCCAGCCGCTCGATCTGCCCGAGCGACTCGGCGAGGTTCGCGTCCGACGAAACGACCTGCTCCATCGCGTGGATCTTGTTCAGCTCCTCGGCGGCGACGGCCTCTTCGAGAATGCGCTTGAGCAGGAGTCCGGCGAATAACAGCACGAACGCGACGACCAGCCACGCGTTCCACCCCAGGCTGGAGATGGTGAGCAGCGAGACGAGCACGGCCACGGTGCTGGCGCCGAACGCGATCACCTCGTAGCGCAGGATCATCGCGCGCTCATCGGCGTGCAGCTTGTCGCGGATGAGCAGCGTACAGTAGAGCAGCCCGCGGCTGAAGAGGAAGTGCGTGGCGAGCAGCAGCGCGACGGCCGGCATCGCGTCGGCGGTGATGTTCGCGCCCACGCCCGCGGCAGCGCCGGCGCTGCCGATCCAGGCGTAGAAGCCGTAGGCCGCCAACAGCGCCAGCACCTCGCGGCTTCCGTTGATGGCGCTCGCACCAGGCGCCTTCCTGAGCAGCAGCCAGTCGGCGCCGAACACCCCGACGTAGAGGCCGAGCGCCGTGGCGGGTGCACCGGTGATGATCGCGCCACCGGCCGCCACCATCCCGAGCAGGTTGAGCGCCGAATACTTGGTCAGCGGGATCTGGAACGCCCGCAACATCACCGACAGCACGATGACGGCGCCGAGTCCGACCGGCCGCTCGGTCCATCGTGGGTCGAGCGCCAGTGCCACGAGCAGCAGCACGGTACCGGCGACGGCGACCAGCCGCGCGTACAACGCGAGAAACCGGTTCATCTCACGCCGCCCGCGGGCGTCGCACGCGCACGCCACGCCGCGAGTCGCATCTCAGAGATCGTCGAGGGCGGAACGAAGCTGCGCGACGAGCTCCACGGCTGCGCGCACCGAGGCCCCCGCGGCCTGCACGATCGCGCTGCCCACCACGATGCCGTCGGCGAGGCGCCCCACCGCCTTCGCCTGGTCGGCCGTGGAGATGCCGAACCCCACGCAGATGGGCAGCGTCGTCGCGTCGCGGAGTCGTGCGATCGTACCGGGCAGCTCCTCGGGAACGTCGGTCCGAATGCCGGTCACGCCACGCCGGCTGATGAGATAGACGAAGCCGCTCCCGTGCGCCGCGATCTCGCGCATTCGCGCCAGCGGCGTCGTCGGCGCGACGAGGCGGACGAAGGCGAGCGGCCCACTGCCTAACCATTCCTCGCGCACGGGATCGGCGCCCACGGGCATATCGGTGACGAGCACGCCGTGCGCGCCGGCCGCGGCCGCTCGTTCGAGTACGTCGGGTCCCGCCGCGAGCAGCGGATTCAGGTAGGTGAACAACACGACGGGCGTGCGCAGCCCGGCGTCGCGGATGAGATCGAGCGTGCGCGCGAGCGACATGCCGTGCTCGAGCGCCCGCTGCGAGCTCGCCTGAATCACGGGGCCGTCGGCCATCGGGTCGGAGAACGGCACGCCGAGCTCGATGACATCGGCGCCGGCCGCTTCCATGCCGCGCAGGAGCTCGACGGACGAGTCCGGGTCGGGATGGCCGGCGGTGACGTAGCAGACGAGCGCTCGGCGCCCGCGATCGCGGAGCGCCGTGAGGCGCTGGGTCAGGAACTCAGACGAAGTAGTCGCCGACATTGATGGCATAGCGGTCGGGGTTTTCGGTCTTGATGATCGTGCGCAGATACGCCCCTGTCGGGTCCTGCTCCGTCAGATCGACGTTGTGCCCTGGATAGGCGATGTTCCCGCGCTCGTCACTGACGATGCGGACGATTGGCCGCGAGATCGCTTCGGGATTCGAATTGGTCGCGTGCACGATCGCGAGCTCGAACGTGTCGAGCACGACGAGGGTGCCGACCGGATAGATCCCGAGCAGGTTGATGAACGCTTTCACGACCACGGAGTCGAAGCCGCGGCGCGGGTTGTCGCGCATGCCGGCCAGGACGGCCGCCGGCGACATCGGGTCGGTCTGGTACGAGCGGCGTGATGTCGCCGCATCGAATCCGTCGGCCACCGCCACGATCTTGCTGAAGATGCTCAGCGCGCGCGGGCGCACGTTCTTCGGGTAGCCGGTGAGGTCGCACTTCATGTGGTGCTCGTACGCGACCGCCATGGCGCGATAAGGCAGCTCCTGCTGGCCACGAAGCTGGAACAGCGTGAGAAGGCCCAGCCACGGGTGCGCCGCGATGTAGCGCCAATCGTTGTCGTCGAGCTGATCGGTCTTGTTCAGCACGTCCAGTGGCACGCGCGACTTGCCGACATCGTGGAACAGCGCCGCCAGCCCCAGGTCGTAGAGCTGCCGCTTCCCGAGCCCGAGACGGCGACCGAGCGCGACCGAGAAGATGCAGACGTTGACGCTGTGCGTGAACGTGTACTCATCGTAGTCACGGATGGTCGTCAGGCCGAGCAGCGACGTCTCCTCGTTCAGGATCTGATCGACGATGCCCTGGACCACCCGCTTGATCTTCTTGAGGTTGACCCCGCGCCCCATCCGGACGGAGTTGATCACGTCCTTCGTGGCGGCGACCGATTGACTGTAGGTGCGCTTCGCCGCCTCCTTCGCCCGCTCGCGGAAGTCGCCGTCGTCATCGACGCCCGACGGTGGCCCGAGCTCGATGAGGGTGACGCCGCCGCTCGTGAGGCGATCGACCACGTCGACGAACCGGTCCTCGGCGTCAGCCGATGCGGGTGCCTGCAGGAGCGACAGGAACACGAGCCAGTCGCGCGGCCAGACGCCCGGCATGACGCGCGCGACGCCGACGCCCGCCGCGCGGAAGAGCGACAGGATCTGGGTGAAACTCGCGTAGTTGTCGAGGTCGAGCCGGAGCCGCGTCTGGTTGATGAAGATGAACTCGCTCGTCACGCGCAGCTCGAACTCGCCCTCGCGCGAGAGAATCTCGGTCGTCAGGCCGGTGAGATCCTCCAGCGCCTTCTTCACCGCTTCGTTCTCGACCGGGTACAGGCGAATCGCGCGCGTCGCGGCGTGGAGCGCCACGATGAACGAGCGCCCCATGCGACGAATGTAGGGGTCGCCGCTGATGTCGCTCGAGGACGCGTTCGCGGGACCGCGATCCGGCGCTTGCCGCTCCGGGATCGCGGTCACGCCGAGCCGCCTCGGAGGGCGCGGTTCACCGCGTTGCGCACCAGGATCTCCTTCTCGTTCGCCGCGCGGCGGAGCGTGGCAATGGCGGCGTCGGTGCCCACGCGCCCGAGTGCCATCGCCGCGCACGCGCGCAGCTCGGGATCCTCCTTCTTTCCGAACAGGCCGCGCGCGTTCAGCATCCCGTCGAGCAGCTCGATGCCGGCATCGCCGCACAGCGTGCCGTAGGCCTCGAAGAGTGCCATCTTCTCGGTGAGGTCCGCGTCGCGCGCGAGCTTCCCCTTCACCGTCGCTTCGATCTTCGCCAACGCCGGCCGGTGGGCGCGCGCCGCGATCGCGCGGGCGGTGGCCACACGGACGTCGCGGTGGCTGTCGTCGATGGTCCGCTCCAGGAACTGCATCGCCCCCGGCGACGCGATCTCGCCTAACGCCTGCACGGCGGCGAGGCGCATCTGCACGTCGGCATCGGTCGTGAGCTTCGCCAGCGCGGCCACCGCGGCCGTGGCCCGCACCGCCCCCGCGCGGCGCACCGCCTCCCGCGCCACGTCGCGGTCGGTCGCGGTGATGAGCCGCACCAGCTCGGCGGTGTTGGCCATCGCCAGGCGCGCGGCGGCGTTCTCGAGCAGCACGCGCAGCCGCGGCGTCTGCACCTTCGTGAGCCAGCCGAACACGGTGGCCAGGGCGGTCACGCGCAGTTGATCGAACAGTTCGTTCAGGTCCGCCTGCTCGGGCAACTGCGCCGCCTCGTCGAGCGATTGCAGGAGCTGCGCGAGTACTTCGGGATCGCTCAACCGGTCGCGAATGCGCAGCAGCCGGTCGCGCTGTTCGGGTATGATCCCCGCCGCGCGCTCGGCCGTTGCCGCGGTCTCGCGCAGCAGAAACGCGGCCGTCTGGAACTCGCCCGACGAGAGGATGTGCAGCATGAGCGTGTCGAGCAGCGCCGCGATCTCCTCGCGCACACCGCGATCGCTCTGCACCTCGTAGGTGTCGAGCAGCATCGCCACGACGTTACGGCGCAGGTCGATGCCGTACTCCTTCCGGACCTCCTCGCGCAGATACTCGATCTCGCTCTCCTCGAGGAAGTACAGCGTCGAGTCGAAGTCCTCGAGGTTCACCACCGACTGCACCGTGGAATCGATCGGCGGAGCCGACTCGCGCGTGGCGTCCGCGCCCGCCTCTCCACCACGGAATCCGGCCTTGTCGATCGGCGTCGCCTGGTCGGTCGAGAGGTCGATGTACCGGTAGCGGAGATAGGTGAACTCCTGCTCCCACAGCATCGTGAGCAGGTCATCCTCCTCCGGCGAGACCTTCCGCGAGCGCTGCAGGATGTCGAGGAGCGCGACGAGCTCGTGCCGCTCGAAGTCCTTGAGCAGGCGCAGCTCGCGAATCCCGTCCTTGTACATCATCCACGGGATGTTGTCGGTGGCCTTCTCCGGCTCCTGCAGCACCGGCTGCCCCTCCCAGCGCAGCTCGGTCTCCGTCACGTCGAACACCAGCTCGTCCGTCTGCTCCCAGATGGGCGCGAACGCCGCGCGAGCCACATCGAGCGCGCGCAGGTACGTGGGGTTGTTGTGCAGATAGAGCTGGTGGGCTCGCGCCGCCTTGACGAGGACCTTGAGCGTCTCCTCGACGAAACTGCTCGGAAAAGGCGGTTCGGGCCGACCCGACTCCTGGGACGGAGCCGGAACGGAAGAAAGCGTCACTCGGGCAACGTGCTCAGCTGGCTGATTTGCGCGACGTCCTTGTCACCTCTACCACTGACGCACAAGAGCACCCGTTGGTCAGGCTTCCACCGGCCCGCCTGACCCGCCAGCCACGCGACTGCATGGGCGGTCTCCAATGCCGGGATGATCCCCTCCAGGCGGCTCAGGAGCGCGAAGCCGGCCAGTGCCTCTCGGTCGGTCACGGCGACGTAGGTGGCGCGACCCGAGTCCCGCAGATACGCGTGCTCGGGTCCCACGCCGGGATAGTCGAGCCCCGCCGAAATCGAGTGCGCCGGGTGGACCTGACCGTCGGAGTCCTGCAGGAGGTAGCTGAGCGAACCGTGCAGCACCCCCGGGGTGCCCCGGGAGAGCGATGCCGAATGACGGCCGGTCTCGAGCCCTTCCCCGGCGGCTTCCACGCCCACGAGCTCGACGCCGGCGTCGTCCACGAACCCGGCGAAGATGCCCATCGCGTTCGACCCGCCGCCCACGCACGCCACGACGGTCGTAGGAAGGCCGCCCGCGCGCTCCAGCATCTGGGCCCGTGCTTCGCGCCCGATCACCGCCTGAAACTCCCGCACCATGCGCGGATACGGCGCCGGCCCGACCACGGAGCCGATGACGTAGTGCGTGTCCTCAACGTTCGTGACCCAGTCGCGGATCGCTTCCGTGGTCGCATCCTTGAGCGTGCGCGTTCCGCTGGTGACGGGGATCACCTTCGCCCCCATGAGGCGCATTCGGAACACGTTCAGCTCCTGGCGGCGCATGTCCTCCTCGCCCATGTACACGACGCACTGGAGCCCGAACCGCGCGCACACCGTGGCCGTCGCGACTCCGTGCTGGCCGGCACCCGTCTCGGCGATGATGCGCGTCTTGCCCATGCGGCGCGCCAGCAGCACCTGGCCCACCGTGTTGTTGATCTTGTGCGCGCCGGTGTGGTTCAGATCTTCGCGCTTGAGAAACACGCGCGTTCCCACCCGCTCGGAGAGGCGCGGGGCGTCGCTCAGGATCGACGGCCGGCCGACGTAGTGAAGCAGCATCTCCTCGAGCGTCGTCCGGAACTCCGCATCGGCCATCGCGTCGTCGAACGCCGCGTCGAGCGCGTCGATTGCCGGGATCAACGTCTCGGGCACGTATCGGCCGCCGAACGCACCGTACCGGTCGTGCTGTGCCGCGGCGTCCGCCGCGTCTGCCGTGTGTGCCGCCGTGTTGGCCACTTTCGTCTCGCTCACTCGCTCGCTCCTCGCCCCCGAACTGCCTCGGTGAATGCGCGCATGCGCGCGTGATCCTTGATTCCCGGCGCGCGCTCCACGCCCGACGATACATCCACGACGTCGGGCGCGACCAGCCGCACCGCGCGCGCGACGTTCGACGGGTCGAGCCCACCCGCGAGCACGATGCGCGCGCCGCGCCGGTCGAGCGTGCGTGCGACGGACGCCCAGTCGAACGCCGTGCCGGTGCCGCCGAGCCGTCCCGGGTGCTTCGCGTCGAGCACGACCGCATCGGCCGCGGTCGCGAGCGCACTCAACTCGGGCGGGATCGTCGCGCCCTCGATGCGGACGACCGCCCAGATCTCGCCACCGAAGAGCGCGCGCGTGCGCTCCACGAGCAGCGGCGACGGGTCGCCGTGCAACTGTACGACATCCAGCGCCGCCTCGCCCGCGATGCGGGCGATCGCCTCGGCGGGCGAGGGGCCGAACACCCCCACGGCCTTGGCGTGCCCGCGCGCGGGTGCCACCACGGTGGCCGCCGCCGCCGGGTCGACCCGACGCGGGCTCTCGGCGAAGACGACGCCGACGTACGCCGCGCCTAACGAGACGGCGTAGGCGGCGTCGGTGTCACGCGTGAGGCCGCAGAATTTCACCAGCACGCCGACGCGCTCAACGCCCACGCGGTACCCTGGCGACGCCGGTGAGCGCCGACACGGCCGCGACGGGATCGTCGGCCCCGGAGATGATCGAGCCGACGAGCACCGCGTCGGCACCCACGGCCGCCGCGCGCTCCACGTCGCCGCGCGTGGATACGCCGCTCTCGGCAACGGCGATACGGGCCGGCGGGATCATGGCGACGAGCCGGCGCGTCACGGTCGCGTCGATCACGAGCGTCTCGAGATCGCGGCTGTTCACGCCGATCACCGCGTCGTCGATCGACAGCGCCTCCTCGAGCTCCGCCTCGCTTCGCACCTCCACCAGCACTTCCACCCCCAGCGCGGCCGCCTCGCCGGCCATCCGGCGCAACGCGTCGGGCGCGAGCGCACGCGCGATCAGCAGCATGGCCGACGCGCCCGCGGCTCGTGCCTCGAGCACCTGAATGGGGTGCACGTGAAAGTCCTTTCGGAGCACCGGGAGCGTGGTCGCCTGCCTCGCGTCGCGGAGGTCGGCCAGCGAGCCGCCGAACTCGCTCGGCTCGGTCAGCACGGACAGCGCGGCCGCGCCGCCGCGCTCGTAGGCGGCCGCCTGGCGCGCGGCATCCAGCCCGGCGTTGATGGTGCCCTTCGACGGCGACCGCCGCTTGAGCTCGGCGATCACGCCCACGTCGGGGCGCCGGAGCGCACCGGCGAATGACGGCGCTCCGGCCACGTCCCCCGCCCGCGCGCGCAGGTCCGCGCGCGCGCCCTCCAACGACGCGGCGCGCGCGGCTGCGGCAAGCGACAGGCGGCCGAGCGGACCCGACGGCGGAGTCCACAAACGATTTGCTTGCACTTCGGCCCTTGTTCGGATATCGTATACTTCGGCTGTTGTTCGGGACAACAGACCGTCGGCTCAACCCGCGGAGAACCCAATGCCGCTCACCAAGCGCCAGCGCGAGATCCTGAACTACCTGTCGTCGTACGCCGAGGAGCACGGGTACGCACCGAGCTTCGAGGAGATCGCGTCGCACTTCAACTATAACTCGCTCGCAACGGTGCACGAGCACCTGAGCAATCTCGAGCGCAAGGGCTACATCAAACGCAGCTACAACGAGAGCCGCGCCATCGAGATTCTCCCGTCGGAGATGTTCCAGCGCGCCATCGACCTTCCCCTGCTGGGGACGGTGGCCGCCGGGTATCCGATCGAGGCGATGACGGTGAACGAGAGCGTCGCCGTGCCCGACGACTTCGTGCGCCGCGCGGGGAACCACTACGTGCTGCGCGTGCGCGGGAACTCGATGATCGACGAGCAGATCCGCGATGGGGACTTCGTCGTCGTCAACGAGCGGCAGCGCGCCGACAACGGCGAGATGGTCATCGCCATGCTCAACGGCAACTCGGCCACCGTGAAGAAATTCTACCGCGAGCGCGACGGCCGCATTCGCCTGCAGCCGGCGAACGAGACGATGCCGCCGCTCTACGTTCACGAGAACGACATCAGCATTCAGGGTGTCGTCGTCGGGGTGTTGCGGCGGTATTGATCTCGGAGCGCGCCAAGTCAGCACGGCGCGCTCCACCAACTCACCGCTGCTCGTACGCTCGGCGCATGCGGTCGAGCGCGGCGCGCCCGGCTCCGCCGGCGAGCGCTTCCGTGGCGGTCGTCACGCATTCCGCGAACGATCGCCCGCCCGGCGCCACGTAGAGCGCGCCGGCGGCATTCAGCAGGACCGCCGCCGCTGCCGCCGGTCGTCCCCGCCCCTCCAGCACGTCGATGATCACCCGCGCGTTCTCCGCCGGGCTGCCACCCGCCAGCTCCGCGGGGGTGAACCCCGAGAAGCCGTAGTCGCTCGGGTCAATCGTCCATTCCGTCACCGCGCCGTCGCGGACTTCGGCCACGAGCGTCTCGCCGATGGGCGAGATCTCATCCATGCCGGGGGCGCCGTGCACAACAAGCGCGTGCACGCTTCCGAGCGCCGCGAGCGCGCCGGCCAGCAGCGGCATGCGTCCCCGTTCGGCGACGCCTACCACCTGGCGTGACGCGCCGGCCGGGTTCGCCAACGGACCCACGATGTTCATGACGGTCGGTATCCCAAGCTCCCGCCGCACGGGGCCGACGTGGCGCATGGCCGGGTGCATCGCCGGCGCGAACATGAAGGCGATACCGGCGACGTCGAGCGCACGCGAGACGAGCTCCACCGGCGCCTCGAGCACGATGCCCAGCTGCTCGAGCACGTCCGCGCTGCCGCACCGCGTGGTGAACGAGCGGTTGCCGTGCTTCGCAATGCGTACGCCGGCGCCGGCGGCGACCAGCGCCGCCGCCGTCGAGATGTTGAACGTCGGCACCGCCCCGCCGCCCGTGCCGCACGTGTCCACGAGGTCATCGCTTGTCGTGACCGGCAGGTGCACCATCGCGCCGCGCATCGCCCGCGCGGCGCCGGTGACTTCTTCCGCCGTCTCGCCCTTCACGCGCAACCCGATCAGCAGCGCGGCGATCTGCGCGGCCGTCGCCTCGCCGCGCATCACCGTGCCGAATGCCTCGGTCGCGAGGCCGGCATCGAGCGATTCCCCGAACGCGATGCGGCGAATCGCGTTCTGCAGCGCAGATGTCGTCGCGGTGCTCCCCACGGTCGCGCTCACGTTGATGAGGTCAGTGCGCGGCGATGGTCTCGAGCAGACGCGTGGGGAGCGACGCGTTGGTCGCGACGAGCGCGATCACCAACGCGAGCAGCCGCACGCGCTCGACGTCTTCATCCACGAACACACCGTACTGCGCGCGGTTCGTGAGGTTCACGACGCCCACCAGCTCGCCGCGATACACGAGCGGAAAGCTGATGAACGACCCCGTCGTGAAGTGCTGGTCGCCGAGCAGCGGGTGCGAGGTCGCCTGCGTGACGTCCTGCACGAGCAGCGGCTCGCGCGCGCGAGCGACGCGGCCGGCCACGCCTTCGCCAATGACGATGCGTGCCCCCTCGACGATGTGTGGGGCCAGCCCGCGCGACGCGGCCAGGTACAAGTGGCCCGGCTCCGGCGCCACGAGCATGAGCGAGCAGCGCTGCGCCTGCATGTCGTCGCCGACGAGCGCGAGCAAGCCATCCACGAGCTGGCGCGGATCGGCGATGGTGGCATCGAGCCTGAGCACGCGCTCGATGAGGTACAGCGTGCGGGTACGCTGGCGCAGTGACTCGCTGCGGCGGTGCAGCTCCACGTGCGCGAGCTCGAGCTGACCGACGGCGGCCGTCACGTGCTGCTCGATCTCGTCGGCGTGGCGCTTCGATTTCCGCGCCTGTTCGTTCGCCCTCGCGACCTCGCGCTCGAGCGCGACGATGCGCGCGGACACTTCTTCGTTCGTGGGTGCGCGCGCCGCATCGCGCGCACGCACGAGCTCGTCCTCCAGCTCCGCGAGCCGGCGCATGTAGTCGCCGTGTACGCGCTGCGTCACGTCCTCGAGCGTGCGCACCGCTTCGTCGCGCGCCTCGCGCTCGGCGAGCCTCGCGTAGCCCAGCTCGAACAGCGCCACGAAGGGAGCGAACCGCTCGACCGCGCGGGTGCCGAACATCTTCTTCTGCTCGTAGAGCGCGACGACCGCCGCCAGCACGCCGTCGACGTGTACGCCGCGGAGCGAGAGGATGCCACCGTCGGTGAACGACGGGAAGCTGAACATCCGGGCGAATTCCGCCGAGCGGTCGCCCAGGTCCACGAACTGTCCGCCGGCGGCAACCTGCATCCGGGTGGCCGCCGGCAGGTGATCGAACGTGGTCTCGACGGGGGTGCGCGAGACCCGACCACCGTGCGGCGTGAGCCGTTCGCGCAGCATCGCCTTGCGCGCGTCGTACCGGAGCAGCCCGAGCAATGCCGTCCGGTCCACGTCGGCGAGCCCCTCGCCGAGCGCAACCAGGGCAGCATCGTAGTCGAGCGCAACGCTCAGGGCGTGCGCGAGCGAAGGAAGGTTCCGCGAAGACATGAGGTGGGAGTGCCGCCGGCGGGCGCGACCGTCGCAGCGAACGGCGCTCCAATGTTGAGTCGTACGTCTCGCAAAGTCAATCGCTTCCGGCGTTCGCGCGAGCCTCGTGCGTTGCTTGACAGAGGGTAGGGTCGGGCTAGTTTCCGAGCGATGACGGTGCGCACCGTGCAGCTCGTGCTGCACTACGACGGCTCCGCCTTCGCGGGTTGGCAGCGTCAGCCGAAGGAGCGCACCGTGCAGGGCGAGCTGGAGCGGGTGTTGACGCGCCTCACGGGCGGTCACGTCGCGGCTCTTGGCGCGGGTCGGACCGACGCCGGCGTGCATGCGCGCGGCCAGGCGGTCGGCGTTCGGGTGCCCGAACGATGGTCCGCTGCGACCTTGAGACGTGCACTGAACGCGCTGTTGCCGCACGACATCTGGGTAGCGGCGGCGCATGAGATGCGCCCGGAGTTTCACGCGCGATACAGCGCCCTCGCTCGCCGGTACACCTATTATGTGGGAACTGACGAAGAGGCCCGCTCCCCGTTCCGCCGACGGACGGAGTGGGCATGTACGCGGCCGCTCGACCGTGGTGCGCTCGCGCGCGCGACGGCGGCGATCGTTGGCGACCACTGCTTCGTCGCGTTTGCCGTCCGCGGCACCGCGCCGCCCACCGACGAGCTCCGATGCGTGGTGTCCGCCGCGCAGTGGAGCGAGCGTCCCGGCGGACTCACATTCGAGATCGAGGCGAATCGGTTCCTCCATCACATGGTGCGCTTCCTCGTGGGCACCATGGTGGATGTCGCGTCCGGCCGGCGTAGCGACGATGCGGTGCAGCAACTCCTGGTCGCGACAACCAACGATGCGGTATCCGCGCCGGCGCCACCGCACGGCCTCTTTCTCGATCGCGTGACCTACCCCCCCGACCTGTACTCGGACCCCGCATGAGAATCTTCATCGCTACCGCGAAGCTCGATGACATTCGCTGGGCGTACGAGCACGGGCTTGCCGACGGCGTGCTGACCACGCCGGCGCTGCTGTCGGCGGAAGTGCATCCCGCCGGCGCCAACGATCTGCTCGCCGACATTTGTGGCATGTCCACACTGCCGGTGGCCGTGACCGTTGGTGCCGTGAACGCGGCGGACATCTACCGGGATGCGCGCGAGCTCGCGAAGCTGTCCGATGCGGTGGTCGTGCAGGTTCCGTTCGTCGAGGACGCCATCGGCGCGATGAAGCGCCTGCGCGCGGAGGGGGTGCGGGTGGCAGCCACGCTGGTGTTCAACGCCGCGCAGGCCGTGCTCGCCGCGAAGGCTGGCGCATCGACGGTGTGCGTACACCTCGACCAGCTCGACGCGCAGGGGCAGGACGGCGTACACGCCATCGCCGAGATTCACCGCGTGTTCGTGACCCACGGCGTCGAGTGTGACGTGCTGGCGGCGCTGCCGCGCAACGCGGCACAGTTCACGGGGTGTGCGCTGGCCGGCGCCGACGCGATCGCGGTGACGAGCGACGTACTCCGCGCCTTGCTCTTGCATCCGCTGACCGATCGTGGACTCGATCGATTCCTGACCGATCTCAGCCGCACTCACCGCACCCGGGTGACGTGATGCTCTCACACACATCCACCGCGGCAGCGCTGCTCGCCGCACTCGCCATTGGCTGCCAGGGCCCCGCGCCGGCAGATTCCAGCGCGCAGACGCTTCCGAGCGCGTCGCGCACCACCCCACGCGTGGTCTCCGAGTCACGACGCTCGGCCATCACGGAAGCCGTCGCGCGCGTCGCGCCGGCGGTGGTCACCGTGCAGACCGAGGTCGTCGAGCGCGTGCCCGTCGATCCCTTCGACTGGATCACCGGCCGGCAGTCCGGCGAGCGCATTGGCGCCGGGCTCGGCTCGGGCTTCATCACCGACTCCGACGGGACCATCGTCACCAACGCGCACGTCGTGAGCGGCGCGACCCGGGTCTCGGTGGCGATGCGTGACGGGAAGACCTTTCCCGCCAGGGTGCTGGGCGTTGATGAGCAGAACGATCTCGCCGTGCTGAAGATCGATGCGAAAAACCTTCCCGTCGCCCCGCTCGGAGACTCGGATGGGGTGATCATCGGCGAGTGGGCGATCGCGATCGGTAACCCGTACGGATTCCTCCTTGGCAACACGGAGCCGAGCGTGACGGCCGGCGTCATCAGCGCCACGGGACGAAACCTCATCGGTCAGGCGGAAGGTGGCGGTGCGTACGTCGACATGATCCAGACCGACGCGTCGATCAACCCCGGGAACTCCGGTGGGCCGCTCGTGAACGCCGATGGCGACGTGATCGGTGTGAACACGTCGATCTACTCGCCGACGGGCGGCTCGGTGGGACTCGGGTTCGCCATTCCGATCAACCGCGCCAAGCACGTGACCGAAGACCTCGTGGCCCACGGGCGGATCCGCCAGCCGTGGATCGGCGTGAAGATCGGCCAGCCGACGACGAACAATCCGCGCGACGCATTGAACGCCGGCGTATTCGTGAGCACGGTCGTGCCCGGCTCGCCCGCCGCGCGCGCCGGTCTGCAACCGGGCGACCGGTTGTTGCGGGCGGGATCGCGAACGCTCAAGAACCAGTTCGACTGGGAGGCGGAGCGTCTCGATCTCCGCGTTGGCGCGCGCGTGCCGATACTGGTGCAGCGCGGCGGACGCCAGCTCACGGTGAACGTCGAGGTCGCCGACCTTCCGGAGGTGAGCGCGCCGAAGGTTGCCGTGCTGCAGGAGCTCGAGCTCGTGACGTTGACGCCGACCATCCGCGCCGACCGCGGCATTCGCGTCTCGCGCGGAGCGGTCGTGTACAACGTCAGCGATCGCGTGTCGAACGAGATCGGACTGCAGCGTGGTGACGTCATCGTTCAGATCAACCGTCTGCCGATCGCATCGGCGGCCGATGTGCAGCACGCCATCGATACTTACGCCGGCCGCTCCGCGATGCGCATTCTGTACGAGCGCGGAGGGCGAATCTTCTACACCGACGTCGTGATTCAGTGACGCCCGATCAGCGCTTCAGCCAGTACAGCTCTCCACTCGCCGAGCGGTACGCGTCGGCGGACATGCTCCGCCTCTGGTCCCCGGCGGCCCGCCACGGCCTCTGGCGACAACTCTGGCTCGCGCTCGCCGAAGCCGAGCAGGCGCTCGGCGTGCCGATTCCCGACGAGGCGATCGCGCAGATGCGACGTCACCTCGACGACATCGACTTCGGTGCCGTCGCGGCGTACGAGCGCCGCTTCCGACACGACGTGATGGCACACGTGCACGCGTTCGGCGATGCCGCACCGGCGGCGAAGCCGTTCATTCACCTCGGGGCAACGAGCGCGTTCGTTACGGACAACGCCGATCTCATCCTGATGCGGCGCGGGCTCGACCTGCTGCGCGGCCGCGTGGTGTCCGCGCTCCGCGCGCTCGCGGCGTTCGCGCGCCAGTGGCGCGATGAGCCCACCCTCGGCTACACGCACCTGCAGCCGGCGCAGCTCACCACAGTCGGCAAGCGCGCGACGCTCTGGATGCAGGACCTCGTACTCGACCTGATGGATCTGGACTACCGGCGCGCGACCCTGCCCTTTCGCGGCGTGAAGGGCACCACCGGCACGCAGGCGAGCTTCCTGGAGCTGTTCGACGGCGATCATGAGCGCGTGCGGGAGCTCGACCGGCGTGTGACGACGGCGATGGACTTCACGCACTCGCTGGCCGTGACCGGCCAGACGTATACGCGGAAGCTCGACGCGCAGGTGCTGGGCGTGGTCGCCGGGATTGCCGCCAGCGCGGCGAAGTTCAGTAGTGACGTCCGCATGCTGCAGGCGTTCGGCGAGATCGAGGAGCCCTTCGAGGCGGAGCAGATCGGGTCGTCGGCGATGGCCTACAAGCGGAACCCGATGCGGGCGGAGCGCATCGCGTCGCTCGCCCGGTTCGTGGGATCGCTCGAGCCGAACGCCAATCAGACGCATGCCGTGCAGTACTTCGAGCGCACGCTCGACGACAGCGCCAACCGTCGCCTCGTGTTGCCGGAGGCGTTTCTCGCCACCGATGCGATCCTCATTCTCATGGACAACATTGCCGGCGGCCTCGAGGTGCACCCGGCGCGCATTCGGCAGCGCGTCCTCGACGAGCTCCCGTTCATGGCGACCGAGGAGCTGATCGTGCGCGCGGTGCGCGCCGGTGGTGACAGGCAGGTGGCGCACGAGGTGATCCGGCGTCACAGCGTGGCAGCGGCGCGCGCGATGAAGGATGCTGGCAGTCGGAACGACATGCTCGAGCGACTCGCGGCCGACCCCGAGTACGGCGTCCCGATCACGGATCTCCGCGACGCGCTGGAGCCGCGGCGGTTCGTTGGGCGGGCGCCCGCGCAGGTCGATGAATTCCTCGACGACGTCGTCGAACCGCTGCTCGCCGGCGCCGCAATCGCGGACTTCCAGCACCTCGCCGAGGTCCGCGTATGACCGGGGTCGCTACTACCGCGCTCCCGCTGCGCGTGCTGCGCCGCGGCAAGGTGCGCGACGTGTACGAGATCGACAGCGAGCGCTTGCTCATCGTCGCCACTGATCGCGTGAGTGCGTTCGACGTCGTGATGCGCGAGACGGTCCCGTACAAGGGCGCCGTGCTGACGCAGCTCACGGCGTGGTGGCTGGGCCGGCTCGAGGGCGAGGTCGCGCATCACATGATCTCCGCCGATGCCGACGACATCGCGCGGGAGGTCCCTGCGCTCGATGCGCATCGCGACGTACTGCGTGGTCGCGCGATGCTGGCGTGGCGCGCCGAGGTCTTCCCGGTGGAGTGCGTGATTCGCGGCTATCTCGCCGGCTCGGCGTGGAAGGAGTATCGCGCCAGCGGCACGCTCGCCGGCGAGCCGCTGCGGCCCGGACTGCGGGAGAGCGATCGGCTCACACCACCGGTGTTCAGCCCGGCGACGAAGGCGGAGACCGGCCACGATGAGAACATCACCGTGGCGCACATGGCGCGGATCGTCGGCGAGGCCGCGACGGCGGAGCTCGAGCGCCTGACGCGGATGGTGTACCAGCGCGGGTGCGCGATCGCGGAGCCGCGCGGGATCATCATCGCCGACACGAAATTCGAGTTCGGCACGCGCGGGGGGCGGGTGCTGATCGTCGACGAGGTGCTGACGCCCGACAGCTCCCGGTTCTGGCCGGCGTACGACTACGCGCCCGGGCGGTCGCAGCCGAGCTTCGACAAGCAACCGCTGCGGGATTACCTCGATGCGGAGCGCCTCGCGGGACGTTGGTCGGGTGACGCGCCGCCGCCGACGCTCCCGCCCGCCGTGATTCAGGCGACGAGCACGCGATACCTCGACGCGTACCGGCGCATCACCGGCGCCGAGCTCGACACGGCGGGGCTCGCATGAACTTCGCGCGTGAAGGGCTCGCCTTCATCCTCGTCGCCACGCTCATTGCCGTCGCGGCGTATGCCGCGGCGCTCACACGGCGTTCGTGGCCGCTGTGGCTGCTCGCGTTCGCGCTCACGCTCGTGGCGCTATGGGTCGCGTACTTCTTTCGCGATCCCGAGCGCACCGGCGAGCGCGGCGACCGTCTGGTCGTCGCGCCCGCGGACGGCAAGGTCGTGATGATCACGGAGGTCGACGAGCCGACGTTCCTGCACGGCCGAGCGACGCGGCTCTCGATCTTCATGAACGTCTTCAACGTGCACGTGAACCGGTATCCGGTCGCCGGCACCATCCGTTACGTGCATCGGAGCCCGGGCCGGTTTCTGAACGCCGCCGCCGAGGAGTCGAGCCTCGAGAACGAGCAGACGTCGGTAGGCCTCGAGGCAGGACCGCACCGCGTTCTGGTGCGACAGATCGCCGGGCTCATCGCGCGCCGCATCCACACCTACAGCCGCGAGGGCGAGCGCGTGGAGCAGGGCGAGCGCATGGGGATCATCCGCTTCGGGTCACGTGTGGACGTGTTCGTGCCGGCGGGATCGGCGGTCCGTGTGAAGGTCGGTGACGTGACCATCGCCGGCACCACGGTGATCGCGGAGCTCCCGGCGCCATGACGCGGACGCGCTTCCGGCGCCCCGAGGTGAAGCGTGCCGTGGTGCTGCTGCCGAACGGCTTTACGCTGTTCAACCTGTTCTGCGGCATCTACGCCATGGTGCTCGCCTCCCGTGGCCGCTTTGGCACGGCGGCGTTCTTCGTCGTGCTGGGTGGTGTCGCCGACGCGCTCGATGGTCGCGTGGCCCGGGCGACCGGAACCGGCAGCCGATTCGGCGAGGAGCTGGATTCGCTCGTCGACGCCATCTCCTTCGGGCTGGCGCCGGCACTCATCATGTACTTCGCCGCGCTCAACCGCGACGGCAACGATTGGATCTACGTCTTCATCTTCACGTCGTGCGCGGTCATTCGCCTCGCACGGTTCAACGTCGAGCAGGCCGGCAAGACGAAAACCCATTTCCACGGGCTTCCCAGCCCGGCCGCCGGGATGACCCTCGCGACGTACTACTGGTTCAGCCAGACGTCGCTCTACAACGAGACGGTCATCTTCTTCACCGACAATCGGACGCTGGCCGAGCTGCCGTGGCATTCGATCCTGCGGTGGCTGATGATCGGCCTGGCGTACCTCATGGTCAGCGACGTGCCGTACCCGGCGGTGCCCACCATCGGGTACCGCTCGGCGCGCCAGATCACCGGCACGGCGATCATCGTGGGGAGCATACTCGGGCTCATCTTCCTTCCCCGCGAGTTTATCTTTCCGGCACTGGTGGCGTACGTGCTCTTCGGTGCCGTGAAGTGGGCGACGTTGGGGCTCCTCGATCGCGTTCCCGATCGGCGGCGGTCGGTGTTCCTCGAGGATGAGGAGGACGTGGACCCCACGCTCGCGGAGCGGCCCGGCGATCGTGCCGCGGTCGCGCGTCCCGCGCTCCTGCCCTCCCCGAACGGGGAGTCCGCAGGTGACCAGGAGTCGTCGGCGCGCCGGCGCCGCAGGCGCCGGCGTCACGCGCGCGGCGATCGCGGCAACCCGCCGGCGAGCAACCCTATACCCGAGGACCCAGCAACATGAGTCGCTTTCGCGTCGCCGTGCACATCGTCCCCCGGCGTGGCCTACTCGACCCGCAGGGGAAGGCGGTGGCGGACGCACTGCACTCGCTCGGGTTCGCGGGCGTCCGCGACGTGCGCGTGGGACGGCATCTCATCATCGACGCGGATGCGCCCGCGCCCGAAGCCGCCGAGCGGGCGGTGCGCGACATGTGCGCCAAGCTGCTCGCGAATCCGGTCACGGAAGACTTCGAGATCGCCAACGTGGAGCACGCCTAACGTGGAGCGCGCATGAAGTTCGGCATCGTCACCTTTCCCGGATCGAACTGCGACGAGGATGCGTTCCTCGCGGTCACCGACGTGCTGGGCCAGGAGGGCGTTCGGCTCTGGCACAAGGACCACGACCTGCGCGGCGCCGAGGTCATCATCCTGCCCGGGGGGTTCAGCTACGGCGATTACCTGCGCGCGGGTGCCATCGCGCGGTTCAGTCCGATCATGCGCGAAGTCGTGGCGCATGCCGAACGCGGTGGTCCGGTGATCGGCATCTGCAACGGGTTTCAGATCGCCTGCGAGGCCGGGCTCCTCCCGGGGGCGCTGCTCCGCAACGCCCACCTGCAGTTCCTGAGCGAGCGCGCTCGCATCCGTGTCGAGACGACCGACACGCGGTTCACCAACCAATACGCCCCCGGGCAGCTCCTGCGCATTCCGGTCGCGCACGGCGAGGGGCGCTACACCGCCGACGATGCGACGCTCGACCGGCTCGAGCAGAACGGCCAGGTGGTGTTTCGCTACGTGAACGCGAACGGCGACGTCGACCCCACGGCGAACCCGAACGGCTCGATGCGCGCGATTGCCGGCATCGTGAACGAGCGCGGCAACGTGCTCGGCATGATGCCGCATCCCGAGCGCGCGGCCGACCCCGTGCTCGGGTCCACCGACGGCATCGCGCTGTTCGAGTCCGTACTCGCGAACGTCGGCGTGTGAGTCACGGTCCGCTCACCGACCTTTCAACCTCCGTTTTCTCCATGCCCACGGAAGAGAAGCCCAGTCGCAACGAAGAGGAGTATTTCGCGAAGCTCAACGCGGAGCTGATCAAGGAGCGCCGGGCGGCGCTCGACGTGGCCCGCGCGCAGACCGAGCGACGTGCCCACTACATGAAGTGCCCGAAGTGCGGCGCGGACCTCGTGGAGGTGGAGCACCACCACGTCAAGGTCGACCGGTGCCCGGAGTGCAAGGGCGTATGGCTCGACGCGGGCGAGATCGAGCTGCTGGAGCACGCGCACGACGCTGGCGTCACGCGGTTCTTCAGCTCGATGTTCGGGCGGCGGGGCGCTTGAGCGCCGTCCCCCGCCCCGGCGACCCCGTCATCACTCCGGCGCTGGTCGCCGAGCACGGCCTGACGCCCGACGAGTACCAGCGGCTCGTGGACATGCTCGGTCGCACGCCAACGTTCACCGAGCTCGGGATCGTCAGCGCGCTCTGGAGCGAGCACTGCTCCTACAAGCATTCGCGTCCGCTGCTCCGCACCCTGCCCACCAAGGCGCCCTACGTGCTGCAGGGACCCGGCGAGAACGCGGGCGTGATCTCCGTCGGCGACGGCATCGCGGTGGCGTTCAAGATCGAGTCGCACAATCACCCGTCGGCGGTGGAACCGTACCAGGGTGCCGCCACCGGCGTGGGCGGGATCCTGCGCGACGTGTTCACGATGGGGGCGCGCCCCATCGCGATGCTCGATTCGCTGCGGTTCGGCACCCTCGACCACCCCCGCGTGCGCTACCTGTTCGCCGGCGTCGTGAAGGGGATCGGCGACTACGGCAACTGCGTCGGCATCCCGACGGTCGCGGGCGAGATCGTGTTCGACGCGGCGTACGAGACGAACCCGCTCGTGAACGCCATGTGCGTCGGCGTCATGCACGAGCGCGACCTCATTCGCGCGAAGGCCGAGGGCGTCGGCAACCCGATCATCGCCGTCGGCGCCCGTACGGGGCGTGATGGCATTCACGGCGCCTCGTTCGCGTCCGAGGACCTCTCGCACGAGAGCGACGCCAAGCGTCCGCGCGTGCAGGTCGGCGACCCGTTCACGGAGAAGCTGCTGCTCGAGGCGTCGCTGGAGCTCATCCAGAGCGGCCACATCGTCGCCATTCAGGACATGGGCGCGGCGGGGCTCACGTCCTCGTCGGCCGAGATGGCGGCGCGTGGCGACGTGGGCGTCACGATCGATGTCACGCGCGTGCCCGTGCGCGAAGAAGGGATGACGCCGTACGAGATTCTCCTCAGCGAGTCACAGGAGCGCATGCTCGTCGTCGCGCGCCGCGGCCACGAGGCGGGCGTGAAGGCGATCCTCACAAAGTGGGACCTCTCGGCCGAGGTGATCGGCGAGGTCATCGCCGAGCCGGTGTACCGCGTCACCGAGGGTGACCGCGTCGTCGCCGAGTTCCCCGGCTCGCGCCTCGTCACCGACTGCCCGGTGTACCACCCCGAGGCGCGCGAGAGCGAGGCGATCATCGCGCTTCGTGCGCGCGATGTGAACGCGATCGCGGAACGCCCCGAGGAGCGCGACGCCGCGTGGACGTTGCTCGAGCTGCTCGCGTCGCCGACCATCGCCAGCAAGGCGTGGGTGTACCGGCAGTACGATACGTCGGTTCGCACGAACACCGTGATCGGCCCGGGCGGCGACGCGGCGGTGCTACGGCTGCGGGGCACGCGAAAGGGGCTCGCGGTGAAGACCGACTGCAACGGGCGCTACGTGTACCTGGAGCCGCGCACCGGCGGCCGCATTGCCGTGGCCGAATCGGCGCGCAACGTCGCCTGTACCGGGGCGCGGCCGATGGCCATCACGAACTGTCTCAACTTCGGAAATCCGAAGCGCCCCGAGGTGTTCTTCCAGTTCCGCGAGGCGGTCGCCGGGATGGGCGAAGCGTGCGAGGCGTTAGGCACGCCCGTGACGGGCGGCAACGTCTCGCTGTACAACGAGAGCCCGAGCGGCGCCGTGTATCCGACGCCCGTCATCGGCATGGTCGGCCTCCTCGACGACATCGACCACGCCACGCGCGCCTGCTTCCAGCGCGCCGGCGACGCGATCGTCCTGCTCGGCGAGCCGACGGCGGAGATCGGAGGCTCCGAATACCTCTCCCGCATTCACGGCGTCACCGCAGGTGCGCCCCCGCGGTGCGACCTGGACGCGGAGGGCCGGTTGATCGAGGCCCTCCTCGAGGCGATTCGCGCCGGCCGCGTGTCGTCGGCACACGATTGCAGCGACGGCGGGCTCGCGGTCGCGCTCGCGGAATGCGCGATGGCCGATCGCGAGCGGACGTTCGGCGTCACGGTCGACCTGACGGACTGGGCTGGGCTCGCGCCGCGCGCGCTGCTGTTTGGCGAGGCGCAGGGGCGGGTCGTCGTATCGACCCCATCGCCGGTCGACGTGGAGCGGATCGCCGCGGCGCACGGCGTGCCCGCACGGCGCATCGGCACGGTCGAGTTCGCCGAGCACCCGTTCCACATCCGATACCCCGGCGGCGAGCTCGTCGCCCCCGTCGAGCGCCTGGCCGCCGCGTACCACGACGCCATCCCGTCGATCATGACGCGTGTCGCCGTCGCGGACGATGCGGTGGCCCCGGAACTCTCTTCCACTGTGAGCAGCTGATCATGTGCGGGATATTTGGAGTTCTGGGTGTCCCCAAGGCCGCCGCCGTGGTGCACCTCGGGCTGTATGCGCTCCAGCACCGGGGGCAGGAGTCGGCCGGCATCGTGGCCATCGATGACGACGGCAGCGCGCACGTGGCGCGCAAGATGGGGCTTCTGTCCGACGGTTTCGACGGCACCACGATCGAATCGCTCGACGGCGTGCTCGCCATCGGCCACACCCGCTACAGCACCGCCGGCTCGTCCACCATCGAGAACGCGCAGCCGGTGCTCGCGCGCTTTCGCGGCGGTCACATCGCGCTCGCGCACAACGGCAACCTCACGAACGCCACCGAGCTGCGCCGGGAGCTCGAGGACCAGGGATCGATCTTCTCCTCGACCATGGACTCGGAGGTGCTCGTCCACCGGCTCGCGAAGTCGTCGGCCGAGGCGCCGGAGGGGAAGCTCGCCGAAGCGCTGGAGGGTGTCGAAGGGGCCTATTCGCTGCTGGTGGTCATCGGCAACACGCTCCTCGCGGCGCGCGACCCGCGCGGCTGGCGTCCGCTCGCGCTGGGCCGGACCGCGGACGGCGCGTTCGCCGTCGCCTCCGAAACGTGCGCGCTGGACATCATCGGAGCACCCGTGGTTCGCGACGTCGAGGCGGGCGAAATCATCGCCATCGATGCGAGCGGGATGCGCTCGATCAAGCCGTTCGGGCGGCGCGATCTCCGCCGCTGTGTGTTCGAATACGTCTACTTCTCGCGTCCCGACAGCCGTGTGTTCGGCGGGTCGGTGGACCGGGCACGGCGCGCGCTCGGCCGGCGGCTCGCGCTCGAACAGCCGGCGCCCGGCGCCGAGCTTGTGTTCAGCGTCCCCGATTCGTCGAACTCCGCCGCGCTGGGCTATGCCGAGCAGTCGGGGCTCCCGCTGGAGCTCGCGCTGATCAGAAACCACTACGTCGGGCGTACGTTCATCCAGCCCACGCAGTCGGGGCGCGATGCGAAGGTGAAGGTCAAGTACAACGCGGTACGCGAAGTGCTCGAGGGACGGAGCGTCGTGATGGTCGATGACTCGATCGTGCGCGGGACGACCACGCGTGGGCTGGTGGCGATGGTTCGCGCCGCCGGTGCACGGGAAGTGCACATGCGAGTGTCGTCGGCCCCCATCACGGGGCCATGCTACTACGGCATCGACACGCCGAACCGCGAGGAGCTCATCGCCGCGAACATGACCACCGACCAGATCGCCGCGCACATCGGCGTCGATTCACTCGGCTACCTCTCGCTCGACGGGATGCTCGAGTCCGTGCCCGACGGGCCAGGCGGGTTCTGTCACGCGTGCTTCTCGGGCGACTACCCGACGCCGCCGCCGACCGACCCCGACAAGCTCAGATTCGGATGCGGATGCTGAACCCGGTGAACACCTGACGCCCGATCCACCCTCGTCGCCGATGCTCGTCTACTTCTTCGGAAACGGCAGCGCCGAAGGCACGCGCGAGATGCGCACGGTGCTTGGCGGCAAGGGCGCGAATCTGGCCGAGATGACGAACCTGGGCGTGCCCGTTCCGCCCGGGTTCACGATCGCCTGCTCGGCGTGCATCGATTACCTGCGCGACGGCCAGTACCCGCCGACGCTGCGCGACGACGTGGCCACGAACCTCCGGCGACTGGAGGAGGTGACGGGCCGAGGCTTCGGCGACACCACGAGTCCGCTGCTCGTGTCGGTGCGCTCGGGTGCAGCGGTCTCGATGCCGGGGATGATGGAGACGATCCTCAACCTCGGGCTGAACGATCGCACCGTCGTGGCGCTTGCTCGCCAGAGCGGGAGCGCGCGATTCGCGTACGACTCCTACCGTCGGTTCATCCAGATGTACGCCGACGTCGTTCTGGGCGTCGACGTGCACGACTTCGAGCATCTGCTGCGCGCCAAGCGCATGACCGAAGGCGTGGACACTGACGCCGAGCTCGGTGAAGCCGCGCTGCGGAATCTCGTGGAGGAGTACAAGTCGGTCGTGCGCAACGTGACCGGCCAGCCGTTCCCGATGGACCCGCAGGTGCAGCTCTGGGGCGCGATCGAGGCGGTGTGGAAGTCGTGGACGCTGAAGAAGGCCGTGGACTACCGCCGCGTGAACGGGATCGCCGACTCGTTAGGGACGGCGGTCAACATCGTGGCGATGGTCTTCGGCAACCTCGGCGATGATTCGGGCACCGGCGTCGCATTCACCCGCGATCCGTCCACCGGCGAGCGGCGGTTCTACGGCGAGTTTCTCGTCAACGCGCAGGGTGAGGATGTCGTGGCCGGCATCCGGACGCCGCTCGACATCGAGGAGATGGCCGACCGGCTCCCCGAGCCGTACGCCGAGCTGCTCGAGACGAAGGACCGTCTCGAGCGGCACTTCCGGGACATGCAGGACATCGAGTTCACGGTCGAGCGCGGCAAGCTCTACCTGCTGCAAACGCGCACGGGCAAGCGCACCGCGGCAGCCGCCGTGCGCATCGCGCGCGAGATGGTCGACGAGGCGCTCATCTCGCGCGAGGAAGCGGTGAGCCGCGTCGTCGCCGACCAGCTCGACCAGCTGCTCCACCCGATCATCGATCCGCAGGCCCGCGCGCGCGCGATCTGTCAGGGGCTTCCCGCGAGCCCTGGCGCGGCGGCCGGCCGCGCGGTGTTCGATCCCGATGTGGCCGAGCGTCGGGGGGCTGCCGGCGACGCGGTGGTGCTGGTGCGCGAGGAGACGACGCCGGAGGACTTCCACGGCATCGTCGCGGCGCGCGCCGTGCTCACGGCGCGCGGCGGCATGACGAGCCACGCGGCCGTGGTCGCCCGCGGGATGGGCAAGTGCGCCGTGGTCGGGTGCAGGGACATCCAGATCGACCTCGACAAGCGTGCGTTTCACGCGAACGGGACGACCGTCTCGGAGGGCGACTGGATCACGCTCGATGGCGCGACCGGACGCGTATTCGTGGGCGATCTCCCGACCATCCCGAGTGAGATCGTGCGCGTCACCAGCGGAGCCCTGCCGGCCGCTCGCGCGCCCATGTACCAGTCGTTCTCGAGTGTGCTCGGGTGGGCCGACGAGGTGCGCCGCCTGCGCGTGCGCGCCAACGCCGACACGCCGAAGGACGCGCGCGTGGCGCGTCAGTTCGGTGCCGAAGGGATCGGGTTGTGCCGCACCGAGCACATGTTCTTCGAGGGCGATCGCATCACGGCCATGCGCGAGATGATCGTCGCGCGTGAGGAGTCGGGCCGGCGGCGAGCGCTGGCGAAACTGCTGCCGATGCAGCGCGCGGACTTCGAGGGCATCTTCGAGGCGATGGGGGGCTGTCCGGTGACGATCCGGCTCCTCGATCCCCCGCTGCACGAGTTCCTTCCGCACGGCGGCGAGGAGTCGAAGCTGCTCGCGCGCACGCTCGGGCTCGCGCGCGCCGAGCTGAATCGGATCGTCGAATCGCTGCGCGAAACCAACCCGATGCTGGGGCACCGCGGCTGCCGGCTGGGGATCACGTATCCCGAAATCACCGAGATGCAGGCGCGGGCCATCTTCGAGGCCGCCGTGCGGGCGTCGCGCCGGGGTATCGACGTGCGCCCCGAGATCATGGTGCCGCTGGTCGCGTCGGCGCGGGAGTTCGAAAACCAGCGTGCACTCATCGATGACGTCGCCCGGCAGGTGCTCGGTGCCATGGGCGAGCAGATTCCGTATCTGGTGGGCACGATGATCGAGCTCCCCCGCGCGGCGCTGACCGCCGACGAGATCGCCGTCACGGCACAGTTCTTCTCGTTCGGGACGAACGACCTCACGCAGACCACGTTAGGCATGAGCCGCGACGATGCGGGTCGGTTCCTGCCGTTCTACGTCGAGAAGGGGATCTTCCCCGATGACCCGTTTCGCGTGCTCGACGCCGCTGGCGTGGGCAAGCTGGTGCGCCTGGCGGTGGAGGACGGCCGCCGTGTGCGCGCCGACCTGAAGGTCGGCATCTGCGGGGAGCATGGCGGGGAGCCGCGATCGGTGAAGCTCTGCCACGACCTCGGCCTGGACTACGTGTCGTGCTCGCCTTTCAGGGTTCCGGTCGCCCGTCTCGCGGCGGCGCAGGCGGCGTTGCCGAGGGCGTAGGCGGACAGCCGACCGCCATTAGCCGACAGCCGTTAGCCGACAGCCGTTAGCTACTTAGCGACCGGCCGCAGATCGGCCGTCGCCCATCGCCAGATTGGTGCCGGCGACGGTGGGCGCGCGGCCGTCAGCGATTCCGCGGCGCGCGGGTCGGCTTCTCGGGCGAGGAATTTCGCACCAGTACCGCGAGCATCCGTCGAACCTCCGTGAGCGGATCATTCAGCGAGGGAGGTATCGCTCCAGGGAAGTAGCCGATGTCACGCGCCAGCATAAGAAAATACGAGAGCTCGGATGCAGAGCCCATCGAATAACGCACGAACCTGGCGAACTCGGGGTCGGTATCGCGACCGCAACCTTCGGCGATGTTCGAGGGAATCGAGTAGGCGGCTCGTCGAGCCTGTGATATCAGGCCGTAGCGCTCATGACGCGGCCATGCCGACGTTTCGCGATGGACATCCAACGTCAGCTCGTGCCTCTTTCGCCAGGCTGTCAGTCATGTGAAGTCGCCCATCGTTCGCCTCCTCGGTTGAGGAGAGAATGATCCGCGATTTGACAGGCAACTATGCAATCGCCTGCCCGCATGGGGCAGCGTTTCTATGCGATCGGCTGTCGGCTGTCGGCTGACGGCTCAAACGCCGAACGGGCCCGCATTCGCGGGCCCGTTCGGCGTTTGATGGAGGCGCGGGGAATCGAACCCCGGTCCGAGAATAGATCGACCACAGCGTCTACGTGCGTAGCCCACCGGTTGAGGTCTCCAGTCGCTGGCCGGTAGGCAGCCCACTCCTGGACGAGCTCTCTAAGCATTCGCCCCGTGCCGGAGAGCGCACCACGGGACTATCCCGAATTTGCGATACCCGTGAAGCCGCCTCGGGCGGGCTTCCCCACGGGCAGGTGCAGTAACGCTAGGAAGCGTTACGCAGCCATTGCCAGGTTGTTGTTGGCAGTTGTGATTTTCCCGAGTGTTTTACCAGGGACCCGAGGACCTGGGCACGCGGCCACAGCTTCACTAACCCCGTCGAAGCCAGTCGCCCCCGTAGGCCGAAAGCTAACGGAGGACCGGGCGCGGATCAACCGCCGGCGTTATCTCGAATTCACTCGAGCTGATGGCGCTAAGTCGCCTTCTGTACTGTGCCTGGAACAGCGCACCGCACCCGGTTTCTGCCCTCGGCTTTTGCCTGGTATAGCGCTCGGTCCGCCGCCGGGAACAGCCCGTCGTGTGTGCCGATGCTATCCGGATAGGTCGCCACGCCGAACGACGCCGTTACCGAGATCTCCCGCCCCGCGAACAGCACCACGCGCGACTCGATGGCCTTGCGCAGTCGTTCCGCGAAGTCGCGGGCGCCGTCGATGCCCGTCTGCGGAAGCAGGACCGCGATCTCCTCCCCGCCGTAGCGGGCGCAGGTATCGACGTTTCGCACACCGTCCTGGAACGTCTGCGCGACGCTCTGCAGCACCGCATCACCGCCGTCGTGGCCGTACGTGTCGTTCACTGCCTTGAAGAAATCGATGTCCGCCACCACCAGCGACGCCGACCCACCGAAACGATCGGTCTCGGCCAGCACGCGCGTGATCTGCTCGTCGAAGTGCCGCCGGTTCGCCAGCCCCGTGAGCTGATCCGTACGGGCTCGACGCGTGACCTCCTCGATCTCCCACATCGTCTCGAGCGAGACTGCCGCGATGGCCGCGAGGAGTCGGACGTTCCGAACCTCGGCAATCAGTACGTCGCCGGGCTCGTCGCCCTCGATGACGATCGCCCCGATGACCCCGGCCTCGCGCTTGAGCGGGATGATCCCGAGCGAACCGATCGGTCGCGGCGTCTCCCACGCCCCGTAGATCCTCGTGTGACGCGCGATCATGCGCGCGTCCTCCCAGACCTGTGGCAGGCCGTTCTTGCACATCGTGCCGACCTGCGAGTCCTCGCTGATGGGCCACCCCTCGGCGATCCGGTGCCCCTCGGACACGCTCTGGACTTCGCCATCGGTCGAGTTCGGGTGCCACCGGACGAGTGCGCCACGCGCGGCGGAGGTCACTTCGAGCGCCGTCTCGCAGATCGCGCGGCCGAGTGATTCGATGGTGCGGTTTGACTGGAATTGCTGGGCCGCGCGCAGCAGCGCCTGGGTACGCCGGCTCTGGCGCCCCACTTCCTCGCGGGTCTCCAGCAGCTCGGCGAGCACCGCCACCTGCGCCGTGTATCGCGGTATCCACTCCTTGAGCTCGTCGCGCGACGGGCGAAGCCCGGCGTCGGCCGAGATGCTCAGCGCGCCGAAGGCCCGCTTGAGACCGGCCACCGGGCCCATCGCGATTCGCGGCTCCGGCTTGCCGTCGTCGAAGTGGACGATGCGCTCTTCGGCCGCCCATTTCACGAGCGGCAACCACTCCGCATGGTTGAACTTCGAGGGCTCGGTTTCCGCACCGTCCCCGGAACACGCAGCCGCGACCAGCGTGTCGCGCGCGCCCGTCCACCGCCAGAACACCACTTCGTCCGCGCCGAGCGCGTCGCGAACGTCACAGAGGTATCGACTCAGGACCTCGGTCTGGCGCCGCTCTTCGGCTTCCTGGCGAGTGACCTCGATGCCGCGGCGGAGATCGGACGGCATCGCCTCGTAGGCGCGCGGCGTGTTCGTTCGGTCGCCGAGCATGCTGTCGGACCGGGTGGCGCGACGACGCCGTTTCGCGTTTTCCTGTGCGCGCTTCACCTGCCACGCCGGGAAGAGCGCGATGGCCGCGAACACGACGCCACCACTCACGGTGTCCGCCACCGCGATGGCGCCGCCTACGGAATAGTGGATCGCCGTCAGCGCTACGAGGGCGCCGCCCGCCACCGAGACGGCCGTTCGGATGTTCTCGGCACCGGCAATCACGCGCACGCCGAGGGCGAGCGCCACGACGGCTGGGGATCCGGGGCCGCCCGACGCCGCGGCGAGCAACGTGACGGGCGCCAGGGCGATGGCGAGATACGGGGTGATCGACTCCCGCGGCGGCGGGTCGAGGCGCTGGCTGATGAGCAGCCACGCGTACACGACGGCGGCGACCGATGCGCACGCTGCGGCACCGGTTGCCCACGGAGGCACCTTCGCTCCCCATGCCAGCGCCAGCATGCCGGCCAGAGCGAGGACCCACGCGGCGACCGCGGTCACATTGACCCAGATCCGCGTATGAGCCACGAGTAGTTTTGCGGAGAAAGCTACGGAATCGACGCGTGTGTGATCCGGGATGCCGCCGCGGCGGCACCGAACCCGTTGTCGATGTTGACGACCGTTACTCCGGAGGCGCAACTGTTGAGCGCGGCAAGCAGCGCCGCCACACCGCCGAAGCTCGCGCCGTAGCCTACGCTCGTCGGGACCGCGATGACCGGCACCGCCACGAGTCCGCCCACCACCGACGGCAGCGCTCCGTCCATCCCCGCCACGACGATCACGACGGCCGCTCGCGCGAGCGTATCGGCGCCGGAGAGCACCCGATGGATGCCAGCCACGCCGACATCCGTCAGCCGCTCCACGACGTTCCCCATCGCGCGGGCGGTGACGGCGGCTTCCTCGGCGACCGGCAGGTCGCTCGTGCCGGCCGTCACGATCAGGATGGTGCCGCGACCCACCGGCGCTGGCTCGGCGGGCGGGAGGTACGCGCTGCGCGCTACCGCGTTCACCTCGACCGCCGGGAACACCGACGTCAGGGCGGCCAGCGCGTCGGGTGCCGCGCGGGTGACGAGGAACCCCTCGCTTCGCGCCGCGAGCCGCTCCGCGATGGCGACGATCTGCTCCGTCGTCTTCCCTTGCCCGAGGATGACCTCGGGATATCCCTGTCGCAGCGCGCGGTGATGGTCGATCGTCGCGAACGGGAGCGCTTCCAGCGGATCGCGCGTCAGGCGGTCGAGGGCGCTGCCGATGTCGAGCGTACCGTCCGCGACCTGCCGGAGCAGCGCCTGGACGCGATCGCGGATCACGCCTCGGCCGGCTCCAGCTCCGTGCTCTCGTACGCCGCGTCGAGCGGCGACGCGTCAACCTCGAGCTGGCGCAGGTACTCCGCGAAGATCCCCTCGACCTCGGCGAAGCTGTTCACCGCGTGCAACCTCCGGCGAAGGTCCGCCGAGTTCGGCAGCCCCTTCACGTACCAGCCCAGATGCTTGCGGAACTCGATGGCGGCGCCTTCGGGATCGGCCTCGTAGGCCTGTACCATCCCGGCGTGGTCGAGTGCCACGGCGAACCGCTCGGACACGGGCGGGGTCGGCGGCACGGGTGTTCCGTCGAGGAGCGCGCGCGTCTGCGCGAAGATCCATGGCTGGCCGAACGAGCCGCGCGCGATCATGATCCCCGCGCACCCCGTGTGCTCGCGCATTCGCAGCGCGTCCGCGGCGGTCTTGATGTCCCCGTTGCCGATCACCGGAATCTCGAGCGCCTCCACCACGGCAGCGATCTCGTCCCAGCGCGCGCTGCCCGTGTACATCTGCGTCCGCGTCCGCGGGTGCAGCGTGAGCGCCCGCGCACCGGCATCCTGGCAACGCAGGGCGATGGCGACGGGGTCGCGCATCTCCTCGCTCCAGCCGCTTCGGATCTTGACCGTGACCGGGAGCGACGTCCCGGCGCTCACGGCGCGAATGACAGCCTGCACGAGCCCGAGGTCTTTCAGGCAGCCCGAGCCGCCGTTGCGGCGAACGACTTTCTTGACCGGGCACCCGAAGTTGATGTCGATGAACTCCGGCTCGAACACGTCCGTCACGAGGCGCGCGGCCTCACCCATCGCCTGGGGGTCGGCGCCGAAGATCTGCACGCCGATGGGCCGCTCGTCGGGTCCGAACCGCAGCTTGCTCAGGGTCGCCTCGTTCTCGCGGCGGATGCCCTCGGCCGACAGGAACTCGGTGACGACCACGTCCGCGCCGTGTTTCCGGCAAAGGCGCCGGAAAGGCGACTCCGACACCCCCGCCATGGGGGCGAGGATGACAGGGACTTCGTGAGCGACCGGGTACGGAAAGCGCATGTGGTCAATGCTAACCGGGCTTAGGAAGTCGTGCAACGTGAAGGTTTGACACGACTTGCCATGTTTGATAGCTTCGGTCCTCGCGGGGCGCCGGTGGGTGCCCCTGTTTTCTACGACGATTGGGGAGTGCGATGGAACTGCGAGAGTTCTTCTCGGAAGACGCCGTCAAGCTGGGGCTCGAAGGCACCACGAAGGACGAGATCCTGAAGGAAATGATCGGCCTCCTCGGCCTCGACGAGAAGTCGGAGGGGATGCTGTTCAAGATGCTGAAGCGGCGAGAGAACCTCGGCTCGACCGGGATCGGTCGCAGCATCGCGATCCCGCACTGCCGCTCCCTGGTCGTCAACAAGCTCCGCGTCGCGTTCGGCCGCAAGAGTGAGGGTGTGGACTTCAAGGCCATCGATGAGAAGCCAGTCAGGTTCTTCTTTCTCATCGTCGCGCCGCCCCTCGAGGTGTCCAACCAGTACCTGCCGGTGCTGGGGAAGATCGCGCAGTTCAGCAAGGAGCCCGACGTGCCGGAGCGCCTGCTGGCGCTCGAGACGCCGGTCGAATTCATGAAGCTGCTCGAGGAGAAGGGAGTCTGAGCAGAACGGACGCCTGACTGATGTGAGTTCTACGCTGACAGCAAGCAGCGCTCGTTGCTTTTGGCTATTCCCACTCGATCGTCGCCGGCGGCTTCGAGCTGATGTCGTACACGACGCGGTTCACGCCGCGTACCTCGTTGATGATCCGGCTCGAGATCCGCCCAAGGGCCTCGTGCGGGAAGGGGAACCAGTCCGCCGTCATGCCGTCGGTGCTCGTGACCGCACGCAGCGCCACGACGTTCTCGTAGGTGCGGTAGTCGCCCATCACGCCGACGGAGCGCACCGGGAGCAGCACGGCGAACGCCTGCCAGATGTCGTCATACAATCCGGCGGCCCGAATCTCCTCGAGGTAGATCGCGTCGGCGCGACGGAGCACGTCGAGCTTCTCACTCGTGACATCGCTGAGGACGCGGATCGCGAGGCCGGGACCGGGGAACGGGTGCCGGCCGACGATCTCCTCGGGGAGCCCGAGCTCGCGGCCGACGTTGCGCACCTCGTCCTTGAAGAGCTCGCGCAGCGGCTCGATGAGCTTGAACTTCATGCCCGGCTTGAGCCCCCCCACGTTATGGTGGGTCTTGATCGTCACCGACGGTCCGCCGCGCGGTGATACGCTCTCGATGACGTCCGGGTAGAGCGTGCCCTGCACGAGGTACGCGACCCCTTCCCCGACGTCGGCCGCGGCCTCCTCGAACACGTCGATGAACGTGTGTCCGATGATCGTGCGCTTGCGCTCCGGGTCTTCCACCCCGGCCAACGCACTCAGGAACCGCTCCTCGGCGCGAACGGTCACGAGGTCGATGCCAAGGTTCGCGCGAAACGTCCGCTCGACCTGGTCGCGCTCGTGCATCCGCAGCAGTCCGGTGTCCACGAAGATGCACGTGAGCTGATCGCCGATCGCGCGGTGCACGAGCGCCGCGGCAACCGCGGAATCGACGCCGCCCGACAGCCCGCAGATCACGCGCGCGCTCCCCACCCGCTCGCGAATGCGCGCCGTTTCTTCATCGATGAACGTGCCCGGTGTCCACGACGCCTGCGCGCCGCACACGTTGAAGATGAAGTTCGCGATCATCTCGGCGCCGCGCGGCGTGTGGGCCACTTCGGGGTGGAATTGCACGCCGTGGACCGGCTTCGTCTCGTGTCGCATCGCCGCGATCGCCACGCTCCCGCTGCTGGCGGTGACGTGGAACCCCGGGGGCGGCACGTCGACGTGATCGCCATGACTCATCCATACGGGAGTCTTCTCCCCGCGATCGAACCCCGCGAACAGGCCCGAGGGCTCATCGATGACGACATCGGCGCGTCCGTACTCGCGCCTGCCGGCGTCGATCACCGCGCCACCCTGGAGGTGCGCGATGAGTTGCATCCCATAGCAGATGCCCAGCACCGGTGCGACATCGAGTAGCGCCGGATCAGCGCTCGGCACGTCCTCGCCGTACACCGAGCTGGGTCCGCCGCTGAGAATGATCCCCGTCGGCTTCCAGTCCCTGATCCAGTCGAGGGTGCGTGTGGGCGGGTGAATCTCGGAGTACACACGCGCCTCCCGAACGCGGCGCGCGATGAGCTGCGTAAACTGTGAACCGTAGTCGATGATCAGGATGCGGCTCGAGCTCTTCACACCTTCCACGCGGGCTCCGTCAATGAGATGAACTCGACCTGCTTCGTGTCGAGGTCGAGAATGGCGGCGGTGGGTGTGCCGTAGAGCCACCCGCACGCCTCGCCGGGGTTGATGATGATCGCGCCGCCGTCGATCTCCTTCAGCTCCTGGCGGTGCGTGAAGCCGTGCACGATGATCTCGTGCGCTTCGAGGGAGCGCTCGGCGACCTCGGCGGGATCGTGCACGAGCAGGAGGCGATGGTCGCCGACCAGGATACTATGCGGCGACTCGTAGAGCTCGGTCATGCCTTTCGCCGCGTAGGCCTTCAGCCCTTCGCGGTCACCGTCGTTGTGGCCGAACACACCGGCCATGGCAACGTTGAGCTCATGGAACGGCGCGAGCGAAAACGGCGAGCAGTAGTCGCCGGCGTGCACTACCATCCCGACCCCGCGCTCCGTCATCCGCTCGAGCAGCTCACGAATTGCCGGCACACGGTCATGGGAGTCCGCCATCAAGCCAATGAGCATCAGTCGACCCTCCACTCTGGCTCGAGTACCTCCGGCTGGACCAGATGCTCGTACCGCTCACGCTCGGTCACGAGCGCGAACCGGTCGCCATCCACCATCACCTCCGCCGGCCGAGGCCGCGAGTTGTAGTTCGATGACATCACGTACCCGTACGCGCCGGCCGAGTGTACCGCGACCAGGTCGCCGGGGCCCAGCGCCTCGAGCTCGCGGTCCAGTGCGAGGAAGTCGCCACTCTCGCACACCGGGCCCACCACGTCCACGCGGGATCGCCCGTCGACCGTCTCCACGGCCTCGATGCGATGGTACGCGTTGTAGTGCGACGGGCGAAGCAGGTCGGTCATGCCGGCATCGACGACGAGCAGCTCCTTCCCGCCGCTCCGCTTGCGATAGAGTACGCGACTGATCAACACGCCGGCGTTGCCGACCATGAATCGACCGGGCTCCACGATGAGCTGCAACCCCGTGGAGCGCACGGCCGGCACGACGATCTCGGCGAACTGCTCGAGGTCGGTCGGCTCCTCGGCGTCGTAGGTGACGGCGAGTCCACCGCCAATGTCCAGATACCGCAGGTCGTGCGCGCCGTCCGTGCGAAGTTGCGCGAGCAGTTCGAGCACTCGCTCGATGCCATGCCGGTACGCGTCGAGCCGAGAGAGCTGCGATCCGACGTGCATGTCGAGCCCATGCAGCGTCACCGTCGGGAGCGACGCGGCGACGCGCGCGACTTCGCGCACCTCGTCGTACGGGATGCCGAACTTGTGCCCTTTCTCGCCGGTGCGGATGTAGGAGTGCGGCGTTTCGACCGTGATCTCCGGGTTCACCCGCAACGCGACGGGGGCAACGATCCCGCGGTCGGCGGCAAGGCGCGCCACGAGCCGCAGCTCGTCCTCGGACTCGACATTGAGCAGGAGCACGCCGGCGTCGAGCCCGTCGGCGATCTCGCGTTCCGTCTTGCCGACTCCGCCGAAGATGATGTCGCGCCCGGCGAACCCGGCGCGGCAGGCGCGATACAGCTCACCGCCCGACACGACGTCGGCGCCCGCGCCCAGCGAACGCAGCAGCCGGAGCAGCGCGAGGTTCGAGTTCGCCTTGAGGCTGTAGTGGATGCGGAACGGGACGTCGCGCAAGGCCGTCGCCAGACGCGCGTACTGGTCGCGTACGGTGGCGGCGCTGTAGACGTACGCCGGCGTGCCGACGGCGCGCGCAATGGCCGACAGCGACACGCCCTCGCAGGCGAGCGCGCCGTCCACGCGCGCGAACGGCTGGGTCAGTATGCCTTCGCCCACAGCGCCTCGGCGGTAGCGGGTCGCCCGCACTTCAGGCACGTGGTCGGGGCCTCGGCCGAACGAAACTCCTCGTCAGGCAGCACGCGAATGGTCGCCTTGGTTTCCTCCTTCACTTCGGCCTCGCACGCGCTGCCGCCACACCACCCCGCATACACGAACGCGCCTTCGCCGTCCATCACCTCGCGGAAGCGATCGTAGGTGATGCCGCCGCGAATGCTGTGCGCCTCGCGGCGGTCGCGCGCGGCGGTCAGCATGTCATCCTGGATGCGCTCCAGCAGCGCGTTCACTTCCTCGCCCATGATGTCGAGCGACACCGGCTTCTTCTCCTTCGTGTCGCGGCGCACGAGCACGGCCTGGTTCTTCTCGAGGTCGCGAGGCCCGAGCTCCATGCGCAGCGGCACGCCGCGGAGCTCCCAGTCGTAGTACTTCGCCCCGGGCTTCATCCCCTCGCGGCGGTCGACGTGCACGCGCAACGCGTTAGGCCCGCGCCGTTCCCACTCCGCGAGCTGGCGCTCGATGCGACCCGCCGCCTCGAGGACCGCGGCGCGCTCCTGGTCCGTGCGGTAGATCGGCACGATCACCACCTCGGTGGGCGCCAGCAGCGGGGGCACGCGCAACCCGGTATCGTCGCCGTGCGTCATGACGAGTCCGCCGATGAGACGCGTCGAGACGCCCCAGCTCGTGTTCCAGGCGAACTCCTGTGTGCCCTGCTCCGACTGGAAGCTCAGCTCGAACGCCTTCGAGAAGTTCTGGCCGAGGTTGTGCGACGTCCCGGCCTGCAGCGCCTTGTTGTCCTGCATCATCGCCTCGCACGAGTACGTGCGCAGCGCACCGGCGAAGCGCTCGGAGTCGGTCTTCTGCCCGGTGATGACGGGCATCGCCATCCAGCCTTCCATGAAGTCGCGGTACACCCCGAGCATGCGGCGCGCTTCTTCCTCGGCCTCGTCGTGCGTGGTGTGCGCCGTGTGTCCTTCCTGCCAGAGAAACTCGAGCGTGCGCAGGAAGAGCCGCGTGCGCATCTCCCAGCGCACGACGTTCGCCCACTGGTTCATGAGGATCGGCAGGTCGCGATAGCTCTGCACCCACTTCGCGAACATCGCGTAGATGATCGTTTCGGACGTGGGGCGCACGACGAGCGGCTCTTCGAGCTTCTTGCCGCCACCGTGCGTCACCACCGCCGTCTCGGGCGCGAACCCCTCGACGTGCTTGGCTTCCTTGTGCAGGAAGCTCTCGGGGATGAACAGTGGGAAGTAGGCGTTCTGGTGCCCGGTCGCCTTGAACATGTCATCGAGCGCGCGCTGCATGCGCTCCCAGATGCCGTAGCCGGGCGGCCGGATCACCATGCACCCGCGCACGGGCGAGTAGTCGGCGAGCTCGGCGCGGAGCACCACCTCGTTGTACCACGCGCTGAAATCCTCGGCGCGGGTCGTCAGTTTCTTGTCGTCGGACATGACGTGTATGGGACCGTGGTCAGAGGGGTCTGGACGTACGTGTGGACGGAGGCGCGCCCTCGCGGGCCGCGCGCGGTGAGACGCAGAGCCGTCCTACCACGGTCGATCGGAGCTGCCGCGTGTGTGATCGCGCACCTGCGCGATGAGCTCGTCCAGCGCGACCGGGCGTTGCCGTCCATCGGCCATCGACTTCACTTCCACCTGCCCGTGCGTGTCGAACTCGGGGCCGACGAACACCACCCGGGCCGCGCCCGCGTTCCCGGCCGCCTTCAATTGTTTCGCGAGCGCCTGCTCGCGCAGGGGGTATTCAGCCGACGCCCCGGCCTCACGAAGCGCCGCCGCGACGTGAACGGCGCGAACGCGATGTTCACCCGCGACCGGCGCCACCCAGAAATCGACGCGGGGCGCACCGGTGGGCATCAGGCCCCGCGCACGGAGCAGCTCGCCAAGTACGACATCGCCCATGCCGAAGCCGAGCGCCGGCATGTCCACGCCACCTAACGCCTGCAGCAGGTCGTCGTACCGCCCGCCCCCACAGATCGCGCGGAACTCCCCGGTCGCGTCGAACAGCTCGAACACGATGCCGGTGTAGTACGCGAGGCCGCGCACGATGCGCAGATCGAGGTCGACGTACTCGCGGACACCGAGCGCGTCGAGCAACGTGAAGTACTGCTCGAAGCGGGTGACGTGCTCGTCGAGCCCGGGGTCGAGGGGAAAGCGTGCGCGAATCGCCTCGAGCGTGCGCGTCTCCGTCACCAGCTCGGTGACGAGCGCCGGGAGCTCGCCCGCGAGTCCCGCGTCGGCCAGTCGCTGTCGCGACTGCGCGAGCGGCGTGCGGTCGATCTTGTCGACCACCGCATACGTGGCGGCGAGCTGCTCGTCCTTCACACCGGCCGCGCGCAGCAGCGCGTTCAACAGCCGGCGATCCGACACGCGCGCGCGCACCGCATCGGGCCCGAGCCCGAGCGTGCGCATGATCTCGATGGCCGCCGCGAGCAGCTCGGCGTCCGCGGAGACATCCGCTTCGCCGAAGATGTCCACGTTCAACTGAAAGTGCTCGCGCAGGCGCCCCTTCTGCTGTCGCTCGTACCGAAAGAGCTGCGGCACCGAAAACCAGCGTACGGGGCGGCGCAGCGCATTCGCGCGGGCCGCGACCATGCGCGCCACGGTGGGGGTCATCTCGGGACGAAGCGCGACCTGCCGACCACCCTTGTCCTCGAAGTTGTAGAGTTGGCCGACGATCTCGTCGCCGCTCTTCTTCGTGTACAGGTCGAGGGGCTCCAGCGGAGGCCCGTCGTACTCGGCGAACGCGAACCGGCGCGCGACATCCCGCCACGCCGCGAAGATGTGCGATCGCTCGGCGAATTCGGCGGGATAGAAGTCGCGGAAACCTGGTAGCGCCCCGGTAGACATCCGTGAAATCTACCCGGCGAGCGGATCGACGTTCAAGCGCGTCATGGCGTCGCCCACCGTGTGAAACGACCCGGTGACGAGCACCGTGCTCGCGACATCGCGTGCCCGCCGCAGCGCGGCGTCGAAGTCGGGCTCGGAGATCGCCGCCCAGCCGCTCTCCTTCGCGAACGCGAGCGCCGCCTCGCGATCCCACGCACGACTCTCCGGTGCCGTGGGCGCGTCGGTGAGCACGAAGACGTCAACGGTGCTCGCGAGCGCCCGCATGACGCCCCGCCAGTCCTTGTCACCGAGCACGCACAGCAGCACGGCCGTGGGTGGGGTCGGGCGCACGGCCGCCATCGTGGCCGCGACCACGGCCGCCCCGTCGGGGTTGTGGGCCACGTCGAAGATGTAGGGCCCCACGCGCTGGAACCGCCCGGGCAGCCGGACGTTCGGGAGCGTCGTGCTCGCCTCGGCGAGACTGGTCGCGAACGGTGGGCCGGCGGCGTCGAGCATGAGCAGCGCGAGCGACGCGTTCCACGCCTGGTGCGCGCCGGTCAATCCGGTTCGCACCGTCCCTCCCTGGCCGTTCAACGTGAGCGAGAACGTCGTTCCGTCGGCGCTCACGGCCACGTCATGCGGCGCGCACTCCGCCACGACATCGCGAATGGGCGACGCACGGTGGTCGCGCGCCAGCTCCGCGAGCAGCGCCCGGATCGCGGCGTCCGTCTCCCCGATCACCGCCGGCACGCCCGCCTTGAAGATCCCGGCTTTCTCCGCGGCGATGGCCTCGCGCGTCTCACCGAGGAACTCGACGTGGTCGATGCCGATGGACGTGACCCCTGCCACCAGCGGCTGCACGACATTCGTCGAGTCCAACCGGCCGCCCAGCCCCGTCTCGATCACCGCGACATCGACGTTCTCCCGCGCGAACAGGTCGAACGCCATCGCCGTGGTGGCCTCGAAGAACGTTGCGCCGATGCGCTCGACCGTGGGCGTCCATTGCGCGATGAAATCGACCACCTGCGTCTCGGACACGGGGCGGCCGTCCACGAGGAAGCGCTCGCGAAAGTCCACGAGGTGCGGCGAGGTGTACTTCCCCACGCGGAGCCCGCGGGCACGCAACAGCGCCTCGAGCGTGGCGCACACGCTTCCCTTCCCGTTCGTGCCCGCGACGTGGAGCGACGGAAATCGGAGGTGCGGATCGCCGAGCTCGTGCAACAGAGCGATGGTTCGCTCGAGGCCGAGCTTCGACTTGCCGGTGGTGCGCGCGAACAGGTAGTCGAGCGCCGCGCGGTAGTCGCTCAGGGCGACGCCCACCCCGTGGCTGCCGGCTTGCCGCTCATGTGCCGCAGCAGTTGCCCCACCGTCTGCTTCAGCTCGCGGCGGTGTACCACCCGGTCGAGCATCCCCTTGTCGAGCAGGAACTCCGCCGTCTGGAAGCCTTCCGGGAGGTCCTGTCCGAGCGTCTGCTTGATGACGCGCGGGCCGGCGAAGCCGATTACCGCGCCCGGCTCCGCGAGGATGGCGTCGCCCAGCATGGCGTAGCTCGCGCTCACGCCACCCGTGGTCGGGTTGGTGAGAATGGAGATGAACGGGATGCGCCGCTCGGCAAGCTGCGACAGCATCGCGGCCACCTTCGCCATCTGCATGAGCGACAGCACGCCTTCCTGCATCCGGGCGCCGCCCGATGCGGACACGATGACGATGGGGTACTTCCGCTCCAGCGACCGCTGGCCGAGGCGCGCGATCTTCTCCCCCACCACCGAGCCCATCGACCCGCCCATGAAGCTGAAGTCCATGACGCCGACGTTGAGCGGCGCGCCCGCCAGTGTGCCGGTGGCGGTGACGATCGCGTCGGCTTCGCCCGCCGTCGTACGGGCCTTCTTCAGCCGCTGCTGATACTCCGGAAACCCGAGGGGGTCGGTCGACCGGAGATCGGCCTCGGTTTCCTCCGCCGATCCTTCGTCGAGCAGGATGGCGACGTAGTCACCGGCACGGATGCGGCGGTGGAAGTCGCAATTCGGACAGACGTTCAGGTTGCGAACGAACTTCTCGCGAAGGTCGGTATGCCCGCACGCCTCGCACTTCTCCCAGGCATCCGGTGGGATCTCGAGCTTCTCGGTGCGCGGAGTGCGCGACTTTTTCTCTTTCTTCCACCAGGCCATGCCGGAAATGTGAGCGGGACGTGGGTGGGGCGGAAGGGAGAAGGCGTACTACGGGTTCGTGTCGGCGATCGTGGCCGGTGGTGGGTGACGTTTGGCGGTGCGCCACCCGTCACCCGCGCGCTGCGCCTCGCGGTGGCAGCTACACGGCGAGCGTGTCGGCCCGCCCGCGTCCTTCGCTCGAGATCCGGAGCAGGACCCCGATGGCGAGCCAGCTCGCCAGCATGAACGACCCGCCGTAGCTGAAGAACGGGAGCGGAATACCGGTGATCGGCATCAGATTGAGCGTCATGCCCACGTTCACCACCACGTGAACGAACCAGCTCGCGCCCAGGCCGAATGCCACGAGGCTGCCGAACGAGTCGTTGGCTCGCGCCGCCACGCGAACCACCCTCAGGAACAGCGCCAGGAACAGCGCCAGGGCCAGCGTCACGCCGATGAACCCGAGCTCCTCGCCGACCACCGAGAAGATGAAGTCGGTGTGCTGGGCGGGGAGGAACGCGAGCCGCTTCTGAGTGCCAAGCGTGTAGCCCTTGCCGAACCACCCGCCGGAGCCGATCGCGACCTGCGATTGCAGCACGTGGTAGCCCGAGGCCCGTGGGTCGGCCGATGGGTCGAGGAACACCAGCAGCCGTCGCTGCTGATATGGCGCCAGTCGCTCCCAGAGGAGCGGCGCGATGACCCCCATGGCCACGTTCGCCAGCACGAGCACCACGCCCTCGACCATGTACGGCCGGTAGTACAACACCAGGGCGATCAGGATCAGGAACCACGCGCCCCACAGCCCGGTGCTGAACGCGAGGATCAGGCTGACGGCCGGGCTCGCGATGAGCGCGAGGAGCTGCCACGACACGCCCGACCAGTACAACAGCGCGAAGAAGATACCGATGAACACGATCCCGCTGCCGAGGTCGGGCTGGGCCATGATCAGGAGCCACGGCAGGCCGACGACGAACGCCGGCTTCCAGAGATCGAGGAGTGACTTCGGCGCTTCCTTCCTGGCCGCGAGCACGCGCGCGAGCATGAGCACAACCGTGAGCTTTGCGAGCTCGGCGGGCTGGCCGATGCGCACGCCGGCGATCGTGAGCCACCCTTTCACGCTCGCGGCGGTGCCTGCGCCCGATCCGAAGATGAGCGTGATGACGAGGAGCGCGATCCCGAACCAGTAGAGCGGCACGGTCATCCAGTCGACGAGCCGCACCGACGCCCGGGACAACAGGTACGCCCCGCCGAGCGAGATGACGAACCACGCGAGCTGTCGCTTCCACGCGCCTTCGATGTACGCGACCGGAAAGTCCGTCTGCCCCGCCGAGTAGACGACGGCGATGCCGTACGCCGACAGGAGGAGTGCGAGGACGACGAGCGGGTAGTCGCTGACGTTCTTGCGGATCAATCACCCTCCAGCTGCGCACCCTGGATCGTCGGCCGCTTCAGGTAATGCTCGATCATCTGCGACGCGATTCGCGCCGCCACCGACCCGTGATAGGGCACGAGCTCCAGCATGACCGCGACCACGATCTTCGGGTCGTCGGCGGGCGCGTACCCGGCGAACCACGCGTGGTTCAGCTCCACGCCGTTGCGGTACACGCCCGACTGCGCGGTCCCGGTCTTCCCGGCGATCACCACGCCGTGGATCTGCGCGCCGGCCGCGGTGCCGCGCGAGGACACCACGCCGGCCAGCGCCCGCTGCAGTCCGCTCAGCTGCTCCGGCGTGAGCTTGAACACGCGGGAGCGCTCGGTCTGACGGCGCACGATCTCGGGACGCACGACCGAGCCGTCGGTCGCGAGCGCGGTGTAGAACCGCGCCATGTTGGCGACGGTCTGGGAATTCTCGCCCTGTCCGATGGAGAGGCTCAGCAGCACGCCATTGCTCCAACCGCCCGGCCCGTACTTCTTGTCGAAGTACTCGGCGGCGAACGGCCAGATGGGGCGCGTTTCGTTAGGCAGGTCGATGCCGCTCTTGTCGTTCATGCGCAGCGACACGCCGCCCGCGAGCATGCGCGTGATCCCGAGCTTCAGCCCGAGCTGGTAGAAGTACACGTCGCAGGACTTCTCGATGGCCTGGGCGAGGTTCACGTCGCCGTGCCCCTTGCGGTCCCAGCAGCGGAAGTAGCGGTTGCCGTAGTAGTAGCCGCCCGTGCACGGTTGCGGCATGCGGTCGTCGAGCGAGACGATCCCGGCCTCGAGCCCCATGATCGCCGTCGCCAGCTTGAAGATGGAGCCCGGCGGATAGCGCCCCTGGATGACCTTGTTGTACAGCGGACGCCGCGGGTCGTCGCGCAGCTGCGAGTAGTACTCCGTCGAGACCCCGCCGATGAACCGGTTGGGGTCGAAGCTCGGCGCGCTGTGGATGGCCAGTACCTCGCCGGTCTTCGGCTCGATGGCCATCACGCCGCCCTGCAGCGTGTCGCCGAACAGCGACGCCGCGAACCGCTGCAGATCCATGTCGATGTTCGTGTACAGCGGGTCGGCCGACTCGGGGGCGATGTCGCCACGCCCGCCGGCCTCACCCACCACCCGGCCTCGTGCATCGACTTCGACGAAGTGCGTGCCTTCCTTTCCGCGGATCTGGCTCTCGTACTGACGCTCCAACCCGGCCTTGCCCACCTCCTGCCCGGACTTGTAGCCGCGGTACTGCCGCGAGTTGAGCTCCGACTCCGTGATCTCACCGGTGTATCCGACGAACGTGGCCACGGCGTCCTTGTCGGGATAGTAGCGCTTGGGCGCGGCCTGGATGATCAACCCCGGGAAGTCCACCCGGTGCTCCTCGAGCACCGATACGACGTCGAAGCTCGCGTCGGCCAGCACGACCGTGGGCCGATTCGGCGCGCTGCGGAAGCGCCGCACGGCCGCCTCGATCTGTTCGGGGGTGAGATTGATCACGCCCGACAGGCCACGCAGCGCGGTGCGCAACGATTCGGCGGTCTTGCTCAGGATCGAGACCGAGTACCCCGGAAGGTTCTCGGCGATGATCGCGCCGTTCCGATCGTAGATGGTGGCGCGCGGCGCGGGCAGCGGCACCTCGCGAAGCCGGTTCGTCTCGGACTGTAACGTGTACGCCGCATGCTCGAGGATCTGCGTGCGGAAGAACGCCGATGCGAGAAACACGATGGCCCCGGCGAGGATGAACGACGCCGCCCGCGCGCGCCGCGCGACCTCGTTCGGATGAAAGCTCACGCCGACTGCGGCTCCAGCACCGGTCGGAGCATCAGCAGCAACACCACCCCCACCACGGCGGTGAGCGCCGCGGAGAGCGGCGACCAGAGCAGCAGTTGCGTCGCGAGCCCCACGCCGTGCATCCGGCGCTCAGCAGTTACGTACACGATGTCGAATGCCCACTTGCCGACGAAGAAGAAAAATCCGTGCAGCACGATGTTGTCGGCGAAGAAGACGGCCTTGAGCCACGATGCGGTCGCACCCACGGCGGTCATCGCCAACGCTCCGGCGCCGAACGCGCTCGGCGTGAGCGAGTCGGCAATGAGGCCGGTGCAGAACCCGATCAGGGCCGCCGCGCCGGGTCGCACTCGGACCGCCGACAACAGGACGGCGATGACCAGGAAATCTACTGGCGTGCGCCAACCGAGGAGTGGGCGCACCGTGTAGTGCAGCAGCACGAGGAGAAGGAACGCCAGGACGGCGCGCGCGCTACGAGTCCAGCTCACGGTCGAGCTCCGGCGGGCGGTGTGTCGGGACGGACGGGGGAGCGGGCGCTATCACCTCGCGCGGGGGGGCGCCGTGCCGAATCGGAGGCTACGCGCGCCGTCGAGTCGGCGGCACGCCGTGCTGCTGCCGTATTCGCCGCCCGTGTCGAATCCTCGGCGGCACGTCGCGCGATCGAGTCGCCGGCGGCCGCGATGCGCCGCGCGGCCGAGTCGGCGCTCGCGGCGGATCGCCAGATCTTCTCGATCGACTGGTCTTCGAGCTTTTTCGGCAGGAGCACGATCACGTTCGAGACGTCGGGAGGCCGCACGGCTGGGCGCACCAGATAGGTGCGTGCCCAGCCCTCCGAGGTCTGTAGCTCACCGAGCACGGTGCCGATCGGGATGCCGGCAGGATAGACACCACCCAACCCTGACGTGACGATCTCGGTGCCGGATTTGAGTGCCGATCGGAACGCCACCCCGCGCAACTCGAGCAGATACCGCTCCGGCGGCACACCCTCGGCGCGTCCCGATTCGGAGAGATGCGGGTACACGATGCCGTACGCGCTCCGATCCGCGGACATGGCGCTCGCCGCGAAGTCCGGGTGCGTCCACAGAATCGCGAGGCTCGTCGACGGGTCGACCGTACGCACCATGCCGACCAGCCCTTCGGGGGCGACCACCGGCGTTTTCGCCGCCACACCGGCGCGCGACCCCACGGTGAGCGTGAGCGTGTGGTCTTCACCGATCGCGCCCCCGCGCAGCGCTTCCGCGGAGACGAAGCCCCACTCGAGCTGGCGGCCGAGGCCGAGCAGGGCGCGCAGCCGCTCGTTCTCGCCCTCCAGCCGCGAGAGTTGCATGTTGCGCAGCGAGACGCTGTCGAGGCGACTGGTGGTGGCCTCACGAGACAGAAACGCCGAGCGCCCGCGCTCGGCCTGTTGTTGCAGCGTGACCAGCGGCGCGACGACGGTGCGACGGAGTCCGCTGGCGATCGCTTCCCGCAGGTTGAGCGGCAGTACCGTCGTGAGGAGGGCCATCGCGCAACAGGCCACCAGCAGGACGGTGTCCACGCGTGTGCCGGACCGCACGGCGCGAGCCACGGGAAGCCTCAGCTACTCAGTACTGACCAGTATTTCTCTTCATCGTCGAGGATGCGCCCGGTGCCGCGCACGACGCACGTCAGCGGATCCTCGTCGACGTGGATGGGCAGCCCGGTCTCCTGCGCCAGCATGAGATCGAGGCCACGAATCAGCGCGCCGCCACCGGTCATCACGATGCCGCGATCGACGATGTCGCTCGCGAGCTCGGGTGGCGTGATCTCGAGCGCGCGTCGCACGGCGTCGACGATTTGCTGGATGGGTTCCTGCACGGCTTCCCGGATCTCGCTCGAGTGCACGCGCACGGTCTTCGGGATGCCCGACACGAGGTCGCGACCTTTCACGTCCATCTCGCGCTCGTCGCCCACGGGCGCCGCGGACCCGATGTTGATCTTGATCTGCTCCGCCGTCGGCTCGCCGATGAGCAGGTTGTAGTTCTTGCGCATGAACTGCACGATGGCCGTGTCGAGCTCATCGCCGCCGGTGCGGATGGAGGTGTCGCTCACGATGCCCGACAGGGCAATGACCGCGATCTCCGTCGTGCCGCCACCGATGTCGATGACCATGTTGCCGGTGGGCGTCTCGACCGGCAGACCGACACCGATCGCGGCCGCCATCGGCTCGGCCACCATGAACACTTCCTTCGCGCCCGCGCCGAGCGCCGAGTCACGCACCGCGCGTTTCTCGACCTCGGTGATGCCCGACGGCACGCACACGATCACGCGCGGCTTCACCTTGAACACGTGGTTCTCGATGATGAGCGTGAGGAAGTAGCGCAGCATCTTTTCCGTGACGTCGAAGTCGGCGATGACGCCGTCCTTCATCGGGCGGACGGCGAGCACGCCGTCAGGCGTGCGGCCGAGCATGCGTTTCGCCTCGAGGCCGACGCCCTTGATCTTCTTCGACTCCCGATCGATCGCGACGACCGACGGCTCGTTCAGTACAATGCCTTCGCCCTTGACGTAGATCAGTGTGTTGGCGGTACCCAGATCAACGGCAATCGCGTTCGCCGGGAAGAACGATCTTCCCGCTTTCAAAAAAGGCCAGCGCATCTAGCAGGGGCTCAGGCGTGCCGGTGGCACGGAGGGGTGGTAAAGCAGTACATCGGGACGTAAGGTAGCGGAGCGGGTATGGGCGAGCAAGGCATTGCCTTGACACAACCTAGACATGTCCGTAACGTCGCGCGCGATGGCGCGTTCTGCTTCCCTCCGTGTGGCGATCGTGGACGTCGAGATCTGCGACGATTGTGGGTTGTGCGTGCCACTCTGCCCGCCGAGCGCGATCCATCTGCGTCAGACCGGACTCGATATAGACGCGCGAGTGTGCACGGGGTGTCAAAAGTGTATCGCCCCCTGCCCCGTGGCGGCGCTCACGATGGCCGACCGCACGTCGTAGCCGCACCGCCCTCGTCGCGTGCGCGTGGAACATTGCGATCTTCTCATCATCGGCGGAGGCCCGGCCGGACTCGTCGCGGCGCGTGAGGCCGCACGCGCCGTCGCGCCACCCGGCGCGGGGATCGCCGTGGTGGTCATCGAGCGCGATGCGGACGTCGGCACGCCCGTTCGCTGCGGCGAGGGGGTCGGCTCCGCGGGGCTGGCGGAGTTCATCGATCCGGCCGGTGCTCCGTGGATCGCGCGCCGCATCACACGCGTCATCTTCCGTGCGCCCGACGGCACCGAGGTGCGGGTGGCGGAAGGCGACGTCGGCTACATCCTCGACCGGTCCCGGTTCGAGCCGGCGCTTGCCGCCCAGGCGACGGATGCGGGTGCGGAGGTTCGCACGCGCACCGAGGCAGTGGGGATGCGTCGGGACGGCGATCGCTGGCGCGTGGTGGTGCGAGGGGAGGATGGCGACACCGAGGTGCACGCACGCATCGTGATCGGCGCCGACGGTGTCGAGGGCGCTGTCGGCCGCTGGGCCGGCATCGACACGCGCGTGCGTGCGCGCGACATGGAGAGCTGCGCGCAGTACGTCGTCGACGCCGCCGGCATCGATCCCGACGCGATCGTGCTGCACTTCGGCGATCGCATCGCGCCCGGTGGCTACGCGTGGGTCTTTCCGAAGGGCGAACGGTCGGCGAACGTGGGGCTCGGTGTAGTCGGCCTCCGCGCCGGCGCACGATCCGCCGTCGCGTGGCTCGATGACTACGTGCACGCGTACTTTCCCGACGGCCGCCTCACGAGTCGAACGGTCGGCGGCGTGATCGTCTCGCCGACGGTCGCGCGCACCGTCGCCGATGGGCTGATGCTGTGTGGTGACGCCGCGCACATGATCAACCCGCTGTCGGGCGGCGGGATCGTGAACGCGATGAAGGCGGGCCGCCTCGCCGCGCGCGCGGCGGTTGCGGCACTGGCGCGGGGCGACGTGAGCGCGCGTGCGCTCGCCGGCTACCACACGGAGTGGATGCGCCTCCTCGGCGACGATCACGTGCGGTTCCACCAGGTGAAGGAGGCCCTCGCCCGGTTCGATGACGGGTTCTACGACGCGCTGGCGCGCACGGTGAACCGGATTCCCGAGCACCGGCGGACGCTGCGCCGCATCTTCGGTGCCGCGCTCGTGCGTCACCCGGCGCTGTTGCCGGTCGTCGCGAAGTACTTCATCTGATGACGTCGAGTGGGGGCCGCGTTAGGCGGCGCCAGACGCTCGTCCCCACCGCGCATCGCGCCGCCACCGCGGACACGGCCGCCTCGACCGCGCGAAGCGGGCCCACGCCGGGGCGCCGCGCCGACCAGCAGTGGACCGGCGTTCGGGGTACGCGCAGCGGGTCGCCCGTCCATCGTCCGTGCACGCCGAACCCTAACGTGTACCCCACGTCGGCCGCCGCGCTGGTCTCTCGCGGCCCCGCGGCGCCGAAGGGGTAGGCGATCGCCACGGGCGGCGTACCTAACGCGGCCGCGAGCGCGGCCCGCGACCGCGCGAGCTCGCGGGCCAGCCGGGCGCCGTCGATCCACGGCAGGCGCGGGTGCGTGGCCGTGTGCGAGCCGAAGTCGATGCCCCGGTCCCGCCACCGCTCGATGTCGCGCCAGGCGAGGTGCGCGAACCGTCGGCCGCCGTACGCCACGTCCCACCGGTTGAGCCGCCCGGCGAATTCCGTGATCACGAAGCACGCGGCCGCGAAGCCGACGTCGCGGAGCACCGGAAAGGCGTGGTCGCGCAGCCCGCGATAGGCGTCATCGAAGGTGATGAGCAGGTCGCGCCTCCCTGCCTCGCGCCGGCCGTCCACGCACGCGGCGAACTCCGCGAGCGAGATGCCGCGCCACCCCGCGCTCGCGAGCGACTCGACCTGGCGCGCGAACCGGGCCGGGGACAGCCGCGTCACCCCGAGCTCGCGGCGGCGCTCGACCTTGTGGTAGCAGAGAACGGGTGGGATGGCGGCCGGTACCGGGGGCATGGCGCTCGCTCGCGAATGATCCAGGCACGAGAGCAAGCGGCGCACCGCGCCGGCGCCGGGGCCGCGGGCGATCCCCGGTATCCGGTGTGGCGCGCCGCGAACGCCGCCCGCCGGCCCTACACCCCCGTGCTTCCGAATCCCCCGGCGCCGCGTGCGCTCGCCTCGATCGCGGTCACGTCCACCAGCTCCGGCACCTCGTAGCGCGCGAACACCAGCTGCGCGATCCGGTCGCCGCGCGCGATCGCGATCGGCTCCGTGCCGCCGTTCTGCAGGATGACCTTCAGCTCGCCGCGGTAGTCGGAGTCGATCGTCCCAGGGGCGTTAGGCATCGTGAGCCCGTGCCGAAGCGCGAGCCCCGAGCGCGGACGCACCTGCCCCTCCACGCCCGCCGGCAGCTCGACCGCCAATCCGGTCGCCACCAGCCGCCGCTCGCCGGGGGCGAGCACGAAATCCGGCTCCGCGGAGGCCAGGTCGAACCCCGCGGAGCCGGAGGTACGCCGCGATGGGAGCGGCAGATCGGGATTGTGCGAGAGCCGGAGTACCCGTACCGGGCTCACGCCACGAACGCCGACGGGTCGCAGTACTCGAGGCCGAACGCCTCGGCCACGCCCGGATACGTGATCTTCCCCTCGATCATGTTCAGGCCCTTGAGCAGCGCCGGGCTCTCGCGCAGCGCCTGCTTCCACCCCTTGTTCGCGAGCTTGAGCGCGTACGGCACCGTGGCGTTCGTCAGCGCCAGCGTGGACGTGCGGGGCACCCCGCCCGGCATGTTGGCGACCGCGTAGTGGATCACGCCATCGACCACGTACGTCGGGTTCTCGTGCGTGGTCGCCTTGATGGTCTCGACGCAGCCGCCCTGGTCCACTGCCACGTCGACGATCACCGAACCGGCGCGCATGAGCTTCAGGTCCTCGCGACGCACGAGCTTCGGCGCCTTCGCGCCCGGAATCAGCACGCCACCGATCACGAGATCGGCCGTCTCGATCTGCTCGAGAATGTTGTGGCGGTTGGAGTGAATGAGCTGCACGTTCGCCGGCATGACGTCCGACAGGTAGCGCAGCCGCTCGAGCGAGATGTCGAGCACCACCACCTTCGCGCCCATCCCGGCAGCGATCTTCGCCGAGTTGATGCCCACGACGCCGCCACCGAGGATGACGACCTTCGCCGGCGCGACGCCCGGCACGCCGCCGAGCAGCACGCCACGCCCGCCGTACAGCTTCTCCAGATACTTCGCGCCCTCCTGCACCGCCATCCGACCCGCGACCTCCGACATCGGCGTGAGCAGGGGCAGCTCGCGCGACGGCAGTTCCACGGTCTCGTACGCGATGCAGACGGCGCCCGACGCCATGTGCGCCCGCGTCAGGCGCTCATCGGCCGCGAAGTGAAAGTAGGTGAAGATCACCTGCCCGCGCCGCATGTGCTTCCATTCCGGCTCGATGGGCTCCTTCACCTTCATGATCATGTCGGCGTCGCGCCACACCGTAGCCGCGTCGGGCGCGATCGTCGCGCCCACGTCGGTGTACATCGCGTCGCTGAATCCGCTTCCCTCACCAGCGCCGCGCTCCACCTGTACCGAGTGGCCCGCCGCGACCAGTGACTCCGCACCTGCCGGAACGAGAGCGATGCGGTTCTCGTTCGTCTTGATCTCCTTCGGAACGCCAATGCGCATGTTCGTGCCGTCGTGTTGTGTGATGGGTCGTGGTCAGTGCGCCGATGCGCCGGGCCCGAGACTCAGCACCGTGTGCGCATCGGGCGTGAAGAACTCGTGACAGATCGCCGCGACGGTCTCGGCGTCGATGCGGTCGATCTCGAGCAGCAGCTCATCGAGCGGCTTGTATGGTTCCTGGTACAGCTCCACCGCCGCCGCGCGGTACATGCGCGACGACACGCTCTCGAGCGAGAGCGTGATCTGGCCCTTGAGCTGGCTCTTGCCGGCGTCCAGCTCGGCGTCGGGGATTCCCTTCGCCGCGACCAGGGCCAGCTCCCCGCGGATGGCGTCGGACGCCGCCGCGGCGTTCCCTGGCGTCGTGCCGACGTACACCCCGTGCACGCCGGTATCGGCGTGGAAGGACTGAAAGGTATAGACCGAGTACGCGAGCCCGAGCTCCTCGCGCACACGTTGGAACAGGCGCGAGCTCATGCCACCGCCGAGCAGCATGCTCACGAGCGACAGGGCATACCGGCGCGGGTCGCCGTGCGCGACGGCCGGCGCGCCGAACACGAGATGCGTCTGCGACGTGTCGCGCTCGACGTGGACGGTTCGTGGCGGCGCCGGTGTCGGCGCTTGGGTCGGGGCCGGCGGGGTGTCGCCGCGCGGGACGTCCGCCCACCCGGTGCGCTCCAATGTCTCGAGCAGTGCGTCGTGCTCCACGTTTCCCGCCACGGCCACCACGATGTGCTCCGGGTGGTAGGCGCGCGCGTGCAGGTCACGGAGGTCGCCGACGCTGAGCGATGACACGGTGTCGCGCGTGCCGAGGATCGAATAGCCGTACGGGTGTGCCCCCCACAGTACCTCGTTATGCAGCTCGAACACGAGGTCGTCCGGCGTGTCATCGACCATGCTGATCTCCTCGAGCACCACCTTCCGCTCGAGCGAGAGGTCCGCCGCCCGCAGCGTGGGACGAAAGATCAGGTCGGCGATCACGTCCGCGGCCTGCGGGAGATGCTCGTCGAGCACGCGGGCCTGAAACGACGTATGCTCGCGCGCCGTGTACGCATCGAGCGACCCGCCGAGCACCTCGAGCGCGAGCGCGATGTCACGTGCCGTGCGCGTGCCCGTACCCTTGAACACCATGTGCTCGAGCATGTGCGACACGCCCATGCGCTCGCGCGACTCGTGGATGGACGCGGAACGGACCCAGGCCCCAAACGCGACCGACCGCACCCCCGGCATGTGTTCCGAGAGCACGGTCAGTCCGTTCGAGAGCGTGGAGCGCCGCAGCGCCGGGGCGAGGCGCGTATCGACGCGGGTAATCACTCGCGCGGGCGTCCTCCACCCTGACCGCCGCGGCCACCACCGCGCCGGGGACGCCGGGGCCGCTCACCACGCTCTTCGCGCGCGCCCGGCTCGCCAGCCTCCTCGGTGCCCTGGGCCGCGTACGACTGCTCATCGCCTTCACCGGCGGCGGCGCCGACGCTCTCGCGCGGAGGACGATCGCCACGCTCACCACGCTCGCGGCGTGGCTCCGAGCCGTTGCTGCCATCGCCGCCCGCTTCGCCCTCGGGTTTCGGCTGCAGCGCCTTCATCGACAGACGCAGGCGGCCGCGCTCGTCGCGGTCGATCAGCTTGACCTTGATGCGATCGCCCTTCTTGACCACGTCCTCCGTCTTCTCCGTGCGACCGTGACGCATCTCCGAAATGTGGAGCAACGCCTCGGTGCCCGGCAGGATCTCGACGAACGCGCCGAAGGCCGTCGTACTCTTCACGAGGCCCTCGTACACCTCGCCGACGATGGGCTCTTGCGTGATGGCCTGCACCATCTGCCGCGCGCGCTCCATCGCCTCGCCGCCGACGGCGGCGATGGTGACGGTTCCGGAATCGTCGACGCTGATCTCGGCACCCGTCTCGTCCTGGATGCCGCGGATCGTCTTCCCCTTGGGGCCGATGAGGTCGCCGATCTTCTCGGGGTTGATCTGCACCGTGACGATGCGCGGCGCATACGGCGACAGGTCGGGGCGCGGGGCCGGTAGCGCCTTGTCCATCTCGCCGAGAATGTGCAAGCGACCTTCTTTGGCCTGGTCGAGGGCTTCGCTCATGATCGCGAGCTCGAGCCCCTCGATCTTGATGTCCATCTGGATCGAGGTGATTCCGTTCGCCGTGCCCGCGACCTTGAAGTCCATGTCGCCGAGATGGTCCTCGGTGCCGAGGATGTCGGTGAGCACCGCGTACCGCTCCCCTTCCTTGATCAGCCCCATCGCCACACCGGCGACGGCGGCGCGGGTCGGGACGCCGGCGTCGAACAGCGCCAGTGAGCCGCCGCACACCGACGCCATGGACGACGAGCCGTTCGACTCGAGCACGTCCGACACGATGCGGATGGTGTACGGAAACTCCTCGAACGGCGGCAGCACGCTCTGGAGCGCGCGCTCGGCGAGGTTGCCGTGGCCGATCTCGCGGCGGCTGGTGCCGCGCACCGGGCGGACCTCGCCGGTGGAGAACGGCGGGAAGTTGTAGTGCAGCATGAACGACTTCGTGGTCTCGCCGGCCTCGTCGATGCTGTCGAGCCGCTGGACGTCCTCCTGCGTGCCTAACGTCGCGACGACGAGGGCCTGCGTCTGCCCGCGCGTGAACAGCGCCGAGCCGTGCGCCCGCGGCAGCAGGCCGGTGTCGATCGAGATGGGGCGCACCTCACGCGGCGTCCGGCCGTCCACCCGATGCCCGGTGTCGAGCACCTGCGAGCGCAGGCTGTGATACTCGACATCTCCGAGGAGCGTGTGAATGTCCTTCGAGTTGTCGGGGAAGTCGGCGAGGAGCAGGTCGGCGATCTCCTTCTTCGCGCGCTCGACGGCCTCGATGCGCGTGTGCTTGTCCTTCTGGTTGAGCGCTTCGCGGATCTTGCCCTCGGCGAGCTCCTTCACGCGGGCGACGATGCCTTCCGGCGGAACGGCCTTCGTCCACTCCATCTTCGGCGCGCGGCCGGCCTTCGCGAACAGCTCTTCCTGCGCCGCGATGAGCTCGCGAACGCCCTTGTGCGCCACGCCCAGCGCGTCGAGCACGTCGGTCTCGCTCACCTCGAGCGCGCCGCCCTCGACCATCACGATCGAGTCGTTCGACGCGGAGACGACGAGCTCCATGTCGCTGTACCCGAGCTGCTGAAACGTCGGGTTGAGCACCCACTTGCCCTGAATGCGTCCGACGCGCACGCCCGCGATGGGGCCGGCGAACGGGATCTTCGACGCGTTCAGCGCGTACGAGGTCGCCACGAGCGCGAGGACGTCGGCGTCGTTCTCCTGGTCCGCGGAGATGACGTACACGAAGACCTGGACCTCGTTCTTGAACCCTTCGGGGAAGAGCGGACGAATCGAGCGGTCGATGATTCGCGCCGAGAGGATCTCGGCGTCCTGGGGGCGGCCTTCGCGCTTGATGAAGCCGCCAGGGATCTTGCCCGCCGCGTAGGTCTTCTCCTTGTACTCGACCGTGAGCGGGAAGAAGGGCAGCGGACTCTGCTGGTCGCTGACGGTGACGGTGGCGAGCACCATCGTGTCTCCGAACTGGACGACCGCCGAACCGGCGGCCTGCTTCGCCATCCGCCCGGTCTCGATGCGCAGACGGCGGCCCGCGAAGGTCCGTTCAACTTGTTGCATCATTTGATCACGCCTCGGTAGAACGCAAAACGCGCGGGTCGCAAGACTGCGTCCCCGCGCGGACGGATTTGACTCAGCGGTTAGTAGCGGAGTCCAAGTTCCTGGATGATCTGACGGTATCCGTCGACGTCGGTGCGCCGCAGGTAGTCCAGGAGGCGCCGGCGCCTGCCGACCATCTTCAGCAAGCCGCGACGGCTGTGATGATCCTTGGCGTGCGCCCGGAAATGATCCGTGAGATAGTTGATCCGCTCGGTCAGGAGCGCGACCTGCACCCGCGTCGATCCGGTATCGGAGTCGTGCGTACGGTACTTGGCGACTGTCGGTGCTTTTTCAAAAGCCATTGTGTATATTCCCCGCGCGTCCAGCTACGCTTGAGCGCTCAATTGGTTGGAGCACAGTATTTTACTGGACCAGCCCACCCCTGTAAAGGCTCCGTGTAGTGTCTGAACGCCACCTCGGCCAAACCCTGGGGAAGTACCGCGTCGAAGAGCTGATCGGCTCCGGCGGGTTTGCCTGGGTCTACAAGGCGTTCGACCCCGAGCTCGAGATCCACGTCGCCCTGAAGGTCCTCAAGCCGCAGTTCGCCGGTGACGAGACCTTCGAGCAGCGCTTCCGGCGCGAGGCGTCGACCGCCGCCAAGCTCAGGCACCCGAACATCATCAAGATCTACTCGGTGGGCCGCGACGGCGACGCCGTGTACTTCGCCATGGACTACTACCCCTCCGGGCTGGCCGACCGGCTCGAGGTGTCCAGCATCCTGCCGGAGGAGTTCGTCGTCCGCGTCGGCGTAGACGTCGCGCAGGCCCTGGGCTACGCGCATCGCGAGGGCGTGATCCACCGCGACATCAAGGTCGACAACATCCTCTTCGACGCGCACGGGAACGCGGTGGTGGCTGACTTCGGCATTGCGCGAGCGGTCAGCGGCTACACCGGCCAGACCGGGACGAACATGGTGGTCGGAACGCCGCAGTACTTCGCGCCAGAACAGGCCCGGGCGAAGCCGCTCGATGGGCGCGCCGACATCTACTCGCTGGGCGTCACGCTCTACCGCGCGGCAACCGGACGCCTGCCGTTCGAGGGCGATGACTGGTACGAGATCGCCCGCCAGCACGTCGAGGAGCCGCCGCCACGGCCGCGCACGATCAATCCTGAATTGTCGCCCGGGTTCGAGTCGGTGATTCTGCACTGCCTCGAGAAGCAGCCCGACGATCGCCCCGCGACCGGCGAGCTCCTCGCGCAGGAGCTCGTCACCCTGCTGCCTGCCACGCTCGAGTCATCGGCGTATCGGTCGCGCTTCACCGGGTCCGAGCCCACCGTCGTGGTGCGTACCGAATCGCATCCGACGGTCACGCCGACCGACGGGCAGCGATCGCGGCGGACCGGCACGATGTGGATCGCCGGCGCGGCGACGGCGGCCGCTCTCGCCATCGGCGTTCCGCTGCTGCTCACGCAGTGGCGAAACGCCGACTCCGCCGCGCCCCCGGTGAAGCCCGACACCGTCGCGGCAGCCAACGCGCCGCCTGCCGTCCCCACGACTCCGCTGCCGCCGCCCGACTCGGCACGCCCGGATACCACTGCGGCACCTCCCGCTCCGACAACGGGGACGCTGGTCGTGGCGGCTCCAGACAACGCGACCATCCTCGTCAACGGACGCGAGGTGGGTGTTGGCACGTGGTCGGACACGCTCAAACCGCGAGCGTACCAGGTCACGGCCACCCTGCCGGCGCCGTCGGGCTGCCCCAGCGCGACGCAGAGCCGCACCGCGCGCGTGGTCGCCGGCAGCCGCAGCCGCGTGACGCTCTCGCCGCGCACGTGCGGGACGCTCTCGTTCGACGGCTCGCCGAAAAGCGCGCAGTGGGTGCTCCGGTCAATGACCCCCGTGGACAGCGGATTCCGGCGCGAGGGACGCGCGGTGCCCGTAACGGGACTGCTGCTACCCGTTGGCGACTATGTCCGAACCATCACGGCGCCGAACTGCGCGGGATATGGGGACACGCTGACCGTGGAAGCGAACAGGGCGACGACTCCGCCGCGATACCGGCTCATCTGCCCCTGAGCCATATGCCGGACATCGTCCGGTGACCGTTCAGATTCGGCCCAGCCCGAAGCCGGCGAGCAAGCCGAACGCGGTTCCCATCCAGAGCAGCCCGCTCTTGAACCACCGGCGCGGCGGCTCGGTGCCGATGACTACGTGATCGGTCGTTATGCGCCCGGTCTGACCCGTCACCACGGCGGTCGCCTCTCCGGTGGATGAGACGGACAGGACCTTGAGGCTCGCCACCAGCGCGTCGCGTCGCCGCGGATCGACGACGATCGCGCGCGGCGTGCGCACGACCCACGTCATCTTCCCTGCCTGAAACGCCACGGTCGTGTCGCCGACGGCCGTGATCGGAAACCGGACGGCGCGATCCTGCGCACGCGCCCGCGCCGCCGGCGTCAACATCAAGAGCGAAGTGCAGAGCGCGAGGATGAATCGCATCAACCGAAGCGCTGCAAGAGTCCCTTGATGTCGTTGAACATGACGAGCGCGAACAGCAGCGCGATCGCCAGCAGCCCGGCACGCAGGATGTACTCGCGCGTGCGCGCACTGAACGCGCTCCCCTTCGCGGTCTCGAGGATGTTCAGCAGGATCTGACCCCCATCGAGTATCGGCACCGGCAACAGGTTCAGCACCGCCACGTTGATGCTCAGGAAGGCAATGAGGGAGAGCAGCGTTTCGAGGCCTCCCTGTGCCGCCTGCACGGACACCTCGGCAATCCTGATCGGCCCTCCGAGCTGCGAGGTGGACACCTCGCCCGAGAACAGCCCGTGCACGATCTGCACGATGCCGCCAGCCTTCCGCCAGGTCTCGCGCCATCCGTCCGCGACCGCCTGCGAGAAGCTCAGGTGCTCACGTGCCAGCTGCACGCGTGGCGCGGCACCCATGCGGCCGACAACCTCCTTTCGGCCGGTCATCGGGTTCTCGACCTCCATGGGCTCCGGGCGGACGGTCAGCAAGCGTCGCTCGCCATTCCGCACGACCTCGAGCGTGAGCGGGCGTCCCGCCGACGCGCTCACACGGCCCAGCAAGTCCTGCCACTCGCGCACCGGGGCGCCGTCGATCGCGACGATGCTGTCGCCGACCATGAGGCCGGCGCGCTCCGCCGGCCGGCCCGCGACGACCGAATCCACGACGGCAGGGATGTACGGGCGGCCGTACCCCGCCAGCATGCCGATCTCGAGAACGATCGTGAGCACGACATTCATCGTGACGCCGGCAATGAGAATGAACAGCCGCGCCGGGAGGCTCTTCGACTCGAACCAGCGATGCTCGGGAATGGGCTTCGGCCCGAACGGCTTCATCGCGTTCGGGTCCCAGTCGCGCGACGGCGTGACGTCGCTTCCCGGGGCCATGGGCGCCGAGGCGTTCGCTCCCACCTCGGACACGTCGCGCTCCTCGCTGCCGCCCTCGAGGAACGCCGTCGCCTGATCCTCGCGTGACGCCATGCGCACGTAGCCGCCCAGCGGCAGGAGCGCGAGCACGTACTCGGTCTCGCCCCAGCGTCGCCGCCAGAGGGCCGGCCCGAAGCCGATGGAAAACCGCGGCACGTACACTCCCATCGCCTTCGCGGCGAGGAAGTGGCCGAGCTCGTGGACGAACACCACGAGCCCGAACACGATGATTGGAGCGAGCCAGGTCAGCATGAGTACAGCCTGCGAACGTGTCGGCGCGCGTCATCGTCGGCCGCCAGCACGGCCTCGCGGCTTCCACTCGGAGCGCCGCTGAACACCGTCAGAGCCGAGTCGATGGCGCGCGCGATGTCGTTGAACGTGATGCGACCTTCCAGGAAGAGAGCCACGGCCTGCTCGTTCGCCGCGTTGAATATCGCGGGCGCGACGCCGCCTGCGCGACCCGCCTGGATGCCGAGCCGGAGGGACGGAAATTCTTCGTGCCGAACGGGCTCGAACGTGAGCGGTGAACAGGCTACCGGGTCGAACGGTCGTACCCCGGTGTCGGGTACCCGTTCAGGATGCGTCAGCGCATACAGGACCGGCAACTCCATCGTTGGCGTCCCGAGCTGCGCCAGCACGCTGCCGTCGACGAGCTCGACGAGCGAATGGATGACGCTCTGCGGGTGGACGACGACCTCGATGCGGTCATACGGCAGGTCGAACAGGAAATGTGCCTCGATGACCTCGAGTGCCTTGTTCGCGAGCGTGGCGCTGTCGACGGTGATCTTGCGGCCCATCTGCCACGTTGGATGATGCAGCGCATCTTCCACCGTCGCCCGCGCAAGCCGTTCGGCTGGCCAGTCACGAAACGGACCCCCCGACGCCGTGAGGATCACCCGGCGCACGTCCTCGCGCGGGTGGCCGGCGATGCACTGCAGGATCGCCGAATGCTCGCTGTCCACCGGCACGATCTCGCCGCCGCCACGGCGCGCGGCCGCGGCGGCGAGATCGCCGGCCATGACCAGCGTCTCCTTGTTGGCGAGCGCGACGCGCTTCCCCGCCTCGAGCGCGGCGAGCGTGGCGTCGAGGCCGGCGGCGCCGACCACGGCGTTGAGGACGATGTCCACGTCGCTCCGCGTGGCCGCTTCGACGAGACAGTCGTGCCCCGTGCGCCACCGCGCATCGTGGGGCGCGCCGTTCTGCACGAGCCCGACGAACGGCGGCGCGAACCGGGCCGCCTGCTCCTCGAGCAGCGCGCTGTTCGCGAACGCGGTCAGCGCCGAGACGCGGAAGCGCTCGCGCTGCCGGTCGAGCACGCGCAGCGCCGTCGTGCCGATCGACCCGGTGGACCCGAGCAGTGCGACGCCACGCTTCATCGACTCGCCGTCGCCGGCAGCAGCAGCCAATCGAACAGAAGATAGGCGACGGGCAGCACGAACAGGAGACTGTCGACGCGGTCGAGGAGCCCGCCATGCCCCGGGAGGAGCCGCGAGCTGTCCTTCATGTGCGCGTCGCGCTTGAGCAGTGATTCGGTCAGGTCGCCCACCTGTCCGGCGACGCTGATCAGCGCCCCGAACAGCAGCGCGCCTGGCAGCGTCATCGTCAGGAGCGCAACCGGCGCGAGCGTGAAGCGCACGTAGAGCCACGCGGCCACGACCGTCACGAGGAGCCCGCCTAACGCGCCGGAGACCGTCTTGCCCGGACTCACCGACGGGATGAGCTTGCGGCCGCCGATCGTGCGGCCGACGAAGAAGGCCCCGATGTCGGACGCCCAGGTGAGCACGACCGGAAACGCGACCAGCGCCGTGCCGGCGCGATCGCCCACCGCGTACGGGTGCTCGCGGAGGGCGAAGGCGAACGCCAGCAGCCCGCCGCTGTAGAGCACGCCGAGCACCGTGGCCGCCGCGGCGCCGAGCGGCCGGCCCGCGGTGCCGCGGGTCCAGATGACCGACGCGAGAATCACGAGCAACGCCACGGCCGGAACGGCGAGCATGGGCTGCACGAGCCCCACCGCGACGGCGTACGTGGCGAGCGGGATGGCGCCGGCGAGCGGGATGCCGATCGGATCGAGTGGGTCGACCCCGGTGGCGCGGGCGATACGGAAGAACTCCCACGCGCACCCCGCGGACACCGCCGCCAGGAACGCCGCGAGCGGCAGGCCGCCGAGCCAGATCATGGCGAGCGCGATGGGTGCCGCGACGAGCGCGGTCAGGACCCGCGTGGTCAGCTCGCTCACGCGTTAGGCCGGCACGCGGCCGAAACGCCGCTCGCGCATCTGGAAGTCGCGAATGGCCGCGTACAGGTCGCGGCGCGTGAAGTCCGGCCACAGGACGCGGCTGACGTGGAGCTCCGCGTAGGCCACCTGCCAGAGGAGAAAGTTCGAGATCCGCTGCTCCCCCGATGTGCGGATGAGGAGATCGGGGTCGGGACAGGCGGCAGTGTACAGGCGGGCGGCGAACGCCGCCTCGTCGACCGTCGACGGGTCGAGATCGCCACGCGCGGCCTCTTCGGCCAGCAGGCGCGCCGCGCGCGCCAGCTCCGCGCGCGCGCTGTAGGAGATGAACAGATTGAGCGTGAGCCGGTCGTTCCGCGCCGTCCGCTCCACCACGCGCGCGACGGCCGCGGACGCATCGGGGGTGAGACGCTCCAGCGCCCCGAGCGCGCGCACACGCACGCCACGCTCGTGCAGCTCGTCGGCTTCGCGCGCCACGTACTCCTCGAGCAGCGACATGAGCGCCGTGATCTCGGTGGGCGGGCGCTGCCAGTTCTCCTGCGAGAACGCGAAGAGCGACAGCACCTCGAGCCCCACCTCGACGGCGCCCTCGATGACCTCGCGGACCGACCGCATGCCGGAGCGATGGCCGAACGGCCGCGGCATGCGCCGTTCGCGCGCCCAGCGGCCGTTCCCATCCATGATGATCGCGACGTGTCGCGGAATCGCGCCGTGAACGCGGATCTGCGCCAGCAGCTCGGCGGCATTCGCTGACTGCACGGGCGAATGGCCCCTCAGACTTCCATGATCTCGGCTTCCTTGTGCTTCAGGAGCTCGTCGATCTTGTGCATGTAGTCGTCGTGGATCTTCTGCAGATCCTTCTCCGCGTGCTTCACGTCGTCCTCGCTCACGCCGTTCAGCTTCTTGAGCTGGTCGCGGGCCTGCGTGCGCGCGTGGCGCACGGCGATGCGTCCTTCCTCGGCGAGCTTGTGGACGACCTTCACGAGCTCCTTGCGCCGCTGCTCGTTCATCATCGGGAGCGGCACGCGAATCACGTTGCCCTGCACCGCCGGGTCGAGGCCGAGGTCCGACTCGCGGATCGCCTTCTCGACGGCCTTCGTCTGTCCCTTGTCGAATGGCGTCACGATGATCACGCGCGGCTCGGGCGCCGACACGCTCGCCACCTGATTGAGCGCGAGCAGGCTGCCGTACATCTCGACGCGCACGGTGTCGAGCATGGCCGGTGATGCCTTCCCGGATCGGATGGACGCGAACTCGCGCTTCGAGCTGTCGATGGCCTTGTCCATCTGCGCCCGACAGTCCTTCATGATCTGCGGAATCGTGGTCATCGGACGATCGTTCCCACGCGCTCGCCGCGAATTGCGCTCGCGACCGCGCCTGCATGGTGGATGTTGAGGACGATCAGCGGCAGGTTGTTCTCCTTGCACAGCGTGACCGCCGTCTGGTCCATGACGCCAAGCTCCGACACCATCACCTCGCGGTAGCTGAGATGCTCGTACCGCTTGGCCGCCGGATCCTTCTTCGGGTCGGCGGAGTACACGCCGTCCACGCTGGTCGCTTTGATGATGACGTCCGCCTTCATCTGGATCGCGCGCAGCGCCGCGGCGGTGTCGGTCGAAAAGTAGGGATTGCCGGTACCGGCAGCAAAGATCACGGTGCGGCCGACCTCGAGATGGCGAAGGGCGCGGCGTCGGATGTACGGCTCGGCCAACTCCTCCATCCGGATGGCCGTCATCACGCGCGTGTCGAGCCCCTTGCGCTCCAGGACGTCCTGGAGCGCGAGCGCGTTGATGACGGTGCCGAGCATCCCCATGTAGTCGGCGGTGACGCGGTCCATCCCGTTCTTCGAGAGCTGCGAACCGCGGACGATGTTACCGCCGCCGATGACGAGGCCGACGCCGACGCCCATGTCGGCGACCTCCTTGATCTCATCGCAGAAGCGGTTGATGCGATCGAAATCGAACACCCCTTTGTCGCCGGCGAGCGCCTCGCCGGAGAGCTTGAGGAGTACGCGGGAGTATGCGACGGCGGTGGCGGTCACCGGCGCGTCACTCCTCTCCCATCTGGAAGCGCGCGAACCGGCGCACCGTGAGCGTCGCGCCCGACTCCTTGCTCGCCTCGGCAACCAGCTGCCGAATCGACTTCGAGTCATCGCGCACCCATGGTTGGTCGAGCAGCGTGTTCTCCTGGTAGAACTTGTTGACCTGCCCGTCGACGATCTTGCCGATCATGGCCTCCGGCTTCCCCGCGGTGCGCGCCTGCTCCTCGAAGATCCGGCGCTCGCGGTCCACGATCTCGGACGGGATCTCCGAGCGATCGACACCCAGCGGCACCTTGGGCACGCCGGCGGCAATGTGCTCGGCGATGGAGCGGCCGAGCTGCTCCGCCACGGGGCCGCCGCCCCCGGCGACATCCACGAGCACGGCGACGCGCCCGTTGTGGTGCACGTAGGAGCCGATCACGCCATCGGTCGTGAGCCGGGCGTAGCGACGCACCACGACGTTCTCCCCGGTCCGCCCGGAGGCCTCCTTGACCGCCTCCTCGACCGTCTTGGTGGCGTCCTTGTGCCACGGCTGCTTCATGAGCTCGCCTTCGGCCGCGATCGTCACCACGCCGTCGAACGAGTCGCTCCCGAACACCTGCGTGGCGACGGCCCGTGCGAGCGCGCCGAACTCCTCGTTCCGCGCGACGAAGTCGGTCTCGCTGTTGACCTCGACGAGGGCGCCGGTCTTGGCGTCATCGCTCACCAGCGCGACGATCTGTCCCTCCGATGCCGTGCGGCCGGCGCGCTTCTCGGCCTTCGCGATGCCCTTCTTGCGCAGGTGCTCGACGGCCTTGTCGACGTCGCCGCCCGTCTCCTCGAGGGCCTTCTTGCAATCCATCATGCCGGCGCCGGTGCGCTGGCGCAGCTCCTGGACATCCTTCGCGGTTATGGTCGTGCTGCCCATGGCTCGATCCTTCGTTTCGTGGAAACGCCGCCGGCACGGCGCCGGCGGCGTATGATTGTAGACAGTCGGTGGGGTGCGTAACAGGGGGCGCGGTGGTCAGCCTTCCGTTTCTCCGCCCTCATCCGTCTCACCGCCCTCTACTGCCTCGCCTCCCTCGCCGGTCTCCGGACCGCCCTTGAGCCGCGCGGCAATTGCCTCGGGCTTCGCGCGGCGACGGCGCGGACGGCGACGGCGACGGCGCTCATCTTCGCCGCCGCCTCCACCAGCGGCAGGCTCCATGCCGCGATCGGAGCTGTACGTGCTCTCCTCGCCTTCCTCTTCCTGCGGCCGCGCGGGCGCTTCGCGGCGTGCCTCGATGATGGCGTCCGAGATGGCGCGCGTGATGAGCTCCACCGAGCGGATCGCGTCGTCGTTGCCCGCGATGGGGACGGTGATGAGGTCGGGATCGGAGTTCGTGTCGCAGATGGCGACGATCGGGATCCCGAGCTTGTTCGCCTCGCTGACGGCGATGCGTTCCTTCTTCGCATCGATCACGAACATGAGCCCGGGGAGGCGGGACATGTTCTTGATGCCGGACAGGTTCTTCGAGAGCTTGTCACGCTGCCGCGACATCAGCAGCTGCTCTTTCTTGGTGTAGTTCTCGAATTCGCCGCCGGCCTCGGAGCCGGCCTCGAGGTCCTTGAGGCGACGCACCTGCTTCTTCACCGTCTGGTAGTTGGTGAGCAGGCCGCCGAGCCAGCGTTCGGTGACGTACAGGGCGCTGCAGCGCTCGGCCTCGCCCTGGACGATGGCGGAGAGCTGGCGCTTGGTGCAGACGAAGAGGACGTTCTCGCCGCGCAAGACGACCTCGCGCACGAGCTTCTCTGCGAGCTCGAGCTGGCGGAGCGTCTTCTGGAGGTCGATGATGTGGATCCCGTTGCGCTCGGCGAAGATGAAGCGGCGCATCTTGGGATTCCAGCGACGAGTCTGGTGGCCGAAGTGGACACCTGCCTCGAGGAGCTGCTGAAGCGTGGGTTGCATCTGAAACGTCGTACCTCTCGTTGGGTTGTGTCGTCCGCCGTCGTCGGCGCCGCCCTCGACCGGAGAAACCGGCACCCGAGGGAAGCTCAGAAGGCGTGGGTGGTTGAACGAGCCATCAGCCGATAGCCGTCAGCGCCTGACGGCTATCGGCTGACGCCTCCAGGCGCGTTAGCGCTTGGAGAACTGGAACCTCTTTCGTGCTTTCGGCCGGCCGGGCTTCTTGCGCTCCACCGCGCGCGCATCGCGCGTCAGCAGGCCCAGGTCGCGCAGCTTGCGGCGGTGCCCCTCATCCATCGATACGAGCGCTCGCGCGACGGCGAGCCGGAGGGCGCCGGCCTGCCCCGTCTGCCCGCCGCCGACCAGGTTCGCCCGCACGTCGAACCGGCCGAGGGTGTCGGTCGCGGTGAACGGCTGCTGGATGGCCGACACGAGCGCGGCGCGCGGGAAGTAGTCGCCTAACGTGCGACCGTTCACATCCCACTTGCCCGATCCCGGGCGAATGTAGACGCGGCACACCGCTTCCTTGCGGCGGCCGACTGCGTGCGTGGTCGAGCTGTCAGCCATTACTTCTTCTCGTGGGTGCGGGCGTTGAGCGTCAGCACGGCCGGCTGCTGCGCCGTGTGCGGGTGGTCGGCGGTCGCGTACACACGGAGCTTGCGGCGCAGCGTCTGCCGGCCGAGCGACGACTTGGGGAGCATGCCGTAGACGGCCTTCTCGATCACGCGCTCGGGGTGCTTCGCGAGCATGCTCGCGGCGGGCGTGTGCCGCTCGTGGCCCATGTAGCCGGTGTGGCTGAAGTACTGCTTCTGCTCGAGCTTGCGCCCGGTCAGCTTCACCTTCGCGGCGTTGATCACGATGACGTTGTCGCCGGTGTCCATGTGCGGCGTGTACATCGGCTTGTGCTTGCCGCGCAGGATCTTCGCGACTTCGGCGGCGAGCCGACCGAGAATCATGCCGTCGGCATCGACGACGAACCAGCGGTGCTCGATGTCCTTCGGTGTCGCGGTGTAGGTGCTCATTGAGAATACGATTCCGAACGTGAGCGCCCGCTCGCCGGCGCTGCTGCGCCAACGGCGGCCGTAGACTACCCTAATTTTGGCAGACACGTAAGCTAGACAAGCATTTAGGCGTTGTCAACCGAGACACGACTGGCGCGCTCGAGGCACCATCGCTGGCCTACGGCGTCGCCTGATGCTGGTGGCCGGCACGCACGGGCTGGCTTGCTCTCGCGCTGGGCCGCTCGGGCGTGCCTCACCGCGCCGGACTCCGCGGGGGACGGTGAGGCCGGCCCGGCGGTCCGGCGCGACGGAGCGCGTGCAAGGCCGACCCGAGCTACGGCACCGTCGAATCCGAGAGATTCTCGACGACGACCGGGTGGGTGCGCACGCGTGGCTATTCCAGCTCCACTAGCGTCGCCCCGCGCTCGACCGCTGTGCCTGGCGCGACCCGTACCGCCCGGACCACTCCGGCCGCTGCGGCCCGGAGCTCGTTCTCCATCTTCATCGCTTCCATGACCACGAGCCCCTGACCCGCCTGCACGGCATCTCCCGGCGCCACGTTCACGCGCACGATGAGCCCCGGCATCGGCGCGATGAGCGGAGCCGGGCCGGCGGGCACGGCCGTGGCAGCCGAGAGCGCGCGAATGGCACGGGTACGTTCGTCGAGCGCCTCGACATCGTAACGCTGCCCGTCGATCGACAGCCGATACCGGCCGCGTCCGTCGCCGCGGCTCACCGCGACGCGGTACACGACGTCGGCTACGGTGAGCAGCGCCACCGGGGTGCCAGGCAGGTCCGCGAGATTCGCGAGGTGATCCACGCCGTCCACGCGCACGTGCTCCCCATCCAGTTCGACCTCGACGGTGCGCCCGGCAACCTCTACCACGTACCTCATGCGGCCTCCGGTACGAGCGTGCACACCGTTTCGACGTGTGCGGTTTGCGGAAACAGGTCGAACGATGTCATGGAGGCGATGCGGTACCGGGGAAGGCGCGCGAGATCGCGCGCCAGTGTGGCGGGGTTGCAGCTCACGTAGACGATGGCGCGCGGTGCCCCGGACTCCTGGAGTGTGCGCGTGACACGCTCGTCGACGCCGGCGCGCGGCGGATTCAGGATGACCACGTCCGCGGGCAACAGTGTCGCCAGCACATCCTCCACCCGCGCGACGATCGCTCGCGACCGCGGGGGGAGATGGCTCGACGCCCACCGCGCTGCGGCGGGGTCGAGCTCGACCGCCGTCACTTCGACCCCACGCTCGGCGAGGGCGAGTGCCGTCGCGCCGGCGCCCGCGTAGGCGTCGATGACCGTGCGCGGTGCGTACGTCAGCGTCGTGGTCACGACGTGATCGTGCATCAGCGCCGCGGCAGCGGGGTTGACCTGGGCGAACGAGGCGTCCGGAGACGCCGCCTTGCGTCGATCGACCACGAGCCGGCGCCGGCTCCCGGTGGGCTCCCACCAGATGGCGCGAAGCTCCTGCACGCGATCGGCGAACGCCGCGGCCGACGGCCAGTGCGTGCCTCCCTCCAGGACGAACGCTGCGCCCTCGGGCACAAGCCGAACCGCTCCCCGGAGGCTACGCGCGCTCGGCAGGAGCTCAGCCGCGTCGAAGATGTCGCGCCACACGGCCACGACGTGGTCGTGGGTGATGAGGCACTGCTCGAGCTGGAAGACGGCGTCGGGGTCATCGTACGGATGGAGTCCGGCCACCCACCGTCCGCCGCGACGCCGAAGCGCGAGCGTGAGCTTCGTGCGATACCGCCACGGCGACGGGCTCGGGCGTACGTCCACGTCCGCCACATCGCGGCGGCCGATCCGACGCACCGCCTCGCGAACGATCGCGCGCTTCGCCGCCAGCTGCGCCTCGTACGCGAGGTGCTGCAACTGACATCCGCCGCACCGGTCGCGCGTGTAGTGCACGCACGGTGGTGTCACCCGCAGATCGGACGGCTCCACGAGCCTAACGACCGATCCGCGGGCGTACCGCCCCCGAACGTCGAGCGCCACGTCCACCACGTCGCCCGGCGCCGTGCGCGGGACGAACACCGCGAGCCCGTCGCTCCGTCCCACCCCGTCTCCGCCGGCGGCGATGGTGTCCACACGCAGGCGTGTCGCCGCGGCGGCTACCATCGGCCGTTCACGGCCTCCCGGCGGGCGGCGTGCTTCCAGCCGTCGCGGGCCGCCGCCTCGGCGGCGGCGTGGTCGAGTGTGGAGGTGCCGTTCGGACCCGCGCCGTTGTCGCGCGCTGCCAGCCGGCCGGTCCGGTCACGGTGCGCGAGCAGCGCGCCCGCGATCGCGGCCGCGATCACTCCGTCGGATGGCGGCGCGGTGTTCACGAGGAGGGGCAACCGCCGCTCCAGCCACTGGATCTCGATCGCGCCGCAACGGAACTCGTCGTCCTCCATCACGCGCAGGTGAAAGTCCCGTGACGTCTCGACGCCGTGCACCGTGAGCTCGAGCAGCGCGCGGTGCATGCGCGCGACCGCCTCGTCTCGCGTCGGCGCCCAGACGATGAGCTTGGCCAGCATCGGATCGTAGTGCAGCCCGACCTCGCTGCCTGCCTCGATGCCACCGTCCCAGCGCACGCCAGGACCGGTCGGGACGTGCAGGTAGTCGATGCGACCCGTCGACGGCAGGAACCCGTGGTCGGGATCTTCGCTGGTGATCCGACACTCGATGGCCCAGCCGCGCGGCCGGATGGACGCCTGCGTGAACGGCAGCCGTTCGCCCGCGGCGACGCGCAGTTGCCACTGCACGAGGTCGATGCCGGTCACGAGCTCGGTGACCGGGTGCTCCACCTGCAGGCGCGTGTTCATCTCGAGAAAGTAGAACCGGCCGTCGCGGTCGAGCAGGAACTCGCAGGTGCCCGCGTTGACGTAGCCCGCGGCGCGAGCGGCCCGCACGGCGGTCTCACCCATTGCCGCCCGCAGCTCCGGTGACACGGCGACGCTCGGTGCCTCCTCGATCATCTTCTGGTGCCGGCGCTGCACGGAGCACTCGCGCTCGCCTAACGACAGCATCGTGCCGTGCTGATCGCCCAGCACCTGGATCTCGACGTGCCGGGGCCCCACGATGTACTTCTCCACGTACACGGCGTCGTCGCCGAACGCGTTTCGGGCCTCGCGCCGCGCGGCGTCGAGCGCCGGCGCCAGCTCCGACCGCTCGCGAACGACCCGCATCCCCTTCCCGCCCCCGCCTGCCGCGGCCTTGAGCAGCACCGGGTAGCCGAACTCGTCGGCCACACGCGCCGCGTCGGCCGCGTCGCTCACCGCGTCCGTGGTGCCAGGCACGACCGGGACGCCGGCGGCCGTCACCAGCCGGCGCGCCTCGGTCTTGCTCCCCATCGCGGCGATCGCTTCCGCGGGCGGGCCGACGAACACCAGCCCTTCGTCACGAACGCGGCGGGCGAACCACTCGCGCTCGGAGAGGAAGCCGTACCCCGGGTGAATCGCTTCGGCGCCGGTGCGCTTGGCGACCTCGACGATCCGGTCGCCGCGCAGATAGCTCTCCGCCGACGGCGCCGCGCCGATGTGGACGGCCTGGTCCGCCTCACGCACGTGTGGCGCGCGCGCGTCCGCATCGCTGTACACGGCCACCGATCGCACGCCAAGCTCATGGCACGCGCGCACCACGCGCAGCGCGATCTCGCCGCGGTTGGCGATGAGAACCTTAGAGAACACCGGGAGCCGGGAACGGGGAACCGGGAACGGGGGCTACGAGTTGCGCGCTGCGAGCGGCGCGGCAGGAAGGGAGCGTGAGGCTACTCTGCGAGCAGACCGCAGACTTCAGCCCCCGTTCCCGGTTCCCCGTTCCCCGTTCCCTACAGTGGTATGTTCCCATGCTTCTTGGGCGGGTTGCGGTCGCGCTTCCGTTCGAGCGTCGTCAGGGCATCGATGAGCCGCGGACGCGTGTCCCGCGGGTCGATGATGTCATCCACGTACCCGCGGCTCGCGGCGACGTACGGGTTCGCGAACTTCTCCGAGTACTCCTGCACTTTCGCATCGGTCGCCGCCGCCGGGTCCGTGCTGTCGGCGATCTCGCGCCTGAAGAGGATCTCCACCGCGCCCTTCGGGCCCATCACCGCGATCTCGGCCGTGGGCCACGCGACGTTGAAGTCGCCGCGAATGTGCTTCGAGCTCATGACGTCGTACGCGCCGCCGTATGCCTTGCGCGTGATGACGGTGAGCTTCGGTACCGTGGCCTCGCAGTACGCGAACAACAGCTTGGCGCCGTGCCGGATGATGCCGTTGTGCTCCTGCGTGACGCCGGGCAGGAAGCCGGGCACGTCCTCGAACGTGACGATCGGGATGTTGAACGCATCGCAGAAGCGTACGAACCGCGCCGCCTTGACGGATGCGTTGATGTCGAGCACCCCGGCGAGCACCGCCGGCTGATTGGCGACGATCCCGACGCTGTAGCCGCCGAGGTGCGCGAAGCCGCAGAGGATGTTCTGCGCGTAGTCGCGATGGACTTCGTAGAAGTCGCCGTCATCGACGACCCGCCGGATGACCTCGTGCATGTCGTACGGCTTGTTCGCGTTGTCGGGCACGACGTCGAGCAGCGTCTCGTCACGACGGTCGCGTGGGTCGCGCCCGGGGCCCTTCGGCGGATCGGTCAGGTTGTTCGACGGTACGAACCGGAACAGCTCACGGATGGCCTGCAGGGAGGCGAGCTCGGAGTCGTGCGCGAAGTGCGCCACGCCCGACGTGCCGGCGTGCGTGTCGGCGCCACCGAGCCGCTCCATCGTGACGTCCTCGTGCGTGACCGTCTTCACCACGTTAGGCCCGGTCACGAACATGTACGACGTGCCGCGCACCATGTACGTGAAGTCGGTGATGGCCGGTGAGTACACGGCTCCGCCCGCGCACGGCCCGAGGATGGCCGAGATCTGCGGAATGACTCCCGAGGCAAGCGTGTTGCGGAGGAAGATGTCGGCGTAGCCGCCGAGCGACACGACGCCTTCCTGGATGCGCGCGCCGCCCGAGTCGTTCAGGCCGATGACGGGCGCGCCGTTGCGAAGCGCGAGGTCCATCACCTTGCAGATCTTCTCGGCGAACGCCTCGGACAGCGAGCCGCCGAACACGGTGAAGTCCTGCGAGAACACGTACACGAGCCGGCCGTCGATGCGCCCGTAGCCGGTCACCACGCCGTCGCCGTACGTCTTCTGCCGCTCGAGCCCGAAATCCGTCGACCGGTGAGTCACGAACCGGTCGAACTCCACGAAGGTGCCTTCGTCGAGCAGCACATCGAGCCGCTCCCGCGCGGAGAGCTTGCCCTTCTCGTGCTGTGCCTTGACGCGTGCCGGTCCTCCGCCCTGCTCCGACTCCGCGCGCCGGCGCTCGAGCAGCTCGAGTTTTTCACGCATGGTCATAGGGCGAGGAAGGTAATAGAGCCATCAGCCGTCAGCTATCAGCCCAAAACCAACGGGACGCCCCTCTCGGTAGGAGAAGCGTCCCGTGGGTGCCACTGTCGGGTGACGGCTGCCGGCTGTGCGCTACTCTACCACCGGCGGTTCGGTCACCACGATCTCCCCATCGTCCGTGTGCACCGTGGGCGGCGTTTCCGGACGCGGCGGCTGATCGGCAGGAATGTCGGTGACCGTCAGGACGATACGACGGTGAATCGGATCGACCTCGAGCACGCGCATGTCGAGGTTCATCCCCTCGTACGCGATGTCGGCCGGGTTCGAGACGGTGCGCATCGGCGACAACTGGCTCACCGGCACGAAGCCCTCGATGTCGTTGCCGACATCGACGACCACGCCCTTGTCCATCAGGCGCACCACCTTGCCACGCAGCTCGGTGCCGACCGGGTAGGTCTCGCCGATGCGGAGCCAGGGGTCTTCCTCCGCCTGCTTGAGGCCGAGGGAGATGCGCTTGTTGTCCGAGTCGATGTTGAGGATCACGACGTCGACCGCGTCGCCCTTCTTCACCACTTCCGACGGATGCTGGACGCGCTTGGTCCAGCTCATGTCGGAGATGTGAATGAGGCCGTCGATGCCGGGCTCGATCTCGACGAAGGCCCCGAAGCTCGTGAGGTTCCGGACCTTCCCGTTGATGCGCGTGCCCACCGGGTATTTGAGGGGCAGCACCATCCACGGGTCCTGCTCCGTCTGCTTCATGCCGAGCGAGATCTTCTCCTCGTTCGGATCGACCTTGAGCACGACCGCTTCGATCGACTCACCGATCGACACCAGCTTCGACGGGTGCCGGACGTTGCGCGTCCAGCTCATCTCGCTGATGTGCACGAGCCCTTCGATGCCCGGCTCGAGCTCGATGAACGCCCCGTAGTTGGTGATCGAGACGACCTTGCCGGTGACCCGCGTGCCCACGGGGTACTTGGCCGCGACGTCCTTCCACGGATACGCCTGGAGCTGCTTGAGGCCGAGCGAGATGCGCTCGCGCTGCCAATCGATGTCGAGCACCTTGACCTCGAGCTCGGCACCGATCTGCACCATCTCCGACGGGTGGGAGATGCGTCCCCACGACATGTCGGTGATGTGAAGCAGGCCGTCGACGCCGCCGAGATCGATGAACGCACCGAAGTCGGTGATGTTCTTGACGACGCCCTTCCGCACCTGGTCCTTCTGGAGCTCCTTCATCAGCTTCTCGCGCTTGCCGGCACGCTCGGTCTCGAGGATCACGCGGCGCGAGACGACGATGTTGCGGCGGCGCTTGTTGAGCTTGATGATCTTGAACTCGTACTTCTGGCCGAGGAGCTCGTCGATGTTCGGCACGCGGCGCAGCGCGATCTGCGAGCCGGGGAGGAACGCGTCGACACCCATGAGGTCGACGACGACGCCACCCTTGATCTTCTTGACGAGCGTGCCTTCGACCGGCTGGTCGTTCTCGTAGGCGAGACGGATGCGCTCCCACACGCGCATGAAGTCCGCCTTCTTCTTCGAGAGGACGACCGACCCTTCCTGGTCCTCGAGGTGCTCGAGCAGCACCTCGACCTCGTCCCCGGGCTTGATGTCGGGAAGGTCCTTGAACTCCTCGAGCGGGATCGTCCCTTCGGATTTGAATCCGATGTCGAGGACGACCATGTTGTCGCGGATCTCGAGCACTCTGGACTTGACAATCTCACCCTCCTCGATGGACGCGAGGGTGCCATTGTACATGTCCATCATCTGCTCGTACTCCTCGGAGGAGTACTCGTCTTCCTCGTACAGCTCGGGACGACGGTTGGCTAGCGGGCGGAGCTGCGCCTTCTGCAGGTTGCGCTTCTCGCGCGCGGTCAACGCGCTGCCGGTGGGAGGGGTGGTGGTTTCGAGCTCGGGCATACCGAAGAGGGTCTCCTGAACCGCGGATCTTTAGGCTCGCCGCGTCGAGTCGAATGATGGTGTGACGGCGACCCGAGACGCCGAACGCCGCCCACTCGGAGCGGATCTCAGGTTCGAATCGTGCGAACCGTCAAATGTATTGTCAGCCCTGAGAGCCGTCAACGGGGGAAGTTTCGCTTCCACGCTGAGTTACGGCCCTCGCCAGGGCGACGATCCGATCCACCTGCTCCGGCTGTGTGAGGTACGTCGTGTCGATCAGGACGGCGTCCTTGGCCTGGACGGTCTGTGTCGCGTCCTGTGCATCACGGTGCACGATGCGATCGGTCTCCTCGGCGATCTCGGCATCGGTCGGACGGCGCCCGAGCTGCTGCGTGAGCCGGCGGCGCGCGCGCTCCCACGGGTCGGCGATGAGAAACACCTTGAGCGTGGCCGCGGGAAAGACCGCCGTCCCCATGTCGCGGCCGTCCACGACGATGTCGTGCTGCGCGGCCGTCTCCCGCACGCGGGCGTTCACCCAGGCGCGCACCCGCGGCATCTGCGCCACCCGCGACACCAGCCGCGTGACCTCGCTGCCCCGGATCTCGGCCTCCAGGTCGCGGCCATCGATGCACGGCGCGAACGACGTGTCGCGCGGACTGAGGGAGACCTGGCGCGCCGCGTCGAGCACCAGCGCTTCGGTCCAACTGTCGGGGAGCGCACCCGTACGGACCGCGGCCGCCGTCGCCGCCCGATAGAGCGCGCCGGAGTCGACGTGACGGTAGCCGAGCACCGACGCCACCCACGCGGCGGTCGATGACTTGCCCGATGCGGCCGGGCCGTCGATCGCGATGACGACCGGCATCTCGCGGCGGTCCGTGCCGTCGCTCACGCGGCCACGCGCGCGAGGTCGGTCCAGAACCCGGGGTAGGACACCGCGACGCAGTCGCGGTCATCGATGGCGATGGTGTTGCCCGGGAGCGCGCCCAACACGCCGAACGCCATCGCCAGGCGGTGATCACCGTGCGCCCGCACGGCGCCACCTAACGAGCCCGGCGTACCACGCACGCGCAACCCGTCGGGCAGCTCCTCGGCGTCGGCCCCCACGGCCCGGAGGTTCTCCACCACCGCGGTGATGCGGTCGCTCTCCTTGACCCGCAGCTCCGCCGCGCCACGGATCTCGGTCTCGCCCTCGGCGCGGGTCGCCAGACACGCCAGGAGCGGGAGTTCGTCGATCATCGCGGGAACCTGGTGACCCGTCACGGTGGCGCCGACGAGCCCGTTCCGCGCAACACGAATCGTTCCCACCGGCTCGCCGCACTCCTCGCGCTCGACCTCCCACGAGATGTTCGCCCCCATCTCGCGAAGAACCCGGAAGAATCCGAGCCGCGTCGGGTTGAGCGCCACGTCGGTGAGCTCGAGCGGCGCAGCGTCGGGCACCCCGCCCGCGGCCGCGAACGCGGCCAGGAACGCCGCCGAGGATGGGTCGGACGGCACATCGATCTGGAAGGGAGGCAGCTCGTCGACCGGCGCCAGGGCCGCCTCGCCGCCGCAGGAGCGCACGTCCACACCGAGTGCGGCCAACATCCGCTCGGTGTGGTCGCGGGAGCGCACGGGCTCGGTGACCGAGACCGGCACGCGCGCCACGAGACCGGCGAGCAGCACCGCGCTCTTCACCTGCGCGCTGGCCGTCGGACTCTCCCACGCGATGGACCGGAGCGCCCCGCCGGATATCACGACCGGCAGGTGCTCGCCACTGTCGAACGTGAACCGCGCGCCCATGGCCTCCAGCGGTCGCGTCACGCGCGCCATCGGGCGGCGGCTCAGGCTCGCGTCGCCCACGAGCCGGCTGGCGAATGGATGCGCGCCGAGCACGCCCGCCATGAGGCGCGCCGTCGTGCCGCTGTTTCCGCAGTCGAGCGCATCCCCCGCCGGGGTGAGGCCGCCCAGCCCCCGACCGTCGACCCGAACATCATCGGCCAGCGGGGGGATGGCGGCGCCCAACGCCCGAAGCACGCCCGCCGTGGAGTGGACGTCGGCCGACGGCAGGATCCGCCGGATGCGCGAGCGCCCGCCGGCGAGCGCCGCGCAGATCAGCGCTCGGTGCGAGATCGACTTGTCGCCCGGGACGCGCAGCGAGCGCGGTGGTCGGCTCGCGGTCATCGCAGCCACTGCTCGAGCGCCGTGGCGAGGTCGGTCTTTTCGTCTCGGTATTTCACGATCACCGGTGTCTGTAGGGAGAGTCCTTCCCGCGCGGCCCAGTCGCCGCGCACCGTGCGCGCGCCGGGAACGACCACGGCCGCCGGCGGAATCTCCAGCGGTCGATCTCCATCCGCGCGATAGACGCGTTCGCGTACGAGGTCGAACACGGGCGTGCCACGGGTGAGCACGACACCGGCCGCGAGCACCGCGCGTGCGCGAACCACGGTGCCTTCGTAGACGCCGGAGTTGCCGCCGACGATCGCGTCATCCTCGACGATCACCGGTGTGGCGTTCACCGGCTCGAGCACACCGCCGATCTGCGCCGCGGCACTGAGGTGGACCCGCTCGCCGATCTGGGCGCACGACCCCACGAGCGCGTGCGAGTCGACCATCGTGCCCGAGCCCACGTACGCACCGACGTTGATGTACGCGGGCGGCATGCACACGACGCCGCGCGCCACGTAGGCGCCGCGACGGATCGACGTGCCCCCGGGAACCACGCGAACACCGTCGCGCAGCGTGAACGCGCGTGGTGGAAAGGTGTGCTTGTCGAAGAACGTGGCCGGACGATCCGTGGCCTCGGCCGCGCCGTCGTCAGGCATCGGGACGACGCGACCCACGCGAAAACCCAGGAGAATGCCGCGCTTCACCCAAGGCACGGCGCGCCAGGTCCCGTCGGCGCTCCGCTCCGCGGCCCGCACGAGCCCGCGCTCCAGCGCCTCCAGCAACGCACTCACCACCGACTCGGCATCGGCCGGCAGTCCGGCGTCAGCCGGCGTAGCCGCGAGCTCGTCGACGCGCTCGGCGAGCGAAGTCATTGCGGCCGCGGTCACGTCGGGATCGCTCCCGCCGCGACGAGCGCCGAGCGCACGGCCGCTTCGTGCGGCTCCGACAGCGGCACCAGCGGCAGCCGCAGCGAATTCTCAATGCGGCCCAGCATGGCCAGCGCAGCTTTCACGGGAATCGGATTGGAGTCGATGAACGCCGCTTCGAACCACGGCGTGAGGCGCATGGCCAACTGTCGCGCCTCGGCAAAGTTGCCGCTCGCGCACAGGTCCACGAGTCGCGCCATGAGGTGCGGCGTCGCGTTACTGACCACGGAGACGACGCCATCGCCGCCCGCGGCCATGATGGCCAGCGTGAGGGCGTCATCGCCCGAGAGCACGGTGAATCCCGCCGGGCGGTGGCGCAAAATCTCGGTCACCTGTGCCAGATTGCCCGACGCTTCCTTGATGGCCACGATCCGTGGGTGCTCCGCGAGCTCGAGCGTGGTGTGCGCCTCCACGTTGCTCGCCGTCCGTCCGGGCACGTTGTAGATCACGATCGGCAACTCCGCGACGTCCGCGATGGCGCGGAAATGCGCGCTGATGCCGCGCTGGGGCGGCTTGTTGTAGGCGGGCGATACGTGCAGCAGGTGGGTTGCGCCGGCGGCGCGCATCTCATGCGAGAGCTCGATCGCGCGCGCGGTATCGTTCGAGCCCGCGCCGGCGACGACGGGCATGCGGCCGTTCACCACTTCCGCGGTGATCTCCACGACGCGTCGCTGCTCGGCCACGGTGAGCGTGGCCGCCTCGCCGGTGGAGCCGCAGGGGACCAGAAAGTGCACGCCTTCGGCGATCTGCCACTCGACGAGCCGGCGCAACGCCTGCACATCGAGCTCGCCGCTATGCGTGAACGGCGTCACCAGCGCCGTCCCGCAGCCGGTCAGTGGTCTGGACATCAGCCGGTCTCCGCACCGAGGTCGAGAACATCGCGCATCGTGAACACCCCGCGGCGTCCGCGTACCCATTCGGCGGCGCGCAAGGCACCATCGGCGAAGACGCGCCGGTCGCGCGCGATGTGGGACAGCCGAATCTGCTCGAATGGTCCGTCGAACGAGAGCTCGTGCGTGCCCGGCACGTATCCCGTGCGCACGCTCGTCACCGGCACCGCGTGTCCGAGCGGCGGCTCGACCGCGTGAGCGATCGCGAGCGCCGTGCCGGACGGTGCGTCCTTCTTCGCGGCATGATGCGTCTCCACGATGTGGGCGTCGAACTCGGACGCGCGCCGCATCACGCGCGCGGCATCCGCGGCAATCGCCAGGAAGAGATTCACGCCGATGGAGAAGTTGGGCGCGTGGACGAGCGCGCCGCCGCGCGCCGTCACTTCCGCCGCGACCTCCGGAAGCTGCTCCAGCCAACCCGTCGTTCCGCACACGACCGGGTACCCGGCGCGCACGGCCGCACGGATGTTGGCCGGCGCCGAGCGCGGCTCCGTGAACTCGATGACCACCTCGGCGTCACCGAGGCGCGCACGTGTGAGCCCGGCGCCGTCGACGTTGTCCCTCGCGCCCACGACGGCGACGACGCCGGCTCCTCGCTCGGCGGCCAGGGCCGCGACCGCGCGCCCCATCTTGCCGTCGCCAACGACGGCGATTCGGAGCGCGCTCACGGCTGTGCCGGAAAGAAGGCGTCGTGCACTCGGCGCATGGCGTCGACGACCTGGTCGCCGTCCACCAGCAACGTGAGGTTGATGCCGCCGGAGCTCAACGAGACCATGTGCACCTTCACGCTGCCGAGCGCGCCGAGCGCCGTCGCCATCGTGGCCGTGCTGTCACCCAGCCCCGCGCCAACGAGCGCGACGATGCCACGATTGCGCTCCACCGATACATCGCCGAGCGCGGTGAGCGAGCCGAGCAATGCGTCGAGGTGTGTGGCATCATCGATCGTCATCGACACGGACACCTCCGACGTCGCGACCACGTCGACCGATGTGCGATGCTCATCGAAGATCTCGAAGATGCGCCGGAGGAACCCATGCGCCAACAGCATGCGCGGCGTGCGAATGCGAATCAGCGAGACGTCGCGCTTTCCGGCGATGGCGCTCACGGCCCGCCGCGGCGCGTCGAACGTGATGCGAGTGCCGGAACCGTCGGGCCGCCGCGAGTTGTAGATGTACACCGGGATGCCGATGCGCACCGCGGGAGCGATCGTGCTCGGATGCAGCACCTTCGCGCCGAACGACGCCAGCTCGGACGCCTCATCGAAGCGGATCTGCTCGATGAGTCTCGCGCCGTGCACGACGCGCGGATCGGCGGTGAGCATGCCGTCCACGTCGGTCCAGATCTCGATCGCGTCGGCCCGCAGCGCGGCGCCGAAGAGCGCCGCGCTGTAGTCGCTGCCGCCGCGCCCGAGTGTCGTCACGATGCCCGTGGTCGTGGCTCCCACGAAGCCGCCCACGACGGGCACGACGCCGGCCGCGAGCAACGGGCGGATCACGCGCTGCGTCGCCTCGGCGATCAGCTCGGGCTGGGGCTCGGCACGTGTGAAATGATCATCGGTGATCATGACTTCGCCGGCGTCGACGAGTTGCGCCGGTACGCCGCGTGTGCAGAGTGCGGCGACCACGAGGTGCGACGAGAGACGCTCGCCCATCGCCGCGATGGCGTCCAGACTCCGTGGCGTCTGATGCCCGAGCACCGACAACGCTTCCGCGAGGCTCGCCAGCTCGTCGAACGTGGCGCTCAGCTCGGCACACACGTCCGTCGCGATCGCATCGTCGCCTAACAGTGCCGCGGTCTCGGCGAGATGGCGCTCGCGCAGCCCCTCGATTCCGCGCAGCGCGCCGATGAGCTGCCCCCTCACCGCCTGTTCGGCGATGGCGAGCAGCGCGTTGGTGGTGCCGCTGAGCGCCGACACCACCACGAGCGGCCGGCGAGACACGCGGCCGCGAACGATCTCGGTCGCGCGTTCGATGGCTGCCGCGTCGCCGACCGACGTGCCACCGAACTTGACGACGATCATGCCGGCGAGATTGCGCCGGAGGCGACGAGGAGCTCGGCGTTCAACACCGATCCGCCGGCGGCGCCGCGGATGGTGTTGTGGCCGAGCGCGACGAGGCGCAGATCGAACTGCGGGTCGCTTCGCACTCTGCCGACGACCACGGTCATGCCGGCGCCCGCGCCAACGTCGCGGCGCGCCTGCGGTCGGTCGGGGGCATCCGTCACGACCAGCGGACGATCCGGCGCGCTCGGCAAACCTCGAACTTCGGTGGCACCGCGCCACTCGCCAAGCACGCGAAGCGCCTCGGCGGGAGTCGCCCGCCGGTCGAACCCGATGGACATGCAGACCGTATGGCCGTTCTCGACCGGAACGCGGTTCGCGTGCGCGCTGACACGAATGGGCGCGGGCACGAGCGCGCCGGCGTCCACGCAGCCGAGCATCTTCGGGATCTCGCGCTCGATCTTGGGCTCTTCCTCGCCGATATGCGGAATGACGTTGCCGAGGATGTCCAGCGAGGGCACGCCGGGATAGCCCGCACCTGACACCGCTTGCATCGTGACGGCGAATACCTGCCGCACGCCGAACGCTTCGTGTAGCGGCGCGAGCGCGACGGTGGCGACCGTGGCCGCGCAGTTCGCGTTCGTGACGATGCCACCGGCCCACCCGCGCCGCCGGCGCTGGGTCTCGAGCAGCGCGAGATGGCTCGCGTTCACTTCCGGAATGACGAGCGGCACGTCCGGGTCCATCCGGAAGTTCTTGGCGTTGCTGAGCACGACGGCTCCCGAGCGCGCGAACGCCGGCTCGAGTGCGCCCGCGGCCGCCGTGTCGAGCGCCGAGAATACGATCGGCGCGCGCAACCGCGACGGATCGCAGGGCAGCACGGTCATGTCGGCGATGTTGGCCGGGAGCTCGCCTTCGAGCCAGCGAGCCGCCTCCCCGTAGGATTTGCCGGCCGACCGCTCCGACGCGGCGAGCTCGGCGATCTCGAACCAGGGATGATCGCGAAGGCAGCGGATGAACGTCTGGCCGACGGCGCCGGTGGCACCGAGGATGGCGACGGGCCAGCGCCGCGAAGGGGGAACCATGGTCATGCCGCGCCGAGGAGAGAGCGCACGAGACGCTCGTAGGTGTCGACGCTCTCGCGGAGCTCGCGCACGTCGATGTGCTCGTTAGGTGTGTGGGCGACGTGAATCGACCCCGGGCCGAACAGGAGTGGCGTGCCCCAGCGGCCGAGCAGCGGGATGTCGCTCGTGTACGCCACCGGCGCCACCTCGAAGCCGGGCACGACGTGGAAGTGCTGGGCGGGGATGTACGACCCGTAGTCGATCTCCGCCCGATCGCCCGCCCAGCGCTCGATGAGCGCTTTCACCGGCGCGACGTCGCCCACGAGCCGAAACATCAATTCGGCCTCGCATTCGCCGGGGATGATGTTGGCCTCGGTGCCGCCGCGGATGGTGCCGATGTTCACGGTCGTGTCGCCCAGCACGGGGTCGCTGGGGAGCGGCAGCTCACGAATCGTGGGCAGGAGCGCGAGCATTGGCTCGATGGCCGATTGCCCGAGGTGGGGGTACGCGGAATGTGCCTCACGACCGCGTGTTCTCACCGTGACCCGGAGCGATCCCTTGGCGCCACTGGCGAGGCGGCTCTCGGTCGGCTCGCCGTTGATGAGAAAGCGACTCGTCGCCGGCAGATGATTCGCGGCACGAGCGCCGTCGGAGCCCTTCTCTTCCCCGACCAGGAGCAGAAGGTCCACCCGGTCCTCGCCCGAGTCGGCCAGGCGGTCGGCGGCGGCGAGCATCGCGGCAGCGATCCCCTTGGCATCGCAGGCGCCGCGGCCGAACAGCTTGTCGCCGTCCATCTTCGGCGCGACGTAGGGAGGCACCGTGTCGAGGTGGGTCGAGAGGGTGACGCCGCCACCGCTCCGCGATGCCCAGACGTTCCCCCGCCCGGGGGTCACTTCCTGCACGGTGACGTTCCAGCCCCGGCTCACGAGGCGTCGCGAAACGAAGTCGACGATCTTGCCTTCGCCGCCCGTCGGCGACCGGATGGAGAGCAATTCCGCGCACAGCGCGACGACATCGGTCATGGGCGAAAAGTATGCACCTCCGTCGCCCCTTGGGAGGAGCCGCGCGCACTCCGACTCGCCCGCGCGGCGTCTCCTCTCCGCGAGCCGTCGCTCGTTCGTTCGTGGTTACACGCGACGAACCTCGACGTCGCCCGTGGCGCGCACTTCGGTGGTGGCCTCGACACCGCGCGCATGCTCGATGAACATCGGCTGCGCCAGGCGGTTGGCGTCACGCACGTACTGCTCGTGGTCTCGCTCGCCGACCCCGCCGATCTGCTCGAGCAGAGGGTTGGCGAAGGGGCGCCCTGCTTCGCCCGTGCCTGGTGCGCGTTAGGCCGGGATCGCCAGAGGCCGGGCGGCCTCAGCGTTCGTCGTTCACGACGCGGCGGCGCAGATCGAAGAATGTCCCCGGCAGCTTGAGTGCCCTGGCCTCCGCGATGTCCTCGATGGCGTTCAACATGGCGCGCTTCAGCCGCCGTCCGTCATCGCTCGGCGGTAGCGTCTCGAACGTTCGCTCCAGGCCGTGCGGGGCGGAGATGTATTCCTCCAACGTCTGACAGAGCCGCGCATCATCGGACGGCGTGGCGTACGCTCTCGACGCGCTTCCGTTCTCGAAGCGGCTCTTGGTGGTGGGCTCCAGGGGATGGAGCGTGCGGGCATGTGGGCCGCCGTTGCTCAGCGCCGCGTCACGCAGCATGCGGGAGTCGACCTCGAGGACTTCCGAGAGGCGTGCGCACAGCGAGCTCGTCAGCTCGGACTTTCCGGTCATCACGCGCCAGAGCTGCTGCCGGGACGTCCCTGCGCGTTGGGCGAGGACACGCTTGCTCATCCGGCGTTCCATGCGCAGGAACTCGATCTGCTTGCCGAGGGCGGTGAGTTGGGGAACGCCGGTCGCGTTGAGTTCGAGGTCGTCGGCGTCCGTTGACATCCGTTACACTCTTTGGTAGCTTGAAATACCGAATATCGCCCGAAGCAATGTAACTTCCGTACCTGATTGTCGGTGGCGGCGTGACGAAAGTCAAGCAAAGGAGGACGAGCTCTCCGGGCAAAGCAGCCCGGTCGAAACGGGCGAAATCGGGTGGGTCGGCAGGACCAACCAAGGCAACGGCCGGCAATCGCGGACGCGGACGCGCGAAGGCGAAACGCGCCCAAGGCACTGGTTCCGGCGGGTCGGGAACGAGCCATGCCAAGCGCAAAGGATCCCGGCCGCGGAAGAAGGTGGTGGTGGAGTCGCCACGAACGGTCCGCGTTCGCCCGCTGGATCCTCGGGTCAAGTGCGGCAACGGAACCTCGGTTCAACACCTCTTCCGGGTCGACGAGACCGTGAATGGCACGTCGGTGACGCATCTGGTGTTCTACGATCGACACGGTTGGTACTGCGAGCACGGAAGGAGCTGCCCAGCGGTCGATGACGTACGCCGGGCGAACAAAAACCTGGACTGGACTCGAAAGGTGGGATGAGAGCATGATCGCGAGACACGACGCACACACCGACAAGATCGACATCTGGTCGCGCCTGGCTGACCCGCTCCCCGATGGGGTGGTGTCGTGGCGCCAGGACGGCAAGATCATCGCGCGCGACGGGAAGTACTTCGCCCGCTTCGTCGCCTACATCGACGCGAACACCGCCCGCGAGCGGCTCGACGCCGTGGTTCCCGGCGAGTGGGACCTCACGCTCGAGCTGCTTCCGCCACTCCCGGCGATGGACGACGGCAGCGAAGGGACGACGTGCTCCTTCAAGGCCCGACTTCAAATTCTCGGTGTCATTCGCGAGGACGTCGGGACCGGGCGCGACTACAAGGCCGCCGCCACCGACGCGTTCAAGCGCGCCGCGGTGCGATTCGGCATCGCGCACGAGCTGTACGCGTACGAGCAGAATTGGGTGCAGGTGGACGGCGACGGCCGGAACGCCAAGCCGCTCGAGGACCCGGGCGTCGTGTACGCCCGTCGTTATGGCCCTACCAACGGTGCGCCATTGCCGGACGGTGATGCCGCGCCGGCCGCCACGCGCGGCGGAGCCGCAAAGCGCTCGAAAGCCACCGCCGCCGCAACCGCAACGGAGGCCCGTGAGGCGCCGAGCGATGCCATGGTCGCCGAAGCGGAGGAAATTCCACCGTGCCCGAAGTGCGGCGGGCGCATGTGGGACAATCGCGCGACGAAGCGAAATCCCAAGGCGCCCGACTTCAAGTGCCGGGACCGCGCCTGCGACGGCGTGATCTGGCCGCCGCGTGCGAACGCCGCCGCGGCCCCACGCGCCGGAACCACGAACGGTGCATCGAGCGCCGAGACGCCGCCCGCCGAGCCCACGCTCGATACGTCGCCGCTTGGCATGTCGGTAAACGACATCCCCTTCTGATCGCGGTCACAGCCGCACGCCATGATGGTTGGGTGGGAACAGCGGGGCGCCAGACGGTGCCCCGCTCTCTCATCCGGCATGGTCACCCGAGCAGCAACACCGAACCGGGTGTAGCTTGCAGCCAACGTCGTGACCCCAGCCCACCCCGTGGAAGCAGTTCCCTCCGGCGCCGCGAGGCGCGGTGGCGCGCGGCCTCTCGCCGCCGTCATCCTCGGTAACGATACGGTCGTCGCCGCACGCCCAGCCGGGCCGGCGCAGCTCGTGCGAGCGTGCACGGCCGCCGGCTTCGACATCGTCGCTCCTCCCAGTTGGGGCGATGAGCTCGTCGCGAGCGCGTACCTCGAGGCACTGGTCAACCGCGAAGAGTCGATGGTCGTCGCCTGTGCATGTTCGCGGGTGGCGGCACTCCTCGACGCCGTCGCGGCCGGCAGCGGCCCTCCCCCTCGTGTGGTCGTCGTGCCGCCGCCGGTCGCGGCCGCGCGCTACCTCCGGCACGCGCACGGCGAATCGCTGCACATCACGTACGTCGGCGACTGCCCGAACGGGAACGATGCGTCGATCGATGCCTGGCTCACGCCGGCGGCGCTGTTCGCCCGGTTCACCCGCGCGGGGATCAGTCTCGATGGGCAGCCCTCCGACGTGCATACGTCGGACGACGCGGCGTGGTCGCGCCACACATCCATGCCGGGCGGCCTGCCGGCGCTCCGCTATCTCGCCCGGAAGCCCGTGTCGCGCGTGCTGCGGGTGTTGGATGCCGTCGTGCTCGACGCGTGGGCGACGGCGACGAGCCGGTCCAACATTCTGGCGGACCTCTCGGACGTCGCACGCTGCGCCTGCGGTGGCGATCGAGACCGCGTGGAGGCAAGCGAGCCGCCGCGCGCCTCGAGTCCGATCATCCTTCGGCCGCCCGCGCTCGACCTCACGTCGGAGCCGACGGCGCACGAACCGACGGTTGCGACGCAAGGCGCCGCACCCGCGCCGCCCGCATCGCACGGCACGGCGAGGGCCGCGAGCGGGCGAACGCGCCGCGGCACGGCGCTGGCCACGCTCCCGCTGGCCGTGCTGGCATCCATTGCGGCGTTAGGTATCGGCGCCTACGCCACCGGGAGTCGCGGCGAGGCGCGCCGCGCGACGCGAGCCCACGCCGATGCCGGCGCGGGAGCGACGCGTGGCGGGCGAACGGCCGGCGGTGAGGCGCCGAGCGGCGACTCGGCCGTCCGAACGGTGACCGGGGCGCCGGCCGCGGAGCGCCGACCTGCGCAGCCGGGCGACTCCGCCGCCGCTGCCACGCGCGGCATCGCCGATTCGGCGCGTCGCGCCGCGAGCGACAGCGTTGCGACCAACGGCGGCGCCGCCCCGCGACGGCGCCCGCGGCGCGCGACAGGCTATCGGGTCGTACCAGGGTGGCTTCCGCAGGGCCGGAGCGACTGGACGCCGCTCGACACCAGCCGGGCACGCAAGCGCGACACGCTGCCTGTCGCGCCGGCGCCGGCCCGCCCCGATACCGGAGGGCCGCCCACCTAACGAGGAGAGAGTGCCGGGACCGGGACTCGAACCCGGATGGGGTTACCCCCACAAGATTTTAAGTCTCGCGCGTCTACCGCTTTCGCCATCCCGGCCGGGACGAGCAGTCGGAGCCGTCGCGTTCACGCCGCAGCGCAGCGCCGTCGTCACCGGAAACGCGACGGGAGCGGTGCGGGCCGCTCCCGTGAACGCGCTGTCTCGCATGCGACGGCGAATGCTGCCGGCCGACGCCGCACCGCCCCATCGGTGAACCAGAGAGCGGGAAACGGGACTCGAACCCGCGACCCCAACCTTGGCAAGGTTGTGCTCTACCAACTGAGCTATTCCCGCGTGCCGACTAGTATATCCGCGGCGCGAGCGACCGACAAGCGCGTGTGCGGAGGGTGGGGCGTCAGGCCGCTCGCTCGACCGCGGCCCCCGCGCTCGCGTCGGTCAACCAGTATCGCGGCTCCCGTCCGAACCGCGTGGTGAACTCCGCGGCGACGGGGTCAGCGGCGGCGGCGAGCCCTGCTGCGTCACCGAGGGCGATGGCGCAGCCGCCCCAGCCAGCGCCCGTGAGCCGGGCGCCGCGCACGCCCGGCTCGCGCATGACCCGGGCAACGAACCAATCGAGCTCGGGCGTCGAGCACTCGTAGTCGTCGCGGAGCGACACGTGCGATGCGATCAGCAGATCCCCATCGATCGAGCCGCCTGTCGAGAGCGACTGCACGGCGGCTCGCACCCGGCTCATTTCGGTCACGACGTGTCGCGCGCGACGATCGATTGGCTCCGGAAGCGCGGCGGCGGTGACGAGGTCGAGCGAGGCGGCGGCCAGGTTGGGAAGCGTCGGGTCCACCGCGCGGAGCCGCCGCGCCGCCGCTTCGCACTCGGCGCGCCGTTCGTTGAACGCGGATTCCCGGAGGGCACGCGGCTTCACCGTGTCGAAGACGAGGACTGCGTCCCGCATGGGAACGTGCTCGAACGTCGCCGTGTCGGTCCAGAGGTGCAGCGCGTGCGCGCGGCGGGAGAGCGCGGACGCGTACTGGTCCATGATCCCGCTCGCCACGCCGACGAACGTGTTCTCGGCGCGGTGGGCCACGCGCGCCAACTGGTCGAGCGGCACCTCGCAGCGCAGCATCGCGGCGAGGGCGGTGGCCGTCGCCACCTCGAGCGCCGCCGAGGAGCTCAGCCCCGAACCCGCGGGCACGTCGCTGGCCACCGCGATGCCTAACGCCGACGGAGGCACCGGCACCACGCGCCCGAGCTCGGCGACCGTGCCGGCGACGTAGTCCCACCAGCCGCCCGAGCGCTGCGGGTTCGCGGCGTCGAACGAGCCGGTTGCGCGCTCGTTCGCGGACACGGCCACCGACCGCTCGCCGTCGATGGCTCCCATGGCCACGTACGTGCGCTGCCCGATCGCGATCGGGAGCACTTCGCCGCCGTTGTAATCGGTGTGCTCGCCGATGAGATTGACGCGGCCCGGAGCCGACGCGACGACGGCCGGTTGCCGGCCGAACGTACTCGCAAATTGCGCCGCGACGGACGCGGGCGACGGCGCGCGGTCGTCGCGAGCGGTCGTCACGGGTTCACGCCGAGCGCGTGCACCGCGTACCAGAGGGTATGCGCGAGCAGCCCCGCGACCGACGCGTCACCCCCGTTCGCCTCCGCCCGCCCCGACTCATCGACCTGTTCGGCGGCGAATCCGTCGTCGAGCGGCGCGCGCCGGATCCAGGTCATCACGTCGCCGGCGTCGGGGCCGAGCAGGCGCGCACACTGCTGCACGAGAAACCTGTGGTCGGTCGCGGCGGCTCGCACGGTACGACGGTACGTTGACTCGTTCCGGTCGACGACCTCGTACACCGGGAGCCACAACACGGACGCGAGGGGATCGTCCTCGAGCACCGCACCGCCGTTCAGGTCGATCGCCGATGCGTACGTCGCCTTACCGTCCCGATCGCGCGCGAAGTGCCGCTTGAGGGCCGCCCGCACCGCTTCCGGATCCTGCACGTCGCGCGCGGTCTGCTCGTCCAGCGTACGTCGAAAGACGTCGAGCGCCTGCGCGACGACGGCGTTCCCGTGGAGCGTGTACGGCAACGGTGCCGGGTTCCCGCTCGGCGCCACCTCGGTGGAGTACAGCGGCACCTGCTCGTTGCGGCGCGCCGCCAGGTCGTCGGACGCGAGATAGAGGGTGTCGGCGAGCACCGGCTCCTCGACGATCTGGTCGTCGTTCGTCTCACGGATGTAGCGATCGACGGCGAGCGCGTACGACGCCGCTCCCTCCAGGCAGAAGCCGGGCTCGAACAACGTTCCGTCGAAGTAACGAACGCCGCTGCCCGGCGTGTAACCGTGCACCTCGCAGGCACGGAGGATCAGCTCGCGGGCGAGCGGCGCGTCGGCGAGCTGCACCGCCGGGAGCGTCCACGTGAGCGACTCCCACTCGCGAAAGGTGACTCCGCGTCCGTGCCACGGCGTGCGCGTGCGCACGAGGTAGAAGTGGGCGTCGTCGAGCGCGCGACCCACGCCGTAGAAATACGCCAGGAGCAGGTTGCGATTGATGAGGCGGTCGAGCGCCTCGTGCCCGGTCGTCTGCTCGAGGTCACGCAACGCATCGCGAGTGGCCGAGAGCAGCTCTCGCCAGCCGCGACGGCGCATGACCGAGGCGGTCGCGTGCGCACCGTCCTGCTCGGGCCCGGCCGCGATGTAGAAGGCGACGTCCGCGTGCGTACCGGCCGCGATGCGCAACTCGCGACGGATCGCGTACGCCCCGGGTTCCCCGCCGCCGACATCGACCTGCGCCGGGCCGTCGCTGCCAATGGCCAACGCGGCAATGCCGGGCAGCCCCGCGCCCTTGAGCACGACGATGTCGCCATCCACTCGCATCGCGGAGTGCGCGTCCTCGAACGGACGCGGGGTGCGTACGCGAAGCTGCCGGTAGCCGAGCGTTCCCTCGAGCGCGATCGAGAGATCGGCGTCGGCACTGCCGCGATTCTCGACGGCGATGGCGTACACGACGCCCGCCGTATCGGCGTCGCGGCCGTACGGCGCGAACACCGTCCCCCGCACGACGAGGGAGTCGAAGGTACCGGTGAACGTCGGCAGCCACTCCATCGCGCGTTCCCAGGCCAGCCCGCTGCGGGCGAGGGGGACCACCGTGCCGTTGACGGTCAACGCGAGTCGCGCGAGTGGCGGCCCGTGGCCTTCGGCAAAGCCGGCATCTCCCGCGAACTCGACGGCGGCGCGCGCGCCGCGATGCAGCATGCCGATCGCGTGGATGGCGCCGTCGGCGGGGTGGATGCACGGCAGCGACAGCCAGTGGTTCCCGGTGCGGAGCCAGGGGACGGAAGGGAGTGGCGTAGCGGTCACGAGGTGGTGATGTTGTGAGGACCTTGGTGCCCACGGATCATAACCGGCGGTGGCCGGGCCGGCGACCGGCAGGTGGGGGACCGGCGTTCGTCTTCACATCCACCTCACGACGTGCGATCACGCTCGACTCATCGCTGGGCCCTCGCGTGCGCCGCGACGGCGCTCGTATCGTGCTTCTCGCGAGGGCTCGCGGCACAACGCGTGCTCGGCGGCGGCGAAGACGCGACCGTCATTTCGCGCGGGGCCGTACGGGTTGCGGCGCAGGCCACCTGGACGGCGTACAACGAGCTCTACGGCCCCGGCGGTCGGCTGGAGGCGCTGGGCGCCCCGCTCTCCCCGGACTCGCTCGGCGTCCGACAGCTCGCGGTCCTGCGCCCCATCGAGACCGCGCTCCGCACTCTGGCACAGCGCCCGACGGAGGACGTCACGCTGGGCCCGGCCCGCACTGATTTCACAGCGCGCATCGCGCGCACCGAGCTCGTCGTCGATTTCGGGCTCACCTCGCGGATCATGCTCACCGGGCGCCTGCCCTACGAGCACACGACTTCGGAGGTCGTGTTCCAGGTAAATCCGCGCGGTGTGACCGCCAATCGCGCGAACCTCGGCGTGAATCCCGCGCTCGCGAGCCAGGGGCCGGCCGCGGCACGGAACGCTCGCGTGGTGGACTCGGTCTCCCGCGCCGTGCAGGAGTTGACCGCCCGCCTCGCCGGCTGCGCCACGTCGCCCGGGGACGGCGTCTGCGCCGATCGCGGCCGCGTGGAAGCGCTCCTCGCCGAGGCGCGCGCGTTCGCCGCCGGCCTCGCGACGACGTACGGGACCGGCGCCGACACGGCCCGTGGCGCGCTGTTCGTGCCGCTCACCGGCAGCACGTTGCAGGGCGCGATCGAGCAACGCGTCGCCGCGCTCAACGCATCGTTCAAGACGTACATCCCCCAGCTCGGAACGTGGGAGGCGCCGTTCGCGGCCCAGGTGCCGATCACCACGAATCAGGCGCAGGAACTGCTCACCAGCGCGCTCGGCATAGCGCCCATCGATCTCGTCGAGCGGAGTCACATCGGCGACGTGGAGCTCGGCGCGAAGCTGCTCCTGATCGACACGTTCGGCGGGCAGGCGCGCGCGCGCGCCGCGCGAACCGGCGGTGTGCGGCTCGCGGTGGGCGGGTTGGTGCGGTTCGGAACCGGGCAGTCGGATGCGCCGGACAATCTCGTCGACATCGGCACCGGGGACGGGCAGACCGATGTCGAGGTGAGCGGCGCGACCGACATCGTCCTGAACCGGCGGTGGTGGGGGTCGTTCATCGCGAGGTTCGGCGTCCAGCTCGCCGACGATCAGTTCCTGCGCATTCCGGACGTGCCCCGCGATCCATTCGTCGCCGCGGACCGCCAGCGGCGGGTCTCGCGGAACCTCGGCGACTACCTCGAGCTCGAGGCCGCGCCTCGCTTCGTCTACAACGACTACCTGTCGCTGTCCGCCCAGTGGCGATACCGGAGGAAGGCGGCGGACGAATACCGCGGCACGTTCACGATCGAGGGTGCCGACGGCGCGCCCGTGCAGCTCGACGCGAGCGTGCTCGGCGTGGGCACCGAGCAGACCGACCAGCGCGTCGGCGCGGGGGTGACGTTCTCCACGCTCCGGGCGTTCGACCGACGCCGCGCGCGGCTCCCGCTGGAAGTGCAGTTCCTGCACTCGCAGACGGTGAGCGGGTCCGGCTTCGCCCCGAAGCAGTTCTCGAGCCAGCTCCGGCTGCGCGTGTACCTGGGGTTGCTGGGCGCGTCCCCGCGGTGACGCCGGCGGCCGCTGCCTGACGCGCCTGCCCCGCCTAACGCTTTCGCGACCGGCGCCTCGCCGGTCCCGGCTCGGGGGTGGCCGCGGTGGCGAGCAGCTCGCGCGCGTGGGCCTGGCTGACGTCGCTCTCCGGGTCGCCGCCGAGCATCCGCGCGATCTCGAGCACGCGGGCGCCGCCGTCGAGCACGCGCGTGTCGGCGGTCGTGACGCCTTCACGCGCGCCTTTCGAAACGAGAATGTGGTGATGCGCGCGCGCCGCGATCTGTGGCAGGTGCGAGATGGCGAACACCTGGTGGTGGGCAGCCACGCGTCGCATCGTCTCGCCGACCTGCAGGCCTACGCGCCCCCCGATGCCCGCGTCGACCTCGTCGAAGACGAGCGTCGGCACGTGGTCCAGCCGGGCGAGAATCGTCTTGAGCGCCAGCATGACGCGCGACAGCTCGCCGCCCGACGCGACCCGCGCCAGCGGGCGGGCGTCATGCCCGACGTTCAGCGCGACGCGAAACTCGACGTCCTCGGCACCCGCCGGACCGATCTCGGGCCGCCGTGTGAGCACCGCGCTGAATCGGCCATCGGGGATGCCGAGATCGGGCAGCACCTGGTCCACCGCGCGCGCGAGGCGGTCCGCGGCGCTCGCGCGGAGGGCAGTGAGGCCGGCGGCAGTCTCTTCGAGTCGCTGCGCGGCCGCGCTTTCGCGCGCGACGAGCTGTCGCATGTCGAAGGCCGCCGAATCCACGAGGTCGAGCTCGGCGCGCGCGCGTTGCGCGGTCTCGAGGACGTCACCGAGCGCGGGACCGTACTTCTTCGTCAGGCGGAAGATCAGGTCACGCCGGTTCTGCACCTCGACCAGTCGCTCCGGATCGAGCTCGACGCCCTCCTCGTACGTCACGAGCTCGCGCGCCATCTCCTCGAGGCCGTAGAACGCGGCATCGAACGTCTCCTGGAGGCGGCTCAGCGAAGGATCGATCCGCTGAATGCCCGCCAGCGCCCGCTGCACCGCGGCGAGTCGCTGCAACACCGCGTCCTCATCGCCGTCGAGCACCTCGGTCATCCCCTGCGCGAGGGAGCGAAGCTCCTCCGCGTGCTCCAACCGGCGTGCTTCCTCCTCGAGGCGCTCATCCTCGCCCGCGACGAGCGCTGCCGAGTCGATCTCCTGCACTACGTGGCGGAGGTAGTCGGCGCGACGCTCGGCGTCGGCGCGTCGCGCTTCCAGCGTGTGGATCTCCCTTCGCACAGCGGCGAGCGCGTCGTAGGCGAGCCTGACCTGCGCCGCCTGCTCGGTCGCCGCGCCGAAGGCGTCGAGGATGGCGCGCTGCGCATCGCTGTCCAGCAGCGTCTGCGCCTCGTGCTGCCCGTGCAGGTTCACGAGCAGCCGCCCGATCTCGGCCAGCACCGATGCGGTGACCGTCGTGCCGTTCACCCACGCCCGCGCGCGACCGCTCGCCGCGATCTCACGCCGCAGCACCACCGTGTCGTTCTCGACATCGATGCCCCGCTCGTCGAGCAGCGTGGCGACGGAGGGGTGACTGGCGATGTCGAACACGCCTTCGACCACCGCGCGGTCCGCGCCCGTGCGGATCAGGTCACCACTCGCCCGCTCGCCGAGCAGCAACCCGAGCGCGCCGACGATGATCGACTTCCCCGCGCCGGTCTCGCCCGAGAGCACGTTGAACCCCGGCGCGAGCGGAAGGGCCAGCGACTCGATGATCGCGAAGTTCCTGATGCGCAGCTCGGTCAGCATGCGTCCGTCCCATCGCGCTCGGCGAGTCCGCCCCAGCCGAGCTTGCGCGTGAGCACCGAGAAGAAGGTCGAGCCGGGAAAGCGGACGATGAGCACGTGGCGATCCGCGCGCCGCACGAGCAGCGTTTCGCGCATCGCGAAGGTGGTACCGACCTGCCCGTCCACCGTCACCAGAAGCTCGTCGGGGCCATCATCCGTACGCACGGACAGCTCGGTATCGGGGGCGAGCACGAGCGGACGGATGGCCAGGGTGTGCGGCGAGATGGCCGTCAACACGATGGACTCGAGCGTCGGCACGACCACGGGGCCGCCGGCCGACAGGCTGTAGGCCGTGGACCCCGTGGGGGTCGAGAGGACGATGCCGTCGGCGGCGTAGCTCCCGATCGGGTCGCCGTTCGCCGAGACGCTCAGGTGCACCACGCGCGCGAACCCGCCCTTGTGGAGGACCACGTCGTTGAGCGCGAACCACCGGCGCCTAACGTTGCCGGCGCTGTCGAGCGCGCGCGCCTCGAGCTGCATGCGCCGCTCGGCCAGGTAGTCGCCGGCCGCGAGCCGCCGCAGCGCGAGCTCGGTCTCGTCGCGCCCACAGCTCGTCAGGAAGCCGAGCCGGCCGAGGTTGACGCCGAGGATGGGCACCGGACGGCCGTCGAGGAGCCGCGCGCCGCGCAGCAACGTGCCGTCGCCGCCGAGCGTGAGGAGCGCGTCGATCTCGGTGTCGCGCTCGAGCCGCCCCGCGCCGGGCGCGACCTCGAGCAGGTCCGGCTCGAAGATCGGCTCGATCCCGAGCTCGCCCGCGACACGGAACACGCAACTCAAGATGTCGACGAGGCCCTCGTACCCACGGTGGCCAACGACTCCGAGACGGATCACCCGGTGAGCGCCTCGCTCTCATGGAGGGCACGGACGCGGGCCGCGATGCCGGCGGCGTCGAGGCCACACGCGGCGAGCTGCCGCGCGCGCGGCGCCGCGTAGATCACGCGGTCAGGCACGCCGTGAACGGCGACCCGCACGTCCGGATCGAGCCGCTGCACCTCGGACGCCATGTACGCGCCGAAGCCGTTCACGATGGTGCCTTCCTCGACCACGAGCAGCTTGCGGTGCTCCGCCATCACCGCAGCCAGCGTGAGCGCATCATAGGGCTTGAGGAACCGGCAATTCACGACAGTCACTTCGAGCCCTTCGGCGGCCAGAGCCTCCGCGGCCTCGAGGGCGGGCAGCACCATGGTTCCCACGGCGAGGATCGCCACTTCGGCGCCGCCGCGCACCTGGCGGATCACCTCCCACGTGCCGTACGACACCGGCTCCACGTCGCCGATGGGCGGCGTGGGTTCCGGGACCGCGGCGCGCGGATAGCGCATGGCGGCGGGACCCGACTCGTGCGCGATGGCCGTACGCATCAACGCCAGCAGCTCGCGACCATCCTTCGGCGCCATCACGGTCATGCCAGGCACGGCGAGCAGGTACGCGATGTCGTAGAGTCCCATGTGCGTCTCGCCGTCCTCACCGACGAGACCCGCGCGATCCATGCAGAACACCACCGGCAGGTGCTGGATGGCCACGTCGTGAATGATGTTGTCGTACGCGCGCTGCAGGAACGTCGAGTAGATCGCGACCACCGGGCGCACGCCACGCGTCGCGAGGCCGGCGGCGAACGTCACGGCATGGCCTTCGGCGATCCCGACGTCGAAGAACCGCGTGGGATGCAGCTTCGCGACGACACCCGTGCCGGTGCCGCTCGGCATCGCGGCGGTGATGCAGGCGATCTCGGGATGCTCGGTCATCAGCGCCGCGAGCCCCTCTCCGAAGACCCGGGTGTACGGTGCGTTGCCCGCCGTCGTCGTGAGCTGATCGCCCGTGGCCGGGTCGTGGCCCGGTGGCAACGCATGCCACTTCTCGGCCGCGCCGGCGCCGCGATTGCCCGCCGGAAATCCCTTCCCCTTCTGGGTGACCACGTGCACGAGGCGCGGACCGCTCATCGCACGCACGGCGCCTAACGTGTCGACGAGCGTGTCCACGTCGTGCCCGTCGATGGGGCCGAAGTAGCGGAACCCCAGCTCCTCGAACAGCACGCCGGGCGTCAGAAACGCCTTGACGCTCTCCTCCCACTTCCGGACGATCGCGCCGGCCGAGGCGAGCACACTGGGGCCGTGGTCGCTCAGATGGTCGGCCACCTCGCCGATCTTCGAGCGCAGCCGGTTGTACAGTGGGTTCCGCTGCACCGAGTTGAGGTACTTCGACATCGCACCCACGTTCGGCGCGATGGACATCTCGTTGTCGTTGAGCACCACGACGATGTCGCGCTCCGACGCGCCGGCGTTGTTCAGCCCTTCGTAGGCCAGGCCGCTCGTGAGCGCCCCGTCGCCGAGCACCGCCACGACCTTGTAATGCTCCTTCCGGAGGTCGCGTCCCACGGCGATGCCAAGCGCCGCCGAGATGGCCGTGGCCGCGTGACCGGCGCCGAAGGCGTCGTACTCGCTCTCGGCTCGCTTGAGGAAGCCGGACAGCCCGCTCTCCTGCCGGAGCGTGTCGAGGCGGTCGTTGCGACCGGTGAGGATCTTGTGCGGGTAGCCCTGATGCCCGACGTCCCACACGAGCTGATCCACCGGCGTGTCGAACACGTAGTGCAGCGCGATGGTCAGCTCGACGACGCCGAGCCCCGCCCCGATGTGGCCACCGGTTCGGGAGCAGACATCGATGAGCCGCGCCCGCATCTCGGCCGCGAGCGCCGCCAGCTCTTCGCGACTGAGTCTCTTGAGGTCCGCCGGCGAATGAATTCGATCGAGGAGAATCATCGTCGTTCCAGAGTCATGTGCAGCCCCAGTGCCGCGGACGCGTCACGAGCGACGCGCTACCACGTACTGCGCGATCGACTCCAGAGGCGGAGTCAGGATGCCGACGTCCCGGAGCGCGGCCGAGGCGTCGTCGATGAGTGCCGTCGCGCGGCGTCTCGCCCCATCGATCCCGAGCAGCGCCGGATACGTGCTCTTCCGGAGCGCCGCATCGCGCCCGGCTGTCTTGCCGAGTTGGTCGGTCGTGGCCGTCACGTCCAGAACATCATCCATGATCTGAAACGCGAGCCCGATGGCCGCGCCGTACCGGTCCAGCGCCGCGAGCTCCCTCGAACCACCGCCCGCGGCCATACCACCGATGCGGGTGGCCGTGGTGATCAGGGCACCGGTTTTCGCCCGATGCACCCGCTCCAGCTCGTCGAGCGTCAGGGCTACACCCTCGGCGCTCAGGTCGAGCAGTTGCCCGCCGATCATCCCGCCCGCCCCGGCCGCTCGCATCAACGCTCGAACAATGTTCGCCGCGGCCGCCGGCGACAACCCGAGCGCGAGCGTGCCGCGGTACGCACAGCGCGCGGCGAGTGGGACCATCGCCAACCCGGCTGCCACCGCCACCGGAACCCCGAATGCCCGGTGCACGGTGGGGCGGCCGCGTCGAACCGAGTCGTCGTCCATGCACGGCAGGTCGTCGTGCACGAGCGAGTAGGCGTGGACCACCTCGACGGCGGCCGCGAGCACGCGGCAATCGTCGGTACCGCCCGCCGCGTGATATGCCGAGGTGACGAGCATCGCCCGGAGCCGCTTGCCTTCGCCGAGCAGACTGTACCGGATGGCGTCCGCGACCCGCGGCTCGATCCCGCCCAGCTCGGTGGCGCAGAACCTGGCGAGGGTCTCATCGATCGCTCGCCGATCGACGGAAAAGCTCACCGCCGCAACGTCAGGCACGCAGGTCGTCGACGGTGAATATGCCGTCGGCCGCTTCGCTGAGCTGCTTCAGGCGGTTCTCGGCGTGCGCGAGCGCCGCCGACGCGGCCCGCAGCTCGACGATGCCCTCCTCGAACAGCGCCAACGCCGTGTCGAGCTCGAGTTCGTCCTCCTCGAGGCGTGCCGCAATGGCCTCGAGACGCTGCATGCTGGATTCGAAGCTCATCGAGCGGAGCGGGGTGCGGGCGGCGCGCCGGTCTCGCGAGCGCCGTCGGTGGAGATTCGCTCAACGGTGGCGTTGACCACGCCATCCCGAAAGATCACGTTCACCGGCTGGCCCGTCGCGAGCGCGCGCGCGGACCGCACGGTACGTCCATCCGTGGTGCGCGTGATGGTGTAACCGCGGTCGAGCGTCGCGAGCGGGCTCAGCGCGTTGAGCCGGCCGGCCGACGCCTCGAGCGACGACCGGCGGCGCTCGAGGCGCCTAACGGCGCCGTCGGTGACGAGGCGCGCGGTGTGCTCGGCCTGCGCGCGGGCGCGCTGCAGATGGTCCGCCGTGAGCTCCGCGAGCAGATCGGCGCACGCGCGCACGCGCTCGCGGAGCTCCGCCTGTACCGGCACCGCGGCCTCCGCCGCCGCCGACGGCGTCGGGGCGCGCAGGTCGGCGACGAGATCGCAGATCGAGACATCGATCTCATGGCCGACGGCGGCGATCGTCGGGATGGGACACGCGGCGAGCGCGCGTGCCACGCGTTCGTCGTTGAACGCCCAGAGATCCTCGCGCGCACCACCGCCACGCCCGATGATCAGCACATCCGCGTCGCGCCACCGGGCAACCTGGTCCAGCGCGAAGCACAGCGACTCGGGTGCGGACTCGCCCTGGACGGCGGCCGGCACCAGCACGATCTCGACGGATGGACAGCGCCGCTGCACGACGGCGAAGATGTCGCGCAACGCGGCGCCATCGCGGCTCGTGATCACCGCGATGCGGCGCGGATGCTTCGGGATGAATCGTTTGCGCGCGGGATCGAGCAGCCCATCGGCCTCGAGACGAGCGCGCGTGAGCTCGAGCGCCTTGCGCCAGAGGCCGTCGCCCTCGGCCTCCATGCGCGTGATCGTGAACTGCATCTCACCGCGAGCCGCGTAGACGGTGAGCTGGCCGAGCGCGACCACCTGCATCCCGTCATCGGGCGGCGCCGGGATGCGGCGACGATCGCGCGACCAGACCACGCATCGCAATTGGGCCTCGGCATCGCGGAGGCAGAAGTACCAGTGCCCGTTGCGATGCGCCTTGAAGTCGGAGATCTCACCGCGCACCCACAGGGGCATGAACGCCCCCTCGATCACGTCCTTCGCCGTGCGCGTCAACGCCATGATCGACACGGCGGCGGCAGGCGTGGTGCCCGGGATCGCTTCACCCACGGCGAAGGATGGTGGCGCAGGAGGCTCGGGCGCGTGCGACCTGGGCGTGTCGGCGGCGAACAGCTCGAGGTCGCCGAACGCCGATGAGGACGGGTCTCCTCGGCGGCGCGCGCTCACGAGCCGAAGCCCGACGCCGCCGGCATGTCGGCGGCCAGACTCTGCGCAGCGGCGCGAGCCGTGTTCTTCATGAGCATCGCGATCGTCATCGGCCCCACGCCGCCAGGTACGGGCGTGATGAGCGACGCGACGCGTCGCGCGGACGCGAAGTGCACATCCCCGACGAGGCGGTACCCCTTCGTCGTCGTCGCGTCCTCCACGCGGTTGATGCCGACATCGATCACGACCGCGCCGGGCTTGATCATGTCGCCCGTGATCATCTCGGGCCGACCGATGGCGGCGATCAGAATGTCCGCGCGTCGGGTATGTCCCGTGAGGTTGGCCGTACGACTGTGACACACCGTGACCGTGGCGTTCCCACCCGGCGCATCCTGCATGAGCAGCGCCGCCATCGGCTTGCCGACGATGTTACTGCGCCCGACGATGACGGCATCCTTCCCCCGCGTGTCCACGCCGCTCCGAACCAGTAGCTCCACTGCGCCGGCCGGCGTGCACGGGACGAACCCGTCGCGCTCACCGATCAACAGCTTGCCGACGTTCACCGGGTGAAAGCCGTCCACGTCCTTCTCCGGACGGATGCGGCGGATCACCTTGTCGGGCGACATGTGCCGAGGCAGCGGCATCTGGACCAGAATGCCGTGTACGCGTGGATCGGCGTTGAGCGCGTCGATGCGCGCGAGCAGGTCAGCCTCCGACGTGTCGGCCGGCAGACGAATCGTCTCGCCACGCATGCCGGCTTCGACGCACGCTTTTTCCTTCGAGCGGACGTAGACCGCGCTCGCCGGATCGTCACCCACGAGCACGACGGTGAGCCCCGGGACGATGCCGCGCTCCTTCAGTCGTGCCACTTCCCGCGCCACGTCGTCGCGAACCGACCGACCGATGGCAACGCCATCGATCAACACCGCGGAGCCCTCCCCCGAGCGAGCGGACTGCGAGGTGCCGGATGCCGTGCCGCTCGCGGCGTCGATCCCCGTGTCGGCTCCTGTGTCAGCGCGCAAAATCCACCGCCCGAGTCTCTCTGATGACCACGACCTTGATCTGCCCCGGATATTGCAGCTCCGCTTCGATGCGCCGCGCGATCTCCTCGGAGAGCGATGCCATGCGAACGTCATCGACATCGTCCGGCGTCACGAGCACGCGAATCTCGCGGCCGGCCTGAATGGCGAACACTTTCTCGACGCCGCGATAGCTCGACGCGATGCGCTCGAGCCCCTCGAGCCGCTTGACGTACGTCTCGAACGCCTCGCGGCGCGCGCCCGGACGCGATCCGGAGATCGCATCGGCCGCCTGCACCAGCACGGAGACTTCGCTCTCGTGCGGCACGTCGTCGTGATGCGCGGCGATGCAGTTCACCACGAGCGGATGCTCGCCGTACTTCGTCGCCATCTCGACGCCGAGCTGCACGTGCGTGCCCTCGTGCTCGTGCGTCAACACCTTGCCCACATCGTGGAGCAGCGCGCCGCGCTTGGCCATGGCGACGTCGAGGCCGAGCTCGGCCGCCATGATGCCGGCGAGAAACGCGACCTCCTTCGAGTGCGCGAGGATGTTCTGCCCGTAGCTCGTCCGCCACTTCATGCGCCCGATGAGCTTGATGAGCTCCGGATGCAGTCCGGTGACGCCGGTCTCGTACGCGGCCTGCTCGCCCGTCTCGATGATGCCGGCATCGACCTCGCGGCGCGCCTTGTTGACCACCTCTTCGATGCGGCCGGGATGAATCCGGCCATCGGACACGAGCTTCTCGAGAGCGAGTCGAGCCACTTCGCGTCGAACCGGGTCGAAGCAGGAGACGACCACGGTATCGGGCGTGTCGTCGATGATCACGTCCACGCCGGTCGCGAGCTCGAACGCGCGAATGTTGCGCCCTTCGCGCCCGATGATGCGCCCCTTCATCTCGTCGTTCGGCAAGGAGACGGCCGAGACGGAGATCTCGGCCGTTTGCTCCGCAGCGATGCGCTGCACCGCGAGGGCCACGATCTTTCGCGCCTCGCGCTCGGCGTTGCGCCGCGCGGACTCGCGAATCTCGCGGAGCCTGTTGGCGGCGTCGGCCTCTGCTTCCGCCTCCAGGCGGTGGATGAGCTCCGCCTTCGCCTGATCCGCGGAGATGCCGGCCAGCGCCTCGAGTCGACGGCGCTCCTCACCCACCAACCGCTCGAGCTCCTGCTCACGCTCGGCGATCGTCTTCTCCTTTCGACCCAGCTCGCTTCCACGCCGGCCGACGTCCTTCTCGCGCTGCTCCAGGACGTCGAACTTGCGGTCGAGCACCGCCTCACGATCCTGGATCCGCTTTTCCTCGCGCTCGACTTCGTCGCGTCGGCGGCGGGCCTCGATCTCCCAATCTTCGCGAAGCTTGATGAGCTCTTCCTTACCGGAAATGAGCGCGCTCTTTCGGAGGGACTCGGAGTCACGCTCGGCTTCCGCCACGATGCGCCGCGCCGTTTGCTCGGCGGTGGACTTGGCCATCGACTGCGCCTCGCGCTCGACGGAGCGACCCACGCGGCGGCCCAAAAAGAAAAAGGCTGCGGAGGCGATGACGAGCAATACGCCCAGCGCAGCACTCAGTGCCGTAGGATCCATGTGTATCTATGCTCCACCCCGGCGAACACCGGGGAGATGAAGGAAACCACTGAGCGCTGCGGCGTGCCCCCTATAAAGGCCGTCCGGGCCGGCACCGGCGAAGGGCGCGGGCTGGGACGGCCTAACTGCAAAGGGTACTTGGACCTACGGCTCGACCGGTTGCTTGCGAGAAGCTACTGAGCACACCGCCAAAGCGCAATTACGCGCCGGCCTGCCCAGTCCGCTTCGCCGGCGGAAGCCAGCGGCGAACCTCGTCGCTCAGCCCCCGAAGCGACTCATCGAGCTCGCGCTGCTCGCTCCGCGCGCGAAACAACTCGTCGGTGATCTGCAGCGCCGCGAGAATCGCGGCCCTGCTCGACTCGACCACCGCGCCGCTGTTCATCACGGAGCGGATGGTCTTGTCGACGTACTCGGCCACCCGCCTCGTGTGCTCGGGCGTCGCATCGCTCCTGATCGTCAGCTCCTGGCCGACGATCGTCACCTTCACCGAGCTGCGCTTCTCGCTCATCGATCGCTCCCCGCCTTTTCATGCTGCTGCCGCAGGAAGCGCAGTTGCGCGACGACCTGGCTCGTTCCTTCAGTAGCCGCGGCGAGTCGGCGCCGCAGATCGGCGTTCTCCTGCTCGACCGCCGCGAGGCGCTCGTGGGAGAAAAGGTCGCCCGGGCCGTGTGCGGCTTCGAGCGCCTTGAGCCGACCTTCGGCTGAAAGCGCGCGGCGCCGGAACCCTGCCAGCTCTTCGCCGAGGCTTCGGACGAGCTGCTCGAGCTCGTGGAAGGCCGCGGAATCAGGTGGTACGCTGTCGGACACCAAGCTCTCCCTCGAGGGCACGAAGAATCTTGTTGGTGCGACCTTCGATCTCCTTGTCGCGTAGAGTGCGCGTCGGGTCGCGGAACGTCAATCGCCAGGCGAGACTCCGCGTACCATCGGGAAGCCCCGGACCGCGGTATTCGTCGAACAACGCCACGCGCTCCAGCAGCTCGCCGCCGTTGTTGCGGATCACGCGCTCGACATCCGCCGCGCGAAGCGGTTCGGGCACGAGCAGCGCGAGGTCGATCTGCGCGGCTGGCGTGGCGGGCAACGGCTTGAACGTGGCGTGCACCACGCCGCTGGTAGCCGCCACCTGGCCGTGCGCCGACTGGCCCGGCGGGGCGACGTCCGCCGAATCGATCAATCCGAGGTCCATCTCGATGCCGTACGCGGTCGCCGCCCACACCGGGGCGTCGAGCGCGACGGTGCGCACGACGCCACGCCGAGTACCGTCGATCTCGATGGTCCATAACCGCCCGTCAGCGAGCGCGGCGCCTTCGGCCGGACGAAGTTCGAGCCGCCGAGACGGATACGCGAGCTCCGCGACGCGCTCGGCCAGCGCCTTTGCATCCCACTGGTCGTACCGCGGCGGCTTCGGCTCGGTGAAATGGCCTGGGCGGCGCTCGCCCATCACGAGTACGCCGACGTTCTTTCGCTCCGCCGGCAGGATCGAACCGGCTCTCGGAGCGAACACGGCGCCCACCTCGAAGAGTCGGACGTTCCCCTGCATGTGAGCGAGGTTGAACTCGGCGCGGCCCGCGAGCGTCTCGAGGATCGACGTGCGCAGGTGCGGCTCGTTCTCGCCGATGGGGTTCGCCACGCGCACGTGCGTCGCGTCGTCCCCGGCGACGAACGGCAACGGGCGAACCTCGAACAACCCTTCAGCGGCGAGCCCATCCTGCAACCGCGCCTCGAGGGCGAAGTCGGGCGCATCGGGCACGTTCCCGACACGGAACGGACGCAACTCGTTCGAGAACGCGTCGTAGCCGTGCAGGCGCGCGATCTCCTCGATGACATCGATCTCGCCCACGATGTCCGGGCGCCACGAGGGGGCGGTCACCACGACCTCTTCGTTCCCGACGAGCATCTCCGTTCCCGGACGCACGTCGGCCGCGAAGCCAATGGAGCGGAGCAGCGCGACGATGCGGCCAGGCGGCACCGGGTCGCCGAGCACTTGCTTCACGCGAGCAGCACGAACGATGAGCGGTTGCGGCGCAATCGGCGCCGGGTACACGTCCACCGCGCCTTCCGCGGTGCCACCGGCCAGCGCGACGATCAGTGAGACCGCCTCCGACAGCCGCTCTGGCGCTGCCGCGACGTCGGTGCCTCGCTCGAACCGGTAGCTCGCTTCGGTAGAGATCGAGAGCGCACGACGCATCTGTCGCACGCGCCGTGGGTTGAACGCCGCGACCTCGAGGAATACATCGGTCGTCGCGGCGGTGACTTCGCTCTCGCTCCCGCCCATCACACCGGCCAGCGCCTGCGCGCGTTCCGCATCGGCGATGACGCACATCTCCGCGCTGAGCGTTCGCTCGACGCCGTCGAGCGTCACCAGTCGCTCTCCCGGCCGCGCTCTGCGCACGACGATGGCCGGGCCTGCCAGCTTGCGCGCGTCGAACGCGTGCATGGGCTGGCCGAAGCCGAGCAGCATGAAGTTCGTGATGTCGACGATGTTGTTGATGGACCGCACGCCGGCCGCCTCGAGACGACGAACCAGCCAGTCGGGACTCGAGCCCACCGTCACGCCGCGCACCACCGCGCCGAGGTATCGCGGGCAGCCATCGACGTCCTCGACGGACACGGACACGCCGCCCGTACTTCCCTGCCGCGAGACGCGCTCGATACGCACCGGCGCCGGCGTGCCATTCACGTGGCCGAGCGCCGCACGGCGCGCCTGCAGAGGCTGACCGATGGCGGCCGCAACCTCACGGGCCACCCCGAGGTGCGAGAGGAGGTCGGGACGATTGGCGCCGACATCCACGATGAGCCGCGTGTCGCCGACCGACGGCATGGCGACGAGCAACGGCGTGCCCGGTGCCACGTCCACGTCGAGCTCGAGGATGCCTTCGTGGTCTTCGCCGAGCCCGAGCTCGCGCGCCGAACAGAGCATCCCGTTCGAGACCGCCCCGCGGATCTTTCGTCGCTCGATGGTGAAGCCGGCGGGCATGCGCGTTCCCGTCTTCGCGAAGGGGTAGAGCTTGCCAGCCTGCACGTTGGGCGCGCCACACACGACGTCGAGGAGCTCACCGGTACCGGCGTCCACCTTCGTCACGGAGAGGCGGTCGCTGTCCGGATGGCGCGCGCTTTCCACGACGCGGGCAACGACGAACGGCTCCAGGTCACCGCGCAACGACTCGATCGCGTCGACCGTCGCCGCACGGGAGGTGATGAGGTCCCGAAGCGCGGCCGGGGTGAGGTCGAAGTCGACGAAGTCCTTCAGCCAGGAATAGGAGACGTTCATCGCGCGAGCTGCTCCAGGAACCGCACGTCGGAGTCGTAAAGCAGGCGGATGTCGGGGATGCCGTAGCGCGACAGCGCGATGCGGCCCGGGCCCATGCCGAACGCCCAGCCGGTGTACCGCTCGCTGTCGATCCCGGCGGCATCGAGCACCGCGGGGTGCACCATGCCACTGCCGAGGATCTCGATCCAGCCGGTCCCCTTGCAGGTCGCGCAGCCGGATCCGCCACACACGCCGCACTGCGCGTCCATCTCGGCCGACGGTTCGGTGAACGGAAAGAAGCTCGGGCGGAAGCGCGTGCGCGCGGTGCCGAAGAACCGGCGCGCGAAATGAGTGAGCGTGGCCTTGAGGTCCACGAAGCTCACGCCTTCGTCCACCGCGAGCCCCTCGACCTGCGAGAACGCCGGTGCGTGGGACGGATCGAAGAAATCGCGGCGGTACACGTTCCCTGGCGCGATGATGCGGATGGGCGGTGCCCACCGCTGCAGCGTGCGCACCTGCACGGGCGAGGTATGCGTCCGGAGCAGCGACCCCGGGCCGAGGTAGAGCGTGTCGTGCGCGTCCATGGCCGGATGGTCCGGCGGGAAGTTCAGCGCGCCGAAGTTGTACCACTCCGTTTCGGCCTCGGGGCCTAACGCGACCGTGAAGCCCAGCTCGCGAAAGATCTCCTCGATCTCGCGGATGACGAGCGTGACCGGGTGGCGCCCGCCCTGCCAGTGGTGGCGGGCCGGCATGGTGAGGTCGACGTCCGCGTGCTCGGCGCGACCCCGCCCGGTGGCCTCCCGGTCGCGCAGCGCTTCCTCGAACCGCTGGCGCACGCGGTTGAGCGCGATGCCGGCCTCACGCCGCGCGTCCGGCGGCACAGCGGTGATGGACTTCTGCAGCTGGTCGAGCCGGGCGCGCCAGTCACGCAGCTGGCCTTTCACCGCGTCGATGCGGGTGGCCGGGTCGATCTGCGCGAGTCGCTCGCCGAGCTCGTTCTCGAGCCGTAGCGCGTCGTCGAGGTAATCCTGGAGAGTCACGATGAAAGAAGGTGGTAGCTGAGAGCGGTCGCTGGTGCATGGCGCCGCACCCTCGGTGGCTTGCCCCAAAAGCTACGGCCAATGGCCGACGTCATGGCTGGCCGTCGAGAGCCGCAGATGTAAACGGCGGCAGCCGTGACGCTCGGTCACGCTGCCGCCGCGGCCTCGTACGACGGGGGACGGAACGCCAATCGACGCCGCTACGCCCTCGTCGGTGGGGAACTCACGCCGCAGTGAGCGCCGACCGCGCCTTGTCGACCAGGGCCGTAAACGCCGCTGGATCGTGGACGGCGATGTCGGCGAGGATCTTCCGGTCGACCTCGATGCCGGCCTTCTTGAGGCCGTTCATGAAGACGCTGTAGCTCATGTCGTTCTGGTGCGCGGCGGCGTTGATGCGCGTGATCCAGAGGCGGCGGAAGTCGCGCTTCTTGTTGCGGCGGTCGCGGTACGCATAACGCCAACCGCGCTCGACGGTCTCCTTCGCCGGCTTCCACAGCTTGCTCCGTGCGCCGAACGCACCGCGAGCGGCCTTCATGATCTTCTTCTTGCGCTTCAAGCGCACGACGTTGGACTTGACGCGTGGCATCGGATTTCCTCCCTAGGCGAGAAGCAGCCGCTTGAGGTTCTTGGCTTCTCCATTCGTTTTGACTGTCGTCGCGCGACGCAGTCTGCGCTTCCGCTTGGAGGTCTTCTTGGTGAGGATGTGGCTCTTGAAGGCTTTGTAGCGCTTCACCTTGCCAGTCCCCGTGACCGAGAAGCGCTTCCTCGCGCCTCGGTGACTTTTCATTTTCGGCATAGCACGGACTCGCTCATTTCGGCGTGAGAATCATGGTCATCGACTTCCCTTCCATCTTTGGATCGCTCTCGATCTTCGCCACGTCGGCGAGATCGGCGGCGACCCGGTCGACCACGGCCTTCCCCAGCTCGGGATGCGCGATCTGCCGACCGCGGAACATGAGGGTGACCTTGACCTTGTTACCCTCTCCCAGGAAGCGCCGGGCATGCCGCGTCTTCGTCTCGAAGTCGTGCTCCTCGATCCCAGGGCGGTACTTGACCTCCTTGAGATGGATCACGTGCTGCTTCTTCTTCGCCTGGCGTGCCATCTTGGCCTGTTCGAACTTGAACTTCCCGTAGTCCATGATGCGAACCACGGGAGGCCGCGCCATCGGCGCGACTTCGACCAGATCAAGCCCTTGCTCTTGTGCGGCCGCCAGCGCGGCATCCAGATCCAGAATTCCCAATTGACTGCCGTCCGCCGCGATGACGCGGAGGGGGCTGATCCGAATCTGACGATTGACGCGGACGCGCTTCGTGTTGTCCTGAATAGGTGGTGCTCCGGAGAAGGGGCGGCCAAACACCACACGGTGCCAGCCAAAAAAAATGCGGGCCCCTGAACGGAGTCCGCCTCGCGCTGCCTCGCTCTGAGGTAGCGCGCCTCGAAAACTCCTGTAGCACTCCGTACCAGCAGGAAGGAGGCCAGAGGGTGAGAGCGTCTTCGCTCTACTTACCGCATTGTGAGGCCGAAAGTTAGAAGAGACCTAACAACTCGTCAAGGCTCACCGGCCACTCCATCGGGAAACCAAATGCACGTGGCTGGCCGGTCGCCCCGGACCCGGGCTCGTCGCCGGCGTACCCCACGACCGGCCACTGCGGCACCGACGGCTCGAGACTCGGCTGCCGGGAGCCCCGCGTCGGAAGCTGCGGTGCCCGAGCGGCAACGTCAGGGGGGCGTCAACGCGAACCCCTTTCCGTCCTCATACACGCGCCCGCAGGCCACCACGGCATCGTGCTCGAAGATCACGAGCCACTGCTCGCGGACCGCTCTCCCGAGCATCGCGCGCTTGGTCTCGAGCGTCACAAGGGGCTCGACGTCATAGCCCATGATCCACGGCAGCGGGAGATGCGCGGCCGTAGGCACCAGGTCGGCCGGGTAGAAGGCTCGTTCACCACCCGACTCGATGAGCACCGAGGTGTGAAACGGCGTGTGCCCCGGCGTCGGTACGACGCGAATGCCAGGCACGATCTCGCGCTCGCCGCTCACGAAATCGAAGCGGTTGGCGGCCGCGACCGGCGCGAAGTTGTGCGGGAAGTAGCTGCCCGCGGTTCGCTCGTTGGTGTGCGTCGCATACTCCCACTCGCCCTGCTGCACCACGTACCGCGCGTTCGGGAACGCGAGCCGCGGCGCTCCCCCCGGCTCCGTGAACGTGTTCCCGCCCGCGTGATCGAAGTGCAGATGCGTGTCGATCACGAGCGGGATGTCCTCCGCGCGGACGCCCAGCTCGGCCAGCCCATCCTCGAGCCACGTGCGCCCGTTCGCGCCCGCGTTCTCAATGCCGTAGATGTCGTGAAACTTCGCGTTCTCCTTGTTGCCCGCCCCCGTGTCGACCAGCACCAGCCCCGTCTCGTGCTCGATGAGGAGACAGCGCATGCCGAGCTGGATGCGGTTACGCTCATCGGCCGCGATGCGGCGCTCCCAGAGCGGCTTGGGGACAATCCCGAACATCGCGCCGCCGTCGAGCTTCTGTCCGCCGGCCTGAATGGCGTGCACGCGCAGGCGGCCGACCGTGAGCGTCTGTACGAGCGGAGAGAGTGTAGTCACGCCGTGGTGTCCCGGTCCATGGGCCGCGGAAGCGCGGAGCGCCGGCGGCGCCGGGTGCTACGTGCGCCGGACAGCAACGCGTCGAGCTCGAGCCAGGTGCGACAGCCACGATCGCGCGCATCCGCCAGCAATCGCAGCAGCACGCGCGCGGTCGCGAGCGCGTCACCCGCCGCGCGATGGCGCGCCGCGATCTCGACGCCATAGTAGCGTGCGACGTGGTCGAGCGACCGACGCGGTAGCTGCGGGAGCAGGCGCCGCGCGAGGCGCACGGTACACAGCCGCCGCCCCTCGAGCCGCTCGCCCGTGGCCCGCGCGATCTCGCTGGTGACGAACCGCCAGTCGAACGCCGCGTTATGCGCCACGAACACGTTGCCCCGAAGCACGCCGGCGACGTCGGCCACGATCTCGCGGAACGTCGGTGCGTCCTTCACCATCTCCCAGCTGATGTTCGTGAGCGCCGTGATCATCGGTGGGATCGAGCGCTGCGGGTTCACGAGCGTCTCGTAGACGCGCGTGATCTCGCCACCCTGCACCACCACGGCCGCGATCTCCGTGATCCGGTCGCCGCCATCGGGACGGCCGCCCGTGGTCTCGACGTCCACGACGACGTACGACAGGTCGGCGAGCGGATCGGAGGCGGCGAGCGCCGCCGCGTCGGGCGGCGCCGACCCGGCTGAGGCGCCGAGGTGGCGTGCGGCCGGCACCCGCGTCGGACCGCCTGCCTCCGCCGACAGCGCGGTGCTGGTGGCGGCGGCGACGAGGCGCCACTGCCCGTCGGCCTCGCGCGCGAACTCGTCCCACGGGGCGAGCAGCGCCATGGCCATGTGCTCGGCCACCGACCGCGGGGGTGCGGGGAGTTGGCAGATGTGCGCGACGAGCTCCACCACATCGGATGGTCCGGCCGCAAGGAAGTCGCGCGCGCGCGAAACGAGAAGCTGTTCGGCCGGTCGCAAGCGAAGCCCGGAAGTCATGGGCGCAATATAGGCGGGATGGGCATCGGCGCGATCGCCATGGGCGGGATCGCGGCGACCACGCCCCTATTCCCGATTGGGCTCGCTTCACATAACTTGTGAATGATTTCACAAGCCGGCTCGCCGTGAGACGCATCGCCGATTCCACCGTCAGACGCCTCTCGCTTTACCTGAGGTTCCTCGAGGAGTCCGCGCAACGTGGACTCGTCACGATCTCCAGTGATGAGCTCGCGCGGCGTGGCGGAACGACGTCCGCACAGGTACGCAAGGACCTGTCTTTCTTCGGCTCGTTCGGGAAGCGAGGCCTCGGCTACTCGGTCCCCGAGCTCACGCAGTCGCTCCGCGAGATACTCGGGCTCCGGCGCGACTGGCGAGTCATCATCGTCGGCGCTGGAAAGATCGGCACCGCGCTGGCGCAGTACCGCGGCTTCAAGCAGCGTGGCTTCCGCGTCGTCGCCGTCTACGACCGCGACCCGAAAAAGATCGGGACCCAATGGGACTCGGTCACCGTGCGGGACATGGCGAGCATCGAGCGCGACATCGCCGCCGAGCATCCCGAGATCGCCGTGCTGACCACACCGCCCGAGGAGGCGCAGACGGTCGTGGACCGACTCGTGCGCGCCGGCATACAAGCGGTGCTCAACTTCGCGCCGGTTCAGCTCCAGGTCCCGCCGAGCGTCATGCTCAAGAACGTGAACATGGCGATGGAGCTCGAGGGCCTCTCGTTCGCGCTCACGAACCGCGACCGCTGACGGCGCGCATCGCGCCCGACAGGCGCGCGAAGTCGTGCGGATCGAGCGTCTCGGGCCGGCACTCGGGATCGATCCCTGCCTGCTCGAGCACGCGATCGGCGGTAGCCGCATCCACTTTGCCGACCGTTCGCACCACGCGCCGCATCTGCTTTCTTCGTAGCCCGAACGCGTCCTGCACCAGGGCGCGATATGCGGCTTCGTCGGATTCGGGCACGACGGCATCGGCTCGTGGCGTGATGCGAAGAATCGCCGACTCGACCGACGGTGGCGGTCGGAACGCGCCCGGCGGCACCCGACCGACGATCTCCGCGTGCGCGAACCCCTGCACGTTCACCGAGAGTGCGCCGTACGTGCGCGAGCCCGGTGGCGCGGCAACGCGCTCGGCGACCTCGCGCTGCACGAGATAGACCGCGCGCGCGGGCCTCGGCGGCTCGAGCGCATGGAAGAGAATCGGCGTGGTGATGTAGTACGGAACGTTGCCCGCGAGGAGATAGTCGCCGCCCGCAGCCTCACCGAGCCGCAGGTCGAGCACGTCGCTCTCGATCACCTCCACGTTGCCTGCCGACGCATAACGATCGCGCAGGTAGGGTACGAGATCGCGATCGAGCTCGATGGCGATGACGCGGCCGGCCCGCGCCGCGAGCAGATCCGTCAGCGCGCCGCGCCCCGGCCCGATCTCGATGACCGTGTCGGTGCGTGTCGGCGCGAGCGCGTCGGCGATGCGCTCGAGCACGCGCTGATCGACGAGGAAGTGCTGTCCGAGCCGTTTGCGCGCCCGCGGGAGCTCAGCGCGCGTGCGGGGGTCGCGCGGCCGGAAGTCACCCACTGCTCACTCGCGAACGATCACGAGGGCGAGGTCGTCCGGGCGTGGCGAGTCGCCGACGTGAGCCCGCAGCGCATCGAACACGCGCTCCAGAATCGCCGCCGTCGGTTCGTGACGATTGTTCGCGACGATGTCGAGCACGGGCTGCTCGCCGAGCCGCACGCCGGCTTCGTTCTGCGCGTCGCTCACCCCATCGGTGAACAGCAGCAGCAGGTCCGACCCGGCGTGCCAGGTGCGAGACGCGCCATCGGGGCGACCCGTCGTCATGCCGAGCGGCGGATCGAGCGCTGGCAGGCGCGACACCGTTCCGCCGTCGGAGATGATGAACGCGTGCGGGTGGCCCGTGTTGGCGTAGCGGAGAATCCCCGCGACGGGGTCGATCACGCCATAGAACACGGTGATGAACATCTCGGTCGACTCGAGCTCGTCGCGGAGCGACGCGAGCAGCGCGCTCAGCGTCTCCGCGGCGTCGATCGTCGTCTGCGCGTGGATCGCCGACGCGCTCATGGCGAGCGCCATGATCAGCGCGGCGCGATAGCCATGGCTCGACACGTCGCCGATCATCACGCCGGTGCGGCGGCCCCCGAGCCGGAACAGATGATAGAAGTCCCCACCCACGCTCTCGGCGGGCAGCACGCGCGCCGCCACCTCGGCCTCCGGCGCCACGACCGACGTGTCGGGGAGCAGCTTCATCTGCAGGTCGTGCGCGAGACTCATCTCGTACACGAGCCGCTGCTGATCGATCGATGCGCTCACGAGCCGGGCGTTCTGAATCGCGGTGCCGATCTGCGTCGCGATCGCCTCGACGAGCTTCTGATCGCCGGCGGTGAACGGCTGCCCGGAACGGCGGTCCGAAAGATTCACGACGCCAAGCGGCCGGCTGCCATCGGGACCGGTCCACATGATGGGCACCGACAGCATCGCGCCGCGCCGGTAGAGCCGCTCCTGGTCGCACAGCATCTCGTCGTCCTCGGCGATCATCGACCGGCGCGAGCGGAAGACGGTCGCCGACACGCTACAATCATCGCTCACCGCGATGGACGGCGCGGTTCCCTCGGTCACACCCTGTGCCGCGACCACCTCGAGCGTGTCGGCAACGGGCTCGTGGACGAGAATGGACGCGCGCCTCGCGCCGACGGTCTCCGAGATCTCGTGCAGGATGGTGGCGGCGGCTTCCTCCAACGACACCGTCCGCCCGAGAATCTCGCTCGTGGTGTAGAGCAGGTTGATCTCCTCGTACCGCTCGGCCAGCTCGTTGGCGGCGTGCTCCACCTCGAGCGACGCCTGCAGGTAGTGCGTGACGACGGGCAGCAGGAACTTCAGCCAGGCGCTCGCGGGCGCGGCGCGGTTCGCGCACGGGCCGAGCGCGAGCCACGCGCGACGAGGGCCGGGCAGCGAGGCGACGAGCATGCTGCCGTTCGGCGTGTGCACCTCCACCGGGGGCCCGCCCACCGGAATGAGCTCGACCACTGCCGGCGGATCGCCGGCCGGGGCACCCACTTCGGGGGTGAGCGCGCCACCACCCGGCGGCTGCGTCCAGACGACAGCGCCGCACTGCGTGGCCTCCGTGAACGAGGCGAGCACCGCGCCGAGATCTTTCACGACCGATTGAGCGTCAGTCGCACGACGTTGCGAGCGTCGTCATCGTACCGCTCGACACGATCCATCAGGGACCGCATGAGGAACAGCCCACGGCCGTCCTCGCGCTCGATGTTGTCGGCGCTCGTGGGATCGATGGTGCAGGCATCGAGATCGAACCCGGCGCCTTCGTCGGCGACCTCGAGCACCAGCGCGCTGTCGCTGACGACAGCCCGCACACGCACGTGCTTGTCGCGATTACCGCGGTTGCCGCGCAGGATGGCGTTGGAGAGCGCCTCGGTGAGCGCGACCGGCACGTTCAGCGCGCACTGTCGCGCCGAGAGCGCGAGGTCCCGGCATTCCTGCGTCACCTGCTCGACGAGCGGTTCGATTTCGCGGACATCGCTGGGAATGAGTCGATCGAACGCGACGCGGGCATGGGCGCCACGTTTGCGCTCTCCGCTGTCGGCGGCAGGAGTCATGTAGGATGGGTCATGGAATGAGGCGCAGCGGGGCCTCGACCGCCTCGCTGCGCCTGTGTGCCTGTTGGAAGACCGCCGAAGGCGGTCCGACGTTTCAGAAGCTTTCCAGCGCCCGTTCCCGGGTGTCGGCGATCTGGAACAGGGTGTCGAGCTTCGTGAGCTCGAAGAGGGTCTTGAGATCGTCGTTCAGGTTGGCGAGCCGCAGTTCCCCGCCCTGCTCGCGGATCTTCTTGGACAGCGACACGAGGACGCCGAGCCCCGAGCTGTCGATGTAGCCGGTCTGACTGAAGTCGATGAGGAATTTCTTCTCCCCCTTCTCGAGCTCGTCCAGCACCTTCTGCTTCAGCTCCTGGCGGTTGCCGACGATGAGCTGACCTTCGACGTCCACCACGCAAATCTCTCCCTGCTTCTTGATCGAGAAGCTCATGTCTCCGTTCTCCCAGAGGGCCGATGCTACGCGGGACCGGCACCGCCCGCCTGCAGCGCGGTGATGGCGGCCACGTTGATAATGTCATCGAACGACGCGCCGCGCGAGAGATCGCTGCAGGGGCGAGCGAGCCCTTGCACGATCGGGCCGATCGCTGCCGCGCGCGCGATGCGCTCTACGAGCTTGTACGCGATGTTCCCAGCGTCGAGGGATGGGAACACGAGCACGTTCGCACGCCCCGCCGCGAGGCTCCGCGGAGCTTTTCGGTTCCCGATGGCGGGAATCAGCGCCGCATCGCCTTGCAATTCTCCGTCCACGACGAGCCCGGGCGCTCTCGCGTGGAGCAGTCCGACCGCCTCCCGCACCAGCTCCACCGATGGGCCGGCGCCGCTTCCCGCGGTGGAGAAAGATAGCATGGCCACACAAGGCTCGTCGCCAACGACGCGTCGTCGGTCGGTCGCTGCCGCCAAGGCGATGTCGGCGAGCTGCTCGGCCGTGGGATAGGGCACCACGGCGCAATCGGTGAACGTGAGTACCTCGGCGGCTTCGCCGCGAAAGGGCGGCGTCACCATGTAGAACGCGCTCGATACCGTTCGCACGCCGGGGGCGGGACCGATGAGCCAGAGCGCGGCGCGAAGGACGTCGGCCGTCGTGTAGACGCACCCGGCCACGCAGGCATCGACCTCGCCGTTGCGCACCAACCCGTCGGCGAAGAACAGCGGATGCACCGCGAGGCGGGCCGCGGCAGCCTCGGTCAGCCCCTTGTGTGCGCGCGCGGCCAGGAGCTCGGCGGTCGTGCGAGCGGTGCGCGGGTCATCCCGGGGATCGACCGTCTCGAGGTGGAGCGCGCGCACCGCGGCATGACTGTCCGGGGCGGCGGGATCGAGCACGAGCACGGGTTCGACGATCCGCTCGCGCGCCAGCACCTCGACCGCCGATCGAACGCGGAGGTCGGCGCTTTCCGGGAACACGACGCGTCGCTTGTGACGGGCGGCGCGCGCCCTCACCAGCTCAACGAACGTGGGCGGCACGGTCGGAGCGGCCGCGCCCATCCTCGGCTCACCCACCGTGCAGCTTCGCGCGCAGCGCGTCGGCGACGACCGGGTGCACCAGCCCACTCACGTCACCCCGGAACTTCGCGACCTCGCGGACTAGACTCGAGCTGATGTAGGTCGTTTCGAGCGAGGGCACCATGAACACTGTCTCGAGCGACGGCGCGAGGTGGCGGTTCATCAGGGCCATCTGGAACTCGTACTCGAAGTCGCTGACGGCTCGGAGACCCCGGATGATGAGCCCCGCGCCGATCGACTTCGCGAAGTCGACGAGGAGCCCCTGGAACTGCCGTACCTCCACGCGCGGGTCGTCGCCCGCCGCCGCGCAGATGAACGCGACGCGTTCCTCCACCGTGAACAGCGGCTGCTTGGCGAGGTTGTTCGCCACGGCAACGACGAGGCGATCGACGAAGCCCAGGCTCCGTCGAATGAGGTCCTCGTGGCCACGAGTGATCGGATCGAAGCTGCCGGCGTAGACCGCGGTGCGAGCCATTCGGAGAAGGGACTGGGAAGGGATCAGGGCTGCGGGTCGAGCGACGAGAAGAACGAGATGGCGGTCGAGCCGTAGCGACGCGTGTCGCCCGGCGGCATGTCCTCCTTCAGCGCATGCTCGACGCCCAGCAGGCGGGCGAACGGGACCTCGAGCCAGCGCTCGGCGACGCGCGCGGCAAGGCCGTGCCCGTAGGGTGGGTCGGCGAACGCGACGTCGAACGCGCCGGCCTCGAGGCGCTCCACGAAGCGAAGCGCATCGCCGCGATGCACGGTCAGTGCGTCACCGGCGCCGAGCGCCTCGGCGTTCTCGCGGATGGCCCGCACGCCGGCGGCGCTCACCTCGACGAGATCTGCCGAGGCCGCGCCGCGCGACAGCGCCTCGAGCCCCAGCGCGCCGGAGCCGGCGAACAGGTCGAGCACGCGCGCCCCGACCAGATGAGGCTGCACGATGCTCATCCAGGCCTCGCGCACACGGTCGGCGGTGGGACGGACCCGGGCATCGTTCGGGGCGCGGAGGCGCCGCCCGCGCCAGCGTCCGGCGACGATCCGCATGCCTAACGCGATTCGGGGGGGCCTGCCGCTTCGGGATGCCGCAGGTCGGCCAACCGAAGCTGCAGCTTGCTCTCCCCCTGGTACGTGTCGCGCTCGATTCGGTAGGCGAGGTCGACGGACGTGCCGGTGGTCAGCTCAGCGGCCAGCGCACCCATCCCCCAGCCCAGTGCCTCACGCGCTCCCGCGGCGGTCGCGACGCGAAGCTTCAGCCCGTCGGAACCGACGATGCGGGCGGGCGCGGCAAGGCGAACGCCGCGCGACACGAAGACCGGCGACGGGTTGCCGACGCCGAACGGCTCGAAGTGACGCAGCAGCGTCTCCAAGTCATCCGTCACCTCGTCGATCGAGAGCTCGGCATCGACGCGCAACTCCGGCTGGAGATCCTCGACCCGCAATCGCGCGCGCGCGACGTCGTTGAACCGGTGCGCGAACTCGTCCACGCGCGAGGCGGCGATGGTAACGCCCGCCGCCGCGCGGTGGCCACCGAAGCGCAGGAGCGCATCGCGGCACTCCGAGAGTCCGGCGTGCAGGTCGAACGGCGGCGGGGCGCGCCCCGACCCCTTTCCTTCGTCGCCATCGAGCGCGATGAGGACGGTGGGCCGCCCCGTCTCCTCGACGAGGCGCGCGGCCACGATGCCGATCACCCCCGGGTGCCACCCCTGCTCCGCCAGCACGATGCCGTAGGTGGCATCGAGGTCGAGCGCGTCCACTCGCCGGCGCGCCGTCTCGAGCGTCGAGCGGTCGATGTCCTGCCGGCGGCGGTTCAGCTCCTCGAGCTCGCGCGCGATGCGATTCGCTTCGGCCTCGCGCTCGGAGAGCAACAGCTCCACGCCACGCATCGCCCGGTCCAGCCGCCCCACGGCGTTGAGTCGCGGTGCGAGAATGAATCCGACGCGCCCCGCGGTGAGCGGCTTCCCCTCCAGCCCCGCCGCGCGAATCAGCGCCCGCAGTCCCGGGTGCGGCGACTCCATCATGAGCTTGAGCCCATACCGCGCGAAGATGCGGTTCTCACCGCGCAGCGGCGCCACGTCCGCGATGGTCGCGAGCGCCACGAGGTCGAGCATGTTGTACACGAAGTTCGCGTTCGCGCCGAGGTGCTCGGCGAGCGCGAGCATCAGCTTGAACGCGACGCCCACGGCCGCGAGATCGCGGTCGGGATACTCGGAGCCCGGCCGCTTCGGGTTGAGCACCGCAAGGCAATCGGGAAGCGGGCCGCCGGGGAGGTGGTGGTCGGTGACGATGACGTCGATGCCCGATTCGCAGAGGGCGCGAATGGGTTCGTGGGCACTGGTGCCGCAGTCGCACGTGACCACGAGGCGCGCGCCCTCCTGGCGCGCCGCGCGCACGCCCGCGTCGCTCAGGTCGTAGCCATCCTCGAGGCGACGCGGAATGAACGGCACCGGGCGCGCGCCGAAATATCGCAGCGACCGCGTGAGCAGCGTGGTGGCGCAGATGCCATCCACGTCGTAATCGCCGTGAATGAGCACCGTCTCGCCATCGCGTGCCGCGCGGGCGAGACGCTCGAGCGCGGCCGCCGCGTCAGGCAGCGTGTGTGGCGAGTGCAACCGCTCGAGTCGCGGCCGCAGGAATTCCTTGGCCGGCTCGACGCCGGTGTAGCCGCGAGCCAGCAGCAACTGACAGACGAGCGGCGGCAGGCGCAGCTCGGCCGCGAGCGCCTGCACCGCGACCGGATCGGGAACGGGAGGGAGAACCCAGCGTGGCTTGAGGCGGGGGCGTATGGGCGGCGCGGTCACGTCGTCAAGCTATCGGGCCCCCCGGGGAGCAACAAGCATCACGGCGTTGCGTACAGGAGCACTCCGCACGCTTCACATGTCTCGATCCGCCCCGTGCCGGCCATCATGTTCCGCCGCTGCAGCGGGATCGCGGTGTCGCAATGCCCGCACGACGGTCCTCGCAAGGCGAAGATGGCCTGCTCGCCCTTTCGGCCGCGAATGCGATCGTACTTCGCGAGAATGGGCCTCGGGACGCGCGAGGCCGTTTGCGCGCGCTTGGCACGTGCTTCGGCGAGCAGTCCCTCGATCTCGGCTCGCTCGCGCGCGATGACCTCGCGCTCGGCGGCCTGCTCGGCGTCCTGCGCGTCGAGCGCCTCCCGGTGCGCGGCGATGGCCTTGTGACCGTCGGCGATGCGACGCGCCAATGCCTGGAGCTCCGACTCCTCCTCGATCAGAATCTTTCGCGCCTGCTCGACCTGCGCCATCGCGGCGGTGGCCTCGCGCATGCGCTTCACCGAGTCGAGGTGCGTGAGGTTGCGCTCCTGGCGCTGCTTGTGGTCGGCGAGCCGGCCTTCGAGCTCGCGGTGTTTTCGTTCGTCCGCCGCGGTTCCGGCCTCGGCGGCGGCGAGGTGCTCGGCTACCGCCTTGCGGCGCCGCTCGAGCTCGGCCAGGCGCGGCCCGAGGGCGCGCAGCGTTCTGTCCAGCCCATCGATCACGTCGTCATCGGCCTGCAATGCCAGCAGCGCCTCGAGTTCCTGATGCACTCACATCCTCCCGGTTAGCGTTCGCGCCGCGTGGGGGGCGGCAGCGTGTGGTCGCGTCGCGATGCCGCCCTGCGGCGCGTGGTCCGACGGCCTCTCATGCGCCGCCCCGAAGACGCAGCATGCTCTTGTTGTTCGCATCGAGCTGCGCGAGCAATGCGTTCGATTCTTCACTGTTGCGCGCCGCCGAGATGAGCCGCTTCAGCTCGGCGTTCTGCGCGCGGAGCTCGCGCACACGGAGCTTGGCGAGCGTGTCCCGGTACGTCCGCTCGAGATCGACGATCGACTCCGGCGGATCGCCGAGGATGTCGTCGTACGCCGCGGCCGCCGACGGCGAGAGGGCCTCCGACACGATTTCCGGGCTCGTATCGGCGCCGAGTCGTGCGAGCGTCTCGAAGATCTCGCGGAATCGCGCGTCCTGAAACGTGGCAGGACCGATCTCGGCCTCGGCGGCCGTCTCGAGATACGCGGGGTGCGCGAGAATCACCCTGAGAAGGTACCGCTCGACGGTCGTCGCCGCGCGGTGTGCGAGGTCGTTGTTCTCCGCGCGATGCTCGCCGGTCCGCCGATCGGCCATGCGCATCTGCTCCTGCCGCGCGTCGGGAGCCGGGGCGTGCTGCGGAGGTGCGCTGCCGTGGCTTCGCGCCGCTCGCGCCCCTCCGTCCCCGGCCTCGCGCGCGAGCACGGCGCGATCCACTCCCGATGCCTCGCTGGCCCGAGCGATGTACATGTCGCGCGTGACCGGATCGGCGGTGGCGCGAATGGTCGGCAGGAGGCGATCGATGGCCTGGCGGCGGCGGTGCAGATCAGCGAACCAGCCCTGCCGCTCCAGGATCTGGACCTTGCGGTCGAACACGTCGACCGCACCGTCGATGTGCGTCTCGAGCGCCGCGCGACCATGCCTGTCGACGAACGTGTCCGGGTCCTCTCCCTCCGGCAGAGTCACCACACGAACGGAGACCCCGTGCGCCAACAGCAGGTCACCCGCGCGAAACGTCGCGCGCTGGCCGGCGGTGTCGCTGTCGTACAGGAGAAAAACGTTCTTCGCCTGCCGCGCGATCATCGTCGCCTGCTCTTCGGTGAGCGCCGTGCCCAGCGGCGCGACGACCGATTCGATGCCGGCGAGCACGAGACGCACGACGTCGAAGTAGCCTTCCACCAGCAGCAGCCGCTCATCGCGCCGGATGGCATGCCGCGCCCAGTTGAGGCCGTAGAGCAGCCGCCCCTTCGTGAACGTCTTCGAGTCGGAGGAGTTCAGGTACTTCGGTTCGCCGGGGCCGATGAGTCGCCCTCCGAACCCCGACAGCCGGCCCGAGGCGTCGTAGATGGGGAACATGAGTCGTCCGCGGAACCGCGGGCGCGGCTCATCGGCTTCCTCGCGCTTCACGAGCAGACCGGCGCTGAGCAGCCGTGTATCGTCGAAGCCGAGCGTGTTGAGATAGCCGCGGAGCAACCCGATCTCGCGTGGCGCGAAGCCGAGGCCGAATCGCATCCCGGCCTCGCGCGAGACGTTTCGTTTGGCGAGATACTCGCGGGCGGGCGCCCCGATCTCGTCCTCCCACAGGATCCGCTGGAAGTATTCGGCGGCCGTCGCGTTGAGCTCCCACACGGGCTCGCGCTCGTCCGGGCCCTCACGGCGCGATTCGATCTCGCGGATCTCGATACCGGACTTGTCGGCAACGGCGCGTACCGCCGACGGCCAGTCCATCCCGAGCCGCTTCTGCAGAAAGTTGAAGACGTCGCCGCCGGCGTGGCACACGAAGCAGTAGTACATCCGCTTCTTCGGCGATACGGAGAAGTTGCGGTGCGTGCCCTGGTGAAAGGGACAGGGCCCGCGCCAGTCGGAGCCGACGCGGCGCAGGTTCACGTGCTCGCCGATGATCTGCACGATGTCGGCGGCGTCGCGCACCCGTTCGACGTCCTCGTCGGGGATCACGGGCGCGGGACCTCGCTCATGCGAACTCCGCCACGGTCACGCCGGCGCCGCCCTCGTTCCAGGCGCCGAGCCGAAACGTCTTCACGCGTGTGTCCTTGCGCAGCATCTCGGCCACGCGCGCCCGGAGGGCGCCGGTTCCCTTGCCGTGGATGATGCGGATCGCCTTGAGATCGGCACGCACGGCGGCATCGAGCGCCTGCATCACGATGTCGTCGATGTCACCGACGCGCTGCCCGCGGAGGTCGATCTCGCGCGAGGCGTCCTCGTCCGGCAGGTCGCCCAGGAGCGGCACCGTCTCGCGTTGTCGCGCCTCCTGCTGCGCGGACCGCCGCACGGCCGATGCCGGCACCGTCATCTTCACCGCACCCACGGCGACGACGGCGTCGCCGTCGCGCCGCTCGATCAGGCGGCCCAGGCGGCCGCCGAGCGTCGCGACCTCCACGAGGTCGCCTTCGTTAGGCTCGCCGTCATCAATGACCTCACCGGCGTCGCCGGGCGTCGGGCGGTCGGGGCCGCGGTCCAGCGCGCCCAGCGCCTCGCCGTGCTCGGCGGCGCGCCGCTCGACGCCCTGTCGGGCGAGGCGTGCCTGCTCCTCGAGGTCGGCGGCTCCGGCATCGCGCAGCTCCCGGATGGTCCGCTCGATCTCGGCGCGTGCCTCGAGGAGGTAGCGACGCGCGCCGGCGCGCGACTCCTTCTCGAGCTCCCGCTCGCGGACGCGCACGCGCTGCTCGCGCTCGGAAAGCCGATGCGCTCGCGCGCGCACGGATTCGTCGGCGTTGGCCACCTCACGCTCGCGGCGCGACAGCTCGCCCTCGCGTGCCTCGAGCTCGACGAGCAGGCGATTCACGTCGCGCTCGCCCTGTGGAACACGTTCCTCGGCACGGGCGAGCACATCCTCGCGCAGCCCGAGGCGGCGCGCGATGCTGATGCCATACGAGCGGCCGGGCACCCCCTTGATGAGGCGATACGTCGGCGCGAGCGCCACGGCATCGAACTGCAACGAGGCGTTGACGACACCCGGGACCTCGGTGGCCAGCTCCTTGAGGGCGCCGAGATGGGTCGTGGCGATGGTGAGGGCGCCACGACGCGTCAACTCTTCCAGGATCGCGCCGCCGAGCGCCGCGCCTTCGACCGGGTCGGTGCCCGACCCGAGCTCGTCCACGAGCACGAGTGAGCGCTCGGTGGCGGCGACGAGAATCTCGCCGAGGTTCTTGAGGTGCGCGCTGAACGTCGAGAGACTGGCCTCGATCGACTGCTCGTCGCCGATGTCCGCGAAGATGTTGTCGAACACGGCGACGCGGCTGCCGGCCGCGACCGGCGCCGGCACGCCGGATTGCACGAGCGCGGAGATCAGCGCGATCGACTTGAGGAGCACGGTCTTGCCGCCGGTGTTCGGCCCGGAGACGAGCAGCGTGCGCTCGCCGGCGCTCATCTCGAGGTCGAACGGCACCACGGCCACCCCCTGGGCCAGCAGCAGCGGGTGCCGCCCGTTGCGCACGACAAACCCATCACCCGGTGCCGACAGCTCGGCGTGCGCACACTCGTACGCCATCGCATAACGCGCGCGACCGTAGAGCGAATCGAGCACGACCAGCGCGTCGAGCGACGCCGAGAGCGCCTCGTGCAGCGGACGGATGCGGTCGGTGGCCTCGAGCAGAATGCGATCGACCTCCCGCACCTCCTCGATCTCGAGCTCGCGAATTCGGTTCTGTGCTTCGACCGCGGCCGGCGGCTCGACGAACAGCGTCGCACCCGAGCCCGACGTGTCGTGCACGATGCCACCGATCGCGCTCCGCGCCTCCCGACGAATCGGGATGACGTACCGTCCGTTGCGCACCGTCACCGACATGTCGGACACCTGCTGGTGTGCTTCGAGGCGCGCCATGATTCGCTCGAGCAGTCGCACGAGCTCGGCTTCCGCGCCACGCAGCTCGCGGCGCACGCGCCACAACTGCGGCGATGCGTCGTCGCGCACGCTGCCATCGTCGGCGAGCACGCGCTCGAGCGCAGCCTCTTCCGCTTTCGCGGACACCAGATCGGCCGTGATGGGCGCGAGCACGGCCGTGGCCACGGCGGGCCGTCGAGGATCGCGGAGCCCCTCGGCGGTTCGTCGCGAGGATCGGAGGAGCACGAGCGTCCCGAGGAGCTCGGGCGCCTGGAGCGCCGTACCCGTCACGCGGAGTCGGGCGAGCGACCGAGCCACCTCGGGCACGGCCTCCGGCGCCCATGGTGCGTCCGCGGCGGCCAGCGCGCGCATCGCCATCACACGCGCGTGCTCGCGCTCGATGTGCTCGACATCATCGGACGGGCGGAGATCGCGCACGTGCGCCGCGCCAGCCGCCGACGTCGCGTGACCCGCGACCACGTCGAGCGTGCGCTGAAACTCCAGGACTGCGAGCGCGTGCGCGTTCACCTGCTCCACCATCCCTGAGAAACGAAACGCCCGAACGGGCGGCTGCGACCGCTCGTTCGGGCTCGACTGACCACGGGCGACAGGATCACCCTTGCCTGCTCAGCTCCTCGCGTGCGATCGCGTTGATCGTGCTGCCATCGGCGCGCCCCTTGAACTGCGGCACTACCCGACTCATCACCGCGCCGATGTTCGATGCGCCGCCGTCGATCGCCGCTCGCACCGCCTGCCGGATCTCGGCGTCGCCAGCCTGCGCCGGCAGGTAACGGTCGAGCACTTCGACTTCGGCCGTCTCCTTCGCGACCAGGTCCTCGCGCCCGGCAGAAAGATACATCTCGATCGCCTCGCGGCGGCGCTTGATCGACTTCCGAAGCACGTCGAGGACGTCATCGTCGGAAACCGCGCGCCGCAATTCGAACTCACGGTTCTTCGCGTCGGCGATGGCCGTGCCGAGCACGAGCACCGCCGCCCTGTCCTGCGCCTTGCGCGCGGCGCCGAGGTCCTGCTGGAGCCGCGCGAGCAGCGTGGACATCAGGTGATGCGACTGCGCCGGGTCTTACGCTGCGCGGAGTTCATCTTGCGCTTGCGCCGTTCACTCGGCTTCTCGTAGTGCCGGTGCTTGCGGAAATCCGAGAGGATGCCGGACTTCTCGCACTTCTTTTTGAAGCGCCTCAACGCGCGTTCGAAGTTTTCATCGTCCTGGATGATGACTTCAGACACGGGAGTCGGGATGAATGGGCCGGCCGATTGCCGCCCGGGTGACGTGGTGGTGGAGGCGCATAACTTACCGGCGCCTCTGAGGTTGTGTCAACGTGAGCAAGCATTGGGTGCGCGGCCGGCTACCCCGGTGGCCAGTGCATCGACCGGCCGCCAAGCAGGTGCAGATGCAAGTGGAAGACGGTCTGGCCGGCTGCCGCATTCGTGTTCATCACCGTGCGATAGCCCGTGTCGCTGATGCCTTCGCTGCGCGCGATCTCGGCGGCCATGAGCGACAGGCGGCCGATGGTTTCGGCGTCACGGGCACGGGCCGCGTCGAGCGACGCCACGTGCTCTCTCGGGATCACGACGACGTGCACCGGCGCCTGCGGGTTGATGTCGCGGAACGCCACGGAGTGCTCGTCTTCCGCGACGAGCTTCGCCGGAACCTCTTTCCGCGCGATCCGGCAGAACAGGCAGTCATCAGACATCGATTCGCTCCGGTATGGCCTCGGGTCGAGCCGCGAGCGCGCTCCGTACGACGGCGAGCGCAGCGATGGCGGCAGTCTCGAACCGCAGAACGTTCGCGCCCAGCGACACCGGACGGAACCCCGCGTCCGACACCGATCGCCGCTCGGCGGGCTCGACGCCGCCCTCGGGCCCCACGGCGATCGTGACCGGCACATGGAGCGGCACGTTCGCGATCGGTTCGCCCGACGCGTCGAGCACCAGTCGAGTGCCGTCGTCGGGGAGCGCGAGGATCGCCTGCTCGAGCAGCGCATCCTCGTGGGCTACCGGCAGCCATGGGCTGTGCGACTGCACGAGCGCGGACACCATGCGGGCGTGCACGCGCGCCGCGAACGAGGCGCCCTCCCCGCGCGGGGAGACGCTGCGCGACCGGTGCCAGAGCACCGGCCGCCAGCTCGTGGCCCCCATCTCGGTGCACTTCTCCGCGAGCCAGAGCATGCGGTCCCGATCGGCGATCGGGACCAGCAGGTGCACGGCCGGCACACGCCCGCGATGAGCGACACCGTCGATCGCAACGTCGGCCGCGTGCTTCGCCAACCTAACGATGGCACCGGTGGCCTGGGTGCCGGCCCCGTCGGTCAGATAGATGCGATCGCCGGCGGCGAGCCGGCGCACGCGCATGTGGTGCGCGGCATCCTCCCCGAGCTGCACCGCGCCGCCGGGGGCGAACGGTCCGGCCGCGAAGAACCCGGCTAGCGACGCGAGATCGTCGCGCTCCACCAGATGTCCTCCGCATCCTCATCCTCGATCGCCCAGCCGCCGGCGTCGAGGCGCTCGACCATCATCGCGCGCTCGTCGCGCAGGATGCCGCTCAGAATCGCGCGCCCGCCTGGGCCCAGGGCGCCAGCCATCGCGGGGAGCAGCGCGAGGTGCACGCTCGAGATGATGTTCGCGAGAATCAGATCCACCGGCGCGAGCAGCGGCAGCAGCAGCAACGCGTCGCCTTCCACGACGTGCACCACATCCGCCACGCCGTTCCGCCCGACGTTCTCGACTGCGTTGCCGATGGCGTCGGGGTCGAGCTCCACCGCGGTGACGATCCGTGCGCCGAGCTTCGCGGCCGCGATGGCGAGTACGCCGCTGCCAGCACCGAGGTCAGCGACGCGACTCCCCGGCCGGAGGACCCGCTGCATGAGGCGGGCGACTCCACGCGTCGTCGGGTGATCGCCCGTCCCGAACGCCATGCCCGGGTCCACGATCACCGTGCTGCGGGCATCGAGTCCGGCGGCGAGCCACGGCGGCGCGATGCGCAGCGCGCCAACCACCTGCGTGGAGAGCCGGTCCTTCCAGGCTTCCGACCAATCGACGTCGGGAGCGCGCCCCACCGTGACGCGCGCGTCACCGTCGGCCTCGCGCACCGCGGCCGTCACGCCATCCATGTCGGATTCGGGGGGAAAGTGCGTGACCAGCGCGCTTCCATCCTCGTGCACCCCCTGCGCGCCGGCGGCGAACAGCGCCGCGAGGACCGCGTCGCGCTCAGCTTCCCCGGGCTCCACGCGGACCGAGTGCCAGCTCACGCGCCGAGCGCTTCCTTCATGCGCGTCCAGAACCCTTTCTCGCGCGACTGGGGCACCTTCTGCGTCTCCGCCAGCTTGCGCAGCAGGGCTTCCTCTTCGCGGCTCACGGAATCGGGAGTCCAGAGCTGCACGCGCACGTGGAGGTCGCCAACGCCCGACGCGTTCACACGCGGCAGTCCGCGCCCGCGCACGTTGAACACCTGCCCGCTCTGCGTGCCCGGAGGAATGCGCAACGAGACCGTCGTCGTCACGGCCGGCACCTCGACGTCGGCGCCGAGCACGAGCTGCGGGTACGACACGAGCACCTCGCAGTAGAGATCCTCCCCGTCGCGCTCGAACCGCGGGTCATCGGCCACCTCGAACACGACGAGGATGTCGCCGCGTGGGCCGCCGCGCGGCCCGGCGTTGCCGAGGCCGCGCAGCGTCATGTACTGCCCCGTCGCCACGCCGGGCGGAATCTGCACCGGAATCGTGTGCTCGGCACGCACGCGGCCTTCGCCGCGGCACTTCTTGCACGGCGCCGCGATCACGCTGCCCTCGCCGGCACACGTCGGGCAGGGCGCGACACTGACGAACTGCCCGAAGAACGAGCGCTGGGCGCGCCGCACCTCGCCGGAGCCGCCGCACGTCTGACACCGCTGCGCCGACGTACCCTGCTCGGCGCCGGTCCCTTCACAGCGATCGCACGGGTCGAGCAGCTTCACGGTGAAGCTCTTCTGCACACCCGTCGCGACCTCCTGCAGCGTGAGCTCCGCCGTGAGCTTGATGTCGCTGCCGCTCCGGCTGGCGCCTTGCCGCCGTCCTCCGCCGGCCGCGCCGAACAGGTCGCCGAAGCCGCTGAACGCGCCGAAGTCGCGCATGAAGATCCCGAGGGCTTCCGAGAGGTCGACGTGGTGGAAGCCCGCACCACCGGCGCCACCGCGCAGGCCGGCCTCGCCATAGCGATCGTACGCGGCGCGCTTGTTCGGATCGCGGAGCACGTCGTACGCCTCGGTGATTTCCTTGAACTTCTCTTCGGCGTCGCGCGACCCGTTGTTGCGATCGGGGTGAAACTGCATCGCGAGCTTGCGGTACGCCTTCTTGATGTCGTCGTCCGACGCGGTGTTCGCGACGCCGAGGACGGAGTAATAGTCGGCCATTGAAACGGGAACTGGGTACTGGGAAGCGGGAACAGGTGCTGCAGACTGTCAGCTCCTGACTCAATCAAGCAGGTCGGACACGAGCCTCGAAGTATGCGCGACGATCGCGACGACCTTTTCGTACGGCATGCGCGTCGGTCCGATCACGCCGATGACGCCGGCGAGCGAACCGGCGCGATACTCGGACGTGACGATGGTGAAGTTCTCGAAGCGCGGGTCGCCGTGCTCGTTGCCAATCGTGATGGAAATTCCCGGAGTGACCGGACGGCGCCGGAGCAGCTCGGCGAGATGCTCGTTCGACTCGGTGAGCGCGATGAGGCGGCGCATCTTCTCGCTCGACGAAAACTCCGGCTGCTCGGCCAGCACGGATGCCTGACCGAGCACGAGGCTCTCATCGTTTCTGAGCGGGTCATCGAAGATCGTCTCGCCTTCCTGAAGGAAGATGTTGAGCAGCTCATGCCCGCTCGGGATGGCGTTGGCATCGCGCAACCGCGCGGCGAGCGACGAGCGGATCTCGCGCAGCGTGAGCCCCGCGAGCCGCTCGTTGAGCACGACCGACACTTCGGCCAACGCGTTGTCGGCGATCTGCTCGCTCACCTCGACGAAGATCGTGCGCACCGCGCCGCCCCGAAGCGTCAGGACCAGCACGAGCCGTTCGCTCGACAGTCGAACGAGCTCGAGCCGATGCAGCACGGTCTGATCGAGCCGCGGCCCAACGGCCATCCCGAGCTCCTGCGTCAGCACCGACAGCGTCTGCGCGGCGCGCCGGAGAATGGCCTCGATGGTCGATCCACCGCCGGCGGCGAGCTGCTCGGCGAGGCGGTCGCGGTCGGAGCTCGCGATGGGCGTGACGTGCATGAGCGAATCGACGTACAACCTGTAGGCGATGTCCGTCGGAACGCGGCCAGCGGAGGTGTGTGGGTGATACAGATACCCCTTTTCCTCCAGGTCGCTCATGGTGTTCCGAATGGTCGCCGGAGAGACGCCGAGCCCGAACCGCCGCGAGATGGTGCGCGAGCCGGCGGGCTCCGCCGTCTCGACGTAGCTCTGAATCACGGCCTCGAGTACGCGCCGCTCGCGTTCGGAGAGCTCTTGGAATGCCATAAGTACAAGTATACTAACGACTTCTGTGCATCGTCAAGCTCGCGGCCAGCGAGTCCAGGCGAAGCCATCCGGCGGGGGTGAGGCGTAGCGTCTCCGCGTTCACGGCGCCCCAGCCGGCCTCGACCCACGGGCGCACCAGCGCGAGCTCGTCATCGCGGAGAGCGAGTCCATCGGTCGTTCGGAGACCAAGGTACACCTGTTCGGATACGCGGTTCTCGGGGGTGAGCGTCTCACAGCCGCCAACGGGGTCGCGGTCATCACGTAGCAATCGCATCCAGGCTGCATACTCCCGCTCGTTCCACCGCCGCGTGTGTCCGTCGAAGCCGTGCGCGGCCGGTCCGAAACCGACGTACGACGCGCCGCTCCAGTAACCCCGGTTGTGGCGCGACCACCGACCGCGCTGGCCGAAATTCGATACCTCGTAGTGCTCGTACCCAGCCGTGGCGAGCGCCGCGTCCGCCAGCAGGTATTCGCGCTCGTAGTCGTCCTCACCAGCCTCGACGCTCGTCCCGCGGTCGCGCCAGCGCGCGATCGGCGTATGTGGCTCGACCGTGAGCCCGTACAGCGACACGTGCGGCGGGTCGAGCGCGATCGCGCGCTCGACATCCGCTTCCCAGGCACGCCCGAGCCCATCCGGCAGTGAGAAGATGAGATCGAGCGACCAGTTCTCGATGCCGCCGTCGCGCAGCACTGCCGCGGCCGCTTCCGCACGCGCCGCATCGTGCGTGCGATGCATCCACCGCAATGCTCCGTCGTCGAACGATTGAACGCCGAGCGAGACACGGTTGATGCCGGCCGCTCGCCACGCGGCGACCGCGGCCGGCGACACATCGTCCGGGTTCGCCTCGAGCGTGATCTCGGCCTCGGCCCCCGGTGGAAATCGCGTCGCGATGAGCTCGACCACACGGGCGACTCCGCTCGCGCCGAGCCGCGACGGTGTGCCACCACCGAGGTAGATCGTCTCTACGGCCGTGGGCTCGCCCGCGGGCACCCGCAGCTCCAGCTCGCGGCGCAACGCGTCGACGTACTCGTCCGTCGGCACGCGACTCCGCACGGCGATCGCGAAATCGCAGTACGAGCATCGGCGCGCGCAGAACGGGATGTGAACGTACACGTGTTGCGGTGTCACGGAAGAAAGATACGCCGTCGATCGCGCGACACCGCCGCGGCCGACTATCGCCTGCGCCGCCGAACCTCCCCGCTCACGGTGGCCTCGACGAGCCCCGCGAGCTCGAGCGACGTGAGGGCCGCGAGGGCGCGGTTGGGCGGAAGCGACGTGCGGTCGGTGAGCAGGTCGATCGCCACGGTCCCGTCCGCGAGCGCGTTCCACACGCGCAACTCGTCACCTTGCAGTGCCGGGGCGGGACCGTCTCGACTCGCGCCTGCCGACCCGAAGCCCGCGAGCTCGAGCGCGTCGACCGGCCCGAGGATCGCGTGCGCGCCATCGCGAATGAGGGCGTTGGACTGCGCGCTCTGCGGCGCGTCGATGGGCCCGGGCACCGCACCGACGTCGCGCGCCAGGTCGAGCGCGTGCTCGGCCGTGATCAGCGCGCCGCTTCGCTCGCCAGCCTCCACCACGATCGTCAACCGAGCGAGTGCCGCGATGAGGCGGTTGCGGCGCGGGAACGATCCGGGCTCCGGGGGCGTGCCGCACGGAAACTCGGAGACGAGCAGCCCGCGCTCGCCGATGGTTCGGTGCAGCGCGCGGTGCGCCACGGGGTACGCCACGTCGACACCGGTGCCCAGCACGGCCACCGTCGCGCCCCTGCTCGCGAGCGCGGCGCGGTGGGCGGCGGCGTCGATGCCGCGTGCCATGCCGCTCACCACGCACGCGCCGGCCGCGGCGAGTGCGCCGGCGATTGCCGTGGTGGCCCGCTCGCCGTACGCGGTAGCGCGACGTGTGCCGACGATGGCGACCGTTCGACGCGCCAGCACCTCGAGCTTGCCGACGACGAACAGAAACGGCGGCGGGTCGTAGAGCTCTCGCAGCGGCGCCGGGTAATCGCGATCCTCGAAGAGGATGAGCCGCGCGCCGCACCGCTCACTCTCGGCGATGGCTCGGCGGGCCTCGTCCCGAAGGCGTCCCTGCAGACCCGCGCCGGTCGTGGCGGCGAACGCATGGGCCGCCGAGCCGAACGCTTCGACGCGCTCGCTGTACCGTCTGGGACCGACGCGCGGGGCGAGTGCCAGCGCGAGGGCGTCGACGCGCGCGTCAGGGGAGTTGGGCCGTTCCCTCACGGTTGTCGGCCGACCGCCGCATGCCGAGGAGCTGGCGCCACCAGCCGGCGAGTAGCGCGTCGAGACCGGTGCGCGCGGCGGCGCTGATGGCGTAGGAGCCGAACGCATCGGGAGCCTCGATGGGGGGGACGAAATCCTCGCCTAACAAGTCCATCTTCGTGAACACGACGGCGTGGGGCTTGCGCGCGAGCTCGGGCGAGTAGGCCGCCACCTCGCGCCGCAGGTCGTCGTACTCCTGCTGCCAGTCCATGGCGTCGATCGGAATGAGAAACGCCAGGACCCGCGTGCGCTCGACGTGCCGGAGAAACTGCAGGCCGAGCCCCTTCCCTTCGTGCGCTCCCTCGATGATGCCCGGGATGTCGGCGACCACGAACGTGCGCGAGTCGGAGAGCTGGACGACGCCGAGGTTCGGCGACAGCGTGGTGAACGGGTAGTCGGCGATCTTGGGGCGGGCCGCCGAGATGACCGACAGCAACGTGGACTTGCCGGCGTTAGGCTTCCCGACGAGGCCGACGTCGGCGATGAGCTTGAGCTCGAGCTCCAGGACGCGCTGCTCGCCTTCCTCCCCCGGCTGCCACTCGCGCGGCGACTGATGTGTGGAGGTCGCGAAAAACGCATTGCCCCTGCCGCCGCGTCCGCCGCGGGCGACGACGATCTCGTCGCCGTGGGCCAACACCTCCCCGAGCACCGCACCGCCCAGCTCGCGCACCACGGTGCCCGGCGGTACCGGCAGCACGACGTCGTGCCCGGAGCGGCCGGTCTTGTTGGACCCCATCCCATGTTCGCCGCGCTCGGCCGTCCAGCTATCGCGGTACGTGTAGTCCAGCAGCGTGGACAGGTTGTCGTCCGCGCGAACGATGACGTTCCCCCCGCGACCGCCGTCGCCGCCATCCGGGCCGCCCATGGGGACGAACTTCTCGCGCCGGAACGAGCTCGCGCCCGACCCGCCCGTACCTGCCTCGACGCGTACGACGACTCGATCGATGAACATCGTTACCTGGCCCCGCGTGTGATCATCGACCGAGCACTCGTGTGAACAGTTGGTGATAGCGCCGTGTGTCATCGCTACCCAGCACGTCAGCCACGGCGTCGAGTGTCGCCCGCACCTCGGCGGGCGACGCGCCGGCGTGCAGCGCCCCATAGAGATGCGAGTGCAACTGCCGGTCCTGCCGGGCCAGCGCGCACGCGCTCACGATACAGAGTTCCCGCAATCGCAGGTCGAGCGCCGGGCGCGACAGCACCTTGCCGTATCCGTCGACGACCATCCACGCGTCGAGCGCCGGATGGAGGTGACGAATGTTGTGGCGGAGCCGTTCGTAGAAGCGACCGTACACGGTCGCGCACGTCGCCTCGCCCTGCGCGCGCCACTCGGCCGCATGCTCGAAATGCTCTCCCTCGTCAGTGTCCGGCGCGCTGCGGCCCGAAATGCGGCGCCATTCGCGCGCCGCGTTCAGCGCCCGCGGAAAGCCGGCGAACAGATACGACTGCAGCACCACTTCTTCGATCCACTCCGGCCGGCACGTGGCGGCCGCCTGCGACAGGGCGACGCGCAGTTGCGGTTCGGTACCGGCCGTGATGATGCCGGCGACCCGCACCAGCGCGATCGTCTCGTCGTCGAGCACGCTGCCGGCCGTCAGGGTATCACCGATGTCGGTGGGCCGCGTCATCGGAGCGTCGAACGTCGCATCGATTCGTTGCCGAGCGCCGGAGGCGCGGCGCCCACGGACGCATCACGCATCGATCGGCAGCACTTCGCCTACGACCTCGCCGCGCGTGTTCCGAACGCGCGTGCGCGCATACTCGGCGAGCCGGGGCGGTAGCCGATCGGGGAGCGCGCCCAGGTGCTGCAACAGACGTAACACCGCGGGATACTGCGCGCGCGTCGCCCCGTCCTCGACTTTCACCGTGAACCCGATGCCCTGGTCCATGATCGCGCCGCTGTGCACCCCCTCGGCGCCCACTTTCGAGATCACGCGGCCGTCCGTCTCTTCGACGACGACGGAGTCGAACCGATCGGTGCCGCCGAACAGGAACGGGTGCGTCGTGATCGCGCGCGTGACGCGCGCCGGGAGCTCGTCACCACGGACCGAGGTCGCGGCCAGCCGCGCGTAGGCCCGCGCCATGGCCTCGAGCGGCAGCCCGAACACGACGACGCCGCACCCGTCCACGGCGCGGAGGATCCGCTCCGCCGCGACGTCGGTCCAGCGGGCGATCTCCATGAGCGTCGCCGTCTGCACCGGATGCTGCTCGCGCTCGTACCCCTCGAGCGACCAGCCGCCGAAGTGGGCGCGCGCCAGCATGGCGGCGTGCTTTCCCGAGCAGTTGTTGTGGAGACGCGTGGGCCGCGCCCCGGAGTCGCGGATGATGCGGGCACCGCGCGGCGAGAGCGGCTCGTGCGGCCCACAGGCGAGATCGCCCTCCTCGAGGCCCAGGTCGCGCAGCATCGATTCCGCGACGGCGACGTGCTCGGGTTCGCCGCCGTGCGACGCACACGCGAGCGCGAGCTCGTCGTCCCCCCAGCCCACCTCGTCGAAGCCGCCGCACGCCAGCAGCGGCATCACCTGAAACGGCTTCGCGCACGACCGCCACATGGTCACCGTGGCCGGCTCTCGCGCCGCGCCCACGAGCGCGCCACGCGAATCGACGACAGCCGCGTGCACGCGGTGACGCGACTCGACGCCGCTACCGCGGGTGACGACGACGTCGAGATCGAATTGGCGCATCGATGCGGACGGAAGGTGAACTCGGCGGCGCGCCACCGCGCGCCTCACCGACCACTCGGACCGAATTATGGTACGGACGCCAGCAGCCGGCAGTACAAGATAACCAGTCCTCGCGACGATCTGTCAGCCGGGCCGACGCAACGTGACGAGGATGCCGCCGAGAATGAGCGCGCCGCCCACGAGCGTGGCGGCCGTCGGCACCTCCGCGATGCCGGGAAGCACGGCCGCGAGCACCGTGGCGCCCACCGGCTCGCCGAGCACCGTCAGGTTGACGACGTACGCCGGCAGGTAACCGAGGGCCCAGTTCATGCCGGTGTGGCCGAGGAGCATCGGCCCCGCCGCGAGCGCGGCGAAGATGGCGATCTCTCGGGGCGGCTGCGGCGTGAGTGGAACCGCCACGACGGCCGCGAGGGCGAGCAGCGTGACCAGACACGCGCCGTACACGAGTCCAACGTATGGCCAGATCGACAGCCGCGCGCGCAGACGGCGACCGGCCAGGTAGTAGCCCGCGGCGGTCACGGCGCCCACGAGTGCGAGCAGGTCGCCGGCGATGGCGTTGCGCCCGCCCCCGGCGCTGGCTACGCCGGCGTCACCGAGCCCGACGACGAGCGCACCGACGACCGCGATTGCGATACCCAGGATCTGCGCGCGCGCCGGCGCTTCGCGAAGCCAGAGCGCGGAGCCGGCCGCGACGAACACGGGCTGGAGATTCACGAGCACGACCGACGCCGCGACGCTCGTGAGCTGGAGCGAGGCATTCCACGACCAGAAATGGAGGGCGAGCAGGACACCGGCGCCGAGCGCCAGCGCCAGGTCGCGTCGCGACAGCGCGCGCCATTCACGCCACCCGCCGCTCGCCGCGAGGATCCCGGCGATGACGGCGACGGAGAAGCCGAGCCGCCACACGGCGATGACCAGCGGGTGCGCGTTCGAGAGCCGCACGAGCGGCCCGGCGAACGAGATGCCGGTGACGGCGGCGAGGAGGACGAGAGCGGGAGAGATGGGGCGAGGGCTGGGGCCGAGGGCTGCGGGCTGGGGACTGCCTCGGGACGTTCCTCCACGGCGGATCGAGCGAGGTGGCGGGCAATATACCCGCGACGGTCAACGGCGAGCAGCGCCATCCGCCGCCCGCCGTGACTCCAGCCCCGACCTCCGGCGCCGAGCCGTGGCGGCTCAGAAGACCTTGATCATTCCCTTCGTGTACTTCCCCGGGTTCTTCCGCACGTCGGCGAGGATGGCGTTGAGGTCCGTGATGCTCTTCACGAGCTGCTCGTAAAGCCGCTGATCGGTGAGCAGCTTGGACGCGAGGCCGTCGCCATGGGTGAGCTGTCGCACGAGCGAATCGGCGCCGCTGGTGATCCCCACGAGGTGCGTGTAGAGCGAATCGTCGGCGAGGAGCTTGCCGAGCGTCCCGTCCTGCGCGCGCATCTGCCGCACGAGCGTGTCCACCGAGCCGATCATCCCGTTCAGGTTCTGATACAGCGCCGGGTCATCGAGCAGCTTCGCGAAGCTCCCGTTAGGCACCTGGAGGCGGGTGATGAGGGCGTTGGCGCGCGCGAGCGTGCCGTTGAGCTCGTCGTACAGCGACCGGTTCACGAGCAGCTGGCCGACGGTGCCTTCGCCGCGCGCGAGCCCGCCGGTGATGCCGCGGAGGTCGTGCGTCAGCGCCACCATGTCCGACACGGCACCGCTCGCCTGCAGGAGCACCGTCTCGTAGTCGAGCGCCGGCTCGACCTGGAGCGTGTCGTTCGGCGGCAACACCGCGTAGCGCGGCGTGCCCGGCGAGATGTCGAGGATCTTGTCGCCGAGGAGGCCTAACGTGCGGAGCCGGGCGCGCGAGTCCTCGCGCACCTGCTCCCGCAGCGCCTCGTCGATCTCGACCTCGACGCGCAGGTTGCGCGTCGTGTCGCCGTCGGGCGGGAGGAATTCGATCGCCGCCACGGTGCCGGCGAGCTGCCCGGCCACCGTCACCGACCCCCCGACCCGCAGCCCGTTGGCGCTCGGCAACAGGGCAATCAGCCGATAGCGCTTCGAGAACAGGTTCGCCGCCTCGCCGAGCTTGACGACGGCGATGGTGAGGATCGCGAGAGCGACGACGATCATCCCGCCGACCTTGAGCTGTTCCCACGTGATGAAGGTGGCGCGCTTCATGGCTCAGTAGCCTCCGAGGAAATCGCGGATGTAGCGATCGTCGCTGACGGTCATCTCTTCGGGGGTGCCGAAGAAGCGAACGGTCCGATCGGCGAGCAGCGCGATGTGCGTCGCCATGCGGAACGACGCGCGGATGTCGTGCGAGACGACGATGCTGGTCACATTGAGCTCGCGCTGGAGCTTCATGATCAGCCGGGTGATCGTGCCGGTGGTGAGCGGGTCGAGCCCCGAGGTGGGCTCGTCGTAGAGCATGATCTCGGCGTTGTTCGCCATGCCGCGCGCGATCCCCACCCGCTTCTTCATGCCGCCCGAGAGCTCGGCGGGGAGCTTGCCCATGACCTCGTCGGCCTCGAGATCCACGAACTCGAGCTTCTCGCGCACGCGTTGCTCGATGGCGTCCTCGTCGAGGTCCGTGTGTTCTCGCAGCGGGTACGCCACGTTCTCGAACACCGTCATGGAGTCGAACAGCGCCGCGCTCTGGAAGACCATCCCCATTTTCTGCCGCACGACCAGCGCCTCGGTGAACGAGAGGTCGGCAACGTCGGCGCCGTTCACGTACACGCGGCCGCTGTCGGGCTGCAGGAGCCGCAGGATCAGCTTCAGGACGGTGGACTTCCCGGTGCCGGACTCACCGACGATGACGAGCGTCTCGCCGGGGAACGCCGCGAAGGAGATCTCCTCGAGCACTGGCTGGTCGAACGCGAGGTACACGCGCTCCAGCTCGATGACCGCGCCGTCGAGCGGCCCAGGATCTTCGGGGCGCGGGCGGGCCTCGGTCTCCTCCCTCGACAACTCGTTCTGAATGACGGAGCGGACGCGCATCTCCTCCTTGTGGCGGATGACGTCATCCGCGCGCCGCCCGCTCGCGGCGCCGCTCTCGTCGGGCGACGCGTGGTGCTCGTCGTCCACGGCGTCGGCAGGCGACGTACCGCCGGCGCCACCATCGCGATCGATCATGGCGCGACCAGCAAGGACAGGAGAATCTGCGTGAGGAAGTAGTCGAGCACGAGGATGAGGATGCTCGATGCCACGACCGTTCGCGTGGTGCTGATGCCGACGCCCTCGGTGCCGCCCGACGTGCTCAGCCCGAAGTAGCAGGCGGTGATCGCGATGACGCCGCCAAAGACGAACGGCTTCGAGAGTCCCTGCACGAAGTCGTTGGGAATGAAGCGAAACACGAAGCCATCGGACGCGATCTGCTCCCAGACGGTGCGCCAGTACAGGCTCGACGGCACGTCGAGGTAGAACTGGGCGATCAGGTTACCGCCCACAATGCCGACGAAATCGTTGATGACCGTGAGCACCGGCAGCATGATCAATGCGGCGAGCACGCGCGGCGTGACGAGCTTCTTGATCGGATCCGTGCCGAGCGTGTTCAGCGCGTCGATCTGCTCGGTGACTTTCATGGAACCGAGCTGCGCGGCGATGCCGGAGCCCACGCGCCCGGCCACCATCAGGCCGGCGAGCACCGGTCCCAGCTCGCGGATCATCGAGGCCGAAACGAGGCGCCCCATGTACATCGAGGCGCCGAAGGTCTGCAACTGTACCGCCGATTGCAGCGCCAGCACCATCCCGGTAAAGAACCCTGTGAGGATCACGATTCCCAGCGATTGCACGCCGATCGCGTCCATCTGCTGTACCAGATCCCCGCCGTAGAACGGGCGGGCGAAGATGAAACGCAAGGAGGTCCAGGCCAGGAGGAAGTAATCCTGAAGCGCGCGGACCTTCCGTTTCGCCGCGTCGTTGAGCCGATCGAGAAATGGAGGCAAGAAGTTGAGCGTGGACGGTCGTGCGAGGCCGTGCCGCGACTTGCTGCTGAGAGGGCAAGGCGCGTGCCGACTGCGGCTGGGCCCGTTGACCGTTGATGGTCGCGGCGCCTAGCTTGCCGCGCATGTCGTCTCCCACCCCGCCATCGGCGCCGCCGCTCATCGCGCGCGACCGGCTCGATTCCCTGCTCCGCGCGGCGCGCGGTCGGTGCGTCGCCATCGTCGGCGATGCGATGCTCGATGTCTACCTGCGTGGCGATGTCGAACGCATCTCGCCGGAGGCGCCGGTGCCGGTGGTGCGCGTCCGCGAGCGCAAACATGCGTTGGGCGGCGCGGCGAACGTGGCGCAGAACGTGGCCGCGGCCGGCGCCGAGTGCGTCCTGGTGGCGGCGGTGGGCGATGACGAGCCGGGACGTACACTGCGGCAGATGCTCGCCGAGGTCCAGCGGGATGCGAGCTCCCTGGTGGCCGTCGCGCGACCCACGACGCGCAAGACGCGCGTGCTGGCCCGCGCGCAGCAGGTGGTTCGCTTCGACGAAGAGGATGACGGCGACCTCGATGGTGACGAGTCCGAGCGTCTGCTCGGCGCGGTCGCGGCGGCCGTCGGGCGGGCCGACGCGCTCGTGCTGGAGGACTACAACAAGGGCGTGCTCGTGCCGCGCGTGATCGAGGGGGCGATCGCGCTCGCGCGCGCGCGTGGGATTCCGATCGTGGTCGATCCCAAGTATCGGAACTTCTTCTGCTATCGTGGGGCGACGGTGTTCAAGCCGAACCGCCGCGAGCTCGAGGCGGCGATGGGCGCGGCGGTGGACCTCGAGCACCCCGAGGCATTGCCCGCGACGTTCGAGCGGCTCGGCGTCGAGCACCTGCTGCTCACGCTGGGGGAGCGCGGGATGGCGCTCATTGCGGCGGACGGCGTGATTCGGCGCATCCCGACGACGGCGCGTGACGTGTACGACGTGGTGGGTGCGGGCGACACGGTGACGGCGTATCTCGCGACGTCCCTGGCGGCGGGAGCGACGGCGTACGAAGCCGCGGTGGTGGCGAACTACGCGGCCGGGGTGGAGGTCGGGAAGCTCGGGGCGGCGACGGTGACGCCTGACGAGATCCGCGAGGCGTACGAGGCGCACTGCGGGTAGCGGGGCTCGGGGCCCGCTTGCCGTGCCACGGGGCGCTAGTATCTTGCGGTCGTTCGGGCCCTTAGCTCAGCCGGTTAGAGCAGCGGACTCATAATCCGACGGTCGCAGGTTCGAGCCCTGCAGGGCCCATTTGGCGGCGTCATCGCTCCGCTGCGGGGGTGGTCTGCGACGCGCTCGCCGATTAGACTTCCGCGCTCGCTCGACGGCAGCCCCTGCGTCTCGTCCGAGCGATCCAGGTCGCGTAGCTCAGCCGGTTAGAGCGCTGGTCTCACATACCAGAGGTCCGGGGTTCGAGTCCCTGCGCGACCATGTAGAACTCGCTGCGTAGCACGCACCGCGAATCCGACGGCGGCCGGCTCCCTAGGAGCCGGCCGCCGTTCGACTTTTCGTCCGCCCCCAATTGATGAGCGGCACGGAACTTGGATGTCGGTTTCCCGATGCGTTCCAGCCGGCTCCTCAAGCCTCGCTACGTCGCCGATCGCGTTCGTCTGGCGGTGCACCAGCGGCTGCACCCCGACGCGCCATGGCTCACGGCCGAGGCCACCGCGCTGCTCGAGCGGTGGCTGGGGCCGCATCACGTCGGCATCGAATGGGGGTCGGGACGAAGCACGCGCTGGTTCGCCCGACGCGTGAGGCACCTCCTGAGCGTCGAGCACGACGCCCGATGGCACGCGGCCGTCTCGTCACAGCTCGCCGGCGAGGGACTCACGAACGTCGATTACCGGCTGTTGCCATGCGAGCCGGAACGTGTCGAGACCCCCGAGTGGATCGCCGCGATGTTCGCGTCCCCCTACGTGCGCGCCGTCGATGCGTTCGCACCCGGCTCGCTCCACTTCGCGCTCGTGGACGGCATGTATCGGAGTGCCTGCGCGCTCGCCGTGCTCCCGAAGCTGCATGCCGGTGCGCTGCTCATCGTGGACAACATCAACTGGTTTCTGCCGTCGGCCAGTCGGGCGCCGAGCTCGCGCGCGATGATCGACGCTCCGCTCTCGCCGACGTGGGGCGAGTTCGCCGAGGCCGTCGCCGGCTGGGATCGGCAGTGGACGCAGAACGGCGTAGCCGACACGGCGATCTGGGTGGCGCCGTGAGCGCGTGGCTCGCCAACGCGCCGCGCGCGCCCTGAAGGGAGCCCACATGGGTTGGAAGCACAGCATCGCCACGCGGCTCTTCTCGCGGCAGTTCGTCCAGGCACTCCGGAGCGAGAGCCAGATGCAGTCCGCTCGGCTCCGCTGCCTGGCGCCCGCGAACCGGCGTCACGTGCGCGCGCTGCGACACGCCCGCGGGCTCGCGCTCAACCTCGGTGCCGGCTTTCATCGCGAGCCGGGCTGGACGCCCATCGACCTCATGGTCGCGCCCCCGGACGGCATCCGCTGGGACGTGCGCTGGGGGCTCCCGCTCGACGGCGGAAGCGTGCGGCGCATTCACTGTGAGCACTTCTTCGAGCACCTGCGGTTCCCCGACGAAGTGATGCCGGTGCTTGCCGACTGCCTCCGCGTGCTCGAGCCAGGCGGCGAGCTCCGTATCATCGTTCCCGATGCGGGTCGCTACATCGCGGCCTACGCCACGCGTGACGCGGCCTTCTTCGACGCCATGCGGCGGCTGGGCGGCGCGGCGGAGCCGTTCGAGACCGACGTCGAGATCGTGAACCAGGCGTTCCGCATGGGCGGCGACCACCAGTTCGCCTGGGACCTCACCGTCATGCGGCGGCGACTCGAGCAGGTGGGATTCGAGCGGGTCGAAGACACGGGCTACGATCCCGCACGGTTCATCGACCAGGCCGATGAGTGGCGCCGCCGCGAGTCGCTCTACGTGGTGGCCTACAAGCCGCGCGTGCCGGCCGCGTCGCCCACCCCCGCACGCGCCGAGGCCGCCGGCGTGGCTTGAGCGCCTAACGGTACGGCCTGCATCGCCTCACGCCGCGCGAGGGCGAGATCGGCATCGACCATCAGCCGCACCAGCTCGCCGAAGCTCGTGCGCGGCTCCCACCCCAGCACGCGCCGCGCCTTGCTCGCGTCGCCCAGCAGCAGGTCCACTTCCGCGGGGCGGAAGTAGCGCGGGTCGATCTCCACGTGCGCGCGCCAGTCGAGGTCGAGGCACGCGGCCGCGGCGTCGAGGAACTCCTCGACGGAACGTGTCTCGCCCGTGGCGATCACGTAGTCATCGGCCTGCTCCTGCTGCAGCATCAGCCACATCGCCTCGACGTAGTCGCCGGCGAATCCCCAGTCGCGCCGAGCGTCGAGGTTGCCGAGGTACAGCTTGTCCTGCAACCCGAGCTTGATGCGCGTCAGGCCGCGCGTGATCTTGCGCGTCACGAACGTCTCGCCGCGGCGCGGGCTCTCGTGGTTGAACAGGATGCCGCACGACGCGTGCAGCCCGTAGCTCTCGCGATAGTTCACGGTGGCATAGTGCGCGAACACCTTCGCGCACGCGTACGGCGACCGCGGATGGAACGGCGTGCGCTCGGTCTGCGGCGTCTCCACCACCTTGCCGTACATCTCGCTCGACGACGCCTGGTAGAACCGCGGCGCCATGCCGAGGTTGCGCATCGCCTCGAGCAGCCGCAGCGTGCCCACCGCGGTGACCTCGACCGTGTATTCGGGCACCTCGAAGCTCACGCGCACGTGACTCTGCGCGCCGAGGTTGTAGACCTCGTCGGGCTCCACCGTGGCCAGCACGCGCTGCAACGACGACGCGTCGTTGAGATCGCCGTAGTGGAGGCGCAACCGCGCGCCGGGCTCGTGCGTGTCGGCGTAGATGTGCTCGATGCGGGCCGTGCTGAACGAGCTCGTACGGCGGATGATGCCATGAACCTCGTACCCTTTCGCGAGCAGGAGCTCGGCGAGGTACGACCCGTCCTGCCCGGTGACTCCGGTGATCAGCGCTTTCGGCATGAAGTGGATGATGGGGGACTCGACGACCGCGGTCGCTCGGGCGCCGGCGGCTCGCGCCGCCACGCCCCGTGCGTCGACGGCCCGCTGTCGGGCTGACGCTCGTACCACGCGATGGTCCGACGGAGACCGTGCTCGAGCGGCGTCGTGGCGTGGAAGCCGAACGCCTGCTCGGCGCGCGAGACGTCGAGCGAGCGCCGCGGCTGGCCGTCTGGCAGCGACGGGTTAAATGTGAGACGCCCCCCGAACCCACACAAGCTCGCGATGAGCTGCGCCAGCTCGGCGATGCGGATCTCCGATCCGGCGCCGACGTTCACCGGCTCGCGGGCGTCGTACCGCTCCGCCGCGAGCGCGATCGCTCGCGCGCAATCCTCGACGTACAGGAATTCGCGAGACGCACGCCCCGTCCCCCACACCTCCACCGCTGCCGCGCCGGTGCGGCGCGCGTCGACCATCTTCCGAATGAGTGCCGGAATCACGTGCGAGCGTGCCGGGTCGAAGGTGTCTCGCGGCCCGTACAGGCTCCAGAACGAGGTGTCGGCGGGGGTACGCCCGGCCGGCGACGGCATGGAGGCGCGGCTCAGTTCGCGGCCGCCGGTGGGTCCACCGCGGTCACGCGAGCGTCGCCGCCGCGCAGCCGGACCGTGCGCGTTAGGCGCGGCTCGTGCTGCTCGCGGTACACCCACGCGGCCTGCACCACGCTCTCGAACGCGGCACAGCCCAACCGGTGCTCGTAGCGCTCCAGGAACGCGTGCCGCCCCCGCGCGCCGAGCACCGCCGCGACCGCCGGCACGTCGGCCCAGGTCCGGAGCACCGTGGCGAGCCGCGCGCCCGCGGGAACCGCGCCACCGTCCGCCGGGTCGACGACCACGCCGCAGCGCGCCTCGCGAATGGCATCGGCGGTCTCGCACGCCGTGGGGCCGACGAACAGGACCGGACGGGCCGCGGCCATCGCGCCGTACAGCTTGCTCGGCACCGAGATGCCGGCGAACGCGTGCCGCAACGAGATGAGGTGCACGTCCGCGACTGACAGCGAATGCGAGAGTAGCTCGCGCGGAAAGTAGTCGTGGTACGCGAAGTTCTTCATCCGCTCGCGCGCCGCGAACGCTTCCACATCGGCGCGGCGCGGGCCGCCGCCCACGAACAGGAAGAAGATCCGCGGGTCGTCGCGAAGCTCCCTCATCGCCTCGAAGATCGCGTCGAAGTCGTGGACGATGCCGGCGTTTCCGGAGTACATCACGACGAACCGGTCCTCGATCGCGAGATGCCGCGCGAGCGGGCTCACCCCGCGGGCAACGTTGGCGTCGCGGCGGCCGCCCCAGACGTGCACGGTGTGCACGCGCGCCGGCGAGACGCCCTTCTGCAACACGCGCTGCCGCATGTGCGAGCCGAGGTCCACCACGAAGTCAGCACTGCGGTACGCGCTCGCATCGAGTCGCGCGAGCAGTCGGCTGGCCAACGACCGCTCGCGAAGCATGCCGGCGGCGATCTCCGCTTCGGGGTGCAGGTCCATCGACCAGATGGCGTACCGCTGTCCGCGGACCGCGCGCGCGACGCGCCCGATCAGCCCGATGAGTGGAGGCGTGGTGAGGAAGACGACACCATCGTACCGTCGGCCCACCAACAGCGTGAGCAACACCGCGACGTAGAACGACGCGTAATCGAGCAGGCGACCGACGTGCGTACCGCGCCCGAAACCGGTGGCGGCCAGGCGGCGGACGCGAACGCCGTTCAACACCTCCCGGGCCGGCGCGTCGAGGTGCCCGGGGCCGTAGTGCGTACGACTCGCCAGCACCTCGACGTCGTACCCGTCACTCGCGAGATGCTCTGCGAGGTCGGCGAGACACTGCCCGGTCGCGGCGACATCGGGCGCGTAGTGCTGATTCACGAAAAGAAGCGAGACCTTCGTCGGTCCATCCATCGTCTGCTCACCGGACGGTTCGCGACGATGCTGGTGCACGTCGTGCGCCACACGCCGTTCCGTCAGCGGGTCACGCCGGCCACGGCGCCCTGCTCCGCCGGCTGGCGCCGCACGATTGTGTTGTGCATCACAATGGCGTCCATGCTCGTGCGCATGAAGCAGTCGAGGGCCTGCTCGGGTGTGTCGACGATCGGTTCGTTCTCGTTGAAGCTCGTGTTCAGTACCACCGGTACGCCGGTGAGGCGCTCGAACTCCTTGATGAGCGTGTAGTAGGTCGGATTCGTGGTCGCGCTCACCGTCTGCAACCGTCCACTCCCGTCCACGTGGGTCACGGCGGGGATCACCGCGCGCTTCTCGGGGCGAACGGGGTACACCTGCTGCATGAACGGGTCGGCGGCCGCGCCCTCGAAGAAATCGTGCAGGGCCTCCTCCGCGATGGACGGCGCGAACGGCCGGAATCGCTCGCGGAACTTGATCTTCGCGTTGATCAACTCGCGGACGTCGGCTCGACGGGGGTCGGCGAGGATGCTGCGATTGCCCAGCGCGCGCGCCCCCCACTCCATGCGGCCCTGATACCATCCGACGACCTGCCCCGCGGCGACGAGCGCCGCGGCGACGCGCGCCGCATCGGCCGGCGTGTCGCACCGCTCGATCGCATACGACCAGCTGTCGTCGGCGACTGGTATCGCGGCGACCACCGGGTCGACGTCGTGCGCGGTACCCCAGTAGCCATGCTCCATCACGAACGCGCGGTCACACCCGAGCACCTCGTGCCACACGACGCAGGCGGCGCCGAGCGCCGTGCCGTTGTCGCCGGCCGCGGGCTGGATGTACACGGAACGGAACGGCGTTCGATGCCGCACCTTCCCGTTGGCGACACTGTTCATGGCGCAGCCACCCGCCAGGCATAACGAGTCGACACGCGTCCGCTCCCAGAGGGCGTTCAACACGTGCATCGCGCACTCCTCGTAGACGATCTGCAGCGAGTGCGCGATGTCCTCCTCACGCTCGGTGAGCGGTGCCGATGGTGGGCGAGGCTCGCCCAGGAGCTCGAGCATGCGATCGCTGTAGACCCGGCCGAGCGTCGGATAGCCTTCGTCCCATTCCATCTCGACGCCGTCGGACCAGTGGCGGAAGTAGTCGAGCGACAGCGAGAACCGTCCGTCGTCCGTCAGCGAGACGAGCTGCCGAATGGCGTCCACGTAGCGCCGACGGCCGTACGGCGCGAGTCCCATCACCTTGAATTCGTCGCCGTAGCCGTGGAAGCCGATGAACTGGGTGATCGCGGTGTACAGCATGCCGAGCGAATGCGGGAAGTACACCTTGTCGAGCACGTCGAGGTGATTGCCCCGCCCCAGCGCGACCGACGTACTGACGAAATCGCCGAACCCATCGATCGCGCAGCACGCGGCTTCGTCGAACGGGGAGACGAAGAACGCGCTCGCGAGGTGCGCGGGATGGTGTTCCACGTAGTGGAGCTTCGGCAGGTCGTCGCGCGGCACACCGAGGGCCGCGGCCAGAGGGCCGTGGAGGTCGCGCACTTTCCCGGCGTTGCGCACGCGATCGAGCACCAGCCGCAAATCCGGCCGGTGCGTGACGGTGAACAACCCCTTCCGGAGCAGGTTCGCTTTCGGGTCGCGGCTCACCGCAACGTGCTCGATCTGGCTGCCCCGAATGCCGGCAAGGTTCAGCACCGCCTGGATGGCGAGCGTCGGGAATCCCGCCCAGTGCTTCACGCGGCGAAACCGCTCTTCCTCCACCGCCGCGACGAGCTGCCCATCGCGCAACAGCACCGCCGACACATCCCCGTGATACGCGTTGATGCCGAGCACGTACGTCGCCGCCATCCACTACTCCTTCGCCCGGCGTAGCCGGCGCTCGAAGATCAGCGCGTCCACGAGAAACCGGAACCAGAACCCCTGCAGCACGTGGAACACGAGCCCGGCCCGCCCGTCGAGGAAGCCGAGCCTAACGAAGTACCGATACAGGAAGTACGCCGTTGGCCGCACGAACAGCGGCAAGCGGTCGTACCCGTCGCGCATCCACCGCCGCTGCTCGATGGCGTTGTCGGTGGCGAGTCGTCCGCGGATGCGCCCCGCGGCGCCGTGCGGCGACTCGTGCTCCGCCGCCTCGAGCGCGGCCCACCGCAAGTGTCGCGCGGTGAACGTGGCCACGTCGGGCGTCAGTGTATCGATCAGATCGCCTTGCAGCTTTCGGACCGCGCCCGTCACGTAGAAGTGCTGGTCGTAGAGCCGATCCTCACAGCGCCCCGCCCCGGTACGGATGAGCCGCAGGTGCCACGCCGGGTAGTGGCCACCATGACGAATCCAGCGCCCCATGAACATCGTGCGCCGCGACATCAGGAAGCCGGAGGTCTCCTCCGCCGCATCGTCCACCAGCGCCCTGGCAATGGATCGTCGCAGCTCCGGCGTGATGCGCTCGTCGGCGTCCACGTGGAGCGTCCACGGCGCCGTGATGGGCAGATGGTCGATCGCCCAGTTCCGCTGCGCGCCGTAGTGCTCGAACGGATGCTCGACGACCACCGCGCCCGCCGCACGCGCGATCGCGACCGTGCGGTCGGTGCTGCCCGAATCCACGACGAACAACTGCTCGACCCAGCCGCTCAGGGCCGCGAGACACTCGGGGAGTGTGCGCTCCTCGTTGTACGTGAGGACGATCGCGGCGACGGGCACGCGGGCGACATCTCCCACGCGCCCGGCGGCGTCCGACGCATCGAGCGCACCGCGCGCGCGAGCGCCCGCTTCCGCCGAGCGCGGCGCCACATCACTCGTCCGCGCGGTCACGCACGCCCCCCGGCCCGGCGCCGCGGTGCGGCGAGCTCGTCGTACAGCTCGGAGAGCATCGCGCAGCTCCGCTCCCACGACAGCTCGCGGCGCGCGAGCCGCCACGCACGCTCCCCCATCTCGATGAGCGCGCCGGGGTTGTCCGCCGCCCACGCGATCGCGCCAGCCAACGCGCGAGCGTCCGGCGCGATCACGAGCCCGGCGCCGGCACTGGCGACGCGCGACGAGAGCGCGACCCCCGGTGTCACGATCACCGGCAGCCCGGCACCGAGCGCTTCCGCCACGGCGAGCCCGAAGTTCTCGTGTGCCGACGGCAGCGCGAAGCAGTCGGCCTCGTCGAGCAGCGTTCGCTTCACGTCGCCCTCGACGTGGCCCACGAACCGCACGCGACCGTCCAGGCCGAGCCTCCCGGCCAATCGCTCCAGCTCTTCCCGGTATTCCCGCGCCCCGTCGCCCGCGATCGTGAGCTCCACGAGACGCGTCGTGTCGACCGTCGCGGCCATCGCGCGCAGGAGTAGCGGCACGTTCTTCTTCGGGTGCAGTCGCGACAGAAACAGGAGTCGCAATGGCCGCTGCTGGAGCGCATCGCGCGTGCGGGGCCGGCGGTCCACGTCCACGCCGAGCGGAATGACCCGGGCCCGCGCGCCGAAGCCGAGTCGTGCCACGTCGGACGCCTCCGCGTCGGACGTCGCGTGGATGGCCGACGCTGCCTCGAGGTGCGACCGCTCGAGCAGCGCATAGTACGGTCGCTTCTTCCAGCGCCGGTGACCGAGGCTCCACTCGCTCAGGGTGCCGAGGGGCCGCAGCACGTACGGCACGGGCGCGTGCGCGGCGGCGCGACAGGCCGGGATCGTGGCGTACGAAAAGAGCGCGTGTACGTGCACCACGTCGTACGTGGCGGCGTTCGACCAGAGCCAGCGCGTGAGCGGCCACGAGAACTTCCAGGCGCCCGGCACCGAGCGCGGGAAGTAGCGATAGGCGACGCCGTCATCGATCACGGCGACGTCCAGCGGAACGTCGAGCGTATCGCCGCCAGCGGCGTTCGTGGTCGCGACCGTGACGTCGACGCCCCGGGCCGCGAGTCCGCGTGCCAGTGCGCGCACGGCGAGGTTCGGCCCGCCATCGACCGGTGCCGCCGACGGAATGACGTGCAGCACTCTCATGGCACCACCGTCGCGCCGAGCACCGGCTCGACGGGCACCAGCCCCTCGACGCGGTGCTCCGCGGCCCACCGAACGAGCGCATAGAGTGCCCACGGCCGCGACCAGGTGACACCACCCTGGCCGCTCCGAAACGCGGTCCAGACCGCCGCGGCGGCGGCCGGCTCGATGCCGAGCGCGTCGAGGTGCGACGCGCTGCCTAACGCCGTCGCCACCTCGCCGGCGAGCGGGCCCCGCATCCACGCCGCGAACGGCAGCACGAACCCCTGCTTCGGGCGATCCCACACTTCGGCCGGCAGCAGGTCGGCGACGGCGTCGACGAGCAGCGGCTTCGACGCGCGCCGCGCCAGCTTGAGCACGTCCGCGGCGGCGAACGCGGCGCAGGCAACCTCGCGGTCGACGAACGGCACGCGGAGCTCGAGCCCATGCGCCATGCTGAAGACGTCCGAGTCCCGCAGCAGCGTGTTGCGCATGTAGCCGGTCAGCTCGTGCCAGGATGCCCGCTGCATGAGCGTCAGCGCGGCCGGAGCCGAGGCAGCCCATCGGTAGCGGCTCCGACACAGCTCCGCGACCTGACGGTCGCCGAACAGCGTGCGCGATGCGAGGTAGGCGGCGTCGGCGGGCGAGCCCCGGCGGAGCCCGAGCGCGATCTTGGCTCCGCGCACCCCACCCAGACGCGCGGCTACCCGAGCGGTGGCCGCGCGCGCCGGCACCGGCACGCGCGCGTACCGCGCCAGCGTGCGAGCGCGGCGGAAACTCGGATAGCCGCCGAACAATTCGTCGCCGCCGAGGCCCGAGAGCACGACCTTGGTGCCGTGGGCACGTACCGCCTCGCTCACGACGTAGGTATTGATGCCATCGAGTGACGGCTGGTCCATGGCCGCGAACGCGGCCGGCAGCGCCGCCAGGAGATCGGCGCCGCCTAACGGGATCTCATGGTGCCGGATGCCGTACTGCCGGGCAACCCGCCGCGCGACGCCGCTCTCGTCGAACCGGCGCTCGGAGAACGTGACGGTGAAGCCATCCAGCGCCGTGCCGGCGCGGCGCGCGGCGAGCGCCGCCACCGCGGATGAATCGACCCCGCCGGAGAGGAAGACGGCCACGGGCACGTCACTCACGAGGTGCCGGTCCACCGAGCGCTCGAGCGCCGCGCGCACGCGTCGCGCCGCGCCGTCGCGATCCCGCACGAGCCCGTCGGCCGGCGCATCGACCGGCTCGATGGCCGTGACGACTTCGGCGCGCACGCCGCCGCGCACCGGTGCGAAGCGCATCACCGCGCCAGCGGGCACCATGCGAACGCCCGCGATGATCGTGTCCGGCTCCTGCACCGAGCCGAACGCGAGGTACCCCGCGACCGCGCGCCGGTCCACGCGCGGCGCGACGAGACCCGTCGCGAGCAGCGCCTTCACCTCGCTGGCCACCAGCGCTCCGGCACCGACCTCCGCGTAGTACAGCGGCTTGATGCCGAACGCGTCGCGCACGAGATAGAGCGCCTCGCCGGCGGCATCCCAGATGACGAAGGCGAACATCCCCTCGAGCCTGCGCACGAACGCCGGGCCGTGCCGCGACCACCCTTCGAGGAGTACCTCGGTGTCGCTCCGGCTCGCGAATCGGGCGCCGTCGCCTTCGAGCTCCGCGCGGAGCGCGCGGAAGTTGTACACCTCGCCGTTGAACGCGATGGTGTACCCGGCGTTGCCCGAGCGCATCGGCTGGTGCGCGGCGTGGGACAGGTCGAGTATCGATAGCCGCCGATGCGCGACGGCACCTGTCTCGCGACCATCGCGCGTGGTGAGCGCCTCGCAGCCGTCGTCGTCCGGCCCACGGTGGGCGAGCGCACGCGACATGGCCACCGCCACGCGCCGGGCGTCGCGCACTCCGAGGGCTGCGGCGATCCCGCACATCGTCAGCGCTCCTGCACCGCGGCTGGAAACGCACGGCCGAGCACGCCGGCCAGCCGCGCCCGGAAGCGCGGATAGCTGAACGTGTTGTCGAACCGGCGCCGCCCGGCGTCCCCCATCCGGCGTCGCAGCGGCTCGTCCGTGAGCAGCCACACCACGGCGCCGGCGATGGCGTCGGGATCCTGATGTGGAACGAGCAATCCCGTCTCGCCGTCGACGATGACGTCCGCCGCCGCATCGTCCCGCGAGCCCAGACACGGCACGCCCTCACGCATCGCCTGGAGGTAAACGAGCCCGAACCCCTCGCCGCGACTCGGCATCGCGAACAGGGCGGCATGGCGCAGCACCGCGCGCAGGGCCGCGTCGGGGAGGAAGCCGGTGAGGTGAACGCTGCGCCCGATGCCAAGGGCCGCGGCCTTCGTGCGCAGGCGCTCCACGTCGTCACCGCGGCCGATCATCACGAGCGACGCGTCGGGTACGTCGGCGAGCACCCGCGGCCAGGCGAGCAGCAACTGGTCGTGCCCCTTGTAGCGCTCCGATGCGCTCATCCGCCCAACGATCACCACCGAGTGCGCGCCGAAGTCCACGCGCAGGTCAGCGGGCACCCGGTCCGGGCGCTCGGGGCCGGGGAGAAGTCCGAGCATACACACCTCGGCGGGCGGAAGCTCCGGGTGCGCGGCGGCCACGCGCCGCGCCGTGTGCGGCGAGATCGCGATCCGCACCCGCGCGCCCCGCAGCACCGCGCGACGCTCGGCGTCGAGCGTCGCGCTCCACGCCTCGATGCCGTGCAGCATCACGCCGTATGGGCGCCGCCAGTGCTTCGGCACGCGGAGCTGGGCGCGGGCGATGCCGACGTGTGTGAACAGCAGCCAATCCACCTGCCGCAGCGTCTGCAGGCGTGCCAGCCTCGCCAGGAACTGTACGCGCGCGCGCAGCGTCACCGGCTCGGCGTCACTGACGCCGAGCTCGATGAGCGAGGGGTCATGTCCGAGGAGATCGGTGATCGCCTGGCGTACCAGGCGCGCCGCGTACGCGATGCCGTCGCCGGCGGGGGCGAGCGTCGCCGTGGCGAGCGCCGCGCGCGGGGCAATGCGAGGCTCGGCCGCCCGGGCGACCTCCATCGATACGGGCTCCCAGCCCGTCGTCACCATGGGTGGCCGGCCAGGCCGCCTAACGTGTGCGAGTCGCGCGCGTCGAGCCAGTGGCGCCGGGCACGTCGCCGCGGCAGTTGCGCGAGCGCCACCAGCAACCCCCACAGCGCGACGCCGCTCATGAACAGACCACCGAACACGAGCGAGAAATCGGACTCGATGTTCAGGAGCGGCACGAGCAGGACGAGGCTGCAGATGGTGACCTGCAGCGGCTGTCCGGCGCGGTTCAGATCGTTGTCCAGCAGGCGGTACAACACGCCGACGATCACCATGCCAACCAGGACGCCGAGCTCGCCGAAGTTCGCGTAGAACTCCACGAGGAATGGCAGGTTGATCGACGTCCAGGTATCCCACGTATCGAGATAGCCGTAGCGGTGGCCGAAGTCCTGCCCGAGCGTCTTCGTCGGCTTGCTTGGCCAGATGAACCGCGGTACCGCGAATCCGACGAGCGAGAGGTAGGTCTCGCCGCCCCAGAACGGCACGTTGCTCCCCGTCTGACGCACCACGTCGGCGAGCAGGTCGAGGTTCGCCGATCGGCCGGCGACGATCTCCCAGCCATCGCTGAGCGTCGCGCCCACACCCTCGGCCTGGACCTTCGACGCGAGCAGCCCTCCCATCAGCAGGGCCCGCCCCGGGAGCGAGAGCTGTGTCTCGGCGAACCACGACCTCGCGCGGTATTCCATGGCGACGCTGCGCATGCCGATCATCGCGGCCACGCTCAACGCGGCGATGACGAGCCACCGGACGCCGAGCCGACCGCCGCCCGCCCAGACGGCGAGGAACACCGTGATGGCGAGGATGACCACGTTCGACACCAGCCCCGACCCCGCGCGGAGCAACGCGGTCAGGACGATGGCCGCGTAGAGCATCCAGCGCTCGCGACGCGTGAGCCGATGCTGCACGGCGAGGATCGTCAGCAGCGCGATGCCGAGCAGCGAGAACATCGACGTGAAGTAGAGCAGTCCGCGAAGGACGATCGGGATCGGCACGACCTGGCGCGCCGCGTCGAACAGGAGGCCGCCCCATACGAGCAGCGTCCCCCACGTCTTCAACGTGCCGAGATCGGTTGGGCGCACGGCTCGGAACGGCGTGTTCAGGCGCAGCGGCGCCGCGCCGTAATACCCGACGAGCAGCGCGACCCACCCGGCCAGCGCGTACTGGACCGCGCGGTCGTAATCGAACGCCGGATCGAGGCGGAACAGGTAGTTGACGCCGCTCTGCCCCAGCACCACGTGCAGCGGGTAGTAGAACAGGTACACCGCCCCGATGAGCGGCAGAAACGGCACCGGCGGCCGGCGCCGCTCGGGCAGTTGGAGATACAGCCACGCCGGCAGCAGACACAGCGCCCAGAGGATCGACGCGAGCACACGCGCCTCCATCGGGATCTCCGACGGCACGCCGAGCGCCGCGACCGGCACCAACGCGGCGACCACCGTGAGCAGCCGCAGTCCGCTGAGAGACGCCCGGCGGGCACGCACCTCGGCGTTCGCCGTCACGACGCCCCCCGCCGCGCGGCGGCAACGCTCACGGCTTCCACCGCGGCGGCCGTCCCTTCCGCCGCGACGTCGATCGCGAACGCATCGACGATGGCGCGCGATCGCGCCCCGAACGCTCGGCGCGTCGCGTCATCGACCGCGGCGATACGCGCGAGCCGATCGGCGAGCGCCGCCACATCGCCGCACGGGTACGTGAAGCCGTTCTCGCCCTCCCGGACGAGATCGGGGGCGCAGCCGGCGGCATCGCTCACCACCACCGGGCAGCCGGCCGCCATCGCCTCGTTCACCACCAGCCCCCACGTCTCGCGCGAGTCCGACGGCAGCACCAGCGTGTCGACCGCCGCATACCACGCCGGGAGCTCGGCCTGGTTGACGAACCCGGCGATCGCCACCGCGTCCGCGATGCCCGCGTCGGCCGCGCGCCGTACGATCGCCGCTCGCTCGTCGCCTTCGCCAATGAAGAGCGCGTGCGCGTCGACGCCATCGCGCCGCAGCGTCGCGACGGCATCCACGAGATCGAGTGGGCGCTTCCGCGCGATCAGCTTCGCCGAGCTCGCGAAGACGATGGCGCCCGGAGCGACACCGAGGCGTGCGCGCACCCGCGCGCGAGCATGCGTCCGCGCCGGCTCCGACAGCGCGAACCGCTCGTTGTCCACACCGTAGGGAGCCCAGAAGAACTTCGGCTCGGGAACACCGAAGGATCGGTAGTAGTCACGATTGCGCGTGCCGATGACGAGGAACGCGTCGATGCGCTCGAACGCCGCGCGGTACAGCCGCTGTCGCGCGGGCAGCCAGAGCGACCGGCGCACGAACGCGCCAATACCGCCTGCCGGCGAGCGCTGGAGCGTCGATTCGCCGCGGATCACCACGGGAATGTTCGCTCGCCAGCCGGCGCGCACCGCCTGCACGTGCGCTGCCGTGTGCCAGCCGAGCACGAGCAGCGCATCGTACCCGCCACGTCGCAGCAGCGCGCCGATGTCCCGCACGCGTACGCCCGTGAACCGCGACACGTCGGGGCGTCGGGCCACGTTGCGCAGGAACACGTGGTCGTAGCCATCGATCAGCGGCACGTCCCAGCGGAACGCTGCGCCGAACCCCGTGTCCATCGCGACGTCGAGCCCGTGGCGCGAACCGAAAAAGACCGTTGGGGACACGCGCCCCGAGGCAGCCAGCGCTCGGAAGAGCGGTGCCTGGTACTGGATCGGGTGTGACGTGAAGATCGCGAGCCGGCGCACGCTGGTGGCGCGCGAAGCCCCTGCCCCACTCGCCACCTGCTGCGCAAGGCCCGTCATAGGTCGGCTCCCGCCGTGACACCGGCGCGCTCGAGGATGGTGGTCGCGCGCCGCGCGTACGTGTCATCGCGGACGCGTTCGTAGCCCGCGCGTGCGACACGTGTCCGCCCCGCGGCGTCGTCGAGCCACGTTCGAACCGCCACCCTGAGCTCTTCGACCGTCTCGAAGCACGCAATCTCCTCGCCTTCGGTGAACAGCGTGCCGAGCTCATCGGTCCGCTGGCTGAGTGTGAAGGCACCGCACGCAGGCGACTCGAAGGAGCGCATGTTGTGGCTGCGCGCGTTCTGCCGGCGCATCACGTTGAGCGAGATCGCGCCGCGGGCGAGCGTGCGCGACAACGCCGAACCGTACGCGGCGGGACCGAACATCGCGCGCGCGAGTGCGCTCCGGCGTGGCACGACCACCGCCGTCCGCTCCCCGAATACGCCCACTCGATACTCCGCCGCCAGCGGTTCGAGGAAGCGAACGCGATCGTCGTCGAGGTTCCCGACGAAGACGATGTCGAACTCCGGCGTCGCGCCCGTCGGGATCGGCTCGTGCAATCCGGGGTCGCGCGCGAACGGCAGATAGTGCACGACCCGGGCACCGGCGCTTTCGTACGCCGGGATCAGGTGCTGCGCGAACGTGAAACACGCGTCGTACGCCGCGAGCACCGCGGCGCCGTACGCGAGCCGATTCGATCGCTCGCGTGAGAACGGATCGTCGGGGAAGAAATTCACCACCGGCGCCGACGTTCCCTCGCGAATGGCGGCCAGGGTGTCCGGATGCAGTCGCTGTCCCTTCAACACGAGGACGAGATCCGCGTCCGCGACGCGGAGCGTGCGAGCGACGCTCTCGTTGAACGCGGCCAACAGCACCGGCTCCGCTGCGCGGCGGAGCGCACGCGTGCGGATGGACGGCAGCACGGCGTCGAACGCCCGCGCGAGACAGTAGGTTCCGGCCTTCACACCGATCTCGGTGAAGGCTCGCGCGTACGAGGCCATGAGCCCGCCGGGGGCGTCTTCGCCCAGAATCAGGACGCGCATCGAGCCTCCGCGTGTAGCGTCCCGGACGGTTCCGTTTCGCCGGACCCCGACAGTGCCCGAAGCACGGGGGCGAACTGCGTCTCGTAGTTCCAGTCCGCCAGGAGTCGCTGGCGCCCCCGCGCGGCGATGGCGCACAGCTCGCCCCGATGCGTGGCCGCCCACGCCAGTGCCGTGGCGATCGATTCGGCATCGCGCGGATCGCACGCGAGCGCAACGCCCGGGTCGACGAACTCCGCGCGCCAATCGGCGAGTCCACTCACGAGCGGCACCACGCCGTACACCAGGTACTCGAACACCTTGTTCGACGCGCCCGTCATGTGCCGCATGTTCTCGTCGCGCGATTCCGCGGGCATGAGCGCCAGCCCGATGTCGCTCGCCTCGCAGACGGCGGCGAGCTCACGCTCGGGCACGGTGCCGAGCGACCGCACTCGGCTGTCGATGCCCAGCCGCTGGGCGAGCGACTGGAGCTCGGCGACATACCCTCGTGACCCGGCGGTCTCGTAGCTCGCGACATCGAGCGTGACGTCACCGTGCACGCGCGCCAGCGCGTGGATGACGGACATCGGTAAGCGGTCGGGATTGATCGAGCCGCGGAACACCACCCGAAGGGTGTCCGACGGGCGACGCTCGGAGGTGTCGCGCGCCGGTCGCCGCGGGCAATTCCACACGGTGAGCACCGGGCGCCCGCCCCCGACCGTCCGCGAGAGCGCGGCCGACCGTTCCGCGTTAGGTGTGAGAACGAGGTCGGCCCGACGCACGACGCGGCGGCGCGCCGCGAGGCACCGCTTGATGGCCCAGCTCGCGTGTTCCGGCGACGGCGCGTCGTGCTCGTGGTAGACGAGCCGTGCGCGCGTGATCGAGGCCAGCGCGAGCGCCACCGGCGCCGCGAGCACGTCCGACGCGTAGATCCAGTCGGGCCTCCAGGCCGCGCCCTCTCGCGCCACCCACGCCACGTATCGCGCATAGTGCGCCTTGAGCCGCCAGCCGTCGGTCGCCGGCGGCAGCAGTCGAACGTCGATCGCCTCGCTCGGCTTCACATCGAGCGCGTCGAGCCCGGCGATGCGAGTGCCGAGCATCAGCACGCTCGCGCCGGCTTCGGCGAGGAGCTGCGCGCCCCGCACGAGCGGCGGGTACGCGCCCGGGTTCGTGTACTGCACGTAGAGCACGCGCATCAGGTGATCCCGCCCGCGATCGCGTACACGGAGCGCGAGGCCCGCGGAACGATCGACGCGTAGAGCGTCGCCATGTCGCGGGCGACGTCGGTGGTGGTACGTGGCGGGCGCACCCCGGCGCGCAGCCTGGCGCCCAGGCGGCGGTCGCTCGCTAGCCGCGCGAGCGCCGTCTCCCACGCCGTGGTGCTCGCGTGCGGCACCAGCCATCCATCGCGGTCATGCGTGACGAGCTCCGCGATACCGCCGAGATTCGACCCGATCACCGGCACGCCGGCGGCGAACGACTCGAGCACCGTGAGTGGTCCCGTCTCGAGCCACTGCGACGGCACCACGGTGGCGTGATAGCCGGCGAGCGTCGGCACGACCTGCTCGGGCGGAAGCGGCGGCCGCAAGGACACGCGACCGTCGTTCGTCGCGAGGCGCTCGAGCGCCTCGCCGTAGCGCGCCGCATCGAGGTCCTGCGCGACGCCGAAGATGTCGAAGGAAACCGCCAGGTCGCGCCGGGCGGCGAGCGCGGCGAGCACCACGTGCAGGCCTTTCGTGGGGTGCAGGCGGCCGACGAACGCGAGTCGCAGAGGGGCGTCGGACTCCGGCGCGGGCAACCGCGCGACGCTCCGCACCGGGGTCCCCTGGCGGGAGAGCAGCAGTCGCCCGGGTGGAGCGCCCGCGCGCAGCAGGATCGTGCGCACCCAATCGCACACCGCGACCACGGCGTCCGCCTCCGCAAGCAACGCCCGAAACGCGTCGTGGCGCGCGCCGGTCAGCTCGCGCGCACGAAGCGCCGTGACCCACGGGCCCCGTGCGCCCGCCGCCGCCACCAGAGCGCCAAGTCGCGCCGGCATGGCCGTGACTACGTCGCGCACCGGCTCCGGCACACCACGGCTCTCGAGGAGGCATGACGCGCACCGCCGCTCGATGAGCGCACCATCGCACGGATCGCGCCCGTCGCGCAACAACGTCCCGCGAACGCAGCTCGCCGTCGGCGTGTGATACGTGAACACCACCGGCACGCCTCGTCGGTGCGCCGCGCGCGCCGCCCGCACCGACGCCGCGCGCGTGAACGCGTGCAGGTGCAGCACGTCGGCGTGCACGTCCGCCACGATCGCGTCCAGCGCCGCCGCGGAGGCCGCATCACCGTCGCCGTACAGATCGCGCACGTCGGTCGCTGGACTCACGGCAAAACGGTGCACCGGAACGCCGTCGTACTCGTACCGCGCGCCGGCGTCATCGGACGCCGGGGCCGCGACGACGCTCTCGATGCCGAGCGCACCCAGCTCCCGCGCGAGCTCGGCGACATACACCTCGGTGCCGCCGACGGCTTCGGGATAGTACGTGAACGGAACGTGGACGACTCTCATCGTCGCTCCACCGCGCGGCCGCCCGCGCCCGCGACGGTCGACCGCATCCGCCGCCACCCGGCGGCGATCGACTCGGCCCGCGGATAACCGACGAGCCGCGACAGCCAACGCAGCCGCGACCGCAGGTGCCGCGTGAAGTCGCCGCCGAGGGCCGCGCCGCGGGCCGCGACCGTCGCGAACGCCTCGGCGTCGAGCGGCGCGAGCTGTCGCGCCGCGAACGCGTACGCCTCGCCTAACGCCGCGCGCCGGGCGGGGGTGAGCTCGCCCTCGCGCTCCCACACCGCGTGCGCCCACACGGCGTTCGTCGCACATGCCCTCGCGAAGGCAACCGTCGGCCGCGTGGAGTAACGTGGTCCGGTGTGCTGTCGGAACAGCAATCCGGGCTCGCCCGCATCGCTCGACACGAAGCGCGCCCCGCGCATGGCGAGGCACATCGTGTAGCGCACGTCCTCGACGGTGTCGCGCCCGCCCGCGAACCAGACCGGATCGGTTCGCGGTGTCCGCCGCACGAGGAGGGCGCCGATCTGAACGAAGCCCCGTGTGGTGAGCAGCGACGCCGCGAGATCCGCGCCGAGCTCGGGCGTCACCTGCGCACCGACGGCGAAGGACCCGGCGTCGTCGGCGGGTGCGAGAACGTGAAACGGCTCCCACGCGACGTCGGCTCCACTGGCCTCGAGCACCGCCACCTGACGCGCGATCTTGCCCGGCGCGAGCAGGTCGTCGGCATCGAGGTACTGGAGGTACTCACCGCGAGCCACCGCCATGCCGGCGTTCCGCGCACCACCCGGGCCGGCACCCGTCGTGCGCACCACGCGCGCGCCGAATCGCTCGGCGATCGTGGCGGTGCCGTCCGTCGAGCCGTCGTCGACGACGATGCTCTCCACGCGCTCATAGGACTGCGCGGCCACGCTCGCGAGCGTCTCGCCGACCCATCGGGCGGCGTCGAAGGCCGGGATCACGACCGACACGACCCCGGCAACGGCGTCTTCTCGACGCAGTCCCGCTTCGGTGGGGCGATGCGTCAGCGTCCGCACGGAAGTCGGCGTCAGGAGAGCGGAGCGGAGCGCAGCCGGAAGCCACCCGACGACGTCCGAGGTGACCGGTCGCGTCCACCGTCACCTCTCGCGCCGGCAGCTCGATCGTTTTCGGTCGCGTGCGGTGTGCGGTCGACGGCGCGGGGGATTGAAATGGATCGGTCGCTCGCCCCCGCGCGGTCACCGGCGACCGCGACCGACTGCTCGGGCGCATCATCCCAGGGCCGCCAGAGCGTGAGGAGCTTCTGCTCGACCACGGCGCGCAGGTCGTGCGCGATCGCGTGCATGTCGGCGAGGCTGGTGTTATCGCCGCGACCGTCCTGCCAGAGCACGAGCGAGCCAATCCGCTCGCCCGACGGCGCGAGGAACGGGAGCCGCATCTCCCAGCACGCCGCGAGCGTCACGTCCGAGCGACGCCACGCCCACACCGGCACGTCGTCATCGAGTCGGCGGTCCGCATCCACGCTCGCCCCGTCACCCACGAACGATCGCCGCAGCCGAACTTCCGCACACTCGAACTCGTCCTCCGCGAACGTGGCTTCCAGCGCCTGGAACACGGTGTCCAGGTCGGTGAGGTCCGACACGCGGACGCTGGCTTCATGAATGCGCACGTTGCGCCCGATCACCTTGCGCTGGTGCACGCCACGCCGCACCAACCGCGCCAACTCCTCGAACTCGTAGTAGCGGAGTCGCTGCACGGCGAGCCCGACGCCGAGCCCGATGAGCAGCAGCACCACGGCGACGTACGCGGAATCGTTCACGAGCAGCATGCCGCCGAGCCCGAGCAACGCGCACGCGAAGTACAGCAACACCGCGACGCGTCGCGGAGAGTGCCCGAGCGACAGCAGCCGGTGATGAATGTGCGCACGGTCGGCGGCGAAGATCGGCTGCCCACGGAGAAAGCGGCGCGTCACCGCCAGCGTCGTGTCCAGCACCGGCAGCCCGAGCGACACGATCGGAATGGCGACCGCGACGACCATGGGCGATTTCTGCGATCCCAGCAGCCCGATGCCGGCCAGCATGAAGCCGAGGAACAGACTGCCCGAATCCCCGAGGAAGATCGACGCCGGATGGAAGTTGAAGCAGAGGAACCCGACGGTCGCGCCGGCGAGGATGATCGTGACGGTGGCGGGGCCGACCAGCCCATTGAGGCTGGCGACGACGAACATCGTCGTCAGCGCGAACAACGCCGCGCCCGCGGCCAGCCCGTCGAGACCGTCGATCAGGTTGAACGCGTTCGTGATGCCGACGAACCACACGACCGTGAACGCCATGCCGACCGCGCCGCCCAGGTCGAGGACACCGACGAATGGGAGCGACAGCGTGGTAACACGCACGCCGGCGACGTAGACGCCGCACGCGATCACCACTTGCGTGAGAAACTTCCAGCGCGCGCGCATGGGGCGTACGTCATCGACGAGCCCCACCAGGTGCACCGCCAGCGCGCCGCCGATCACGGTCGCGAGGCCTCGCCCGTTGTCGGACAGCACGTGCGGTCCGAACAGCGCCATCACCGCGGTCATCGTGATCGCGACGGCCAGTACGATCGCGACGCCACCGATGCGCGGAACGGGGTGTACGTGAACCTTGCGTTCGCCGCACGGGTCCACCAATCCGGCGCGCCGCGCGAACTCCCGCACCAGATATGTCAGCGCCAGCGACGCGCTCGTGCCACCGACGAGCCCCAGCAGGTATAGCCCAATCTCCGGCTTCTGCGACAACAAGAGTCCAGGTGCTCCCGGCACGCCTCGACGACACGCGCCCGCACAGAGTGAGCGGCACGAGCGCTAGGTCAGAGCCTCATGACCGAGCCTCCCGGCACCGACAATCTCAGCCGCTTTTTGGGAGTCCTGGAAAAGCAAGACTGGTGCCGCCTACGGACGTCGGGCACGGGCTTCCCAAGACGGTGGATCGCCCTCCGAAGAGCCGTCCTGGCGGTCGTCTTACGAGTCGTTCGCGCCCTGGACCTGCGTGTCCCGCGCCGGATGCGCCGGTCCAGATGCGCCGTCGCCGGCCACCCGCGCGCCGGCCCGCCGCAGCCGTCCCACCAACGCCTCGTCGATGCGCGCACGAACCACGAGCTCCGACCCGTCGGTCCGCTGCTCGACCACCTCGCCAAGTCGATGAATCTCCGCGAGCAACTTCCCCTCGCCCGCATGGAGACGGATCTCGGCGAGCGGCTTGAGCGCGCGCGTCTGGGAGAGCAGCGCTCGGCGGAGCGGCTCGAGCCCGCCATCAGCCGTGGCGGAGACGAAAACGGAGTTCGGGAGGAGATTCGTGATGCGCTCCTCGAGTGCGAGCAGCGTGTCCTCGCGAACCAGGTCGATCTTGTTGAAGACGTGAAGCACGCGCTTGCCGTGCACACCGAGCTCCTCGAGCACGCCGTTCACGACGACGCGCTGCTCCTCCCAGGTGGCGTGGCTGGCGTCGATGACGTGCAGGAGCAGGTCTGCCTCGGTCACCTCCTCGAGCGTCGCGCGGAACGATGCGACGAGGTGATGCGGCAGCTTCCGGATGAAGCCGACGGTGTCGGTGAGCAGCACGCGGTTGTTGTCACCGAGCTCGACTTCCCGCGTGAGCGGGTCGAGCGTGGCGAAGAGCCGGTCTTCGACGAACACATCACGTGCACCCGACAAGCCGCGCAGAATCGAGGACTTGCCGGCGTTGGTGTAACCAACGAGTGAGCCCCGAAAGCTGCCGCGGCGCCCCTGGCGCTGGGTCTCGCGCGCGCGCGCGACGTCGCCGAGCCGGTCCTTGAGCTGTCGGATGCGATGGCTGATGAGCCGCCGGTCGGTCTCGAGCTGCGTCTCGCCAGGACCGCGCATGCCGATGCCGCCGCGGAATTTCTCGAGGTGCGTCCACATCCGCGTCAGCCGCGGCAGCATGTATTCGAGCTGCGCGAGCTCCACCTGCATTTTCGCCTCGCTCGTGCGAGCGCGCGTGGCGAAGATGTCGAGGATGAGTTCCGCCCGGTCCATCACGCGCTTGCCTGTGGCGTCCTCGACGTTCTTCCCCTGCGCGGGGGTGAGCTCGTCATCGAAAATGACCAGCGTGGCACCGAGCTCATCGATTCGTGCCGTGAGCTCGTCGATCTTTCCCTTGCCGAGATACGTGGCCGGGTTGGGACGGTCGATCTGCTGCGTGATGTTGCCGACGACGACGGCACCAGCGGTGTCCGCGAGCTCCTCGAGCTCTTCGAGATGCTCATCGACGTGGTGCCGGGCAGAGGTGCCCTTGCGCGGTGCGCCGACGAGAAGGGCGCGCTCGACGGGCGGAATGAGGGTGATCAGATCTCGGGCGATGGGAAAGACTCCGGTAGAAGAAATCAGCTATCGGCTTAAGCTATTCGCTGTCAGCGGCCGATGGCCAACGACAGAGAGCCGACAGCTCCACGCTCAGCGGCCGCGGCCGCTGAGCGTGGAGAACCGCCCCGTCTGGTCGTACGGCCGGGTGAAGTTGCCGAGCGGCGTCCCCACCGTCACGTCGCCGAGCACGCGGTAGTTCACCGATCCCGTGTTCATGAGCTGGCGCCCCGCTTCGCCGACGCCCAAGTACGTGAACTGCAGCGGCAGCGTCACGATCGTCGAGTCCTTCTCCTGCACCGAGAATCGATCCTCGATCGCCCCCGTTCCGAACGTCACCGAATCGACCATCAGCTTGTACGTTAGGCGCGTCCCGTCGAGCCGAAAGCTGTTCGGATTGTACACGCTCAACTTCACCTCGAGCGAGCCGCCGTTCAGTCCCAGCCCCGTGATGCGAGCGTCCTGGAAGTGCACGATCGGTTCCTTGAACGTCGCCCGCCCCAGCGTCGCGCACCCCGCCGCCGCGATCAGCGCGCCCACGACACCAACGAACTTCGCCTTTCGCATTGGTCTGTTCCTCTCGTTCGTTTGCGGAGCGCTGCTGCGCCCGCGTTGCTGGTGATGATGTCGGCCGCCATCACACATCGCGGCAGGTGTGATCTCCGTGCGGCCCGCGGCCGCGTCGCTCATGCGGGTTGCGTGCCGCCGAATTCCACACCCGCTCCATCGTACCCCGGCCGCGGTGCCGGTTCCCGGACCCGACGCCGCGGGTGCCGGCAACTCGCATCGCCGCCTGTCGGTCCGCACGACGGTGCTTATTCGCTCTCCCCGTCCGCGCGGTCCGCCGGGGGCGAGTCGGCTTGTCGCGACTCGGCTCGCTCGCGCAAGGACTGCCACCACGCCAACCGCTTCGAGATCTCTTTCTCGAAGCCGAACGGGCCCGGCGTGTAAAACTGCGCCCCCCGAAGCTCCTCCGGCAGATACTCCTGCGGGATGTACCCCTCGGCGGAATCGTGCGCGTACTGATACCCCCGATGATAGCCGAGCTCGCTCATGAGCGCGGTGGGCGCGTTGCGAATGTGGAGGGGCACCGCCGCCGCGGGAGACTCGCGCGCCGCGTCGAGCGCGGCATGTAGCGCAGCCTTCGCGCTGTTCGACTTCGGCGCGGTCGCGAGGTAGATCGTCATCTGCGCGAGCGGCAGGTACCCCTCGGGAGCGCCGAGCATGTGATACGCATCACGTGCCGCGACGGCGAGCTTCAACGCCTCGGGGTCGGCGAGGCCCACATCCTCTGCCGCCATCGCGATCGCGCGCCGAAAGATCGTCATCGGGTCTTCCCCGCCCTCGACCATCCGCGCCATCCAGTACAGGGCGCCCTGCGGGTCACTCCCGCGGAGTGACTTGTGGTAAGCGCTGAGGAGATTGAAATGCTCCTCTCCCGCCTTGTCGTGGCGCGCGAAGCGAAGCTGCATGGCCTCGCGCGCCACGGCCGTCGTCACGTGCCCACCGTCGCCCACGTAGTCCGCGGCTGCCTCGAGCACGGTGAGCGCGCGCCTCGCATCGCCATCCGCTTCGGTCGCGATGACGTCGAGCGCCTCGTCGTCGACGGTCACGCGCCGCGCAGCGATCCCGCGCTCCCCGTCGCGGAGGGCGCGAAGCAGCAGCTCGCGGAGGTCGGCGTGGGCCAACGGCTGCAGCACGAACACCCGGCTCCGCGACAGGAGCGCCCCGTTGATCTCGAAACTCGGGTTCTCGGTGGTGGCGCCGATGAGCGTGACCGTCCCTTCCTCGACCGCCGGGAGCAGGCTGTCCTGCTGCGCCTTGTTCAGCCGGTGAATCTCGTCGATGAACAGGATCGTGCGCGCACCGCCCGCATCGAGCCGTTCTCGCGCCTCCGTGATGATCTGGCGAATGCGCGGCACGCCTTCGTTCACCGCGCTGAACGGGACGAACACGCGGTTCGTCGCCGCCGCGATGAGGCGGCCGAGCGTCGTCTTGCCGGAGCCGGGCGGGCCCCAGAAGATCACCGAGCCCACGGAGCCATTCTCGATGGCCTGCCGCAGCGACTTCCCGGGCGCGAGGATGTGTGATTGACCGACATACTCATCGAGCGACCGCGGCCGGAGGCGCGCGGCGAGCGGTTGCGCCGCGCTCGCCGTCGAGAACAGCGACGCCTCGGTGGATCCGCGCGGCCGCGGCGTCATGCTCTCACCACCAGGCGCGCCGCGAAATACAGCGCGCACCCCGCGAAGAAGCTCAGCGGCATGCGCCACCCGGGCTTCGTCTGAAACTCCGGCACCAGGTTCGACGCGGCGACGTACAAGGTCACCCCGGCCGACAGCGCGAGGCCGAGCTCGCGCAGTCCGGTGAGATACTCCGTGAGGAGTACGCCAGCGACTGTCGCCCCGCCGAGCGCCGCTGCCGCGGCGAGCGCCGCCGACCGCCCAGCCCCGGCCGCGAGAAAGAGGCTCGAGATCGCGAGCCCTTCGGGCAGCTTGTGCAGAAGAATCGCCATGAAGACGAGAAACCCGAGCGCGGGACTCACCTCGTATCCGCTTGCGATGGCCACGCCATCGAAGAACGTGTGAAGCAACAACCCGACCAGCGCCGACGCGCTGACCGCGGTGTTCACCTCGTGGGTCTCTTCCCCGAAGTGGAAGTGGCGCGCGAACGTGTGTTGCGTGAGGTGCACGAGCAGGTAGCCCGCCAGCGCGGCGAACGCCGCCGTACGCCCGCCGCGCTCGATCGACTCCGGCAGCAGCTCGCCGAGTGACACGGCGATCATGAACCCCGCGGAGAGCGCGACCATCGCGTCGAGCGCGCGCACGCTCCACCGCGCGCGCGACGTCACCGCGACGGCGCCGAGCACGTTCGCGAACGCGGCGAGCAGGGCGTAACCCAGCGGAGGCAGGCTCACGCCGCGGTCAGTGCGAGTCGATCGGCCGCCGCTGCTACCGCGTGCACGAGGTCAGGCGCCGGCGCGAACTCCGACCGGCGAAGCCGCCAGCTCCGCGTGCGCACCATTCGCCGCTCCTCGAGTCCCTTGCCTTGCAGGATGTAGTACCACTGATCGGTGCGCGCGTAGATGAAAAGCTCGAGATGCGGGTTGAGCGTGAGTTGATCCTCGCTCGTGTAGACCGCGAACTCCACGCCGCCGAACGTCGAGAGCGGTGCCTTCATCCGGGCGATCACCTCGCGCACATCGGGCAGCGCGACGTTCTCGCCCTTCCACGTGAGTCCCGACCGCACGTCCTCGAGCGCGACATCGACGGCCGGCGGCAGATGTTCCGTCAGCGCGTGGAACAGATCCACGACGCGCTCCGCGTTCGCCGCCACGTGCGCCGCGTAGTAGTCGTCCTCGTGGATGAAGGAGAAGCCGTCCGTGCCCGCGCGAAAGCGCCGCCACACCGACCCCTCGGGCTGCCGTCCTCGAAAGAACATGTCGCGTTCAGCTCTCCACGTCGCGTGATTCGGGTTCCGCGTCCGGCGCGAGCTCGCGTGCGTACGCGAGCAACTGATCCGGCGTGTTGCGCGCCGGTTCCGCGACCACCCGCTGCAGAAGCGCGCGTAGAATCTTACCGAGCGCGGGGCCGCGCGCGATTCCCGCCCGCTGCAAGTCCTCGCCATCCACCGCCAGGTCGGCGAGCTCGATGGGATCGCGGTACGCGATGCGCAACGCGCGGCGGTACGTCGCGCGCACGCGCTCGGCGGTGGGCGCCGGCTCACCAGCGTCCCGCATCGCGGCCCAGCGAGCTTCGCTCAGTCGGAGAAAGGCGGCGAGCTGCGTGCGGCCCGTGAGCGCCGCCCATTGACGGATGACCGCGTCCTCCGGAGGCATGGGCGCCGCGAGCGCAGCGCCCATGGGGGCGAACAGCACCTGCCACGTCTCGGCGAGCCGCGTCATCGTCTTGACGTCGACGTTGGAGAATCGAAGGTCGTGCAGCGCCGCGCGTACCGCCGCACCGGGCAGGTCGAGAAAGAGCGAGAGGATGCGCGCGGCCCGACGTGCGTCGATGCGCTCACGCCGCCTGCTGCTCGACGGCAGCGGGATGTGATCGGCCGCGAAGAACGCGAGGTCGCTCTGCATCGCGAGCTCCGGCAGCAGCTCCGCCAGCGCCCCGCTGCTTCGCCAGAGCAGGAACGCGCGACTCGGGCAACGCACCTGCTCCATCGTCTTCTCGATCTCCTGCTTCACCCGCTCACGCGACAACCGGCCGAGGTGCGGCGCGCTCCGCACGATGGCTTCCCACGTGTCTGGATCGATCGAGAAGCCGAGGCGGGCCGCGAAGCGGAGCGCACGCAGCGCACGCAGCCGATCCTCGCGCATCCGCTCATCCGGGACGCCCACGGCACGTACGACGCCGAGCTCGATGTCGCGGCGGCCACCGAAGGGATCGCGGATCTCGCCACTCCGCGGCGACACGGCGATCGCGTTGATGGTGAAATCTCGCCGCGCCAGGTCATCCTCGAGCGAGGCGCCGAACTCGACGACCGCGTGGCGGCCGTCGGTCTGGACGTCCCGCCGGAACGTCGTCACCTCGTGCATGACGCCGGCATCATCGAGCACACCGACCGTGCCGAACTCGATCCCGACCGGGATGGTGCGCCGAAAGAGTCGTCGCACCTGGTCGGGCGTGGCGGCGGTCGCGAGGTCCCAGTCCAGGTGCGGATGGCCGAGGAACGCGTCGCGGACGGCCCCGCCCACGCACCACGTCTCGAACCCGGCCTCCTCGAGCCGTTCGGCGATACGCCGAACGGCCGGTGGCGCGCTCAGCGCTCGCACGACGCGGCCGTGCCCCGGCGTGCCGACCAGGTGGTCAGTTTCGTCCCTGGTACGGAGGCCGGTGTCCACGCGCTGGCCCGAGACATTTGTATATTCCGCCCGTGCCCATAGACGCTCAGATCCTCGCGCGCTCCTGCGCAACCGATCAGTTCAAGGCCGATGTCCTGGCGTTCGCCTCGCGTGCCAGCGCGCCCTCGATCACGCTCGCGCGGCACGCCCCGCGCATCAAGGTGATCAGGCTGATCAATCACCTCTTGCACGCCCATCGCGAGTTCATGGTCGAGCGGCTCCGGATCGATGCGCGGTCCGGCTGCTCGGATTTCGTCGGCACCGTGGTCGTCGAGGGTGGCGGCGGGTCGCGCGTGTTCGAGTTCGCCTGGTGCTGTCGGTGGCGCGCTGAGCAGCAGGGCTGGGTGGACGCGTACGGGTTTCCGGATCAGATTCGCGCCGCCGACGAGTTCGGCTGGAACTGCTTCGAGCGCTGGCAGGAAGCATCGCACGCCGCCCTGCGGGCATAGCGGACACGACGGAGAGGCGATCAGCCGCACAGCACGCTTCCGCCGTTCACGTTCAGGATCTCGCCCGTGACGTGGCGCGCGAGCTCCGAGCAGAGAAACACGATCGGCCCCGCGATGTCCCGCGGCATGGCCACCCGTCCGAGCGGGATCCCGGCCGCGATCTGCTCGCGGCGATCGCCCATCGGTAGCGCGACCATCTCGGTATCGACCCAGCCGGGCGCGACCGCGTTCACCGTCACGTCACGCGCCGCAAGCTCCACCGCGAGCGATTTGACGAACGAGATCATCGCGCCCTTCGATGCCGCGTAGTCGGCGTGGTGGGCCTCGCCGCGCTGCCCCGCGGTGCTCGACACGAGGACGATGCGTCCGCCGCGATCGAGTCGCCGCGCCGCCGCGCGCGTCGAGTAGAACATGGCGTCGACGTTCTCCGCCATCGTCCGTCGCCACTGCTCCTCGGACATGTCGGCGAGTGCCACGTCGGCGGCGGGCCAGATCCCGGCGTTGCCGACGAAGATGTCGAGCCCGCCGAACTCACGCTCGGCCCGGTCGAACAGCGACGTCGTTCCACTGAGCTGTGAGACATCGGCGGCGTGGGCAAACGCCCGCACGCCGCGCGCCGCCAACTGCCGCACGACTTCGCCGGCCTCCGCCTGTCGCGATCGATACCCCACACCGACGTCGGCGCCACACTCCGCGAGCAGCAACGCCGTCGCGGCCCCGATGCCTCGCGACCCGCCGGTCACGAGCGCGCGCTTTCCACGGAGCGAGATCATGACGCGATCTCCGTCTCGATGAGCTCGCAGATCGCGTGCTCGATGCAGAGATGGATCTCCTGGGCGCGATCGGTACGGTCCGTCGGCACGACCACGGAATGGTCGGCGGCGGCGCGGAGCGCCCCGCCGTCGCGCGACGAGAACGCGAGCACCGCGGCGCCCTGGCGCCGGGCCGCCTCGGCCGCCCGCAAGACGTTAGGCGAGTTGCCGCTCGTCGAATGGATGATCAGCAGATCTCGCTCGCGCACGAGGGCGTCCACCTGGCGGGCGAAGATCTCGTCGAAGCCGAGGTCGTTGCCGGCGGCGGTGAGCAGCGACGTGTCGGTGGTGAGGGCCACGGCGGGCAACGCGCGCCGGTTCTTCATGTAACGCACCACGTATTCGGTGGCCAGGTGCTGCGCGTCCGCGGCACTGCCGCCGTTGCCGCAGAAGAACAGCGTGCCGCCGTTGCGCACCACGTCGCGCACCATCGAGGCGGCGCGCTCGAGGTCGGGCCCCAGTCGGTCCGCGGCCTCGACGGCCGTGGCGGCCAGCTCCCGCAGCCGCCGCGCGATCTGCTCGCTCATCATCGTTCCCTCATCGTCGTCCGAACAGCAGTTCGCGCAGCCGGTGGAACACGCCGCGCCCGAGCGGCAACGGCGGCACCGGGAGCGTCGGCTCGTCAGCGAGCACGCGCGCGGCGTTGGCGTGCGTGAGCACGGTCGCATGCTCACTCGCGCCGAGTTCCTCGAGCCACACGCGGGCGGCGGCCAGCGACCGCCGGTCCCCGTGGTTGTCGCTCGCCAGGCAGTCGATCAGCCCTTCGGCGAGCAGTGACCGCGCGAGCTCGGTCATCGGACCGCGCGCGAGCAGCATCGTCGCGTCGGTCTGCATCACCGCGCCCGCATCCCGCCACGCTCGCACGGTGTCGGTGGTGCAGCCAAAGTATCGCTCGGGATGCGCCACCACCGGCACGACGCCGCTCTGGCTGATCCGGTCGAGCTCGGCGGTGCTGCCCGCGGGAAGATACGCGCGGGGGAACTCGACGAGTACGGCGCGCGCACCACCGAGCGACAGCGCCGGCGAGCGCAGGTCGCACCCGGGTCGGTCGAGCATGATCTCCCAGCCCAGGCGCAGCTCGGGCTTCGCCGGCGCCGCGGCGACGAGCGACGCGAGAATCTTCTGGTGCTGCTCGTAGGGCGCCAGGTCGGCGCGCGACGCCTCGAGGTGCGGCGTGCAGATCACGACGTCGATGCCTTGGCGCGCAAACCGCTCCAGCACGGTCACGGACGTCGCGATGTCCGCCGAGCCGTCGTCCACCCCCGGCAGGAGGTGCGAGTGCAGATCGATCACGCGCGCGCGGCCGTGGCGAGTGCGCCCACACCTAACGCGGGCTCACGCTCGAACAGCGTTCCCACCACAACGTAATCCGCGCCGGCCCGTCGGGCCGCACGGGCCGCCGCGGGCGTCGTGATGCCGCCGCCGACGAACAGCGGGGCGTCGCTGGCGTCGCGTGCGGCCGCGATGACTGACTCCGCGACCGGCCGGGGCGCACCGCTTCCCGCCTCGAGATACGTGGCGCGCATTCCCATGAGTCGCCCCGCCTTCACGTGCGCGGCAACGACGTCCGGGCGATCCGGTGACAACGGCTCCGTGCCCGTCACGCGCTGCACCGAACTCACCCGGCCGCCGTCGATCAGGAGGTACGCGGTGCTCAGCGCGAACACGTCGGGGTGGCGGTCGAAGAACGCGCTCGCCCGTACCTGCTCTTCGACGAGATAGCGCGGGTTCCGGCCCGACAGGAGCGTGAGGAAGAGGATCGCGTCCACGTCGGCGCTCAATTCGGCCGCCGACGCCGGAAACTGCACGACGGAAAGGCCGGGCGCGCCACCCCGGATGGCGGCGACGGTCGCGGTCACGTCGCCGCCTCGGCCGAGGCTGTCTCCCACGAGGAAGCCGCTCGCCCCACCGTCGGCCGCGCGCTCCGCGAGCCGATACGCGTCATCGGGAGAGGTCCGTCCGGGGTCCACCAGCACCACGAGCCCACCGCCCGCATCGAACGGCAGCCGCGACGCAGGGGTGCGGCTCACGCGTCGTAGGGTTCGGCCAGCGCCGCGATGCGCGCGAGGGCCTCCCCTGCCCGCGCCTCGAGCGCCTGCGGCTCGTCAGACGCGGCCTCGAACGCGTAGGTGACGAGCGCATCCACGGCCAGCAGATCGAGCGCACTCGCCCGCGTCAGGCAACCGTCCCGCAGCAGCGACTGCATCGCCCGCTCGGCGGCGGCGAGCAGCGCGTCGGCGGGCGGCATCGCGGGCCCGCCGCTCGCGCCGGTCATTGCGCGCACGCGCGAGGCCAGCGCTGGCGGCGGCGCGGGCGTGCGCGACGCGAGCCACGCATCGAGTGACATCGTCCCCATCATGCGCCGTTCCTCACGCATTCACGCTCACGCAGCCCCCAGCAGGCCGCGCACGATCGCCGGCAGCCGCTCGAGCGCCGCCGGGATGCGCGTGGCATCCGGCACGCCGGCCTGCGCCATGTGCGGCTTCCCGCCGCCACGCCCGCCGGCCGCCGCCGCGAGCTCCTTGATCACGGCATCCGCCCGAACCCCACGGTCGCGCGCGTCGTCGGTCACGACCGCGAGCAGCGTGCTGCGCCCGTCCTCGAACGTCGCACCGAGCGCCGCGACGCCCGTCTTGAGCCGCTCGCGCACCGCATCGCCGAGCGCCTGGAGCGACTTCACGTCGGGCACCGAGACGACGCTCGCCACCACGCGCATGCCGTCCACCGCCGTCGCCGACGAGACGAGGCGTTCCACGGCGTCGCCACCGCCTCCACGCATGGCCTCGTCCAGCCGCTTCTCGAGCTGTCGCTTTTCCTGGAGCACGGCGTCGAGCCGCTGCGCCACGACGTCGCTGCCCGTGCCTGCCGGCAACGCGACCTTCAATCGCTCCGCCACACGAGCGAGCGCGTGCTCTCGATCGGTCAGCAGCTCGAACGCGCGCGGCCCGGTGAGCGCGACGATGCGCCGAACGCCGGCCGCGACGCCCGTCTCACTGACGATCTTGAACAGGCCGATCTCGCTCGTGTTGCGCACATGCGTTCCACCACAGAGCTCCACCGACAGGCCGGGGATCGTCACGACGCGCACGACGTCACCGTATTTCTCGCCGAACAGCGCCATCGCGCCGCCGGCCACCGCGTCCTTGTACGCCTTCTGATCGAGCTGGACCGGCACCGACGCCCACACGGCCCGATTGACGCGGCGCTCGATCTCGGCGAGTTGCTCGGGTTTGAGCGGTCCGTGATGGGTGAAGTCGAACCGCAACCGATCGGGCTCGACGACCGACCCCGCCTGGTGCACGTGCTCTCCGAGGACGGCGCGGAGCGCCGCGTGGAGCAGGTGCGTCGCCGTGTGGTTCCGCTCCGTGTCGCGCCGTCGCTCGCTCGGCACGCGCGCCGCGGCGGGACCGAACGTGATCTCGCCAGTGAGCTTCCCCAACGCCGCGGTCCGGCCGTCGATCTTCTTCACGTCGTCGACGTCCACGCGCCAGCCATCGCCGACGATCTCGCCGTGGTCCGACACCTGACCGCCGGATTCCGCGTAGAACGGCGTCTCGCGCAGGAGCACGGCCACCCGCCCGTCGTCGAGCCGCCTAACGGCTGTGACGACAGTGTCGATCTCGACGGTGTCGTATCCCACGAAGTTCGTGTCCGGCAGCGGCGACACCTCGGCTTCGGCCACGGCGGCGCTGCGCCACGCCGACGGGTCCGCGAAATCGTCGGCGGCGACCCCGAGCCGGCGCGACTTGCGCTCCGCCTGCGACTGGCTCCGCTGCTGCGCGAGCGCCGCCTCGAACCCCGCGATGTCCACCGCGTAGCCGCGCTCGCGCGCCATGAGCTCGGTGAGATCGATCGGAAAGCCGTACGTGTCGTAGAGGCGAAACGCGTCGTCGCCGCTGATGGTCCCGCGCAGATGCGTGGACCCCTGGGTCGATCCGATCGCGGGCGCGAGCTGGTCGAACCTCGCCATGCCGGCGTCGATCGTCGCGAGGAACCGCTCCTCCTCCGCTCTCGTCGTCTCCGCGATGTGCTGTCGCCGCTGCCCGAGCTCCGGGTACACGTCGGCCATGAGCGCGATCACTTCCTCGACGAGGAAGACGAGCGTGGGGGCGCGACGACCGAGCAGCCACGCGTGGCGCACCGCGCGCCGCAGGATCCGGCGCAGCACATACCCGCGTCCCTCGTTCGAGGGAAAGACGCCGTCCGCGAGCAGAAACGCGACGGCACGCGCATGGTCGGCAAGCACGCGAAACGATGCCGGGTCCACGTTCGCCGAGGCGGCGGCGCTCGTCGCCGAAGCGCCACCCAGCCCTTCCGGCGACAGCCCGGTGTACGGCAGGCCAACGATCTCCTCCGCCCGCGTCAGCAGCGGCAGGAAGAGGTCGCCGTGGTAGTTGCTCGTGACACCCTGGAGGGCGGCGGCAATGCGCTCGAGTCCCGCGCCCGTGTCGACCGACGGCTTGGGCAGCGGCACGAGCTCGCCGCCCACCTGCCGGTCGAACTGCATGAACACGAGGTTCCAGATCTCGAGAAAGCGTCCCGCCTCGGCACCCTCGACGAATGCGTCGGTCGAGAACTCGCGCCGATCGAGCTCGGTCCATTCACCGGTCGCGTCAGGAGGAAACACCCAATCGCGCGCCAGGAAGGCGAGATCGACGTAGATCTCCGAGCACGGACCGCAGGGACCGGTGTCGGCCATCTGCCAGAAGTTGTCCTTCTCGCCGAGGCCGTAGATGCGCGAATCGGGAAGCCCCGCGATCTCGCGCCAGAGCGCACGGGCCTCGGCGTCATCACGAAACACCGTGACGCGGAGATGCTCCTTGGGCAGTCCCAGCTCCTCGGTCACGAACTCCCACGCGAAGCGAATGGCGTCGCGCTTGAAGTAATCGCCGAACGAGAAGTTGCCCAGCATCTCGAAGAACGTGTGATGCCGGTACGTGTGTCCGACCTGCTCGAGATCGTTGTGCTTTCCGCCCGCGCGCACGCACTTCTGCGCGGTGGTCGCGCGCCGGCCGAACTCGGGCTCTTCGAGGCCGAGGAACACTCGCTTGAACTGCACCATCCCGGCGTTCGTGAACAGCAGCGTCGGGTCGTCCGCCGGGACGAGGGAGGAGCTGGGCCGGATGGCGTGGCCCTGCCGCCGGAAGTATTGGAGGAACCGCTCGCGGATCTCGGAAGCGCGCATAGACCCTGAATATACGCGAGTCTCGCAAACCCACTCAAGCCGAAGAGGGAGCAGTTCTTGCAAAGCGCGATGCGCGATGCGATCGCAACGCCTGAAAGACGCGGTGTTCGCGTCCGCCGCGCCCTTTACCATGCTGAGCCACGGAGTCTGGAAGCTCCGCCTCGGCCGCTCGGTACCATCCCGCCTCCGGAAGGGGAGCGACCGACGGGTGTGGATCAACCTCGGGAGCGGCGCGTCACCCTACCCGCAGTTCATCAACGTCGACATCAACCTCGCCCGCCGTCCCGACATGTGGCTGGATGTCCGGCACGGAATGCCATTCGCGGCCGGAACGGTGGATGCGATCTACACGCGCCACGTCCTCGAGCACTTCTACCACGACGAGCTCACGCGAGTGCTGGCCGAGTGCCACCGGATCCTCCGTCCCGGCGGGGGAATCCGCATACTCGTCCCATCGCTCGAGCTGGCCTGCCGCGCGTACCTCGACGGCGACGACTCGGTGCTGATGACATTCCCCCACCCCTATCGGTCGCGCGGGGGGAGAACGGTGAACCTGCTCTTCTGCGACGGGCAACACCGGATGGGGTTCGACTTCTCCCTCATGCAGGAGCTGCTCGAGGACGGCGGGTTCACCGACATTCGCTGCGTGCCGCGGACGGAGAGTCAGTTCTTCCCGCCCGCGGTGCTTGGCGAGACGGAGCCTGACGAGGGATGGATCAACACGTCGCTCATCGTGGAGGCGTCTCGCTGACGCTGCGCGACTGCCATCGCGTGGTCGGGCTGGCATCTCGGCCAGGATGGCCTCGCAACAGCGGGGAATTGGGGTCAGACTCGAATAACATCATCGGAACGCGAGGCTGCCCCCGCGTGCGGCTGGCGCTCGAATGCTTCAATCCGAGTCTGACCCCAATTCCGCGCGCGCCGGGCCGGGCTCCTCGTCGGGCCAGCAGCAGCGGGGAACGGCGATGACGCGGATGACGCCGAAGGAGCCGGATCGCTCCCCGGCAGCGAGACCTCCGCCCGCCGCGGGCTGGAACGGACCTTGGTAGACGACCCCGGGAAGCCAGCGCCTCCCCAGGTCGTCCCCCTCAGTTCAACACCCTGGTGAGAGGAGCCTTCGATGTGCGCGGAGCCGATCCGGGTTCCCGCTTGGGTCCGGCGCGATGTAGCCTCCCGAACAGCCCGGCGCGATGATGCCGGCCGGAGCTCCGTGAAGTGCCGTCATCACGTCGAGTCGGTACGCTGGAGGCCAACCAGAATCGGCTTCGCAACGCGCATCGCTCCACGAGCACACGAGCACGGAACTACTCGTCGATTGTGTCCGGCGCCTCTCCACTGAGCTTGCGAACCACCCGCCAGACCTCGTCGGAATCGAACCCGCGCCGCGCGAGGAACGCGTAGAGTCGGCGTCGACGCGTCAGCTCATCGAGTCGAGCAAGCGTCCCCCACTTCTTTCTCGCGATCCGCTCGATCGACGTGGCATCGGTCACGCCCTCCTCGGCCAGCACCTCCACCACCGCCTCGTCGGCCACTTCGCGCGCCACACCGCGCTTGAACAGCTCCTGATGCAACCGGCGTTTCGACGCGCCCGCCGACAGCTTCGACCGCGTGAGCTGGCGCGCGAAGTCGGCGTCATCGATGAGCCCGGCCTCTCGCAGTCGCCCGATCACCTTGTCGACGCGCTCACTCGGGTCGCCTTTCTGTATCAACCGCTGGCGAAGCTCGCGCGCGGAGCGCGCACGAAAGGCGAGAAGGTTGAGTGCGCGGTCGTACGTCGCGGTCACTTCCGCGGCCTCGCGAAGGCGTGCGGCAAGCGCATCATCGACGACGGCGCCGACGCGGGTCCCCGTCTCCGACAGCACGTCCACGCTCACGACGGAGAACTCCCGCCCGTCGACGTCGACGACGTAGCGACCGGGTTTGCGCGGATGCTCGACGATTCTCGTCACGATACTCATGTGCACCTCTCGCGTCGCGGCGGTGCGGGCGCGCCCGACCCACGCCGCAAAAAAGAGCCGGAGGGGAGCCCTCTGAACGCGACGGTGATCCGGGCACCGACTCATTCAGAGAACGACCCTCCGGCCCGATTCACCGGAGCGACGAAGAACCCCCGTTCGCTCAGTCGTCTACCACGACCTCAGCCTCGAGCGGCACATCGCCGCGAATGCCGAGCACTCCCTTCACCTTCTCTTCGACTTCGGCCATGAGGACCGGGTTGTCCTTGAGGAACATCTTCGCGTTCTCGCGCCCCTGACCGATGCGCTGCGTGCCATAGCTGTACCACGCGCCCGACTTGTCGATGATCCCCGCTTCGGCGGCGATGTCGAGCACCAGGCTCGAGTGACTGATGCCCTCGTCGTACATGATGTCGAACTCGGCCTGCTTGAACGGCGGCGCGACCTTGTTCTTCACGACCTTCACGCGCACGTGAGAGCCGATGACATCCTCCTTCTCCTTCACCGGGCCGATACGACGAATGTCGAGCCGCACCGACGCGTAGAACTTGAGCGCCTTGCCTCCAGTCGTCGTCTCGGGGTTGCCGAACATGACCCCGATCTTCTCGCGGAGCTGGTTGATGAAGACGACCGACGTCTTCGAACGAGCGATCGCACCCGTGAGCTTGCGAAGCGCCTGGCTCATGAGCCGCGCCTGCAAGCCGACGTGCGAGTCGCCCATCTCCCCTTCGATCTCGGCCTTCGGCACCAGCGCGGCGACCGAGTCGATCACCACGACATCCACGGCGCCCGAGCGCACGAGAATCTCGCAGATCTCGAGTCCCTGCTCGCCGGTATCCGGCTGCGACACGAGGAGACTTTCGACATCGACGCCGAGCTTCTTCGCGTACTCGACGTCGAGCGCATGCTCGGCATCGATGTAGGCGGCGACACCGCCCGCCTTCTGTGCGTTCGCCACGACGTGCAGACACAAGGTCGTCTTGCCGCTCGACTCGGGTCCGTAGATCTCCGTGACACGGCCACGAGGAATGCCGCCGACACCGATCGCCGCATCGAGATTGATTGCACCCGTGGGAATCGCATCGATTCGGACGCGCGCCGACTCGGCGCCCATCTTCATGATGGATCCCTTGCCGCAACTCTTTTCGATTTGCGCGATGGCCAGGTTCAACGCCTTCTTGCGATCGTCCTGCACGGTTGAAACAGCCATTCATCCACCCATTGTTTAGTCGTGTGAAGCTCTGGCCACGGATCAGAATCTACGCCGTAGAACGAGCCATCCGATACCCGAAGAAAATACGAAGGTTGCGCTGAAAACTCAAGGTTTCCCGAGCGGCTGGAAGGCGTTTTCTATGTGCCTGATACGCACCGCGTTACCCTGCACCAGCACGCCAATCACATCGAACCGGTAGCACTCGTTGGGCCGGCCGTGGCGGTCGATCCAGACCGCCGCCGACCTCGCCAGCTCGCGCTGCTTGCGCCAGTGTACCGCCTCCACCGGGTCGCCGAACCGGTCTCCGCGCCGAGCCTTCACCTCGACGAACGCGACCAACCCGTCTCTCTCCGCCACCAGATCGATGTCGCGGTGCCCGTTGCGGAACCGTCGCTGTAATACCCGCCAACCGCGCCGACGGAGCCAACGTTCAGCCACGCGCTCGCCCACCTCGCCGAATTCCTGCCGCGCCGCGGACATGGGGCGAAGGTAGGATCGCGCGTCGAACGAGCGACATCGAACGAGCGGGTGCAGAATCGGCAGAGCGCGGTACGACGCTTGCGAACGTGGGGGCGATGGTGACCCAGTCGATCATCCGCCCGGCCACGCTTCGCATCGAGCCTACCCGTGGGTGGGTCCCGTTGCGACTCGGAGAGGTCGTCGCCTATCGCGAGCTGCTGTTCTTTCTCGTCTGGCGCGATCTCAAGGTCCGGTACAGGCAAACCGTACTCGGCGTCGCGTGGGCGGTGCTTCAGCCGCTGCTCACGATGCTCGTCTTCACGCTCTTCTTCGGACGGCTCGCGCGCGTTCCGTCGGACGGTGTTCCGTACTCGCTGTTCGCGTACACCGCGCTCGTGCCGTGGACGTTCTTCGCGACGGGGCTCACCATGTCGTCGAACAGCCTCGTGGGCAGCGCCAACCTCATCACCAAGGTGTATTTCCCGCGGCTGACGCTCCCGCTCGCGACCGTGCTCGCCGGCCTCGTCGATTTCGCCCTGGCCTTCCCGCTCCTGTTCGGGCTGATGTGGTATCACGGCGTGACGCCCACCGCCCAGGTGGTCTGGCTACCGCTGTTCATCGCGCTCGCGTTCATCACCGCGCTCGGTGTGGGGCTCTGGCTTTCGGCGCTCAACGTGGAGTTCCGCGACGTACGCCACGTCGTGCCGTTCCTGACGCAGCTCTGGATGTTCGCCACGCCGATTGCCTACCCGAGCAGCCTGCTCCCGGAACGGTGGCGGGTCGTCTACGCGCTCAACCCGATGGTCGGCGTCGTCGAGGGGTTCCGCTGGGCGCTGTTGGGCACCGACACGCGCCCCGGGCCGATGGTCCTGGTTTCGGCGGCAGCGGCGTTGGCGTTGCTCGTGGGCGGCGCATTCTTCTTCCGCCGCATGGAGCGCACGTTCGCCGATGTCGTCTGAGGGAGCCGCGGCCGACGTGCCGGTGATCAGGGTCGAGCGACTCGGCAAGCAGTATCAGCTTGGCGCGCGCGCGACGCACCGCACCATTCGCGAGGCCTTCGTGGACGGCGCGCGGCAGGCCGCCCGCAGCATCGGCCGTCGCGGCGCGCGTCGTTCGGCCGAGCGCTTCTGGGCGTTGCGCGACGTCTCGTTCGATGTCGCGCACGGCGAGGTCGTCGGCGTCATCGGACGCAACGGGTCCGGCAAGAGCACGCTGCTCAAGATCCTCTCCCGCATAGTCGAGCCCACGGCGGGCGCCGTGGAGCTGCAGGGGCGCGTGGGATCGCTGCTCGAGGTGGGGACCGGCTTTCACCCGGACCTCACCGGACGGGAGAACGTCTTCCTGAGCGGCGCCATCCTCGGCATGCGACGAGCCGAGATCGCGGCCAAGTTCGACGAGATCGTCGACTTCGCGGAAGTCGAGCGGTTCGTGGACACGCAGGTGAAGCACTACTCGAGCGGCATGTACATGCGGCTCGCGTTCTCGGTGGCCGCGCATCTGGAGCCGGACATCCTCATCGTGGACGAGGTGCTCGCGGTCGGCGACGCGGCGTTCCAGAAGAAGTGTCTCGGCAAGATGGGCAGCGTGGCTCGCCACGGGCGGACTGTCCTGTTCGTGAGTCACAACATGGGCGCGGTCGTCCCGCTGTGTTCTCGTGCGCTGCTGCTCGACGCCGGACGGATGGTGCTCGAGGCCGACCCCATCACCGTGGCCGCGCGCTACCAGGCGACACTCACGGCCGCCCCCACCGATGCCACCGACCTCGAGAGCGCGGAGCATTTCGGGAACGGGAAAGCACGCTTCGTTTCTCTGCGGCTGGTGCCCGAGCGGCGTGACGGCACCACGCGCGAGATGATGTGCCCCGGCAGCCGCCTGCGCATCGAGACCCGGCTCGTCGCGTCGGCTCCCGTCGAGAGCGCGAACGTTGGCATCACGATCTACGACGCCAGCGGCTACCGACTGCTGGACGCGAACACCGCGATGCAGGGGCGCTTCGTCTCGCTCGCCCCCGACGACGAAGCCCGCGTGGATTTCGCGCTCGAGGACGTGCGGCTCAAGCCGGGGACCTACCTGGTGGGCCTCTGGATCGGTCGCGGGAATCTCGAGGACATCGACGGCATCCTCTACGCGGCCACGCTCGAGGTGGAGCCCGACCCGCATCAGTTGCAGCACTCCGAGCAGTTCCCGGGCCCATACCTGTGCGCGTTCCAGCACGTGGTCACCGTCTCGGCCGCGCCGTCGACCGAGCCGACGCCCGGCGGCGAACCGGCGGTCGCGGCCCCGGTCGCGGCATCGTGACGGGAGCGTCCTGATGCGAGTCCCGCCCGAGCTGCGCTGCCTTCCGCATGGCGAGCCGTTCACGACCAACGGTGGTCCGGCCGACGTCGCGGCCGTCGAGCGCGCCGCGTCGCTCACCTGCCCCGCCGGCTGCACCGTGCCCGTCGTGCGCGGCATCCCGCGGTTCGTGCCATCCGACGGCTACGCCGCAGCGTTCGGGTGGCAGTGGACGCGCTTTCGCCGATCGCAGCTCGACTCGCACACCGGCACGACGATCTCGCGCGACCGCCTAACGCGCTGTCTGGGGGGCTCGCTGGACGTGGTGCGCGGAGCGACGGTGCTCGAGGCAGGCTGCGGTGCCGGGCGGTTCACGGAGATTCTCCTCGAGGCCGGCGCGCGGGTGGTCGCCGCCGACCTGTCCGCGGCGGTCGACGCGAACTACGCGAACTGCGGTCACGCTCGCGGCTACTTCGTCTGCCAGGCCGACATTCGCCGGATGCCGGTCGCGCGGCGATCGTTCGACGTGGTGCTGTGTCTGGGCGTCGTGCAGCACACGCCCCACCCCGAGGAGACGCTCGCCGCGCTCGCCGGCTACCTGAAGCCGGGCGGGCTGCTCGTCATCGACCACTACTCACGCGACTATCCGCTCACCGCGCCCAGGCGGGTGCTGCGCGACCTCCTCTTGCGGCTGCCGCCCGAACGCGCACACCGCGTGGCGGTCGGCACCGCACGCGCGCTCCTGCCCGTGCATCGCGCGCTTTGGCGCCGGCGCCGCGGCTTCGGTCGCCTGCGGGCGTACCTGCGGCGGCTCTCGCCGGTGGTTGACTACTACGAGTCGTACCCGCAACTGGGCCGAGAGCTGCTGTCCGAGTGGGCCGTGCTCGACACGCACGACACGCTCACCGACCGCTACAAGCACCTCCGCGGCCCCGACGAGATCCGGGCCGCGCTCGTGCAGCTCGGTCTCGAGGATGTCGAGGTCGCCCTGGGCGGCAATGGCGTCGAGGCGCGGGCGCGCGGCGCGCGCGCCGGCGCTTCCATCGCGGCCACTAAGGCCGCGACGACCGCGGCCGTGACGGTGCGCTGACGATGTGTGGCATCTGTGGCTTCGCCGGACCGCGTGCCGACGGCGCGCTCCACGCGATGGTCGCGGCGCTCGACCATCGTGGTCCCGATGATCGCGGCGCGTGGTCGAGCGACGGTGCGTCGCTCGGCATGGCGCGGCTGGCGGTGCTCGACCTGAGCTCGGCGGCGCATCAGCCGATGACGACCGACGACGGCTCGATCCGCATCGCGTACAACGGCGAGGTCTACAACTTCGCCGAGGAGCGCCGGATCCTCGCCGGAGAGGGTGTGCGGTTCCGCTCGACCTCAGACACCGAGGTGGTGCTCCGGCTGTACGAGCGTCACGGCGATGACTTCGTCCTTCGCCTCCGCGGGATGTTCGCGGCGGCCATCTGGGACTCGCGCCGTGGCCCGGGGCATGAGCGGATGGTGCTGGTGCGTGACCACATGGGCATCAAGCCACTGCTTTACGCCGCGGTGGGCGGCAGGCTGGTGTTCGCATCGGAGCTGAAGGCACTCCTCGCGAGCGGGCTCATTCCGCCCCGCATCGACCCCACGGCGTTGCGCACGCTGCTGACGTATGGCTCGGTGCTTCAGCCGCGCACGCTCGTGCACGGGGTGAGCGCGCTGCCACCGGGACACCGGCTCATCGTAGAGCACGGCCGCCCGCGCATCGAGCGCTACTGGTCGCTCGCCATCGACCGTCGGGCGGGCATCCGCCAGCGCGCGTACGCGGAGCAGGTCGAGGAGGTCGCGGCGGTGCTCGAGGAATCGGCGAAGCTCCAGCTCGTGAGCGACGTACCGTTAGGCGCGTTCCTCAGCGGCGGAGTGGACTCGTCGATTCTCGTCGCCGTCATGACGAAGGCGCTCGGTACGCCGGTCCGCACGTTCTCCGTGGGCTTCGCCGGCGAGGCGGATGACATCGACGAGAGCGGCGACGCCGATCGGATGGCGCGCCACCTCGGTACGCGCCACACGACGTCGGTCGTACGCGGCGACGACGTGCGCGATTGCATCACGAGCATTGCCGCCGCGCTCGACCAGCCGAGTGTCGATGGAGTGAACGCCTACTTCGTGTCGCGCGCCGCGCGGCGGGATGTGACCGTTGCCGTGTCGGGAACCGGCGGCGATGAGCTCTTCGCCGGCTATCCGTGGTTCATCACGATGGCGCGCGAGTCGGCGCGTGAGGCTCGGGCGCCGTGGCGTAGCCTCGCGCGGTCCGTCGTGGCTGCCGCGGCGCGGCACCGCGCGTTCGACCGCCTGCTGCGTCACCGCGGCGGCGGACGCGTGCATCGCTGGCGGCGCGGGAGCTTCGTCGGCGCGTACGGCGAGACCTATCAGATCTTCGGGCCCGTCGGAACGGCACGGCTGCTCGCGGCGGGCGTGGCCGAGCATGCCGGGGCCGGTGCGCCGCCGCACCGCGATCTCTCGGCGCTCGACGAGCTCGCCGGCGGATCCGCGATCGAGCGAGTCACCGCGCTCGCGACGCGCGGCTACCTCACGAACCAGTTGCTGCGCGACATCGACGCGGTGTCGATGGCGCATTCTCTCGAGGTGCGAGTTCCCTACCTCGACCCGGTGGTCGTCGACACGGCACTCTCCCTGCCCGACTCTGCGAAGCTCGGAGACGTGTCCGGTGCCGATCCCTACGGACGCACGTATCGCGAGACCGGCGCGAAGCGCGTGCTCATCGATGTGGGGCGGCGCTGGCTCCCTCCGGACTTCGACGTACAGCCCAAGCGCGGCTTCGCGATGCCGTTCGACGCGTGGCTGCGCGGTCCGTTGCGCGACGTCATGGACGACACCCTCGACGAGCGCAGCATCAGGGCACGCGGGCTGCTTCACCCGGCCGCCGTCGCGACCGTGCGCGAGCGGTTCCGAGCCCGGACGGCATCGTGGATGGAGCCCTGGCTGCTCATGATGCTCGAGCTCTGGTGCCGCGAGGTGCTCGACCGCGCGGGCAGCCGAGGCGCCGTCCAGTCGATTACGCGGCCGCGGCCAGCCGAAGCCGCCGCGCGCGGCGACCGCGACACGCTCACCACCGCGGACGGACTCCGGTGACCATCGCTCACGAGCCGGTTCCCGAGACTGTCGGCGCTCTCGCCGGGCGCGACCCTCGAGTCGCGCGGCGCTGGCCCGCGGTGCGTCGCTTCGATGACGACCCCTACCCCGGCCGGCCCCGCGTTCTGTTCGTTGGTCCGGGTGACAGCTCGCACACGCACGCGTGGATCGATCTCCTCGCCGGGGCCGAGCTCAACGTTCGTCTGTTCGCGCTCCCTGGCGGTGTGCCGCCCGACGACTGGCCGGTGCGCACGTACGTGACGACGCCCGTCGCACGGAAGTTGAGCCGAGCTGCCCGGCGGCGTCTCTACGCCGCGGGGCAGCTCGCGCGTGCGCCCAAACGAGCGTACGCCCGCTACATCGGCCGCGAGCACGCGCTCGAGCAGCGTTGGCTCGCGGAGGTCGTCCGCCGGTGGCGGCCCGACGTCGTTCACACGCTCGGCATCGATCCCGCGGGCGAGTTCTACCTCGATGCGCGACAGCGCTATCGTCTCGAGCGCCAGGGCCGCTGGATCGTCCAGACGCGTGGCGGGTCGGATCTCGCGCTCTCGCGTTTCGACGACGAGCGGATTCCGCAGGTGGCGAGCGTCATGCGCGCAGCCGACTGCCTCATCAGCGACAACGCGCTGAACTTCGAGATCGCGCTGGAGATGGGAGTACGCCCCGAGCAGCTCTCGCCGATCGGCACCGTACCGGGCACGGGCGGCGTCGACGTCGACGCGCTGGCGGCGTACGCGAGCGGGGCGCCATCCTCGCGCCGGGTGATCGTCTGGCCAAAGGCGTACGAGTCCCCCTGGTCGAAGGCGCTCCCGGTGTTCGAGGCGCTGACCCGGTACTGGGACCGCCTCCCGCCGTGCGAGATCCACATGTTGGCGACGGTTCCCGAGACGCGGATGTGGTTCCACGCGCTTCCCCCTGCCCTCAAGGAGGCGTGCCGGATGGACGACCGTATTCCGCGCCGCGAGCTCCTGTCGCTCATGGGACACGCGCGGGTGATGCTCGCGCCATCGCTCGTGGACGGGACGCCCAACTCGATGTTCGAGGCGATGGCGACGGGCGCGTTCCCGGTCCTCTCGCCGCTGGAAACGATTCGCCCGCTCGTCGACGATGGGCGGAACGTGCTGTTCGCCCGAAATCTCTATCCCGATGAGATCGGCGTCGCGCTCGTTCGCGCGATGACGGACCATCGGCTCGTGGACGACGCGGCAGTACACAACCAGGCGCTCGTACGTGCGGTCGCCGACCGGGCGGCGATTCGCCCTCGCGTGGTCGAGCTGTACGAAACGCTCGCCACCGCCCGGAGATCGCCGTGAGAGCGCTCGTCCTCGGCGGCGGCGGAATGCTCGGGCATCGCGTCTGGCGCGAGCTGGCCGGACGCATGGAGACGTTCGTCGCGGTGCGCCGGCCGTATCCCTACTACGCGCCGCTCGGCTGGTTCGACGAGCGGCGTGCCATCGACCGCGTGGACGCGCTGGATGACGAGGACCTGGAGCGCGCGCTTCGCGTCGCTCGGCCGAGCGTGGTGCTGAATGCGGTGGGGGTCGTGAAGCAGCGGCGCGATGCCGACGCGGTGGAGTCCATCGCCGTGAACGCGCTGTTGCCGCATCGGCTCGCGCGCCGGTGCGCGTCGGTCGGCGCGCGATTGATCCACCTCAGCACCGATTGCGTCTTCTCCGGCACGCACGGGAATTACGCGGAGTCGGACAGCCCCGACGCGCCGGACGTGTACGGCCGCAGTAAACTGCTCGGCGAACTCGACGCCGACCGCTGCCTGACGATTCGGACGTCGATGATCGGGCGAGAGATCCGCTCGCGACGCGGGCTCCTCGAATGGTTCCTCGCGCATCGCGGCGAGCGCGTTCCCGGATTCACGCGCGCGCGGTTCAGCGGCCTCACCACCGTCGAGCTCTCGCGCGTGCTGGCCGACATCGCCGAGCGCCATGGAGAGCTGCACGGAGTGTGGCACGTCGGCGGCGAGCCGACCAGCAAGTTCGACCTGCTCGCGATGGTGAACGACCGGTTCGGTCTCGGCATCGCGCTCGAGCCCGACGATTCACTGGTGTGCGACCGAACGCTCGACGCCGGTCGCTTCATGAACGCGACGGGGTACCGCCCACCGACGTGGGCGGCGATGGTCGCCGAGCTGGCGACCGACCCCACGCCTTACGACTCCTGGGCCAACCTGTGGACCTCGACCGCACGCGACCGCTCGACGGCAAGCACGTCGTAGTCACCGGAGGGACGGGGTCCCTCGGGAAGGTTCTCGTTCGCCGCCTGCTGGGCGGCGAGATGGGACGACCGCGCCGCATCACCGTCTTCTCGCGCGACGAAGCCAAGCAGCACGACATGCGGCTGCACTACAAGAACCGCGTCGTCGCCACCGACGAGATCGTGTACCGCAATTTCGCCGAGCTGCTGACGTTCGTGATCGGCGACGTGCGCGACTATCACGCGGTCGCCTCCGTGCTGCGCACCGCCGACGTCGTGGTGAACGCGGCCGCGCTCAAGCAGGTGCCGACCTGCGAGTACTTCCCGTACGAAGCGGTACAGACGAACATCACCGGCCCGGAGAACATCATTCGCGCCATCCGCGAGAACGGGCTGCGCATCGAGACCGTGGTGGGTGTATCCACCGACAAGGCGTGCAAGCCGGTGAACGTGATGGGGATGACGAAGGCGATCCAGGAGCGCGTCTTCACGTCGGCGAACCTCACCTGCCCCGACACGCGGTTCGTCTGCGTGCGCTACGGCAACGTACTGGCGTCGCGCGGCTCGGTGATTCCCCTGTTCCACGAGCAGATCCGCAGCGGCGGTCCGGTGACGATCACCACGTCGGACATGACCCGCTTCCTGCTCACGCTCGAGGAGGCGGTGGACACCGTGTTCGCGGCCATCCGCGGGGCGCGCCGCGGCGAGACGTACATCCCGCGCGTGCCCTCGGCGCGCGTGGTCGACGTCGCGCGGGCGCTCATCGGCGAGCGTGACATCCGCACCGTCGTGACCGGGATCCGGCCGGGTGAGAAGGTGCACGAGATCCTCATCTCCGAGGAGGAGTGCCATCGGAGCGTCGATCGGGGGCGATTCTACGCCATTCGTCCGGTGCTCCCGGAGCTTCACGGTGACGCGGAGCTTATCGCTCCCCTGCCCGGGGAATACAGCTCGGCCAACGAGGTCATGCGGTACGACGAGGTCGTTGCGCTGCTCGCGCGGCAGGAACTGATGCCGCCCGACCGTGTTGCCGAAGCGGACGGAGTCGAGTTGCTGCGATGAAGGTCATGACCGTCCTCGGGACGCGCCCCGAGATCATCCGACTGTCGCGGCTCGTTCCGAAGCTCGACGCGCTGTGCGATCACGTGCTCGTGCACACCGGTCAGAACTTCGACCCGTCGCTGAGCGATGTCTTCTTCCGCGACCTGGGCGTGCGGGCGCCCGATCGGTCGCTCGGCGTGCGCGCCGAGACGTTCGGCGAGCAGGCCGGGCAGATCCTCGCCGGCGTGGAGCGAGCGATTCGCGACGAGCGGCCGGACCGCCTGCTCATCCTCGGCGACACCAACAGCGGGCTCTCGGCGGTGGTGGCGAAGCGGCTCGGCATCCCCGTGTTTCACATGGAAGCTGGCAACCGGTGCTTCGACGACCGTGTCCCCGAGGAGGTGAATCGGCGCATCATTGATCACTCGAGCGACATCCTGCTTCCCTACACCGAACGCAGTCGGGCGAACCTGCTGCGCGAGGGGATCGCGTCGCAGCGCGTGATCGTGACGGGCAACCCGATCTACGAGGTGCTCCGCCACTACGAGCGGTGCATCGACGCCTCCGACGTGCACGCGCGCCTCGGTGTGGAGCGCGGCGGGTATTTCCTGGTCACGGCCCATCGCGCGGAGAACGTCGACGTGCCCGAGCGGCTGCGCCTGCTCGCCGAGGCGCTGCGGCGCATCGGGAACGAGCACGGCGCGCCGATGATCGTCAGCATGCACCCGCGCACGCGCAGCCGCCTCGAGGCGTTCGGGTTCATGGAGCTCGTCGCCGGCCTGCGCGTGATGCCGCCCCTCGGCTTCTTCGACTTCGTGGCCCTCGAGCGCGACGCGTTATGCGTCCTCAGCGATAGCGGCACGGTGCAGGAGGAGTGCTGCATTCTACGCGTCGCGAACGTGACGACCCGCGACGTCACCGAGCGTCCCGAAACGGTCGAGTGTGGAAGCAACATCATCGCCGGGGTCGAGCCCGGTCGCGTTGCGCGCGCGGTACGGGCCGCCCTGCAGCGCGACCGCGCGTGGACCGTGCCGCCCGAGTACCTCGCACCGCTCGTGAGCGACACCGTCGTGAACGTGCTGCTCGGGGAGCAGGACGCATGACGGCGGTGTCGGAGGCCCTCAGGCGCGGGCGCGCCGACGCGCGCAACACGACGTCGGCCCCGCGGATTCTCGTCGTCTCGGCGGTGGCCCCGGTGCCTGAGGGAGTTGGCGGAGTGTACCTCCGCGACCTTTGTCTCCTCTATCCCGCCGACCGGCTCGCGTTTGCGATCCTGCCGGGGATCGGCAGCGGCGCGTGGCCCGAACCACTGGACACGGCGCCGCGCACGACGCTCGATCTCGTGCCCGAACGGGGCTTCAACCGATGGGGGCGTCGCGTTCAGCGATCCACGCGCGCGGTGTTCGACCGGTACGTCGATCGTCGCCATCTACCGCGGCTGGTCGAGCGAGTGGCCGCGTTCGCCGAACGGGTACGGCCCGACCTGCTCTGGGTCCCGCTCGCGGGCCCGACGATGATCAACGTCGCGGCCGCGCTTCGACGCCGTGTCGGAACGCCGATGTTGACGACCGTGTGGGATGCGCCGGACTACTTCCTACCGCACTACTGGGAAATCGAGGGCGCGGCGCTCCAGCGCGCGATGCGCCGGTTCGGCGACGCGGTGCGCGCGTCGGTGCGATGCGCCGTTGCGTCGCCGGAGATGGGCGCGGCCTACGAGGAGCGCTACGGCACGCCGTGCGTGCCGATGATCCATGGGCTCCCCGAGTCGCAGTGGCTCGCGCCGACCGGCATGCGGTCGCGCGACGAGCCATTCGTCATCGGCTACGCCGGGAGCCTGTACGCGCGCCGCGAATGGGACGCCTTGATGGCAGCGCTGGGCACGATCGGCTGGCGGGTGGGTGACCGCGATGTGATCGTGCGCGTGCTCGCGGCCGGGCTCGATGTGCGCGCCACCGGCCCGGCACGCATCGAGTTCCTCGGCTGGCACTCGACGACCGATGCGGTCGCGATCCTCCACGGGTGCGACGTCTGTTACGTGCCCTACTGGTTCGACGAGGCGTGCCGGCCGGGCGTCGAGCTGTCGTTCCCCAACAAGGTGTCGCTCTACCTCGCCGCCGGCCGCCCGATCCTGTTCCACGGCCCGCGGCACTCGACGCCGGCCCGTTTTCTCGCGCGGCGGCCGGTCGGCATCCCGTGTCACTCGCTGGCGAGTGACGAGATCGTGGCGGCACTGACCACGGCGGCGAGCGATGCATCGTTTCACGCCACCGCCGAGGCCGCAATTCCGCAGGCGTTGCGAGAGGAGCTCGGCATGCACGTCTTCCGGCGGCGGTTCGCCGAATTCGTGGGCGTGGAGGAGACCGTGCTCGCGCCCGTACCGGCCTGAGCGCGCGAACCGCCGACCGCCACGGCGCGCCGACCGTGCGAACCGTTCTCCTCGTCTCGTACACCTTCCCGCCGCTATACGACGTGAGCGGGCGGCGAGCGGCCAAGCTGTGCAAGTACCTTCCGGCCGCGGGGTGGCGGCCGGTCGTCCTGACGCGGGACTGGAGCACGGGCATCACGGGCGAGGACCGGCGAGCGTACGTGCTGGCCTCGCACCCCGAAGCACTCGACGCGCTGGGCGGTCTCGCAATCGTCCGCGCGCCGTACCGCTCGCGCGACAACGTGCTGCGCCGCCTGCACGAGCGACTCGGCGGGGCGTACGCGAGCAGCGGCGACAGCACCCCCGCCGCCGATGCGAGGCCTAACGCGTCGCCCGCATGGACCCCGCGCACGCTCGCGCGCCGTACGCTTTCGTTGTTTTCGCCGACGTTCGGCGACTTCCCGGACGCATTCCGCGGGTGGGCGGCTGCAGCGGTCCGCGCCGGCGTGGAAGTCGTGGAGCGCGAGTCGATCGACGCGATCTGCAGCCTGTGTCCGCCGCCCACCGCGCACGTGGTTGCCTCGGAGATCGCGCGCCGCACTGGCGTGCCGTGGGTCCCCCAATTCGATGACCTGTTCAGCTTCAGACTGGACAGTCATCGGCCCGGTCCCTGGCGCTGGCATGCCGCGCGCGCGCACCGGCGCTGGATGCGCCACGCGACGCTCGCCGGTGCGATCACGCCGGCGATGCTCGATTACGTGAGGCACGCGTACGACGTCGACGGCGGTGTGGTGATGGTTGGCTTCGATCCGGACGAGACGCCGACCGTCGAGCGTCGCCGCGGCGACCGGCTGCGCCTCGTCTACACGGGCTCCGTGTACCTCGACGATCATCGCCCCGAGCTGCTGTTCGAGGCGATCGAACGCGTGCTTGCCGCGCGGCCTGAGGAGGAGCCGCGCATCGAGGTCGCATTCGCCGGCACGCGCCGCGCCGCCGAGCTGCGTGCGCGCGCGTCGCGGTTTCCCGCCGCCGCGCGCGCCTGCGTGTTCATCGAGCGGCTCACCCCCGAGGCGACATTGCGCCTCCAGCGCGAGGCGGACGCGCTCGTGCTGTTCAATTACACGGCTTCCGCCTCGAGCACCGGCACGCTCAGCTTCCCGGCGAAGTCGTTCGAGTATCTGAGCGCCGGCCGGCCCATTCTCGCGTTGCCCAGCGATCCGGGTGGTTGGGGGGACGAGTTGCTACGGACCACAGGCGCCGGCGTCGCGGCCGATTCGGCCGACGCGGCCGCCCGGGTGCTCGAGGAGTGGCTGCGCATCTGGTCGAGCGGCAGGGAGCTGCCGTACCGCGGGGACGCGGCGACCATCGCGCGGTACAGCCAGCCTCGACAGGCGGCGGCGCTCGCCGGCCTGCTCGACCGGGCAGCAGCGCACCGGCGACAATAGCCTTCACGGCTGAGGCCGGCGAGGTACGGCGCGGGACTGTGGCAGAGTCCGGCGCGCGGATTGCGTTGGGATTCCCAGGAATCAGACGAGAGTCGGGATATCCCGGATGCTCTTCGATGCGGCGGCGTGGGCTCTGATCATCGCGACGGCGTACGCCATCGGCACCGGCGCGCTGAGTGCGCTCGGTGCCGAACAGCTCCGCGCCGGGGACTGGTTCATCCTCGCCGTGTGGATCGGTGTCGTGCTCGCCGCCGTCGCGCTCCTGGGTGCGTCCCTGTTCGTGCCGCTGTCGCCCGCGGCCGGCCTCGCCGCCGTGGGCGCACTCGTCGCGGTCGCGACCTGGGTGGTTGCGCGCGACCAGCGACGCTCCGCGAGACGCCGGCCGACGGCCGAGGCGCCCATCCCGGCCCCCGCCGTAATCGCGGGAGGCATCCTCATCACGGCTGGCGCGGCCGCGCTCGCGAGCGATCCGGTCACACTGTACGACTCGCTCGTCTACCATGTCGGCATCATGGAGTGGCTTCGCGAGCACGGCACCGTTCCCGGCATCGCACTGATTCACAACCGACTCGGCCACGTGTCGGCCTGGTTCACGCTCAGCGCGCCGTTCGACTCAGGCCCGGCGATCCATCGCGCGGCGAACGTGGCGCTCGGCGTGGCGCTCGTGCTCGTTGCCACACAGGGCGCCATCGCGCTCGGTCGAATCGCGTCCCGCGGCGCGAGCGGCGCGGATTGGTTTCTCCTGATGGCATCCGCCGCGCTGATCTGTGCGGCGGTGCTGTACGACGCCGCCACACCGTCACCCGACGTCGGGACGAACGCGTTGATCGTCGTCGTCGCCTGGGCTATGCTCGTGATGCCGCGCGCGGCCTCGGCGCGTGAACGGGTGGGTTGGCGGCGGTTGCTCACCCCGCGCCTCGTCCCGTTCGTGCTCGCTGCGGGGGCGACGAGCATGAAGCTGTTCGCGCTGCCGGCAGCTGTCGCCGCCGCGGTGTTCTACGCCCTGGGGCGCGGCGAGGATCGGGGGATGCGTGAAGTCGTGGCGCGCGCCGCCGTCTGCTGCATCGTCGGTGGCCTGCTCCTCGCGCCGTTCCTGGCCGCGAACGTCATCGCGTCGGGGTGCCCACTCTACCCGTCGCCGATGGGCTGTCTGCGGACGGCATGGTCGGTGGGCCCGTCGGAGGCCGCCGACTATGCGGTGTACATTCGCGACGTCGCCCGGTTGGAGAGCCGCGAAAGCGTGGCCGGAGCGTTACGGTTGCCGTGGATCGGGTCGTGGATCGCCGCGCACCCGGTCGTCACCACGCTCGTCCTCCTCGCGCCAATCCTGGCGCTGGTCCTGCTGAATGGTCCCCGGCGCGACGGCGTGCGGTCGGCGGCGCTCGTGGCGATCCTGGGGATCGCGTTCGCCGCGTGGCAGGCACCCGCGCCGCGGTTCCTGTACGCGTTCGTGATCATCGTCCCGACGCTCGCGCTCGCGTACCCTCTGGCGGCGCTCGCGCGTCGCGGCGATGCGCATGCGAGTCGCGGCGCCATGCTGGCCGGAACGCGCCGCGCTGCCCGGAACGGGTTCGTCGCGTTCGCGGTCGTCGCCGGCGCCGCCTACGCGCTCGCGTCGCAGAAGCTGAATCTCATGTCGGCCGTGACGCGTGGAGGCGACCCGATGCCGGCACGTGGCTCGGAGCTCGTCCTTCCGGCCGCTCCGGAGGCCCCGGCTCGCTTGTACCGATGGCGTGTGAACGACGTGGACGTACTCACGCCGGTGCCACGGCCCATCGCCGACACGCTGAGCTATCACAGCGCGATCGAGCGGGACGCGGCGTTCGAGAAGTGCTCGACCGCGCCGCTCCCGTGCACGCCCTACCTGCCGGGCGCGGATGTCCGCCTCCGCGCGCCCGAGCGCGGGCTGGCGGCGGGGTTCGTGCGCGCGCCCGCCGGGCCAGAGCTGACGGTGCGCGGCCCGCAGTGCATTGGCGAGATCTCCGCGCGGTTCGGGCTGATGCTGTCGGGCCGCGGTGACACGCCAGCCGAGGCGGCCGCGCAGTGCGGGGAGTCGATGCCGCGTTAGGCCCGACGTCGGGCATGGGATCGATCGTCTTGTGGGCGGTGCGGCGCTGCACTTGGTTCCGGGCGGCGTTGCCGACTGGCGTCTCGGTACTCGTGCTGCGGTCATTCGCGCGCTGAAGCCGCTCGGGCCGGCGTCATCGCGCCTGACCCAGGGGAACGGCGTTGGGGCGGATGGGGGAGCGGCGAAACGGCCGGATGGGCGCCGTGAGCGTGCGGTGTCATCCCGAGGCGGGGCGTCAGCCCCGACGAGGGACCTGGCGTGCGGACCCAGTGGGTCCGGCCGGCCACGAGCACCTTCGAGCAGGTCCCTCGTCGCTGGCGCTCCTCGGGATGACAGACGGGCCGGGGAACGATCCGGCGTCTTCCGCGTCATCCGCGTCATCGTGGTTCCCCGGTGGTCTGTACGCGACGAGGAGGCCGGCCCGGCGGGACGATGCGTGCAGCGCGAACGGGCGCGAGGAGCGCTTGGATGCGAACGGAGTCGATCCGTCCGCTTCACCATCCCCATCCGCCCCATCACCGTTCCCCGCCGGGTCCGGCGCGCGGACGGCCGGGCCGACGGTCCGCGGCGACGCGCGCTAGACCCGCGGCCCGCAGATCCGATCGAGGTCCTCGAGGCCGGCGAGAATCTCGCGCGGCTTCGACCCGTTAGGCGGGCCGAGCACCCCGGCGGCGTGGAGCTGGTCGATGATGCGCGCGGCCCGGCCGTACCCGACCCCCAGCCGGCGCTGCAGCAGCGACGTCGAGCCCTGCTGGTGCTGAATCACCACCTCGGCCGCCTCGCGGAACAGCTTGTCGCGGTCGCTGTCGTCCACGCTCTCGCCGTCCGGGTCCCCCTTCTCGAGCGCCTCCCGCTGGCGAACCGTCTCGAGAATGTCCGGCTCCGCCGACGGCGTCTCCTCGACGATGAGCCCCTGCGCGGCGAGCGCGGCCCGGCGCGCCTCACGCCTCGCCTCGTACCACTGCGTCAGACGCTCGGTGTCCTCGCTGGAGATGAACGCACCCTGGAGGCGCGCCGGCTCGGACTTGCCCGGGGGAATGAAGAGCATGTCGCCGTTGCCCAGCAGGGACTCGGCCCCCATGCCGTCGAGAATCGTGCGGCTGTCCACCTGCGAGGCGACGCGGAACGCGATCCGGCTCGGGAAGTTCGCCTTGATGAGGCCCGTGATGACGTTCACGCTCGGCCGCTGCGTCGCGAGGATCAGGTGGATCCCGATCGCGCGCGCCTTCTGGGCGAGCATCGCGAGTGGCGTCTCGACCTCGCCCTGCACCGTCATCATGAGGTCGGCGAGCTCGTCGATGATGACCACGATGTACGGCAGGATGCCGCCCACGTAGTCGGGGTTGCCGAGGGCGACCGCCTGCTCCTTCGGTGCCTTGAGCTTGAGCCCCTCCTGGACCTTGCGGTTGAAGTCCTGGATGTTGCGCGCGCCGTTGGCGGCCAACAGCTCGTACCGTTCCTGCATCTCGAGCACCGCCCACTTCAGTACCGCCGCCGCGTCGCGGTTGTCGGTGACCACCTTGTGCCTGAGGTGCGGCAGCACGTTGTACACCGATAGCTCGACCATCTTCGGGTCGACCATCAGGAACCGCAGCGTCCGGGGGGTGTGACGGTAGACGAGGCTGGTAATGAGGGTGTTCACGCACACCGATTTCCCCGACCCCGTCGCACCGGCGATCAGCAGGTGCGGCATCTTCGCGAGGTCGGCCACCACCGGCTTGCCCTCGAGGTCCTTGCCTAACGCGATGGGCAGCGCGGCCCGCGCGCCCTGGAAGTCGCGCGCCTCGACGAGCTCGCGGAACGTCACCATCTCGGCCGTGGGGTTGGGGACCTCCACCCCCACGGCCCCGCGTCCCGGAATCGGTGCCACGACGCGGATGCTCGGCGCCCGCATCGCGAGCGCGAGATCGTTCGCGAGGTTCGCGAACTGGCGGACCTTCACGCCCGGCGCCGGCTCGATCTCGTATTGCGTGACGACGGGGCCCGTAGTCCGCCCCACGAGCTCGCCCTCGACGCGAAAAGTGCGCAGCGCGTCCATGAGCTTCGCGCCCATCAGATCCAGCTCGCGGCGCCCGACGTCCGCGTTGCGAGCGGGCGGTGGCGAGAGCAGGTCGGTGGGTGGCAGCTCGTCGCCGCCGACGTCGACCGCCGCCGCCGTCGCTTCGATCTCGGCGGCGATGCGCTCGGCGTGCTCGGCCGCGACGTCACTCTTCGACTTCCGCTCGCGCTTCCGCCGCTCGCGCGCCGGCAGGTCGGCGTCGGCATCGGCATCGAGCGGCTCGCCCGCGGCGCCTCGCATGAGCGACGGATCGATCGCCGGCATCTCCTCCGGTGTCGGTGCGAGCGTCGTCGCCACGTCCGCCGGCGTTCCCGCGAGCACCTCACCCCTCTTCCCGCGCTTGCGCCTGCCCTTCTCAGCCGCGCCCGCAGCCAGCAGCGCTTCGGCGCCGCTTCCCCGTTCCCCGTTCCCCGTTCCCGCCGGGCCCAGCGCCTTGGGCGCCGGGCCAACGATCGCCCGTATCGGATTCCACCGCAGCGTCGCCGCCGCGAGTGCGCTCGCCGCCAACGCGAGCATCAACCACGCACCCGCCGTCCCGAACCCGCGCTCGGCGTAGAACGACGCGAATCCGCCCCAGAGTCCGGCCGCCGGATCCAGGTCGGGCGTCGGTGTGCTGCGCGCGAGGCCGAGCGCCACCGGCAGGATCACCACGACGCCGATGAGGAACACCAGCCACGATCGATCGGTGTCCGACTCCATGCGGCCGAACAGTCGCAGCGCATGGACGGCCGGGATCAGCGGCACCAGCAGGGCCGCGGGAATGCCGATCGTCTCGCGCAGCGCGCTCCGCAGGCACGCACCGATGGGGCCGAAGATGCCGCGCGCCGCGGTGCACGAGGCCGCACCCGCCGCGTCAGGCGGCACGAGCAGCGCGCCGGCAAGGAACAGCGCGAACAGCAGCATCGCGATGCCGGCGATCTCGCGCTTGAGAGACGTGTTGCCCACGGGACCTACCGCTCCCGATTGGGGCCGAGTCGCGTGATCTGGCGGTCCTGGTAGATGGGAATCACGGGATACGCATCCACCTGCGCGCACACGGCGAGGTCCGCCGCGTATCCCGCTTCGGCGAGTGCGCGGCCGTGCTCAGAGTCCTCGAACAGGCGATCGAGCCGGTCGCCGTACCGCTTGTCGATGAGGCAGCACGCCTGCGCGGCGTCGTTGAGCCGCACGTTGGCGAGCCGTTTGGTGACGCCGCGTGCGTAGCGGCCGGCACACGCCGCGTCCTCGAGCGCGAACTGGCGGTCGCGCCCGGCGCACACGATCGACACGTCCGTCGCGCCGCGCGCGGCCGCGCGCAGCATGGCCGACACGGCGGCGTAGTTGACGTACGACGCCACCACGACGTCGCGCGCGCCCTGCAGCCCGACGAGTGCCACCGTGCCGTTGGTCGTCGTGAGCAACACCGTCTTCCCTTCGACCGCTTCCGGCGTGAACTGCAACGGCGAGTTGCCGAAGTCGAAGCCGGGAATCGCGTGCATCTTGCGCTCGCCCGCCAGCTTGACGTCAGAGCGCTCGAAGTGTTTGGCGCGTTCGACGACCTCGTCGGGGCTCTCGAACGGGATCACCGCCTTTGCCCCGTTCGCCAGCGCGACGGCCACCGAGGTCGAGGCGCGCAGCACGTCGATGACGAGCACCACGCGCCCCTGCATGTCCGCCGGGGTGAGGAGGTTGCCGCTGAAGAAGACGTCGAGCCGCACTTACGCTGGTTCCTTCATGAGCTGGGCCTCGCGCTCGAGGAACTTCGTGTCCACATCGCCCGAGCGGAAGCTCGGATGCTGCATGACGCGCGCGAGGAAGGGGGCCGTGGTGGTCACGCCCTCGACGATGAAGCTCTCGAGCGCGATCCGCATGCGCGTGACCGCCTCCTGCCGGTCGCGCCCCTGACACACCAGCTTCGCGAGCAGCGAATCGTAGTACGGCGGCACGCTATAGCCGGCGTAGACGTGCGTGTCCACCCGCACACCAGGGCCGCCGGGCAGATGGAACACCTCGATCTTGCCCGGGGAGGGCTGAAAGTTGCGCGCGGGGTCCTCGGCGTTGATACGGCACTCGATCACGTGGCCGCGCAACGGTGGCAGCTCGCGCACCGAGAGCGGCTCGCCGGCCGCGACGCGAATCTGCTCCTTCACGAGATCGACGCCGGTCAGCATCTCCGTGACGGGATGCTCGACCTGGATGCGGGTGTTCATCTCCATGAAGTAGAACGAGCCGTCCTCATCGAGTAGCATCTCGATCGTGCCGGCGCCCACGTAGTCGATCGCCTTCGCCCCACGCACCGCCGCGTCGCCCATCTTCGCGCGCAGCTCGGGCGTGACCGCGGGGCTCGGCGCCTCCTCGATCAGCTTCTGGTGCCGGCGCTGCACGGAGCAATCGCGCTCGCCGAGATGGATGACGTTGCCATGCCGGTCGCCGAGAATCTGGAACTCGACGTGCCGCGGGCGCGACAGGTACTTCTCGACGTACACGTCGCCGTTGCCGAACGCCGACAGCGCCTCCGAACGCGCGAGTTGGAACGCGCGCGCGAAGTCCTCGGCGTTCCGCGCGACGCGCATCCCCTTGCCCCCACCCCCGGCAGCCGCCTTGATGATCACCGGGAAGCCGATGTCGCGCGCGAACCCGAGCGCCTCATCGGGATCTTCCACGGGCCCCGGCGTGCCGGGGATGATCGGCACGCCGACGTCGGACATCGCCTTTCGCGCCGCGGCCTTGTCGCCCATGACGCGAATCTGCCCGGCGGTGGGGCCGATGAACGTGATGTTCGACGCCTGGCAGGTCTCCGCGAATTCGGCGTTTTCGGCGAGGAAGCCGTATCCGGGGTGGATGGCGTCCGCGCCGGTGATCTCCGCGGCGGCGATGATGCGCGGAATCTTGAGATAGGAGTCGCGCGCGGGCGGTGGCCCGATGCACACGTCGTCGTCGGCGAATCGAACGTGCAACGAGTCCCGGTCGGCCTCGGAGTACACGGCCACCGTTTCGATGCCGAGCTCGCGGCACGCGCGAATGACGCGCAGCGCGATCTCGCCGCGGTTCGCGATCAGGATCTTCTTGAACATGCTTTGTGGAACGGCGCCGAGGCGCGCGCGCCCTAAGGGGTCGTGGCGGTCTGGAATCCGTCCCAGGTCGTGTCGCTCGAGCCGGCAACCCCCTGTACGCGCAGGGCGAACTCGCTCGGGTTCGACGCATAGAACAGGGCGCTCTCGTACGAGATCACACCCTTCGTGTACCACTGCATCAGCGACTGGTCGAAGCTCTGCATGCCGTACTGCGTCGTGCCTTCCTTGATCAGGTCGGGGATGTTCAGCGTGGCATTGAGATCGCGAATCTGCTCGCGCACCGCCGCCGTGTTGATGAGGATCTCCGCGGCCGGAACGCGCCCGGGCCGGTCGGCCCGTGGCACGAGACGCAGCGAGATCACGGCCGCCAGCGCGGTGGACAGCGCGAACCGCACCTCCGACTGCTGGTGCGGCGGGTAGAACGACAGCACGCGGTTGATCGTCTGCGTGGCGTCGGTCGTGTGCAGCGTCGAGAACACGAGGTGTCCCGTGTCCGCCGCCTTGAGCGCCGTCTCGAGCGTGTCCAGATCGCGGATCTCGCCGAGCAGGATGACGTCGGGGTCCTGACGCAGCACGCGGCGCAGCGCCTGCGCGAAGCTGCCGGTGTCGGTTCCGACCTCGCGCTGATTGATGTGGCAGCGATTGTCGCGGTGCAGGAACTCGATCGGGTCTTCGATGGTGATGATGTTCGCGTACCGGCGCTCGTTGATGTGCTGGATCATCGAGGCGAGCGCGGTCGACTTGCCCGAGCCCGTGATGCCGGTGACGAGGACGAGGCCGCGCGGGCGCATCGAGATCTCCTCGACCACCGGCGGCAGGTTCAACTCGGCGACGGTCTTCGCGGTGTGCGGGATGGTCCGGAGCGCGAACGCGATCGTGCCGCGCTGCTGGTACGCGTTCACGCGGAACCGTCCGATCCCGGGGACGCCGGTCGCGAAGTCCGCCTCGCGGTATTCGCTGAACTCCTTCACCTGCTTCGGCGTCATCAGCTCCTTGGCGAGGGCCGTGAGGTCCTCGGGGCGAAGCGCCGGCAGCGGCAGAGGCGACAGGTCGCCGTTGACGCGCAGCGTCGGCGGACGACCGACCTTGAGGTGCAGGTCGGATGCGTTCAGCTGTACCATCTGCTGCAGGATCGCCTTGAAGTTGAAGGCGGCGCGCGGCTGTTGGAGTGCCGCGGGGTCCTGATCGGGCGCGACCGAAGGGTTAGCCATTGGGATCAATCCTGAAGAGCACCTGCCCGTACTCGACGGGGTGCGCGTCCTGAACCGCGATTTCGGTAACCACGCCCGAGAACTCCGACTCGATCTCGTTCATGATCTTCATCGCCTCGATGATACAGAGGATCTGCCCCTTGGCGATGCGAGAGCCGACCGACACGTACGGCTTCGCCCCGGGCTCCGGCGCGGCGTAGTACGTGCCGACCATGGGAGACTTCACTTCCAGCAGCTTGGGCTTCGTCGCCTCGGCCCGCGCGACCGCATCGGGCTCGGCCACCGCAGCGATCCCATCCGACGGTGTCATGCGCGACTGCGTCGGCACGGCCGTCGGCATGAGCGCAGGCATCGGCACCGGTGTCGGGATCTGCACCGGGCCGCGCTGCTGCGGTGTCTTCGAGATGCGAATCTTCATCCCCTTGTCGGAGGTGATTTCCACCGAATCGACAGAGGACCCATCCATCATCTCGATGAGCTTTTTGACGTAGCGTAGGTCGATCATATCCCCAATGGACGAGTGGCCCCCTGTCGGGTTCACGCGAGCTCGAGCAGCTCATGGGTGAACTGCGTGAGGAGCTCCGGTCCGGCCGCCGCGAGGTGCACGTCGTCCTCGATGCGCACGCCACCCCAGCCCGGCCGGTAGATCCCCGGCTCGATGGTCACGACGGCGCCCGGCGCCAGCACGCCGTCCGCGGTGCGCGACAGCCGTGGTGCCTCGTGCACCTCGATCCCGAGCCCGTGACCGAGCCCGTGCCCGAACTCCTCCCCGTACCCACAGCGCTCAATGTAGTCACGCGCGAGCGCATCCGCCTCTCGTCCCCGCATGCCTGCCCGCACCTCGGCCGCCGCCGTTTCGTTCGCCTGGCGCACGACATCGTAGACTGCCCGCTGCTCCTCGGTAGACTTCCCGACGACCACGGTGCGCGTGATGTCCGCGCAATACCCGCCCGACGCCGCGCCGAAGTCCAGCAACAGGAAGTCGCCGCGCGCGATCTCGCGCGCCGACGACCGCGCGTGCGGCAGCGCCGAGCGCGGCCCCGACGCGACGATCGAGGGAAATGGAAACGCCTCGCTCCCCGCGTCGCGGATCGACTTCTCCAGGACGCCGGCCACTTCGAGCTCGCTCATTCCCGCCCGGACCGCCGGCAGCGTTCGCTCGAGCGCCGCCGTCGCCATCTCGGCAGCGGCTCTGATGCGCGCCACTTCGTCGTCGTCCTTCCGCTCGCGGAGCGTCTCGACCAGATCGGTCGTCGCGCGCCACAGCGGGCGGGTGCCGGCTTCAATGAGCCGCTGGAAGTCGCGATGCACCAGGTGCGACGACTCGAAGCCCGCGACTTCCACGTACCCAGCCTGGGCGAGCGACTGCCAGAGTCCCGTCCAGAGGCTCTGCGGTTCGACCTGGATGCGCGCGAGATCACCTACTTCGGTGCGCACCTGGGTCTGATAGCGAAAATCGGTTACGAGGAACACCTCGCGAGCCGTGACGAACAGCAGCGCGCTGGTGCCCGAAAAGCCGGTGAGATAGCGGATGTTCGGGAGGCTCGTGATGAGCAACCCGTCCAGGTGCGAGATGGTCAGCGAATCGACGAGCGCCGCGAGGCGCTGAGCGCGGCGGTCAGCCACGGGAGGAGATCGTCGCCGCCAATCCCCGAAGCGCCAACTCGTAGCCAACGGCGCCGAAGCCGCACAGCACCGCGCGCGCGCCAGCGGCGAGCATCGAGTGTCGGCGCTCGGGCTCACGCGCGAAGATGTTCGTCAGGTGCACCTCCACGAACGGCACTTCAACCGCCGCGAACGCATCCCGGATCGCGAGGCTCGTGTGGCTGTAGGCACCCGCGTTGATGATCGCCGCGTCCGCGCGGCCGCGCAGCGCCTGGATGGCGTCTACCAACGCGCCCTCGCCGTTGTGCTGCGCGCACTCGACCTCCACGCGCAGCTCGCGCGCGACGTCGCGCAAGCGCGCCTCGATCTCGGGAAGCGTGGTGCTTCCATACATCGCGGGCTCGCGCGTGCCGAGCAGGTTCAGGTTGGGACCGTTGAGGACAGCGATCCTCACTTCTTCTTGAGCCCCTCGAGCCAGGCGGTGAACTGCTCGATGTCGTGCGAATCACTGCCCTCGTCGCCCTGGCCGCCGCCCGACGACGACGTGGCCGGCGCGGTGGCGACATCGTTCGGCGCCTGCCGGGCGTCCGAGAAGAACTGGTCGAACGAGAACCCGCCGTCCGGCGAGGGGGCGCCTTCCGGCATACCACGGAAGACGTGATCGAGCGAGAGCTCGTTGCTCGCGGCGCGCGTCGGCCGCCCTTGCGGCTCGGGCCGACCGAACGCCGTGGCGAACGTCTCGGCGACGGATTCCGCGCCTGGTGCGACCGCCCCCGTGGGAAAGAGATCCTGCAGTGACCGGGGAGGGTCCGCCGGTGGGGCAGGCTCGTCGTTCGGCGACTCGCTGGTGACGTTAGGCAGTCCGTCGCCACCCGGCTCGTCACGAGGCTCCGGCGGCTGGGCCCCGAAAGGATCGAAGGTCGCCATCTCCGCCGCGGCACCGCTCGGCGCGGGAAGCTCGGCTGGCGTGGCATCAGCCACGGCGTCGTGAGCGGGCGCGCGCTCCGGAGCGCGCCGTCCGGCCAGCACCGCGAAGAACGAGCGCACGGACCGTGCGGGGCGAGCGGCCTGCCGCTTGAGCGCCGACTCGACCACGTTCTCCGACAGCGTCGCAATGCCGATGCTCGACATCGACCCGCTCTCGATCTGCTCGATGCGCTCGCGCAGGCTGCTGTCGCCCGGGTTGCGCGCGAGCAATTCCCGGTAGACCGACAACGCCTCGTTTCGGAAGCCTTGCTGGAGATACAGCTCGGCCATCGTCTCGGTGACGAACGCCGCCGGCGGCGAGCCTTCCGGCGCCGCGCCAAGCTCCGGCGTACGCCCAAGAAGCGGATCGGACCCGGGGGCCGCTGCATCCATTGGCGCGGCCTCCGCGCGGGCACCGGGCGGCACGAACTCCATCACCTCGAGGCCCAGATCGTCATGCGTGTTGGCGTCGCTCGACGTGGCATCGAGCACGAGCGGCTGCTCTGCCGGATATACCGGATCGGCCGTGTCGTGCGAGTATGGCGCGTCCGCACCGCGGTCCGGCTCCGCCTGTGAGGCCTCGAGCCCCCACCGCTCCGCGGCAACCGGCTCCTCGGCGGCATCCCGGTCCCCCGCGGCCGCTGCCTGGTCGGCGTCGTTCGCTGCCATGGTGGCGAACGGCGGCTCCGCCTCGAGCGTCTCGCTGGCGGCAGCGTGCTGCCCGGCAGGCTCTGGTTCGGCCTCCGCCATGTCGGTGAACGACGAAGCGGTTGGCATCCCATCCGGAGTCTCGAGGTAGAACGACCCTTCCTCGAACCGTTCACCGGCGCCGTGCCGTTCCTGGTCGGGCGCCGCGTCATGCGTGTCTTCGGGCGCCATCGCCCAGACGTCGCCGACGCTCGGCGCGGCTTCCAGGTCGCCGAGATCCGCCGACGCCCCGCCGGTCGAGAGATCGCGGATCAGCGCATCTTCCTCGTCGGCAGCGTGGGTCGTCGCGTCGAAGAGCGATTCGGCGCTCGCCGATGCGGGCATGGCGAACGGGTCGTGCTCCGGCGCATCGAGCATCGGCAGCTCGGAGGTCGGCGAATCCGTGGTCCAGTCTTCGTCGACCTCCAGCGCGTCGTCGCTCGTCGGCCCGGAGCTCGGCGTGGTTCCGGCGGTGGGGTGCGCCGCCACGAAGAAGTCTCCGTCGACGTCGATCTCATCGACGGACAGCGGCGCAAACCGCTCGTTATCGGCAGCGCTCACCTGGCGCTCGGGAACACCCTCCGTCGCGGCGGGTGCGGCGGCCGGCTCGGCCGCGGCAGCGCGACTCTGGCTCGCGCTCGCGAGCGTGCTCATGGCAGCGTCAGCCGGTTGGGCGGGCGGCAGCGGAGCGTCGAGCTCTCGAACGAGCTGCGCGATCTCGTCGTTGCGGGGATCGACCTCGAGAACGCGCGTGTACCACGACCGTGCGGTCGGGACATCGCCGACGTGGCGGGCGATGTCACCGAGGTATCGCAGCGCGATCAGGTTCTCGGGGTCGAGCTCGAGTGCGGTCCGAAAGACCTCTCGCGATTCGTCGACCTGCCCCGCCTCGAAGAGCGCCTGGCCAAGGACAATATGACCGCTGATGTGCGCGGGCTGCTGCGGCAGGTGCGCGCGACATAGCGAGATTGCCTGATCCAGGTCTCCGGACTTGCGATGCTCATTCGCCAGGGGGGCGAAGTAGCGGCGCGGGTTCTCGTCGAATTTTTTCTTCAGCTCGTCAAGACGGGCGGTGCTGGCCATTCAATGCCCTCTGGAGCGCCGCGGTCCGGGCGGCGAGACCGGTCGAAGTATATTCTCCTGACGACCCAAGTCAATCAGAAGTGACACTCTCTCTTGATTTTAGCTATCGCTGGCGTCTACTATTCGCGTCTGTCTTCACGCCGTTTTTCGCCCTACTCACGCTCGTCTTCACCGCTCAGGAGTAACGCGCCGTGCTGCAATCCATGCGGAGCGCCGCCAAATACATCTGGATCATCATCGTCGTCGTCTTCATCGGCGTGTTCCTGTTCACCGAGACCTCCGGCCTGCTGGGTCGCGCCCCGGTGACCGCTGGGACCGCGGTGGCGAAGGTCAACGGCGAGGAGATCCCTTATCAGACGTGGTTACAGGCCGCTCAGCAACGAATTCAGCAGGAGCAGGAGGGTCGCGGACGCTCCCTGACGCTCGACGAGGAAGAGCAGATCCGGAACGACGTGTTCGATCAGCTCGTCCAGTCGGTGCTGCTGGACCAGGAGTTCGAGCGGCGCGGCATCCGGGTCAGCAACGAGGAGATCGTGCAGGCGGCGCAGTTCAGCCCGCCACCGCAGTTCATGCAGTCGCCGGAGCTCCAGACCGACGGGCGATTCGACCTCGAGAAGTACCAGCGCTTCCTCAAGAGCGCGGCCGCGCGCCAGCAGGGACTGTACTTCCAGCTCGAGAACTACTATCGCACCGAGATTCCGCGCGCAAAGCTCTTCGAGCAGATCGCGTCGGAGGTCTACCTGAGCGACGATGAGCTGTGGCGGGCGTACCGCGACCAGCACGACTCGGCACGGGTCAGCTTCGTCGCGTTCGATCCGGCGTCGGTGCCGGACTCCGGGATCACGGTGACGGACGCCGAGGTCCGCAGCTACTTCGATACGCACAAGAAGGAGTTCGAGCGTCCGGGTCGCGCGGTCGTCTCGGTCCTCTCGATTCCGCGCGTGGTCACTCCGGCCGACTCCGCCGCGGTCCGCGCGCGCGCGCAGGCCCTCCGCGAAGAGATTCTCAAGGGCGCGAAGTTCGAGGACGTCGCGAAGCGGGAGTCGGCCGACACGGTCTCCGGCGCCCAGGGCGGATCGCTCGGTCGCGGCGGGCGCGGCCGGTTCGACGAGACGTTCGAGAAGGCCGCGTACGCGCTGAAGCCCGGTGATGTCTCCGAACCGGTGCAGACGCAGTTCGGGTTGCACCTCATCAAGGTCGATGAGCGGAAGGGCGACACGCTGTCGCTCCGACACGTTCTGCTCCGCTTCCAGCAGAGCGATTCGTCGGCCAGCCGAACCGACCGGAAGGCCGACTCGCTCGCGAGCCTCGCGGCATCGCAGGATGCACCCCAGCGGTTCGACAGCGCCGCCAAGGTGCTTGGGCTCACGCCCGCGAAGGGCATCGCGTTCGAGGGCGAGCCGCTCTCGCTCTCGGGGCAGTACGTGCCCAGCGTGAGCGCGTGGGCGTTCTCGGGGGTCAAGGTCGGCGCGACGAGCGACCTGTTCGACTCGGAGAGCGGCTACTACCTGGCCCGCCTCGACTCGGTCACGCCTGGTGGCGTTGCCTCTTTCGAGGCCGCGCGCGACGAGATTCGACGCAAGCTCACGACCGGGAAGAAGCTCGACCAGTTGGACGCGCAGGCCAGGACCCTCTCTGCTGCGGCCGCATCGTCGACGCTGGAGGCTGCCGCGAAGCCGCGGAATCTCACGGTCACCACAAGCGAGCCGTTCACCCGAGGCGGTCTCGTCCCGGGGCTGGGCCGTCTGAATCAGGCGATCGGCGCCGCGTTCTCGCTCCCGATCGGGGCCGTCAGCAATCCGATCCGGACCGAAGATGCCGTGGTCGTCATGCGCGTCGATAGCCGCACCGAGGCGGACCGAAAGGCGTTCGAGGAGCAGAAGGAGACGCAGCGACAGCGGATGCTCCAGGGGCTGCGCCAGCAGCGCATCCAGGCGTACCTGCAGCAGCTCCGCAGCGACGCGAAGATCGTCGATCGCCGCAAGGAGCTGAACGCGTCGGCCAGACAGACATAACGAAACGGGGAAGCGGGAACTGAAAACGCAAAGCCCTCGGGATGCTTCTCGCGCGTAGAAGCATCCCGAGGGCTTTCAGTTCCCCGTTCCCAGTTCCCCGTTCCCGCCTGCGGCCCGCGGCCCGCGGGCCGCGCAGTCTCTAGCTGAGCAGCCTTTTCGGCTCTGGCCGTTCCTCTTGCGGCTGCGCCTCGCGAGCGGCGTTCTGGAGGCGGTCGGTCGCGAAGTCGCGCTCGATGCGCGCGTCGCGCTCCGGCTCACGCAGCGAGCGGTCGACGTCCGTGATGCTCTTCTTGAACTCGCGGATCCCCTTGCCCATCGACGCACCGATCTCCGGCAGGCGCTTCGCGCCAAACAGCAGGAGCACGACGATGAGGATGAGGAGGATCTCCATGAACCCCATGTTCCCGAAATTCATATCGTCTCCTAGAACAGCGACCGCGCGATGAGATAGGCGATGAGTACGCCGACGAGGCTCAGCAGTGACACGTCGAGCGCAATCGGCCCGATGGCGAACTTCAAGATAACGAGATCTATGGGCAGAGGTCCAACCGAGGGCGTCACACCGGTGGTCAGGAACTCCTTGACCGCGCCAACCGGGAGGAACCTCCGCGCGAACTGCGTCATGAACCCGCCTACAATGAAGCCGATCGCCAATATTACACCGTGGAACAGCGGTCGGTGCCGGGAGGAATTTCGGGTCGCCATCACGAGCGCCGGTCCATGACGTATCCGATCGCTTCCGCCAGCGCATTGCGAGACGGGCTCGGCGGGAGCTCGACCAACGCCTCCTCGGCTTCCTGCGCGAACTGTTCACCGCGACGGCGGGCATACTCCAGCCCACCCTCCTCGCGAACGATCTCCACCACTTCGGCGATCAAGGTGTCATCCGGGTTTGGGTTCGCGAACAGGGCATCCACGCGCCGGCGCGCCCCGGGGCTCATTGTGCGGAGCGCCGCGATGAGCGGCAACGTGACTTTGTGCTCGCGCAGGTCGAGCCCTGTCGGCTTCCCCGTCGTTTCCTGCGCCTCGGTGTAGTCCAGCAGGTCATCCGCCACCTGGAACGCCATGCCGAGCCGCTGCCCGAAGCGCGTGAGCGCGCGCCGATAGCGGTTGGCACCACACAGCGCGCCCACCTCGCACGCCGCCGCGAACAGCGACGCCGTCTTCGACTCGATGAGCATGTCGTAGTCCAGCTCCGTGAACGCCAGCGCGTCGAGCGCGGCGAGCTGCCGCATCTCGCCGAGGGTCAGAGCGTTGGATGCGGCGGTGAACACGGCGAGCGGCTCCATGTCACCCAGCCGGACGAGCTCGGAGAGTGCTCGGGAGTACAGGAAGTCGCCCATGATCACCGACACCTGGTGGGTGAACAGGGCGTTGATCGTGGGCATGCCGCGACGCATCACCGAGTGGTCTACCGCATCGTCGTGCACGAGCGTCGCCAGATGAATCAGCTCGGCGACGGCAGCGAGTGTGGGCGCGCGCGGCTCGGGTGTTCCGCCGACCTGGCTCGAGAGGAGCAGCAGCGTCGGGCGGACCATCTTCCCCTTCCCGAGCAGGAGATGGGCGTTGACGTCCGTTACCAGCGGATTGTCGGTCGCGACGATGCGCCACATCTCGTCCATGACGTGGCGCAGTCCGTCCTGGACCGGGGTCTGAATCTGCCGGAGTGTGTCGGCGAGTGGTGGTGAGCTGTTGGCCGGTGCGGTCAAGTCCCCTTCCGTTCAATCGCGCTGATCCGTTCCGCCACATCGCGGAACTCGATGTCGACAGCGAACACCCGTTGATAATAATCGAGTGCGTCGTGGTGCTTGTTCAACGCCTCGGTGGCCCGTCCGAGCAAGTACAGCACACCGACGAGATGATGGTCGTCGCCCTCGCCCAGCGCTATGGCACGCGACAAGACCGACGACGCGACCTGATACTGCTCCTTCTCCACGAAGCACTGGCCGAGCGCCTCGTAGGCGCGTACGCGATGCGCGCTTCCGCGGAGGGCCTTCTGGAACTCGGCGACGGCTTCGTCCATGAGCCCCATTTCCTTGAAGGCCACGCCCAGATCGTAGTGGCTCTCGTAATCCTCCTCGTCGACGTTGTCGGCGACGCCCTGCTTGAACCGCTTCAGCATCTCCTGGAAGTCCGCCTGCTCGTCCCCGGTCGGCGGCTTCTCCTCGGCGACCATTCGCGTGGACTTCGGGCTCTCGTCGGCGCGGAGCCACTCCCCGAGATCGACGAATTCGGCGTTCGCCGCTCTCCGATCGAGCGGGGATGGCTTTCGCGACGGCGATGGCGCGATGCTCCCCCCGACACGGTTCGCGGCGCCGTTCGACGCGGCGGTCGCGCTCCCCTGCTCCACGCGCGTCGGAGCGCGCGGTGCCGGCGCGGCGGCGGTCGCGCCGGGTGCCGCGATCGCGCCCGATCCGGCGGGGGGCGACATCGACGCGACGGAATCGAGCGCCGCCCGCGCGCGTGCGTCCTCGGGCGCGAGTTCGAGGACGCGCTGGTAGACGGCCCGTGCCTTCTGCTCCTCCCCCGAGCGGAACAGCGCATCGCCAAGCTCGATGTACGCATTGATGAGCTTCGCGCGGTCGCTGGCCCGGAACGCGAGCTCGACGCGTTTCTGGTGGTGCCCGACCGAGTCCGGCGTCAGGCGTATGAGCTCATCGATGATGGTGAGCGCGCCCTCGAGGTCTCCCGCCCGTTCGAGCCCCACCGCCATCTGCTCGAGCGCGAGCACGCCGGCGGCGCGATCGCCCATCTCGAGTAGACGTTCGGCGTGCGCGCGGCGCTCGTCCCAGCTCGGGGCCGGCGGCGTGGTCGAGGGCGACGTTGGCAACGACTCCACGGGTGCGACCGCATCGACGTGCGGAGTGTCGTCCTCCACCGCGAGCTCGCGCGCATTCCATGGTTCCCCAGGCGGTGGATTCTCGGCGACAGCCCCCTCATCGCGCGCGGCGGACGGTGTCCGCGGCTCCTCGGACGCGACGAGCTCGAGCTCGTCGATCCCGACCGCTCCCCCGACGGGGGCCGAGTACGTGGTGGACAGCGTGTCGGCGGGCGCGGGGAGGTCCACCTCCAGGCCGGCGGACTCGCTGGCGGCCGCGGGGTCGTCGTCGGCAGGCAGATCGACCATGCCAGCGGCCGCCGGAAGCTCGAGGTCATCGAGCTCGTCGCCTAACGATGCAGCGGCGCCCAGCGCGGCCGCGACGTTCCCCCCCGACGTGATCTCATCGGCCGACGGCAACGCCGTGTCACCGAGGTCGAACGAGGGGAACGACACATCGGGATCGAGGGTGCCGAGGGGCGCGGCGTCGAGGGCGTCATCGTCGGTGCGCGGCGGCGAGCGAAAATCGAACAGGTCCCCACCGGCCGCCTCGGCGGGGAGTGTCAGGTCCGTCACGAGGTCGCCCGCGTAATCGACGCCGAGCGGCGGGCCGGACACGTAGTTCGGCCGCTCGACCGCCGCATCGACGGCCGACAGGTCGGCCTCCGGCGTCAGGTCGAGCGGCGCGATCTCCGGGGCGGTGGCGTGGCCCGCCGAGGCGTCGCGCGTCGCCAGGTGCGCGTCGAGTGCCGCGACATCGGCATCCGCCGGCAGGTCGAACGTGTCGACCGACGGCACGTCGAGATCGAGCGGCGCGACCCCGTCGCCAGCGGATTCGGCGCCCGTCGCCTTGTCGAGCGAGAAACCACCGTCCCGGTCGTCGTCGGCCGCCGGCAACGCTTCGAGCGCGCCGGCCACGTCATCCACATCGAGCAGCGGCAGGTCGGCGGTCGGAGCGGTGGGCGCAGCAGGCGACCCGATGTCGAGCGCGAACGCGTCGGCCACCGCCGCGTTATGCACCGGGGAGATGGGTACGTCGGCCTGGTCGGCCAGCGTGAGCACCACGAGATCGGGGTCGCTCACCTGGCGCGTGGCCGGCGCGACCGGCGGACGCGCGCGCGTTCCCTGTTCGTACGACGTGTCGAGGAAGATGAGATCGCTCGACTTCTGCGGCGGGTAGGACCCCGACGTGCGCGGCACCGCGTCCGGGTCGATCGCCTTCATCCGATCGACGGTCGCTCGCGCTTCGGCCGTCCGCCCTTCGCTATCCAGCTTGTCGTGAAGCTTCTGGAGCTGCTCGAGCGCCTCGCCCTGGCGATTCTCCTTCGAGAGCTGCTCGGCCAGCATCAGCCGGATGTCGTCCTGGTCCGGACACAGGTCGGCGAACTCCTTGAGCGCGCGAAACGCCTCATCGATCTGCCCCGCCTTCTGCATGCGGTCGGCGTACTCGAGGAAGTTCTTCTTCGCGTCGCTCTTGAAGCCCTTCGTCGCGCTGATCTTTCCGAGCTTGTAGTAGATCGACGATCGGCCCGGGGACTGGCGGAGCACCTTGTTGCACAGGGCGATCGCGTTGTTGAGGAATCCGCGCTCGGCGTACAGGTCAACCGCCTTTTCGTAATAATTCAGCGCGTCGGATGTGTTGCCGACGCGGAGCATCAGGTCACCCACGCGGTTGTACAGCGGCACGTCGATGTCGTCGAGCGCCCCGTCGCTTTCCTGGAGGAACTGGACGTAGAGCGCGAGCGCCTTGTCGAACTGTTTCTTCTGCTCCAGCTCGACGGCTCTCTTCTTCAGCTTCGCGGCGTTGGACATCAGCGCGTGAGAGTTGCTCGGTCAGTGCCGAAGCGACCGGCCCGGCCGTGGCGGCTCAAGAGATTCCCAAGTCGTGGTGATGACAAGCTTTACCCCGTACCCACGTCCCCGTGCAGCATTGTTCGCCGTACCAGTACGGCAGCTCGCGAGCGTCGCGCGCATCGAACACCGCCAGATCCGCCGAGTAACCGGGAGCGATCTGACCGATTTCGTTCTCGAGCGCGAGCGCGGCAGCGCCGTTCGCCGTCGCGGCCACCAGCGCCTCGGCGACGGAAAGTCGGAGCTGGCTCACACCGAGCGTCAGGATCAGCGGGAAATTCGTCGTGGGCGACGTGCCCGGGTTGAAGTCGGTCGCGAGCGCGACGGCCGCGCCCTGCTCGATGAGGGCACGTGCCGGCGCCTGCTTGCTCTTGCCGAGAAAGAGCATCGTGCCCGGCAGGAGTGTGGCAACCGTGTTGGACGCAGCGAGCACGCGAATTCCAGAGTCGGAGATGGCTGCCAGGTGGTCGGCGGATGTCGCGCCGATTTCCGCGGCGAGCTCGGCTCCGCCCGACGCCCGGAGCTCGTCAGCATGGAGCTTGAGCCCCAGACCGGCGGACCGCGCGGCGGTGAGAATCGTTCTCGCCTCCTCGACCGTGAACACACCCGGCTCGCAGAACACATCCGCGAACCGGGCCAGCCCCGCCGATGCAACGTCGGGGAGCATCGTAGAGACGAGCAAGCGAACGTATTCGGAACGTCCCGAGGGCAGCTCCCGGTATTCGAGCGGAATCTCGTGGGCGCCGAGCCACGTCGGGACGAGGCGGAGCGGCAGCATCTCGCCCAGCACCCTGATCGCGCGGAGCGATTTCAACTCGTCGTCGGGCGTGAGTCCGTAGCCGGACTTCACCTCGACGGTCGTGACGCCGTGCGCGGCCAGACGCCGAAGCCGCGGGACCGCCAGCTCGACGAGCTCCTGCTCGTCGCGACCGCGCAGGTCGCGCACGGAGGCGTGAATGCCGCCGCCACGGCGGGCGATTTCCATGTAATCGAGCCCTGCCGCGCGCAACTCCTGCTCCTCGAACCGCGGCCGCCCGAATATCGCGTGGGTATGCGAATCGACGAGTCCCGGCGTGATGATGCGGCCGCGGCAGTCGATCCGGGTGGCGTCCGCGTACTCGCGCTCGAGCTGCGCTTGCGGCCCCACGGCGGCAATGCGCTCGCCGCGGACGGCGACGGCGGCGCCGGTCACGATTCCTGCGTCATCCATCTCACGCCCGCGCCGCGCCCGTGCCGGTCCCCGGCACGTCACCACCTGCGACGCGTTGACGAACAGCAGTGAGGAGAGCGAGGTGGTCGCGTGGACGTCGGTGACCGCGGGCGAGGCGCGCCGGCGCGCCTCGCCCGCGCTCCCGCTCGGACCCGGCGGCGTCACGCCATCACGTCCCTGACCCGCGACAGCCGCAGCGGCGCCTGTGCCTCGCCGCGGCAGGCGTAGTAGCACGCGTTGCAGTCGATCGGCTCGTACTGCTTGAACTCCGTCCAGTGGAAATCCACCGGGAAGTCGGGGCAGCGCTTCACGTGGCCGGTGGGGTCGATGTGAATCGTGCGGATCCCGGAGCGGCACGGCTCCTTCATCTCGCCACGCACGTAGCGGGGGATCTGCTCGATGTAGTAATCGGAGTTCGCGATGACGCCGCGCTTCCGCCGCTTGAAGGCGAGCATGTCGGCGACGAGCTTGTCGATCCGCTCGTACTGCTCGTCGCGCACCAGGTGGTCCTTGTTGCCATTCTTGGCGTCGGTGTAGACGCTGAAGTTGACACCGCAGCGCAGCTCGGCCGCCTTCTCCGCGATCGGGATGATCTGGTCGAGGTTGTCGTCCTTGATCACGGCGTTGAACCGGATGTTGTCGATCCCGTGCTCGCGCATGACGGCGGCGTTCCGGAAGATCTTCTCGGTGAGCCCCGGAATGCCGCGGGCGACGTCGTGGCGGCCGTCGAGGTAGTCGAGCGAGATGCTGAACTGGTTGATCCCCGCCTGCCACAGCGCCCACGCGCGCTCCGGCGTCAGCATGCCGCCGTGGGTGATCACCGAGATGTACTTGATGTGGATCGCGCGGCTCACCGCCGACACGAGGTCCTCCAGGTCGCGTCGCAGCGTCGGCTCCCCGCCGGTGAACGTCACCATGATCGGGTTGAAGAACCGCGCCGCGTCGGCGAAGCTCTTCAGTTCGTGCTCCTTCGCGTCGGCCGGCGTCTTCCAGTAGTCGCAGAAGCCGCAGCGCGCGTTGCACCGCATCGTGACCTCGAAGTGCACCAGGATCGGACGACGGCGCGCCGTGAGCCAGGCGTACTTCGCCAGGAAGAGCGGAACGTGGTAGGGCTTGAAGCGGGCGGAAAGCATGGGAGCCGGGGAACGGGGAACCGAACAGGCTTCGGGCCAGAAAGCGCGGATGCTTTGCCTAACGTCTCTCGAAGTGGAACGCTCGCCGTCGTCTCATCACCGGTCGCCGGTCCGCGGTTCCCGGTCCTCGTGTCCGCGGCGTGGTATCATCGGCAGCACGATGCCCTCTCGCTCCGCCGTCTCCACCGCGCGCTCATATCCCGCGTCCGCGTGGCGCGCCACACCGATGCCAGGGTCGTTCGTCAGGACGCGCTCCAGCCGTACGCGCATCTCGGGCGTGCCGTCGGCGACGATGACCTGCCCGGCATGCAGCGAGTTGCCGATGCCGACGCCGCCGCCGTGGTGGAACGAGACCCAACTCGCGCCGCTCGCCACGTTGAGCATGGCGTTGAGGATCGCCCAGTCGGCGATCGCGTCGCTGCCGTCCTTCATGGCCTCGGTCTCGCGAAACGGTGACGCGACGCTCCCCGTGTCGAGGTGATCGCGCCCGATCACGATCGGGGCCGAGAGCTCGCCGCGCGCGACGAGGTCGTTCAGTGCCACACCGAATCGCGCGCGTTCTCCCTGCCCCAGCCAGCAGATTCGTGCCGGCAGTCCCTGAAAGTGCACCCGCTCACGCGCCATGGTGAGCCAGCGGCGGAGGTGCGCGTCGTGCGGGAACAGCTCCAGCGCCAACGCATCGGTCCGATAGATGTCGGCCGGGTCGCCCGAGAGCGCGACCCAGCGAAACGGTCCCTTCCCCTCGCAGAACAGCGGCCGGATGTACGCGGGCACGAAGCCGGGGAAGTCGAACGCATTGCGCACGCCCGCATCGAACGCGACGGTGCGGATGTTGTTCCCGTAGTCGAACGTCACCGCGCCGCGTTGTTGCATCTCGAGCATCGCGCGCACGTGCGTGACGATCGAGCTCGTGGCGCGCGCCACGTACTCCTCGGGCGCCGACCGGCGGAACTCCGCCACCGCCTCGATGGGCACGCCCGCCGGCACGTAGCCGTTGAGCGTGTCGTGCGCGCTCGTCTGATCGGTGAGGACGTCCGGCGTTATGCCGTGCCGCACGAGCTCGGGCAGGACCTCCGCGGCGTTGCCAACGAGCCCGATGGACACCGCCTGTCGCCGCTCGCGCGCCTCCGCGACCCACCGGAGTGCCTCGTCGAGACTGCGCGTCTTTCGGTCGAGGTACCCGGTGGACAGCCGCTTGTCGATGCGCGCCTCGTCCACCTCCACCCCGAGAAAGACCGCGCCGTTCAGCGTCGCCGCCAGTGGTTGCGCGCCGCCCATGCCGCCCAGTCCCGCCGTCAGCACGATTCGTCCCGCGAGCGACCCGCCGAAATGCTGCCGCGCCACGGCGCCAAACGTCTCGTACGTGCCCTGCAGGATCCCCTGCGTCCCGATATAGATCCACGAGCCGGCCGTCATCTGCCCGTACATCGTCAGGCCGAGCCGCTCGAGCTCCCGGAACTTCTCCCACGTCGCCCACCGGCCAACGAGATTGCTGTTCGCGATGAGCACACGTGGCGCGCCCGCATGCGTGCGAAACACCGCCACCGGCTTTCCGCTCTGGACGAGCAGCGTCTCGTCCGGCTCCAGACCGCGCAGCGAGGTGACGATCGCGTCGAATGCCTCCCACGACCGCGCCGCGCGCCCGGTTCCGCCGTACACGACAAGGTCGTCGGGGCGCTCCGCCACGTCGGGGTCGAGGTTGTTCATCAGCATCCGCAGCGCCGCTTCCTGCTGCCATCCCTTGCAGGTGAGGCTGGTTCCGCGCGGCGCGGTCACCAGGCGCGGCCCACTGGGAGTCGTGGATGGTGACGGCACAGCGACGGAGGAAGCGGTCATGCGACGGCCATGGCGATCTCGGTGAATCGACCCGCCGCGATGGCTGCGGCGAGCGAAGCGATATCCGGAGCGAGCACGCGGTCGGCCTCGAGCGGCGGCACGAGCTCACGCACGATGGCGCACGCATCCTCGACACGGCGCGCTGCCCGCAGCGGGCGACGGTAGTCGACGCCCTGTGCTGCGCACATCAACTCGATCGCGAGCACGTGCTGCACGTTGCGCACCACCCGGCCGAGCTTCCAGGCGGCCCCCATCGCCATTGGAACCACGTCCTCCTTGCTGCCGTCGGTCGGGATCGTATCCACGCTCGCGGGATGCGCGAGCACCTTGCACTCGCTGGCAAGCGCGGCTGCCGTGACCTGCGCCATCATGAACCCCGAGCACACGCCCGCGTCCTGCGTCAGGAACGGCGGCAGCCCCTGGTTGAGGTCGGGGTGCACGAGGCGATCGATGCGACGCTCGGCCATGGTGGCAAGGTTCGTCAGGACGATCGCGAGCACATCGAGCGCGAGCGCCACCGCCTGGCCGTGAAAGTTGCCGCCGCTCAGGAGCTCGCCGTTCTCGAACACGAGCGGGTTATCGGTCGCCGCGTTCAGCTCACGCGCGATGAGCGACTCCGCGAAATCGATCGCATCGGCCACGGGCCCGTGCACCTGCGGCATGCAGCGCAGCGAGTAGGCGTCCTGCACGCGGGGATCGCCGTGGCGGTGCGACTCGCGAATCTCGCTGTCGGCGAGCAGCTCGCGCAGCAGCGCCGCCGACTGCTGCTGGCCGGCCTGCCCGCGCGCCTCGTGAATGCGTGCATCGAAGGCGACCGGCGTGCCGAGCAGCGCCTCGAGTGACGCGGCGCCGGCGATGTGCGCCGTGTGCCAGAGCCGCCTCGCGTCGCAGACCGCCAGCGCGGCAATGGCGGTGTGCGCCTGCGTGCCGTTGATGAGCGTGATCCCTTCCTTGGGGCCGAGCGTCACCGGCTCGAGCCGGTGCGCGCGCAGCACGGTCGCGGCGTCGCCGCTGCCCGACGCATCGTTCAGCACGCCCTCCCCGATGAGCGCCAGCGCGAGATGGGCGAGCGGCGCGAGGTCGCCGCTGGCGCCGACGCTTCCCTGCTCCGGGATCGGCGGCCAGAGCCCGGCGTTGAGCATGCCCACGAGCAACTCCGGCAGCTCGGGGCGCGCACCGGAGAATCCCTTCGCGATCACGTTGGCGCGCAGCAGCATCATCGCGCGCGTCGCCTCGTGCGACAGCAGCGGCCCGACTCCCGACGCGTGGCTGCGCACGAGGTTCACCTGCAACTCGGCGAGCCGTTCGGGCGGAATGGCGACGTCGGACAGCTTGCCGAACCCGGTCGTGACGCCGTACACCACGTCCCGGTTGCGCACGATGCGATCGACGTGGGCGTGCGCGCGGAGCATGCGTGCGCGTGCCCCGTCGGAGAGCGATACCCGGCGATTGTCGCGCGCCACGGCCTCGACGTCGGCCAGCGTCAGCGAGCGGCCGTCGAGGATGACGGTGTCATTCATGGCCGCAATGTCGGGCGGCGGCGGTGGAGATTCAAGGGAGCCGCTGTTCTTGCGCGCCGGCTCTGGCATCGAGATCGGGGCGGCTCCCGGAGCTGCGATCGCTGGCCACTACCTACGTCGAGAACGGCGAACGCAGACGACGTAGTAGCGCGCTGGCGCGCGCCCGCAGAGGACCGCTGCGAACTGCTGCGAACTACTGGGAACAGCAGCGAACCGCGGACGACCCAGATGACCGGCGGACCGGGCATGGCGGGCAAGGGCTGACGAACAGCGATTCACCGCGGAGGACGCGGAGGACGCAGAGAACGGCCTGCCCGGTCGGGAGGTGCGCGCCGGCGGCGGGAGCCGATGGGAACACCCCCGGGAGGTTCTGGCGTCCCGGGATCGTTCCCATCAGGTCCCGGCTCGTGGCGGTATGACTCGCAAGAACGAGCGGTTCTCTGCGTCCTCCGCGTCCTCCGCGTCCTCCGCGGTCCCCGCCGTTCCCGCCGTTACTGCGTCGTCAGCGTTCGCCGTTGCCGCGCGGGCGCCCGCGGCATCTCTGTCTCACGGCCGTCGGGCCGACCGCCGCCGAGCTAGTTACTGGAACCCACCCGGTGTCCTCGCATTCCCATAGCTCCGGCGGTCGTAGTTGAACTTCAGGTCCGGCTGCGCGCGCAGGGCGATGAAGAAATTGAACGCGAAATTCCCGTTGGGTGACTGCGTGAACGCGAAGATGGCGTCCCAGTCGTGCAGCTCACGGCGCAGCGACACCGTGTGCATGCCGAACTCCTTGCGCTCGAAATCGTAGTTCGTGGACCACTGCGCCGACCATTTCGGCGTGATGCTGAATCGCGTCGACGCCTGGATGTTCCGTGTCGCCGGGCTCTGGAAGATCTGGCCGCCGCCCGTGGTCGGGGCAAACGGGTCCTCTACGCCGGGCGCAGTCGTGAACTTCTGGATGCACTGGGCGAACGCGAACGGGTCGACGTTCTGCAGAAACGCGCATCGCGCTTGCGGATCGACGACGATCGCATTCGGGTTCGGACGAAATCGCTGCGAGCTGTACGTGAGGTCGACCTGCCACCCCGAGCCCAGGCCAGTGAACTGCTCCCGCATGCGGTTCGCCGTGTTCACGCTGCCGGCGATCTTCTGTGACGCGATGGAGCGAGTCGAGGCCGAGTCCCGCGACAGCGCGGCGGCGGGGGGCGGCGGAGCCTCGCTCAGGTCCTTCCCGAACAGCCGCGCGATGGCCCCGACGATCGCCGACTGGCGGCTGAGGTTCAGCGAGCCACGCACCGACGTCCGGAACGGGCTGAACTCCGCCGTGTCACTCGTGAGGGGATCGCCCTTGAACAACGAATAGTCCACGCCGAAGTCGAGGCCGGGAAGCAGGTCCGAGCGCACGGTGTAACCGAAGGTGTTGGTAGTGAACCCCGTACCGCCCGTCTCCTTCGCGCGCTGGAAGTCGTACGTGAGCGGCGTGAAGTTGAGCGATACCAGCTTCACCGCCTGCGCGTTCTCCGGCCGCGCGGAATCGCCCTTCTGCCGGAGCTTCGCCTCGATGTTCGTGGACAGCGTCAGGCTCACCATGTTCTGCGCCAGCGATCCGATGTAGCCCTGTCTCGTCTGGTTCGTCGCGCGCAGGTACTCCGTGCTCACTTCGGCGCGCGGGGCGTAGCTGTACGAGATGACGGGCGAGATCGAGTGCCGGAACCGCTCGGCGGGGCCGAACCCGGGGAAGAGCGCGAAGAACGTCGGTGACGCCGACAGCCCGTACCGAATGCGCTTCGACTGCCGCACGAACTGCCCGTTCGAGAACTGCGTGCGAATCATGAACGGGTGCGGGTCCACGTTCTCGAAGCTCACCGACGGGGTCACCTTCCACGTGCCCTGCAGGAGGCTCGGCAGGTTGATGCCGGTGGTCCAGTCGAGCGTCGTCGCGAAGTCGCGTCGGTAGACGATCGTCTGCTTCTTCGAGGAATCGTTCGGGTCGACGACGATCTTCGTGAACGGGAAATCGTTCAGGTTGTCGGAGAAGCGGAACGAGTTGGTCCAGGTGAAGTCGCCGATCTTGATTGGCGTGTCGAAGCTTCCGCTCGTCTGGCGCGTGCTGCGGTCGACCTGCACGCTGTCCACGCCAATGCCGTTCGCCGCCGGGCGGTACGCAAAGAGGAACGTGCCGGTCTGGTCGATCTTCAGCGACTGGCGGCTCGAGAGCTGCAAGCTCGGCGTCCACGTGAACCACCCGAGCGCCATCGGCTTGCTCGTCACGTTGAGGGTCGGGAACTCCTGATCCACCTGCTCGCGTCCCGGATACTGCTTGCGCGAGCCGCCGATCCCGAGCTGGAACGCGCCGACCTGCTGCTGGTAGTTGAGCCGCGAATCGATGGTCGCGAGCGCGTTGTACGGGTTGAACGTGTTGCGTCGCTGGATGGTCGTGCTCGACGCGTAGTTCAGGTTCATCGTCAGGCGGCTGCGCTGCGAGAACTGCTGATCGTGGCTCCAGGAGTACGTGCGATTCTCGGCGCCGTCGCTCTGCTTGAGGAACGAGATGTCGACCCCGCCGCTCATGAAGCGGTCGAGCCAGCGATAATCGAAGCTCCCCTTCCAGCGGGTCCATCCCGGATCGCTCAGCTCCGCGCCGGCGCTGCTGCGCCAGTCGAGCGCGACCTGGGCGTCGAAGTAGTCGCTCAGCGCGAAGTAGTAGCCGAGATCCTCGATGGTGCGGCGATAGTCGGGGCTGTTGCGCACGATGTCGCTCACGCCGAAGCGCGGCGGGATGATGCCGCTGCGCCGCCCCGAGCGCAGGTCCTGGAAGACGAACGGCAGCCAGAACACCGGGATGTCGCCGATGTAGAGCACCGCCGGCCGCGCGACCATCACGTCCTTGGCGATGACCTTCATCTCCTTCGACGCGAAGTGGTAGTGCGGCGCTTTCTCGGTACAGCTCGTGATCCAGCCGTCGCGCGCGTAGAACGCGTTCTTCTTCGCCGCGGAGCTGTCGTTGAGGAACCCGGTACGCTCGCCGTGGACGACCCACACCTGGCCGCTGTTCACCGCCGTCGTGACGTCGAACGCGGTGCCTCGCCGGTGGGCGACGTCGTAGATGATGCGATGCGCAACGAGGTCGTCCTGGGCGCCGGTCGGGTCCTGCAGCACGACGTCGGTCGTATCGCCGGCCGCGGCGGTGACGATGTCGAGCGAGTCGTTGTAGATGACGGTGTCGCCGACGAGCACCGCCTCGGGACGCCCGACCGCGGCATTGCCCTCGAGGCGGATCGTGCGCTCCTTCGCGCGCAGCTCCACCCGCTCGCCCTGATACTTCGTCGCGGTGTAGCCCTCGCGGGAGAGCAGCGCCGACATCGCCGAATCGGGCTGGGCCCACTCGATCCGCCGCCGGGGCGTGCTGTCGGCCGCGATCGTGTCGCCCGGCGCCCGCGTCGTATCGACGCGCAGGGTGGTGTCGCGCCGGGCCGTCGTGTCGCGGCGGGTCGTGGTGTCGCGGCGGACCTGTCCGTGTGCCTCCCCGGGCCCCGCCAGCAGCGCGGCGACGACGATCGCGACCGCGATCCAGCCGCGCCGATGCCTAACGCCAGTTGTGCCGGTCGCGGCAATCACGATCCGGGCCACGCGCTGCGGGTGGACTCATCCTCCCACGGCTCCGCGTCGAGCCGCCGAGGGGTGTCGCGTTCGCTGGCGGCCGCGGCCGCGGCTTCCTCGGCCGCAAGCGCCGCAGCCTTCTTGCGACGGCGCCGGTAGACGATCGCTGTCAGAATCACACTCAACTCATACAACAGGTACAGCGGCGCGGCGAGCAGAAGCGTGGTCCAGACCAGATCGCCGGGCGACAGCAGCGCGCCCGCGGCCACGCACAGCACGAGCGCGTGGCGCCGGTAGCGGCGCAGGAACTCCGGAGTGACCAGCCCGAGCGTCGCCAGCAGCAGGATCACGATGGGCAGCTCGAAGCACAGCCCGAACGCGAGCGACATGTTCACCGCGAAGCTGAAGTACTCGCGGTACGTGATCATCGGCTCGAGCGCGTCCGTATTCTGCGCGATCCCCATCAGCCACTTGATCGCCAGCGGGAGGACCACGTAGAACGAGAGCGCGACGCCGGAGACGAACAGCATGATCGCGCCGAAGATCACGGGCAGTACGACGCGCTTCTCGTGCTTGTACAGCGCGGGGGAGAGGAATGCCCACGCCTGGTAGAGAATCACCGGGAGCGCCAGCACGATGCCGATGCTGAACGACGCGGTGATCAGCACCGAGAACGGGTCGGCGGGGTGCGTGTACTTGAGCTTGTTCCCGCCCAAGTACGGGAGGATCGGCCCCTCCAGAAACTTGAAGATGTCGAAATGCTGGAGGACGATGAACGCGCCGACCACGCCGATCACGAGCGCCAGCAGCGACCAGAGGATGCGCCATCGAAGTTCCTCGAGATGATCGAGGAACGGCATCTCCGTGTTGTTACCGGGCGCCATCAGACCGTCCGAACGGCGCGCCTAGCCGCCGCTCCGCCTGAGTTGCTCGCGAGCCAGCTCTGCCTCATCGGAGCGCGGGTACTTGTCGATGACGCTCTGGAACGCCTGACGCGCCTCACGGTCCCGCTTGGCCTTTTGAAGGAAGAGTCCGTGCTTGTACAGCGCCGTGGCCGCACGCGGCGCGCGCGGGTAGGTCGACACGACCAGCGTGAATACCGAGTCAGCCGCCGCGGTGTTCCCTTCGGCGTTGAACGTCTCGCCAATGTAATACTGGGCGTCGGCGGCGAGATCCGACGTCGGATACTGGGTCAGCAGTTCCTGGAACCCGGTGCGCGCCGTGCCGTGACTGCCACGGCTCATCTGGTCGAACGCGAGCTTGTAGAGCGTTGCCGGCCCCGGGCTGGCCGGCGCCGCGGCGGCTGGCGCGGGACGCGTCGTGTCGCCAGGCACAGGCGCGGCCGCCGGCACCACCATCTGCGAGTTCCGCTCCTCGATCTGCGACCGCAGCTCGATGAGCCGCTGCTGGCTCTGGCCGGTGAGCTCCTGGATCTGGAGCAGTTGCTCCTGAATGCTGCGCAGATCGCCTTGCGACTTGGCCTGCCACTGCGCGAGCCGCGCGTTCGCCGACCGAATCGAGTCGGTGACCTCGCCGAGTGTGGTGGCGACCTGAGCGATCTGCGCCGCGCGCGCGGAGTCGGCTCGCTGCGCCGACGCCCGCACCGACGCCACATCCTCCTGGAGGATGCGGACGTCGGTGCGGGTGGCGAAGCAGGCGCCTGTCGCCAGCGCGAGCGCGGCAGGCGCGAGCCGAAGGCCGTTGCGACTCATCGCGATGTGCTGGAGACCTGGACGCTCGTGATCTCGCCGGCCGTGATCTCGAACTCGTCGCGCCGGTTCTGCGACCAGCACGATTCCGCGTCGTCGCTGCACGACGGCCGCTCCTCGCCGAAGCTCACGATCTCGATGCGACCGCCGTCGATGCCGCGATCGGTGAGGTAGCGCTTCGCCGCGGCGGCACGCCGCTGGCCGAGCGCCAGGTTGTACTCGTCGGAGCCACGGCTGTCGGTGTGGCCGGCGATGCGAATGCGGACACCGGTGTTCTGCGTGAGCACCGGCACCTTGGCGTCGAGCTTCGCGCGCGACTCGTCGGTGATCTCGGAGCGGTCGTAGTCGAAGTAGATCGTGGCGGTGACCGCACTGTGCGCGGCCTCGATGGCGGCGCGGCGACGCTCCGCCGCTTCACGCTCGGTGGCCTCACGCGCACGGTTCGCGGAGTCCTCTCGCGCCCGCAGACACGCGGCGTCGCACGAATTGGTCGGCGCGGGGGCGGGTTCCGGCGCGGGGACGACCTCCGGCGTTGGCTTGCGACGGCAGGCCTGCAGGCCAACGATCGCGGCGAGCGTGAGAGCGACAAGGGTTGGGACTCGAGAAGCGCGGTGCATGATCTCTCCGATAACGGTGACTGGGGAAAGGTGGGGCGGCTATCGCGCGAGCGGGGGCGACCATGCAGGAAGACGAACCCCCCCGTTCCGCGTCAACTGTCGCCATCGCCCGGACTCCGAGTCGATGACGAACAATTGCTTTGTTCCCGTCCGAGTCGACGAGAATATCAGGTGCCGGCTGTCGGGAGCCCACGAGGCGTCCTCGTTGCTCCCCTCGCTGGTCAACTGTTTCACGCTCCGGTCCCGGAGCGAGATCGTGTTCAACTGAAAACGTCCGTCAGTCTGCTGTGCCTGGAATGCGATCAGGCGCCCGTCAGGCGACCAGTCGGGGTTCGCGCGATAGTTCTGATCACCGAAGCTGTAGGATGTCAGTAGCTCGGCGTTCGTGCCATCGGCATCGCTAATATATATCTCCGGGTGCCCGAGGCGCCCCGACGTGAATGCGAGCCGGCGCCCGTCCGGGCTGAACGCGGGCGTCGTGTTGTCCGTGCCGCGGCCGACGGTGATCCGACGGGCCGGCCCGCGCTCGAACGCCGTGGTGGCGAAGAGGTCGGTGCCCGACTCCTCGCCATGCGTGTAGACGATCACGGCCGCGTCGGGGGCGAAGACGGGCGTCGTGTTCAGTCCATTCCCCACGGCCGCGATCTGCCGCGCGCTGCCGGTCGCGAGATCGGCGATGAAGATCTGACAACATCCGCGCGAGCTCACGAGCGAGTACGCGATGTGCGTCCCCCGCGGGTGCCAGCTCGGCGACAGCGCGCCGGCATGGTCGCCGACGGGCGTCGGAAACGCGCCATCGCTGTCGACGACGTAGAGCCGGCTGCCCTGCTTGCCCTGAACGTACGCGATGCGAGTCGCCGCGATGCCGCGCACGCCGGTGATCCACAGTTCCAGCTCGTCGGAGATCGCGTGCACGGCCATGCGCCATTCGCGCGAGTTCGGTGCGCCCGATAGCGGAAAGTCCTTCACCCGCGCGACCTTCGCCTGCGCGACATCGTGCACCGCGACGTGCAGCCCGGCCGCCGTGGGCGTCGCCTGCACGAGCGCGAGCGCGCCGAGGCGCGCGTACACGGGGTAATTGCCGTTTCGCCCGGCCGTCGGCGCGTCGGGGAACCCCGCCTCATCGGCCGCGACCACGTTGATGCGGTCGCCGTAGTCGAAGTCGCGTTGGAGGATCGCGCGGATCGAGTCGCCGTTGGCGCCGGGAACGCGCAGCACGAGCACGCCCGGCTTCGAGCCGGGGTCGTACCGCAGCCCAATGCGGACCGCTTGCGAGAGCGAGTCCTGCGCGACGCCGCGCTCGCACGGAGCGAGCATGATTGCGGCGACGGAGAGCGCCACCCAGGAGAGTCGAGTCATCACCGAAACAGCGAGGGATCGAAGCTGAAGATAACCGGGAGAAAGTCGTTCACGTAACCGTCCGGCAGCGCGCCGAATGCTTTCGTCGATCCCGCCGACTCGATCGCGCCCTGCGCCTCGAGATCGAACGCGTAGGAACCCGACTTCGTGAGAAACCGGAATTCGCCGACAGTTCCGTCGCGCCTGACGATGAAGAACACTTCGGCGCGCAGCGCACCGGGATTTCGTGGCTTGAATCGCAACGCGATCTGCCTGACGATGTTGTTCAGGTAGCCGGGGTACGGAAACTCGACGCCCTCGGACCGCACGTTCGCGACGTCGGTGCCGGTACCACCGGTCGGGCCGCCACCCGCTTTCGTGGGCGGAGCGTTTTTCGGTGAGCTCTTGGCCTCGGGCGTGGGAGTCGCCGGGGGGGCGGGCTTGCGCGGTGTCGGTTTCGGCTTGGCCGGCGCCGGCATGTCGGTGGGCTTCGTCTCGGCGCGCTTGGGCGGCGCCGCCGGCGTCGGCGCCGGCGCGGGCGCCTCGGGAATCACGGCGCCAATGGCGCGCTCGCCGGCCGGCGCGGCGACGAGATTCACCTTGTACACGGGCGGCAGCGCTTTCGGAGGCGCGGGGCGCGCGAACAGTACCGCGCCGGCGATCACCGATGCGTGCAGCACGACCGAGATGCCCAGCGGTCCACCGAATCGCATCCCGCTCGCGGCGCGGCGCACTACTTCGCCTCCAACGGCTCCGCGACGAGACCGATGTCTCCCACCCCAGCCTGACGCATCACCGACAGCACGCGCACCACCTGCCCGTACTCGACGCCTTCATCGGCGCGAAGGTAGACGCCCTGCGCGCCACGACGGCCCGCGAGCGCCTTGAACGATGCGCGAAACGCGTCGAAGGTCATGCGCGACTCGTCGACGAAGATCTGTCCCTGCCTGTCCACCGTGACGACCATCCCGCTCTTCGGCTCGAGCGGTTTCGCGTCCGCGGTCGGCAATCGCACATCCACCCCGCCCTGCATGATGGGCGCGGTGATCATGAAGATCACCATGAGCAGCATCATCACGTCGATGAGGCTCACCACGTTGATCTCCGCGTTCAGCGGCGTGCGTTCTCCGCGACGACGACGACTCATCAGATGCGCCCTTCTCTGACCATCAACGCGATCAACTCCGACCCGAACCCCTCGAGCTCACTGTCGAGGCGATTCACGCGGTTCGCGAAGATGTTGTAGCCGAACACCGCCGGAATCGCGACCGCGAGCGCGGCCGCGGTCGCCATCAGCGCCTCTCCAATACCCGGCGCCACCGCGCTGATGTTCCCCGAGCCCTGCGTCGCGATCCCCGTGAACGCCGAGATCACGCCGAGCACCGTGCCGAGCAGCCCGATGAGCGGACTCACCGACCCGATGGTCGCCAGCCACGGCACGAACCGCGACAGCGCGTCGCGCTCGCTGTTCGTCTCCGCATCGAGCACCAGGCGAAGGGCCTCCACCTGCGAGCCGCTGAGCCGGGCGGTGCGGTCGGCGGTCGGCGCCAACGCCGGCTTCGTCTGCGTCATGAACTGCAAGGCGCGCTCGAACACCCGCGTGAACGGACTACTGCTCGCGTGCTTCGCCAGCGTCGCGACCTCGTCGAGGGAGTGCGCGCGGTCGAAGCTGCGCATGAATGCGTCGGCGGCTCTCCGGACTCGCCGGAACTCGATCGACTTGCCCAGCATCACGGCCCAACTCAGCAATGACAGGACCACGAGCACGCCGAGCACGATCTGGGTCACGAGCGACGCGTTCGTGACCATCTCCCATGGCGTGGTGGGGATGGCGCGACCGATCTGGAAATACCCGAGCGCAATCACGATGCCTGCCGCTCCCGCTCGAACCGCTCGGCGAAGAAACCGAACGTCTCGCGAAGTCCCGCGTCGAGTGGAACGCGGGGCCGCCAATCGAGTTGGTCCGCTGCTTTCGCGATGCTGACCGCGGAGCGCTGCTGCTCGCCCGGCCGCGCCGGCGCGAAGTGGATCGGTACGTTGGAGCCGGCGCTCTTCTGCAGCGCGTTCGCGAGCGCGACGACAGATGTTTCGATGCCGGTACCGATGTTGAAGCCGCGCGCATCGAGCCGGCCCGGGGCCGGCAGCTCGCGGGTGGCGGCGGCGAGGTTCGCGCGGGCCACGTCCTTCACGAACACGTAGTCGCGCGTCTGCGACCCATCGCCGAACACCGTGAGCGGCTGTCCGGTGAGGATGCGGTTGCAGAAGATCGCGACCACGCCGGCCTCACCGTGCGGGTCCTGGCGCGGACCGTACACGTTCGCGTAGCGCAGCGCCACCGTGTCCACCCGATGTACGCGGGCGTAGTACGCGAGATAGAGCTCCGCGCTCAGCTTCGCGATCCCGTACGGCGACTCGGGGTCCTTGGGATAGTCCTCGACGTTGGGCGGCGTCACGAAATCGCCGTAGAGCGCGCCGCCGGTGGACGAGAAGATGAACCGCGTCGCGTGCCCGGAGGCGCGGACCGCCTCCACGAGGTTGAGCGTCCCCAGGATGTTGACCGACCCATCGAACAGCGGATCGGCGACGCTCTTGCGCACGTCGATCTGTGCGCCGAGGTGACACACGACGTCGAATCGACCGTCGCGGACCACGCGCGCCGCATCGGGGCTCGTCAGGTCCCGCTCGATCAGCCGCGCGCGGCTCGGGACGTTCTCGCGACGCCCCGAGGCGAAGTTGTCGAGCACCGACACGTCATAGCCGTGCTCGAGAAGCAGGTCGGCGACGTGCGAGCCAATGAAGCCCGCACCGCCGGTTACGAGGGCACGTGGCACGTCAGTGTACCTCGGCGAGATCGAAAAGTCGCGTCATCGACGGGGAAGTCTGCTCGGGTTCGGGGTGTGGTGGCGCCGCGGTCACATCCCGTGGACTCGGTGTGCGTCCGATCACATTCAGACGCGCGAACCCCACAATGTGCAAACGGCGCCGTGGCCGAAGCCGCGGCGCCGCTGCGCCATCGTAGCTCTGCATGCGGGCGAACGAACGTCACGGTCGCCCCTAATGTAACCGCACCGGGTCGTCAGGGCATCTTCGCGGTGACGCGGCCGGCCGTGCCTTCGCGAATGGCGCCGTACGTCTGGTCGATGACGATTGCCGTGGACGCCTGTGGCGTGACGCGCACGATCTGGGCGACCGCGATGTCGCTCTCCGGCAGGACGATCCCATCCACGGTGGTGCGCCGCTCGCGATAGAGCGTCACCTGGTCGCCGGCACGCATCCCGGCCGCGGTGCTGCCCTCGAGTACCAGGTACGCCTGCAGCGACGGCAACACCGGCGCGCCCGCGACCCAGACGACGGACGTGCGTGCACCGTTCGCCTGCGGCGTGGGACGGGGCAGACTCGGGGGCGCGGTCTCCATCGTCACGAGCTCGTCGCCGATCTGCAGCGGCTCGAAGCGCGCGACGATGCGCGCCTCGACGGCCTGTCCTGGCTGCGCCCGCTCCACGGCGACGACGCCCGTGGGAACCATCACCTGGCCAATGCCCTCGAGCAGCGGACCGCGCCGCACGGCGACATACCGCGTGCCAGAGGCGGTCGGCATTCCCGGGGGCACCACGACGAAGATGCGCTCGTGCGACTGGAGCGGGCGCTCATCCTCCGTGAGTGGAATTCCGGGGACGTCACCGGTCCCGACGATGCGACCCGCGTTCGGCGGACCGCCCTCGCGCTCCACGTACGGCGCGGCAATCACCTCGCCGACGCGAATCGACGGTGCCGCCGTGCGGAGCTGCGTCTGCCGGGATCCCGCCGCGCGTGACAGCGCGGCGCGGCCCGCACGGCCACCCTCGGTCGAGACGCGCTTGAATACAGTCGGTCCGTCCAGCGACGCGACCATTGGCGCCGCCGCAAGCTCGACGGTCGGCTCGGCCATGCGCTCGGCGTCTCGGGCCGATGACAGCGCCAATCGCTCGGGAGCGGCGGTCGCATCGGCGGCGGCCATTGCACCCGGAAGTCGGAGCCGCTCGCCGGGGTAGATCCAGTGCGGGTCGCGAACCGTCGCGGTATTCAGCTCGTAGAGCTGCTTCCAGCGAAAGGGATCGCTCGTGTATTCGCGCGCGAGGTCCCATAGCGTGTCGCCCTTGCGCACGATGTGCGTGCGCGGCGTCACAGTGGAGTCCTGGCCGAAGGCGAAAGTGGGGGCCATCAAGGCCCCCACCATCGCGATCGCCATTCTGTTAGAACGGAAGATCGTCATCGTCATCATTCAGCGCTCCGGGAAAGTCCTCGAAATCGTCGCCGGCTGCGCCCGCCGCGCTCTTCGCGCGTTCCGCGGGTGCGCGGCTGCGACTCATTCCGGGGCTTCCCTCGGAATCGTGACTGTCGCCGCCGCCACGGCCGCCGCCGAGCATGATCAACTCACGAACGTTGATCTCGGTGCTGTACCGGGTCTGGCCATCCTTGTCCGTCCACTGCCGATACTCGATGCGGCCTTCGACATAGATCTTGTCGCCCTTCTTCACGTACTTCTCGACGATGTCGGCGAGCTGCGAGCCCTTGGTGTTCCAGACGACGCAGCGGTGCCACTCCGTCTTTTCCTGCCGGTCACCGGCCGGATTGTTCCACGACCGGCTCGTCGCGAGCGAGAAGGTCGCCACGCGACTGCCATTGGATGTCGACCGAACCTCCGGATCCGCCCCGAGGTTTCCGATCAACGTCACCTTGTTCAAGCTTCGGCTCACGATTCCTCCTGGCGAGTGAAGTATTGCTCGCCGCGGAAAGTATGGGGTTGAGCCGACACGCCCGCAAACAAAGCGGTGCGTGTCAAGCAGTTTGGTTGCAGGGCGAAACCGCCGCTGCGTGGTACGTCACAATTCGCGTCGCAATACGAGCGCGTCCTCCACGGGTTTTCGATAGTATCCGGCTCGCCGTCCCGCAATCTCGAACCGCCGGGACGCGTACAGCGCCCGTGCGGCGGCGTTCGATTCCCGCACCTCGAGGAACAGCACGCGGCACCGCCGTCGAGCGGCGGCACCGAGCGCGTGGTCCAGCAGCCGGGCCCCGACACCGCTGCGGCGGGCATCGTCGGCAACGGCAATGTTCGCGATCTCCCCCTCGTCGGCCACGAACCACGCGACGACGTAGCCGAGCACGCGACTGGTGAGTATGTCCTCGGCGACCGCGAAATGCACGAGCGGGTTCCCGAACAACGCGCGAAACGACGCTGCCGACCAGGGGTCGCTGAACGACCGGCGTTCGATCGCCGCGACATCCTCCACGTCATCGCGACGGGCCATGCGGATCCCGAGTTGGGGCGGCGGCGCCACCGCCGGCGCGCGTCCGTGCGTCCCGGTCACGATGTCGTCAGCGCACGCCCGTGCGCCGCCTCCCATCGGGCCTGTGCCTCGGCCACTCGGCCGTAGTCGGGCTCCCAGCGCGCGAGATCGGCCGGCTCGGGCCACGGAGCCGTCCGCCCGAGCGTGACGACCCCGCGGGCGTGCGGCCAGACGTCGAGCGCATCACCGGGGCCGACCAATCGAGCCGCGCGCTCGCGCGCAAACGCCGTGAGCGCCGTCCGCGGCACGATCGTCAGTCCGCTCTCGGCATCGATCGCGTTCTCGGTGAGCGAGTACACGCTCGCGAACACGTCGCCGCGCATCGCGTCGAGCGCTGCGACGTACCGACCCGGCGCCAGCGCCGGCCGCGCGCCGGCGACGATGAGGAAGAGCGATGACACCCCGAACAGCGGCGCGCCGCTCGCGAGTGCCAGCCCTTTCGCGATGGCGCCAGCGATACGCAGGCTCGTGAAGCTCCCCGGTCCGGCGCCGCACACGACCCGCGCGATTGCAGCCGGCTCGGTGCCAGCATCGCGAAGCGCCTCGGCCACCGCCGGCATCAGCCGCTCCTCGCGCTCGCCACGCATCGCAGCTTCGCGCTCCGCGACGACCGCGCCGTCCCGGATCACCGCGACCGTCCCCCTGTAGGTCGATGCCTCGATGGCGAGAACGGTCATCGTCAGCCGGCGAGCAGCACGCGGCGCTCGGGATCATCCGGCGCGTGCTCGAGGTCAATGGGGACGTGACCGGCGGGGATGAGACCGTCGGCGCGCTCAGGCCATTCGATGATGACGAGCGCGTGCGACATCACGATCTCGTCCCAGCCGATGTTCACGAGGTCCGACGGCCGCTCGATTCGATACAGATCGAGGTGGTAGACCGGTGAGCGCGACGCGTCGTAGCGGTGCACGATCGCGAACGTCGGACTCGTCACCGGCTCCGTGACGCCGTACCCCGCACAGATCGCCTGCGCGAGCGTCGTCTTGCCCGCGCCGAGATCGCCGGCGAGCGCGACGACGAGCGGCGGGGCCGCCGCGCGTCCGAAGGCTTTGCCCCACGCCACGAGCTCGTCGCGCGTCATGGCGACGCGCCCGCGCGGCGCGAGCGGCGGGACGACGTGGTGGTACGGTCGCACGCGGGTCAGGTGTGCGCCCGAATGTCGGCGAACGCGCCGCGCGAGCGTGCCACGTTCCCGTCGGCTTTCGCCTTGAGCTCGAAGAGCTGGTCGCGCAGCCGAGCGGCCGTCTCGAAGTCGAGGTTGGCCGCGGCCTCCCGCATCTCGTGCTCCAGGCGCTCGATCAGCTTCGGATCGTCCGCGTCGCCGTACGTCGCCAGGCCCTCGGCCACCTTGCGCGCATCGCGCTCGCGCCCTTCCCGCTCGCTGCGCGCGTCGGCGACGCGTGTGATGAAGCGCACCTGCTCGACGCTCTTCTGCACGCCGCGTGGCACGATGCCGTGCGTCTCGTTATGCAGCCGCTGGATCTCGCGACGGCGCCCGGTCTCCTCGATGCACCGCTCCATCGAGCCGGTGATGCGGTCCGCGTAGAAGATCGCCCGGCCGCTGACGTGGCGCGCCGCGCGCCCGACCGTCTGGATCAGCGACCGGTCGCTGCGCAGGAATCCCTCCTGGTCCGCATCGAGGATCGCGACGAGCGACACCTCGGGAAGGTCCAGCCCTTCGCGCAACAGGTTGATGCCGACCAGCACGTCGAACTCGCCGAGCCGCAGGCCGCGAACGATCTCCATGCGCTCGATGGCGTCGATGTCCGAGTGCATGTAGCGCACCCGCACGCCCATCTGCTGCAGGTAGTCGGTGAGGTCCTCGGCCATGCGTTTGGTGAGCGTCGTGACCAGCACGCGCTCGCCGCGCCGCTCGCGGATGCGGATCTCGTTGAGCAGGTCATCCACCTGCCCGCGTACCGGACGGACTTCGATCTCGGGGTCGAGCAGGCCCGTGGGCCGAATGATCTGCTCCACGACCACGCCCTCGGAGAGCTGCAGCTCGAGCTCGGCCGGTGTCGCGCTCACCATGACGGCGCGCGGCGTCAACGCGAGGAACTCGTCGAACACGAGCGGCCGATTGTCGAGCGCGCTCGGAAGACGGAAGCCGTAGTCCACGAGCGTGAGCTTTCGCGCGCGGTCGCCGTTGTACATGCCGCGCACCTGGGGCAGCGTCACGTGCGACTCGTCCACGACGACGAGAAAGTCTTCCGGGAAATAGTCGAAGAGACACGCGGGCCGCTCACCGGCCGCGCGTCCCGACAGATGCCGCGAGTAGTTCTCGATGCCCGCGCACGTGCCGATCTCCATCATCATCTCGATGTCGAAGTTCGTACGGGACTCGAGCCGCTGCGCCTCGAGCAGCTTGTTCTCGCGGCGCAGCACGTCGAGCCGCTCGACCAGCTCCTGGCGAATCGCGCCGACGGCGCGCTCCAGCGTCGGCCGCGATGTGATGAAGTGCTTCGCCGGGTAGATCGCGGCACGCTCGAGCACGGCGATCGTCTCGCCGGTGAGCGGATCGATCTTCGAGATGCGCTCGATCTCGTCGCCCCACAGCTCCACGCGAACGCCCTGCTCCTCGTAGGCGGGCAGGATCTCGACCGTGTCGCCGCGCACGCGAAAGGTTCCGCGATCGAACGAGACGTCGTTGCGACTGTACTGGATGCCCACGAGCGCCCGCAGGATCTCGTTGCGCGGGATCGTCTGCCCCGTGCTGAGGCTCACCATCCGTTCGCGATACTCGACCGGGTCGCCGAGGCCGTAGATGGCGGACACGGTGGAGACGATGACGACGTCGTCGCGCTCCATGAGGCTCGAGGTGGCGCGCAGGCGCAGCCGGTCGATGTCTTCGTTGATCGAGGCGTCCTTCTCGATGTACGTGTCGCTCGACGGGACGTAGGCTTCCGGCTGGTAGTAGTCGTAGTACGAGATGAAGTACTCGACCGCGTTATGCGGGAAGAATCCCTTGAGCTCTCCGTAGAGCTGGGCAGCCAGCGTCTTGTTGTGGGACAGCACCAGCGTCGGGCGCCCGAAGTTCCGGATGACGTTCGCGACGGTCATCGTTTTTCCGGAGCCGGTCACGCCGAGCAGCGTCTGGAATCGGTCGCCGCGCTCGAGGCCGGCGCTCAGCTCGGTGATGGCCTTCGGCTGATCGCCGGCGGGCTCGAACGGTGCCTGGAGCAGGAATTCAGCGCGGGGCATGGCGGAATATAATGCTCCGCGTCGGAGTTTGTTCGGGACCTCGGCGCTCGAGTCCCTCGTGCTGGCGGTGACGCGGCGGCAACGCAGGCCGCTGGCCAGTCGGCATCGCGCGCCGGGTCGGGCATCGCGGTCGGGACGACTCCGGCAGCGGTGACCGCAGCGCCCGCTGACGCGGGCCCCCGCGCAGCAATGGCGAACGCTGACGACGCGGACACGGCAGAAACGGCACGCACCGCAGAGGACGCGGAGAACGCGGAGGACGGCCTGCGCGGGCGGGATGCGCGCGCCAGCGGCGGGAACTGACGGGAACACCCCCGGGAGGTTCTGGCGTCCCGGGGCCGGTCATTCTCAGTTCCCGGCTCGTGGCGGTATGACCGTCCCGAACGAGCAGTTCTCTGCGTTCTCTGCGTCCTCCGCGGTTCGCTGCAGTTCTCCGCTGCGGTTCTCTGCGGGCACGCGCCGCTCCACATCAGCGGGCGCTGCGTTCGCAGGTCTCTGCGTACCTAGTGCTCTGCGTTCGCAGTCCCGTGCGTACGTAGTGCCCGGCGTTCGCAGTTCCCGAGGCCGTCGCGACCTCGATGCCTGACCCCGCGCGTGATGCCGACTAGCCGGCGACGGCCACGAAGCGGAGCGCCACACCGCTATCCGCCACCGGACATCCAGGGCGCCCCACGTCTCCGGGCTGCGCTACGGGTTCCGGAACCAGACCACGATCACGCCGCACGAGGACTGAGGCACCTGATACGCGAGCGGCACCGAGCTGCCGCGAGGGAAGATCTCGATCGACTCGATCCCCTCGGGGCTGAATAGCTGATCCGCCGTCTCGAACGCGAAGATCCGCCGCCGATCGCCGTTCACCATCACAGCCGCCGGACACCGCGACCCGCCACGCTGAGACTCGGTGTACGGGCGAAAGGTGCCGCCCCGCGCCGGGAGGAGGTTCAGATTCGTTCCCTTCGTGCGCCGCAGGAGCGCGCCAAGGGTGGGTGCGGCCGACGCGGCGATGGCGCCCCGGTCGAGCACGCGACGAACGCCGATGATGTCCGTGCGCGCTCGTCCGTCGATCGCGAGTCCGATCGAGCGCACCTCATCCGCCTGCGGCGCGCGGGCGCGCGCGGCGCTGTCGCCCATCGGATGCAATCGCACGCGCAACGCCACGTGGCTTCCGGAGCGAAGCGGTACCGAGAACACGGCGGGGCGGTAGCCGGCGTGCGAGATGCGCAGGAGGTTGGTGCCTTCCGGAAGCTCGCTCGGATCGACAGGCGCCCATTCCCACGCGATCCCGCGATCGAGCACGGTGAACACCTCGAGCGTCGCATCGGGAAGTGGCAGTCCGATGCTGTCGCCCACCTCGATCTGCAGCAGCGACGCCCGCTCGGTCTGCGCGCGGGCCGGTGACGGAAGTAACGCGGCAACGACCACGATGATCGCTGCCTCGGTCCACCGGGGAACTCGAAGTCGCGCAGAGCGGCGAGTCATGGTATCTCCGACCGTGATCGATGATGCACCGCCATCGCGCGGCGATTCGCCAGCCAGCAGGCGGCTGGTCATGAGCGACCTGCGACTGAACCTACGCGGTCGCTCGCGGGCGTCGCCAGCGGCGGTCCACCCTGGCCCGCCGCCACCGGCGGGCGCCGACGGCGGGTGTGGCGCCGACGGCTCGCCGGCGGGCGCAGGCACGGCCGGAACCCGCACCCCGCGAATCAAGCCGAGCGTTCCGGCCGTGAGAATTCCGCACACCACGAACGGCGAGGCGACGCCGATGTGATCGAACGCCCAGCCGTCCCACCACGGGAAGACCACGCGCGACACGCCGCCAATGGTCTGCTGCACGCCCATGTACAACCCGCGCTCGCGCGAGGGCACCACGCGCGAGAGCAGCGCCGTCACCGCCGGGAACGTGAACGCCGTGCCGAGCGGCATCAACGTCATCGCGAACAACAGCAGCGGATAGCCATGCGCGAACGGAAAGAGAACGAGCCCCGCCGACAGGAGCAGCAATCCCATGCGCGCCATGCGAACCTCGCCCAGGCGGCGCACCGCCGGTCCGACGAGCGTCGTGCGCACGATCACGCCCGCGGCACCGAATCACATGAAGAAATAGCCGATCGTCCGCTCCCCGATCCCGAACCGGCGCCCGAGGAGCATCGTGAACACGGCGACCATGCCGTAGAATGCGCCGATGGCGACGGCGTAGGTCCAGATCAGCCGCGCCGCGGGCTCGTTCGGTCGCCAGAGCACCTGCCATGGCGAGAGCTTGTGGGTCGGCGTGGGAATCGCGTGCGTGTCGCTGACCCGGAGATCGCGGGATTCCGTCAGGAAGCGCCACGCGAACCCGAGGTTCACCGCGCATAACGCGGCCGCGCCGAGTCCGGGGGCCGCCCGTCCCCAGATGGCCGCCAGCGCCGAGCCGGCGGCTGGTCCGACGATCGCGCCGAGGCTGGTCGCTGCCGAGAGCCAGCCAAGGCCCTTCGCCCGCTCCCCGGGCTTGCTCGCGTCGGCCACATAGGCCTGGATCACGCCAACGGTACCGCCACCCAACCCCTGCACCGCGCGCGACAGGAAGAGCAGCCAGAGCGACTCGGCGTACGCGAAGACGATGTACGAAACCGCCGAGATCGCGAGCCCGAACAGCAGCACCGGGCGGCGCCCGTGGCGGTCCGACAGCTTTCCCCAGAGCGGCGCGCTGAGCAGCTGCGCGATGGAGAACGCCGAAATGAGGACGCCGATGACGAACCCGCTCGCGCCGAGGTGCTCGGCGTAGAACGGGATGAGCGGCAGGATCATCACCGCGCCGATCATGTCGACGAACGCGGTCGCCATCAGCACGGCCAGCTTGTTCATCGGATGGCTCCCGGGCCGTGTCGTGACGAAATGTGGTAGCGCTCCCCGGGCGCTACGGACTGCCGTCAGCTATCGTCGTCGGTCGAGATCCGCTCGCGGCGCGCGACCTCGGTAATGCCTTTCACCTTGCGAGCGGCTTTGATGATCTTCTGCAGGTGCGCCAGGTTCTCGACCTCGACCAGCGCCCCGCCACTCACGCGGCCGTCGACCGTCCTCAACTCCATGCTGCGGATGTCGGTTCCCGCCGCCGAGACGGCGGTCGCGATGTCCGCATAGAGGCCGCGCCGGTCGTTCCCTTCGAGCGCGAGTCTGACGACGAACCGTTCGCCTTCCTGCTGCTGCCAGTCGATCTCGAGTCGCCGTTCGGGCTCGTGCGCGAGCATGAGCAGGTTCGGACAGTCGGCGCGATGGATGCTCACCCCGCGGCCGCGCGTGACATAGCCGACGACGCTATCGCCCGGCACGGGCTGACAGCACTGGGCGTAACGCACCATGAGACCATCGGCACCCTGGATGCGCACGCCCTTCGGCGTGCCGCGCATGCGCTCGACGAGTCGCTCGATGGCCGTCGGCCGCGGCTGGTGCTCCGGTGAGCTCTCGATGTCCGGCCTGAGCGTGTTGAGCACCTGGCCGACGTTGAGATCCCCCTGCCCGATGGACGCGATCAGATGGTTCGCGTCGCTGAGGTTGAACGCCTTCGCCGCGGCCGCGAGCTCGGCATCGTCGGGCCTCGGCAGCCGGCGCCGCTTGATCTCGCGGTCGAGAATCTCGCGCCCGAGCTTCGCCGAGGTCGCGTGCTCCTCGTGGCGCAGCCACTGGCGAATCTTGTGGCGGGCGCGTCCCGTTCGAACGTGCGCGAGCCAGTCGCGGCTCGGGCGCGCGGTGCCCGACCGGATGATCTCGACGGTCTCCGAGTTCTTGAGCTGCCGGGAGAGCGGCGCGATGCGGCCGTTGACCTTCGCCCCCGCGCAGTGCAGGCCGATCTCGGTGTGCACGGCGAAGGCGAAGTCGATCGGCGTCGCGCCCTTCGGCAACTGGATCACGTCGCCCGTGGGCGTGAAGACGAAGATCTCGTCCTGGAACAGGTCGAGCTTGAGAAACTCGAGAAACTCGTCCGGGGTCTTGGCGTCGAGCTGGACCTCGAGCACCTGCCGGAACCAGGCGAGGTGCCGGTCGAGCTCATCGGACTTGGTGGCGCCGTCCTTGTACAGCCAGTGTGCGGCGATGCCGAACTCCGCGGTGCGATGCATCTCGCGCGTCCGGATCTGGATCTCGAACAGCTGCCGCGCGGGGCCGAAGACGGTGGTGTGGAGCGACTGGTAGCCGTTCGACTTGGGCTGTGCGATGTAGTCCTTGATGCGCTCCTGCAGCGGCGTCCAGCCGTCGTGGATGATGCCTAACGTGTGATAGCAGTCGGGCACGCTGTTGACCAGCACGCGGATGGCCAGGAGGTCGTAGATCTCCTCGTACGGCTTGTCGCGCTTCTGCATCTTCTTGAAGATCGACCACAGATGCTTCGGGCGGCCCGTGACGTCGACGTCCTTGATGCCGGCGCCGCGCAGGGCGCGCTCGAGCGGGTCGCGCATGCGCGCGATCAGGTCCTCGCGCTCGCCACGCTTCTGCGCCACGAGCTTCGCCAGCGCCCGGTAGTCGTCCGGCTCGAGGTGCTTGAACGCCAGATCCTCGAGCTCCCACCGCATCTTCGCCATGCCGAAGCGGTGCGCGAGCGGCGCGTACAGGTCGCGCGTCTCCTGCGCGATGCGGCGCCGCTTTTCCGGCGCGAGCCAGTCGAGCGTCCGCATGTTGTGCAGGCGGTCGGCGAGCTTGATGAGGATCACCCGTACGTCCTTCGCGATCGAGAGCAGCAGCTTGCGGTAGTTCTCGACCTGCCGTTCCTGCGTCGAGTTGAGCGGGAGGTTGCCGATCTTCGTCAGGCCGTCGACGATCTGCGCGATCTCCTTGCCGAACTCCTGCTCGACGTCGGCGACGGTGACCGGCGTGTCCTCGACCACATCGTGGATGAGCCCGCTGGCGACGGTCACGGAGTCGAGCTGCAGATCGGCGAGGATCCGCGCCACCTCGACGCAGTGCGAGACGAACGGCTCCCCCGAGAGCCGCGTCTGCCCGGCGTGCGCGCGCTCGCTGTAGCGATAGGCGCGCAGCAACAGATCGACGTCGAGGCCGTCGCGGAACGGCGTCGTGGGGCTCGTCCAGCCCGGGATGTATTGCGCGGCCGGCGCGGTCGAGGTCACTGTCCGCGACCTCCGCAGCGCGCCCGGCGGCCACCGGTCCCCCTGCCGTCCGCCGCCCGATACCCGCCCTCGTTCATCGCCGCATCAGTCACAACAGCCCCGCCTCCGCAAAGCTCGTGTACCGGCCCCGCCCGATGATCACGTGATCGTGCACCGGGATGTCGAGCAGGCGGCCCGCCGCCGCGAGCTGCTCGGTCACGAGCCGGTCATCCGAGGACGGCGTCGGGTCGCCGCTCGGGTGGTTGTGGACAAGGATCAGCGCGGCCGCGCGCTCGGCGATCGCCTCGCGGAACACCTCCCGAGGGTGTACCAGCGACGAGTTCAGAATCCCCCGTGTCACAGTCACGTCGCGCTCGAGGCGATGCTGCGAGTCGAGCACCGCGACGTGGAACTCCTCCACCGGTAGATCCTCCAGCCGCGGCGCGAACACCGCGAACACGTCTCGTGGTGAGCGCATCGGCGCTCCGTCCTCGCGCGACTCGCCCGCTGCGCGCCGCCCCAGCTCGAGCGCCGCATGCACCGCCACCGCGCGCGCCGAGCCGATTCCCGCGAGCTTGGTCAACGCCGCGACCGGCTGACCGGCGATGCGCCGTAGCGAACCATCCGCCCACGCCAGTACTTCGTGCGCCAACCCGAGCGCCGACCGGCCCGCCGCTCCGGTTCCGACTACGATCGCCAGCAACTCAGCCGAGCTCAGCGCGTGCGCGCCGTGCGCCTTGAGACGCTCTCTCGGGCGCTCACCGCGCGGCAACTCTCGAATACTAAGTCCGTTTGGCGCGGTCTGTCGAGCACCGGACATCACATTCGTTTCCAGGACGGGCGGCACAGTGAACCTCTGACGGTTGATGATCCGCGATAGCTAGCGCGCCGCCCGGCAGTCGGACGCATCGCTTTGACGCGGGCGCGCGCAGCGGTGCGCAGCGGTTGGCCCTGAGGCGACAGCCGCCAGCCGACAGCCATCAGCCGACAGCCATCAGCAGGCCGCGGACAGCAATCAGCGGACACCGGACAATGGGCAGACCCTGGCCCTCGGGGTTCGCGTCTCGATGCGCGAAGCCCCCGCGAGCGTCACGTGACGCTCGCGGGGGCCGAGCTCGGGAACGGCGGACCGCCCGAGCCGTCAGAGCGAGCTCGTCAGGGCTGGGGGCGCTGCGGCATGCGCGCGCGCATGTCCTCGAGGTTCTTGTCGAAGGCCTTCTGCTGGTCGGCCGTGAGCACGGCGCGGACGGCCGCGTACTGCTGCTGCATGACCTCCAGGCGCTTGGCGCGGGCCGTGGAGTCCATTGGCTGCCCCGGGGTGAACGCCGGCATCCGGGCGCGGAACGCCTGGCCGATGGAGTCGACCGCGGCCTTCTGCGCGTCGGTGAGCGTGATCCCCTGCATCAGCATCTCCATCTGCCGCCCGCCGCGGCCGCCCCCGCCGCCGCCCTGCGCGTACGCGGCCGGCGCCGCGAAGGCGACCATCCCAACGAGCGCGAGGATTCGCGTGATCTTCATGAATGCTTCTCCGAAGGTCGAAGTGAAAACCGGACCGACTGCAGGACCCGGAGAATCAAACGGGCTGAGCTAAATCGCGGATAAACGCGGCACGGGCCGGCGTGCACTTCGCACGCCGGCCCGCGAGCGGTCAGTCGACAGCCGCCGATGAACCATGGCTGCCGACCAATGGCGTTCTCAGAGCGCGGCCCCGTGACACTTCTTGAACTTCTTGCCCGATCCACATGGGCACGGGTCGTTGCGCCCCACGTTCGACCAGTCGGCGGCCGCCGCGGGCGCGTTGGCCGCCGGGTTCAGCGAACGCGCGCGACCAGCGCCGACCACCACCGGGTCGGGCCGGGCGGCCGCCTTTCGCTTCGGCGGCTCCGCGGGACCGACGTCCAGCACCGGCTCCTCGGCCGCGGCGGGCGCCGGGGCGGCGTCACCATTGCCGTTCGCCTGGGGCTCCTCCTCCGGTACGTCCTCGAGGATCCCGAGCGCGTTGTAGCGCTTCGCCGGCTTCCGCCCACCGTCCCCCGCGCCACGCGACGCAGCGCCGTCGCCTCCGCTCCCGCCCGCGGGGACGAAGTCCTGCGGCTGCTGGAACACGAGCTGGGCGCGGAAGAACCGCTCGGCGAACGTGTTGAAGATGTCGTTCATGAGGTCCACGAACATCGTGTACGCTTCCTGCTTGTACTCGATGAGCGGGTCTTTCTGCCCCCAGGAGCGGTAGTGGATCGCGCCGCGAAGTTGATCGAGATCGTAGAGGTGGTCCTTCCATTTCTCATCGAGCACGTTCAGCATCACGAGCGCGAGCAGACGTCCCGAGAAACCGTTCCCTTCGTCGTCCGTGACGCGATCGAGCTCCTCGAGCTTCGCGGCGAACGCGCGGCGACCGGCTTCGACCACGGCCGCGCGCGCCGAGTCCAACGTCGCCGGCGAATCGCCGGCCTCGAACTCCGGGACGGTGAGCAGGTAGTGCATGAGCAGCTCCTGCTTCAGCAGCGACAGGTCCCACTGCTCCTCCGCGTCAGGCGTCGCCAGGCGATCGTCGACACGACGGGTCATCGCCTTGTCGACCATCTTCAGCGCCTCGCCCTTCAGCTCTTCCCCGCCCTCGAGCGCGAACGACCGCAGCGAGTAGATGACCTCGCGCTGCTGGTTCATGACGTCGTCGAAGTCGAGCAGGCGCTTTCTCGACTGGAAGTTCTGCAGCTCGACGCGCTTCTGCGCCTGCTCGATCGACCGCGTGATCAGCGGGTGCGTGAGCACCTCGCCGTCCTCCGCCCCCATCCGGTCCATGAGGCGCGCGATGCGCTCGGAGCCGAACAGGCGCATCAGGTCGTCCTCGAGCGAGAGGAAGAACTGCGACGCGCCCGGGTCGCCCTGCCGCCCCGACCGGCCGCGGAGCTGCCGATCGATGCGCCGTGACTCGTGACGCTCCGAGCCGATGATGTGGAGCCCGCCGGCCTCCATCACGTCCACGACGTCGTTGTCCGGGTCCTTCACCTGCGACGGCTTCGACTCGGTGACACCCGGTCCGAGTTTGATGTCGGTACCGCGGCCGGCCATGTTCGTCGCGATCGTCACCGCGCCCGGCTGGCCCGCGCCGGCCACGATCTCGGCCTCCCGCTGGTGATACTTCGCGTTCAGCACGTTGTGCGGGATGCCGGCGCGCTTGAACATGCGCGACACGGTTTCCGACACGTCGACGCTCACGGTGCCGACCAGCACGGGGTAGCCGAGCTTGTGCAGGCGATCCGTCTCCTCGAGGATCGCGTTGTACTTCTCGCGCCGCGTCTTGTAGACGAGGTCCTGCCGGTCCTCGCGGATCATCGGCTTGTTCGTCGGAACGACGGCGACGTCGAGCCCATAGATCTGGTGGAACTCCGACTCCTCGGTCTCCGCCGTGCCCGTCATGCCCGACAGCTTCTCGTACATCCGGAAGTAGTTCTGGATGGTGATCGTGGCGAGCGTCTGCGTCTCGCCCTTCACCTGAACGCCTTCCTTCGCCTCGACCGCCTGATGCAGCCCCTCGGACCAGCGGCGGCCGGGCATCGTACGCCCCGTGAACTCATCGACGATCAGGACCTGGCCTTCCTGAATGACGTAGTTCACGTCCTTCTCGTACAGCGCGTGCGCGCGGAGCAACTGGTGCACGATGTGGAGCCGTTCGCTCTTCAGCGCGTACTCGCGCTCGATCGCCTGCCGCGCGTCGAGCTTCTCCTGCGCGGTCATGTCCGGATCGTGCTCGATGCGATGGATCTCGCTCGAGATGTCGGGGAGCACGAACGCGTCGCGGTCGTTCGGCGACATCTCATCGACGCCGCGGTCGGTGAGGTGCACCGTGTGCCCCTTCTCGTCGAGCACGAACAGCAGGTCGTCCTCGATGTCGCGGAACTGCTGCTTCGCGGCCGGCAGCTTGCGGTCGGCGATGTGCTCGAGCTCCATCTTCTGGACGAGCTGCTTCACCCCCGGCTCCTGCAGCACCTTCATGAACCGTTTGTTCTTCGGTGCGCCAAGCTGCGCCTTGTAGAGCAGGAGGGCGGCCGTCTCGGTGTCGCCGGCCTCCAGCGCGCGCTCGCCCTCGCCGATGACCTGGTTCGCGAGATCCATCTGCCGCCGCACGAGTCGCGCGACCGCGGGGTTGTGCATCGCGTACTCGGCGTCGGTGTCGTTGCCGACGGGCCCCGAGATGATGAGCGGCGTACGCGCCTCATCGATCAGCACCGAGTCGACCTCGTCGACGATCGCGTAGACGTGGCCGCGCTGCACACGCTGGTCGAGCGACACGACCATGTTGTCGCGCAGGTAGTCGAAGCCGAACTCGTTGTTCGTGCCGTACGTGATGTCGCACTCGTACGCGGCACGGCGCGCCGCCGTGCCGGGCTCGGTGTCGTCGATGCACCCGACGGTGAGGCCGAGGTAGGTGTACAGGTGCCCCATCCACTGCGAGTCGCGGCGGGCGAGGTACGAGTTGACCGTGACCAGGTGCGCGCCGCGCCCGGGCAGCGCGTTGAGATAGAGCGGCAGCGTGGCGACGAGGGTCTTCCCTTCACCGGTCGCCATCTCCGCGATCTTCCCGAGGTGCAGCTCGATGCCGCCCATGAGCTGCACGTCGTAGTGCACCATGTTCCACTCGAGCTCGTGCGCCGTCACCAGCACCTTCGTGCCGACGAGCCGCCGCGCGGCCTCGCGAACGGTGGCGAATGCTTCGGGCAGGATCTCGTCGAGCACTTCGGCGGTGGTCTCGCGGAGCTTCGCCTCCACGCCGCCCCGGCCGTCCGCGCCGCTGAGGTCGTTGTCCACCTGTTCGCGCTCGACCGGGTCGCTCGTCGTCTTCTTGAGGCCCTTGAGCCGGGCGACCTCGGCTTCGAGCTCGTGCGTCCGCTCGTGAATGATCGCGCGAAACTTCGCCGTCTGGCCGCGGAGCTCCGCTTCGGAGACGCCCTGGAGACGAGCGTAGTGCTCGTTGATCTCGTCGACGATCGGCTGAATACGCCGCCGCTCGCGCTCGTGACGGGTTCCGAAAACCTTCCCTATGACGCCTTTCAGCATGTGTTCCTCTATCGATACAGCCCGTGCGAGCCGATGTACGCGGCAACCGCGTCGGTGACGAATCCGTGAATCGGCTTCCCCGATCGAACGCGATCGCGGATTTCCGTGGACGATATGTCGATGCGCCGCGTCGGCACCATCGTCGCGCGACGAGCGAGCTCCGCCTGCAACGCTGCCTCCGCGGCGTCCGTGGCGGAACCCGCCGGCGGACCGGACCGCTCCGCGCTCGGCGATTCCCAGGACGCGGCGGCGTCAGGATCGGCCCGCCGCGTCAGGATCGCCAGCGTCGCCAGCTCGAGTACGGCCTGCGGGTCACGCCACCTCGCGAAGCTCGACAGCACGTCCGCTCCCACCAGGAAGTACCGTCCCGCCGAGGGGTATTGCCGGGCGAACCCCCTCAACGTATCGACCGTGAAAGATAACCCCTCACGGTCGATTTCGATCGCGTCCACGTCGAAACGGGAGTCCGCCCCGATGGTGAGGCGAGTCATGGTGAGGCGGTCGGCACCCGAGGCCGTGGGCCGTCCGGCCTTGAGCGGCTGCACCGCGGCCGGCACGAACACGAGCCGGTCGAGCGACAGGTGCTCGAACGCGTCGGAGGCGGCGAGCAGGTGACCCAGGTGGGGCGGATCGAACGTCCCGCCGAAGATCCCAAGCCGCACGGGGCGCTCAGGTCGGTCGCGCGACGGTCGCTGGCGGCGGCGGCCCGCAGACGCTGAGCACTTCCCGGTCGCTCGGGAACTTCTGCCGGAGCGTCGTGCACGCGTCGCGCGCATCATCCCGGTAGTTGATCGACCGATAGACCTCGACGAGCCGGAGATACGCGTCGCGCGCGCGCGCCGTCTCGGGATAGTTCTTGATGACGTCCTTGAAGTACAGGATCGCCGAGTCGGGCGCCTTGCGACGCACGTAGTGAAGTCCAGTCTCGTAGTCCTTGGTGGCCAGCCACTCCAGCATGCGATCCACGCCCTGCTTGGCCGTCGGCGCCAGCGGCGAATCCGGGTACAGCTCGAGCATCGACCGGTACGTGGCGAGCGCCGTCAGCCCGTACTGCGAGTCGAGCTCCGGCTTGCGCCACATCTTCGCGTACTCGTTCCCTTCGGCGAGCATCGCGTCATCAGCCAGACTGTCGTCCGGAAATGTCTGGTTCAGCCGCGCGTACCCCTGCGCCGCGAGGAGATGCTCATCCTTTCGCGCATGCGCCGTCGCGAGATACCAGTACGAGCGCGGAAGCAACGTATCGCGGGCCGGGAGATCGAGCGTCAACCGCTCGAACGCCTGGATGGCATTGTCCCAGTGCCGCGCGTTGAATTCGCGCATGGCAGCGGCGTACAATGCATCGTTCGTCGTGAATTTGCTGAGCTTGAACGCCGGGGAGCAGGCGCCTAGCGCGAGCAGCGCGACGATTCCCCGGATTCGATATGGCCAACGGGACAAGAGCATAACGGGTAGGGTACCCGGCAAGATGGATCCAGTTCACCCGAACGCGGTGACACGGCGCGGCCGTCCGCCGCTCGGCTCGCCGCCGGTTGGCGGCAAGCCCGTAACATAACCAGGCGACTGGGTGCTGGGTGCTAGGCCCGAGCCTCGAGCGGCTCCCTCGCCAGGACCGACCGGAAGTACTCGATGGTCCTCGATACCCCGTCGCGGAGCGCGACCGCCGGCTCCCAGCCGAGCATGTCACGCGCCCGGGTGATGTCGGGGCGCCGGACCTTCGGATCGTCCACCGGCAGATCCTCGTAGACGATGGGGGCGGTAGTGCCCGTGAGCTCGATGACGAGTTCGGCGAGCTGCTTGACCGTGAACTCGTTCGGGTTGCCGATGTTCGTCGGGTTGCTGTCGCCCCGCATGAACAGGCGGTAGATCCCCTCGACCTCATCCGCGACGTAGCAGAAGCTGCGGGTCTGTGAGCCGTCCCCGTAGATCGTCAGCGGCTGGTCGGTGAGCGCCTGCACGATGAGGTTCGACACCACGCGGCCATCGTGCGGACGCATGCGCGGCCCGTACGTGTTGAAGATCCGGACGATGCGCGTGTCCATGCCGTGGAACCGATGGTACGCCATGGTCATCGCCTCGGCGAAGCGCTTCGCCTCGTCGTACACGCCGCGGGGCCCGATCGGGTTCACGTTCCCCCAGTACTGCTCGGTCTGGGGATGCTCGAGTGGGTCGCCGTACACCTCGGAGGTGGAGGCCAGGAAGAAGCGCGCGCCCTTTGCCTTGGCCAGACCAAGCGCGTTGTGCGTGCCGAGCGCCCCGACCTTGAGCGTGGCGATCGGGAACTCGAGGTAATCCACGGGGCTCGCGGGCGACGCGAAGTGGAGCACGCCGTCCAGTGTACCGGCGAGGTACGTGTACGTGGAGATGTTGTGCTCGATGAACTCGAATCGTGGCTCGCCCATCAGATGGGCGATGTTCTCGGGGTTGCCGGTGATGAAGTTGTCGAGCCCCACTACCGAGTGCCCGTCGGCAAGGAAGCGATCGCAGAGATGCGAGCCGAGAAAGCCGGCGGCACCGGTGATGAGCACTCTCATACGCGCGCGCCTCCCCGACCGAACGAGTGATAGGTGAACCCGAGTGACTCCATCTTCGCGGCGTCGTACAGATTGCGCCCGTCGATCACGACCGCTCGCCGCAGGGACGACTTCATCCGCCCGAAGTCGGGGTGGCGATACTCGTTCCAGTCGGTCACGACGACGAGTGCATCGGCACCGGTGAGCGCGTCGTAGTTCGAGTCCGCGTAGCCGATGCGCGTACCGATGCGCCGCCGCGCCTCCGCCATCGCGGCCGGATCGTGCGCCGTGATCGTGGCACCGGCGGCCAGCACATCGTCGATCAGCGTCAACGCCGGCGCCTCACGCATGTCATCGGTCTGCGGCTTGAACGCGAGCCCCCAGACGGCGACGTGCGCCCCGCGGAGGGTGTCACCGAGCGCGCATTGCAGCTTCTCGAACAGGCGGTGCTTCTGCCGCTCGTTCGCATCCTCCACCGCCTCGAGCACCGCGAGCCGAGCGCCTGCCTCGCCGGCGGTCCGAACGAGCGCCTTCACATCCTTCGGGAAGCACGAGCCGCCATAGCCCGGACCCGGAAAGAGGAAGGATGGGCCAATGCGCGCGTCGCTGCCGATCCCCTTGCGCACGAGATCGACGTTCGCGCCCACCTTCTCGCACAGGTTCGCGATCTCGTTCATGAACGAGATGCGCGTGGCGAGCATCGCGTTGGCCGCGTACTTCGTCATCTCGGCCGACGGAATGTCCATGAAGATGATCGGCTTCCCCGTTCGAACGAACGGCGCGTACAGCTCGGCCATCACGCTGCGCGCGTGGTCGCTATCCACGCCAAGCACCACGCGATCGGGCTTCATGAAATCGTCGAGTGCAGCACCTTCCTTCAGGAACTCCGGGTTGCTGCACATGTGGAACGGGTGACGCGCGCGCTTGCCGATGACGGCGGCGACCTTGGCCGCGGTGCCGACGGGCACCGTGGATTTCGTGACGACCACGAGCTCGCGCGCCATGTGCTCGCCGATCACGTCGGCCACGCCGAGCACGTGCCGAAGGTCCGCCGAGCCATCCTCGTCGGGGGGCGTGCCGACCGCGACGAACACCACGTCCGCGCTCGCGATCGACGCGGCGACATCGGTGGTGAAGTGGAGGCGTCCCTGCTGCTGATTGCGCTCGACGAGCGCATCGAGACCGGGTTCGTAGATCGGCAGGATGTTCTGCTTGAGACCGACGATCTTGGCCTCATCCAGGTCCGCACAGGTGACGTCATTCCCCGTCTCGGCGAGGCACGCACCAACGACCAATCCGACGTACCCCGTCCCGATGACAGCAATCTTCACGCGCGCTCCGATTCGTTGAAGTTGAGAGGCCGCAATAGCTTATCCAGGCTGCGGGGCAACCGCAACCGGTGCGAGACCAATCGGTGGGCCAGCCTGAGTTACTAACCGGCGCATCGAAGTCTAAAGCAGGCCGCTGTGTGTTAGGCAAGCGTGGATGACGCGCGGCTTCTGCCGGAGGCGCTGGCAGGCCGCGCGAAACTCCCGATGTGCGTCACCGAGATCGCC